>OLFV01000008.1_pt1 | contig 246371 bp, 210 predicted proteins | sample 1605551 | NCBI WGS metagenome assembly OLFV01 (sample SAMEA3888922, study PRJEB22519) | human gut metagenome | biome: human gut; feature: human-associated habitat; material: faeces | place: Denmark | collected 2011
TCTCGCTCTTCATCGGTGTGGTGATCAAGGAGTCGGGACTCAAGCATGTGAACGATTTCATCAGCGGACCGATGCTCTACGGTTCGACGTTTTTCCTGGGAATCCTGCTGGGCGTGCTGTGCGGCCTGATGGCATGGTACTTCACCTCGATGAACTCGCGCGTCGGCGGCTTCTTCAAAGGCATCGACAGGCAGTGGAAAAAATGGATGTGGGGCGGCGCCATTCTCGGCGTGCTCATCTTCATCTTTCCGCCCCTCTACGGCGAAGGATACGAAGGATTCACCGCCCTGATGCACGGCAATACGCAGGTGCTGTTCGACAACTCGCTCTTCTACCGCTTCCGCGACATCGACTGGGTGGTGATCCTCTTCATCATCGCCACCATGTTCTTCAAGGTGATCGCCATGGCCTCCACCAACGCCGCGGGCGGCGTGGGCGGAACCTTCGCCCCGTCGCTGTTCGTCGGCGCGTTCACCGGGGCGACGCTGGCGCTCGTCTGCAACATGCTCTTCCAATGGGATGTCTCGGTGGTCTCGTTCACGCTCGTCGGCATGGCGGGCGTCATGTCGGGGGTGATGAACGCCCCACTCACCTCGATCTTCCTCATAGCCGAACTGTCGAACGGCTACGGACTGTTCATTCCCCTGATGATCACGGCCTGCATCTCGTTCGCCGTGGACTACTACCTCGATCCCGACTCGATCTACACCAAACAACTGCGCCAGCGGGGCGAACTGCTCACGCGCGGCGCGGAGGCATCGGCCGGGCAGACGGCGCGCACCGTGCGCCGGGGCATCTGGCTGCTGCTGGCGTATCACGTTGTGTGTCTTCCGCTGGCTGCGTGCGGGGTGATCGGCCCGGCCACGGCGGCGGTGCTTGCGTGTGGCGCATCCGGCGGCGTGCTGCTGTATGTGCTGCGCAGGAAAGCAACGAAGGGGGAGCGGCCATGACGACCACAGTTCTGGAACTGAATGTGTCCGGCATGATCTGCCGGGCGTGCGAGGACGCCATCGCGGACGCGCTGCTGCACACGCGCGGCGTCATCTCCGCACAGGCGCACTACTGGCGCAGCCGCGTGACGATCACGTATGATCCGGATATCGTCACGGAGGGCACGCTGCGGCAGGTGCTCACAAATGCCGGCTATCCGCCGGGCACGCACGGTATGGGCGGCGTGGTGGTCGATCTGATCTGCCTTGCGCTCGTGGGCGTGCTCTACTGGGGGCTGCCGAAGCTGCTCATGCTCGTGAAGGTTCCGGCGCTTGCCGAGAATGCTTCGCTCGGCCTCGTGTTTCTCGTCGGCCTGCTCACGAGCACGCACTGCATCGGCATGTGCGGTGGCATCCTGCTCGCGCAGACGACGGACGCGCGCGGCGTGACCGGCCGCAGCAAGCGCGGGCTCATCGCCTCGGCCGCATATAACGGCGGGCGCGTCGTGTCGTACACGGCAGTCGGTGCTGTCTGCGGCGCGCTCGGCGCGGTCATCACCTATACGCCGAACATCAAGAGCATGGTCTTTACCGTCGCGGGTGCGCTCGTGCTGCTCATCGGCCTGCGCATGGCGGGTATCCTGCCGGGGCTGCGTCCGGCGGAGACGGAGCTGCCCGGCGCCTGCAGCCTCAATGCGCGCACGCGCCGCCGCTTTGCGGGACGGCCGCTCATCATCGGCCTGCTCACGGGCGTCATGCCGTGCGGCGCGCTCAGCGCCATGTGGCTCTATGCCATGAGCAGCGGCAGCGCAGCGCGCGGCGCACTCGTGATGCTGGTGTTCTCGCTCGGCACGGTGCCGCTGTTGTTTCTGTTCGGTGCGCTGCAGTCGTTTCTGCCGCGCGGCTGGATGAAGTACATCGTCAAGGGCAGCGCCGTGCTGGTCGTGACGCTGGGGCTGTCGATGCTCGTCAAGGGCATCTGCCTGTTTGGTATGTAAACAAAACCCGCACAGGACACCGTCCTGTGCGGGTTTTCGTCGTATATACGGTATCAGTCCAGCTTCAGGTCGCCCTCGCGGATCCAGCCGAGGCGGCGGCACAGCAGGCCGATCGCCCAGCAGATCACGGCCGGGAGTACGAAGCAGACCATGATGAGACCGATCCAGTCCATGGCCCCGGGCTGGATGGCCACGGCGCCGTTGGCAATAGCGGCCTCGCTCGGCGCGACCCAGCCGGTCCACACGCCGATGGGGCCGCACAGGCCGCATGTGCCCATGCCGGAGTTGACGGCCGCGCCGTTCATCTGGAGCTTGAACACACACGTGGCGATCGGGCCCGTGATGGCCGACGTCACGATGGCGGGGATCCAGATCTTCGGGTTGCGCACGATGTTGCCCATCTGCAGCATGCTCGTGCCGAGGCCCTGACTGACCAGACCGCCCCAGCCGTTTTCGCGGAAGCTCAGCACGGCGAAGCCCACCATGTTCGCGCAGCAGCCGGCCACGGCCGCGCCGCCTGCGAGCCCCGTGAGGGAGAGCGCCGCGCAGATGGCGGCCGACGAGATCGGCAGCGTGAGCGCGATGCCCACGATGACCGACACGAGGATGCCCATGACGAACGGCTGCTGCTCGGTCGCCCACATGATGAGCGTGCCGACCCAGTTGGCGCCCTTGCCGATGGGCGCGGCCACGAGCATGGCCAGCCCAATGCCGACGAGGATCGTGACGATGGGCGTGACGAGGATGTCCACCTTCGTCTCCTTGCTCACGGCCTTGCCGAACTCGGCCGCGACGATCGCCGTCACGAGCACGGCCAGCGGGCCGCCGGCGCCGCCCATGGCGTTGGTCGCATAGCCGACCGGGACGAGCGAGAACAGCACCATCGCCGGCGCGTGCAGCGCGTAGCCGATGGCCACCGCCATCGCCGGGCCGACCATGAGCGATGCGCACCCGCCGATCGTGTAGCCGACCGCGGCGTCGCCCTTGCCGAGGGTGAAGATGATCGCGTTGAGAAAACCGATGTGGAACTGCTGACCGAGCGTGTTGAGGATCGTGCCGATCAGCAGCGAGCAGAACAGCCCCTGCGCCATCGCGCCGAGCGCGTCGATGCCGTAGCGCCGCAGAGAGATCTCAATATCCTTTCGCTTCAGAAAGTCCCGGAACCGCTGCATAGTGCATTCCTCCAGAAAAACAAGTATGCTTTACAAGTGTCATGACACCTGTAAAGCATACTATAAAGACTTCCTTTGCACTTGTCAACTAAAATAAACTTCTGTCAATCGTCCAGCAGCAGGCCGGCCGCTTTCAGCGCGGCGCAGGCGCGCTCGCACGCGGCCGCGTCCGGGCAGCGCAGCGTGTGCAGATGGATGCCGCCGGTGAGCATGCTCAGCGGGGCGGCGTCGTGCGCCTGCACGCGCGCGAGAAACTGCTCCACATCGTAGCGGCTGCTGATCTGGAGCTGGCCGGTGAGCTGGCCGTAGACCGGGTGCTCGACGATGACATCGAGCACGGTGCAGCCGTTGTCGACGAGGATGTCAAGCTCCTGTCCGGTCTGCGCGAGCGTGTGGCGGCAGGCGATCGTGCGCGTGATGCCGTCCGTCGCCCGCGGCAGCACGTAGCCGCGCGGGGTAGCGGAGATCTCGGCGCCGCCGGCGCGCAGCAGCGCAATGTCGCCCACGATGATCTGGCGGCTGACATTCTGCTCGGCGGCGAGGGCCGACGCGCTCACGGGCCGGTCGGCCGTCCGGAGCCGGTCGAGAATGGCCTGACGGCGGGATGCAGCTTCCATGGCTCAGCCCTGCGACTTTCCGCCGGCGTTGAGCAGGTCGAGCTTGATCTTCAGCAGCTTTTCCGACAGGTCAACGTAGTAGTTGTGCGGGTAGTCAAAGCGCAGCACCTCCGGCCAGAGCGTGGTGAGCTGATCGGCGCAGTAGGCGCGGATGTCGTCGAGTGCGGGCTTTTGGTACACGAGCCTGCCGCCGCGGAAGATGGGCACCTGCAGCTCGCGCGCCGTGAAGTCGGTGAGCACCTTCTTCTTCCACGTCGCGTCGGGGTCACAGATCTCGAGCGGCTGCGTGTCGTCCACGACCTCGTCGTGCAGGCAGATGTAGTCCGCCTCGGCCATGCCGGAGTCCTTGCTGTAGAAGCGGTAGACCTTTTTGAAATGCGGGTTTGTGATCTTGCCGACGTTCTCGCTGATCTTGATCTTCGGGATGATGTTGCCGTCTGCATCCTCGATGGCCGCGAGCTTGTACACGCCGCCGAACACCGGCTCGCTGCGCGCGGTGATGAGCCGCTCGCCCACGCCGAAGCTGTCGACCTGCGCGCCCTGGCGCAGCAGCCCCGCGATCAGGCGCTCATCGAGCGCGTTGGACACGGTGATCTTGCAGTCGGGCCAGCCGGCGTCGTCGAGCATTTTGCGCGCCTTCTTCGTCAGGTAGGCAATGTCGCCGGAGTCGAAGCGGATGCCGCAGTGCGTGATGCCCTTCGGCCGCAGCACTTCGTTGAACGCGCGGATGGCGTTCGGCACGCCGGACTGCAGGCTGTTGTAGGTGTCGACGAGCAGGGTGGCGTTGTCGGGATAGGTCTCACAGTAGGCGCGGAAGGCGTCGAGCTCGGAGTCGAACATCTGCACCCAGGAGTGCGCCATCGTGCCGCCGGCGTACACGCCGTACACCTCGTCCGAGATCGTGCAGGCGGTGCCAGCGCAGCCGCCGATGTAGGCCGCGCGCGCGCCGAGGATCGCCCCGTCGGCGCCCTGTGCGCGGCGGGAGCCGAACTCGAGCACCGTGCGCCCGTTCGCCGCGCGGCAGATGCGGCTGGCCTTCGTGGCGATCAGGCTCTGGTGGTTGATCTGCAGCAGCAGATACGTCTCCACGAGCTGCGCCTGAATGGCGGGTGCGCGCACCGTGATGAGCGGCTCACGCGGGAACACGGGCGTGCCCTCCGGCACGGCCCAGATGTCGCCGGTGAAGCGGAAGTTTTTCAGGTAGTCCAGAAATGCCTCGCTGAACAGCTTCCGGCTGCGCAGATAGGCAATGTCATCGTCGGTGAAGTGCAGGTTCTCGATGTAGTCGATGATCTGCTCGAGACCGGCGGCGATGGCATAGCCGCCGTCATCCGGTACGCTACGGAAGAACACGTCAAAGTACGTGATGCGGTCCTGCATGCCGTGCTCGAGATAACCGTTGCCCATCGTCAGCTCATAGAAGTCGCAGAGCATGGTCATGTTCAGCGCTTTGTTGGGGTCCATTGACCTCGCCTCCTGAATGGTCTGCGGGGATGCAGACAAATAAAATATAGTCCCTTTGATTATAACGATTGTCGCCCGGTAAAGCAACGATTATAAAATTAACAAGGGAAAACGCGTGAAAATTCGTTTCGTGCCGTTGACATCAAAAAACGCGCGTTGTATCTTTATAAAGTAACATCAAACAGGAGGACAAACCACCATGTCTTTGACCCCGGAACGCACGGCCGAGCTTCAGGAGCTTTGCCGTCAGTATCGGATCGACGTACTCACCGCCATCCACGGCGCGCAGTCCGGCCACCCGGGCGGCAGCCTGTCCGTTTGTGAGATCCTCACGCTGCTGTATCAGCAGCGCATGCATGTGGACGCCGCGCACCCCGACGATCCGGACCGTGACCGGCTCGTGCTCTGCAAGGGCCACGCCGCGCCCATGCTCTACCGCAATCTGATCGGCAAGGGCTTTCTGCCCCCCGAGAGCATGAACACCCTGCGCCGGACCGGCAGCCCCCTGCAGGGCCACCCGTGCATGCGCACGCCGGGCGTGGACATGCCGTCCGGCCCGCTGGGCATCGGCCTGGCTGCCGCGCAGGGCATCGCCCTCGGCCTGAAGCTGAACCATTCCGATGCGCGCGTGTACGCCGTGCTCGGCGACGGCGAGCTCGATGAGGGCGCCGTCTGGGAGGCGGCCGCTTCTGCCGTGAAGTTCGGGCTCGATAACCTCACCGCCATCGTGGACTGGAACAAGGTCCAGCTTGACGGCACGACCGACGAGATCATGCCGCTGCGTGACCTGCCCGGCAAATGGAAGGCCTTCGGCTGGAACGTGCTGCGCTGCGACGGGCACGATCTCGCGGCGCTCGACGCCGCGCTCGATGCGGCCGTGGCCTGCAAGGGTGTGCCGACTGTGATCCTCGCCGACACGGTCAAGGGCAAGGGCGTGTCTTTCATGGAGGGCAAGTCCGCCTGGCACGGCAAGGCCATTCCGGACGCGGAATTCGCGCAGGCAATGCAGGAACTGGGAGGTAACGTCTGATGGGAAAATCCATTCGTGAAGTTTACGGCACCGTGCTCGCCGAGCTCGGCGACACCAATGAGAACATCGTCGTGCTCGATGCCGACCTGTCCGGTTCCACCAAGAGCGGCATTTTTGGCAAGGCGCACCCCGAGCGCCACTTCAACATGGGCATTGCCGAGTCGGACATGGTCGCCACGGCGGCGGGCCTCGCCACGACCGGCAAGATCCCGTTCGTGAACACGTTCACCGTCTTTCTGACCACGCTGGGCCTCATCTCCGCACGCGCGCAGGTGTGCTACGGCAACCTGAACGTGAAGTTCGGCGGCGCCTACTGCGGCATGTCCGACGCGCTCGACGGCGCGACGCACCACGCCACGGAGGACATCGCCGTCATGCGCGCGCTGCCGAACATGACCGTGCTCGTCCCGTCGGACGCGGCCAGCACCCGCTGGGCGACGAAGTATGCCGTCGACACCTACGGTCCGATGTACCTGCGCCTGTCGCGCGACGTGTACCCGGACCTGTATGATGAGAACACGAAGTTCGAGTGCGGCAAGGGCGCCGTCGTGCGCGACGGCACGGACGTGACCGTCATCGCCTGCGGCATCCTCGTGCACAAGGCGCTTGAAGCGGCCGAGCAGATGGCTGTGCGCGGCGTGTCCGTGCGCGTGGTGGACATGTACTCCATCAAGCCCATCGACCGCGAGCTCATCCTGCGCTGCGCGCAGGAGACCGGCGCCATCGTCACCGCCGAGGAGCACAACATCTACGGCGGCCTCGGCAGCGCCGTGGCGGAAGTGCTCGCCTGGGGCGGCGCGGCTGCGCCGACGGAGTTCGTCGGCATCCCCGACACGTTCACCGAGACCGGCAAGTACACCGACCTGCTGGCCAAGTACGGCGTGGACGCAGCCGGCGTCGTGCGCGGCATCGAGCGGGTGCTCGCACGCAAGCACTGAGTTTTTTGCACTTAAGCCGGCAGGCAGGACGCCTGCCGGCTTTTTTCGGAGGAAGATCATGCAGCGATTCTTTGCCCCCGGCCGCACGGAGCTGGCCGGGAACCATACCGATCATCAGCTCGGCCGCGTGCTGGCGGCGTCCGTGGATGTGGGCATCACCGCGCGCGCGACGCGCCGGCGCGACCGCCGCGTGTGCATCCACTCGAAGGGGTTCCGGCCGTTCACGGTCGCGCTCGATGATCTGGCCGTGGATCCGCACGCGTATGGCAAGCCGTGGGCGCTCGTGCGCGGCATGGCGGCGGCCATTCTGGACGCCGGCGGCGCGGTCGGCGGCTTTGAGGCGTGGGCGTCCTCCGCGCTCAAGCCGGGCGGCGGCCTGTCATCCTCGGCCGCGTTTGAGATCCTCGTCGGCCGCATCTTCAATGCGCTCTACAACGGCGGCGCGTTCTCGCCCGAGCAGCTCGCGCGCTTCGGCCAGCAGGCGGAAAACCGCCACTTCGGCAAGCCGTCCGGCCTCATGGATCAGCTCGCGTGCGCGCTCGACGGTGCGGTGTATATCGACTTCGCCGCCGGGGAGATCGCCCCGGTCGCGGCGCCGTTTGCCGACATGGGCCTCACGCTCAGCCTGACGGATACCGGCGGCAGCCACGCGGGGCTGACGGCGGCGTATGCGGCATTGCCGGCCGATATGTGCAGCGTGGCGCGGCGCTTCGGCGCCGAGACACTCTCGCAGGTCGACCCGGCGGATTTTTACGCCCACCGGCAGCCGGGCCTTGCCGACGACCGCGCGGCGCACTTTTTCGAGGAGAACGCGCGCGTACCGCAGATGCGCGATGCGCTCGTGCGCCGGGACGCTGCGGCCTATCTGCGCCTGATGAACGCCTCCGGCCGCTCGTCGGAACAGCTGCTGCGCAACATCCGCGCCCCGGGCGGCGACGACCGGCTCGAGCGCGGCCTGCAGCGCGCGGCCGAGCTGCTCGACGGCGTGGGCGCGTGGCGCGTGCACGGCGGCGGCTTTGCCGGGTGCGTGCAGGCACTTATGCCGTGCGATGCCTTCCCCGCCTACCGCAAGGGGATGGAGGCGCTCTTCGGCCACGGCTCCTGCCGGGAGCTGCACATGACCGGTGCAAAATAAAAAATCAGCCCGCTTCCGATCGGAAGCGGGCTGTTTGATATTCTTTATTTGAGCCGGATATTCAGCAGCACGGGGTTGTGGTCGGAGAACCGGAACCCGTCGTCCTGCGTCTGTACGCTTGTGAGCTCCACGTTCGGCGAGAGGATGAAGCCGTCGATCACGTAGTGCTGCGTGGCGTCGCTCTCGGCGTCGTAGGGCTGGTTGTCGAGGCGGCAGGTCGGTGCGGACGTGTCATAGGCAAAGCGCCAGCCATCGGGCAGCATGCTGTCGTCGAGCGTGCCGGGCGTCCAGAGTTCGGCGTTCTTGATCGGGTACTTGTCCAGCCCGCCGGGGAACGTCTGGTTGAAGTCGCCGCCGGCGATGACGTAGTTGCCCTTGGCGTATTCCTGCTCGAGGAACGACTTGAGTGCGGCGGTCTGCGCGGCCTTGCCCTCGCCGTCGTCATAGGCCTCCAGGTGGAGGTTGACGAGCACGAGCTGCGCGTCCGTGCCCTCGAGGTCGATATACACCGGCATCAGGCAGCGCTTGAGGTTGGCCACCGACACCGGCCACTTGAACGGGCTCGGCAGGGCGATGCGCTCGGCCGAGGCGATGGGCGCGGTCGCGAGCGTCATGATGCCGGAGCTCACCTTGCCGATCGGCGGGATGGGGTAGGGCACGAAGGCGCATTTATAGTTGCGCGCGTGCGCGGTGTCCAGTCCGGCCTCAGTGCGCATGCGTTCGGCCTCTTCGATGCCGTAGGAGCGGGTCGAGGGGTCGGCCTCGATTTCCTGCAGGAACGTGAAGTCGGCGTCCAGCGCCTCCACGGTGCTGACGATGCCGTCCATGTTCTTTTCCACGACGGCCTTGCTCGGTGCGCGGACCTGCTTGCCGCCGTCCATGAAGAAATCGGACTCCTCGCCCAGTCCGGCGTAGCCGACGTTCCACGTCAGGATGGACACGTCGTCGCCCGGGGCGAAGCTGGCGGTGCTGTTCTCGCCGTGGGTCACGACGGCGGTCTCGGTCTTGACATTCAGCTGCGTGGCGGTCAGCCAGATGAGCAGCGCGGCGACCAGGCCGACGATGACGGCCAGAATGATGAGAATGATCTTGAGCGGTTTTTTCATGGGGCAGTTCCCTCCTCGGGGGCAGTGTACCACAATCTCCCGCGCCATGCAAACACAATCTTGACGTGATCTTTACCCAAACTTCACCGATTGAGCAGCCAGATGCCGAGGTTCAGATATGCCGCGAACAGCAGCCAGAGCAGATACGGTGCGCTCAGCCATGCGGCCGTGGCATTGCGGCGGGAAAAATCGGCGATCATAAACAGCACGAGCACGATCAGCCCCACGAGCCAGAAAAACGCCGGCCCGTGTGCACCCAGCAGGAAAAACAGCACCGGCCACAGACCGTTGACGGCCAGCTGGATGCTCCAGAGCGCGGTGGCCTCCTGGCGCGCGCGGCCGGAGCTGCTGCGCCAGACAAGCCCCATCGCGATGCCCATGAGCAGGTACAAAATCGTCCACGCGATGGGAAACAGCCAGTCCGGCGGGGTGGCCGGCGGCTTTGTCAGCAGGTCAAAGCCGGCCCTGCCCGCGCGGGTAGCGAGGCTCGACGCGCCTCCGACGGCCAGCGCGATCGCGCAGAAGGCAATATACGGGCGGATGCGCTTCCATTTGTTCAACTTGCATCACCTCGGACGAAATCGGGATAGTATAAGTTTACGCGCCTTCCCCTTGTTAAATACGTCTGAGTTGTGGTAAACTGGTTGCGCAATTTTGACACAAACGGAGGTTTCCGATATGAATTATGAACACCTGAAGCAGGCCGACCCGGAGCTGTACGCCTCTATGGAGCGGGAGCTGGGGCGCCAGCGCGACCATCTGGAGCTGATCGCGTCCGAGAATTTTACGAGCCCGGCCGTGATGGAGGCCGTGGGCAGCCACCTGACGAATAAGTACGCCGAGGGCTACCCCGGCGCGCGCTATTACGGCGGCTGCGACTACGTCGACGAGGTCGAGCGTCTGGCCATCGACCGCGTGACGCGGCTCTTCGGCGCCGACCATGCCAATGTCCAGCCGCACTCCGGCTCGCAGGCGAATATGGCCGTGTACGCGGCGCTGCTGCAGCCGGGCGACCGCATCCTCGGCATGAACCTCTCCCACGGCGGCCACCTGACGCACGGCAGCAAGGCGTCCCTGTCCGGGAAATATTTTGAGGCGCATTTTTACGGCGTCGACCCCGAGACCGAGACCATCGACTATGACGCGCTCGCGCGTGTGGCCGAGGAGGTCCGCCCGAAGCTCATCATCGCCGGGGCGAGCGCCTATCCGCGCGTGATCGACTTTACGCGCTTCCGCGCTGTTGCCGATTCCGTCGGCGCGTACCTGATGGTCGACATGGCGCACATCGGCGGCCTCGTCGCCGCGGGCGTGCACCCGAGTCCGGTGCCGTATGCCGATGTCGTCACCTGCACGACGCACAAGACGCTGCGCGGCCCGCGCGGCGCGATCATTCTCTGCCGCGACGAGCTTGCCAAAAAGATCGACAGCGCCGTTTTCCCCGGCACGCAGGGCGGCCCGCTCATGCACGTCATCGCCGGCAAGGCGGTCTGCTTCGGTGAGGCGCTGCAGCCGGCCTTCCGCACCTATCAGCAGCAGGTGGTCAAGAATGCCGCCGTGCTCGCCGAGACGCTGCAGCAGGGCGGTATCCGTCTGGTCTCCGGCGGCACGGACAACCATCTCATGCTGGCCGACGTGTTCAGCCGCGGCCGCACCGGCGCGCAGATGCAGGACCTGCTCGACGCGGCGAACATCACCGCCAATAAAAACACCATCCCGTTCGACACGCAGTCCGTGCGCGTCACGAGCGGCGTGCGTCTCGGCACGCCGGCCGTCACGACCCGCGGCATGGGCGAAGAGGAGATGCGCGAGATCGGCGCGCTCATCTGCCGCCTGATCGATGAGGGTGAGGCCGCCGTGCCCGCCGTGCGTGCGCAGGTGCTGGATCTGTGCGCGCGCTTCCCGCTCTATCCGGATCTGCACATGTAATGTCCAAACGACAAAACCGCGCTCCCATGTGTCGGGAGCGCGGCTTTTCTTATGGCTTGCACGCGCCGCAGGGCGCATAGTCTGCGGCCTGCGCCTGTGCGGCGCTGTCAAACGAGACGAGGTTCTCGTCCTTGATCTTGGCGGCGTACTGGCACGACGGGCGGTGGTATTTCTTTGCCTTGCGGCTGGCGACATAGGTCGATTCCACCACCGTGTCGGGCGCGGGCGTTGGTTCCGGGGTAGCCGTCGGCTCCGGCGTTGCGCCTTCCGGCGCCGGCGTGAGCGGCGGCGCGTCACGCTCCGTCGTGATGACGACGGCGGCCGCCGGTGTCTGCGCCGCGCGCACGGTGACAAAACCGGCGTACCCCACGGTGACGGCGAGCACGAGCACCAGCTCCACAAACCACCACGTTTTCCACAGCCGTGCCGCGCGCGGCGCGTACTGCAGCGCGAGCAGCAGCACCGCCGCCTCCAGCGCCGCGATGCCCCAGCCGACCAGCCCGCAGGCGAGCAGGACAACGCTCCCGACCGCGCAGGCACAGCCAAGCAGCATCCTCCAGATGCGGCTCCATCCGATATGCATCCCGATTTCCCCCTCAAAGTAGCAAATGCGGATTTTCTTTCCTGTTTTTTCTCTCTATAAATTGTTTATTCTATCCGTTTCCGCAAAAAAATCAAGTCCTAAATGAAAAAAGTCTTACCTTTTTGCAAATTTTGTGTTAAACTATCTATCAGGGGGCAGGGTTGCGGCCGCAGTGCGGCTGCAATGCCGCCCTGCTTTGTTTGTTTTTGGTTTTGTTTGGCTGAGGAAAGGATATTCAGATGTACGAAATTGGTCAGTTGATCGTGTATGGCAACGAGGGTGTCTGCCGTGTGGAGGAGATCGGCACGCCGAAGATCTCCGGCGTGGACAAGCACCGGGACTACTATACGCTTGCCCCCATTTACCGCGAGGGCAAGGTGTTCACGCCCGTGGACAGCAAGGTGTTCATGCGGCCCGTGATCACGCGCGAGGAGGCGCTCGCGCTTATTGACCGCATCCCGCAGATGACCGCGCAGGTCTATGAAAACGCCAACCTCCGCTTTCTCAACGAGCACTATCAGCAGTGCATCCAGGATTACACCTGCGCTGATCTCCTGCAGCTGATCAAGGACGTGCGCGCCAAGCGCCGGCTGATGACCGCGCGCGGCAAAAAGCTCGGCCTTGTCGACGAGCGCTACATGAAGCGCGCCGAGGAGATGCTCCACGGGGAGCTGGCCGTCGCGCTGGGCGTGACGCGTGAGCAGGTGCCGCAGTTCATTGCCGACGCGCTCGGCGATGCAGGCGAGCCGGAGGCCGCCCTCGCCTGAATCCAAACCCAAATTCCCGCCGGACACAGTATCCGGCGGGATTTTTTTGCAGTTTGCCCTTGACAGACGGGCAAACTGCGTGTATGCTACGGCTTGAATTCGGGATTCGTTCCCGATTTGGAGGCGAAACCATGCGAAACAGTTATCACACGCAGCAGCGCTGTGCGCTGCTGGCGTTTTTGTCTGCGCACGCGGACGAGCAGTTCACGGTCGAGCAGCTGCTCGCGGCCATGGGCGACGAGGCCCCCGGCCGCAGCACGGTCTACCGTGCGCTCGACCGGCTGGTCGAGGAGGGCACCGTGCGCCGCTTCGCGCCCGAGAGCGGCGGCAGCGCGGCCTATCAGGCCATGGACCCCGGCCACTGCGACGCGCACCTGCACCTCAAGTGCGTGGACTGCGGGCGGCTGATCCATCTGGACGAGGACGTGTCCGACGCGCTGCAGTCGGACCTGCTGCGCGCGGCCGGCTTCACGGTCGACGGCCGCAGCACGACGATCTACGGCACGTGCGCCGCCTGCGGCAGAAAGCGTGACGGCCATGCGTAAGAGCCTGTGTGTGCTGCTGGCGGCGGTGCTGGCCGTGTCGGCGTTTTCGGGCTGCACCGTGCAGCGAAACCCGGCCTCGGACGACGGCAAGCTCCACGTCGTCACGACGATCTTTGCACCCTATGATTTTGCACGCCAGGTCGGCGGGGACGATGTGTCGGTCACGATGCTGCTGCGCCCCGGCTGCGAGGTGCACGCCTATGAGCCGACGCCGAAGGACATCATCGCCATCCGCAATGCCGACGTGTTCATCTATGTCGGCGGCGAGTCGGATGCATGGGTCAAGACCGTGCTCGAGGGTGTGGACAACCCGAACCTGCGCGTTGTGACGCTCATGGACTGCGTGGAGCTGCTCGACGAGGAGACTGTCGAGGGCATGCAGACGGAAAAGCATGACCATGACCATGCTGCTGATGACGCGGAGCCGGACGAGCATGTCTGGACATCGCCGCGCAACGCGGCGCGCATCTGCCGGAAGCTCGCCGATACGTTCGCTGCGGCGGACAGTGCGCACGCGGCGGCGTATGCGCAGCGGTGCGGGGACTATGTGGAGAAATTAAACCAGCTGGACGCGGAATTTCAGGACGTAGTGGAGCATGCTGCGCGGAAAACGATGGTTTTTGCAGACCGGTTCCCATTGCGATACTTTGCCGATGCCTATGGTCTGGACTATTATGCCGCCTACCCCGGCTGCGCGGACGCGGCCGAGCCCTCGGCGGCCACGGTGGCGTTTCTGATCGACAAGGTGCGCGCGGAGGGCATCCCGGTCGTGTTCACGATCGAGCTGTCAAACGGCAAGCTCGCCGACACGATCTGCGAGGCCACGGGCGCGAAAAAACTGGAGTTTGCGACCTGTCACAACGTGACGGCGCAGGCATTTGCAGACGGCGCAACGTACCTGCAGCTCATGGAGCGCAACGTGCAGGCGCTGCGGGAGGCATTGAACTAATTATGGCACTCATTACTTGTGAACACGTCTGCCTCGGCTACGACGGGCAGACGGTGCTGCGCGACGTGAACTTCACGGTCTCGCGCGGCGATCTGCTGTGCGTGGTCGGCGAAAACGGCTCCGGCAAGTCCACGCTCATCAAGGGCCTGCTCGGGCTCAAGGCGCCGGAGCAGGGCAGCATCACGCTTGGCGACGGCCTCGTGCGCAACGAAATCGGCTATCTGCCGCAGCAGACGCAGCTCCAGCGCGACTTTCCCGCGAGCGTGGCGGAGGTCGTGCGCTCGGGCTGCATCAACCAGATGCATGGCCGCCCGTTTTACTCGCGGGCTGACCGCGCCCGCGCGCAGGAGAACATGGAGCGCATGGGCATCGAGGACCTGGCGAATCGGAGCTATCAGGCGCTCTCCGGTGGCCAGCAGCAGCGCGTGCTGCTCGCGCGCGCCCTGTGCGCCACGCGCAAGCTCCTGCTGCTCGACGAGCCGGTCACGGGTCTCGACCCCGTGGCGACGGGGGAACTGTATAACCTCATCAAGCTCGTGAACCTCTGCAATGATATCACCGTCATCATGGTCACGCACGACATCGACGCCGCCCTGCGCTACGCCACGCACGTGCTGCATCTGGGGCACCAGCAGCTCTTTTTCGGCACGGCGGCGGCCTATAAGCAGAGCGACGCCGCGCGCCGGTTCCTGGGAGGGTGGAAGCTATGAAAGTCATCGTTGAAATGCTGTCGTATCCGTTTCTTGTGCGCGCGCTCGTCGTGGGCGTGCTTGTGTCGCTGTGTGCGTCCCTGCTCGGCGTGTCGCTCGTACTCAAGCGCTATTCCATGATCGGCGACGGGCTGAGCCATGTCGGCTTCGGCGCGCTCGCCATCGCCACGGCGCTCAATCTCGCGCCGCTGGCCGTGGCAGTGCCGGTCGTGGTCGTGGCGGCGTTTTTGCTGCTGCGCCTGTCGCAAAACGGAAAGCTCAAGGGCGACGCTGCGATCGCGCTGCTCTCGAGCAGCGCACTGGCCATCGGCGTGATGACCGTGTCCATGACCAGCGGCATGAACACCGATGTGAATAACTACATGTTCGGCAGTATCCTGTCGCTGTCGTCGGCCGATCTGCGCCTGAGCCTCATCTTGTCGGCGGCGGTGCTGGCGCTGTTCGTGCTGTGCTATCCGCGCATTTTCGCCGTCACGTTTGATGAGACGTTCTCGCGCGCGACCGGCGTGCACACGCAGGCGTACAACATGCTGCTCGCGGTGCTCACGGCGGTCACGATCGTGCTGGGCATGCGCATGATGGGCGCGCTGCTCATCTCGAGCCTCATCATCTTCCCAGCGCTGACGGCCATGCGCGTGTTCGGTACCTTCCGCTCGGTCACGATCTGCGCGGCCGTGGTGTCGGTGGTGAATTTCCTGCTCGGCATGGTGTTGTCCTACGTGCTCGAGACACCGTCCGGCGCGAGCGTCGTGGTGGTCGACCTTGTGGTGTTCCTGCTCTTTTGCGGCGTGCAGCGGATCCGGTGCCGCGTGGAAAAATAACAGACAAAGCGGCGGCTCCGACCGGAGCCGCCGCTTTCCGTTTCATCAGCACTGCATCTGCTTGAGCATCTCCTGGCGCAGGTGCGCAATGATGCGCTTTTCGAGCCGGCTGATGTAGCTCTGCGAGATGCCCAGCAGGTCCGCGACCTCTTTTTGCGTGGCCTCGCGCGCGCCGCCGATGCCGAAGCGCAGCAGAATGATCTGCCGGTCGCGCTCGCCGAGCGTTTCGATGGCGCGCAGGAGCATGGCGCGCTCCGCGTCGTCCTCGAGCGGGCGGCTCACGGTGTCGGCGTCCGTGCCGAGGATGTCCGAGAGCAGCAGCTCGTTGCCGTCCCAGTCGGTGTTGAGCGGCTCGTCGATGCTCACCTCCGTTTTCTGCGCGCTGCATTTGCGCAGGTACATGAGGATCTCGTTTTCGATACAGCGTGAGGCATAGGTCGCGAGCTTGATGTTCTTGTCCGGCTTGAAGGTGTGGATGGCCTTGATGAGGCCGATCGTGCCGATCGAGATCAGGTCCTCGATGTGGATGCCCGTGTTTTCAAACCGGCGCGCGATGTACACCACCAGCCGCAGATTGTGCTCGATGAGCAGGGAAGCGGCCTCCTCGCTCCCGGCGGCGAGCGCCCGGATGGCCTGCTGCTCTGCCGCGCGGTCGAGCGGGGCGGGCATGGTGTCGCTCCCACCGATGTAAAACAGCCCCGGCGCGCCGCCGCGCAGGCGCAGCCGCAGCGCCGCCCAGAGCGTATGTAGTTTTTCCAATAGTTTTGGCACGAAAACCCCTCCTCAGCTTTTTGGCGGCAGCACCATGGCAAATGCGCCGTCGGATGTGAGCGCCTGCGCGCTCAGCGCCAGCAGCATCGGCTCCGCCGCGCCGTCGATCATCACACTGTCCGGCCGGAACGCCGGCAGCAGCGCGCCGGCCACGCCCACCGCGCGGTACGGCAGCAGCACGACCCGCCCGGTGCACTCCGGCAGCGCGCCGAGCACTTCCAGCGCCTGCACCGCGTCGTCCGGCAGCGCGTGCAGCGCCGGAAACATCGGCAGCACCGCCGCGCGCTCGACCACCGCCGCCGGCAGGCCGGATACCGGGTCGTGCAGGTCGTTGCCGCTGTCGCGCAGAGCCTTGAGCGTCACGCTGCGCCCGGCGAGCGTGACCGTCACGGTGCGCACCTCGCGGTCGGCAGCCTTTGCCCGTCGGCGGAATACGAGCGACACGGCCGCATAGCACGCGGCGAACGACAGCGCCAGCACCCGGCCCGACACCGTCACGAGCGCGCCACTGCCCGGCGATACGCCCGCGAACATACTCGCTGCGTACACCGCGCCGCCGAACGCGGCCGACACGGCGAAAAACACCACCGTGCACCGCACGAGATGGGCCTCCCCGCCGAAGGCGATGAGCGCCATGGCCGCGCCGAGTGCGAGCTTCATCGCGCCGTTTGCCAGCCACCCGCAGCCGGGCAGGACCATGAGCGCCGCGTACAGCGCGCCGATGAGCGCCGCGAGCGCGTACCGCCAGCGGCGCAGCACCACGCCGCACACGCGCGCCGATGCCAGCACCAGGCAGTAGTCGATCAGCAGATTCAGCCCGAACAGGCTGTCGAGATAGATGACGTCCATGTGGGTATCCTAGCACGCCGCGCGCGGGAAATTGCGCAAAAGCGGCCTGCCGGAAAACCTGACAGAAAGTCCATGCATCGCCGGGGTGGGAAATGCCGCAGAGCGTTGCTTTTGCGCGAAGCGGCTGGTATAATGTTGCGTGATTTCGGAATTCGGCGCGTGGGCCGACCGCGCGCATCGTGACCCCTTCAGGAGGAAAATCATGAAAACGAACAAACGGTTTCTGGCGCTGTGTCTGGCGCTGTTGCTTGCGTGCGCGGTGTTGCCGGCCCCGGCCGTGCAGGGCGCGGATGTGCAGCCGGTGCTCTCGGCCGCGCTGGCGCAGCAGACGGCGGCCGTCCCGTCGCCGGGCTACGGCGATGAGTGGACGGTGCTGGGCCTTGCCCGCGGCGGGTATTTCGCCGTGGACAGCGACTATTTCGCGCGCTACTATGCAGACGTTGCGTCCAAGGCGCCGGAGCTCACGGCAGCGTCCGGGCGCGACGGTGCGCTCAACGCCTACAAATCCACGGACAATTCGCGCGTCATCCTCGCGCTGTCCGCCATCGGGCGTGACGCGACGCAGGTCGGCGGCTGTGACCTCACCGCGCCGTATGCAGATTTTTCCTGGGTACGCAATCAGGGCATCAACGGCCCGGTGTTTGCACTGCTCGCGCTCGACAGCCGCAATTATCTGCCCGGCAGCGCGGTGCGCCGCCAGTGCGTAGACGCCATTCTGGCGGCGGAGCTCTCCGGCGGCGGCTGGGCCATGAACGGTGCGTCGGCCGACCCGGACGTGACGGCCATGGTGCTGCAGGCACTGGCGGCGTACCGCGGGGAGGCGGCCGTCGCGGCGGCCGTGTCGCGCGGCATTGACACGCTCTCGGCCATGCAGAGCGGCGACGGCGGCTTCACCTCGTGGGGCTCTGCCAACGCCGAGAGCGCCGCGCAGGTCATCGTCGCCTGCACGGCGCTGGGCATCGACCCGGACGCGGACAGCCGCTTCGTCAAGGACGGCGGCTCGGCAGTCGATGCGCTGCTGACGTTTTATGATGCGGACGCGGCCGCGTTCCGCCACAAGGCCTCCGGCGGCGTTGACAGCCTCGCCACGGAGCAGGCAGTGTATGCGCTCGTGGCCGTTTCGCGGTTCCGGCGCGGGCAGAGCGGCCTCTATCAGGAGACGGATGCCCCCGCGGTCGAGACGCCCGCCGAGCCGGACGAGCCGGTCGCGCGCGTGCTCTGCACGGCGGACGGCAGCGGCCTCATCCCGGCCGGGTACCGCACGGTCGCCGTGTGCCTGCCGGACGTGACGGCAGAGAGCACCATCACGTTTTCCGACGGGACGCAGCTGCTCTACAGTCCCGTACTCTCCGAGCGCAGCGACACGCCGACGTGGGTCTGGCTCTTTGCGCCGGATGTGACGGATGACGCGCTCAATGACACGGCAAACTACACCGTGACGGACGGAAAAGGCCCGGTGCTGACCGTCGGCGATGGGAATGGCGACGGCGTTATCAACGCGCAGGACGCGCTCAATATCCGCACGGCCTGCGCCGGCAGCAAGGCCCCGGCAACGGAGCTGCTGCTGACGATGGACGTGAACCTCGACGGCCGCGTCGACGCGCAGGATGTGCGCGCGCTGGCCGACAGCTTCGTGCGCAACACGGTGCTGCCCACGGCGCAGGAGGACGGACAATGAAGACTTTCCTGACGAAAAAGAACATTGCCATCGTGCTTGCCGTGCTGCTGGTCGTGGCCGTCGTGGTGCTGTGCATCACGCTGCGGCAAAAGCGCGTCGAGGACACCGACCCCACGCTCACGCTCGCGTGCCAGAGTATGGACGCGGACGGCACGTGCACGGTCGACGTTGTGCTCTCCGGCCTGCCGGACGGCGCGCACTACGAGGCAGCGAGCCTCGCCGTGGCCTTTGACCCGACGCAGATCACGTTTCTCGGCACGTCGGACGGGGACATCCCGCTCGTGATGGGCAGCCTCCCGGCGTGGGAGAGCGACGCCGAGCGCGCCAATGAGACCGGCAGCGCGCGCGCTCTGTGCCTGCCGGAGGATGACGGCACGCTCGCCACATCGACCGGCAGCGTGCTTGTGCGGCTGCGCTTTCAGCTCACCGACGGTGTGACGGAGGCGGCGCTGACGGTGTCGGACGCCGTGCTGGCCGCCGCGGACGAATCAGAGAGCCTCGCCACGACGACGGCCACGCTCACGGTCGTGAACGGGACGGTGCAGCGTGGCTAAGCGGCGCGCGCTCGGGCTGCTGCTGTGCCTGCTGCTTTTGCTGTGCACGGCCTGCGGCGGACAGGCGCAGGAGGATGACGGTGCGCTGCACTGCACGGTGAAGATCGCGTGCAGCACGGTGCTGGAGCACATGGACGACCTGAAGCCCGGCAAGGCGGACATCGTACCCGCCGACGGTGTGCTCCTGCCGGAGACGACGGTCGCCTTTTCGGAGGGGGACACGGTGTTCGACGTGCTGCAGCGGGTCTGCCGCGCGCAGGGCCTCCACATGGAGTCGAGCTGGACGCCCGCATACAACAGCGCCTATATCGAGGGCATCGGCAACCTCTACGAATTTGACTGCGGCGAGCTGTCCGGCTGGATGTACAGTGTCAACGGCGTCTGGCCGGACTACGGCTGCAGCTGCTACACGCTGCACGACGGCGACACCGTCGTCTGGAGCTATACCTGCGACCTTGGGCGCGATGTCGGCGCCCGGCAAGGAGAACCATGAACGATTCCTTCTCGGCGCTGCACCCGGCGCTGACCTTTTGCTATTTTGCGGCCGTGCTGCTGCTGACGATGCTCGTGCTGCACCCGGTATTTCTGGCGCTGAGCCTGCTGGGCGCGCTGGGCTACTGTGCGGTGCTGCGCGGCTGGCGCAGCCTGGGGCGGACGATCGGCTGGCTCGTGCCGTTTCTGGTGCTGATGGCGGCGCTCAACGCATTGTTCAACCACGCGGGCGTGACGATGCTGTTCTACCTGCCGAACGGCAACCCCGTCACGCGCGAGGCGCTGTGCTACGGCGCGGCCGCGGCGGCGATGTTCGCGGCCGTGATCCTGTGGTTCCAGTGCTGCAACGTTGTCATGACGGCGGAGAAATATCTGTACGTGTTCGGCAGCGCGCTGCCGGGCGTGTCGCTGCTGCTGAGCATGGCGCTGCGGTTCGTGCCGAAGTTTTCCGCGCACATCCGCGCCGTGCGCGCGGCGCAGGCGTCGCTCGGCTGCGGCACGCGCGAGGGCAGTGCGTGGCAGCGGCTGAAAAATGGCGCGCGCATTTTGTCCGTTACCGTCTCGTGGGCGCTTGAGAGCGGCATCACGGCGGCGGACTCCATGAAGAGCCGGGGCTACGGCGCCGGCAGAAGAACGTATTTCGGCAATTACCGCTTCACCCGGCGCGACGGCGTGCTCTGCGTTGTCGTTGCGCTCGCGCTTGCAGGCGTGTGCGCGGGCGTCGGCTGCGGCGCGCTGTATGTGCGCTACTACCCGTCGATCCGCATCGGCGGCGACGGTGCGCTCGGCGCGGTATGCATGGCGTGCTTTGCGCTGCTGTGCTTTCTGCCGCTGCTGCTCGATGGAAAGGAGGCGCTGACATGGCGTCGTTTGCGCTCGAACATCTGACGTTTACCTATCCGGGCCAGACGCGCCCGGCGCTCGATGACCTCACGCTCACGGTCCCGGAGGGGGCGGTCACCGTCCTCTGCGGCGAGAGCGGCAGCGGCAAATCGACCCTCCTGCGCCAGCTCAAGACCTGCCTCACACCGCACGGCGCGGTCAGCGGCGCGGTGCGCCTTGGGGGCACGCCCTTGCAGGACATCCCGTTTGCCGAGCAGGCGCGGCGCATCGGCTTCGTGCTCCAGCATCCGGACGATCAGATCGTGACGGACAAGGTGTTCCACGAGCTGGCGTTCGGGCTCGAGAGCCTTGGCTGCGAGGAAACGGTCATGCGCCTGCGCGTCGCCGAGATGGCGAGCTACTTCGGCATTGCCGACTGGTTCGACCGCGACGTGGGCGCGCTTTCCGGCGGCCAGAAGCAGATGCTCAATCTCGCGTCCGTCGTGGTCATGCGGCCGGACGTGCTCATTTTAGACGAGCCGACGAGCCAGCTCGACCCCATCGCGGCGAGTATCTTTCTGCACACGCTGCGCAAGCTCAATGAGGAGCTGGGGCTGACGATCCTGCTGTCCGAGCAGCGGCTGGAGGAGGCCGTGCCGCTGGCGGATCATCTCATCGTGCTCGAGCAGGGGCGGCTGCTGGCCGCCGGTGCGCCGCAGGAGGCGGCGGCTGCAGTGCGCGGCCATGCGATCTTTTCCGCCATGCCCACGGCGGCGCGCATTGCCGCCGCCCTCGGCGAGACGAAGCGCCTGCCGCTCACCGTGCGCGCGGGCAGAGCGTATCTGGGGCGCTTTTCTCCGCACCCGATGCCGGCCGCAGCGCCCGCACCTGTGGACACGCCCCCGGTGCTCACCGTGCGCGACGGCTGGTTTCGCTATGCGCAGGGCGGTGCGGACGTGCTGCGCAATTTCTCGCTCGCGCTGCGACCGGGCGAGCTCTATGCGCTCACCGGCAGCAATGGCAGCGGCAAGACGACGGCGCTCGGCGTGCTCTCCGGGCGGCTGCGGCTCTACCGCGGCAGCGTGTACCTCGACGGGAAGCGCCAGCGCGCGCTCCGGCCTCTGCGCGACGGCATCGCCGCCGTGCCGCAGGACCCGCGCACGCTCTTCGCGGCCGACACGGTGCGCGCCGATCTCGCGTCGCTCGGCAGGGACGCCGCGCTGGTGGACACGGTCGTGCGGCAGATGGCGCTCGCGCCGCTGCTCGACCGGCACCCCTTTGACCTCTCCGGCGGCGAGCAGCAGCGCGCCGCGCTGGCGAAGGTGCTGCTCATGCAGCCGCGCGTGCTGCTGCTCGACGAGCCGACGAAGGGCATGGACGGCGCGTTCAAAGAAGAATTCGGTGCGCTTTTGCGCGCGCTCTGCGCGCAGGGCACGGCCGTGTGCATCGTGAGCCACGATGTGGAGTTCTGCGCGCAGTATGCCGACCGCTGCGGCCTGCTCTTTCGCGGCGAGGTCGTGACGGAAAACGACGCGCGCGCGTTTTTCTCCGGCAATTATTTCTACACCACGGCGGCCGCGCGCATCGCGCGCGCCGCTGCGCCCGGCGCGGTGCTGTGCGGGGAGGTCGTGCAATGTCTCACCGACTGACGCGGCGCACCTGGGCCGCGCTCGGCATCCTGCTTGTGGCGATCCCGGCGCTGATGGCGGTGTTCGTGTGCGTGTGGGACGAGCGGAAGTACTACCTCACGTCGCTGCTGCTCGTGGGGCTGATGTTCGTGCCGTTCGTGCTGCGGTTTGAAGGCCGCAGGCCGCAGGCGCGCGAGCTCGTGCTGCTCGCGACGATGACGGCGCTGGCCGTGGCCGGGCGCGCGGCGTTTTACTGGCTGCCGCAGTGCAAGCCCGTGTGCGCGATCGTGATCCTCACGGCCGTGGCCTTCACGCCGGAGGCGGGCTTCGTCACCGGCGCGGCGGCGGGCCTGATCTCGAACTTTTTCTTCGGCCAGGGGCCGTGGACGCCGTGGCAGATGCTCGGCTTCGGGCTCGTGGGCTTTCTCGGCGGCGTGCTGTTTGCCGGGCGGAAGGTACGGCTCGTGCCGCTGCTGCTCTACGGCTTTTTCTCGGTGCTCATCGTCTACGGCGTGCTGCTCGACACGGCGAGCATGCTCATGTATAACGCCGTGCCCTCGTGGCAGCTGTGGCTGGCGACCTGTGCGTCGGGGTTTGTGTTCAACCTCATCCACGCGGGCGCGACGGCCGTGTTTTTGCTCCTGCTGTATAAGCCCCTGCTCACCAAGCTCGCGCGCGTGAAGGAAAAGTACGGACTTCTGGAATGAAAAAATCTCCGCATCCGGTCGGATGCGGAGATTTTTTGATATGCAGTTCATGCCTGCTGCCAGAGCAGGCGGTTATCGTCAAAGACGGCGCAGAGCCTGCTGCTGTCTTTCAGCCACGCGAGATAGGAGCGCACCGTGCTGCCGACGAGCACGTACTGCTCGAAGTTCATCACAAGGTCAAAGCGCCGGAACAGCTGCTGCAAAACCGCCTCGAACGTCTGCGGTTCCTGACAGAGCTCCGTGATGATGTCCGCGATCTCGAGCACCTTGTCGATGTTATACTGCGCGAGCGGGGCAATGTCCTCCGTGGCCGCGGCGTGCGCGGGTACGAAGGCGCGCCCAGAGAGCGTCTTGACCGTTTCGAGCGTGTTCAGGTAGGCTGCAACGTCGTAAAGGAAGCCGATCTGGTACTTTTCCAGCGTCTCGCGGCTCGACAGGCAGTCGGCCAGATACACCACGTCGTCCGGCGTGCGAAAGCCCACCATGTCGAAAAAGTGCCCCGGCAGCGGCAGCAGCCCGAACCCCTCCGGCAGGCACGCCGCGGTCAGCTCCTGCGCGTCACTGGGCTTGGCCATGAGGAACTTGTGCCGCAGATCCTTCGGCGGATAGCCGCCGTAGAGAAACGCGGGCTCGAGCAGCGGGTGGCGCGTGAAATCGCACTCGATACCGGGGGCATAGACCCTGCAGCCGGTCTGGTTTTGCAGGTACTGGTTGCCGCCGATGTGGTCGGCGTTGGAGTGCGTGTTGTAGATGGCGGTCAGGCGCCAGCCGTTGGCGTCGAGGATTTGGCGCACCTTGCGCCCGGCCTCCTTGTCGTTGCCGCTGTCGATGAGGCAGACGTCGGTATCGTTCAGGCGCACGAGACCGATCTTGGCCGGGCTCTGGATGTAGTAGCTGTTTCCGGCCACCTGGGTCAGTTCATACATGCCGGTTTCCTCCTTTGTCAGACGGTGTGTTTGCGGATGAGCGGCTCCACCTGCGCGGCCAGCTGCGCGAGCGCGCCCGGCTCGAACGGGGAGCGGAAGCCCGCCTCGGCCAGCAGGTCCGTCCAGAGCTTTTCGCCGCCCTGCTGCGACAGGTGCAGGTAGCGGGCGAACGCGCCGTCATAATCGTCCTGCGACGCGAGCAGGAACTGGAACGCCGCCGTCTGCGCCAGACAGTAGTCGATGTAGTAAAACGGCGTCTCGTAGATGTGCATCTGGTACTGCCAGCGGGTGCCGCGCTCGAGATACGGGATGCCGCTCTGGTCAATATACGGGCGGTATTTCGCCTCCAGCTCCAGCCAGATGGCGTTGCGCTCGGCCGGGGTGAGGTTGGGCTCGGCATAGACGCGGTGCTGGAATTCGTCCACCATCGTGCCGTAGGGCAGGAAGCTGAGCGCATCGAGCGCGTGCTGGAAGCGGTAGCGCTCCGCGTCGCCCGCCTTCGGGAAGAAGGCGTCGAGATACGGCCAGGCGAAAAACTCCATGCTCATCGAGTGCGTCTCGGCGGTCTCCATGCCGCCGCAGCCGAGTTCGAGCGCGAAGCGGTTGTCCGCGATCAGGTAGGCGTTGAGCGCGTGGCCGGCCTCGTGCGTCACGACGTCCACGTCGCCGGACGTGCCGTTGAAGTTCGCAAGGATGAACGGCTGCCGGAATTTCGGGAACTCCGTGCAGTAGCCGCCGCCCCACTTGTTCGGGCGCGACTCGACGTCGAAGGCCTCATTTTCGCACATCATGCGGAAAAACGCGCCCGGCACGTCGCCCATGGCGTCGTACATCTTCTGCGCAGCGGCGAAGAGCTCTTCCTTGCCACAGGGCGTCGGGTCGCCGCCGGGGGTGAAAAATTCGTTGTCATAGAGCCGGAACGTGTCGATGCCGAGACGCTGCGCGTTTTCCAGCCGCAGCCGGGACACGACCGGCACGATGTCGCGCACGATGTTCTCGCGGAAGGTCTGCACGGCCTGCGCGTCGTAGCACATGCGCTCCATGCGGCAGTAGCCGAGCTCGATGAAGTTTTGATAGCCCATCTTTTTGGCCATCCGGTCGCGCACGTGCACGAGCCGGTCAAAAATATCATCCAGCTCCGCGCTGTGCGCTTCCAGCGTTGTGCCGAGGGCCTCGTAGCATTCCCTGCGTGTGGCGCGGTCGGCGCTGCGGGCGTATTTCATGAGCATCGGCCGCGGCAGCTGCTCGCCCCGGAAGGGGAAGAGCATGCCCGCCATGAGCTGGGCATATTCGCTCACGATCTTGTTCTCCTCGACCATGTCGTTGATAATCTCCGGCGACATGCTCCGCCGCTGCAGCTCCATGCTGCGCAGCAGGATCGGCGAGAGCGCCGCCTCGAGCGCTTCCCGGAACGGGCTGTCGAGCACGGCGGAGGTGTATTGCAGTGCGAGATTTTCGACCTCCGGGCCGATCTCGTCGTAATAGTCCTTCTCGGCCAGATAAAACGGGTCCACGGTGTTGATCGTGTAGCGCATGTACGACAGCGACTGCGCCGTGGCGTACTCCGTCGTGAGCGAGAGATATTCCGCACGCGCGGCGAGAATTTCCTCGACGCTCTGCGCTGCCTTTACGCGCTCGATCACGCGCTGCAGCCCTTCGGTCATTTCCTCGCGCGTCACGCGCCGGTAGGGGAGTTCGGATACTTTCATGCTTGCTCCTTTCCAAGGTCGCGGTGAAAAACTGCTTTTGCTATGCAAAAATAAGAAATGTGCCATTTCCTTGCCCCTGCGGGGCAACCGGAAATGATGCACAAAAACTTCATGCACCGGCATTTGCGGCTTTTCACAGTGCAGCACGTATGCATGGAGTTTTATGCCATCATATAACCGCGCTGCCGATTCGTCAAGAAATGTTTGCGTGTGCGCGGCGGCGTGACAAAAGAGACGCCCCGGATGCCGATGCATCCGGGGCGTTGCACAGTTTATTCGGTTTCGTTGTTTGCCTGATATGCGCGCACGAAAGCCACGAGCGTGTCAACGGTTTTCTCGATGCCGAGCTTGCCGCTGTTGACGACGAGGTCATACCCGCGCGCGTCGCCCCACTTCGTGTCGCAGTAGTAGTTGTGGTAAGCCTTGCGGTCGCGGTCGATGCGGCGTATTTCCAGCGCCGCCTGATCGGCCGTGAGGGATTTTTCCTCCATGAGCCGCTGACGCTTCTGGTCGGGCTTGCCGGCGATGAACAGGTGCACGGCGTTCGGATTGCTGCGCAGGATGAAGTCCGAGCAGCGGCCGAGCACGACGAACGACTCGCCGCTGTCCGCCAGCTTCTGAATGTAATCGAACGTCTCGTGTGCGAGTGCATCCTCCGGCGCGTTGAAGTTCTCACCGATGCGGCGCGACCACAGCAGGTGCACGGGCTTTTCGTCATAGCGCGCGGCATCCTCGGCGTTAAAGACGCTGTCGAGCAGCAGCTCCTTATCATAAAACGCGATGCCGAGCTGTTTGGCGATCTGTTCGGCGATGTACTTGCCGCCGCTGCCGTGTTCACGGCCGACGGTCACGATGATCTGTTTCACGATGCGTTACCGCCTTTCTGATGTAAAATTACAGGTATCTCAGGAACAGGCATCCCAGCGAGACCGCAATGACCAGCACGGTGGCCGGGACACAGTATTTGCAGTATTTGCCCCAGCTGATGGGGTGACCACTCTTGGCCGACACGGACGTGGCCACGACGTTGGCCGACGCGCCGATGGGCGTGGCGTTGCCGCCGAGGTCGGTGCCGAGCGACAGCGCCCAGGCGAGCACGGACAGATCCATGCCCTGCGTCGCCGCGATGGACTGCACGACCGGGACCATGGTGGCCGCGAACGGAATGTTGTCGATCAGCGCGCTGCACACGGCCGACAGCAGCAGAATGATGAGGATGACGACCTTGATGCTGCCGCCGCTGATGTTGGAGATGAACTGCGCGATGAGTTTGAGCACGCCGGTCTGCTCCAGGCCCGCGACGGAGATAAACAGGCCGATGAAAAACAGCAGCGTCTTGTAGTCCACACCGCGGAGGACTTCCTTCACGGCGGCGCCGCCGTTGGTAAACACGGTCACCAGCAGCGTCAGGCCCGCGACGATGGCGCCGATGCACGCAACGGTCAGGCCGGTCTGTGCGTGCGTCACGAGCAGCGCGACCGCGATGAGAAACACGATCACGTCCGCGACGAACGCCTTGCGGTTGGCGATGGCGGTCGCCGGAGCGGGGCAGACGGCGTCGGCCGGGCGGGCGGCCTCGCTCGCCTTGAGCGGCTTGCGGAAGCACAGCCAGAAGAAGATCAGCACGAACACAAAGCAGATGCCGATGATGATGCCGGTATTTTTAATGAAGTCCGTGAAGGTATAGCCGAGCGCGGTGCCGATGATGATGTTGGGGGGATCGCCGCACATGGTGGCGGCGCCGCCGAGGTTGGCGCAGAAGACCTCCGACAGGATCATCGGAACGGGGTCAAAGCGCAGGATCTGCGCCAGCTCCAGCGTGACGGTCGCGAGAAACAGCACGACCGTGATGCTGTCGATGAACATGGCCAGAAACGCGGACATGGCCATGAAGCACAGCAGCAGCGGCACGACGTGGTAGTGCGCGAGCTTTGCCAGCGACAGGCACAGCCAGCGGAAGAAGCCGGATTTGCCGAGGCCCTCGACCATAATCATCATACCGGTGATGAAGAAGATGGTCGACCAGTTGACGCCGGAGCTGGCGCTCTCCGAGGCGCCGTACCAGAAGCCGGCGCGGAAGATGGCGCCGAGATTCAGGGCGTTTTTGATCGCGTCCCAGCTGTGCATGCAGATGCCGAACACGACCACGAGCACGAGGGCCGCGCTGCCAAGCGTGACATACTGGCGCTCGAATTTGTCCATGATGATAAGCGCGAACATGCCGACGAAGATGACAGCCGCAAGGATTTGAGCAGTCATGGAAAAAACCTTCTTTCTTGAAATTTGCGGGGGGGTGCCGACGCAGAGGCATCGAAGAAAGAGGTTTGCTTCGCGGTGGTGTCCTTCCCCAACAGGAGAGGAATTTTAGCGCGCTCGGGGGTAAAAGTCAAGGGCTTTTTGCAAATCTGAGCGGGTTCTTATCAGACTTTCAAATGCTTGATATTACAGGCATTTATAGGCGATGATCGTCGCGCCGCCCTTGCCCTCGTAGCGCTTGATCTGGTACTTGTTGGGGAAGGCGGCCAGCAGCTCCGGCAGCTTGCTGTAGCCGTAGGCGCGCACGTTAAAGTCGGGCTTCACGCGCTTGATGTACAGCCCCGAGGAGCTGACGTTGACAAAGCCGTCGGCGTCCTGATATTTCTCGGACGCGATGTGCAGCAGGTTGTGGATCTCGCCGATATTGGGCTTTTTCGGCTCCGGCTCCGGTTCGGGTTCGGGCGTCGGTTCCGGTTCCGGTTCGGCGGCTGGGGCAGACTCGGCTGCGGACTTCTTCGTGCTGCGTGTGGCCTTTTTCGTCTTGCGGGCGGGCTTTTTGGCCGCGGGCTCCGCGGTGTGCTCGACGACGGCGGGCTTTTCGTCCGCCTTGGACAGGTAATCGATGAGGATGAAGTCGTCGCACGCGTTTTTGAACGACTCCGGCGTCGTCGTCACGCCGGCGCCGATGATGTACAGGCCCGACTCGCGCAGACGGATGGCCAGCGGCGTAAAGTCGCTGTCGCTCGACACGAGCACGAGCGCGTCGTACATATTGTTGTGCAGCAGGTCCATGGCCCCGATGACCATGGCGATGTCGGTCGTGTTCTTGCCGGTGACGTAGTCAAACTGCTGCTCGGCGCGGATGGCGAGGCGCTTGAGCTCCGGCTCCCAGTTTTTCAGCGAGTCCTTGCGCCAGTTGCCGTAGGCCTTTTTCACGACGATGCGGCCGTAGGTCGACACCTCGTGCAGCACGGCCTCCAGCTTGGACAGCTGCGTGTTGTCGGCGTCGATGAGCACGGCGATTTTCTGGAAATTTTCCATAGATATTACTCCCGAACCGCCCTGCGGGCGGTAATTTTTTCTCCATTATAACGTTTTTGCGCGCAAAATGCAACGAAAGCGGGGCGTAACCCCCGCTTTCACTTCCTGTTCATGCGCCCTCGCCCGCGGTCGCCGGGCACTGGCGGCCGTTGGGGTCGATGCTCGTGTCGCCGGGGAGGATCATCTGCGAGATGGGGATGATGGAATACCCGTCGGCGATGAGTGCCTCAATGATGCCGGCCAGCGCCTCCGGCGTGTGCTCGGCCGCGTTGTGGAACAGCACGATGCTGCCCGGCTGCACGCGCGTGAGCACGCGCGAGGTGATCTCGTCGCTGCTCAGCCCCTTCCAGTCGAGCGAATCGACGTCCCACTGGATGACGTGCATGCCCAGACCGTTGATGGTGCTCACGACCGTGTCGTTATACTCCCCGTAGGGGCAGCGAAACAGCGTGGGCCGCGTACCGGTGACGGCTTCGATTTTATCGGCGCAGGTGTTGACCTCCGTCTGGATCTGCTCGGCGCTCAGCTGCGCCATGTGCGGGTGCGTGGCCGAGTGGTTCATGACCTCGTTGCCCGCGTCCGCGAGCGCCTTGACCGACTCCGGATATTTGTCCACCCATTCGCCCACGACGAAGAACGTCGCGTGGACGTTGTACTTGTTGAGAATGTCGATGAGTATCTGCGTATCCTCGTTGCCCCAGGCCGCGTCGAACGACAGGCTCACGACGCGGTCGTCGCGCTGCACGCTGTAGATGGGCAGCACGCGCTTGGCCGCGCTCACGCCCACGATCGCGGGACTGTTGACCGCCCAGAACATGAGCGCGATGGCCAGCACCATCGCGCACACGCTCAGCAGCTTCCGGTGTTTTCTGACGGCTTGCCGCACTTTGTACATTGCACCACCTCCGGCTTTCTGCCATCATCCTATGAGCAGGATGGACGCGGTATGCGCCGGTTGGTTTACATAACTTCACCCTACGTGCAGAAAAACGCCCGCACATGGTTTTATGTGCGGGCATAAACACTCAAAACAGGCCGGTGATGCGGCCGTCGTCATCGACATCGATGTTTTCGGCGGCCGGGACTCTCGGCAGGCCGGGCATCGTGAGCACGTCGCCCGTGAGCGCGACGAGAAAGCCCGCCCCGGCGGATACGGTCACGCTGCGCACGGTCACGGTGAAGCCCGTGGGCGCGCCGAGCAGCGCCGGATCGTCCGACAGGCTCGCCTGCGTCTTGGCGATGCACACCGGCAGACCGCCGAAACCGAGCGCCTCCAGCTCGCGGAGCTGTTTGCGCGCGGCGGGCAGGATCTCCGCGCCCGCGCCGCCGTAGACCCGGCGCACGACGGCGTTGATCTTTTCCTCGACCGGCGCGTCGAGGTCGTAGGCAAAGCGGAAGTGGTTTTCCGTCTCGCACAGGCGCACGACCTCGCGCGCGAGTGCCTCGCCGCCGCGGCCGCCGTCGGCCCAGACGGTGGACAGCACGACGCGGACACTCAGCTCCCCGCACAGCTCCGTCAGCAGCGCGATCTCGCGGTCGGTGTCGGTGGGGAAGCGGTTGATGGCCACGACGCACGGCAGGCCGAACGTGTCGCGGATGCAGCGCACGTGGTGCAGCAGGTTCGGCACGCCGCGGCGCAGCGCGTCGAGGTCCTCCGTGCCGAGCTCGTTCAGCGCCAGACCGCCGTGCATTTTCAGCGCGCGCACCGTCGCCACCACGACGGCGGCGTCCGGCCGCAGCCCGGCGAGCCGGCACTTGATGTCCAGAAACTTCTCCGCGCCGAGGTCGGCGCCGAAGCCGGCCTCCGTCACGGCGTAGTCGCAGCGGTGCATGGCCATGCGTGTGGCGAGCACGCTGTTGCACCCGTGCGCGATGTTGGCAAACGGCCCGCCGTGCACGAACGCCGGCGTGCCCTCGAGCGTCTGCACGAGGTTGGGCTTGAGCGCGTCGCGCAGCAGCGCCGCCATCGCGCCCACGGCCTTGAGGTCGCGCGCCGTGACGGGGCGGCCGTCATACGTGTAGCCTACGATGATGCGGCCCAGCCGCGCCTTCAGATCGGCCATGGACTCGGCCAAGCAGAGGACCGCCATGATCTCGCTGGCGACCGTGATGTCGAACCCGTCCTCGCGCGGCACGCCGTTGGCCCTGCCGCCGAGCCCGTCGACGATGCAGCGCAGCTGCCGGTCGTTCATGTCCACACAGCGCCGCCACGTGATGCGCCGCGGGTCGATGCCGAGGGCGTTGCCCTGCTGGATGTGGTTGTCGAGCATGGCGGCGAGCAGGTTGTTCGCCGCGCCGATGGCGTGAAAGTCGCCGGTGAAGTGCAGGTCGATGTCCTCCATCGGCACGACCTGCGCGTAGCCGCCGCCGGTCGCGCCGCCCTTGCGCCCGAACACCGGGCCGAGCGACGGCTCGCGCAGCGCGACGGCCGCGTCCTTCCCGATGCGGCGCAGCGCGTCGGCCAGACCGATCGTCGTGGTCGTCTTGCCCTCGCCGGCGGGCGTGGGCGTGATGGCCGTGACGAGGATCAGCTTTCCCTTTCCGCGCGGCGGCTGCCCGAGCACGGACAGCGCCACCTTTGCCTTATAGCGGCCATACGGTTCTATATCAGCATCGTCGATGCCGACGGTGCGTGCAATGTCACAGATCGGCTGCATCGTGCAGCTCTGGGCGATCTCCAGATCGCTGCGATATTCCATGAAACCCCTCCTTCGGATGCGTGTACCTTTTATCATACCTGACGGCGGCGGGTTTGTAAAGCTTGACGCGGGGTGGATTTTCCGCTATCATGGGCCGGATAATGAGGTGATGACCATGCAGTATCTCTACGCGCCGATGGAGGGCGTGACCGGCGACCTGTTCCGGCAGGCGCAGCGGCAGACGTTCCCCGCGGCGGACAGCTACTATACGCCGTTTCTCTCGCCGACGGCGAACCGCACGTTTTCTCCGCGCGAGCTGCGCGAGATCGAGCCCGCGCACAATGCGGGCATCCATGTCGTGCCGCAGCTCATGGGCCACTGCGCCGAGGACTTTCTCTGGATGGCGGGGCGGCTCGCCGACATGGGCTACGACGAGGTGAATTTCAACCTCGGCTGTCCGTCGAACACCGTCACGGCAAAGAAAAAGGGCGCGGGTCTGCTCACGGAGCCGGATCTGCTGCGGCGGTTTTTCGACGCCGTGTTTGCGGCCTGCCCGCTGCCGGTGTCGGTCAAGACGCGGCTCGGCAAGGCGACGGCAGAGACGTTTCCCGCACTGCTGGAGCTGTATAACGACTACCCGATCCGCGAGCTGATCGTGCACCCGCGCGTGCAGACCGACCAGTACCATGGGCACCCGGATCTCGACATGTTTGCCTACGCGCTCGCGCACAGCCGCGCCCCGGTGTGCTACAACGGCGATCTGTTCGACGCCCCGGCCGTGCGCGCGTTTCAGGCGCGGTTTCCGACGGTGGAGCGCATCATGCTCGGCCGGGGACTCGCCGCCAACCCCGGACTCATCGGCCAGCTGCGCACCGGCGCCGTGCCGACGGCGGCGCAGTTTCAGGCGTTTCACGACCGGCTCTACGCCGCCACGCGCGCGCGCATCCCCGACCGGCGCGCGCTGCTGTTTCGCATGAAGGAGGCGTGGCGCTATCTCGGCTGCAGCTTTGCCGACGCCGAGCGGCCGCTGCGCTGCATCCGCAAGGCGCAGAACCTTGCAGAGTATGAGAGCGCGGTGCGCCAGCTCTTCGCGTCCTGCCGGGTGCGGGAGAATGCGGGTTATTTCATATGAAGATGCACGTATCCCCGGCAGCACGGCTGCCGGGGATACGTTTTTTCGTGGTCAGTTCTGGCCGTACCAGTCGCCGCCCGGCTTCGGGTCGGGGTTCGGCTGCTGCCAGCCGTTGGGGGCCTGGTCTCCCATGCTGCGCGGCAGGCTGCGGTAGAACGCGGCGCGCGACGCGGTCATATACGGCGTGAGCCAGAGGTAGCCGATGCCGGCGGTCAGCGTGGCCAGCAGCGCCCAGCCGATGAAGCTCAGGTCGAGGCAGAACAGGTCGCCCTTGCGCCCGTCCATGAGCGCCTTGGAGCGCTCGATGGCCTCCGTGGCCTGCATGTTCGGATTTTCGGACATGATGTACGTCGCCATGGAGTAGCGGTAGGCGGCGACGATGCCGGGGATGACAAACAGCAGCGACCATGCGATGACCTTGAGCGTGATGAGCAGATTGAGCACGAAGGCGTTGCCGAAGATGTCAAAGCCGGAAAACAGATCCTCGAACCGGGCCTCCTCGCCGTCAACGAGCTTCAGGCAGAAGCGGTTGTGGCCGATGGAGACGCTGCCGCCAATGACGAACTGCGCCAGTGAGACGATCCCGGAGACGGGGAGAAATACGCGCAGCGCGTGGCGCAGGGTCTCGGGATAATACTGTGTCAGATCGTCCCCGTTGATCGTGATGTTGAACGACGGGGTGAAGCCGCTGCTCGTCCCGCCGAGGATGCTTGCCAGCAGCGTCACGCCGACGGCGAGCCACCAGTAGTTTTTCAGCGCGCGGCGCGCCATGCTGCGGTAGTCGGATGCGGAATACATAGGTGTTCTCCTTTCTTCTGTCCGCCCTCACCAGGGCGTGCGTTCCTGCCCGTGCACGAGGTAGGCACGCTCGGCCAGCTCCGCGAGCGGGCTGTCGCTGCGGGAGTCGGAGTAAAACTCCGCAATTTCTACGTCGGGATAGGTCTCGCGCAGGCGGCGGACCTTTTCTGTGCCGTGGCAGTTTTCGCCGTCGGTCTTGCCGGTGTGCTTATCCACGCGCGAGGCCAGCAGCCGCACACCCAGCTTCTGCGCCGGGATGCGCACGAGAAACTCCGGCGATGCGGAGATGATGATGTCGTCCGGGCGCTGCTGCGCGAGGTACCACGGGTTCACACGGTCAGAATTCTGCGCCCAGAACGCCTCCAGCTCCGCGTCTACATCGGGCACGCGGCGCAAAAAGCCGTACATCCGCTCCTTGATGGCCGTCTTGCTCACCCGGCCGAGCCAGTAGCCCGGCAGCAGGGCCAGCGTGCGCAGCAGCGGCCAGATCACGCCCGGATGCCGCCGCAGGCACCAGCGCACGAACGCCACCGTGCTGTCCACGGGGAAGATGGTCTTGTCCCAGTCGTAAACGTTGACTTTTTCCATAGGGCTCCTCTCAGTACAGGGTGCCGGCCAGCTGCATGTACGCGGCGGCGAAGGCCTCCCGGATGAAGTAATTGATGCGCATGGTCGGCAGGGTGGTCTCGGCGGCGATGCCGACGGGCTCCGCCCCCAGTGCCCGCGCCATGTGTTTGGCGCGGTAGAGGTGGTATTCGCTCGTCACGATGCCGACGCCGTCCGCCGGGGCGTACCCCCGCGCGCGGAGGATGGCAAACGAATTTTCCAGATTTTCGCGTGTGGTGCGCGACTGATCCTCCTGCACGATGCGCGCGCTGTCGATGCCGTGGGCCGTCAGGTAGTCAGCCATGGCCTGAGCCTCCGTGATGTCCTCACCCTCGCCCTGACCGCCGGAGACGACGGCCAGCGCGTCCGGGTTCGCGCCCAGATAGTCCAGCGCAGCATCGAGCCGGTTGCACATCGACAACGACGGCGTGCTGCCATTGACGCCCGCGCCGAGCACGATGATCGCGTCCGGGTGCGCGCCCGTGTCCGTGCGCGCGTCGCGCACGACGGGGATCTCAAAGACCGCGAACACGATCACCCCCGCGCACACGAGCACGCTCAGCACGGTGCGCCCCACGCGGTGCAGCCGCGCAAAGAGAAACACCAGCACGGCGATGCCCCAGAGCGTGTAGCCCAGAAAGTCGTGCCCCGGCATCGCAAAGCGCAGCACGCAGCCGGCGATGACGAGCACGATGGCGAGGATCCAGGATGCTTTGTGTTTCATTCGCACAGCGCCTCCCACGCCTCATAGAGCGCCTCGAGCTGCGCATTGAGCGCCTGCTTCTGCTCATCGAGCTCCATGAGCTTCTGATAGTCCGTTGCGTTGGCCTCGCTCTCGGCGTCGAGCGCCGCAAGCTGCCCCTCCAGCTTTTCGATCTCGCGCTCCGTGCGCTCGCGCTGGCGCGTGGTGTTCGGGGCGCGTTTCGGCTTCGGCTTCGGTTCCTTTTTGCGCTCGACGGCCTTGGCCGTCTGCTGCAGGGCGGTCTGGCGCGCGCGGTATTCGCGGAATTGCTCATACGTCCCGCGGTAGTCCGTGATCGTGCCGTTTTCGAGCAGCCAGATGCGGGTGGCGAATTTCTCGATGAAGTACCGGTCGTGCGACACGAACAGCAGCGCCTGCGTATAGTCGCTCAGCGCGTCCTCGATCCACTCGCGGCTGGCGATGTCGAGGTGGTTCGTCGGCTCGTCGAGGATGAGGAAGTTGATCTCCCGGCGCATGAGCATGCACAGCCGCAGCCGGGACAGCTCGCCGCCCGAGAGCGCCGACACGGGCTTGAGCACGTCCTCGCCGCGAAAGCCGTAGGCGCCGAGCTGGTCGCGCGCCTCCTGCGGCGTGCACTTGCACTCGTAGAGCATCGTGTCGAGCATGGAGCGCTCCGGCACGGCGAAGCGGACGATCTGCGGCAGGTAGGCCGTGCGCACGGACGGCCCGCGCTGCACCCAGCCGGTGTCCGGCGTCTCCTCGTTCATGACGAGCTTTAAAAACGTCGTCTTACCGGCACCGTTGTCGCCGATGAGGGCGATGCGCTCGCCGCCGGTCACGGTCAGGTCCAGGTCGTGAAAGAGCGTCCGCTCGCCGTAGTGCTTGCTCAGGCCCGCCATGGTCAGCACGTCGTCGCCGCGAAATTCCTGCGCGGTGAAGTGGACATTTAACTTGCGCGCCTCGGTCGGCCGCTCGGTCGTTTCGAGCTTTTCCATGCGCTTTTCGATGGAGAACGCGCGCTTGTGCAGCTTGTCATTGCCCATGAAGGCCCAGAGGTGCAACTTTGCCGCCGCCTCCGTGAGCTGCTGGAGCTTGGCCTGATCCTTTTCGTATTTTTTGAGCTGCTCGTCGAAGCGGCGCTGCCGCTCGACGACGTAAAAGCTGTAGTTGCCGCTGTAAAACTCCGCCTGCCCGGACGTGAAGTCGATCGAACGCTGCACGACGCGGTCGAGAAAATACCGGTCGTGGCTGATGACGAGCACCGTGCCGCGAAAATGCAGCAGATACGCCTCTAGCCACTCGGTCGCGCGCAGGTCGAGGTGGTTCGTCGGCTCGTCGAGCAGGAGAATGTCCGTGTCCTCGAGGATGAGCCGCGCGAGGTTCACGCGCGTTTTCTCCCCGCCGGAGAGACTGTCGAACGGCTGCGCGCGCATCGCGGCCGGAATATCCAGACCGTTGGCGACGCGGTTGCGCTCGTGCTCCATGTCGTACCCGCCGAGGCGGCGGAAGTTTTCCGACAGTCGGTCGTACTCCGCGAGCAGAGCGGGGGAGTCGTCCTCCGCCATGCGCGCGGTGAGCGCGTTCATGCGCGCCTCCATGTCGTAGAGCCGCCGGTGCGCCTCGCGCAGCACGTCCTCCGTCGTCCAGCCGTCGGGGTAGACCGGGATCTGCGAGATCAGCCCCAGCCGCCGCCCGGAGGCGATGGACACGGTGCCGGCATCCGGCTGCAGCTCACCCGAGAGGATGCGGAAAAACGTCGTCTTGCCGCAGCCGTTGCGCCCGAGGATGCCCACGCGCTCACCGGCGTTGACGTCGAATGTGATACCTTTTAATATATCGTTGCCCTGCTCAAAGCCCTTGACGAGCCCGCGGACGGATAGATCGATCATGTGTAACTCCTAAATTACTTGTTCACGGCCGCCTGCAGCACGGTGTTGGCCACGGCGCCCGCATTCGTCAGACCGCCGCCGGCGTTTTCCACCAGCACGACGAAGGCGTACGGGTGTGCATCGTCGAGCAGGAAGCCCGTGAACCAGGCGTGCGACGTGCCGTCGCCCACCTCGGCGGTGCCGGTCTTGGCACAGAGGTTCAGGCCCGGGAAGCGGTTCGTACCGTAGTGGGCCGAGACATTATAGTTCATCATGTCGCGCAGCTTGTTGGCGGTCGCAGCGCTGAGCAGATTCGTGGTCGAGCCGCTGGGCGTGTCGAGCAGCAGCGACGGCTCCACGACGCTGCCATCGTTGGCGATGGCCGAGACGTAGCGCAGCATGGAGTATGGGCAGACGAGATCCTCGTACTGGCCGATGCCCGACCAGGCGAGGTTTGCGCTGCCGGACGCGCCCTTCGTGAAGCTGCCGGCGAGCGTCGGGATGCCGCTCAGCGACTGGGAGTCGAGGAAGCCGAACTTCTTGGCGTAGCTCTCGATGGTGTCGGCCCCGAGCTCGAGCGAGATCTGCGCGAACGCGCAGTTGCAGGAGTTGGCCAGCGCGTCCTCAAACGTCTGGCTGCCGTGCACGCCTGTACACTTGACACTCACGCCGTTGACGTCCAGACTGCCTGCACAGCTGAAGCGGCGGCTGTCGATGTCCTTGATGTTCTCGATCGCGGCGGCGGAGGTGATGAGCTTGAAGACGGAGCCCGGCGTGAACGAGCCGTTGATGCAGCGGTTGATGTACGCGCCGTCCGGTACGTCGCCGTCACTGCTGGGGTCAATGCTCGGGCCGGAGACCATGCACAGGATCTCGCCGGTCTTGTAGTTGCTCACGAGCACGGCGCCCTTGCGCCCGGCAAGCGCCTCATAGGCGGTCACGCACAGGCTCGAATCGAGCGTGAGCGCGACGGTGTGCCCGTCGGTCGCGTAGGTGCCGGTGATTGGATTATAGCCGGAGAGCTGCTTGGAAAATGCCTTGAGCGCGCCGGTGCCGACGTTGCCGGTGTAGTCGCCGACGGCCTGATAGCAGGCGGTGCGCACGGCAGCGTCGTCGGCGTAGCTGCGCGAGCCGCCGTTGGCCGTCGCGAGCACGACGCCGCTGCGGTCGGTGAGCGTGCCGGTGCTGAGCACACCGCTGGTGTAGACGCTGCTGTTGGCGGCAAAGGTCGCCCACTCGGCGCCGTGTTCGATGTAGCGCACGATGTACACGCCGATGCCGCCGAGCACCAGCACGGCGACGAGCAGCGCGCTCATGGCGCGGCGTTTGACTTTATTCATGCCTGCGCCTCCTTTTTATTGCGCGATGGCAGCCGCACCACGAAGCTCGCGCCGCGCCGGGTGTCGGCCGCCTTGATGTAGGCCAGCAGCATCCAGCACGAGAGCATGCTCGACCCGCCCTTGGACACGAACGGGAACGTCACGCCCGTGAACGGCAGAATGTCGAGCGCGCCGAACACATTGAGCGACATCTGCACGAGCATGAGCGTCACAGTGGCGCAGCCGGCGATGACGTAGTACGACGAGCGGCCCTGGGCCGCGTTTTTGACGGTGAAGATTGCGAGGGCGATGATGGCCAGCATCGCGCACAGCGCCACGATCAGGCCGAGCTCCTCGCACAGCATGCCGAACACCATGTCGGTGTTGGCGGCGAAGATGTTTTTCAGCCAGCCGCAGCCCGCGCCCTGACCGAACAGACCGCCGGAGGCGGCCGCGCTCAGCGCGCGCGTCTGCTGGTAGCCCGCGCCGGAGACGTCCTCCCACACATGGCCCCAGGTGGCGAAGCGCTGCGCCACGTGCGGCTTGATGCTCAGCACCAGCGTGCCCGCCATGGCGGCGGACGTCACGGCCAGCAGCACGGTCGCGATGCTGCCCGAGCGCATGAACGCGATGACGAGGAACGTCGCAAAGAAGATGAGCGCGGAGCCGAAGTCGCCCATCAGGGCGAGCCCGCCCACGCAGATGGCGGAAAAGGCGATGAAGAGCAGGATGCTCTTGCTGCGGAACATCCGGTTGAGCGACGTCGCACCGACGTAGATGAACGCGACCTTGATCAGCTCCGACGGCTGCAGGGAGAAGCCTGCGATCGTCAGCCAGTTCTTCGCGCCGAACACCTCGCTCGCGGCAAACAGGTTCAGCGCCAGCAGCGCCAGCGAGATGATGGCCGCCGGCCAGCGCAGCGCCTTGACATGGCTCAGGTCGCGCAGCCACCAGCCGAGCAGGAAAAACAGCGCGATGCCCACGATGATGAGGATGATCTCCTTGGTCAGATCGTCCGGCGTGCTCGTCGCGCAGATCTCAAGCCCGAGCGTACACAGGAAAAACGCGATCGTCTCGACCTCGAAGCCCGAGCGGTCCATCGTGCGCATGAGCACGTAGCAGAACCACTGCGTGAGCACGAGGGCTGCAAACGACATCAGGATCCCCAGCAGGTGCGCGCTGTCGGCCGAGGACACAAACTCCAGCGCCAGCAGCAGCTGAAACACCGTTAGGAAAAACAGCGTGCCGCCGGCGGAGACCTTCCGTCCCGCGATCGTGCGGCGCTGCTCCTGCACGGCGCGGCGCTCCTCGCTCATGTCGGCGAACTTGAGCATGTGCGTCGAGCAGCGGAGAATGTCGCCGCTGAACACCTGCGTCGGCTCCGTGATCTGCTCGCCGTTGAGGTATACGCCGCCGCTGCGGCTCAGATCGCTGACGGTCCACTCGCCGGCGTCGTTGCGCATGAGCACGGCGTGGACGTTGGCCACGTCGGCATAGGGCAGCGTGATGTCCGCGCTGCGGGCGCGGCCGATCAGGCACTCCCAGTGCAGCAGGGGATAGACCTTGCCGTCCGGCGTGACGAGATGGCCCCACGTTTCCGGCTCGGCGCGGCCGTAGAACATGGATGCGATGCAGCGGATGAGCACGATGAGCGCGATGACCGGCAGAATGAAGTGCGCGGCCTGCGCGGCATAGGCAGTTACGGCAGACACGGCGTCCGCCTCCTTTCTGAAGCTCCCGCGCGGGGAGCGGTACATATAATAAAGCGATAAAAATTAATCCATTATACCACGGCAAAAATCCATTGACAACCACTGCCGGGCATCCTAGAATGAACCTATGATGAAACAGACGAAATTTTGGATCCTTTTGTTCGCCGCGCTCGCGATTTTGGGCGGCGGCGTCTTTTTGCTGCTGCGCGGCCATGGGCAGACGGGGCAGACGGCCGTCATCCGGGTCGACGGCGAGGTCTACCGCCGCATCGACCTGCGCGCCGTGACCATACCATATGATATCGAAGTGCAGACCGACTGGGGCACGAACACCGTGCACGTCGAGCCGGACGGTGTGTCCGTCACATATGCCGACTGCCCGGACCTTCTGTGCGTCCAGCAGGGGAAGATCACCACATCGGCCATCCCGATCGCCTGCGTGCCGCACCACCTGACGGTGCAGATCGAGGGGACGCCATGAAGGGGACGAAGCGTCTGGCCGTTCTGGCCATGTTCACCGCCATCGCACTGACGATCTTCGTCGCCGAGGCGCAGATCCCGCCCGTCGTGCCGATCCCGGGCGTGAAGCTCGGCCTTGCCAACATCGTCACGCTCATCGCCATGGCCCTGCTCGGCCGGCGGCAGGCGGGGGAGATCCTGCTCGTGCGCATCGTGCTCGGCAGCGTGTTTACCGGCGGCGTGTCGGCGATGCTCTTCAGCATCGCGGGCGGCGTGTTCGCCTATCTTGTCATGTGCCTGACCATCCGCCGCCTGCCGGAGCGGCTGCTGTGGGTCGTGAGCGTGCTGGCGGCCTTCGGGCACAACGCCGGGCAGCTGCTGGTTGCCGTCTGGGTCACGGGCACGCCGTCCATTCTGGTGTATGCGCCCGCGCTCGTCGCGGCGAGCGTCATCACCGGGGCGTTCACCGGCGTGGCCGCCATGTATCTCGTGCGCGCGCTGCGCAAAACGGGGCACTTTCCGCAGGCGTGAACCGGCTCTGTCATTCTTTCGTAACATTTTAACGCCCCGCGTATTTAAAATATTCTGCAAGTTGGAAGCCGCAGTTTTTGGAAAACTGCGGCTTTGTTGTGCAAATGCAACAAAATGCGCAGAAGAAATATAGTAATATACGTCAAAAACACACGTGAAAAAATTTCGGAAATGTTAAATCTGTTTTAAGTATTGACTTCCGGCAGACGGCGCGCTATAATGCATCCGCAATTGAAAGATGGGAAGATTTAGGCTGGTATCGGCCGGTTACACAATTTTTTCTTCCCGCGCCGGGCCTTCCCGGCGGAGCTTTCCGAACGATGTTTTGATGCTTATGAATGCTTTTGATAAACGCGTCCAATCGAATATGGAGCAGGCGGGGCGCAGCCGTGGTTTTGCGCGGATGTTTGACCGCGTGTGCGCGTTCCTCGATGAGCGCATCGGCGGCGCGTCTGCGCTCGTTGCCGCCTGCCAGAGCGCGGCTGACCGCTTCTGGCACAGCAAGCTGTACTTTCCGGTCTGCTTTCTGATGCTCGCGGTGTTCATGGCGGCCGGGCTGCCGGTCGTGGGCGGTATTCTGGTCATGTCCACGCTGATCTTCCTGCTGCTGTTTTGCGACGATCTGCTGAGCATCCTGTTCCCGGTCGTGCTGCTGGCCATGGTGGGCACGGAGTTTTATGACGAGCTCTACAGCCTGCTGCGCTTCTGGTGGATCGGCCTGCTGGCCGCGGCGGCGCTGCTCGTGCACATCGGGGCCTACGCCCGCGCACCGCGCAACGGCGGCTGCCTGCACGGCATGGTGGCCGTGTCGGTCGCAACGCTGCTCGGCGGTCTCGGCTTCATCTCCCGCGAGGAGTACTTCTCGCCCACGGCGCTGTACTATTCCCTCGGTCTCGGCGTGATGATGCTGCTGGTCTACCTGCTGTGCCGCAGCGAGGCAGATCGCGCGCGCGACTATGACGTCGCCGAGCGCATGCTGCAGATCCTCTACGCCGGTGGCCTGTTCACGGGCTTTGTGGTGGCGCTGTTCTACGCGCGTCATATGCAGGAGTTCCTGCGGGACTTCGCCACGATCTATTTCAAGTACCGCAATTTCAGCGCGACGATGCTGCTCATCGCGCTGCCTGCTGCGGCGTACTTTGCCGCGCATGACCGGCGGCACTTCCTGTCGGTCGTGTTTCTGTACCTCATGATGCTCATGACCGGCTCGCGCAGCGGCCTGATCTTCGGCACGACGATGCTGTTGCTGTGCTTTGCCTATGTGTACCACTGCAACCCCGAGCGCCGCGCGGTCTATCGCCGCGTCGGGCTCATCAGCCTGGTCCCGGCGGTCGCACTGCTCATCGCGCTCGTGCCGCGGCTGTTTGCCTCGCGCATGGTCGACGGTGCGCTCATCTCCCCGGATGACAGCCGGTACACGTTTTTCATTCAGGGTCTGCTGGATTTTGTGAAGAATCCGCTCTTTGGCTGCGGCCTCGGCTCGATGCACAATGCGCCGATCTTCCTCGGCGTGGAGGGCAGCATCGTCTGGTACCACAACCTCATCGCGCAGATCCTCGGCAGTATGGGCCTCGTCGGCGTAGTCGGCTACGGCTGGCTGTTTTATGACCGCGTGCGTCTGCTCTGGCGCAAGCGCAGCCGCACGACGCTGGCGTTCGCGCTGTCCTACTTTGCCATGCTGCTCATTTCCATGACGAACCCGGGCATGTTCTGCCCGATGCCGAACGCGCTGCTCATGGTGGCCATGTTTGTGGTCGTGGAGCGGCAGCCCGATACCGCTGCGGTGCCGGTCAAGGCCGGCTTCGCCAGCGCACCGGAAAGGAGATTGTTCTGATGAAACGTTTTCAGCTTCTTACAACCGCAATTTTTCTGTTCTGCACGCTTCTGATCGCCGGCTGCACCAGCCGCGGTGTCGAGGCACAGGCGACCGCTGCCCCGGAAGCAACGCCGACCGCAACGGCAAACATCATGTCCGGTATCCAGACCGGTGACAATGAAGTCAACGAGATCCTGGCCGGTACGTGGACCTTTGAGCGCACGGACGCCGACAAGAAGGCGGACGACAGCAGCGTCAGCCAGATCCTGCCCGGCACGGACACCGGCGCCAAAGAGGCTGCGGACATCAAGGAGCCCGGCACGATCCGTGAGCTGACGTTCCGCACCAACGGCACGGGTACTTACATGGACGCCAACGGCACGCCGCTGGCTTTTGAGTTTGCGCTCAACGGCGACAATCTGACGCTTGCGCTGGAAAACGGCACGGTGCAGATGTTCCGCTGCACGCTCGAAAACGGCCTCATGTACCTCACGCCGATGAGCAACAACGGCGCGTATCAGGCCTTCACCGATGTGTTCCGCCAGACGCAGAGCACCTCCGGTGATGCGGCCAACTGAATCCCACTTAGATCACCCCGGCCGGACGCACTCAGCGTCCGGCCGTTTTGCTTTTTTGCAAGAATTCAGAAATTTTTCAGGATTTCCGGCCCGCAAACCGTGTATAATCAGGAGCATCCCCTATGGGAAAGGAGACCCGCCATGTCCCGAAAGACAAGAAAACGCGGCCGCCGGCGGCTGCTGGTCATCGTGGTGCTGCTGGCGCTGATCGTGTTCGGCGTGTTTGCGCGCGGCCTGCTCACGAGCGGCAAGACCACGACCGAGCGCGCGCAGCGCGAGCTGGATACCTACGCCGAGAACAACGACGTCTCACTCGCCGATTATCCGGATGCGCTCGTGCAGCTCTATGCCCGCAACCCGGACGCGCGCGATTTCGTGCGCGACTACCCGAAGAAGAAGAATCTGACCCCGACGATCGACCTGAGCGGCCTTGCCGGGTCGGAGACCGTGCCGCTGCTGCTGCAGTGGGACGAGCGCTGGGGCTACCGGGAATATAACGAGAGCATCATCGGCCTTGCCGGCTGCGGGCCGACGTGCCTGTCCATGGTCACGATCTACCTCACCGGCGACACGACGAAGGACCCGCTCTGGATGTGCCAGTTTGCCGAGGAGCACCAGTTCAATGTGCCCGGCAGCGGCAGCAAGTGGGCGCTTATCTCCGAGGGCGGGCGGATGCTCGGCCTCGACGTGACGCAGATCCCGCTGGATCAGGACCGCATCTATCGGAATCTCGACATTGGCAATCCGATCATCGTGGTCGTCGGCCCCGGCGACTTCACGACCGACGGGCACTTCCTCGTCCTGACCGGGCACGACGGCGACAAGATCACGCTCAACGACCCGAACAGCCCCACAAACTCCCAAAAGAGCTGGGACTATGACACCCTTGCCGGACAGATCCAGAGCCTCTGGGTGCTGCGCCGCGCGGGCTGATAAAATGCAGCGCCATCTTCGGACGGCGCTGCTTTTTGCGCATTTCCGGGGTTGCGGCATACGCTCGGATGGGCGTATAATAGCGGCATCTGAGATTTTTGCGAAAAGAGGTTACAGGATGGAATACCGCCTGGAGCATGATACGATGGGTGAGGTGCGTGTGCCCGCCGATCGTTACTGGGGCGCGCAGACGCAGCGCAGCTTTGAAAATTTCCGCATCGGCACCGAGAAGATCCCGCCGGAGGTCATCCGCGCGTTTGCGGTCGTGAAGCTCGCGGCCGCGCGCGCCAATGCGCAGCTCGGCGTGCTCGACGCCCGCCGCGCCGGCGCGATCGAGACCGCCTGCCACGAGATCCTCGACGGCTCGCTCGACGGCAACTTCCCGCTCGCCGTCTGGCAGACCGGCAGCGGCACGCAGACGAATATGAATGTCAACGAGGTCATTGCCCACCGCGCCAATGAGCTGCTGGGCGAAAACCTCGTGCACCCGAACGACCACGTCAACTGCTCGCAGAGCTCGAACGACACGTTCCCGACGGCCATGCACGTGGCTGCGCGCGTCGCGCTCGAGGAGCAGGTCCTGCCGGCCATCGGCCGCCTGACGGCGACGCTCGACCGCCTGAGCGCGGAGTACCGCGACGTGGTCAAGATTGGCCGCACGCACCTGCAGGACGCCGTGCCGCTCACGCTCGGGCAGGAGATCAGCGGCTGGAGCGCCATGCTCGGCCACGACCGCGACATGATCGTGCAGGCCTGCCGCGCGCTGAGCGAGCTCGCCCTCGGCGGCACGGCCGTCGGCACCGGGCTCAACGCTCCGGCGGCGTTCGGCGACCTGGCGGCGGAGGAGATCTCCGAGCTGCTGGGCTACGCCTTCCTGTCGGCGCCGAACAAGTTCCACGCGCTCACGAGCAAGGACCAGATGGTGTTCGCGCACGGCGCGCTCAAGGCGCTGGCGGCTGACCTCATGAAGATCGCAAACGACGTGCGCTGGCTCGCTTCCGGCCCGCGCTGCGGCATCGGCGAGCTCATCATCCCGGCCAACGAGCCCGGCTCGTCCATCATGCCCGGCAAGGTCAACCCCACGCAGTGCGAGGCCGTCACGATGGTGGCCGTGCAGGTCATGGGCAACGACACGGCCATCGGCATCGCGGCGTCGCAGGGCAACTTCCAGCTCAATGTGTTCCTGCCCGTGACGATCTATAACTTCCTGCAGTCGGCGCGTCTGCTCGCCGACGCCATGGATTCGTTCGAGGCCAACTGCGTGCGCGGCATCCGGCCGAATTACGACGTTATTCAGGCGCATCTGGACGCATCGCTCATGCTCGTCACGGCGCTCAACCCGCACATCGGCTACGAAAACGCCGCGAAGATCGCAAAGCACGCCCACGCCACCGGCCAGACGCTCAAGGCCGCGGCGGTGGAGCTCGGCCTGCTCACGGCCGAGGAGTTTGATGCCTGGGTGCGGCCCGAGGATATGGTGCACCCGAAACAGGAGGAGGCTTGACCATGGATTACGCAAAAGAATCGCTCCGGCTGCACGAGCAGTGGGGCGGCAAGATCGAAGTCAACACCCGCGTGCCGGTCTCCACAAAGGACGACCTGTCGCTCGCGTATACGCCCGGCGTGGCGCAGCCGTGTCTGGAGATCCAGCGCGACCCCGATAAGAGCTACACGCTCACGCGCCGGCATAACCTCTGCGCCGTCATCACGGACGGCTCGGCCGTGCTCGGCCTCGGCGATATCGGGCCCGAGGCGGGCATGCCCGTCATGGAGGGCAAGTGTGTGCTGTTCAAGGCGTTTGCGGACGTGGACGCTTTTCCGCTGTGCATCCGCACGAAGGATGTGGACGAGTTCGTGCGCACGGTGTATCTGCTCTCCGGCAGCTTCGGCGGCATCAATCTGGAGGACATCTCCGCGCCGCGCTGCTTTGAGATCGAGCGAAAGCTCAAGCAGCTGTGCGACATTCCGGTCTTTCACGACGACCAGCACGGCACGGCCATCATCACGCTCGCGGGTCTCACAAACGCCCTGCGCGTGGTCGGCAAGCGCCTCGAGGACGTGAAGATCGTCATGTCCGGCGCGGGCGCGGCCGCCATCTCCATCTGCAAGCTCCTGCTGCGCGCCGGCGCGCGCGATGTGACGCTCTGCGACCGCGTGGGCGCGATCTACGCCGGCCGGCCGGAGAACATGAACTGGATCAAGACCGAGATGGCCGAGGTCACGAACCTCCGCCGTCAGGCCGGCACGCTGGCCGATGTCGTCCGCGATGCGGACGTGTTCATCGGCGTGTCGCAGCCCGGCCTGCTGACCGGCGACATGGTGCGCACCATGCACCGCGACGCCATCGTTTTTGCCTGCGCCAACCCCACGCCGGAGATCTTCCCCGACGAGGCCAAGGCCGCGGGCGCGGCCGTCGTCAGCACCGGCCGCAGCGACTATCCGAACCAGATCAATAACGTGCTGGCCTTCCCGGGCATCTTCCGCGGCGCGTTCGACGTGCGCGCGTCCGACATCAACGAGCCCATGGAGCTCGCCGCCGCGCACGCGCTCTCGGCGCTCATCACGCCCGAGGAGCTGTGCGCCGACTATATCATCCCCAAGGCCTTTGACCCGCGCGTCGGCCCGGCCGTGGCCGCGGCGGTCGCGCAGGCCGCGCGCGCGAGCGGCGTTGCGCGCATCTGATCTTGAATTTTTCCCCCGCAAAGGAGATATCCTATGGATTCCTATGAAAAATCCCTGCAGACGCTGGAACTGCCGGCCGTGCTGGCGCTGCTGGCTGCGCAGGCCGTGAGCGAAACGGCCCGCGCGCAGGCCATGGCCCTGCGCCCGAGCGGCGACCGCGCCGTGGTGGCGACCCGCCTCGGTGAGACGAGCGCCGCCGCGTCGATGATGGTCGTCAAGGGCAGCCCGTCGTTTTCCGGCGTGAAGGACGTGCGCGCGGCGCTGCAGCGCGCGGACATGGGCGGCGCGCTCAACACGCGTGAGCTGCTGGATATTGCAGGCGTGCTGCAGGCGGCGCGCTGCGTGCGCAGCTACGGCACCGGCGAGCGGCAGGACAAGACGAGCATCGACTACCTCTTCAGCGCCCTGCAGGCCAACCGCTTTCTGGAGGAGAAGATCTTCACCTCCATCACCGGCGAGGACGAGATCGCCGACAGCGCGTCGAGCGAGCTGGCGTCCATCCGCCGGCTGATCCGCGCCGCGAGCGCGCGCGTACACGACGCACTGCAGAAGATCATCTCCTCGCCGAGCTACGCCAAGGCGCTGCAGGAGCCGATCATCACCATGCGCTCCGAGCGCTATGTGGTGCCGGTCAAGGCGGAGCACAAGGGCGCCGTGCCCGGCCTCGTGCACGATGTGTCGGCCTCCGGCGCGACGCTGTTCATCGAGCCGATGGCAGCCGTGAAGGCGAACAACGAGCTGCGGGAGCTGCGCGCACGCGAAAAGACGGAGATCGAGCGCATCCTCGCCGAGCTCTCGGCCGAGTGCGCCGCGCATCGGGAGGATATCTCGAGCGACTTTGACGTGCTCGTGCGTCTCGACCTCATTTTCGCCAAGGCCAAGCTCGCCTACCAGCTCGACGCGATCGCGCCGGAGCTGACGGATAAGCACCTGCAGCTGCGCCGCGCGCGCCATCCGCTCCTGCCGAAGGACACCGCCGTGCCGATCGATGTGGCGCTCGGCGGCGAGTTTGACACGCTCGTCATCACCGGCCCGAACACCGGCGGCAAGACCGTCACGCTCAAGACCATCGGCCTGCTCGCCGCCATGACGCAGTGCGGCCTGCACATCCCGTGCGCCGACGGCAGCGCCATGCCGGTGTTCGACGAGATCATGGCCGACATCGGCGATGAGCAGAGCATCGAGCAGTCGCTGTCCACCTTCTCGGCGCACATGACAAACACCGTGCGCATGCTCAAGGAGTGTGACGACCGGTCGCTGCTGCTGTTTGACGAGCTCGGCGCCGGCACGGATCCGACCGAGGGCGCGGCACTGGCCATCGCCATCATCGAGCACGCACGCAAGTGCGGCGCGCTCATTGCGGCCACGACGCATTATACGGAGCTGAAGGTCTACGCCACGACGCAGCCCGGCGTCATGAACGCCTCGTGCGAGTTTGACGTGGATTCCCTGCGCCCGACGTACCATCTGCTCATCGGCATCCCCGGCAAGTCCAATGCCTTTGCCATCTCCGAGCGGCTTGGCCTGCCGGAGGAGATCATCCGCGACGCGCGCAGCCGTGTCAGTACCGAGAGCGCGAGCATGGAGGCCACCATCGAGAAGCTCGAGCAGGTGCGCCAGCTCATGGAGCGCGACCGCGCCGAGGCGGCGCGCCAGCTGCGCGAAGCGGAGGAAAACCGCCGCAAGTCCGAGCGCCTGAAGGCGGAGCTCTCCGTCCGGCTGGAAAAGGCGGACGAGAAGGCCCGCCGCGACGCCGAGCGCATCATCGGCGACGCGCGCCGGACGGCGGACGAGGTGATGCGCGAGCTCGACGCGCTGCGCAAGATGGAAAAAACGGACGCCGACCACCACCGCGCCAACGACGCGCGCGCCGCCCTGCGCCGCAAGCTGAACGTGGCCGAGGACGCGGCCGCCGCCGCGGCGCACCCGCAGGTGCAGGAGAAAAAAGTCTCCGCCCGCCCGGTGCGCGTGGGCGACACCGTGCAGCTGCGCAAGATGGGCGACATCAAGGCGACGGTCACGGCCATCTCCGCCGACCGGACGCTGAGCCTGCGCGCGGGCATCATGAACGTGACGGCCAAGGAGCAGGACGTGTACCTGCTCGAAAACGAAAAGCCCGAGGCGCAGAAGTTCGCCGCCGCGCACGCGGCCAGCCTGCGCAATGTGGCCGCCGAGTCGGAGATCGACCTGCGCGGCATGGACACGATGGAGGCCGTCGCCGCGACCGAGCGCTTTCTTGACAACGCCGTCATGGCCAAGCTCGAGAAGGTCACCATCATCCACGGCAAGGGCACCGGCGCGCTGCGCGCCGCCGTGCAGCAGTCGCTGCGCAAAAACAAGGCCGTCAAGTCCTACCGGCTCGGCCGCTACGGCGAGGGTGAGAGCGGCGTGACCGTTGTCGAACTGAAATAAAAACGGAAAAACCCGGCGAAAGAACGCTGTGCAAAGCAACAAAAAAGCGAAAATCGGTTGACGATGCCGGGCGTTTTTGATAAGATAATATACGCATAATAGTGCATAAGGAGTGGAGAAAATGATCACGAAAGAAGCAGTCATCAACAACCTGGAGGGACTCCATGCACGGCCTGCGGTCTTTTTTATCCAGAAGGCGAACGAATTCAAGAGCAGCATCTGGATCGAAAAAGACGAGAGACGCGTTAACGCCAAGAGCCTTCTCGGCGTCTTGTCGCTTGGCATCGTGAAGGGCTCGACGATCACCCTCGTGGCGGACGGCGCCGACGAGCAGGAAGCGATCGATACCCTGACCGCGCTGATCAATTCCGATTTTTCCGAGTAATCCCAACAACATGAAACCGAAACAGGGGCGTGTCATCAGCACGCCCCTGTTTTCCTGACCGCAGATTTTTTTCGGCATCGCAGGAGCAAGCTATGGAAAAACTCCGACCCGAACAACTGCGCGAAAAGGCCAATATGCTCCCGCTGCTGCCGGGCGTGTACATCATGCTCGACGAGCACGGCGAGGTCATCTATATCGGCAAGGCGAAAGCGCTCAAAAACCGCGTCACGAGCTATTTTCGCGGCGAGCACCTGCCGAAGGTGGCGGCCATGGTCGCGCACGTTGCGGATTTCAATGTCATCGTCGTGCAGTCCGAATTCGAGGCGCTCGTGCTCGAAAACTCGCTCATCAAGCTGCACAAACCCAAATACAACATCCTGCTCAAGGACGACAAGGGCTACCCCTTCGTGCGTCTGGATGTGACGCAGCCGTACCCGACGTTTTCGCTCGTCAACCGCACGGAAAAGGACGGCGCGAAATACTTCGGTCCGTACGGCGGGCGGAGCATGACGGCGGAGATCATCGATACCGTGTGCAAAACGCTGCGCCTGCCGACGTGCACGCGCCGCTTCCCGCGCGACATCGGGCGTGCCCGCCCGTGCCTGAATTACCACATGGGCACCTGCGCAGGCTACTGCCTGAAGGACGTTACGCGCGCGGAGTATCTCAAGGCCATTCGCGAGGCGGAGATGATCCTTGACGGCCGCACGGCGGAGCTCACGGCCGAGCTGACCGAGCAGATGCAGGCCGCGGCCGACGCGCTGCGGTTTGAATACGCGGCGTCGCTGCGCGACCGGCTGCGTGCCATCCAGGGCCTGCAGAACCATCAGCGCGTCATCGCCACGGCCTATTCCGACACGGACGCCGTCGGCTTTCAGCGCGGGGCCAAGTGCTGCTTTACCGTGCTGCACTTTACAGACGGCAACCTCACGGGCAAGGATAAGTCGTTTCTCGACGAGCCGATGGAGCCGGACGGCGAGGCGCTCGCCGCGCTCGTGCAGCAGTATTATGAGGGCCGCGGCGCCTATCCGCGGCAGGTGCTGCTGCCGTGCGCGCTTGAGGGGCAGGATGCGCTCGAGCGGCTGCTCACTGAGGCGGCGGGGCACAAGGTCGCGCTCGCTGTGCCGCAGCGCGGCGACAAGTGCCGCCTGACGGAAATGGCGGCAAACAACGCGCGCGAGGAGATCCTCATCGCGACGACGAAGGCGCAGCGCAGCCTCAAAACGCTCGAATGGCTCCAGCGCGCGCTCGAGCTCGACGCGCCGCCCGAGCGCATCGAGGCGTTCGACATCTCCAATCTCGGCGATACCGGCATCGTCGCCGGCATGACCGTGTTCCAGCACGGGCGGCCGCGCAAGTCGGACTACCGGAAGTTCCGCATCCGCACGACGGACGGGCAGAACGACTACGGGTCCATGCACGAGGCGGTCACGCGCCGCTTTCAGCACTATGTGGACGGCGACCCGGGCTTTTGCCCGCTGCCGGATCTGCTGCTCATCGACGGCGGCGCCGAGCACGCGGCGGTCGCACAGGCGGTGCTCGACGGCTTCGGGCTGCAGGTGCCGGTGTTCGGCATGGTCAAGGACGACCGCCACCGCACGCGCGCGCTCATCACGCCCGGTGGGCATGAGATCGGCATTGCCGCCAACCCCGCAGTGTTTGCCTTCGTCGGCACCATTCAGGAGGAGACGCACCGCTTTTCCATCGACTATCAGCGCCGGCTGCGGCGCGAGAGCCTCTCGTCCGAGCTCGATCAGATCCCCGGCGTGGGCGAGAAGCGGCGCAGCGCGCTGCTCAAGGCCTTCCGCAGCGTCAAGGCCATCCGCGCGGCTTCGTATGAGGAGCTGTGCGCGGCCGTTCCGGCGGGCGTCGCCCGCGCGGTCTACGACCATTATCACCCGAAAGGAGAACCGCCATGCGCGTGATCACAGGCACGGCCCGCGGCCGCAGGCTGCACGAGCCGGAGGGGATGGCCACCCGTCCCACGACCGATAACGTCAAGGAATCCATGTTCAACCTCATCCAGTTCGACATCGAGGGCCGGCGCGTGCTCGACCTCTTTGCCGGCACGGGCCAGCTCGGCATCGAGGCGCTCAGCCGCGGTGCGCGCAGCGCCGTGTTCGTCGATGAGAGCCGCGCCGCCGTGCAGCTCGTGCGCGCCAATCTCGCGCTCTGCCGCCTGCAGGGCGACGTGGTGCAGGGCGAGTCGCTCGGCTACCTGCGCACGTGCGGGAAATTCGACCTTATCTTTCTCGATCCGCCGTATGATACGGGATTGCTTGACAAAGCACTTGAAAATGTTGTACAGTTTGACATATTAGCTGAGGGTGGTATAATCGTGTGTGAAAGCCGCCGCGAAAAGGTGCTCCCGCAGCTCCAGCCGCCGTATCATCTGCTCACCGAGCGCAATTACGGCAAGATCAAGCTCACGCTTTACGGAAAGGGAACCCACGCATGAAAACAGCGATCTACCCCGGCAGCTTTGACCCCATTACCCTTGGCCACCTGAACATCATCCGCCGCGCATCCGGCATTTTCGACCGCGTCGTCGTGTGCATCATGCCCAACGCCGGCAAACTGCACCCCATGTTTACTCGCGAGGAGCGCGTGGCGCTCGCGCGCCGCGTCGTCAGCCGCTTTCCCAATGTGGAGGTGGACACATTCGACGGCCTGCTCGCCGAATACGCCAAGACTTTCCCGGAGGGCGCGGTCATCGTCAAGGGCCTGCGCGCGAACACGGACTTTGAAAACGAGTTTCAGATGGCGCTCATCAACAAAAAGATCAATCCCGAGCTGGACACCATGTTCCTGACGGCCAGTCAGAAATATACGTTCCTCAGCTCGTCGGTCGTCAAGGAGCTTGCGGGCTACGGCGCGGATCTGACGCCGTTTTTGCCGTGCGAGATCATTGAAGATGTGCACGAACGCGCGACGCGCGGCGTGTGACCCGATTCAGACAATTTTTCACCGGCTATGCCGGAACACGCTTTGGGAGGAAACAAAATGGACAACGAAGTCATGGAACTCATTGACCAGCTTTATACCATGGTGTCGGAGGCATGGGGCGTGCCGCTCGGCAACGAAAAGTGCATCGTCGAGCGCGACCAGGTCCTCGAGATCCTCGATGAGATCAAGACCGCCATGCCGGTGGAGCTTTCCGAGGCAAAGCGTCTGGTCTCCGCCCGCGACGAATTCATCAACAACGCCAAGCGCGAGGCCGAGGGCATCCGCAATCAGGCGGAGGAGCGCGCCCGCGCGCTCGTGGACGATCAGGAGATCGTGCGCATCGCCAAGGCCCGCAGCAACGAAATGCTTGCCTCCACGCAGGCCAAGGCCGACGCGCTGCGCCGTGCCTCGAGCCAGTTCTGCGATGAGGCGCTGCGCCGCACGGAGGAGGCCATCTCCGCCGCGCTCGGCAATGTGCAGCAGGCGCACGCCGCGTTTCAGGGCATTGCCGGCAGCACGGCTGCACCGGCAGCTGCCGCCGCGCCCGCCGCTGCCCCCGCGGCCAGACAGCCGGAGATCCGCTTCGAGGGCGAGGAGACCCCAGACGAGGAAGTCAACTGACTGCCGCTTAACCGTATATCCGTATATCCGCACCGCTGCCGGCTTGTCCGGCGGCGGTTTTGCGTTTTGCCGAAATTTTTCCCCGCCGAGGGCGCGTTGGACGCTTCCAGCGGGGATTTTTTTGCACAGCGGCGGCACATCTTGTGCCGCCGTTTTCCTTTTTTCGGCGAAAAGCGCAAAGGATTGTGACCGGGAAAACCACAGTCGGATTGACAGAATTGTCGGAATTTGCAAGAAAAAGGCGGGAATTTCTCCTTGCAATTTCCCTGACCTGCCACTATAATGAGGATTGCACGTGGGGAGAAGTGGTTTAAAAAGCTACGATAGCCCATAAACGTGGCGTGAAAGTGCAGGATTTCGGCGAAGGGGGGATGCAGTATGACCGGTATCTATCAGCACACGCTGGACGCAAAAGGTCGTCTGTTCATCCCGGCCAAGCTCCGCGAAGAGCTCGGCGATACGTTCTATGTGACGGTCTCGCCCGAGATGTGCCTGTCGGCCTACAGCCAGGAAAACTGGAAGGTGATCTCCGAGAAGGCCGCCGCCATGACCAATTTGCAGCAGCGCAAGGTGCGCCCGCTGTTCGCGTATGCGGCCCGCTGCGATCTCGACGGGCAGGGACGTATCCTCCTGCCGCAGCACCTGCGCGACTTTGCCGGCCTGACCAAGAGCGTCACCGTGGTCGGCAGCAACAACCATGCGGAATTCTGGGACAGCACTCGCTGGAATGAGATCTGCCCGCTCGAGGCGCTGCCGGAGAACATCGCCGCCGTCATGGAGGAGCTGGATTTCTGATGGAAGCCGGACATATTCCCGTGCTGCTGCACGAATGTATCGAGAACCTGAATATCCGCCCCGACGGCGTCTACGTGGACGGCACGCTCGGCATGGGCGGCCACTCTGAGCAGATCGCCGGCCGTCTGACGACCGGAACGCTCATCGGCATCGACCGCGACGAGACGGCGATCGCGCGCGCCGGCGCGCGGCTGGCCCCGTTTGGGGACCGTGTGCGGCTCGTGCACGGCAACTTCCGCGACACGGCCGCCATTCTCGACCGCCTCGGCATCGACGCCGTGGACGGCATGCTCTTTGACCTCGGCGTTTCCTCGCCGCAGCTCGATGAGACGCAGCGCGGCTTTTCCTACATGCACGACGCGCCGCTCGACATGCGCATGGATGCGACCAGCGGCCTGAGCGCGTGGAACGTCGTCAATGAGTGGCCGGAGAGCGAGCTCAAACGCATTTTGTATGAATACGGCGAGGAGCGCTATGCGCCCCGCATTGCCGGGGCGATCGTGCGCGCCCGGGCGCAGCGGCCGATCGCGACCACGCTGGAGCTGGTCGATGTGATCCGCTCGGCCATGCCGGGCGCGGCGCTGCGCGAAAAACAGCATCCCGCCAAGCGCAGTTTTCAGGCGATCCGCATCGCCGTGAACGACGAACTGGCGGCGGTGCGTGAGATGATGGACACCGCGCCGGACAAGCTCCGTATCGGCGGACGGCTGTGCGTCATCAGCTTTCATTCCCTCGAGGACCGGATCGTTAAGACCGGCATCGCCCGGCGGGAGCACGGCTGCACCTGCCCGCGTGAGGCGCCGGTGTGTACCTGCGGCTTTGTGCAGACGCTGCGCAGCGTCTCTCGCAAGCCGATCCTGCCCGGCGAGGAAGAACTGGAGTGTAACCCACGTGCCCGCAGCGCGAAACTTCGTGTCGCGGAGCGTGTCTGAGAAAGGAACCGGTCATGGCATCTCCTGATTCGAGAAAACGGAATACTACCGCGCGCATGGACGGCAACGCGGCGTATGATCTGCGCAGCACGGCTGCGGAGGAGTACCTGTACAGTGCGCCGGTCGAGATGCCGCACGCCCCCCGGACGACGGAGACCGTCGTCCCGGAGTCGGTTCCCACCCCCAAGCAGGCGATCGCCCCGATGGCCGTGCTCGGCTTTGCCATTGCCGCCGTGCTGATCGTCATCTCGCTCGTCGCGCGCGTGCAGCTCTCGCAGGCGTCGGCACAGGTCTCGGCGCTGGAGGATCAGTATACCCAGCTGCAGGAGGATCAGACGCGCCTGCGCATCGATTACGAGAGCGCGTTCAACCTCACGGAGATCGAGGATTATGCCATCCACGAGCTCGGCATGCAGAAGCCGCGCAGCGACCAGCTCTATTATATCAGCAGCAGTGATGCCGCGGATACGGCGGTGGTCCTGGACCAGAACGCGGCCGAGCCACTGAGCCTCGCCGACCGCCTCGGCGATTTCTTCTCTTCCATTGTGGAATATTTTCGATGAGCCAGCCTGTATGATAGAACTATCCCCGCAGGAACAAGGAGACAGACATGGCGAATGAAACTTCCGGGCGCCGGGACAACCGCGTGCCTTTTCGTGCGAGTACCAAAACACCGAATATCATGATGCTCCGCCGCACACGCTTCCTTTTGATTGTGTGCGGCATCCTTGCATTTGCTGTCCTTGGCATCAAGCTGTTCAATGTCATGATCGTACACCACGAGGAGTACGAAAAAATGGCGATCGACCAGCAGGTACGCGAGACGGAGATCACGGCCTCGCGCGGCGCGATCTATGACACGAACGGCAAGATCCTGGCCATGAACGCCTCGGTCGATACGATCTTCATCAGCCCGGCCGAGATCGCCAATAACAAGGAGGACCCGCAGCTGATCGCACGCGAACTTTCCGAGATTCTCGACGTCGATTATAACAAGATCCTGGCCATGACGAAGAATACCAACCGCTGGTATGAGGTCGTCAAGCGCAAGGTTGAGCCGGACGTGTCGGAAAAGGTGCGGGCGTTCAAGAAGGACAACAATCTCACCGGCGTGAAGATCGAGCCGGACACGAAGCGCTACTATCCTTACGGCAATCTGGCCGCGCACGTCATCGGCTTCGTCGGGCAGGACAATAAGGGACTCTACGGTCTCGAGCAGCGCTATGACAGCTACCTGACCGGCAGCGCCGGCCGCATCATCCGCGCGACGGATAACCGCGGCACGGATATGCTCTTTGTTAACTACGAGGATTACTACGACGAGACGAAGGGCAACGACATGAACCTGACCATCGACGCCACCATCCAGTATTACCTCGAAAAGCACCTGCAGCAGGCGGTCAAGGACTACGACGTGCAAAACGGCGCGGCGGCCATCGCCATGGACCCCAACAGCGGCGCCATCCTCGGCATGGTCTCGCTCGGCAACTTTGACCTCAACGATTATCAGAAGGTCAGCGACAAGGATCAGGAGGCCATCGACGCCGAGACCAACCCCGACAAGAAGGCCGAAATGCTCTCCGCCGCGCAGACAAAGCAGTGGCGCAACAAAGCCCTGTCGGACACCTACGAGCCCGGCTCGACGTTCAAGATCATCACGCTGGCCATGGCGCTCGAAGAGGGCGTGGTCAATGAAAATTCGTCGTTTTACTGCGGCGGCAGCACGAACGTGCTCGGCCGTACCGACCCCCTCAAGTGCTGGAAAACGACCGGTCACGGCAGCCAGAACCTCACGCAGGCCATCCAGCACTCGTGCAACGTGGCGCTCGTGCAGATCGGCCAGCTCATCGGCGCGCGCACGTTCTACAAGTACGCCGAGGCGTTCGGCTTCTTGAACCTGACCAATAACGTGGACAGCAACCTCACGGCCAAGACCGGCATCGACATGTCCGGCGAGAGCGGCAGCATCTGGTGGAGCCAGAACACGTTCTATGATACGGAGAACCTCTCCCAGCTCGCGGCGGCCTCCTTCGGCCAGACGTTTACGATCACGCCGCTGCAGCTCATCACGGCGGTCAGCGCCTGCGTCAACGGCGGCTATCTCATGAAGCCGTATGTTGTCAAGAGCATCGTCAACGGCGACGGGGAAGCGGTCGTGTCCAATTCGCCGACCGTGGTGCGCCAGGTCGTGAGCGAGCAGACGAGCGCCACCGTGCGCCAGATCCTGGAGCAGGTCGTCGGCGATCCCGTCGACGGCACCGGCAAGAACGCCTACGTCGCCGGCTACCGCATCGGCGGCAAGACGGGCACGTCGGAAAAGGTCGCGCAGGACGCAGCCGGCGGCGCGAAGGAGTACATCGTCTCGTTCATCGGCTTCGCCCCGGCGGACGACCCGCAGATCGTCATCCTCGTGCTGCTCGACACGCCGAGCAGCAGCACCGGCATCTACATCAGCGGCGGCCAGATGGCCGCGCCCACCGTCGGCAAAATGATGGCGGATATCCTGCCGTACCTCGGCGTAGAGCCGTCGTATTCCGAGACGGAAAAGACGCACATGGATAAGACCGTGCCGAACGTGACCGGCCTGTCCGTCGAGCAGGCGAAGGCCGCGCTCGTGGAGCTCGGCCTGCAGGCGCGCGTCTATGGCGACGGCGGCACCGTCACGGCGCAGCTGCCGGGCAGCGGCGCGGTCGTGGCCAACGGCAGCACCATCCTGCTCTATGCCGGTAAGGAGCCCTCCGGCGACAAGGAGACCATGCCTGACCTGACCAACCTGAGTTATGAGACGGCCCGCGACCGCATGGCCGCGCTGGGCCTGTATATCAAGACCAACAGCTCCATCACGGACACTGCCTCCCAGAAGATCTCCGGGCAGGCCGTGGCCGCCGGGACCGAACTCGATCACGGCACGGTCGTGGAGGTCACGCTCGTGACGACCGATTCGGGCATGTTGGGCCGATACTGACGATCAACGGAGGTACCTTTATGAAACTCAAGCGACTGCTGTCCGTTCTGGATGTGCACGAATGCACCGCCGATCCGGAACTGGACATCCGGGATATCAGCTTTGACTCGCGCACCACGCAGCCCGGCGACCTGTTTGCCGCCGTCTGCGGGTATGAGTCCGACGGGCACCGGTTCATCGGTGCGGCAGCCGACCGCGGCGCGGTCGTCGTGCTCTGCCAGAAGCAGCCGGAGGTGGATATACCGTATATCCTCGTGGCCGACAGCCGCCTTGCGCTCTCGCGCATCTGCTGCGAATTTTTTGATAACCCGTCGCGCGAGCTGACCATGATCGGTGTGACCGGCACGAACGGCAAGACCACCGTCACCACGCTCATCAAGCACATGCTCGAGCAGTGCCTGCACACGAAGGTCGGCCTCATCGGCACGAATGCGAACGTCATCGGCGACGAGGTGCTGCACACCGAGCACACCACGCCCGACGCCTATGAGCTGCAAAAGCTCCTGCGCCGGATGGCCGACGCCGGCTGCACGCACGCGGTCATGGAGGTGTCGTCCCACTCGCTGGTGCTGCACCGCGTGGAGGGCATCCGATTTCAGGTGGGCATCTTCACGAACCTGACGCAGGACCATCTGGACTTCCACAAGACCATGGAGGCCTACGCCGAGGCCAAGGCGCTGCTGTTTGCGCAGAGCGATGTCGGCATCGTCAATGCCGACGACGATTGGGCGCACGTCATGCTCGAGCGCGCCAAGTGCCCGATGCACACGTACTCCGCCAAGCGCAATGATGCCGACCTCGTGGCCAAGGACATCCGCCTGAGCGCGTCGGGCGTGCGCTTTGTCGCCATGCGCGGCGACGCGATCGCGCGCATGCGCCTCGGCATCCCCGGCATGTTCTCGGTCTACAATGCGCTGAGCGTCATTGCCTGCGCCTGCGCGCTCGGCATATCGCTGGATGCCTGCGCCGCCGCGCTCGACACGGCAAAGCCCGTCAAGGGCCGCGCCGAGGTGCTCGAGACCGACGGAGATTATACCATTCTCATCGACTACGCCGTCACGCCCGACGCCATCGACAACATCCTCACGACGGTGCGCGAGTTTGCGCCCGCGCGGCTCGTGTTCCTCTTTGGCTGCGGCGGCGACCGCGACCGCGGCAAGCGCCCGAAGATGGGCCGCATCGCGGGCCAGAAGGCGGACTTTGTCATCGTCACGAGCGACAACCCGCGCACGGAGGACCCGGAGGCGATCATCGCCGACATCCTCCCCGGCCTCAAGGAGACGCGCACGCCCTATGTCGTGCGGCCCGACCGGCGCGAAGCCATCGCCTACGCGATCGAGAACCACTGCCCCGGCGATGTCATCATCCTCTGCGGCAAGGGCCATGAGGATTACCAGATCATCGGCAAGACGAAAGTGCACATGGACGAGCGCGAGATCGTCGCCGAAATACTCGAGAAGAGGAAGAGAGAGAAATGACGCTGAAGCTGATACTGGCGTTCGTCATCGCGTTTGCGGTGTCGGCCGTCGTTGGATTTTTCCTGGTCCCGTATCTCAAACGCATCAAGGCGGGCCAGAGCATCAAGGAAAACGGCCCCACGTGGCACATGTCCAAGCAGGGCACGCCCACCATGGGCGGGCTGATGTTCATCGCCGCGATCGCGGTCGTGTGCCTGTCGGTCGGCTTTGAGTGCGTGGCCGAGGGCGAATACGGCCACCTGTTTTGTCTGGCGTTCGCGCTCGTGTTCGGCGCGATCGGCTTTCTGGACGATTATGAAAAGCTCAAAAAGAAGCAGAATCTCGGCCTGACGGCCGGCAAAAAAATGCTGCTGCAGCTGGCGGCGGCCGTGGCGTTCATTTTCCTCATGCGCCGCTTCGGCTATGTCGCGCTTGACAGCCTGTACATCCCGTTCTGGAACAAGACGGTGCCGATCTCCGAACCGCTGTATGTCATCTTTGCGGCCTTCGTCATCGTCGGCACGGTCAACTCCGTGAACCTCACCGACGGTGTGGACGGCCTCGCCGCGAGCACGACGATGCCGGTGTGCATCTTCTTTGCCGTCATCTCCATCCTCTGGGGCGAGCGGTTTTTGTCCCTCGGCGTGTTCGCCTCCGGCATTGCCGGCGGCCTGCTGGGCTTTTTGATTTATAACTTCCACCCGGCGAAGGTGTTCATGGGCGACACGGGCTCGCTCTTTCTCGGCGGCGCGGTCGCGGCGCTGGCCTTTGCCTACGATATGCCGCTCATCCTCGTGACGCTCGGCATTATGTACATCATCGAGGCCCTGTCGGACATCATTCAGGTCGGCTACTTCAAGCTCACGCACGGTAAGCGCGTGTTCAAGATGTCCCCGTTCCACCACCATCTCGAGATGGGCGGCTGGACGGGCCACAAGTGGAAAGAAACGCAGATCGTGGCGCTGTTTGCCGGCGTGACGGTGCTGTTTGCAGTTTTGTCGTTCATCGGCGTGTTCCACCGCTTCGGCGTGTGATCAGCGCGCCGCGGTGCAGGGAGGTGCTTGCATGAATATTTCCGATCTGAGACTTCCCGCGCGCCGCTCGGGCGCGGCCGCCGGGCCGCAGCGCGGCAGCTTTGACCTGCCGTTTTTCGTGCTCACGCTGCTGCTGCTGACGATCGGCGTCATCATGGTGCTCTCGTCGAGCTTTGCCCGCGCCTATGCGCAGGAGAAATCGCCCACGTATTACTTCGTGCGTCAGGCGGCTTTCGCCGTGGCCGGCGTCGTGGCTATGATTTTTTTGTCCAAAGTGCGCATGGCGACTTATCGCCGGTGGTCGCTGGTGCTGCTGGGCGTGAGCATTTTCCTGCTCGCCATTGTCTGGATCCCGCACATCGGCACCAAGACCAACGGTGCGCGCCGGTGGCTGAGCCTCGGCTTCACGACGTTTCAGCCGTCGGAGATCGCGAAGATCGCGGTCGTGCTGTTTTTCTCCAGCATGATCTGTACGTACAAGGAGCAGATGCAGACGTTCCGCTACGGTGTTGTGCCGTTCATGGTCGTCACGGTCGTCGTCGTCGGCCTGCTGATGCTCGAGCCGCACCTGTCGGCGTCCATCATCATCATGGCGCTTGCGATCGTGATGATGTTCGTCGGCGGCATCAAGCTCTCGTACCTGCTCGTCGGCATGGGCAGCGCGGGCGCGCTGCTGCTTTTCGCCGCCAAATTCGTGCCCTATGTGCACAAGCGCATCGTGTCCTGGCGCGACCCGTTTGCCGATACCAGCGAGGCCGGCTACCAGATCGTGCAGTCGCTGTATTCGATCGGCTCGGGCGGCTTTCTCGGCCTCGGCCTCGGCCAGAGCCGGCAGAAGTATCTCTATCTGCCCGAGGAACACAATGACTACATCTTTTCCATCGTCTGTGAGGAGCTCGGCTATGTCGGCGCCATTGCGATCCTGATCCTGTTCGCGCTGCTCATCTGCCGCGGCTACTGGATCGCCGCGCACTCGCCCGACCGCTACAGCTTCCTCGTCGGCGTCGGCATCACGACGCTGCTGTCGATCCAGGTGTTTTTGAACATCGCGGTCGTCACGAATCTCATCCCCTGCACGGGTATCTCGCTGCCGTTTTTCAGCTACGGCGGCACGGCGCTGCTCATGCAGCTCGGGGAGATGGGCATCATCCTGAGCATTTCGCGCGACATTCCGACGAAGAAAGCGCGCTAGTATCCGGCTTTGTAAAGTATATCCGGCAGCCCGCGGCGGCCTTCGGCGCGGACTGCCCGATTTCCGCTTTTTGATCCTGGGAGGCATTGCTATGAACTTTCTCTTTACCTGCGGCGGCACTGCAGGCCACATCAATCCCGCGCTCGCGGTCGCGGGCATCCTGCGCGACCGGATGCCCGACTGCGGCATTCTCTTCGTCGGCGCCAACGGCAAGATGGAGACCGACCTCGTCCCGCGCGCGGGCTACGACATCGTGACCGTGGAGGTCACGAACATCCACCGCAGCCTCAAGCCGGCGGAGATCGCGTACAACTTCCGCTCGCTGCACAATGCGCGGCAGGCGACGAAGGATGCACGCAAGATCATCGAGGACTTTCAGCCCGACATCGCCATCGGCACCGGCGGCTACGTCTGTTACCCCGTGCTCAAGGCGGCAGCGCAGCTCGGCATCCCGACCATCGTGCATGAGTCCAACGCCGTGCCCGGCCTGACGACGAAGATGCTCGCCGGCGCGGTCGACCGCATCCTCGTCGGCTTCGAGGAGAGCAAGCAGCACTACAGCGAGCAGGAAAAGGTCGTCGTCACCGGCACGCCGGTGCGCGGCGCGTTCACGGCCTGCTCCAAGGCGGAGGCCAAGCGCCAGCTCGGGCTCGACCCGGACAAGCCGCTGGTCGTGTCGGTCTGGGGCTCGCTCGGTGCGTCGTACATGAACGAGGTCATGACGGCGTTCATCACGCGCGCCGCCGTCACGGACGCGCCGTTCACGCTCATCCATTCGGCGGGGCGCAACGGCTATGAGAAGATGCACACGGCCCTGCTCGAAAAGTGCCCGGTCGATCTCGCCGCGCACGGCATGGACGTGCGGCCGTATATTTACGACATGCCGCTCGTGATGGACGCGGCCGATCTCGTGCTCTGCCGCGCGGGCGCATCCACGCTCGCGGAGCTCACGTGCATCGGCAAGCCCGCGGTGCTCATCCCGTCGCCGAACGTCACGAACAACCACCAGGAGCGCAACGCGCGCGTGCTCGAGCACGCCGGCGGGGCCAAGGTGCTGCTCGAGGGCGCGTTCACGGCGGACGATCTGTATAACCTCGTCAGCGACCTGCTCGCCGATCCCGCGCAGCTTGCGCAGATGGCGGAGAATATGCGCGCCGCCGGCGTTGCCGACGCTGCCGAGCGCATTGCCGATCTGGTGCTGAAGCTGGCCGACCGGCACGCAAAATGACAATCTCGCGTTTCTCTGCATAGGATGGCATGAATTTGCTGTGCGGAGGAAAGATTATGAGCATATGGCACATTTACGGCGGAAACAGACTGACCGGGAGCACCCAGGTGCAGGGCGCCAAGAATGCGGTGCTGCCGATCATGGCGGCATCCGTGCTCGCCGGCAGTGAGACGGTTCTGCACAACGTGCCCGACCTGAAGGACGTGACGATCACGCTGCGCATCCTGCGCCATCTCGGCTGCACGGCGGAGCGCGACGGGGACACGGTGCGCATCGATTCCCGCGGCATGAACCGCGACTTTATCCCGCACGATCTCATGCGGGAGCTGCGCTCCTCGGTCATTTTTCTCGGCGCGATCCTCACGCGCTTCGGGACGGCGAGCCTGTCCATGCCGGGCGGGTGCGAGCTCGGCCCGCGGCCGGTGAACCTGCATCTCGACGCGCTGCGCGCGCTTGGTGCGGAGGTCACGGAGCGCGGCGGCGACATCGTCTGCAGCGCGCACGATCTGAAGGGGCGGCGCATCCTGCTGCGGTTTCCGAGCGTCGGCGCGACGGAAAACGCCATGCTGGCCGCCTGCGCGGCGGCAGGGGAGACGGTCATCTGCAACGCCGCGCGCGAGCCGGAGATCCTCGACCTGCAGTGCTACCTGCGCAAGCTGGGCGCACAGATCTCCGGCGCCGGCACGTCGACAGTCACGGTCAGCGGCTTCCGGCCGCAGCCGTTTGTGGAGCATACGATCATGCCGGACCGCATCGTCGCAGCGACGATTTTGTGCGCCGGAGCCGCCTGCGGCGGCGATGTGGAGCTGCAGGGCGTCGACCCGAACCACTTTCTGACCGTTCTGGACTCGCTTTCCGAGGCGGGGTGTGCTATAATCAAAACGGCGTCCACCGTGCGCCTGACATCGACCGGGCGGCTCACGGCGCCGCGGCCGGTCGTCACGCAGCCGTATCCGGGCTTTCCCACGGATGCGCAGCCGCCGCTCATGGCCGCCTGCCTGAAGGCAAAGGGCACCACGGTGTTCACCGAAAACATCTTCACCAACCGTTATCGTCATGCCGAGGAGTTCCGGCGCCTGGGCGCAGCCGTCAGCATCGAGGGGCGCGTGGCGTATGTCACCGGCGTCGACCGGCTCACCGGCGCGCCGCTCACGTCGAGCGACCTGCGCGGCGGCGCGGCCATGATCGTGGCCGGCCTCTCCGCCGAGGGCGAGACCGAGATCCTCGACAACGGCTATATCAACCGCGGCTATGACCGCTTCGATGCGTGCCTGTCGGCGCTTGGCGCCGACGTGCGCTGTGTCCCGCCGCAGTGAAAGGAATCACCAGCCTATGAAACAATCGAAGCAGCCCGGGCCGCGCCGTGCGCGCCGGCCCCGCCGTCCGTCCGGCGGCCGGGGCAGGTCACTGCTGCAGCCGCTGATCTTTCTGCTGATCTGCGCGGCGCTCGTCCTGGGCATGAGCGTATTTTTCCGTGTCGCAAAGGTCGAGGTGGTGGGCAACTCCATCTACACGGCCGAGGAGGTCGTCGAGGCCTCCGGCATCGGCACGGGCGACAATCTGTTTTTCATCAACCGCTTCTCGGCGGCCAGCCGCATCTTCAGCAAGCTGCCGTATGTGGACAAAGCGAAGGTCACGCGCGCGCTGCCCAACCGCGTCACGATCACGATCCAGGAGAGCAGCGCCATGGCCTATGTGCAGGCGGACGACGGCTACTGGGTCGTGGACCAGAACTGCAAGCTGCTCAAGTCCGTCACGGAGAGCGAGCTGACCGGCCTTGCCCGGGTCGACGGCATCACGCCGGTCGAGCCGAAGGTCGGCGAGGTGCTCAAGGCCGGTGAGGCCGACGCGCCGAAGGTCACGTATCTCGCGGCGATCCTCGGCCAGCTGCTCACGCGCGACATGGCGTCCAAGGTCACGGTCATCGACCTGTCGGATGCCTCCAACCCCGGCTTTACCTATGACGGGCGGTTCACGGTGCGCCTCGGCGCGAATGAAAATGTCGAGTACAAATTCGGCATGCTGCAAAGCGCGGTTTCCCAGCTCACGGGCAGCGACACCGGCACCATCGACCTGTCGATCGACAAACGCGCGCATTTCAGCCCCGGCTGATTGTTCACAAAAAAAGATTGACCTGATAAGGAAAACGATATAAAATGGGAAAGAATAAGAACAAACAGAAGCGAAACCCGCCAAAAAACGGCTCCCAGAGCGCGCACGCGCCGGCTGCCGATACAAATAGAAACAACAGGGAGGAACCGAATATGTCCTTTGCTACCGAGTCCGGTCCGGAAAATGTCGTCACCATCAAAGTCGTTGGCGTCGGCGGGGCCGGCAACAACGTCGTAAACCGCATGGTTAAGTCCGGCACTCAGGGAATTGAGTACGTGGCTGTCAATACAGATAAGCAGGCTCTGGCCGTCTCCAGCGCGGATCAGAAGATCCAGATCGGCGAGAAGCTGACCCATGGTCAGGGCGCCGGCAGCGATCCCGACGTCGGCAAGCGCAGCGCCGAGGAGAGCCGCAACAACATCGCCAAGAGCCTGGAAAATGCGGACATGGTCTTCATCACCGCCGGCATGGGCGGCGGCACCGGCACGGGCGCAGCGCCCACGATCGCGGACATCGCCCGCGAGGCCGGCATCCTGACCGTCGGCGTCGTCACCAAGCCCTTCAAGTTCGAGGGCAAGCGCCGCATGGATCAGGCCATGGTCGGCATCAACGAGCTGCTGGGCAAGGTCGACTCCCTGCTCATCATCCCGAACGACCGGCTGAAGTTCGCCACCGACCAGAAGGTCACGCTGGCCAACGCCTTCGAGATCGCGGACGATGTTCTGCGTCAGGCTGTCGTGAGCATCTCGGACCTCATTAAGAACACCGGCTTCATCAACCTCGACTTTGCGGATGTCACCTGCGTCATGAAGGACGCCGGCTTCGCCCACATGGGCGTCGGCCGCGCCGCCGGCAAGGGCAAGGCGGAGGACGCCGCCCGCATGGCCGTGGCCAGCCCGCTTATGGAGACGTCCATCAACGGCGCGCGCGGTGTGCTCATCAACATCACCGGCTCCGAGGATATGGGCCTGGAGGATGTCGAGACGGCCGCCAACCTCGTGCAGGAGGCCGCACACCCGGACGCCAACATCATCTTCGGCGCGAGCTTCGATCCCTCGCTCGACGACGAGATCCGCGTGTCCGTCATTGCCACCGGCTTTGACGAGCCGGGCAAGGCGCAGGCCGAGCAGCCTGCCGCCGCTCCGGCGCAGGCGCCCGCTGCCGGTCTTTACACGGCCGCTTCCACCGCTGCCAAGGCTGCCGCTCCGGCTGCCCCGACCGCTCCGGCCGCTCCGGCTCCGGCCGCTGCCCCGGCTGCGGATACCGCCGCACCCGCGGAGGAAGATCCGTTCGACAGCATCTTTAAGATCTTCAATTCCAAGTAATTCGACACATTTTGACCCAAACCGCCTTCGCTCCCGTGAAGGCGGTTTTTGTATTCTACCGAAGGAGGCAGCCGCTTGAAAAACTGGCGCATTACCCGCGTTGTGATATCCATGGCGGACACGTTTCTCGCCCGGCGCGTGACGCGCTCGGCGGCCGAGCTCGCCTACTGCATGGTCATGGCGCTGTTCCCGGCCATCATCTGCATGTACGACCTGCTCGCGCTCATCCTGCGCGACCCGACCGCCGTGCTGCGCATCGTCGAGACGCTCGTGCTCCCGCGCGAGACGCAGGCGCTCGTGTCGGAGTTTCTGACCTACGTGTCCGGCAACACGAGCGAGGTCATGTTCTTCGCCGCCCTGTTTGTCATGATTACGAGCGCGTCGGCCGCTTTCCGCGCCATGGCCGCCATCGTCGGTGAGATCCACGGCGGCAAGCGCTTCGGCATCGTGCGCAGCACGATCGTGAGCGTGGCCTTTTCCGTGGCGTTTCTGCTGGTGCTGTACCTGTGCATCCTGCTCATGCTGACCGGCAAGCGCTTTCTGCTCTGGCTCGATGCGCTGCTGCCGCATGTGAGCATCGTCTGGTCGTGGACATGGCTGCGGTTTTTGATCCTGTTTGCCATCCTGCTGATGATGATCCTCATCCTCTATCGGCTCACCACGCCGCGCCGGCCGCAGCACCGGGTGCTCCCGGGAGCGGTGTTTTCCGCCGTGGCGATCGTGTGCATGAGTATCCTGCTGTCGTGGCTGATCGGCAACAGCACGAAGTATTCGCTCGTGTATGGCTCGCTCGCGTCGGTCGTGATTTTGCTGTTCTGGTTTCAGGCGTTCGGTCTGCTGCTCATCCTCGGCGTGCTGCTCAACCATGCGCTTGAGGTGACGGCGGTACAGGATCCCTAGAAGCGTTTGTTTCCTTAGAAAAGTTTGGAATTCCTGCTTTACAAACCGACGCTTTTCACGTATGATAAATGGTTAAGAAGAGTTTGTGAGCCCAAGACGGCTTTTGCGCAGAAAAATTTGTCGAACCCAGATTTTTTTGCATTAAAATTCGTTTTCGGGCATTATTCTTATGTGGGGTAATTCTATGCAAAATGACGACATGCACATCGCCGGTTCGTGCACGGTCAGTGGCCAGCCGCCGGATGATGCGCTCATCCTGCGCATCGCGCAGGGTGACACTGCCGCGCTGGAAGTGCTGTATCGCCAGACGTCCTCCTCCATTTACGGCTTCGCGCTGTCCATCCTTCGGGATCCGACGGCGGCGGAGGATGTGATGCAGGACACGTTTGTGAGCGTGATGCAGTCGGCGCCGGGCTATCAGCCGTCGGGCAAACCGATGGCGTGGCTGCTGACGATCGCGCGCAACCTGGCGCTGATGCGCCTGCGCAAGGCCGAAAGCAAAAACCTGTCCTTTGACGAGCTGTTTCATGTGGAGGATACGCATGACGCTTATCAGACGATGGAGAATCATATGGTGCTTGAGAAAGTGCTGCATACGCTCACGGACAGCGAGCGGCAGATCGTGATGCTGCACGCGCTGTCCGGCCTCAAGCACAGAGAAGTTGCTGACCTGCTGGGTATCCCGCAGGCAACAGCCATTTCACGATATAACCGCGCACTGGCAAAGCTGCGCACTTCGATGGGAGGTGACGATCTTGACCGATAAGGAATTGCTGGAACAGCTGCGGACCGAGGTCGTTGCCGAAACGCCGGATTGCTGGAGCAGCATCCTCGCGCGCGTGCAGGCTCCGGCGCAGCAGCCGGAGGAGGAGAAGGTCGTCCCGATGCCGGAGCGCGGACGTCGCCGCGGCGCGTGGAAGCGCTGGGTCGCAGCGGCGGCGGTGTTCTTCCTGGCCGTGCTCGGCGGCGGACTGTATGCCACGCAGGTGCCCGGCGGCGTTGCTACGCTCGATGCCAACCCCAGCATCGAGCTGACGGTCAACAAGCTCGGCCGCGTCCTGTCTGCCCGCGCGTGCAACCCGGATGCCCAGTTCGTGCTCGACGATCTGGAGCTGCGCAATCAGTCCCTGCAGGCGGCGGCGGACGAAATCGTCGCCACGATGCAGACGGATGGCTATCTTTCGGCGGATACGAACTCCGTCCTCGTGACGGTTGAGGCCGGCAAGGGCGATACGCGTCTGCGCGACCGGCTGGCTGCGGCCGTGGAGAATGCGCAGAGGGACTGCGACATGGAGCCTGCGGTCCTTGCGCAGGTGCTGGAGGACGATCCCGGGCTGGAGGCCTATGCCTCTGCCATGGGCGTCAGCGCCGGCAAGGCAATGCTGATCCGGCAGATCAGCGCTCAGGTGCAGGAGCTGACCGGCAGCGAGCTGGTCGGCCTGCCGATCAATGATCTGAACATTCTGGCGGCTTCCAATAAAGTGGAGCTGCCCGGCACCGCATCCATCGGTGCGGCGAGCACCGGTGCATATGTTCCGTATGACGAGGCACTGCAGGCTGCGCTCGAGCGCTGCGGTCTGGATACGGCGGATGTGACGCAGGCGAGCATGCGCTTTACGCTCATTGACGGCGAGATGGTCATGGAGTTTGTGCTCTCGGACGGTGAGCGGCACTATGTGTGCAGCGTGGATGCCGAGACGGCCGAGGTTTGCAGCCTGACGGGCGATGAGCCGAAGCAGCCGGAGAAAGAGGAGATCCTTCCGGTGCCGCCGACGGTGCAGCCGAATCCGAATCTGCCCGTGACGCCGACACCGACCCCGACTCCGACCCCGACTCCCACCCCGACACCCACTCCGACGCCGACGCCGACGCCAACGCCGACGCCAACGCCGACTCCGACACCGACGCCGACGCCAACGCCGACTCCAACGCCGACACCGCCCCCCACGCCGCCCGTCGGCCCGATCACACAGGAGCAGGCGCTAAAGATCGCTCTCGCGGCGGCCGGCATCTCCGAGCGTGATCTTGCCGCGTGGGATGTTCAGCTCGACGAGAGCGGTGCGCAGCCGGTCTATCGCGTGACGCTCACCACGTGGTACTATTTCCACCCCGACTTTGTTGTGACCGTCGATCAGCAGACCGGTACGGTCCTCTCGGTGGAAAAGGCCGCATAATCCCAATAACCGAAAAGGACGCCCGTCCGGGCGTCCTTTTTTCTGTGTGCAGATAGGGCGCATCCCTCCGCCGGCGTGGCGGAGAGATGCGTCGCTTTCCGTCAATTCATGAATTTTTCGATCGCCTGATTCAGCTCGTCGATGGCCTGCTGGTCGCCGGTCTCCACGGCGTCGGCCAGACAGTGGTCGATGTGATCCTTCAGGATGATCTTTGCGGTGTTGTTGAGCGCCGAGCGCACGGCCGCAAGCTGGATGAGCACCTCGGCGCAGTCGCGCCCGTCCTCGACCATGCGCTTGACCGACTCCAGATGGCCGATCGCGCGGGCCAGCCGGTTGACGACCGCCTTGGTCTGCGTGTGGGTGTGCGGGTGCGCATGGGTGTGCCCCTCGCTGCCGTGGCAGTGGGTGATGACGTTGCCGTTTTCGTCTACGTGCGTGTGCATCATGGTGTTGGGATCCTGTTCCGCCATGGTATCATCTCCTGTCATTTCGCCGCAATTTTACCGTGTTTTGCGCCCCTTGTCAATGCAAACACGGCTGCGGGCGGTCAGTAACCGTCAGCCTGCAGCGCCGCACGCAGCTTTTCAATGGCTTTTTTCTCGATGCGTGAGACGTAGGAGCGGCTGATGCCGCAGCGCTGCGCGGTCTCGCGCTGCGTCAGTGCCTCGCCGCCGCCGATGGCGTAGCGCAGGCGGATGATCTCCGCCTCGCGCGCGTCGAGCACTTCGCCGATGCAGCGCCGCAGCGCCCGGCTGACCTCGTCCGCCTGGAGATGTTCGTCCATGTCGTCGTCCTCGGACAGAATGTCGATCAGCGACAGGCTGTTGCCGTCGCCGTCCGTGTCGAGCACGTCCGAGAGCAGCATTTCCGACGCGTTCTTGCGCGTGCTGCGAAAATACATCAGGATCTCGTTTTCGGCGCATTTGCTGGCATACGTCGCCAGCCGCACGCCTTTGTCGGGCCGGTAGGTGTTGATGCCCTTGATGAGTCCGATCGTGCCGATCGAGATCAGATCGTCCGTGTCGTCATAGTGCGTGTAGTATTTTTTGATGATGTGCGCCACCAGCCGCAGATTGCGCTCAATGAGCACGTTGCGCGCCTCCAGGTCGCCCTGCAGCCAGGCGTCGAGATATTTGCGCTCCTCGGCCTCGCTCAGCGGGCGCGGGAAGGAGCCGCCGGGGGTCAGGCGTAGCATCAGAAATGCACTGCTCATCATCAGCATCAGGGTACTGTACAGCATTTTCAGCCCTCCGTTTCTGCCTGAGGCTATTCTATTCGGCGGCTGCAAGTACACTTGCCTGCCACACAATTTTCCGGATGTGCGCAAATGTTACACAACATTGTGTTGACTATTGGATAAAAAATGACGGCCCGACCAAGAAAATTACACGTTATACTTGACAAAATCACCAAAAAGCGTTAATCTTTGAACAGAAGGCCATTCCAGATTGAAAAATGGCCGGTGTGCTCAAAATTGAAAGGAGAACATATCATGGATTACAAAACTCTGAGTGTCAAGACGTTTATCGAGGACATGAACGGCAAGGAAGTCATGATGAAGACGGTTCCGTCTCTGACCAAGTATCCCCTGAAGCTCTTCTACAAGAAGACCGTCGGCGACATCGTCAATCTCGTTCGCAGCAAGAAGCTCGTTCCGGAAGATGCCATCCAGGCTTTCATCAAGGACGTCGAGGCGCTCTAAGTTATCTCATATGCAACAGATCCCCTGCCGGGCGGCAGGGGATCGTTTTTTTGCCCATTTCGGTTTACATAACCCTATTTTTACGCAAATGAACGCAAAAACGGATTGACAATTCGTTCAACTTGTAGTACAAAGTAAGAAAAGTAATACGATTCTTACAGGAGGCGGATCGCATGGAGACCATGCAGGACAAATTCATGACCACGGTGCGCATCGGCCCAAAGGGGCAGATCGTGATCCCGAAGGAGGTGCGCGCAATGTTCGGTCTCGAGCCGGGGGATTCGCTCATCCTGCTGGCGGACCGCGAGCGCGGCATCGCGCTGCAGAGCAGCAGCTACTATGATTCGTTCGTGCGCGCGGTATTCGATCAGGGTGCAAAAGCGGCGGCGCCCGGCGTGCCCGAGGCCGAGACGCAGGTGTTTGCCTCCGCGCTGGAGCGGGAGCTGAAGAAGAGGGGGGACGGCGAGTGAACATTCTGGAAGTGGAGGGCCTGTGCAAGACCTATCCGGCATTTCAGCTGCGCGACGTGTCGTTCGCGGTGGCGCCGGGGACCATCATGGGCTTCATCGGCCGCAACGGCGCCGGCAAGAGCACGACCATCAAGGCCATGCTCAACCTCGTGCATCCGGACAGCGGCCGCGTGACCATGTTCGGCCAGGATTTTTACGCCAATGAGCCGGCGTGCAAGCAGCAGCTCGGCGTGGTGCTCGGCGGCGTAGATTTTTACCCGAATAAAAAGCTGCGCACCATCACGAACGTGACGCGGACGTTTTACGACCGCTGGGACGAGAACAAATACCGGCACTATCTGCAGCTGTTCGCACTCGATGAGGCGAAGAAGGTCTCGCAGCTCTCGTCCGGCATGCGCGTGAAGTACATGCTCGCGCTTGCGCTCTCGCACGATGCGCGCCTGCTCATCCTCGACGAGCCGACGAGCGGGCTCGACCCCGTGTCGCGCGATGAGCTCATGGAGCTGTTTCGCGGCGTGGTCAAAAGCGGCGAGCGCAGCATCCTGTTTTCGACGCATATCACGTCCGACCTCGAAAAGTGTGCCTCGCATATCACGATGATCAAAGACGGGCAGATCCTGTGCAGCGACACGCGCGACGGTTTTCTCGCGCGCTATCGCGCGCAGTTCGGCGACGGGCAGATGTCGCTCGAGGACATTCTTGTGCGTGTGGAAAGGAGAAGCTATGACAGCGAAGATTTTCTCTAAGGACCTGCGCCTCGCGGCGCACCCGATGATGTACGTGTTCGCGCTCTTCGGCGTCATGCTCATCATCCCGAACTATCCGTACACGGTCGTGTTTTTCTACGGTCTGCTCGGTATTTTCTTCACGTTCCTCAACGGCCGCGAGAATAAGGACGTCTATTACTGCGCCGTGCTGCCGGTCACAAAGCGCGACCAGGTGCGCGCCCGCGCCTGGCTCGTCGTGGCGGTGGAGCTGGCGGAGCTTGTGATCGCGGTGCCGTTCGCGTTTCTCTCCGCGCGCATCAACCCCAACGGCACGAACCTCGCCGGTATCGATGCAAACGTCGCGCTCTTCGGCTCCGTGCTGCTGATCTACGGCGTGTTCAACATCGTGTTCCTGCCTGTGTTTTATAAGACGGCCATCCGCGCCGGGCGGGCGTTCCTGCTTGCGGTCATCCCGATGACGGTGCTCATGGTGCTCGTCGAGGCGCTGTCTCATTTCCCGGTTGTCGGGCCGTATCTCGACGCGACCGACGCGGCCGGTCAGGTGCGGCAGCTGCCGGTGCTGGCCGTGGGGCTGGCGGCGTTTGCACTGCTGTCGTGGCTGGCGTACCGGAAGGCGGCCAAAAACTACGAGCGGGTCGATCTGTGACGGGGGACTTGCCGGGACGCGAAAAATATGCTATCCTGAAAAGCAGCTCACGTGAGCTGCTTTTCATTTTTTCGTCCGGGAGGGATCTGTATGAAGAACAAACGTCTTTGGCTGTCGGTGGCGCTGACGGTCCTGGTCGTCGTGTGCGCCATGCTTATCCTCTCACGCATCAACGAGGCGCGCAGCAATGCCGCGCCCGCCGCGCCGACGGATCTCATCCTCCCGCCGGACATCCAGACGACGGCGAAGCCCGACACGAAAGAGTACGACGACCTGCCGGATGTGGATATTTCCTCCTGGGAGTATCTCATTGCGAGTCAGGCGCATAATATCAGCGACTATGTTCCAGACGTGAGCAAGATCAGCGGCTCGCAGTCCACATTCGATTCCCGCGCTGTCGATGCGCTCAACGCACTGCTCAAGGCGGCCCGGGACGCCGGCTGGAGCCCGTATATCTACTGTGCCTACCGCCCGTACCTCACGCAGAAGCAGCAGTACGAGGATCAGGTCAGCGAAAACATGCGCAAGGGCGATACCCGCGACGAGGCCGAGACGGCTGCCGCGCGCATCGCCGCGCCCCCCGGCACGAGCGACCATCAGACCGGCCTCGGCGCGGACATCGTCGACCAGTATTATTCCTCGCTGAGTGTGGACACGGTCAACGCGCGCTTTCTGACGTGGCTGGCCGACAACTGCGCGGACTACGGCTTCGTCATCCGCTACCCGTCGGACAAGGTCAGCATCACCGGCCGCAACGAGCCGTGGCACGTGCGCTATGTCGGTGACGCGGCGGCGCGGTTCATGACCGAGCACAACCTCTGCCTGGAGGAATTCGTGGCACTGTACCAGTAAGCGCCCGGCAGCGCAAAAAAAGGCTTGCATTGTGGGTCACGGGATGGTATGATATTGCCGTACGAAGGAAGCAGGATTTGACAGAGTGGGCACCCGCCCACTCTTTTTCTTGAGGTCTTTCAAAGTGTCAGAAAATGGAATGGTGATCTATGAGTAAATTGACAGACGCCGTCCTGGCGCTGGCCGAGCCTGTGGCCGCGCAGCAGGGGTGCGAGATCTGGGACGTGGAGTACGTCAAGGAAGCGGGCAGCCGCTACCTGCGTGTGTATATCGACAAGCCGGACGGTGTGTCGATCCAGGACTGCGAGGATTTCAGCCGCGCGCTCGATCCGATCCTCGACGAGGCCGACCCCATTCCCGACAGCTATATTTTCGAGGTGTCGTCCGCGGGGGCGGAGCGGCAGCTCAAGCGCCCGAGTGATTTCGCGCGCTTTCTCGGCGCACAGGTCGAGGTGCGGCTCTACCAGCCGGTCGACGGCAGTAAGGTGCACATCGGCACGCTCGAGCAGTATGACAACGGGGACGTGACCGTCTCCGACGGCAAGACCCGCCGTGTCTTTCAAAAATCCGCCATCGCACAGGTGCGCCTGCACCTGACCATATAAGGAAAGGGAATTCGACCATGAACGCAGAATTTTTTGACGCAGTTGCAGATATCGAAAAAGAAAAAGGTATTCCGCGCGAATATATGTATGAGAAGATCCGTCAGGCCATGCTGACGGCGTTCCGCAAGGACACGCCCGACTGTGAGGACAACGTGGAGGTCATTCTCGACGAGGACAAAAAGAAGATCGAGATGGTCGTCAAGAAAACGGTCGTCGCGCGCGTTATTGACCCGTATGTCGAGATCAGCGAGGAAGCGGCGCACCGCATCAGCAAGCGCGCCAAGATCGGCGACGTGGTCAGCGTCCCGGTCGAGACCAAGCAGTTCGGCCGCATCGCGGCGCAGGCAGCCAAGCAGGTCATCATTCAGGGCATCCGCGAGGCGGAGCGCGGCATGATCTACGAGGAGTTCAACTCCAAGGAGCATGAGATCCTCACCGGCGTCGTCAATAAGATCGACCCGCGCACCGGCTGCGCGTTTTTGAAGATCAGCTCCAACTCGGACTATACCGAGGCCATGCTTGCCCCGGCGGAGTGTATCCGCGGCGAGGTGCTGCATGAGGGCGACCGCATCAAGGTCTACGTGGTCGAGGTGCGCAACAGCACGCGCGGCCCGCAGGTGCTCATCAGCCGGACGCATCCGGGCCTGGTCAAGCGCCTGTTCGAGCTCGAGGTGCCGGAGATCTTCGACGGCACGGTCGAGATCAAGTCCATCGCCCGTGAGGCCGGCAGCCGCACGAAGATGGCCGTCTGGGCGGAGGATCCGGTCATCGACCCGATCGGCGCCTGCGTCGGCCCGAAGGGCGGCCGTGTCGCGAGCGTCGTCAACGAGCTCGGCGGCGAGAAGATCGACATCGTCAAGTACAGCGAGGTGCCGGAGGAATTCATCGCGGCCGCGCTGGCACCATCCGAGGTGCTGGAAGTGACCCTGCTCGACGAGGGCAAGAGCTGCCGCGTCATCGTGCCGGATAACCAGCTCTCGCTCGCCATCGGCAAGGAAGGGCAGAACGCCCGCCTGGCCGCAAAGCTCACCGGCTATAAGATCGACATCAAGCCGGAGAGCGAGGCGTAAACCGAAAGGAGGCAGTCACCCATGCCCAAGTCCATTCCCCAGCGGCAGTGCGTCGGCTGCCGTGAAAAGAAGCCCAAGCCGGAGCTCATCCGGGTGGTGCGCGCGCCCGACGGGGCCATCTCGCTCGATGCGCGCGGCAAGGCGGCGGGCCGCGGCGCGTATCTGTGCCCGAAGGCCGCGTGCCTGAAAAAGGCGCAGAAGAACCGCGCGCTCGAGCGCGCGTTCGACGTGCCCATCCCGGCGGAGATCTACGAGCAGCTCGCAGCGGAACTGGAGGTGCTCGGCGACGGATAAAGCAGCCAACTATCTCGGCCTCATGCGCAAGGCCGGGCGCATCGCGCTCGGGGAGCATGACGCCGGAGCTGCGGCGCGCGTCGGCAAGGCGTGCCTGCTGCTGCTGGCGCAGGACGCATCGGACAATGCGCACAAGCGCGCCGAGGGCTTTGCCCATGCGGCGCAGGCGCCGCTGCTGCGCCTGCCGTACACGAAGCAGGCGCTGTCCGACCGGCTCGGCAAGACCGGCTGCGCCATCGCGGCGGTCACCGATCCGGGTCTGGCGAAGGCCTTTGTGTCTGCGCTGGCGCAGGCGGATCCGGAGCAATATAGCAACACGGCGGCAGAGCTTGCCGCACAGACGAGAACAGACACGGGCACGGCGCAGATACGCGGCGGGCGCAACGGCAAGAGGAGGAAACAAGTATGAGCGGATTGATTAAATACAGAGTGCATGAGGTGGCGAAGGATTTCAACATGACCTCGAAGGAGATCACGCAGATCCTGACGGATTATGCCACCACTCCGAAAAATCATATGCAGGTGCTGGAGGACGACGAGCTCAACGACATCTTTGAGTATCTCACGCAGCACCATCAGGCGGCCAGCCTGGAGGAGCTCTACAAAGTGCCGGACCAGCCGAAGGCCAAGCCGCAGGCAGCCCCGGCCGCGCAGGCCGAAGCGCCGAAAGCCGAGGCCGCGCCCGCAAAGCAGGCGCAGCAGGCTTCCCAGCCGCAGCAGCCGAAGCCCAAAAAGGACGACAAGCCGCACCAGCCGCGTCAGGTGGCCGAGCGCCGCGTCGTCGATACCCGCGGCGCGACGACGAACCTGTCCAAGTACGACCAGCGGCTGGACGATCTCGTGCCCGAGCGCGCGCAGAACAAGCGCGGCGGCAAGCAGAAGATCCAGAACCGCAACCGTCAGCGCCCGCAGAACCCCGCCGCCGGCGCCAAGCGCCGTCAGGAGGAGCGCGACAAGATGCAGAAGCTGCAGCTCGAGATCGCGAAAAAGCAGCAGCTCAAGGTGCAGATCCCGGATACGATCTCCGTCGGCGAGCTCGCGTCCCGCATGAAAAAGACCGGCGCCGAGGTCGTGCGCCGTCTTGTGAAGATGGGCGTTATGGCGTCGCTGTCCGATACCATAGATTACGACACCGCAGCGCTCGTGGCCATGGAGCTCGGCTGCAAGGTCGAGCACGAGGTCATCGTGACGGTCGAAGAGCGCCTGATCGACGACCGCGAGGACAGCGAGGACGAACTCGTCCCGCGCGCCCCGGTCGTGGTGGTCATGGGCCACGTCGACCACGGCAAGACCAGCCTGCTCGACCGCATCCGCCGCACGAACGTCGCGGCTGGCGAGGCCGGCGGCATCACGCAGCACATCGGCGCTTACCGCGTCATGGTCAACGGCAAGCCCGTCACCTTCCTCGACACCCCGGGCCATGAGGCGTTCACGTCTATGCGCGCCCGCGGCGCCATGGTCACGGACATCGCCATCCTCGTCGTCGCGGCCGATGACGGCATTATGCCGCAGACGGTCGAGTCCATCAACCACGCCAAGGCCGCCGGCGTCCCGCTGGTCGTGGCCATCAACAAGATGGACGTCCACGGCGCGAATCCTGACCGCATCAAGCAGCAGCTCACGGAGTACGGCCTCGTGCCCGAAGAGTGGGGCGGCGAGACGATCGTCTGCCCGATCTCGGCCAAGACCGGCGAGGGCGTGGACGCGCTGCTCGAAAACCTCGTCCTGCTCGCTGAAATTCTGGAGCTCAAGGCCAATCCCAACCGCGCCGCCCGCGGCACGGTCATCGAGGCCCGCATGGATAAGGGCCGCGGCCCGATCATGACCGTGCTCGTGCAGAACGGCACCCTCAATCAGGGCGACATCATCATCGCCGGCACGGCCGTCGGACGTGTGCGCACGATGACCAACGATAAGGGTCAGCGCGTGACGAAGGCCGGCCCGTCCATCCCGGTCGAGATCGCCGGCATGTCCGAAGTGCCGAGCGCGGGCGACACGTTCAACGCCGTCGCCGACGAGCGCATGGCGCGCGAGCTCGTGGAGCAGCGCAAGCAGCAGAAGAAGGACGCCGCCAACGCCGGCAGCAAGAAGGTTTCGCTCGACGATCTGTTCTCCCGCATCCAGCAGGGCGAGATGAAGGACTTCAACATCATCGTCAAGGCCGACGTGCAGGGCAGCGCCGAGGCCGTCAAGTCCTCGCTCGAGAAGCTCTCGAACGAGGAAGTGCGTGTGCAGGTCATCCACTCCGGCGTCGGCGCCATCAACGAGTCCGACGTCATGCTCGCCGCCACGTCGAACGCGATCATCGTCGGCTTCAACGTCCGTCCGGACGCTGCCGCGCGCGACAACGCCGCCCGCAGCAATGTGGAAATCCGCATGTACCGCGTCATCTATGACTGCATCAACGAGATCGAGGCGGCCATGAAGGGCATGCTCGCCCCGAAGTTCCAGGAGCAGATCATCGGCCACGTTGAGATCCGCCAGACCTTCAAGGTCTCCAAGGTCGGCACCGTCTGCGGCGGCTACGTCACCGACGGCAAGATCGTGCGCAACAGCAAGGTCCGCGTCGTGCGCGACAACATCGTCGTGTTCGAGGGCGACCTCGCGTCCCTGCGCCGCTTCAAGGACGACGTCAAGGAAGTTGCCGCCGGCTACGAGTGCGGCCTGCAGGTCGACAAGTACAACGACGTCAAGGTCGGCGACGTGATCGAAGTGTTCGTCATGGAGGAGATCAAGCAGTAAAAGGAGTTTCCTATGGCTTCCAATAAACTGGCAAGAACGAATGATGATATCCAGCGCGTGCTGGCAAACCTGCTCACCCAGGTCAAAGACCCCCGGGTACAGCAGGGGATGATCAGCGTCACCCGCGTCGAGACGACGGGCGACCTGCGCTATTCAAAAATCTGGCTTTCCGTGCTCGGCATGGAAAACGAGAAGGAATTCAAAAAGGGGCTGCGTTCGGCCTCCGGCTGGCTGCGCCATGAGCTGGGCACCGTGCTGGACCTGCGCTACACCCCGGAACTGGTGTTCGAGATCGACCACTCGATCGAGGAGGGCGCGCACATCAGCGCCCTGATCGAGCAGCTGCACGACAAGGACGCCGGAAGAGAGGCTTGAAGTATGAATGATCGGGAGTTTGCCGCGGCGCTGTGCGACCGCGACGCGATTCTGATCCTGTCGCACCTGCGCCCGGACGGTGACACGCTCGGGAGCGGTGCGGCGCTTTGCAGCGCGCTGCGCCGCATGGGCAAGACGGCGTACCTGTTCCCCAATCCGGAGACGACGGCGCGCTATCTGCCGTATGTGGCGCAGTTTTTTGCGCCTGCGGACTTTGTACCCGCGTGCGTGGTCGCGGTCGACATCGCGACGCCGGACCTGTTTCCGCAGGGCTTTTCCGGCGCGGTCGATCTGTGCATCGACCACCATCCGTCGAACGCGCTGTACGCCGGGGCCACGCTCCTGCACGCGGAAAAGTCCGCCTGCGGCGAGGCGGTGCTCGATGTGATCGAGCTGCTGACCGGCAGTGTCACGGAGCAGGAGGCAAACCTCCTGTATATCGCCGTCACGACGGACACCGGCTGCTTCCAGTACGCGAACACGAACGCCGCCACCCTGCGCGCGGCGGCGCGGATGCTGGAGCTCGGCGCCGATAACCGCAAGATCAGCATGGACTTTTTCCGCAAGATCTCCCGCGCGCGCATGGCGCTCGTGGGGCAGATCTATTCCGGCATGCGCTTTTTCCGCGGCGGTCAGGTCGCCATCGCGGTCGTCACGCGCGCGCTGATCGACGGCGTACACGCGACGGAGGATGACTGCGACGACATTGCCGGTCTGCCCGGCCGGGCGGAGGGCGTGGTCGTGAGCGTCACGATCCGCGAGCTGCGCGACGGCCGCAGCAAGATCTCCGTGCGCTCGAACCCCGAGGTGGATTCGTGCGCCATCTGCGCGATCTACGGCGGCGGCGGCCACAAGATGGCTTCCGGCTGCACGCTGGCGTGCGATACGGAGACGGCCGTGGAAAAAATCCTTGCAGCCATCGACCAGGTGTGGCCCGCATGAACGGGATCTTACTGGTCGACAAGCCCGCGGACTGGACGAGCCACGACGTTGTGGCCAAGCTCCGCGGCGTGCTCGGCGAGCGGCGCATGGGCCATTCCGGCACGCTCGACCCGATGGCGACCGGCCTGCTGGTCGTGTTCGCCGGCCGCGCGACGCGCGCGGTGTCGTTCTCCGAAAACCACAGCAAGTGCTATGAGGCGCGCCTGCGCCTCGGCCTCACGACCGACACGCAGGACACGACCGGCACGGTGCTCAGCCGCTGCGACCGGCGCGTCACCCGCGCGGAGCTGGAGGCGGTGCTGCCGCAGTTTCGCGGGGACATCCTGCAGGTGCCGCCAATGTATTCGGCCCTCAAGGTCGACGGGAAAAAGCTCTATGAGATCGCCCGCCGCGGCGGCGAGGTCGCGCGCGAAGCGCGACCGATCACGATCGAGGAGCTGACCGTGCTCGGTGAGGCGGACGGGGACTATGTTCTGCGTGTCCGCTGCTCGAAGGGCACCTACATCCGCACCCTCTGCCACGATATCGGCGCGGCCCTCGGCTGCGGCGGCGTGATGAGCGCCCTGCGCCGGACGGCGGTCGGCGGGTATCGCGTGGAGGATGCACACACCATGGACGAACTGCGTGCGCTGCCGCGCGAAGCGGCGCAGCGCCTGCTCCTGCCGGTGGACAGCCTCTGGCCGGACGCGCCGCAGGTCACCGTAGACGCGAAGGCGGAGCGCCTTGCCCGCTGCGGCAATCCGTTCGCGCTCAGCTTACCGGACGGGACTTACCGCATCTATGCTGCGTCGGGGGAGTTTCTCCTGCTGGCGCAGGTCACGGACGGCACGGCCGTCACGATCAAAAGTTTTTTCGAGGTTTCTTGACGTATGGAAAACCAGAAACGTGTCATTGCCCTGGGCTTTTTTGACGGCATCCATATCGGCCATGCCGCGCTCATGCGCCGCACGGTCGCACGTGCCGGGGAGATGGGGGCCATCCCCACGGTCATGAGCTTTGACGTGCATCCGGACACGCTCGTGTTCGGCACGGAGGTCCCGCTCATCAACAGCGCCCACGGCCGCGAGGAGCTCATCCGCCGCCTGTTCGGCATCGAGAGCGTGGTCTTTATCCACTTTGACCGCACGGTCATGCAGATGCCGTGGCAGACGTTCATCCAGACGCTTGTCGACGAGATGGACGCGGCAGCGTTCGTCGTCGGGCACGACTTCAGCTTTGGCTGGCGGGGCGAGGGCACGGCGGAAAAGCTCGCCGCCTACTGCGCCGAGCGCGGCCTTGGCTGCGACGTTATTCCCGCCGTCACGCTCGACGGCCGCGTCGTCAGCTCTACTTACATCCGCGAGCTGCTTGAAAACGGCGAGGTCGAGCGCGCCAACGCCTTCCTCGGCCATCCGCACACCCTGTCGGACACGGTGCACTATGGCTACCGCCTTGGCACGAAGATGGGCACGCCCACGATCAACATGCAGTTTCCGGACGGGGTGCTCGTGCCGCGCCACGGCGTGTACGCCGCAAAGGTGTATCTCGACGACGGCAGCGAGCATTACGCCGTCACGAATGTCGGCGTGCGGCCGACGGTCAGCGGCGGCCAGCGCGTGAGCGTCGAGAGCTTCATCCTTGACTACCACGGCAACCTCTACAACCGTCAGGTGCGGCTGGAGTTTTACAAGTTCCTGCGCCCGGAGCAGAAGTTTGCCTCTGTCGACGAGCTCAAGGCCCGCATCCTCTACGACGCGGACACGACCCGCGCCTATTTCGAAGCGCAGACCCAGCACGCGTAAGGACATACAAAACCCGCGGCCCCGGTACTGAGTACCGGGGCCGCGGGTCTGCGTTTTCGGTTCATTGTGGGGCTGACAGCGCGGTCTTGGCCGGCCGGCGGCGGGATTTGCCGCGGCCGCGCTTGCGCGGCTGCGCCGCCTTGGCCTTGTAGAAGCTCTCCATGCTGTCCGTCGCCTGATAGGTCAGGCGTGTGGCGCTCCAGGTGCAGTCGTCCGCCTTGCGGAACTTCAGCCGCACGAGCAGTTTGCCGTCCGTCGGGCACTCACCGAGCGTCATATAGCGCTGGTCGCCCTGATTGACCCACTTGCTGTAGCGCACCTCGCCGCTGCACAGCGGGCAGCAGGGGGTGACGAACGCGGCGTCGCCGAAAAGCTCCGACTTCGTGGCGTAGGACTCCGACGCCACGTGCTCGATCGGGTCGGGGCCGTTATTCTCGCCGTGGTGCTCCTTCGGCAGCCGGGTCGTGAGCTTCTGCGCGGCGTCGTGGTAATCCGCCAGCCCCTTCTCCATGTTCAGGTGCGTGCACACGAGCGCGGTGTTGTATGCATCGCCGAGCGCGTCGTGCGCGATGCGCGTCTGCTCGATGGCGAAGTGCTCCATCGCCGTGGCGAGCGATTTCTGGTTGCGGTCGCCGTCGGTCTGGAGGTTGTAGATAAGCTGGAGGTTGATCCAGCCGGCGATCCAGTCCCAGTCCAGATCGTGGATGATGATGTTCTGCTCGAGGATGCCCTGATCGTCGCAGCCCCAGGTGAGGAACGTCACATCGTCACCGCACCAGGCGCGAAACTGCGCCAGCGCCTCCGGAAAACTCACGCCGGCGGCCAGACGCTCGCGGTCGAAGCCGGTGAGCTTCTTGACCTTGTAGTGCATGCGCTTGAAGTACATGGGCTTGACATCGATCTGAAATTCTTCGCCGGGGGTCATGTCCTCGTTGAGCTTCACCGCGCCGATCTCGATGATCTCGCCGCGCAGGTGAATGGGCAGCTTGTTGAATACGGAGGATTTGGAACTCATCGCCTGATTCCATTCCAGATCCATCACGACATAATGCATGGCTCTTTTCCGTCCTTTCCTGTAACATTAGGAGTATAGCACACAATGGCGCAACTTTCACGCCCTTTTTTCGGGAAATCTATATTTGAATGCAAGTGCATAGTGTGATATAATCAAACAATACCGTCCGAGGATGGTTCTATAAGAAAACGAAGGGGGTATTCCCAATGAAAATTGCAGTTCTTTGCGGCGGCCTGAGCCCCGAGCGCAACGTCTCGATCTCGAGCGGCACGAAAATTGCCGGTGCGCTCCAGGAGAGCGGCCACCAGGTCGTGCTGCTGGATATGTTTTTCGGCCTTGAGGACTATACCGGCGACATCGCCACGATCTTTGACAACCCGCCGGCCCTCGGCGGCACGCACATCGACGAGAGTGCGCCGGATCTGGAGAGCGTGCGCGCGCAGCGCAAGCTTAAGAGCCCGAGCCTGTTCGGCGAGCACGTGCTCGAGGTGTGCGCCATGGCGGACATCGTGTTTCTGGCCCTGCATGGCCGCACCGGCGAGGACGGCCGCGTGCAGGCGACGCTCGACCTGCTCGGCATCCCCTATACCGGCAGCGGCTACCTCGGCAGCGCCATCGCCATGGACAAGGACCTGACCAAGCGCGTTGTCGCGCCGCTCGGCGTCAAGACCCCGGCGTGGATGCTCGTCGAGAGCAACGACATGGACATCGACGCCGTCTGCGCGCAGGCGAAGCTGCCCTGCGTCGTCAAGCCGGACGATTCCGGCTCGAGCATCGGCGTGTCCATCGCCAATGATGAGGCCGAGCTGCGCGCCGCGCTCGAAGCGGCCGCCCGCGAGGGCAGCCGCATCATCATCGAGCAGTACATCCGCGGCCGCGAGGTGCAGATTGGCATCCTCGGCGACAAGGCCCTGCCCAGCATCGAGATCATCCCGGCCGAGGGCTTTTATGACTACCGCAACAAGTACCAGCCCGGCGCAGCCAAAGAGATCACCCCGGCCGAGATCCCGGCCGAGACCGAGCAGCGTCTGGCCGACGCTGCACTCACGGTGTTCCATGCGCTGAATCTGTCGGCCTATTCCCGCGCGGACTTCATCCTCGACGCGGAGGGTGAGCTCTGGTTCCTCGAGATCAACACCCTGCCCGGCATGACGCCCACCAGCCTCGTGCCGCAGGAGGCCGCCGCCGTCGGCATCAGCTACAGCGAGCTGTGCGAGCAGATCATCGCCGCCGCGCTGCACAAGTGAGTCGATGACGGGCTACTGTGTATCGGACATCGCCGCCATCACCGGCGGTGTGCTCTCGGGCGACGGGACAGCACCCGTGACCGGCGTCGTCATCGACAGCCGCGCCGTCACGCCCGGCGCGCTCTTTGCCGCCATCCCCGGCGAGCGGGTGGACGGGCACGACTACATCGGTAAGGCGTTCGATCTCGGCGCGGCCTGCTGTCTTGCGCAGCGCGTCCCGGCGGGGGAGACCCGCCCGGTCATCTGCGTGCCGGACACGGCCGCCGCACTCGAGACACTTGCGCGCGCCTACCGCGCCCGCTTTGCCATTCCGGTCCTCGGCGTGACCGGCAGCGTCGGCAAGACGACGGCCAAGGAAATGGTCGCGTCCGTGCTCTCGCAGCGCTGGAACACGCTGAAAACCGAGAAGAACTTCAACAATCAGCTCGGTGTGCCGCTCACGCTCTTCCGGCTCGAGCCGGAGCACGAGGCCGCGGTCATCGAGATGGGCGTGTCGCACTTCGGCGACATGGCGCCGCTGGCCGCCATGGTGCAGCCGACGGCCATGCTCTTTACGATCATCGGCCACGCGCACCTGGAGTTTTTGCGCGACCGCCGCGGCGTCCTGCAGGAAAAGACCTCCGTGCTCGATACGATGCCGGACGACGCCGTCGCCTTCTGCAACGGGGACGACGACCTGCTGCGCGCCATGACCTGCCGCCAGCGCAAGGTGACGTTCGGCCTCTCGGCCGGCTGCGACGTGCGCGCAGTCGATGTGCGCGACCTCGGCGATGAGGGCAGCACCTGCACGATCGTCGCGGGTGCGCGGCGCATCCCGGTGCGCATCTCCGCCTACGGGCAGCACATGGTCTATGCGGCGCTCGAGGGTGCGGCCGTCGGCATCGAATACGGCCTGACGGATGCCGAGATCATCCGCGGCATCGCGGCCTATCAGCCGGTCGGCAGCCGCGCGCGCGTCGTGCGCACGGCGCGCTATACGGTCATTGACGACTGCTATAACGCCAATCCCGATTCCACGGCGGCAGCGCTGCGCTCCATGGCGACGCTTCCGGCCGGCCGCCGTGTGGCCATCCTCGGCAACATGGGCGAGCTCGGCGCCAACGCCGCGGCCCTGCACCGCGAGACCGGCGTCTGCGCGGCCGAAGCCGGCGTGTCGCTCGTCATCACCTGCGGGGAGCTGGCGAAACATATCGCCGCCGGCGCCGCTGCGGCGGACTCTGCTATTGTGACCGCGTCGTTTGACACGCTCGATGCGCTGCTCCCGGCCTTGCCGCAGTTGCTGCAGACGGGTGACTGCGTGCTCGTCAAAGCATCGCACAGCATGCAGTTTGAGCGCGTCGTTCAGGCGCTGACACAGGTGTAAAACTTCATGCATGCGTGCTGCACCACGCAAAAGCGCAAATGCCGGTGCATGAAGTTTCTGCGCATCATTTCCGGTTGCCCCGCAGGGGCAAGGAAATGGCACATTTCTTCTTTTTCTATGCTTTTGCATAGCGAATACAGTGCATTTCCAGCCGGGCGGGGCAGTGCTCCGCCCGGTATTTTTGCGCTTCGTCGATTTGACAAAAACGTAACGTTAAAAATAAGACGACTTTGTTAAAAAAGTAGAAATGCAAAAAAGGGCTTTTCAAATGGGTTGAAAAGCGCTACAATGCAGTTGATAAGAAAATAACAAAGTTCGACAAGCTTCGTTCCGATTCGCCGCAGCGGCTGTTGCCGCCTGTGTGGGAAGTGTGGAAAGCGGAACGCAGAGGAGATAAAAAACAAACAACACTTTTGATTTCTTAAAGGAGGAATCTGTCATGGCAAAGACCAAGATCGCAGTTTTGTGGGGCCTGCTCATCGCAATGATGGTCGCCTGCGCGGGCATTTACGCCGCACTCAAAGCGCGCGAGATCAACCCCTACATAGGCAGCACCGGCACGTATGTGGAGACGGTGCAGCCGAATGGTGAGGCGTCCGCCGTCGTCGCGGACAACGTGGTCACGGTCAATGACTGAGTCCTGACAGGCGCGCGGTTCGCCGCCTGCGGATAGAATGAATATGCAAGCGCGCCGGGTGAAGTTTCGCTTCACCCGGCGCGTTTTTTTGCCCAATATCCGGGAATCACTTTTCTTTCCCGCCGGAATATGGTACTCTGGATATAAGAACGGAGGATATAAGTTTACATAACGCGATTTTGGGAGGGAATGACCATGTCGAAAACAAGCAGGATCATCCTCTGGTGTGTGCTGATCGCGGTGCTGGCGATGTGCATTGTGCTGTACGCTGCTGCGAAGCGGCCTGCGGCGGACACAACGTATCGCGACGCCGGAAAGACGTATGCCGAGTCCCTGCAGCCCGGTGACGAGACACCGGTCATCACGGGCGGGGACTTCACGATCACGGTGCACACGTTTGAAAACATGCGCGCGCAGAACCGCGCCTCCGGCATGACGGAGGCAGAGACCGTGCAGTACACGCTCGTGCGCTATATCGTGACGCGCTCGCTGTACGATCAGGCGGTCGCTGAGGGCTATGAGGCTGCGGATGCCGCCGTGCAGCAGGACATCGACGACACGCGCGCCGCCGCGCAGACGGCGGACAACCGCGCGGCTTATGAGCAGTTCCTCGCCGGCACCGGCATGACGGAGGACGCCTACTGGGCCTCGATGTTCGAGACGCGAAAACTCATGCTCACGCTTGAGAATTATACGCAGGCGCAGGAGGCTGCCTTTCTCGCGGCGGGGCACACGCGCGAGGAGACCGATACGTGGCACGATTTCTGCTATGCGCTGACAAAAGCGGCCGTGGACGCACAGAACATCACGCTCGCCGCGCCGTACAGCTGGACGCTCACGCGCGAGAATTATAATGATACCGGCACATGGCCGGAGCTGACGCAGAGCACCGGCACGCCCGGATAAAGCAGTTCCCCGCATCCGAGGATGCGGGGAATTGTTTATGTAGGCTAAAAGAGATATTTGATCAGCAGCAGCAGCACCAGCCCCGGGAACCCGGCCACGCCGATGACCAGCGCGTTGATCCAGTTGAGGCCGAGCGTGATGCCGATGGCGCTGCCGAAAAAGTTGAGCAGAAACAGCGCCGCGAAGCCGATGGCCGTGTTGAGCAGCAGCTTCAGGATCCAGCGGATCGGCTTTCGGAACAGCCGGATGACCAGCCAGACGAGAAACACGGCCGCGATCACGACCAGAATGTCCGTAAGTGTTTGCGACATAAGAAACCATCCTATTGTGTCAGATTTTTCAGATCGTGCACGGCGCAGTTATACTTTGCGCGCAGCGCGTTGATCTCATAGATGCACGCCTCCATCAGCAGGGGATCGGTGATGTTGTCAAACTCGTTGTAGGCCTGTTCGAGCTCGCAGCGCACGCCGAGCATCTCGGCGCGCACGCGCTGCACCTCCGCGCGGTGTGCCCGCTGCTGCTTTCTCTGACTGGACATGGAAAAGCCTCCGTTCGCTTTTCTGTATATTCTATGCCGCCGACGGCGGTTTTAGTCAGGGCGCAGCGAAATTTTCCAGGCATAGCGGCGCGGGCTGCGCGCATACTGTGTTCGGACAACATATCCGACGCGCGCTGCAGCGAAGCAAACCCGCGGAGGCCGCCCGGCACACAGGTCGCGGCGCAGCATCCGATTCCTGCAAGAGCTTTGCAGGCGGCTGTATCCAGCGCGGGAACGACCCGCTCCGGACCACCGGAACGCCGTTCGGCACGGATTGCGTCAAGTGCCGGAGCGGCAGGGGACAGCCCCAAAGGTTCCGGGGCGGCGGGGAGCGCACTTTTCGCGTTCCCCGTCTATTTTTTGGAATTCCTTGCATTTCCGGCCTTGATACGCTATACTAGATTAGTTAAGGTATGAAACGAAATGCTACCACATCTTGTGATATGAGAGGGATCCAACGACATGGCAAAGGCCCCAACGACAACCTACGGCAATGACAGCATCTCGATGCTCAAGGGCGCGGAGCGCGTGCGCAAACGCCCGAGCGTCATCTTCGGCTCCGACGGGCTGGAGGGCTGCGAGCACGCAGTGTTTGAAATTCTCTCGAACGCGATCGACGAGGCGCGCGAGGGATTCGGCAATATTATAACCGTTACGCGCTACGAAGACAAGTCCATTGAGGTGGAGGATTTCGGGCGCGGCTGTCCGGTGGACTGGAACGAGAAGGAGCAGCGCTACAACTGGGAGCTGATCTTCTGCGAAATGTATGCCGGCGGCAAGTATAAGAACAACGAGGGCGAAAACTACGAGTACTCGCTCGGCCTCAACGGCCTCGGCGCGTGCGCCACGCAGTACGCCTCGGAATACATGGACGTGACCATCTGGCGCGACGGGAAAAAGTACACCCTGCATTTCCGTCACGGCGAAGTCGCCGGCGGGCTGGAGAGTGCCCCGGCCGACCGCAAGAAGACCGGCACGACCATCCGCTGGCGGCCGGATCTGGAGGTGTTCACGGACATCGACGTGCCCGAGAGCTATTTTCAGGACGTGCTGCACCGGCAGGCCGTGGTCAACCGCGGCGTGACGTTCCGCCTGCGCGTGCAGCGCGGCGGCGTGTTCGAGACGACGGACTACTGCTATGCCGACGGTATCCTTGACTATGTCAAGGAGCTCGCCGGGGAGGACGCGCTGACCATTCCGACCTTTATCGAGACCGAGCGCCGCGGCCGTGACCGCGCGGACAAGCCGGAGTATAAGGTGAAGATCTCGGCGGCGTTCTGCTTTTCCAACCGCGTCAATGACATTGAATACTACCACAACTCGTCCTGGCTGGAGTACGGCGGCGCGCCGGAAAAGGCCACGAAGAGCGCCTTCACCTCCGCCATCGACGCCTACATCAAGCAGCAGGGCAAGTACCAGAAGAGCGAGAGCAAGATCAGCTTTCAGGACGTGCAGGACTGCCTGATCCTCGTCACGAATTGCTTTTCGACCATCACGTCCTACGAAAACCAGACGAAAAAGGCCATCACGAACAAGTTCATCCAGGAGGCCATGACGGAGTTTTTCCGCGCCCAGCTCGAGATCTATTTCATCGAGCACAAGACCGAGGCCGACCGCGTCATGGAGCAGGTGCTCATCAACAAGCGCAGCCGTGAGACGGCGGAAAAAGCGCGCCTGAACATCAAGAAAAAGCTCACCGGCAATGTCGACCTCGCCAACCGCGTGCAGAAGTTCGTCGACTGCCGCTCGAAGGACGTCTCGCGCCGCGAGATCTACATCGTGGAGGGCGACTCCGCCCTCGGCGCCTGCAAGCTCTCGCGCGACGCGGAGTTCCAGGGCATCATGCCCGTGCGCGGCAAGATTCTCAACTGCCTGAAGGCGGATTATGCGCGCATTTTCAAGAGCGATATCATCACCGACCTCATGCGCGTGCTCGGCTGCGGCGTGGAGGTGCAGAGCAAGCAGGCCAAGGACCTCTCGGCGTTCAATCTCGAGAATCTGCGCTGGAACAAGGTCATCATCTGCACCGATGCCGACGTGGACGGCTTCCAGATCCGCACGCTCATCCTCACCATGCTCTATCGCCTCGCGCCGACGCTGATCCGCGAGGGCTATGTGTACATCGCCGAGTCGCCCCTGTATGAGATCGTGAGCAAGGGCAAGACCTACTTCGCCTATTCCGACCGCGAGAAGGCGGCCATCGTCGACAGTCTCGGCGGCGCGAAGGCGGATATCAACCGCTCGAAAGGTCTCGGCGAGAACGATCCCGAGATGATGTGGCTCACGACCATGAACCCCGACACGCGCAAGCTCATCCGCGTCATGCCGGAGGACGTCGAGCGCACGGCGCAGATGTTTGACCTGCTCCTGGGCGACAACCTCGCCGGACGCAAGGCGCACATTGCCGAGTGCGGCAGCCAGTTTCTCGATCTGGCCGATATTTCCTGAGAAAAACCTGCGTAAAGGAACGGTAACGTTATGCCGAGAAAAAAAGCACCGGAAATCAAGAAAACCATCGACCCCAACGTCGTCGGACTCAAGGCGGAGGTCATCTCCCAGCCCATCACCGAGACGCTGGAGCAAAACTATATGCCGTATGCGATGAGCGTCATCGTCTCGCGCGCGATCCCGGAGATCGACGGCTTCAAGCCCAGCCACCGCAAGCTGCTGTACACAATGTACAAGATGAATCTGCTCACGGGCGGACGCACAAAGTCGGCCAACATCGTCGGCCAGACCATGCGCCTCAACCCGCACGGCGACGCCGCGATCTATGAGACCATGGTCCGCCTGTCGAAGGGCTACGGCGCGCTGCTGACGCCGTTTGTGGACTCGAAGGGCAACTTCGGCAAGGTGTTTTCGCGCGACATGTCCTACGCCGCCTCGCGTTACACGGAGGCGAAGCTCGCGCCCATCTGCGCCGAGCTCTTCAGCGACATTGACAGCGACACCGTCGATTTTGTCGATAACTACGACGGCTCCATGAAAGAGCCGGCCCTGCTGCCGACGCGCTTTCCAAACGTGCTCGTGTCGGCAAACCTCGGCATCGCCGTCGGCATGGCCAGCCAGATCTGCGGCTTCAACCTCGAGGAGGTCTGCCGCACGACGATCGCCTACCTCGAGGACCCAAACCATGACCTGCTCTCGACGCTCCCGGCGCCGGACTTTCCGACCGGCGGCGAGATCCTGTACGACCGCGACGAGATGGCCCAGATCTACCGCACCGGCCGCGGCAGCGTGAAGGTGCGCGCCCGCTGGCGGCACCTGCCGAAGGAAAACATCATTGAGATCTATGAGATCCCGTATTCCACGACCGTCGAGGCCGTCATCGACAAGGTGGCCGAGCTCGTCAAGGCAGGCAAGCTGCGCGAGGTGGCCGACATGCGCGACGAGACCGACCTCAGCGGTCTGAAGCTCGCCATCGACCTCAAGCGCGGCGCGGACCCCGAGCAGGTCATGCAGAAGCTCTTCCGCCTCACGCCGCTGTGCGACAGCTTTGCCTGCAACTTCAACATCCTCATTGCCGGCAACCCGCGCGTGATGGGCGTGGGCGAGATCCTCGACGAGTGGATCGCCTGGCGCATGGAGTGCATCCGCCGGCGCGTGTTCTTCGACCTGCAGAAAAAGCGCGCCAAGCTCCACCTGCTGCAGGGCCTCGGCAGGATCCTGCTCGATATCGACCGCGCCATCGCCATCATCCGCAATACCGAGCGCGAGGCCGACGTTGTGCCGAACCTCATGGCGGGCTTCGACCTCGACGAGGTGCAGGCAAACTTTGTGGCTGAGATCAAGCTGCGCAACATCAACCGCGAGTACATCCTCAAGCGCACGGCCGAGACCGATGCGCTGGAAAAAGACATTGCCGACCTCGAGGCAACGCTCGAGAGCAAGCGCCGCATCCGCGGCATCATCGTTCGCGAGCTCAAGGAGATCATCCGCAAGTACCCGTCGCCGCGGCGCACGGGCATCGTCGCGGCGGAGTCCGTCGCGCAGATGCCGGCCGAGGACCTCGTGCCGGATTATCCGGTGCAGCTGTTCCTCTCGCGCGAGGGCTACTTCAAGAAGATCACGCCGCAGTCGCTGCGTATGAGCGGCGAGCAGAAGTATAAGGACGGCGACGAGCTGAGCCAGAGCTTCGGCGCGACGAACCGCGGGGAACTTCTCATCTTCACCGACCGTCAACAGGTGTATAAGGCCAAGCTCTGCGACTTTGCGGACACGAAGGCGTCCGTGCTCGGCGTGTACCTGCCGACGGTGCTGTCCATGGACGATGATGAGCACGTCCTGTGCATGATCGATCCCGGCGATTACCGCGGCGAGCTGCTGCTGGTATTTGAAAACGGCAAGGTCGCGCGCATCCCCATGTCGGCATATGAGACCAAGACGAACCGCCGCCGCCTGACCGGCGCATACTCGGACAAGAGCCCGCTCGTGGCCGTGCTGCCGCTGTACACGGGCAGCGAGGTCGTGCTCTTCGCGTCCGACGGGCGCGCGCTGCTCTTCCCGCCGGAGGCCGTGTCGCTCAAGGCCTCGCGCACGACGCAGGGCGTCGCCGTCATGGCGCTGAAGAAAAAGGCCGTCGTCACGCAGGCGAAGTTTGCGCCCGATACGCTCATCCGCAACCATGCGCGCTACCGCGCCAGGAGTCTGCCGGCCGCCGGCGCGCTGCTGCGTGAGGACGACCGCGGCGAGGAGCAGATGAGCCTGATCTGAGGAGAGAGATATGGATCTGCATCGTTTTTCCGCTTTTGATTACATGAAGCTGGTCGTCGGCTCGGCGCTCGTGGCTGCGGCGTTCCAGTTCTTCACGTTCCCGAACAGCATCGTCTCAGGCGGCGTGACCGGCATCGCCCAGATCATCCGCCTGCTGACCGGAATCCCCGTCGGCGTGCTGTCGATTCTGATTAACATCCCCATTTTCTACCTCGGCTGGCGGCACCGCCTCTGCACACGCCGGCTCATTCTGGCGCTGTGCGTCATGGCGCTCATCTCCGTGCTCATCGACGCGCTCGCGCTGACCGGCCTCGTCGTGACGGACGAGCCGATGCTCGGCGCGGTCTACGGCGGCGTGCTCAACGGCGCAGGCTACGGCCTGATCTATACCACCGGCACGACCGGCGGCGGCACGGACATTGTGGCCAAGATGCTGCGCCGGCGTTATCCGTACATCAACTTCGGCACGCTGCTGTTCGGCATGAACGTTGTCGTCGTGCTGACGTTTGCCTTCCTGTTCAAGAAGTACGACAGCTGCATGTACACCATGATCGAGATGTTCATCAGCTCGAAGGTCGTCAACCTCGTACTCTACGGCCCCGGCGTGTCGGAGGTGTGCTATATCATCACCAACAACGTCGGCGCCATCAAGAGCGCCATCACCTGCACGATGGGCCGCGGCGTCACGCTGCTGCGCGGCGAGGGCGCGTGGTCCGGCAAGGAGATGCAGGTCATCCTCTGCGTGGTCAAGCGGCCGGAGATCGCCCAGCTGCGCGAGGTCGTGCGCTCGGTGGATGAGCACGCATTTGTCATCGTGTCCGAGGCCAAGGAAGTGTTTGGCCGCGGCTTTGGAAACATCTACGGCGACGATTGAAAGGAGCGGGGTATGCACAAACGCTGCATCACCGGCATCCTGCTGGCGGCACTGCTGGTGTCGCTGTGCGGATGCACGTCCGTGTTTGACAAGGAATATCTGTCGGTGCGCCCGTATGAGGAGCCGTCGAACCTCCTGACGGACGCCGACACGACGCAGATCCGCAACTATGCGGGTCTCATGCGCGCGCTCAACACCATGGCGGCGCAGTATGAGCGCTCGTTCGTGCTGGCCTTCGGCGACTACGACGGCATCATTGCCGACGATCTGGCCGCCGCCTGCGAGGAGCTGCGCACCGGCACCGCTATCGGCGCGTACTGCATCGAGAGCGTCAGCTACGAGACCGAGCAGGTGATTGCCTACTGTGAGGCGAGCATCACCATCACCTACAACCGGCCGGAGAACGAGGTGCGCTCCATCTACAGCGCCCAGACGCAAAAGAGCATCCTCGACTGCGTGGTCGATGCGCTCGACCGGCAGCGTACGCAGTTTGCCATCCAGATCAGCACCAGTACGCTGGAGCCGGACGATGTGACGGCGCTCGTGCGCTCGGCGTGTCTGAATCAGCCGCAGCTCGTGGTGAACTTCCCGGCCATCCGTGTGGAGGTCTACAGCGGCGGCAGCAGCCAGAAGATCTTCAGTGTCACGCTGCAGTACGGCGCCAAGGAATCCACGGTCAACGACCGCCGCACGCAGCTCGACGGCCGCGTACGCACGCTCACATCCACGCTCACGGCGGGCGAGCAGGAGACGCCCCTGCAGGCGGCACTCATCGTCATGCGCGCCTGTGAGCAGCGGATAACGACCGTGAGCACGGCGTATGATGCGCTCGTGAGCGGCGCGGCCGACAGTTATGGCCTGGCCATGGCCTACAAGGCGGTCTGCGACGCGCTGAATATCCCGTGCCAGGTCGTCAGCGGCCGCTTTCAGGGGGCGGAGCGCTGCTGGAATGTCGTGCAGGTCGGCGGAAATTACTATCATCTCGACCTGTTCATGCAGTCGGAAACGCTGTGGCTGCGCAGTGATGAGAGCATGCGCAGCACCTACCAGTGGGACACGGAGGACTGCCCGTCGTGCACGGCGCAGTCGTTCATCTGGCGCGAGGGGCAGAAGCTGCAGTTGCCGGATGCGTAAAAAAAGATCAAAAAAGGCTTGACAAGTCGACGTTTTGTGGTAAAATAACGCTTGCATTCACGAAATGCGGGCATAGCTCATTTGGCAGAGCGCCACCTTGCCAAGGTGGAGGTAGCGAGTTCGAATCTCGTTGCCCGCTCCAGATTGAGAACCACACACAGCAAAAACACCGCACGCAGTGCGGTGTTTTTGCTGTGCTTTGCTGCGCTCAGCAGCGCGTTTTTGGTCAGAGACAGAGACAGAAAACACGATTGCAGAATAAGGAGGAACCCTACATGAACGCAGATGTTGTCATTGTCGGCGCGGGCCCTGCCGGTATCTTCACGGCGCTGGAGCTGCTGCGCCACGGCTCCCCGGAAAAAATCGTCATGATCGAGCAGGGGCAGGCCATTGAAAACCGCCGCTGCCCGAAGGCCAAGACCGGCAAGTGCATGAACTGCAAGCCGTATTGCCACATCACGACCGGTTTTTCCGGCGCGGGCGCATTCTCGGACGGCAAGCTCTCGCTGTGCAGCGACGTCGGCGGCGATCTGCCCACGCTCGTCGGCGAGCGGCAGGCGCAGGAGATCATCAACTACGCCGACAGTATTTACCTCGAGTTCGGCGCCGACGAGCATGTCGAGGGCCTTGAGAATACGGAGGAGGTCAAGCGCATCCGCACGCGCGCCATCCGCGCGGGCCTGCGCCTGGTCGACTGCCCGATCCGCCACCTCGGCACCGAGAAGGCGCACGAGGTCTACCTCGGCATCGAAAACTACCTGCGCGATCACGGTGTGGAGATGCTCTTCGGCTGCACGTGCGAGGACGTCATCATGCGCGACGGCCGCTGCTGCGGCGTCGTGGCGCACGACGGGCATCAGGACTATACCATCGAGGCCAGGCACACCGTCATCGCCACCGGCCGCCGCGGCGCCGACTGGCTGGAGAAGGTCTGCCTCGAGCACGGCGTGGAGCACAAGCCCGGCACGGTCGACATCGGTGTGCGCGTCGAGGTGCGCAACGAGGTCATGGAATCCGTCAACCGCGTGCTGTATGAGTCCAAGCTCATCGGCTACCCGGCACCGTTCAAAAACAAGGTGCGCACGTTCTGCCAGAACCCCGGCGGCTTCGTGTCGCAGGAGAACTATGACAACGACCTTGCCGTTGTCAACGGTCACGCATATAAGGAGCTCAAGTCGCCCAACACGAACGTGGCCATCCTCTGCTCGCATAACTTTTCCGTGCCGTTCAACCAGCCGATCGCCTACGCGCAGAAGGTCGGCGAGCTGACGAACATGCTCGGCGCGGGCCATATTATGGTGCAGCGCTTCGGAGATATTCTCGACGGCAAGCGTACCTGGCAGAAGGAGCTCGCGCAGTCGAACGTCCGCCCCACGCTGCCGGACGCCGTTGCGGGCGATATCACGTCCGCCATGCCGTACCGCGCTATGCTCAATATCATCAACTTCATCAAGGCCATGGACGAGGTCGTGCCCGGCTTTGCCGCCTACGAGACGCTGCTGTACTCTCCAGAGCTGAAATTCTACAGCAACCGCATCGCCATGGACGAGGACCTGAACACGAACGTGCCCGGCCTGCACTGCCTGGGCGATTCCTCCGGCTGGACGCGCGGCCTGATGATGGCCTCGGCCATGGGCGTGCTCATGGGCCGCAAGCTCGCCGGGATGCTCTGAGCCGCGGCGGGGAGCTTTGTCAGCTTTTACACAAAATGCTTGACAAATTTCCGCAATTCTGTACTATTAAAGGGATGGAAAACGGATATATCCGCCCCCGGCGGAGGGAAGGAATCGTTTATGGATGGACTGAAAAAAGCATATTACCGTACTTACCAGCAGGTGTTTGACATTGGCATGCGCTGCCTGCACTGGCGCAAGCCGATCGTGATCTCCGGCGCCGGCTGCATCCGGCAGGTCCCGGACGTGCTGAGCAAGAGCGGCGTGACGAAGGTCATGGTCGTCACCGGCTCACACGTGGTCAAGTCGCTCGGGCCGAAGCTGTTTGCCGCGCTCGAGGACGCCGGCATGCCTTACGAAGTGTTCAGCGAGGTCGAAGCCAACCCCTCGGTGAACACGGTCGAGAAGATCCGCGCGCAGTACACGGAGGCCGGCTGCAGCGGCTTTGTCGCCCTCGGTGGCGGCAGCCCGATGGACGCGACCAAGGGCGCGGCCGCCCGCGTTGCCTGCCCGAAAAAGAGCTGCGACGATATGGCCGGCGTCATGCGCGTCGGCAAGACCGTGCCGCCCATCGTCGCCATCCCGACGACGTCGGGCACCGGCAGCGAGACAACGATCGCTGCCGTCATCACCGACAGTGAGACGCACCACAAGTACGCGCTCATGGACCTCAAGCTCATGCCGCTGTACGCCATTCTGGATCCGGAGCTGACCGTCGGTCTGCCGCCGCGCACGACCGCGACCACCGGAATGGACGCGCTCACGCACGCGATCGAGGCGTACATCAGCTGGACATACAACACCAAGGAGAGCCTGCGCCTCGCCGAAGAGGCCGTCAAGCTCATCTTCGATAACCTCGAGCAGGCGTATCAGCACGGCGAGGATCTCAAGGTCCGCGAGAACATGATGATCGCCGCCTTCAAGGCAGGCTTTGCCTTCTCCCGCGCCGGTGTTGGCAACGTGCACGCCATCGCGCACACGCTCGGCGGCCTGTACAACACGCCGCACGGTCTGGCCAATGCGGTCATTCTGCCGATCGTTCTTGAGGACTACGGCGAGGCCGTGTATCCGAAGCTCGCGCGCCTGTGCGAGATTGCCGGCGTCAAGACCGACGGTACGGACGCCGAGAAGGCGCAGGCCTTCATCGCGGAGATCTATGCCATGAACGCGCGCATGGGCATCCCGAAGGGCTTTGACTTCATCAAGGAAGAGGACATTCCGCAGATCATCACCTGGGCGCTGGCCGAGGCCAACCCGAACTATCCGGTGCCGGTCGTGTACAACGCCGCGCGCTGCCGCAAGGTCATCGATACCATCCGCGCCAAGGCTGCGGAGAACCCGCCCGCCGAGGCATAAGAACAAAAAAGCCCGCTTCGCACGGCCGTGCGAAGCGGGCTTTTTTGTCCGGCAGGCTCATGCGGCCTGCCGCTCTTTTTTGCTGCCGATGCCGCCGTGGAGTACAAAGCGGCAGAAGCGGTTGTCCGGGTGCGCCGACACGATGCGGTAGATCAGCAGCGTGATCGCATAGGCGATCGTGGCGGCGATCAGCCCCACGATCATGCCGCCGAGCACGTCGGACGGGTAGTGCGCCATGAGGTAGTTGCGCGCAACGCCCATGGCCAGCACAAACAGGTAGGCCCACCAGCGTGCGGGCTTTTTGCCTGCGAGCACGAGCGCGGTCACGCCGGCCATCGCGGCCGTCACATGGCCGGAGGGGAAGGAGTACTCGCTCTCGGCATACGCGCCGGCGGCCTGCCACCAGGTGCGGAAGGGCTCCACCGTCAGCGGGCGCGGCCGGGCGACGAAGTCCTTGAGCCAGAAGTTTGTGATGAGCGCGCCGCAGCACACGGCACCGAACATGCAGATGCCCACCCTGCGCGTTTTCGGAAACAGCATCAGCACGATGCCGAGCACGAGAAAGAGGATGCCCTTCTCGCCCAGCAGCGTGATGGCCCGGCACAGCGGCGTGAAGAAGCCGCCTGCCGCCCCGGCCAGGTTGTGCAGTGCCTGCAGAATGGCGTAGTCATAGCCCGCAAAGGCCGTGTTGAGCCACTGCGCGATCGCAGTCAGTTCCATAAAGGATCACCGTCCAGATACAAAGGATATCTATAGAAAAGACGAAAAGGTTCGCCGGAATGCAAAATGTATTTAAAATCTTTGTAAAGCGACTTTGCCATATTACACCCCGCGCACGTGTTTTGCAACCGGCAACGCCGGCATGGACCCTTAAAATTTGGGATGAACGTTTTTCAATGAAAACGAAAATGGAACGTTTTCTGTGTTTTGGGCAGGATATCCGGCCGGAGGACTTGACTTTGCGGGCAAAAATCAATATGCTGGTAAATGAAAATTTTCATATCAGAATAGGAGCGATGTTTGCATGATTCTCGATTGCAGCAAATATGTCGGCCCGTGCCGCTGCGGCCGCGAGCACACACTGGAGACGAAGAAGGTCGTCGTGGAATATCACGCGCTCGACAAGTTCGACCAGTACATGGACGAGGTCGGCCTGACCGGCAAGCGCGCCGTCATTTACGATACGAATACCTACAATCTCCCGACGCTCAAGCATGTGCGCGCCGATCAGGAGATCGTCCTCAACGCCGAGGGCCTGCACTCCGAAAAGGGCATGATCGAGGACATGATGCGCCAGCTCGACCATCCGGACGTCATCGTCGCGGTCGGCTCCGGCACAATCATGGACTTCGGCCGCTACCCGGCCTACCATCTCGGCATCCCGTTCGTCGCGGTGCCGACGCTGGCGAGCTCCGATGGCTTCACGGCCAATATCTGCTCGATCATCATCGACGGGCAGAAAAAGTCCATCCCCATGCAGGCGGCGGCGCTCGTCGTCTGTGACCTGAACGTCGTCTCCGGCGCGCCCCTGTGGCTGACCGTGAGCGGCATTTCGGACATTCTGGCCAAGTACATCTCGCTGGCGGACTGGAAGATCGCGCACCTCGTCTCGGGCGAGTATTACTGCCCGATGGTCGCCGACCTCGCGCAGGAGGCACTGACCATCATGCGCAAAGCGGCTGACGACATGGCAGCCGGCGGCGCGCCGGACTTCGAGGCCATGACCATGGCGCAGATGATCTCCGGCCTGACCATGCAGCTGCTCAACCACTCCCGCGCAGCCTCCGGCGCCGAGCATCTGATGGCGCACCTGGTGGAGATGAAGCCGCCGCGGTTTGAATCCGCGCACGGCATGCACGGCCAGTGCGTCGGCGTGGGCACGTACCTGTGCGCGAAGGAGTATCACTACCTCGCCTCGCTCCCGACACCGAAGGCCAAGCCCTTCGAGCCGCTGACCCGCGCGTGGGTGGACGAGAAGTTCGGCCCCCTTGCCGACGGCATCATGAAGGAGAACGAAAACGATGTGCTCGGCACGTTCGACCCGCAGAACATTGTCGACCACTGGGATGAGATCCGTGCCATCATCGCCGAGATCCCCTCGGCTGAGGAGCTGGCCGCGCTGTGTGAGAAGCTCGGCGCGTTCTACAAGCCCGAGCAGATCGGCATCGACCCGGCCCTGTCGGAGGACATGCTCAGCGTTTCGGCGGCCATCCGCAACCGCCTGACGCTCATCCGCATGCGCCGCGTGCTCGATTTCGGCGAATAATTGCAGACATGTGTGCGCCCGGAAGCAGTCGCTTCCGGGCGTTTTCTGCTTGTGAAACGGGGCGTATGGTGGTATAATATTCTAATTTGATTTTTCGCGAAAGGAGGCTGTTTTGTGCCGGATTTTGAAGTCATTTCGCCCTATGCGCCGTCGGGCGACCAGCCCGAGGCGATCGACACGCTCGTGCAGGGGCTGGAAAACGGCATCGACGAGCAGGTGCTGCTCGGCGTGACCGGCTCCGGCAAGACGTACACGATGGCCAAGGTCATCGAGCGTGTGCAGCGGCCGACGCTCGTGCTCGCGCACAACAAAATTCTCGCGGCGCAGCTGTGCAGCGAGTTCAAGGAGTTTTTCCCGAACAACGCCGTGGAGTATTTCGTCTCGTACTACGACTACTACCAGCCGGAGGCGTACATCCCGCACACGGACACGTTCATCGAAAAGGACGCCTCCATCAACGATGAGATCGAGCGCCTGCGCCACTCGGCCACGTCGAGCCTGTTTGAGCGGCGGGACGTGATCGTCGTCTCGTCCGTGTCGTGCATTTACGGCCTCGGCGACCCGATCGACTATGCCAACATGGTCATCTCCCTGCGTACCGGCCAGCAGCGCGACCCGGAGGAGCTCATGCGCAAGCTCATTGACATCCGCTATGAGCGCAATGACATCGCCTTCGCGCGCAATATGTTCCGCGTCCGCGGCGACACGATCGATATCTACCCGGCCTATTCGTCCGACCATGCCGTGCGCGTGGAGTTTTTCGGCGACGAGATCGACCGCATTTCGGACATCAACGTCGTCACCGGCGCGCCCATCCGCACGCTCAGCCACGTGGCGATCTATCCCGCGTCGCACTACGTCACGACGCACGAGAAAATGGAGCGCGCCATCGGCGAGATCCGCACCGAGTGCGATGCGCGCGTGAAAACGTTCGAGCAGCAGGGCAAGCTCCTCGAGGCGCAGCGCATCCGCCAGCGCACGGACTATGACATTGAAATGATGCAGGAGCTTGGCTACTGCTCCGGCATCGAGAACTATTCGCGCATCATCAGCGGTCGCGCTCCCGGCAGCGCGCCGATGACGCTGCTGGACTATTTTCCGAAGGATTTTCTGCTCTTTGTCGACGAGAGCCACGTCACGCTGCCGCAGGTGCGCGCCATGTACCGCGGCGACCGCGCGCGCAAGGATTCGCTCGTTGAGTACGGCTTCCGCCTGCCGAGCGCGTATGACAACCGCCCGCTGAAGTTCGAGGAGTTTGAGCAGCGGGTGAACCAGGCCATTTACGTCTCGGCCACGCCGGGCGACTATGAGCGCGAGCACGCGGGCCAGATCGCCGAGCAGATCATCCGCCCGACCGGCCTGCTCGACCCGCAGATCTTCGTGCGGCCCATCGAGGGGCAGATCGACGACCTCATCGGCGAGATCAACGCGCGCATCGCCAAAAACGAGCGCACGCTCGTGACCACGCTCACGAAGAAAATGGCCGAGGACCTTTCGGCCTACCTCACGAACGCGGGCATCCGCTGCCGGTATCTCCACCACGACATCGGCGCGATCGAGCGCATGGAGATCATCCGCGACCTGCGCACCGGCGCGTTTGACGTGCTCGTCGGCATCAACCTCCTGCGCGAGGGACTGGACCTGCCGGAGGTGTCGCTCGTGGCGATCCTCGACGCGGACAAAGAGGGCTTTCTGCGCAGCGAGACGAGTCTCATTCAGACGATCGGCCGCGCGGCGCGCAACGCCGAGGGCACGGTCATCATGTATGCCGACAAGGAGACGGCCGCCATGCACGCGGCCATCATGGAGACCAACCGCCGCCGCGCCAAGCAGGCGGCCTACAACGCCGCGCACGGCATCGTGCCGAAGACGATCGTCAAGAGCGTGCGCGAGCTGCTCGAAATTTCGAGCGACGTCGAGGCACCCAAGCGTGCTGACGGCGTGAAGATGACGGAGGCCGAGCGCCGGGCCGAGATCGCACGGCTCGAGGCCCAGATGAAGAAGGCGGCCGAAATGCTCGAGTACGAATACGCCGCCGTGCTGCGCGATCGGCTCATTGAACTGCGCGGCCAGTGACGCGTAAGGAGGACACCCGAATGAAACTCATGATTCTCGACGGCAACAGCATCGTCAACCGCGCCTTTTATGGCATCCGCATGCTCAACGCGCCCGACGGCACGCCGACGAACGCGGTCTACGGTTTTCTGACCATTTTCCAGCGCATCCTCGAGCTCGAGCAGCCGCAGGCGGTGTGCGTGGCGTTCGACGTGCACGCGCCGACGTTCCGCCATGAGCAGTACGCACTCTATAAGGCCCAGCGCAAGCCAATGCCGGAGGAGCTCGTCGTGCAGATGCCGCTGCTCAAGCAGACGCTCGACTACATGGGCATCCGGCGGCTGGAGCTGGCCGGGTGGGAGGCGGACGACCTGCTCGGCACGGTCGCCAAGCACTGCGAGGCCGCCGGCTGGGTGTGCGAGATCGTCACCGGCGACAAGGACAGCCTCCAGCTCATCACGGACACCACCCACGTCTGCCACGTCAAGACCCGCATGGGCCAGACGGAGACGATTGAATACACGCCCGAGGTGTTCCGCACCGAGTACGGCTTTGACCCTATCCACATGATCGACCTCAAGGCGCTCATGGGCGACAGCTCGGACAACATCCCCGGCGTGCCCGGCATCGGCGAAAAGACGGCGAAGGACCTGCTCGTGCGCTTCGGCACGGTGGCGGACATTTACCGCGACCTCGATGCGCTGGACATCAAGCCCGGCGTGCGCAAAAAGCTCGCGGAAGGGCGCGAGAGCGCGCGGCTGTCGTTCAACCTTGCCACCATCCATACGGACGCGCCCATTGATTTCGCGCCCGAGTCGGCGGCCTGGGACCGGGATTACCGCCCCGAGCTCTATGACTGGTTCCGGCGGCTGGGCTTTTTGAAGCTTTCGGAAAAGTGGGGGCTGCAGCCGGCCAGCGGTGCGGCTGCGCCGGAGGGCGCGCTGCCGCAGCTGCCGACCGTGGACGTGACGGACAGCACAGCGCTGCACGCGCTTGAGCAGGCGGTCACGGCGGCGCCGTATGTCGCGGTGCTCGCGCCCGACGGGCTCGACGCGCTCACGCTCTGCGACGGCAAGGCGTGCTATGCGCTCGCGTGGGCGCAGCTCGGCGATGATTACAACGCATTCCTGCGTCTGCTGTTTTCTGACCGCGTGCACAAAGCGGGGCACAACATCAAAGACCTCATGCGCGCGCTGCTCGCCGAGGGCCTGCCGACGGACGGATTCATGTTTGACACGGCGCTGGCGGCCTACCTGCTCGATGCCACGGCCGGAAGCTACGACCTGCCGCGTCTTGCGCAGGCGTACCTCGGCGGGGAAGCGCCGGATGTGCAGACCGTCTGGGCGCTGCAGCCGGTGCTGCGGGAAAAGATGGACGCGCTCGGCATGCTGCCGCTTTATACGGACATTGAGCTGCCGCTGTGCCCGGTTCTGGCACGCATGGAGCACACGGGCTTTCTCGTGGACCGCAAGGCGCTGTATGATTTCGGCGAGAGCCTCACAAGCGCCATCGAGCAGCTGCAGCAGAGCATCTGGGCCTGCGCGGGCGAGCCGTTCAACATCCAGTCGCCGAAGCAGCTCGGCCATGTGCTGTTTGATCAGCTCATGCTCCCGGCCGGAAAAAAGACGAAGACCGGCTGGAGCACGAATGCCGCCGTGCTCGAAAAGCTGCGCGGCAAGCACCCGATCATCGACCAGATCCTCGACTACCGCATGCTCACGAAGCTCAAGTCCACCTATGCCGATGGGCTGCTCAAGGAGATTTCGGCCGACGGGCGCATCCACACGAACTTCCAGATGACCGTCACGGCGACGGGACGCCTGTCGTCCACGGAGCCGAACCTGCAGAACATCCCCGTGCGCCGCGAGCTCGGCGCGCAGATCCGCAATATGTTCGTGGCCTCGCCCGGCAAGGTGCTCGTGGACGCGGACTACAGCCAGATCGAGCTGCGCCTGCTGGCGCACATTGCAAACGACGAGACCATGATCGCGGCCTTCCGCAGCGGGGAGGACATCCACGCCGTCACGGCGTCGCAGGTGTTCGGCGTGCCGCTCGACGAGGTCACGCCGCTGCAGCGCTCGCACGCCAAGGCCGTCAATTTCGGCATTGTCTACGGCATCTCGGCCTTCAGCCTTGCGCAGGACATCGGCGTGTTCCAGAGCGAGGCCAAGGCGTATATGGACAGCTATTTTGCCAAGTACCACGGCGTGCGCGCCTATATGGACCGCATCGTCGCGCAGGCCAAGGCCGACGGCTATGTCACGACGCTCTTCGGCCGCCGGCGCGGCCTGCCGGAGCTGAAATCGTCGAATTTCAACCTCCGCAGCTTCGGTGAGCGCGTGGCGCTCAACATGCCCATTCAGGGCACGGCGGCGGACATCATCAAGGCCGCCATGGTGCGCGTAGACGCGCGCATGCACGTCGAAGGACTCGAGGCGCAGCTCCTGCTGCAGGTGCACGACGAGCTCATCGTCGAGTGCCCGGCGGAGGAGGCCGAGACGGTCCGCGCCATCCTCATCGAGGAGATGGAGCACGTGGTCGACTACCGCGTGCCGCTGCTCGTGGACGCGAAGATCGGCGCGAGCTGGGCGGAGGCGCACTGATGGACTACACGATCTGCGACGCCGGGGCGGCGCACCTGCCGCAGCTCGAGGCGCTCGAGCGCGCGTGTTTTTCCGCGCCGTGGACGCGCGCGCAGCTGGCGAGTCAGCTGCCGGACGACCGGCACGTGTTTCTCGTTGCGGCGGCGGGGGAGACGGTGCTCGGCTACGCAAACTTCCTGCACGTGCTCGACGAGGGCGACATCGGCAATGTCGCCGTTGCGCCGGAGTACCGGCGGCAGGGCATCGCGGACGCGCTGCTCGATGCGCTGTGCGCACGGGCGGCAGCGCTCGATCTCGCATTTTTGACGCTGGAGGTGCGCTTATCGAACGCGCCCGCCATCGCGCTGTACCGCAAGCACGGGTTCCAGACCGTCGGTCAGCGCCGAAATTACTATCAGAAGCCGGACGAGGACGCGCTCCTCATGACCTGGTTCCGGAGAGAGGCAGAGACGATATGATTATTCTTGCGATTGAATCCTCCTGTGACGAGACGGCTGTCGCCCTCGTGCGCGACGGGCGCGAGGTGCTGACCGATCAGGTCTTTTCCCAGGCCGATCTGCACGCAATTTACGGTGGCGTCGTGCCCGAGATCGCGTCGCGCTCGCACGTGGAGGTCATCTCCCAGCTGGCTGACCGCGCGTTGGCGGTGACCGGCCTGACCCGCGGCGACATTGACGCCGTGGCCGTCACCTGCGCGCCGGGGCTCATCGGCGCGCTGCTCGTCGGCGTGAACTTTGCCAAGTCCGCCGCGCTCGCGCTCGGCGTGCCGCTCATCCCGGTGCACCACGTGCGCGGCCATATCGCGGCCAACTACATCGCCTACCCGGAGCTGGAGCCGCCGTTCGTGTGCCTGGCCATCTCGGGCGGCAACACGCTCATCTGCGACGTGCGCGACTATACCGACCTGCGCATCCTCGGCGCCACGCGCGACGATGCGGCCGGCGAGTGCTTTGACAAGACTGCGCGCGTGCTCGGCCTGCCGTACCCCGGCGGCAAGCCCATTGACGACCTGTCCAAGACCGGTGACGACCGGAAGTACAAGCTCCCCATCGGCCACGTGGACGGCTGCCAGTACGACATGAGCTTCAGCGGTCTGAAGACGGCCGTCATTAACCTCGCCCACACGGCGGAGCAGAAGGGCGAGCCGCTCGACAAAGCGTCGCTCGCCGCGTCGTTCTGCCGCGCCATGAGCGAGAGCCTCGTGCCGCGCACGATGGCGGCGGTCCGGGAGCTCGGCTATGACAAGCTCGCCGTGGCGGGCGGCGTCGCGGCCAATTCCCGCATCCGCGGCGATTTTCAGGCTGCGTGCGACGCGGCCGGCATCCGCCTGTTCGTCCCGCCGCTGAAGCTCTGCGGCGACAACGCTGCCATGATTGGCTGCCAGGCGTACTACGAGTATCTGCGCGGCGCGCGCGCCGGCAGCGAACTCAACGCCTGGGCCAATATGGAGATCTCCGAGGTGCCGTTTTATGGGCATGCATGACGGCCACCGCGCCCGCATGAAGGCGCGCTTCGTGCGCAGCGGGCTCGATAATTTCGATGACCACAGCGTGCTCGAGCTGCTGCTGTTTTACGCCGTGCCGCGGCGCGATGTCAACGAGCTCGCGCACGCACTGCTGGACCACTTCGGCACGCTCGACGCCGTCTTTGAGGCGAGCTTTGAGGACATGATGTGCGTACCCGGCGTGGGGGAGAACGTGGCCACGCTCCTCACGCTCATCCCACAGGTCGGTCGCCGGTATCAGATGGCCAAGCGCCGCCAGCAGACGATCCTGCGTTCAAGCGAGGACGCCGGGAACTATCTTGTGCCGCTTTACATGTACGAGCGCACGGAGATCGTCTACCTCCTGTGTCTGGACGCAAAGGGCGGTCTCATCAGCTGCAGGGAGGTCGGCCGCGGCGTGGTCAATGCCGCGGAGGTGTCCGTGCGCGCCATTGTCGAGACGGCCCTGTCGCAGAAGGCGGTGTCCGTCATCCTCAGCCACAACCACGTGGATGCTTATGCGCTCCCGTCGCGCGAGGATGAGATCACGACCCGCCGCGTCCGGGACGCACTTTTGCTCGTAGGAATCACGCTCGCGGATCATATAATCGTCTGCGGCGAGGATTATGTGTCGTTTGCCGACAGCGGCCTGCTCTGAATCATCACCGGCGGCACAAATCCTGCATTTTTCCTGTCAAGCATTTTTTCAAATCTCTCGCGGCTGCGAGAGATTTGTGTTATGGTAACAAAAGCGCTGTTTACGAAATCCACAAAGTCCGTTTCCGGCATTTCCTGATATATACAAAATCGGAGCAACAGATTGAAATAGCAAAGAAATTCGCGTGTTGAAAAGTCGGTTGAAAATGTTGATAACTCACAGCAAACTGGAAGCAGAAAAATAATTATGTAAACATATTGTCACGAAAATGTAAGAACTTTGATCCCCTCCGCGAGCGGGAAAGCCTGAAACAGCGCGTGTTTTTCGGATGGCCGTAACAGTGCAAATTCTGCACAACCGACAGAAACCGAAGAAAATCGACAATTTGTGCAGGAATGTAACATTTTTTCATGCATGAAAACAAATAGTAATCGTCGAACTTTTTTGTTGACATCCCTGGAGACATGTGATAGAATGTGCAAGCTGTAAGAAATGTGCTAGTGTAGCTCAGTCGGTAGAGCAGCTGATTCGTAATCAGCAGGTCGTGTGTTCGAGTCACATCACTAGCTCCAGAAACGCCCTGTAGCCTCCGTGGCCGCAGGGCGTTTTTGTACTCTGCTGCTTGACGCGGTGGCGGGGGCACGGTATAATGAAGTATCCACGGAGCCGTTCGGAGCGGCGCTTTTATTTCTCTACGGATTAGATACATCTAACTATAATACAGGAGGTGCGGCGCAATGGCCACAGCAAAAAAGGAACTTTCAGCGGACACGCAGGCGACAGTGCTGCATCAGGATGCGGAGCACACGGTCTACCGTCTCGACGGCACCGACGGGGAAGTGGTGCAGACGGTCTACCCGGTTTTCCCGGGCATCGAGATCGCGTATCACGATGTGCATGCCACGGCCTGCGCCATGCAGCGCACGCGCGCGTCCGGCTGCCTCGAGATCCACCACTGCTGCGAGGGGCGCATCGCCTACCCGTATGGCGGGGCCTGCTTTTTCCTCGCGCCGGGCGACCTGGCGATCGTGCAGCGCTCAGCGGCGGCGGCTCCGGCGCGCTTTCCGACCGGGCACTACCACGGCATCACGGTATCGATCGACCCGGCGCGCGCGCCGGACTGCCTGTCGTGCTTTCTCGAAGACGTCGAGGTGCGGCCGAGTGCGCTGATCGAAAAATTCTGTGCGGACGCAGCCTGCTTCGTCACGCGCTCGTCGCAGGGCGTGGCGCACATTTTCTCCGAGCTCTATTCCGTGCCGGAAGGCATCCGCAAGGGCTATTTCAAGGTCAAAATTCTGGAGCTGCTGCTGTTTTTGAGCGCGTTCCCCATGCAGGCGGCGCAGCCGCAGCACAGTTATCCGCAGTCGCAGGTGCAGCTTGCCGAGCAGGTCGGCGCGTACCTGCTGGAGAACACGGAGCGGCGGCTGACGGTCGCGGAGCTCGCGCAGCGCTTCGGTGCCTCGGCCACGCTCATCAACAGCAGCTTCCGCGGCGTGTACGGCATGTCGCCGGCGGCGTTTCTGCGCGCGCAGAAAATGCACGGCGCGGCCCGCCTCCTGCGCCAGACCGACCGCACGGTGCTGGATATTGCCGGCCAGTTTGGGTATGATAACGGCAGCAAGTTCGCCAAAGCGTTCCGGGACGTCATCGGCGTCTCGCCCAACGCTTACCGCAGCGGCATCGACTGCGACAGCTGCGCGCCGGAGGCCCCGGCGGTCTGACGGCGGGCGCGCAACTTTTTCATTTTGGAGCCATGTTCCGATGATTTGGAGCGGATGCCGGGGGTATCATGCAGTATCATAACACCAGAAAGCAACGAAACGCGCAGCTTTTCACACATGAGTTAGACGGTTTTAACCAACAACCGCGCAGCATTGCTCACTGCGCGAAAACCGGTAAACAACCACAGATAAGGAGGCAAGCCATGTCGGAGGAAAACGTCGTACGGCTCTGTGCGCCGACACTGGCCGGGATCAAGACCGGCAGCCTGTTCCCCTGTCCGTATGAAAACCGGGAGACTTTGCTCATGGAGATCCGCCAGTATAACCAGGTGCTGGTTCCCAAAGGACTCTGCCTCCTCCCGCTGCGATTCACGGACAAGAGCGCGCTGCTGTATCTGTACCGCCCACGCGATCTGGAGCGGGATCTGCAGGACCAGCTGGCAGCAGAGATTCTGCGGCACGCAGGCTATGTCTGCGGCAGCAGCGAGCAGTGCCTGATGAAGCTCATCGAGCGTCTGCGCGCGTACGACGAATTCCCCCACGAGATTGGCCTGTTTCTGAGTTACCCGCCGGAGGACGTCAAAGGGTTTATCGAGCACCACGCGGCTGATTTCAAGTACGCCGGCCTCTGGAAGGTGTACGGCGACGAGCAGCGGGCGCGCGACCTCTTTTCCAAATACCAGCGGTGCACGGAGATCTACTGCGAACGTCTGCACGCGGGCTCGAGCATTGCGCAGCTCGCCGTGAACGTGCAGCAGCGAAATACAGCACAAAAGGAAAGGATGTTACCATCATGAAAAAAGCAGCAGTCATCTATTGGAGCGGCACCGGCAACACCGAAGCCATGGCCAACGCCGTCCTCGAGGGCATGAAAAGTGCCGGCGCGGACGCGGTGCTTCTGACCGCCTCCGATGTGGATGTTTCCGCCGTCGGCGGATATGACGCCGTGGCGCTCGGCTGCCCGGCCATGGGCTCCGAAGTTCTGGAGGACATGGAGTTCGAGCCGATGTTCGACGGCTGCAAGGCCGGCCTGAAAGGCAAACGTGTCGCCCTGTTCGGCTCCTACGGCTGGGGCGGCGGCGAGTGGATGCACAACTGGGAGCGCGACTGCCGCAGCTCCGGTATCCAGCTCGCGTGTGACAGCGTGATCTGCAACGAAGCGCCCGATGACGCGGCCCTCGCGGCCTGCCAAGCGCTCGGCAAGGCGCTCGTCGGTTAATTTCTTTCGATCGTACCCGGAATCTCTCCGGTTACCGATACCAACAACAGACGCATCAAGCCAAATCACCTCACCTCTCTTCTCTTCCCCCATTCCCTGCAGCGGTGTGACACCACGCACTTTGCCTGTGCGTGACCGCTGCCCCCAACAAAGAATCGTCCGCCGGATTCCCCTTCCGGGCGGACGATTTTTTGCTGCCCGCGCTTGACAACGCGGCGTGTATCTGCCTATCATAATGCAAAATCGACACGCGGGAGGCGGCGTCCATGCGCATACATGAATTTGGAACCGAACACGAAAAGACCGTCCTGCTGCTGCACAGCGCCTGCCTGAGCTGGCGCATGTTCTGCCCGGCGGTGGAGCGGCTGCAGACGCAGTATCATCTCATCATTCCGGCGCTGCCGGCGCATGACCCGGACGAAAAGACGCCCTACACGAGCGTAGAGGCCATCGCGGCCGAGGTGAGCGGCTGGCTGGTGCAGCGGGGCATCGGCGCGCTCTGGGGGCTATACGGCGTGTCCATGGGCGGCGCGGTCGCGCTGCGGCTGCTGGCGGACGGGAAGATCCCGGTGCGCACGTGCGTGCTCGACGCGGCCATCACGCCGTACCGTGCGCCGCGGTGGCTGACGCGGGGCTTTTCCCTGCGCAACTATCTCGTCATTCACTTTGCACAGCGGCATCTGGCGCTGATCCGCCGGGCGTTCCCGTCGCAGCGTTTCGGTCAGGCGGCGGTGGAGGATGTCTGCACGATCTTGGGGCGGATGGACCGGCGCGATGTCTGGCACGTGTTTGATTCCTGTTTTCACTACCCGCTGCCGAAGCAGCTTTGCACGGCGGCGCGCGTGTCGTACTGGTACGGGAGCAAGGAGTATTCCCAGCGCGCACTGGACATCCGCCATGTGCGCCGCCTGCTGCCGAAGACGGTGTTTGTCCCGTTTCCGAACTGCGCGCACGCGGAGTTTGTCTCCGGGCAGCCGGAGGCATTCGCCGCGCGGCTGGCCGAGACGTTCGAGCAGGACTGAATCGATAAACCAGCGCCCTGTACAGGACATTCTCCTGCACAGGGCGCTGATTTTTGCTTTTTATTGCACTTTATTGTGCTGTGATGGCGGCCGCGATCTGCTCGGCGCCGTCCCGCGGCAGACAGGCAGATTGCGCAGCCAGCATGCGTTCGGCGCACACCGGGTCATAGATGAGCCGGTCGGCAAAGCGGGCTGCCTCGTCCACGCTGCGCGCGAAGAACGACAGGCCGTGGCGGGCGAAGAATGCGGCGTTTTCCGTCTCCACGCCGGGGATGGCCATCGTATGTACGAGCGGCACGCCCAGCATGGCGGCCTCAGAGCTGGAGATGCCGCCGGCCTTGCTCAGCAGCACGTCGGCCGCGTGCATGTAGGCCGGTACCTGATCCGTAAACGGCACGGTCAGCACGCCCTGCCCGTGGTAGGCGTCCTCGAGCGCCTGCCGCAGCGCTTCGTTCCGGCCGGGCAGCACACACAGCAGCGCGTTTTCATCCGGCACGCGGCGGATCGCGTCGCACAGCGACACGGCGTCGCCGCAGCCGATGCCGCCGGTCATGATGAGATAGATCTTCTTGTCCGCCGGCAGCCCCAGCGCTGCGCGCGCGGCGGCTTTGTCCATCGGCGCGAGAAAGCGCGCCGCCACCGGCATGCCGGACACGATGAGCTTTTCGGCCGGCATCCCGGCCTGAATACACAGCTCCCGCACCTCACTGTGCGGCAGGAAGTAAGCATCCAGATCGGTCTCGGCGAGAAACGGGATGCACGTATAGTCCGAGAGGATGCCGTAGCATTTCACGTCGCAGCGCTCCCATCGGCGCAGGAACGTGAGCGTTTCCATCGGGAACAGGTGCGAGCAGACGACGGCGTCATAGCCATTGTCGCGGATGAAGGCGTTGAGCTGCCGCGCGTGGCGGATGTTGGCCATGTAGACCGGCGAGGTGACGCCGGTCGCGCTGTACATTGCACCCGCGTGGTACATCATGCCGAACACGTCCGGCGCCTTGGTCGAGATGCGGTTGAGGATCTTGTCGAAGCTCAGCGGCCCGGGGTCGCCGAACATGTGCAGCATATCGAGGAACGATGTCTCGTGCCCGCGCGCGTCGAGCGCCTCCTTGACAGCGAGCGCGCAGTGGTTGTGCCCCTCGCCGGTGCTGCAGCTTAAAAGCAGGATTTTCATGCCGGTCCCTCCTGTGTGTTGTAGTGTGTCCGCCGTCAGCGGTCGGCGCAGCCGGGATCAGTTGCGGAAATGCCCAGTACAGAGGCGGCGAGCTGCCTGCCGCTCGCGGTTTTCATGATCGTGTTCAGGAAATGTATGACGCTTTCCTTGGCGTATCCATTCTCTGAGGCGTTTGCGATGTAGTCCGCCTCGATGAGGATCTGGTAGTCCATGCCGTGAATGTCGCGCAGTGTGTGGTGATGCCCCACGAGGTAGGCCACGCGCGCGATCTGCGCCTCCGTCATGCCGGTGCTGGCGAGAAACGAGCGCACCAGCACAGCGCCCTCCAGCTCCTGATATTTCCCGTTGGTGTTGCCGTATTTCTCGCGGCAGAGCGGGCAGGCAATGTCGTGCGTGATGGCGGCGACCTCCAGAAGGTACTGCGTCTCCGCGTCCAGCCCTTCCAGCTCGCCGATCGTTCGGGCGTAGGCCCAGACGCGCAAGAGGTGGTCAATGTCGTGGATGTTGCCATTGGATGCGGCAATCATTTTGTTCAGAATTTGTGCGATGGTCATGGATACCTCCGTTGGCTGTCAGTTAAAATGCCCGTCGTTGGCGGCAAAGAGCCGCGCACACTGGGCGCGCAGCGCCGCGTGCTCGGGCGCAGAGAGCACCGGGTCGGCGGCGAGCACCGTGCGGGCCGCGTCGCGCGCGTCGTTGACGGCGGTCATGTTCGTGCCGAGGTCGGCAATGTGCAGCGCTGGCAGACCGTGCTGCCGGTTGCCGAAGAAGTCGCCCGGGCCGCGCTGGCGCAGGTCGGCCTCCGCGATCTGAAAGCCGTCGGCCGTGTCGCACAGCACCTTCAGCCGCGCACGCGCTTCCTCCGTGTGTGCGTCCGACACGAGCACACAGTACGACTGAAACGGCCCGCGCCCGATGCGCCCGCGCAGCTGGTGCAGCTGCGAGAGGCCGAAGCGCTCGGCGTTCTCAACAATCATGAGCGCCGCGTTCGGAACGTCCACGCCGACTTCGATGACCGTCGTCGAGACGAGAATATCCGTCTCCCCGGCGGCGAAGGCGGCCATGCAGGCGTCCTTGTCCTTAGCCTTCATGCGGCCGTGGATGCAGGCCACGCGGTGCTGCGGAAACGTCCGCTGCAGCACCTGCGCATGCTCTTCGGCGGACTTGAGATCGGACGGGACGTCGTCCGTCTCCTCTACCTTCGGGCAGACGACGAACACCTGCCGCCCCTCGCCGATGAGCTTGTCGATGAAGGCGTTGAGCCGCGCGCGGTAGCGCTCGTCCACGCACACGGTCTGCACCGGCTGGCGGCCGGGCGGCAGCTCGTCGATGATCGACACGTCCAGATCGCCGTACACCAGCAGCGCCAGCGTGCGCGGGATGGGCGTCGCACTCATGACGAGCGTGTGCGGCTGCTCGCCCTTGCGCACGAGCGTGGCGCGCTGCTCGACGCCGAAGCGGTGCTGCTCGTCCGTGATGACGAGGCCGAGACGGAAAAACGTCACCGAGTCGCTGATGAGCGCGTGCGTGCCGACGACGACATCGAGCAGACCGCCGGCGAGCGCCTCTTTTACTTCCCGCTTCTGCCGCGCGGTCATTGCGCCCGTTAAGCGGCCGACGCGGATGCCGAACGGCTCGAGCAGCGTGCGCAGCGTGTGCTCGTGCTGCTCGGTGAGGATCTCGGTCGGCGCCATGAAGGCGCTCTGGCAGTCGTTTTCGTGCGCAAACCAGATGCACGCCGCGGCGACGAGCGTCTTGCCCGAGCCGACGTCGCCCTGCACGAGGCGGCTCATCGGCACGCCGGAAACCATGTCCTGCACGGCGGCGGCGACGGCGCGCCGCTGCGCCCCGGTGGGCGAGAAGGGGAGCGTGCGGTAAAATGTCTCGAGGTCAGCGCCTTTCATGCGGATGCCGCCCTCGGCACGCCGCTGCGAGCGGATGCGCGCCATGGCAGTCGAGAGCACGAACAGCTCCTCAAACACCAGCCGCTTGCGCGCCGTGTCGAGCGCCTGCGCGTCGGCCGGTTGATGGATATTCTGCAGGGCATAGTCCTGCTGCGCGAGCTGATAGGCGCGCGCAATGTCCGCCGGGATCACGTCCTGCAGCTGCCCGATGCAGGCGTGCAGCGCGGGCGTCATGGCCTTGCGGATGTCGTTTTGCGTCACGCCGGTCGTCAGCGGGTAAACGGGGTAAAAGCAGTTGGTCACGGTGCCGCAGCGCGCCGCCTGCTCGCAGACGGGGTTCGTCATCGTCTTGCGAAAGCCGTTGGCCTCCACCTTGCCGTAGAAGATGTACGTTTCGCCCGCGTGCAGACTGTTCTTGCGGTAGGGCTGGTTGAAGTAGGTCACGTCCAGCGCGCCGGTGTCGTCCGCGATGCGCACTTTCACGAGCGTGAGCCCGCTGCGGACATACTGCGCGCGCGGCTCGGCCGCGACCGCGGCACGGATGCACACGGCCTCGCCGGGCTGCGCGGCCGCGATCGTGCGAAACTGCGTCCGGTCCTCGTACCGGCGGGGGTACAGCCCCGCCAGATCGCGCAGTGTGGCCACGCCGAGCTTTTGAAATGCCTGCGCTTTCTTCGGCCCGATGCCGGCCAGCGCCTCGAGCGGGGTATCCGGTGTGTAGGTCATGTGCATCCCTCCTGTGCGCCGCATTTCCAGCGCCAGAGCCGCGCCTGATCCTCGGGCGCGGCATAGCCGATGCCGACGCGGGTGTCGGTCTCAAGTGCGAAGCGCAGCCCGTCGTCCTCGATCCAGAGCTCGGGGCAGGCCGTGATGTCGCCGTCATTGAACGCCTTATCGATCTGCAGGCGCCTGGTCAGCTTGCCGGGGCCGCCCGCACCGTCCGCGCACGCGCGGATGAGCACGGCCTGCGGCTCGTCCACGTGCCCGGTTACGATGTTGAGCATCCAGTGCATGCCGTAGCAGAGGTAGACGTAGATCGTACCGCCGTCGTGATAGAGCACCTCCGTGCGCTTTGTCCGGCCGTGGCAGGCGTGGCAGGCGGTGTCCTGCGCGCCGCGGTAGGCCTCCGTCTCCGTGATGCGCGCACGCAGCAGCGTGCCGTCCGGCAGCCGGCGCACCAATATGCGCCCAACCAAGTCCGGCGCGACGCACAGCACGTCGCGCCGGAAGAATTCCCGATCTTGCAGTTTCATGTTTCTCAGCTCTCATACTGGACGACATAGTTGTCGCCGTTGGGGGTGAATTTTCCGTACAGGCCGTTGGTGAGCACCACGTGGCCGTCGGACTTGACGAGCACCATCTCAAACCCGCCGTAGGTGCGCCAGTAGTTGAGCGCCGCCTGCGGGCCGAGCACGAACATCGCGGTCGACAGGCAGTCGGCCATGGTGCCGTCCTCGCACACGATCGTCACAGACAGGAGGCCGTTGTTCACCGGCCGCCCGGTCTTGGGGGAGAGGATGTGGTGGTATTTCTGCCCGCCCTCGGTGAAAAAGCGCTGGTAGCTGCCGGAGGTGATGACGGCCGTCTCGCCCACGGTGAGATAGCCGAGATAGCTGCCGGTGTCGTTCGGATCCTGCACGGCGATGTTCCAGTCGCTTCCGTCCGGCTTTTTGCCGAGCGTCTGCACGTTGCCGCCGAGGGACACCACGCCGCTCGTGACGCCGGCGGCGCGCATGGCCTGAATGGCGTAGTCCGACGCGCAGCCCTTGGCGACGGCGCCGAAGCTCAGCGACATGTCTGCCGGCATGGTCACGAGCGAATTTGCGCTGTCGTCCGTGCTCGAGAGCTGCACCTTGCTCATGTTCACGCACGGGAGCAGGCGCTCGATCTCCGCGTCCGACGGCACACGGTAGTTCTGGTCGATGAAGCCCCAGAGCTTGCTCAGGGGGTAGGTCGTCAGGTCGAGCGCGCCGTCCGAGCGCTCATACACCGTCTGCGCCGTGCGCAGCATCTTGGCGATCTGCTCGTTGACGACGACGGAGCCGCCCATGGCGTGGTTGATCTCATAGGTCTTGCTGCGCTCGTTTTCCGGGTCGAGCAGCGTGTCCATGCTGTTGATGATGCTGATGGCGGCACTGATGCCGTCGTCCGCCTTCTTGCCGTAGGCGGTCAGGTCCATGACGGTGTCCATGGCGAAGATCTGCTGCGTGGTGTTTTTTGCCTCGCCGCAGGCGCTCAGCGGCAGCACGAGCGCGCAGCACAGCAGCAGCGCGAGCAGGCGGGTGTGCAGACGTGTATGGTTCATAGAGGGCGTGTCCTTCCGATACAGGTTTCTTGCGACCAGTATAGCATATCTGCCGCCAAATGGGAACAGAAAATCCTGCTTTACATTTTGCCCGGACTTTGCTATAATATCTCCTGCTGAATATGCGCCCGTAGCTCAGCTGGATAGAGTGACAGACTCCGACTCTGTAGGCCAGCGGTTCGAATCCGCTCGGGCGTACCACGAAAAAACCTGCCGTGAGGCAGGTTTTTTTGCTGTGCGCCGCGGATTCGAGGTTTATCCCCGAGAGGGGAAATCCGCTCGGGCGTACCACGAAACAGGCCGGTAATTCCAATGGAATTACCGGCCTGTTCTTTTATTTCCCGGGTCGTCAAAAGAGACACGGCGGCACAGCCCGGCGGCATTGAGACGTTTTCACGGCAGATACTGTAGCAAATGTACAAGAATCCGATGAGCGGCAACGGCTTTTGCGCGTTTGAATGAAATTTCCCGTTTTGCGGCACTGGGGCTGTTTGCGGGCATGAAGTGCAGCCGCGTGCTGGACGAAAAGTGGGTGCGCAGGCTCACGTCCGTGCTGCTGGTGCTGTCGGGCGTGTCGCTGATTGCAGTAAATCTGTAAGGCCGGACGGAAACAAAATCGGAAAGCGGCCGGCAAAAGAAAAAGTGCCTCAGAGCGGTGCTCTGAGGCACTTGCATATCTGGGATGCTGTAAGGGGGGGATTACAGCAATGACTGATCGGTGACGGCGCGGCCGGCGATGCGTCCGTAGAACAGGGCGCTGCCGATCGACGTGCCGCAGGTCGGGTACTGCGTGCCGTACATGCCGGTGCCGGCAACTTCGCCAGCGGCGTACAGGTGCGGGATCACGGAGCCGTCGGGCTTCATGACGCGCGCGGAGACGTCCGTCTCCAGACCGCCGAACGTGACGGTCACGCACGGGTGCATGCGCAGGGCGACAAACTTGGGCCCCTTGATCGGGTGCAGGAACTCGGCCGGCTTGCCGAAGTCCTCGTCGACGCCCTTTTCGACCAGCTCGCAGTAGCGGTCATAGGTCGCTTGCAGTGTGGCCGGGTCGCAGCCCATCTTCTTGGCCAGGCCCTCGATGGAGGTGGCGCAGGGATCCTTGGACTTGCCGGCGACCGCGGCCTTGTAGCCGTACTGTACGCCGCCGTAGGGCTCCTTGCCGCTGGTGATGTACCAGCCGCAGTTGCTGCCGGAGCGGGCGATGGCGTCGCTGACCGTGTACTGGTAGCTCCACTCGTTGACGACGCGCTCGCCGCGGTCGTTGACGATGAGGCCGGACTCATCGTTGATGCCGATGCCGCAGGTCAGGCTCGTGTACACGACCTGCACGGCCGGGTGCTCGTAGTTGAGCGCGCCGATCTTCTCGGCGGCCGTCAGACCGTCGCCGACGTTGCCGTGCGGCACATTGCTGAAGTAGTGCGCGACGGGGTAGCGCGCGACCATTTCCTTGTTGCGGGCATAGCCGCCTGTCGCGAGGATGACGCCTCTTCTCGCGTAGAGCGTGAGCTTGGCGCCGCCCTTGCGCGTGCACGTCACACCGGTGACGACACCCGCCTCGTCCGTGAGGATCTCGTTCATGGCGGTGTCGTAGATGATCTCGCCGCCGAGGTCGTTTTCATAGTACAGCGTCAGGGGCGTGGAGATCTCGCCGCCCTCGCCGTTGGTCTGTCCGCCGCCGCCGGGGGAGTTGTGCACGCGCCACGGCTGCAGGCTGACGTGGATGGGCTCGACGTCGAGCACGTCAAAGTGCGTTTTGAGCACGCCGTCTTTCTCCACGGGCTTGGACAGCGGCTCCCACGGCTGCGCGAGGACTTCCGCCGGATCGCCCTTCACGGTTGCCTCGATGGAGGTGAGCCAGTCGAGTGTCTGGTTGAGGTGATCGACCAGATAGCGGTTTTTCGACGCGTCCATGAACTTGCCGTTGCGGTCGCCGACGTCCATGAGGTAGTCGTAGACCATGTCCTTCGTGTCGTACAGGCCCTGCTTTTTCTGCCACTTCGTGCCGGCACCGAGAAGCTTGCCGCCGCTTCTCGCGGTGGCGCCGCCGGTGATGCCCTGCTTTTCGACGATGACGACTTCCGCGCCGGCCAGCTTCGCCTCAATGGCTGCGGCCAGACCGCCTGCGCCCGCGCCGCACACGACCACGTCGACCGTGCGCACTTCATCCCGATACTCCGGCGCCTTCGGGGCGGGCGCGGCCTTGAGCGCGGCAATGTCCTCCTTGGATGCACCGGCGGCCTTGAGCGCCGCTGCGGTCGCGTCGAGGATGGCGGCGCATGTCAGATCCGCGCCGTCGACCGTCGGGATGTTCAGCGTCTGGTACTCCACGATCAGTTTGGGGAAGCGCTCCATCGGCGTCGTGTTCAGGCCCCAGGCAATGCCGCGGTATTCCTTGTGCTGCGTCACCTTTACGGATTCGATCTTATTTTCCGATACCGTCACGCTGACGATGAGCTTGCCGCCGTAGCCGCGGCCGGTGCCCTCGTAGGTTCCGGGATGGTAGCTCACCATATTTGAGACCTCCGTTTTCGTTTTGATCCTGTCTTACAGACCCAGCTTTTCGGCCTGATCGTCGCGCCAGAAGAACTGCCAGTCCTTGAGGTGCCACTGGATGGCCGTCTCGCGCGGGTCCATGGTCGCGGTCACGCCCTTGGCGTACATGTCGTCGATCTGCTCGTCGGTGTAGCCGAGGAAAGAGAGCACCTCGCGGCTGTGTTCGCCGAAGGTCGGCGCGGAGGCGACGATCTGCGCGGGGTTCTTCTTGAACTTGTTCGTGATGCCGATGCCCTTCATCTCGCCGTAGACGCTGTCGGTCCAGGTGGCGATGTCGTTGCGGGCGGCGTACTGCGCGCTCTTTTCGATGTCCGCGGGGCCGAAGGCCTTCTGGTTCGGAATGCCAGCCTTGTTCATGATAGCCTCGACTTCATCGACGGTGCGCTCGGCGCAGAATTTCGTGATGGCCGCCTCGATGCGCTGGCCGCGCGGCAGGGACTTGAGCGAGCCCGTCATGCCCTCGGGGAAGTCGGGGTCCGTGCCGTCGCCCGGCGTGGGCAGGCCGACGAGGGGATAGCCCTTTTTCGTGTTGCCGGCGCCGACCATGCCGATGAAGATGGTGCCGCCGTCCTTGCAGTCGTAGAACGAGAAGCCGGCCGCAATGTCGCTGACGTTGCCGGTGCGGTACTTGACCGGCTCGCCCGGGCCGGGGTAGCCCTTGTTGAACCACTCGGCCGGGTAGCTGCCCAGCAGGCGGAACATCGTCTCATACTGTGACACGTCGCACGCGTCGCCCTCGCCGGTGATGCGGGCGTTGGTCATGATGGACAGCGCGCAGATGCAGGCATTGTAGGCGGTGGCGTAGTCGGACAGGTAGGGGTTGACCTTCAGCGGGGGAGACGTGGGGCTCGTGCCGTTCATGTACATGTAGCCGCCCATGGCCTGGCCGGAGACGTCGTAGGCCGCCTTGTTCTTGTCCGGGCCGGTCTGGCCGTAGCCGGAGACGTGGACGATGGCGAGCTTGCGGTTGATCTTCCACATGTGCTCGTCGCTCAGGCCGTTTTTGGCGTAGGTGCCGGGGCGGCCGGACTCGATCCAGATGTCCGCCCACGCGATCAGCTTCTCGAGCACCTCTTTGCCCTTGGCGGTGCGGGTGTTGAGCGTGATGGAGTACGTGTTGCGGTGATCCTGCGAGTAGCCGTAGTTGCCGCGGGTCTGGCAGGGCATGTTCGGGGATTCGACCTGCACGACCTGCGCGCCCATCTCGGCCATGATGCTCGCGGCGAAGGGACCGGCGATGTTCGTGCCCGTCATGAGCACTTTCACGCTCGAGAGCACGCCGAACTTCGGGAACTGGCCGAACGGCATATGCGTGCCGTAATAATCTTTATAATGCGTCGACATAGTTCTATTTCCTTTCTCAGCACGTTGTGGGGGAGAGGTTACATGTTGAGCCAGCCGGCGTCGACCTTCAGCTCCGCGCCCGAGATGTAGCGCGCGGCGACGTCGTCTGCGAGATAGGCGATGGCGTTGGCGCAGTCTTTCGGCTTGCCGAGCATGGGCTTTTTCTCGCCAGGCTTCGTAATGGTGTGCAGCGGAGCAGCCTTGCCGGCGCGCATCTGCCACTCGAGGATGCCGATGCCCTTTTCGCGCGGCACCTTGTTGATCTCGGTGAGGATGTTCGCGGGCTCGATGCAGTTGCAGCGGATGCCGCGCTCGAAGAAGGAAGCGGAGATGTTGCGCGTCAGGCCGAGCACGGCGTGCTTGGTTGTGACGTACATCGCGCCGCCCTTCAGGCCGCGCAGAGAGGCGGCCGAGGCCACGTTGACGATGTTGGCCGGGGTGCCCTGCTCGAGAAAGATCTTGATGGCGCGCTGGCAGCACAGGAACACGGCGCGCTGGTTGGTCTCGTAGATCATGTCGTAGACCTCCGGTGTCGTCTCGTGGATGGGGAGCTGACCGTCGAGCACGCCGGCGTTGTTGACGAGGATATCCAGATGGCCGAACTCCTTGAGGCAGGTGTCGAACATGGCCTCGATCTGTGCCGGGTCGCGCACGTCCGTCTTGACCGGCAGGATGACGCCGGGAGCGTTTTCCGCCGCGACTTTGTCGCGCAGGTCTTCCAGCCGCTTCAGGCGGCGCGCCGCGGCGACGACCTTGGCGCCCTCCATGGCGAACAGCCGCGCGGTCGAGCGGCCAATGCCCGAGCTCGCGCCGGTCACGATGACGACTTTGCCTTCAAAACGCATCTTTTCCATGGTATTTGTCCTCCTTATGAAACGGAATGTTTGATGACCCTTGAACGGGTGTGACTTGATGCTTGCCTTGTTAAAATTGTATCATTTTTATAGAGCGCAGTCCAATATCGTTTTATGACCTTGTCAGAAGAAAAAGTTATGGATATAATAAAAGAAAGCAATATTTCGCTGCAGAGCGTTGCTTATTCGACAAGGAGTGTGGAAACTGTGAGCATTCAGCGCCTTCCGGTGTTCTTATCGGCTGCAGAGCACCTCAATTTCACCCGTGCCGCCGAGGAGCAGTGCATCTCGCAGACGGCCGTCAGCCAGCAGATCAAGCTGCTCGAGCAGGAGCTCGGCTATGCGCTGTTCGTGCGCGGCAAGCGCGGCGTGAGTCTGACGCCGGCGGGCGAGGTGTTCTACCGGCAGTGCAAGCAGCTCATGATCCGCTACAACGACGCCGCGGCGCAGGGCAAGAAGATCGCGCTCGGCAATGCGGCGGACCTGCGCATCGGCTACGCCGGGGCCTATGAGCTGTGGACGATCGTTGCGCAGATCCGCAAGTATCACCGGCTGTATCCGGAGGCGGCGTTCTCGTTTCAGCTCGGCAGCAACCGGAGTCTCCTCACCGCGCTGGCCGAGGGACGGCTGGACATGGCCGTGCTCTCCGGCTTCGGCGTCGTGCTCGATACCGAGCTCGCCAGCTGCGTCACGCGTGCAGATCCGTGCGTGGTCATGATCAGCGCCGAGCACCCGCTGGCGGCAAAGGCGGAGATCCATCCGCGCGAGCTCAGGGGAATGCCGATCGTGCTCAACCGTGCGCAGGACAGTCAGCCCTCGGCCGCACAGATCGCCGGGATGTACGCATCCATGGGTCTGGGCGGCAACCCGCGTATGTATGCCGACGATTTTTACGGCATTGCGCTCATCATCCATGCCGGTCTCGCCGTCAGCATCATGCCGGCGAGCATGGCCGATTGGGGGATCTCCGGCGTCGTTTTTCGCCCGCTGCACGGTTTCCGGGCGAAGGCGCGCACACTGCTCGTCTATCCGCGCGGTTCGCAGGACACGGGCATCCAGTCGTTCGTGTCGCTCATCAGGCCCAAGCGCTGAATAACAGAAAACCGGGGCGTCCGCGCACATTGGTGCGGGACGCCCCGGTCGTTTATGGTTGTTCTGCGGCAAGGTAGCGCGCGAGCGCGTCCTGCCAGCCCGGCAGGGGGGCAAAGCCGGATTCGGCCAGCTTTCCGGTGTCCAGCCGGCTGCTGTTCGGCCGCACGGCAAGGCTCCGGCCGTATTCCTCGGTTGTGACCGGCAGCACGGTCATGGGGATGCCGGCCGTGCGGAAGATCGCACAGGCAAAGTCATACCAGCTCACGTAGCCGCCGCTGTTGACCGCGTTGTAGCGGCCGTAACGGTCGCTCTCGGCCATGTCGGCGAGCAGCCGCGCAAGGTCGGCGGCGTAGGTCGGTGTGCCGATCTGGTCGCTGACGACACGCAGGGTGTCGTGCGTCCGGCTCAGCTGCAGCATGGTTCGCACGAAGTTTTTGCCGCCCGTGCCGTAGACCCACGAGGTACGCACGATGAAATACCGCTCGAGCGTTTCCGTCACCGCGCGCTCACCAGCGAGCTTGCTCTGCCCGTAGACATTCAGCGGCGCGAAGCGCGTGCAGTCGGCGGGGTAGGGGGTAGTATCCGTCCCGTCAAAGACGTAGTCCGTCGTGACATAGATCAGCTTGCAGCCCGCGCCGCGGCAGGCCTCGGCCACGTTTTTCGTGCCGCCGGCGTTGACGGCGAACACCTGCGTCCGGTTTTCCGGCAGCTCCGCGCCGTCCACGTCCGTCCAGGCGGCGCAGTGGATGACGGCGTCCGGCTGCGTGCCCGCGATGAGGGTCTGCACGGCCTGCGGGTCGCAGAGATCGGCCTGCGCATACGTGCCCGTGTCCGCGCAGCGGCACTGAGCCGCGCGCCCGGTCGCAATGCAGGTGTGGCCGCGCCGGAGGACCTCCGCCGCGACGGCGCTGCCGAGCAGGCCATTGGCGCCGGTGACGAGTATCTTCATAGGCTTACCTCCGCGGCACGCGCCGCGCTCACAGCTCGATGCCGAGCGCGCGCAGCGTCGGCCAGTTTTGATCCTTTTCGCTGAGGATGGGCGCGGCCTGACCCGGCCAGACGATGCCGATGTCCGCATCGTCCCAGCGGATGCCGCCCTCGTCCTCGGGGTGGTAGACATCTCCGCACTTGTAGGCAAAGACGGCCTGCTCGCTCAGCACCTGAAATCCGTGGGCAAAGCCGCGCGGGATATAGAGCTGGCGGCGGTTGTCCGCGCTGAGCAGCACGCCGACCCAGCGGCCGTAGGTCGCGCTGCCGCGGCGCAGGTCGACGGCGACGTCGAAGATCTCGCCATGGATCGCGCGCACGAGCTTTGCCTGCTGGTGCCGCGTTTGAAAGTGCAGCCCGCGCAGCACGCCGCGGCGCGAGCCGGACTGATTGTCCTGTACGAATGTGTCCCGGATGCCGGCGGCTGCAAAGTCGGCGGCCTTGTAGGTCTCCATGAAGTACCCGCGCGCGTCGCCGTAGGCTTTGACGTCCACGATCTGCACGCCGGGAATGTCCGTGGGCGTAAATGTGAAGCTGCTCATGGCTTTTTCACCGTTTCGTAGGCGTACTGTGCCGGGTCGCCGTAAAAGTCGAGCAGCATGTGCGCAAACTTGTCGTGTACGCCGTGCTTGGCCGGCGCCTGCACGATGTTCATGCCGGGGTTGTGGTTGCCCTCGATGAGCTCCAGCTTGCCGCCGGGCAGAATGGCCACGTCCCAGCCGACGACACGCAGGCACGGCAGCGTCTGCGCGGCGCTGCGGCAGAAGGCGCAGATCTCCTCCCACTGCGGGATGGGCGTGCCGCGAAAGCGCACGCCGGTCATCGGGTGCAGGATGTAGCTGTTGCCGTGCTCGTCGAGGCCGTCGGTCATGATGACGCCGGTGGCCGGGTCGATCTCGCAGAAGATGCCGCCGCCGTGGGCGTTGTCGACGTGCAGACCGTTGTTGCCCACGCGCAGACCCGCGCCAAAGACCTCGAAGCGCTCGCCGCGGCGGAACGTGATCACGCGCAGCGTGTTGAGCGACTCCGGGTGAAAGCGCGCGAGGGATTCATCGGACCGGATGAATTCCTCCGCCAGATACTTGCCCGCGCACAGCTCGTCAAACAGCGCCTGCCGGTCGGGCGCTGCGTCCCACTCGGCCGCCGTCAGCTTGCGAAAGCCGATGCCCCAGCTGGAATACTGCGGCTTGAGCGCGATATTGTGGTACTGATGCACGAAAGCGTCAAACGCCGCAAGATCGCTCTCCGGCAGGTACAGCCAGCCGCGGCTGACAAACTGCGTGAAGTTTTTCAGAAACGTCACCTTGCTCTTGAGGTACGGCTCGGCGGCGCTGTTGTACGGGCGCATGAGCAGGGTCGCCTCCACGTCGGTCAGGTACTGTTTTTGCTGCGCAGTCGTCAGACCGTAGAAGCCGAAGATCATGTACTCGGACATGGACACGCGCTTTTCCGGGTTGCTGCGCCGCACCTTGAGGTAGTCGTGAAAGAGCTGTTCGGCCGTGAAGCCCTCCGGCAGCTCGCGGACGCCCTGGATATAGTCGCACCAGCGCTTGTGCAGCACGGGATAGGCGCGGAGATTTTTGACCAGTTTATTTTCAGTGAGGATGTTTTTCATCGGTTTCACCTGCACAGTCCCGGAGCAGCGGATATTTGCCCACTCCGTCGAATTGAATGATGTTGCCGCCCGGCCAGTGCCAGTTGCCCTCAATGAGCTCCGGCCCGTCGGGCGTCACGGCAATGTCCCAGCCGACGTAGCCCATGCCGGGCACGCGGTCCATGGCCCGGTATACGCACGCGGTGAGCGCGGGCCAGAACGGGACCTGAAACCCGGGCAGATACGCGCCCGATGCCGGGTGGCGGGCATAGTCGCCGAGATCGGTGTTGCTGCGTCCCGGGCCGGATACGCGGCCGGACGTCAGCTCCAGCGGGTAGGCGATACCGCCGGTGTGGAAGTTATCGGTCGCAGCGCCCTTGCCGCCGCACTTGAGGCACGCGCCGATGAGCCGGATGCGGCCGTCATGGCCGCGCGCGGCGTTGACACGCACGCTGTTGACGCACCCGGGGCTGAGCGCCTCGAGCGCGGGGTGCTGCCGGATGGGCGCCTCGAGCAGCAGCCGCTGCGCGCGGCAGTCATCGTAAAACGCGGCGCGGTCCGAGACGGCGGTGCTGCGGCAGCGCTCGATACCGCGGCCCATCGTGCCGCCGACGGGCTTGAGAAAGAACGTGTTGTTCCCGTCCAGAAAGGCGCAGAAAGCGGCGAAGTCCGCCTCCGGCGCGTAGACGTGCGTCCGCCGGACATCGGGCGCGAACACCGTGAGAAAGCGCGCCTTGTTCGCGAGGGCTTCCTTTTCAGCCGCCGTGGCATTGCGGTTGAGCGCCCGGTCGAGCGCGCCGGAGCGGCCGGATGTGAGAAAGGCCGCGCGCTGCCAGTCCGGCAGGTCAAAAAACCGAAGCACGAAGTAGTTTTCCGGCGACGCGCCGTGCCGCACGCTGCACCACAGCGCGTCGAGCAGATAGCCCATCCGGCTGCCGCCGCGCTGTGCGCGCAGACGCGTGCACATGCGGCAGGTTTTTTTCAGTGCGTTCCAGCGGGACATGGCTCAGCGCCCCTCTCTGCATCGTCCAGAATGGTCCGGATGTTGTCCCGGCCGAGCCGCTCGATCGTGCGGCCCTGCGCGCGCAGATCACTGCCGAGCGCCGCTGAGGCGATCTCGATCAGCGACGAGCACACCGGCGTCGGCACGCCCAGCGCCGCGCCCAGCGACTCCAGCAGGCCGAGCCCCTGCGGCACGTCCTCCGTGATGTAGCGCGAGCGCACATCCAGCGGCCCCTTCGCCCGCTCCGGCATGGCGGCGTAGGCGAAAAAGACCTCCTTCGCATCGCGCGCATCGTCGAGACTGTTGCGGAATTTGCATGCCTCGACATACGGCACCGGGTCGCAGCCGAGCCGCTCAAGCACGCGCATTTTCTCGCCGTCGAGCGCCTCGAGCAGGTTCCAGACCGACGGCGTGAACACCTCGTGGTACATGCAGTACTCGCCGTGCGTGGCCTCGATGCGCGGGATGCTCATCACGGCGCCGACCGTGTGTACGATCATGTTCGGGTTGTGCAGCGCGGCCTCGGCCACGCTCTTGAGATACACAAACGGCGTGCCCAGCCGGTCGAGCACCTCGCGGGCTGCCGGGAGCGCGCTGTGCGGGTAGACGCCGATGGGGTTGCGCACGTTGCGGAAGCCCACCTGAAACTCCCCGGGCGCGCCGATGCGCCCGTCGATGAAGTTGCTCTCCGCCTCGGCGAGGATCACGCCGTCGGCCGGGTGCAGCCCCAGCGCGTAGGCGGTGGAGAGGTAGCCCGGCACCATGAGCAGCACCTGCCCCGGCATCAGAAACGGCACGACGCGCCGCAGCACGTCCGGGTGATAGCCCGTCTGCGTGCACAGGAGCACGACGTCTTTTGCCCGGACGTCGGCCACGTCGCGCGACAGGTGCGCGATCACGCAGTCGGTCTCCTTGCCGAAGTCATGGATGCGCATCCGGCCGCCGGTGGCGCACAGGTGCGTGAAATTATCGTCGTGCAGGCTGTGCGAGGTCTTGATGAGCGTGACCTCGTGGCCGCGCGCGGCGTAATCGGATGCGAGCGCGCAGCCGCTGTTGCCCGCGCCGAGAATGGCAATGTTCATAGCGTGTCCTCCATCATGCGGCCAAAGCGCAGGTCGGTCTCCGGCAGGCGTTTGTTGTCCAGCGCGGCCGCCGGGGTGAACGTCAGCTCGCCGAAGCGCACGCCGCGCGGCGTGAGATACAGATCCACGCGCACAAAGTCAAACGGCTTGCTCAGCCGGTCGGCAATGGCGAAGGCTTCGTCCAGTCCTGCCGGTTTCGGCAGTGTGAAGCCCTCGGGCGCGGCCTGCGAGTCGCGGTTGATGCGCAGGAGCCGGAAGTCCCGGTCGAAGAAATAAAACCTCGGCCAGCCCTCGTCGCGTCCCACGCAGAGCATAACACAATCTGCCCGGCCGTGGAAGCAGTAAAATTTATAGTCCTCCGGCAGCGTGCCGTCCGCATTGCCGATGTACTCCTCTACGAGCAGCTTTTTCTCAACGTGGCGGTACTGAAGCTCGGAGTAATACGCCCAGAAGGGCTCGCGCCCCCAGGCGCGCAGCTGCTTTACGGCCGCGGCCGTGTCAAGTGCGCTTTTGTCCGTGCAGATGAGGTTGTAGCCGCAGCCGAAGTTCCACTTGACGGCGAACTGCTCCGGCAGCGCGTTCCAGTCGATGTCCTCCGGCCGATCGTACACGGCGAGCAGGCGGTTGAGCGTGCCGCCGCAGCCGCAGCCGTCCACATAGTCGCGCACGCGGTATTTGTCTGCGCACCGGCACACGACGGGGTCCGTGCCGAAGCGCTCGAGCTTTTGCTTGAGCAGCTTTTCATTGAGCGTCTGCGGGTGCTTCAGATCCGGCAGACGGCCGAACTTGCGCAGGTATAGCAGCTTTGTATTCCACCGCGGCGAGAGGTAGGACAGTCCGGCGTAAAACGCCCGTGTCGCGCGGCGGGTCTTTTTCTTTTTCATGGCGCGGTGCCGCCTTTCTGCGCGCTCAGGCGTCCGCGAGCGCGACGGTGCTTACCGGCTGCGCTGCCGCGGGTTCTGTCGCTTCGGACGCGAGGATGAGTTCTTCCGCCGCATCGAGCGAGTCGAGCAGGCAGTCGATGACAAACTTCGAGCGCCGCACGATCGAGCGGTACTCCATCTTCGAGGCCACGTACTGATAGTGCAGCACGGAGATCGACGGGTCGTAGCGCACGACGCTGCCCTCCTGGCGGCAGAGCCAGTCGAGGATCTCCATCTCGTAGTACATGAACGTTTTCGGGTAAAACGGCTCGGGATGGCGGGCAAGATAGCGCCGCGAGAAGATCACGCATGAGCCGTGCAGCACGACGCCCTCCGCGGGGCGCGTCGTGTCGATGTGCTGTTTTTTGCGGTTGCGGATCTGCACGAGTCGCCAGATGGCGGGGCTGTTTTTCTCGCCGCTGCTCAGCAGCAGAAGGATGGGATTCTTGCTGCGCGCAACGCAGGCGCGCTTGTGCCGCACGCTCTCGAGCGTGCAGCCGTGCAGCGTTTTCGGGCTTTGGTGGATGCCGGAGAACACCGACACGATGTCAGGACCCAGCAGGTCGAACGGGTGCTGCGCGTAAATGCGCACGATCTGGGGGATGAAGTCGTGCTGCGGGATCTCGACGTCGTTGTTGAGCACGACCGTGAAGTCCGCGTCCAGATGCTCGCACACCCAGCGCGTGCCGACGTTGTTACCGCGAGCAAAGCCGTCGTTTTTGCCGTGCAGCAGCACGGTCACGTCCGGGCTTGCGGCAAATTCCTCCGCCAGAGCCGCGCCCGTGCCGTTCGGGGAGGCGTTGTCCACGATGACGATGTGCTTGTCGCCTGCGAGCGCGCGGATGCTTTTGACGCAGCTGCGAGTCGTGTCGATGGCGCGGTAATGCAAAATGACGAATGCGGTCATGGTGTCTGTCCTTTCTGCTGCCGGCGGGCGCGCAGGCAGTCGGCGAGGTAATAGCTCAGGTCATAGGGGTTGCGGCTGAGCCGGAAGCTTTTGCGGAAGTGCGCGGCGGCACGCGCCGGGTCCGTCGGGTGGCAGCGCTTGCCGAGGCGGCGGTTCATCACGGCGTCGCTGTGCGGAAAGCGCCGGTAGAGCGCCGCGTGCTTTTCATACAGCCGCAGCAGGTGGGGGTAGGAGCGCACGACGGCGGAGATGCTGTCGCCGCCGACTTCGGACTCGACCAGCGCCTCCGGCAGGTACACGAGCCGGAAGCGCTCGGCCGCCCGGATGGCAAAGTCCCAGTCCTGATAGCGGCGGATGCTCTCGTCGAAGCGCACAGCCTCCCACACGGCGCGGTGCATGAGCATGGTCTGGGTGCTGGCGCGGTTCTCGGCCAGAAAATCCTCCAGCGCGCGGCCGGGATGCGGCGCGTGCACGGGGTAATAAAACGAGCTGCCGTTTGCGGCGACGCGGTTCATGCCGCAGTAGCACAGGTCGGCCCCGGTGGCCGTGAGCAGGTCGTACTGCTTTTGCAGCTTGTCCGGGTGCCAGAGATCGTCGCTGTCCTGAAAGGCGAGAATGCTGCCGTGTGCGCGCTGCGCGCCGAGGTTGCGGGCGTAGCACGCGCCGCGGTTGTCGCCGTAGCGCACGTAGTGTACGCGCGGGTCGGTGCCGTGGTCGAACAGGCGCTCCGTGCCGTCGGTCGAGGCATCGTCCACGACGATGATCTCGATATTCCGGTAGGTCTGCGCCAGCACGCTCGCGATGCACGCGGGCAGCTTGTCCTTTCGGTTGTAGGTCGGGATGACGACCGAGATCAGCTCATTCATGCGTTGCCTCCGTTTCCGGCCGGGTAGGGGAAAGCAGCGCGCATCTGGCGCTTTTTCTCCTCGACCTGTTCCGGCCGGATGTGCCAGCCGTCCTCGATCTCGGCAATGGCGGGCGCCGCACTCACGCGCAGGTCACGCGGCAGGTGCTGCACGCCATAGGCGGAATAGTAATCATCGAACTTATACCCATCGCCGAGCGGGCGGTCGGAAAAGACGATGTGCAGATTCGGAATGTGGAAGCTGTCGGCCGCGATCAGTCCGTGCAGGCTGCTCGAGAGGATGCAGCGGCACTGCGCGATCTCGGTCAGCACGGTGATGGGGTCGTCCTTGACGTTGATGAATTTTGCGTTTTCATACCGGCCCAGCAGCTCTGTCACGGCGGGGTCGTTCAGGTCGCAGACGTGCGGCACGATGCCGACATCATACCGCTTTTCCGGCAGTGTGTCCAGCAGCTCGTCAGCCAGAATGCCGCCGTCGCCGGTCGGGATGTCGAGCGTGCGGCCGGTCATGCGCTCGACGCTGCGGCGCGTCAGCTCGCCGCGCACGGCGTGAAAGCACATGTCGCGCTTGAAAAAGCGCCCCTGCGCATCGTCGTAGTTGATGAATCCGGAGCCCCAGACGTCCACGTGCGGGTGCGTTCGGCCGTTGATGCATTGCTGCAGCTTCATGAGCAGGCTGCCGTGCAGCTTATACTGCGCCAGGCCGCTGCCGATGGCGCACAGGTCGCCGGTGAGAAACGAGCAGCGCTCGACCCGGTAGCCGAAGCAGCGCTCGATGATGAGCGGGTTGAGCAGATCGCCCATGTTGGCGATGCGGGCATAGTACAGATTCAGCGTGTCCGGCATGGCGGTCACCTCCGAGGAAGATCACAGCGCGCGGCTGTAAGGAATGGCATAGAAAAACAGGAAAAACAGGCCCACGCACAGGCCGAATACGAGGTACACCCGCCACAGCCGCCGGTCTTTGCGGCAGGCGGCGGCCTCGTCCGGGCCGGTGGGCGCATCGAAGAGCCGTTCGCGCGCGAGCTGTTCTGCCTGCGTCGGCGGCCGGAGCGCGGAGCCGAGCACTGCGCCGAGCACGCTCAGCACGATGCCGATGAAAAACGCGTCCGCCCACACCGGCGGCGTGATGCCGCACAGGGCATAGATCGCTTTGGCACCCACGCAGCCGAGAAAGCCGAGCAGCATGCCGAGATACGCGCCGCAGCGGCTCAGGCGGCGGCTCCACACGCTGCCGAACGCGACAAGGCTCCACGCGCCCGCGATGACGGTGCCGCCGAAATACATGATGAGAAAGATGTGCGGGGGATTGAGATACGCCAGCACGAGCACGACGAGGCTCACGGCCAGCATTGCCCAGCGGGAGCGGGCGAGCTTTTTGCGGTCGTCCCCGGCGTCGGGCAGGATGTCGTTGACGACGGAAAAACCGATCAGCGACAAAAACGTCGACGCCGACGAGATGCCGGCTGCGCTGATGCCGATGAGCAGCAGCATGCCGATGACCGGCGGCAGCACGTGCGTGGCGGCCCAGATCATGGCCTCGCTCCCGGGGAGGCCGCCGTTGATGTTGCGCACGAACGCGGCGGCAAAGTACAGCGCGATCGTCACGACCATGACGCCCATGGATGACCACACGGACGAGCGCAGGACGACATGCTCGTCCTTTGCCATGAGGTAGCGGCTCGTCTGCCACGGGCTGATGGCCACGACGAGCGCCCAGACGATGCCGTAGGTCACGGCCCAGACCGTGTTGCTCACGCCGTCCGGGTAGAGATAGTCCGGGCTGCCGGCCCAGGAGAGGATGCCGGGCATGGTGTCGCTGTGGGCGAGCGCTTCGATGCCGCCGAACCAGCCGCCGCCCGCGCGGATGAGAAACGGCACTGCGATGAGCGCGGCCGCGAGGAAGACGAGGAACATGATCGTATCCGTCAGCAGCACACCCGGCGAGCCGGAATAGATCGTGAAGGCGGTGAACGCCAGCCACACGATCACGGCGCACAGGCGGTAGTCATAGCCCGTGATGCTGCCCATGAGCGTGGACACGCCCTGAATGGCACTGAGCAGGTATGCGCTCACGGACACGAGCAAAATGACGGCCGAGAGCCGGCGCAGGCGCTTCGAGCAGAAGCGGCGGCCGAAATACTCCGGCAGCGTCGTCACCTCGCTCCGGCGGATGTACCGGCCGAAGAACCCGGCGCCGTAGATATAGCCCGTCGCCTGAATGACGCCGACAGTCACGATGCCGATGAAAAAGCCGGAGTAGACCTCGCCCGTGTCGCCGAGAAAGGCGCCCGTTGAGAGAAACGACGCGATGAGCGACCCGACGATCAGCAGCGTCGGCGCGTTGCGGCCGGAGACGTAGTAGTCGTTCGTATCCTTGACCATGCGCCCTGCGCCGATGCCGACGGCGAAGAACACGACGAGCGCGGCCAGAATTCCCAGGAAATACAGATTCATTTTTTCTGCCCGTCCCCGCGCTTTGGACCCGTCACGGCCCGGTAGACGAATGCGGTGATGACGATCCAGACGCCAAAGGCGGCCGAGAGAACAGCTTCCATACCGGAACCTCCGTGAGACGTTAGTCGAGCTTCAGAAGCACGCGCGCGTAGTGATCGTTATTGACGAACGGGCGGCCGTTGAGCTCGTCAAACAGCGGCTGATAGCCGTACCCGTCCGTGACCCAGGCGTAGCCGCGGTACTGCGCGGTGTTGAAGCCGGGGATGGTGTTGGCCTCGATGATGAGCGGGCCGTCCGCAGTCATGGTCACGTCCCAGCCGATGTTGGAGATCTTGCTCGCGAGCGGCACGGCGCGGCGCATCATGTCGATGGTTTCCTCCCAGAACGGGAGCTGCAGGCCGGGGAACGGCACGCCCGTGACCGGGTGCGTGTGATAGTCAATGAAATTGTTTTGATCCACGGCGTCCGTGAGCACGACGCCGGTGCGGATGTCGATCATCGCAGTCAGCGCGTCCTGACAGCCGTTGGAGATGTCCTTTTCAATGGCGGTCGTGAGCACCGGGGCGAACAGATATGTCCCGGACGGTGCGGTCACGGTGTAAAAGCGCACGATGCTCACGGCGCCGGGGTTGAGCTGCGCGAGCGTCGGATGCTGCTGGATGTATTCTTCCACGATGCCGCCGGAATTTGCGCGCAGATACGCGAGCACGTCCGCCTGCTCGGCTTCGGTCGCCGCCGGGAGGATACGCACGCCCGTGCCCTGACCCTTGCAGTTGGGCTTGTAGACGACCTTACCGGCGTCGCCTGCGAGCGTGCGCAGCAGCGCCGCGTCCACGGCGGACGCCTGTACGCAGCGGCGGCCGTAAAAGTCGGAAAAGACCTTGGAGAAGATGTATTTGTTCATCAGGATCGCGATGTAGCGGCGGTCGGTGAAGTTCTTGCGGAACTCCGCGCGCGTCCAGAGCGTGGACATGGTGCGCTTTTGCGCCTCCGTGCGGTCGTGATAGCCGACCCACTCATATTCGTTGAGCGAGATGTGGTTGATCTTCTTGGCCTGCAGGATGTCCTTTTCGATCTCGGCGGCGTCCTCGCCGTGCCGGGCAGCGTAATCCGCGGCGAAGTCGCGGATGTATCTGCGTGCGGAGATCCAGCTGCTCAGTGTCCGTTTTTGTTCCATGTTGCATTCTCCTGCGTCAGATTTGGAGCTTCCTCAGCTTTTCAAAGGCATCCGCCGGGATGCTTTTGAAAAAATGAGGCGGCAGGGAAGCCGCACGAATGTGCGGCTTCCTCGTTTGCTTAGTAGTTTGGTGTGTCCCATTCATCCGGCACCCAGTCCTTGGGTACCATTGTGCTGCGGAAGCTGCCGTCCATCTCGCGATAGGCCATGCGCAGCTTCTGGATGCGCCACGCACCGTCGCCGCCCTTGACAAAATCGTCGCAGTAGACCAGCCAGCCCTGCAGGACCTCGTTGTCATCATAATAGCACATATGGTCCTCGTATTGGAAGACCCCACGCGCGTGCGTGTCGTCGATCAGCCAGATCATCGGCTGATGGCCCATGTGCATCGTCTGCATGTCCTTGTTGCACCATTTGGCGTTGCGGGCCTGCAGGAGCTTGTCCTTGACGGCGAGATGGCCGTTGAGGTAATAGCGGAAGTCGTCCGTAAACAGCTCCATCACATACTCCTCTTTTTTCATGTCCATGCACCACCAGTAGAAGTACTTGCACTCGATGATCTTCTGGAGCTGGCACAGCTGCTCGGGCGTGTATTCCTGACGGCGGACGTGCGTGATGACTTCCAGTACCATGTCCCGGACTTTGTCGGGGAATGGGATGCTTCGCGTCGCCATGGAATTACTCGATAGTCTCGAAGTAGTCGTAGGACGGATCCTTGACCTTGTCGCGGCCGTTGTTGTAGTCGGGCGCGAAGTCGGGGTGCAGGATCATGGTGTTGTCGCCGGCGACGGTGCGCTTGACGACGAGCCACTTGCCGTCGCGCTTCTCCCAGAGGTCGATGTCGCGGCAGCGCGCCACGACGACCATGCCGTTGCGGTACTTGCAGGCGGCGTACATGTAAGCTTCGGCGGCGGCCTTGGTGCCGTCCTCGTTGAGCTTGATGAGGATGTTGGTCATGACGTGGTGCGTGGAGACCATCTTGCGGTGCATCTTGAGCATCATGTCGATGAAGCCGTAGCCGGTGCCCTTGTAGGTCGGGCCGTAATCGACCTGCGCGTCCTCGGCGAACACGGTCTTGCCGAGCGGGTTGTCGATGCGGTCGAGCGCGCGGGCGTAAACGTAGTACTGGTCACGGATTGCGTCTTTTTCTACGAGTTTTTCAAGTTCAGTCATGGTTTTTTTCTCCTTTCGATGTCGTCCTTGTTGGTTTCCTTTGCTTATTTACAGCAGCGGCGTCACATCTGCGCGATGAGCGCTTCCAGTTCTGCCTTTCTGCCGGTTTGCGTGATGATCTGCATGCCGCCCATCTGTGCGGTGCAGTTGGCCTCGACCATGCACCAGCCGTGGGTGCTGTAGGCAAGGTCCCAGCCGCAGTAGTGGTTGCCGGGCACCATGCGCGCGGCCGTTTTGACCATGTCCACGGCCTTGTCCCACTCCGGGAGGGGATAGCCGCGAAAGCGCACGCCGGTGTCCGGATGCGTTACGTAGCGATGGCCCTTTTTGTCCGCGCCGTTGGAGCAGATGCACCCGGTCTCAGGATCGATGAGCGCGCTGATGCCGCCGGCGCTGAAATTGTCGATGATGCCCTCACCGCGGCCGACGCGCAGCGTGGGGTGAAACAGCCGCACCTCACCGTCGGCCAGGACGACCGTCGGAATGCGCAGCGTGTTGACCGACTGCGGGTGGATGCGCGAGAGCGCCTCTCCCTGCTCGATGATCTGCTCGAGGATGGCGCCGTGCGCGCTGTAGGCGGCGTGCGCAGCCTCGAGATAGGGGTAGTCGCGGATGGACGCCGTATGTACGCCCTTGCCGAAGGCGGCATAAATGGGCTTGACGATGTAATCCGGGTGTGCCTGCGTGAAATCGCGCAGCGCCTCGAGCGCGGCGGGCGTGGGCTGCGCACCTTTTTTGATGCGCAGCACGTCGCGGCCGTAAAAATCGCGGAACTTCTGATACGTCAGGTACTTGTTCTCGAGCATGTTTGTGTTCTTCGGGTCGTTCATGCGCGGGTAGTAGCTCATGCGCACGCCCTCGGTGATGAAGCCGTCGCGGTAGGCGGCGTCCTTTCCCTCATAGCCGAAGAGGAAGTATTCGTTGTAGTACGAGCCGTAGCGGAACAGGCTCCGGATCATGTCGCGCCGCAGACGGTACAGGCGCTTTTTGTTGCTCAGCACGTCCACGCCGCGGTACTGGGCAATGGTCTTGTTCAGATCGTTCCGCTTGCGGTGATAATAGTTCGCCTTGCGGTACCAGGTCTGAAAGCGGATCTTGCGGTAGACTTTGCGCCGCAGTTTTTTCAGCACAGGGATCACGCTCCGTTCACAGGGATTTTCCGCGTATTTTGATTCAAGCCGCCATACATCGGATGTACGACGGCTTGAATCAAGCGGGTTATTTATTTCTTCTTGATGACTTTCTTTTTCTTCGGGCGGAACATGTTGATGCGGATGCGGTGCGTGTTGTTGCGCTGGAAGGACTCCTCGTACACGCGCAGGTAGCCGGTATCCTCGATCAGCCACTGGCCGTCGACCTTGACGTACTTGTCGGTGTAGATGGCCGAGCCCTGAATCTGCGTGCCGCAGTAGGGGTTGCCCTCGGCGAAGATCAGGTTGTCCTGCAGGTACCACTTGCCGTAGGCAACGGTGTCGCTCTCAAACCAGATGACCGGGTTGTGGCCCTGATGCAGGGTGATCTCGGTATCGGGCATGGACTCCTTGAAGTAGTTGGTGATCTCCTTCGGGCCGTGGAAGACGAGCTTGCCGTTGGAGTAAGCGGTGGAGATGTTCGGGGTCATGGTCGTCTCCAGCTCGTCCCAGTTCTTGGTGTCGAGCGCGCGGAAATACTTGCTCTTGAGCTCCTTGATGGCCTGCACGTCCTTGAGCTGCTGCACTTCTTTCTCGAGTGCTTCGAGACGTTCTTCAACTGTCATGATGATAACCTCCTAATCTGTTATCCGTGTTCAGACGTTCATGGCGGCGGCGTAAGCGTCGGCGGTGGCTTCGATGCCCATGTCAACCTTCTTGGCGCTGCCGATCACGTCGCAGGGGATGCCGAGCTCGCTGCAGGCGTCGGTCAGATCCTGCGTCGGGCGCGAGTGCATGCCGGTGGCGATGACGAGGGAATCAAAGTGGCGGGTCTTCTCGACGGTCTTCTTGGCCTTGTTCGTGAACGCGTAGGTGATCTCGTGGTCGCCGATGTTGGTGACCTTGGAGCCGCGGCTCTTCTTGATGGTATCGCCGGGGTACTCGATGTCGAGGAACATGGTGCGCAGCATACCCATCTTGTTGCCGACGCGCTTGGAATCCATCACGCGCACATCGGTCACGCCGTGCTCGATGAGGAACTGCGCGGTCTCGCAGCCAACGCCGCCGCCGCCGAGGATGATGGTTTCACCGTGCGGCATGGCCTTGCCGGCCAGCACGTCCTCAGCCACATAGACGTCCTTCGCGGTGTCGAGACCCGGAATGTTCGGGGCGACATAGTGCGCGCCGGTGGCGACGATCACGTGATCGGGCTTGACTTCCTTGATGAGCTCGGGCGTGACGGTCACGCCGGTCTTGATCTCAATGCCCATGCGCTTGCACTCTTCGGCGTCCCACATCACGGCATCGGTGAAGGCCTGCTTTTTCGGGGCCTTGCCGGCCAGGACAAAGTGACCGCCGGGGGTCTGCGCGGCTTCGTAAACGGTGGGGTTGTGGCCGCGGGCCTTGAGGTACTCGGCCGCCATCAGACCGCCGATGCCGGCGCCGATGACCATGACGTTCTTGGCCTTCTCCGGCTTCGGGAGGCCCTTGTACTCCAGGCAGAGCGCCGGGTTGCGGGTGCAGGTGATGTGCTTGGCCTTCGGATCGATGACCTTGTCATAGCAGCCCTCGGTGCAGCCGATGCAGCGGCGGATCTCCGCCTCGCGGCCTTCCATGGACTTGTTGCACCATTCGGGATCAGCGAGCTGCGCACGGCCGACGGCGACCATGTCGATCTTGCCCTCACGGATGAGCTGATCGGCCAGCGCGGGGTCGACAATGCGGCCGACGCCGATGACCGGGATGTTCACGCGCGCCTTGATGGCGGCGATGTTGTCCATGTTGAAGCCCGGCTCCAGGTTGTAGGGCGGCACTTCGTACACGGTCGCGAGGCTGCGGGCGTTGCCGCGGGACAGGTCGATCGCATCGACGCCGGCCTCGGCGGCCCAGTTGATGAACTGCACGGTCTCGTCCTGCGTGGTCACGGCCGGGAGCATCTCGTCGATGGCGTCCAGACGCATGAGCAGCGGCATGTCTTCCGGCATGTTCTTGCGCATCTCGCGGATGACTTCGAGATTGAAGCGGCAGCGGTTCTCCAGGCTCTGGTTGCCGTACTCATCGGTGCGCTTGTTGAGCGAGGGGTTCATGAATTCGTGCGGCAGGTAAGTGTGCGCGCCGTGGAACTCGAGTGCGTCGAAGCCGGCCTCGACGGCGAGCTTGGCGGAGTAGCCGAACTGCTTGACGATCTCGTGGATGCGCTCGACGGTCAGCGTGTCGGGCGTCTCGAGCTTGTTGGTCTTGTCGAAGAACTCTTCGGGCACGAAGCCGCCGTGCCAGATCTGCACGCCTGCTTTGCCGCCGGCCGCGTGGATCGCGTCGGTGACCTTGCGCAGCTGGTCTCTGTGGTGCTCATTATAAAGACCGAGGTACAGGTATGCATGGCACTCGGGGCAGATGGAGACGAGCTCGACAATGTTCAGGCCGCAGCCGCCGGCTGCGCGCGCCGCATGGTAGGCGGGCAGATCCTCGCCGACGTCGTTCTTGTCCTTGACCATCTTGGTGTTCATACCCGGCAGGACCACACGGTTTTTCAGCTCAAGCCCTCTGAGCTTGATGGGAGAAAACAATGCATCGTAACTCATGAAATACACCTTTCTTCATTGAAATGAATCCGAATCTGGTTTTCTACGCGTCTGCCTGAGAGCGGAGTTCCTTAATCATGTCCGACAGACCCGGGAATGATCCGCCGGAGACCGGCCGCTGGTGGCCGGATCCGCTCCTCATCAGCTATTGTAGAAATTTTAACACTAGGCCGCGAACCGTGTCGGAAAGAATGTGGCGTAATCATACGCAAGAAATGTACAAAAACTTCAGTTTTATTGTCACATGGCCGACGAAGTGTGGTGTAATGCACAAATACGGGCGCTGCTTCTTGTACAATTTTGCCTCTTTCCACAGACAACGCCGGGGGAACACGGCGATTTTCCGGCATTTTTTCACCGGACAATTTCGACAAAAAGGGTGCAAAATGTAGTGAAAACAAAAAAACTGTCTCCCTGCGCGCCATCATTTTCTGAAATTCTTTTTGAAAATGTGGATTATTTAACAAGAAAATGTGCGACATGGCCCGGCCGTTTCCATTATACTGAAAGCACGAACCATCCGGAGCACCCATGCACAGCGCACCGGCCGGGACATCCGGCGGGCGGCCGCCGCGTGGGATACACATTTAATAATCGTTCAGGAGGCAATCACATGATAACCGATATGAAAGATGCGAAAATCTTCTCGCCCCTGCAGCTGGGCAGAACGACGCTGAAAAACCGTATCGCCATGGCACCGATGAGCATGCACTATGAGGCGACCAACGGCACGGTGCCCAAGCAGCTCGCGGATATCTTTGTGCGCCGCGCAGAGGGCGGCGCCGGCTACGTCGTCATCGACGCAGTCACGGTCGATCATAAGTATTGGTACATCGGCAAGACGACCGCGCTGGACAAGGACTCCCTCGTCCCGCAGTTCGCCGCCTTTGCCAAGCGCGTGAGCGATGCCGGCAGCACGCTCTTCCCGCAACTCATTCACCCCGGCCCGGAGTCCATCTGCGCACTCAAGGGCATCACGCCGCTCGGCCCGTCCGTGAACACGAACGCCAACGGCGCCGTCAGCCGCCCGATCACCATTGACGAGATCCACAAGGTCGTCAAGCAGTACGGCCAGGCCGCGCGCCGCGCCGAAGAGGCCGGCTGCGGCGGCATCGCCCTGCACGTCGCGCATGCTTACATGCTGCCGGGCGCCTTCCTCAGCCCGCTGCGCAACAAGCGCATGGACGAGTACGGCGGCTGCATCGACAACCGTGCGCGCCTGATCCTCGAGATCATTGAAGAGTGCCGCCGCAACATCAGCCCCGATTTCCCGATCGTGCTGCGTGTCTCCGGTTCCGAGCGTGAGCCGGGCGGCAACTCCCTGGACGAAATGCTTTACCTCGCCCCGAAGTTCGAGGCCGCGGGCGTTGACATGCTCGAGGTCTCCGGCGGCGTCCAATATGAGGGCCTTCAGAACATCCTTCCTTCCCACAGCCAGAAGATCGGCATGAACGTCTACGAGGCGTCGGAGATCAAGAAGGTCGTGAACATCCCGGTTTTCGTTGTCGGCAAGATCAACGACGTGCGCTACGCCGCCGATCTGGTCGAGCGTGGTCTGGTGGACGGCGTGTCCATGGGTCGTCCTTTGCTCGCAGACCCCGACCTGCCGAAGAAAGCTTACGAAAACCGCTTCGATGACATCACGCCCTGCGGCTCCTGCGGCGGCCGGTGCATCACGCCGGAAGATCCGCATCACCCGGTCTGCAAGTGCCACATCAACCCGCTCGTCGGCCACGAGTATGACTATCCGTTCAACCCGACCGACAAGCCGAAGAAGGTCCTCGTCATTGGCGCCGGCCCCGGCGGCATGTACACCGCTGTCACGGCGGCCGAGCGTGGCCACGACGTCACCGTCTGGGAGAAGAGCAAGCAGATCGGCGGCCAGCTGAATCTGGCGGTCGTCTCTCCCGGCAAGCAGGAGATGTGCAAGTGGCTCACGCACCTGAACTACCGCGCCAAGAAGGCCGGCGTGAAGTTCGAGTTCAAGAAGGAAGCCACGGTCGAGAGCGTGAAGGAATTTGCGCCCGATGCCGTCGTCGTCGCCACCGGCGCGACGCCGCTCATCCCGACCTTCATCAAGGGCGTCGGCGACTATCCGATCATCACCACCCATGACATCCTCAGCCGCAAGGTCACCATCCCGAAGGGCACGGTCTGCATCCTCGGCGGCGGCGAAGTCGCCTGCGAGACGGCCGAAATGCTCATGGCCGACGCGCGCCCGAACTCCTTTGCCACCACCGGCAGCATCGGCGACGTGGAAGTCACGCTCGTGGAAATGCAGCCGCAGCTCATGACCGGCGTCTGCCTGCCGAACCGCAACATCGCGCTCGCCAGCCTGCGCCGCGAGGGCGTCAAGAGCTACATCAACTCCAAGGTGCTCGAAGTGACCGAGCATGAGGTCAAGATCCAGCACAAGGACGGCACGGAAGAATGGCTCAAGGGCTTTGATTACATTGTCCTCGGCCTCGGCTCCCGCAAGTATGATCCGCTGTCCGAAGAGCTCAAAGCGTTCGTGCCGGAAGTCCACGTCATCGGCGACGCCATCAAGCCGGGTCAGTCCAGCGATGCCATGCATCAGGGCTTCCACGTCGGCTACGAGCTGTAAGTCACTGTATTCTCTTTGCTATTATTCTTTTCATCCTCTTACTCCTTTCAATCTTATCACAGCGCGAAGGCCCGCCGGATGCACACCGGCGGGCCTTTTGCCAATATGCGTTCTTTTGTAACAGAATGGGGTGAATGTTGGGAAATTTGAAATTCGTTCACTTGTTTTTTGCACAAAAAGCTGTTAATCTATAAAAAGAGACATTGCCGGTTGCATGTTTGTAAGCCGTATCGTTACCACGAATGGGGGCAAACACGTTGAAGAGAAGAAACAGACCGCTCTGCGAAACACCGCGCAGCGGGTATTTCTGCGGTCCGGACAAGTATCTCCGGCTGCAGGAGCATACCATCAGTGAGGAGCTGTTCCCCGTCATGGAGGCGGACAGCTATTTTGTGCTTGTCCGCAGCGGCAGCGGCAGCTTTATCATCAACGGGGAGGAATTTCCCGTACAGCCGGGCTGCGTTGCGTGGATCCAGTGCTCGCAGGTGCTGACGATCTGCCCCGAGTTTGGGCAAACGCTCAAGATCTGGGTCGCTGCCTTTGATTATCAGCTTTTGAGCTACTATATGTTCAATCAGATCACGAACCTGCGCGAGATCGAGATCGTTACCGGCCTGCCCGTGATCGGGCCGGACGGGGAGGACGTCAAGGAGATCGCGCGGCTGTTTGCGCAGTTCCGGCACCTGAGTGCAAAAAACAGCTGCGGTTCGGCTGTGATCCGCAGTTCGTTCCTGCGTAAGATCGAGCTGCTGTATAACCGCGCAGCCGCGCGGCGCAGGGATCAGTATTCGCCGATGGAGATGCCGCTCGGCCGGCGCGCCAGCCTCTATATCGCCACGCACAGCACGGCGGAGCTCACGGCGGCCTCGGTCGCGGAGGCGGTCTCGTCCGATGCGGATGAGACGGCACTCAACCACGCGCTGCTCATTGCGACCGGGCTGAACTTCAGCCAGTATGTCAACCGCACGCGCCTGATCCTGGCCATGTCATACTTCCTGTATGACAGCCTGCCGTTTGACTATGTGTCGTCCATCTCCGGCTTCCATATGAGCATCACGTTTTTCCGCCGCTTCAAAGCGCTGACCGGCACGACGCCGCAGGGCTATCTGAATGACATGCTCAGCGATGGGAAGGGCGGCCGGGTCTACCGCGGCATGATTATGAGCGAGACGCTCATTTCCGCCATCAGCTATCTGTACGAGAATATGTCCGAGCCGATCGACGCCGAAAAGATCGCGCGCGATCTCTACACGTCGGAGAACATCCTGCGTGTGCAGCTCAAGACGCGCCTGAACTCCAGCTACAAGCAGATCCTGTCCATGTTCCGCGTGCGCTACGCGGAGGCGCTGCTCACGACGACGGATCTGCCGACGGTCGATATCGCGATGGAAACGGGCTTCGGCTCCGACCGGACGATGGGCCGCGTGTTCTATGCGCTCAACAAGATGTCACCAGGCGAGTTCCGCAAGCAGAGAGGACAGGGGAGGAAGCAGCATGGCTAACGAACGTTCATCCGGCGCGGCATTTTTCAGCTCCCAGGACGAGAAGCCCGTTCTGGCCGGCGCGCATGACTATTTTGTCAACAATGTCCTGCCCAGCGATATCAAAGCCTGCATCCGGAAGATCAAGGCGCCGACACTCTATGTCAACAACCACGACGAGACGTTTCTGCTCGTCCGCAGCGGCCATGGCACGCTGACGGTCAACGGTCTGGATTACCGCCTGCAGCCGAACACGCTCATCAACCTCGGCCCGTTCCACCGCTACCGCTATCTGCCGGATGACGGCGAAGTGCTCGAGATCGCTGAGAGCCGCATGAACAGCGGCACCTATGTCTATCTGGTGGCGAATCCGTATATGAAATTTGAGCAGTTTTATGTCCCGTCCGAGCCGCCGGTCGTGGCGCTCAGCGGACTGTATGCCGAGATCGCGAACGATGCCATGAACGGCATCCTCACCGAGACGGAAAAGCAGTCGCCCGATCAGCTCCAGCTCTGCTTTTGCTATATGATGGACCTGCTGGGCATTCTGACCGAGAAAATGCCGCGTTCGTATTTTCACCAAACACCGAAGTCCGCGAAGGACTGAACACCGAAAACAGAATATGTTGACAAAGCCTCAAAAGCGGCAATGGCCGTCTTTTGGGGCTTTGTCATTTTTGCCACGAAATTTGATGTGAAATCTGATTTTTTGTCGTTTTCAACGATAGGAAAACAGAAGGCATCGGCCGGAAGAACGGCGCAGGTAATGTTAAAATATTATCGTTCCTTAACAAAAGCATAACTGCTGGTGTGAGTCCGAGGGGACGGGAACCCCCCGGAAAAAGTCAAAGATTTGCGTTAAGAAAGGACAAAAATCATGTTTGAAAACGAATTCAAAGGTAAGGTCGTTCTTGTTACCGGTGGTAGTCGCGGCATCGGCTTCGCGGCTGTCAAGGGCTTTCTCGCTGCGGGTGCCAAAGTGTACTTCCTAAGCCACTATGAAGAGACCGGTGCCAAGGCTCTGGCAGCGCTCAAGGAGATCAACCCCGACTACGAAGTCATGACCAAGGCCATCGACCTGTGCGACTACAAGGCCGTTCAGGAACTGTACAAAGAGATCATTGCCAAGTGGGGCCGTCTGGACGTGCTCGTCAACAACGCCGGCACCGACAACAGCACCTGGCTGACCAAGCTCAAGCAGGCCGAGTGGGACGCCGTCTGCAACCTGAACATGAAGGGCCCCTACACCATGATGAAGTACGCGATCCCGCACCTGATCAAGACCAAGGGCTGCATCGTCAATACCGCTTCCGTCGCCGGTGTCTATGGCTGCCCGACCGGCCTGCCGTACCCCGCCAGCAAGGCTGCCCTGATCGCCATGACCAAGTCCGTCGCTTATTCCTTCGCCGACAGGGGCGTGCGTGTCAACGCGGTCGCTCCGGGCGTTGTCAACACCGACATGGTCGCCAATATGCCGCAGTTCGCCAAGGACTCCGTCGGTGATACCATCCCGATGAAGCGCTTTGCCGAGCCCGAGGACATTGCCAACGGCATCCTGTTCCTGTCCTCCAGCGCCGCATCCTACGTCACCGGCGTCTGCCTGCAGATCGACGGCGGCTACCGTCCGAACAACCTGCCGAAGTAATTTTCCAAAGCCGCTGATCCCGCCCGCTGATGGCGGGCGGGAGGCGGCGTATGCCAAATTCAGTGCTGTCAGGAAGTGATGGAGATGCGCACGCAGCATTTTAACATTTTCAATACCGGGACGGAGAGCTTTTTCACACCCGGCACGCAGCTGGCGAACATTGCCCGCGTGAAGCCGGACGCTCCGGCGGTCATCTACGTTTCCCCGGAAAACAAGGAGACGGTCATGACATGGCAGGAGCTCCACGAGCTCTCGAACCGCATTGCCTGGTATCTGCTCGATCAGGGCATCGGCCCGGGTAAGAGCGTGCTCGCCGCGCTGCCGAATATTCCGACGCACATCGCGCTTGCGTTCGGCATCTGGAAGACCGGCGCGTGCTATGTGCCGGTGTCCAACCGCGCGCCGCAGCGCAACCTGATGGAGATCTGTGCGTGTGTGTCTCCGGCGCTCGTCATCACGAACCGCAAAAAGCCGGACGGCTATTCCGGCCTGAGCACGGCGGAGCTCAAAACGCTGTGTGCCGGCTGCCCCGCGGACTTGCCCCCCGATGTGCTCGCCATCCCCAATCTTGCCAACTGCTCCGGAGGCACGACGGGGAAGACGAAGGTCATCGAGCAGGACATGCCCGCCGGGGAGAGCGACGAAGGTCTGCGGACCTGGTTCGCCGTGTCCGGCATGCGCTTTGAAATGCGCCAGCTGCTCGCGGGCCCGCTGTTTCACGGTGCGCCGCACTCGGCGGCCTTCAACGGCCTCTACTGCGGCAACACGCTCGTCATGCCGGCCAAGCTCGACGCCGAGACCATCGTGCGGCTCATCAAAAAGTACCGCATCGAGTACGTCCAGATGGTGCCGACGCTCATGCAGCGCATCAGCCGCATGCCCGGCTTCCGGAAGGAGGACCTTGCGAGCCTCGAGGTGCTGTGCCATACCGGCGGCGTCTGCTCGCAGGATCTCAAGCGCGAGTGGCTTCAGATCATCCCGCCCGAGCGGCTCTACGAGATGTATGCCATGACCGAGTGCATCGGCATGACGTCCATCCGCGGCGACGAGTGGCTGCGCCACCCCGGCAGCGTCGGCAAGATGCACTGCGGCCGGGTGTCCATCCGCAGTGAGGACGGCCACGAGCTGCCCACCGGCGAGGTCGGCGAGATCTTCATGTCCTGGGGCGATAACAGCCCACGTGTGACGTATAAGAACATCCCGCCCATCCCGACGGACAGCGAAGGCTTCCGCAGCGTCGGCGACATGGGCTATGTAGATGCTGACGGCTATCTGTACTTTGCAGACCGCCGCAGCGACATGATTGTCACCGGCGGAGAGAATGTCTTTGCCGCCGAGGTCGAGATGGTGCTCAAAAAGCATCCCAAAGTGGTTGACGCAGTGGTCATCGGCCTGCCGGATCCGGATTGGGGTCACCGCATCCACGCCATCGTGGAGACGAACGCCCCAGTCGGAAATAAGGACCTGATCCGCTTCGCACTCAATTATCTCCCCCCGTACAAGATCCCCAAATCCATTGAATTTACGGATCGCATTCCCGTTAATGAAAACGGGAAGATCGTGCGCAGCAAGCTGATCGAGGAGAGCCTCGCCAAAGGCTACTGACCGGCGCTGCACACAGGAAAGCAACCAGACTGTCCACGGCAAATGCCGAATCATCAGACAGGAGAATACACTATGGAAAACAACAAAAACTACATGAAAGGCTTTGTGCCGTATGCTGTTGCAGCGGCTATCCTCAGCCTTTGCGGCGGCTTCACCGCTTCGGTGCCGACCGCGATCTCCACGGCCTGGAACGCGGATGCGTCCCTGACGTTCATCACGCTGGCTTATTCCCTGGCCGCCGCCGCTATGGCGCCGATCATGGGCAAGCTCGGCGGCGCGATCGGCCGCAGAAAGATGCTGCTCGGTGCGATGGCGCTCTACACCGTCGGCCAGGCGCTCATCGCCATCTGCCCGCAGAACGTCCCGCTGCTGCTCGTGTTCCGCTTCATGGTCGGTATCGGCGCTGCCGGCATCGCTCCGGTCGTCATGTCCTACATCATGATGGAGTTCCCGCCCGAGAAAATGGGCCAGGGCTTCACGATCTACATGGCGCTGGCCTGCGGTATGGTCATCTTTGGACCCACCCTCGGCGGTATCGTCATGAAAGTCATCGGCACGGCCAGCGCATGGCGTATCGTCATGTGGATCTGCGTCGCACTGTGCGTGATTTCGTTCTTCATCTGCTTTGCAAAAGTCAAGGACAACCCGAACATCCCCAAGGGCTCTATGAAGGGCTTTGACTGGGCGGGCGCCGTGTTCGTCCTGCTCATGTTCGGCGCGCTCGTCTGCGTGCCCACCTTCGGCCAGCAGAACGGCTGGGCCAGCGTCGCAACGCTCGCATCCATCGGCGTGGCCGTCGTCGGTCTGATCGTCCTGTTCCTCGTTGAGAAGAAGGCTGCCAGCCCGATCCTCAACGGCAAGTTCATCGCCCGCAAGAACTTTGTGCTCCCCGTGCTGATCATGTTCCTCACGCAGGGCCTCATGACCGCCTGCCTGACCGAGGTCATCCGCTTCGGTTATGCCATCGACAAGGCCACCGTCGCTGCGGTTGCCATGAGCATTGAGTACCTCGGCATGGCCATCGGCACCATCGTCCTCGGACCCATGGCCGATAAGAAAGAGCCCAAGATCGTTGCTGCGATCGCGCTCGTGTTCGTTGCCATCGGCTCTCTGATCATGCTCTTCATCGGCGAGAATGCCGGCATCCTCATGATGGGCGGCGCGCTGTTCTTCGTCGGCCTCGGCCTCGGCGGCAACACCACCATCTTCATGAAGGTTGCGCTGTCCGGCGTTGCTCCGGCTGAGTCCTCCTCCGCTTCCGGCACGTTCAACGTCTTCAAGGATATGTGCGCTCCGTTCGGCGTCGCCATCTTCGTGCCCATGTTCGTCACCGGCATGACCAAGAAGGCCGCCACCGGCATGGCAGTGCCCGCCGCTGCCGCCAGCGCGCTGCACTCTGTGGCGCTCGTGCAGCTCATCTGTGTCGTCGTCGGCATCGTGGTCTGCTTCCTGATCCCGAGCGTGCACAAGAAGGCAGAAGCCGTCAAAGAGTAATTTCTTCCGACCAATCAACCTCGTTCAGTGCGATACGCACAGAAAGGATTGTCATCTAACATGAAAGAAATCGACAACAAACTGACTCAGAAGTTTGACGAGTATCCGTCCTTCGGCGTCCTCAAGGGCGTCAAGGTCTTCGTGACCGGCACGAACATCGCCGGCCCCTTCGCCGGCTGCCTCATGGCCGAGATGGGCGCGAAGGTCCTGCAGGCCGAGGCTCCGACCATCGCCTGCCAGACCCGCGGCACCCTCGCGTGGAGCCAGAACCACCGCAACGAGTACTCCATCACCATCAACTCCGCCAGCCCCGCCGGCAAGAAGATCTTCCTCAAGTGCATCGAGTGGGCCGACATCTGGATCGAGGCCGGCCGTCCGGGCTCCTACGCCAAGCGCGGCCTGACCGATGAGGTCTGCTGGAAGCACAATAAGAAGCTCGCCATCGTGCACGTGTCCGGCTACGGCCAGTTCGGCCCGTCCAAGAACAAGCCCTCCTACGACGTTTCCGGTCAGGCTATGGGCGGCTACATGTACATGAACGGCGTCTCCCCGACGTCCGGCCCGCTGAAGGTCAACCCGTACCTGTCCGACTATATCACCGCTTACAACGCCTGCATGGTCGCGCTCGCCGGCTACATCAACGCCAAGAACAGCGGCGAAGGCGACTCCTGCGACGTTGCTCAGTACGACACCATGTTCCGCCTGCTCGACAACTACCCGGCCAACTGGTTCAACAAGGGCTACCCGAAGCAGGGCGAGCCCGTGCCCTTCCGCACCGGCAACAAGAGCGACCAGGCTGCCTGCTTCTCCTTCTACGACACGAAGGAAGGCAACGCCATGTTTGTCGCCATCGTCGGTCAGGGCCCTGTCACCCGTGGCTACCCGATCATCGGCATGGGCAAGCCCGGCGTCACCGAGGGTATCCCGAAGAACTGCACCGGCTTCCCGCTGTTTGACCCCCGCGGCAAGAAGGCGGACGAGCTGTGCGCAAAGTTCTGCGCCGAGCACACCTGCGACGAGATCGAGGAGATCTTCAACAAGGCCGGCATCCCGTGCCAGCGCGCTTACGGCCCGGCCGACATCGAGAAGGATCCGCAGTACGAGGCTCGCGAGAACATCGTCGAGTGGGATGACCAGTGCTTCGGCAAGATGAAGGGCATCGGCGTCACGAACATCTTCAAGAAGAACCCGTCCCAGATCGTGGCTTCCGCGCCGTGCTTCGGCGAGCACAACCGCGAGGTTCTCAAGGACTTTGGCTACACCGACGAGGAGATCGACGCGCTCTACAAGAAGGGCGAGCTCGCGACTTGGACGCCGGCGGACACCGCCCGCATCAAGAACTTCGTTGAGTGGCACTTCTTCTGGGATCCGGAGCGTCAGGCCAAGCGCATCGGCCTGGAGTATCCCCCGAAAAAGTAAATCTTAGCGCAAATAGACGGTAAGCTGTCAGCGTGGGCTTTTGCCCGTGTTGGCAGCTTATCTTGAATCCGGAGAAATCTGTAGAAAAACACGACAAAAAGGAGGCACAGCATACATGAGTTTCAAAAAAATTGACTGCAACCTCACGCAGGCGTTTGATGAATATCCCGAGTTCGGCGTCCTGAGCGGCGTCAAAGTCTTTGTGTCCGGCACAGCGATCGCCGGCCCGTTCGCCGGCTGCCTGATGGCCGAGATGGGCGCGAAGGTGCTCCAGTCCGAGGCCCCCAAGATCTCCTGCGGCACGCGCGGCACGACGAGCTGGTCGCAGAACCACCGCAATGAGTTCTCCATCACCTGCAACCCGCGCACGCCCGCCGGCAAGAAGATCTTCAAGAAGTGCCTCGAGTGGGCGGATATCTGGATCGAGTCCAGCAAGGCCGGCACCTATGCCAAGATGGGCCTCACCGACGAGGTGTGCTGGGGCGTCAACAGCAAGCTGTGCATCGTGCACGTCTCCGGCTACGGCCAGACGGGCCCGTATAAGTCCAAGGCGTCCTACGACGTTTCCGGTCAGGCCATGGGCGGCTATATGTACATGAACGGCGTCTCCCCGACGGATGTGCCGCTGAAGGTCAACCCCTATCTGTCTGACTATGTCACGGCCTACAACGCCTGCATGACCGCACTGTCGGCTTACATCCACGCGCTCAAGACCGGCAAGGGCGAGTCCTGCGACGTTGCGCAGTACGACACCATGTTCCGCCTGCTCGATAACTACCCGGTGCTCTGGTACAACAAGGGCTACCCGAAGGACGGCGAGCCCGTGCCTTACCGCACCGGCAACCACTCCGACCTTGCCGCCTGCTTCTCGTTCTACACCACGAAGGACAACAAGCAGCTGTTTGTCGCCATCAACGGTCCAGGACCGGTTGAGAAGGGCTATCCCATCATCGGCGTCGGCACACCGGGCGTGACGCCGGGTCTGCCGAAGGGCATCCCCGGCTTCCCGCTCAACACCCCCATGGGCCAGAAGGCGGACCAGGCGCTCACGGACTTCTGCGCGCAGCACACCTGTGCCGAGCTCGAGGAGATCTTCAACAAGGCCGGCATCCCCAACCAGCGTGCGTATGAGCCCGGCGACATTGAAAACGACCCGCAGTACGCCGAGCGCGAGAATCTCGTCGAGTGGGAGGACCAGATCTTCGGCGAGATGAAGGGCATCGGCATCACGAACCGCTTCAAGAACAATCCCTCCAAGATCGTGGCCTCCGCGCCGTGCTTCGGCGAGCACAACCGCGAAGTCCTCAAGGACTTCGGCTACACCGATGAGGAGATCGACGCGCTCTACAAGAAGGGCGAACTCGTGACCTGGACGCCGGCGGACACCGCCCGCATCCGGCACCTGCCCGACTGGGGCTTCTTCTGGGACACCGAGCGCCAGTGTGAGCGCATCGGCATGGAGTGGCCGCCGAAGGGCGAGTAATATCCGGGGCCGGCTGCACACACTGGAATTTCGTTGTGTGCAGCCCGCCCACAGCAACTGATGAATCAAAAAGGAGAAACCAATGGGTAGACTCGATGGAAAAGTCTGTTTTGTGACCGGCGCCGGCTCCGGCATCGGCGCCAAGACCGCCGAGCTCTTCGCACAGGAGGGCGCGAGCGTCATCATGGCGGATATGCATGAGGAAAACCTCAACAAGGTCGCTGAGGGCATCCGCGCCGCGGGCGGCGAGGTCATGACGACCGTTGTCAACATCACCGATAACGACGCCGTGAAGGCCGCCGTTGCTGCCGGCGTTGAGAAGTACGGCAAGCTTGACGCACTGGCCAATATCGCCGGTGTGCTCGACGTGGCCATGCGCCCGATCGACGATTTCCTCACCAGTGACCTCGACACGACGCTCAGCGTGAACGTCAAGGGCACGATGTATGTTACCCGCGCGGCCGTCAAGCAGTTCGTCGCGCAGGGCTACGGCACCATTGCCACCGTCGCCTCCGTCGGCGGCGTGAACGGCAACGGCAGCGCAGCCTACACGGTCTCGAAGGGCGCCGAGGTCGCGCTGACCAAGCACATCGCGCTGCGCTTCGCCAACGGCACGCAGAAGATCCGCGCCAATTGCGTGTGCCCCGGCACGGTCATGACCCCGATGACCACGCGCGCCATGAAGGCCAGAGGCAAGTATACGAAGGCCGCCAAGGCCATGCAGGCCTCCACCGCCAAGCACTCTACGCTCGACGTTGGCACCTGCTCGGATCTCGACATTGCCAAGATCCTGCTGTTTTTGTGCAGCGATGAGTCCGCGCCGCTCAACGGGCAGGCGCTCGTTGCCGACTACGGCGCAAATCTTTAAGCAACCTCGGCGCAGCCGCGCCGATCACCGGAAACAATATGACGACCATCAGAAAGGAAGTGTACGGTTATGAGTAACAGACTGGAAGGAAAAGTCGCGCTGGTCACGGCGTGCACCCGCGGCATCGGCCGCGCGATCGCGGACCTCTTCGTCGATGAGGGCGCGAAGGTCTACTATGCCTGCCGCAACATGGAGACCGGCAAAGCTGCCGTCGAGGCCGCAAGAGCCCGCGGCGGTCAGGCCGAGCTCGTGTACTTTGAGGCGCACGATCCCGCCACGCACAGAAGCATGATCGACGAGTGCATCGCCAAGGAAGGCCGCCTCGACGTGCTGGTCAACAACTTTGGCGAGTCCAACCCCCGCAAGGACCTCGACATCACCAAGTGCACCTACAAAGAGTTTGAAAAGACGGTTTGCGTTGACCTTTCGACCGTGTTCAACGCCTGCCAGGAAGCGCTCAACAAGGCCATGATCAAGCAGCACTCCGGCAGCATCATCAACATCGGCTCCGTCGCCGCCGTGTGCCCTGACCGCACGCAGGTCGGCTACGGCGTGGCCAAGTCCGGCATCAACCACCTCAGCCGTCAGATGGCGCGTCAGGTCGCGCACGCAGGTGTGCGCGTCAACGTGCTCAACCCCGGCATCATCGCTACGGAAGCCGTTGCCAAGCACCTTACCCCCGAGACGCAGTCGCGCTACACGACCAACTGCATGATCAAGCACCTCGGCGAGCCCATCGACATCGCCTACATGGCGCTCTATCTCGCCTCCGACGAGTCCAAGTACGTCACCGCGCACGTGATGAACGTCTCCGGCGGCTGGATGTAATGTTCGCTTTGTCTTCTTTCAGATAAATCCCCGCATCTCCAGCGGAAAGAGCCCGGCTGATGCCGGGCTCTTTTCCTTTGCGGTCGGAGCAGCGTCCCTTATGGGCTCCATGCACTTATATTTCCCGAAAGGGCGGATGCCGGCATGGCGTCCGCCCTTTATGCGCTTATTCCTCGTCTATATACTCCATCACGTCCTGCACACGGCACTGTAGCAGCCGGCAGAGCTGGTTGATGGTGTGGGTCGATACGTTGCCGCCGTGCTTCATGGCGTAAAAGTTCGACAGCGGCAAGCAGCGCCGGAATCGCCCCGGCCGGGATGGCCGCAGGGAAGCCCGGAGCAAAATAGCTGTTGCCCCAAAAGAAAGGATTCCCATTTATAACAAGAAAAAACCCGCACACGGTCAGCCGTGTGCGGGTTTTGCAATGGAAAGAAGGGATGTATTCGATTTACATAACACAATCAAATGGTTTACATAATCTAAATCTTGATCTTCAGATGCTCAGCGGATAGGCCGAGCAGGCGTGGAACCGGGCGCACTTTCCGCTCAAAGCGCGGCAGGGAAGTGAGGGCGGCGGGCGATTGTTTTCGCTCTTTTCACAAATACCCCCTTTTCATCCGGGCGGTTTTATATTACAATAAAACGACGAATATGAAAAAGTGAGGGGTAGTTTTATGGGAACAGAACCCAAATATAAACGCATCCTGCTCAAGATCAGCGGCGAGGCGCTGGCCGGTGAGCAGAAGACGGGGCTGGACTTCGGCGTCATCGGTCAGGTGTGCGACGTCATCAAGACCTGCACCGAACTGGGCGTGCAGGTGGGCGTCGTCATCGGCGGCGGCAACTTCTGGCGTGGTGTGAAAAACGGCGAGGGCAAGATGGCCCGCTCGCGCGCCGACCACATGGGCATGCTCGCCACGGTCATGAACTGCCTGGCCGTGTCCGACGTCATGGAGCAGAAGGGCATCCCCGTGCGCGTGCAGACGGCCGTCGAAATGTCGACGTTTGCCGAGCACTATACCTGGGAGCGCGCCGTGGCGCATCTGGAAGAGGGCAAGGTCGTGCTCTTCGGCGCCGGCAGCGGCTGTCCGTATTTTTCGACCGACACGGCCGCCGTGCTGCGCGCCGCCGAGATCGGTGCGGACGCGATCCTGCTCGCCAAGAACATCGACGGCGTCTACAGCGCCGACCCGCACGTCGATCCCGGCGCCGTGAAGTATGACGCCATCACCTATGACGAGGTGCTGGCAAAGCATCTGGCCGTCATGGACCTGACGGCGACGTCGCTCGCGATGGAAAACGACATCCCGGTCGTCGTCTTTGCACTGGCCGATCCGCAGAATATTGTCCGCGCCGTGACGGGCGAGCCCGTCGGCACGGTCGTGACGAAATAACATCAAATTTGAAAACCCGATAAGGAGGATACACCATGTCTACCGATTATACCGAGTTTGAATCCAAAATGAAAAAGACCGCTTCGGTCCTCACCGAGCAGTACGATTCCGTCCGCGCCGGCAAGGCCAACCCCGCCGTGCTCGACCGCATCACGGTCGATTACTACGGCTCGCCCACGCCGATCCAGCAGATCGCGTCGATCAGCACGCCGGACGCCCGCTCGCTGCTCATCCAGCCGTGGGACGCTTCCGTGCTCAAGGGCATTGAAAAGGCCATTTTGGCGTCCGATCTGGGCCTGAACCCCCAGAACGACGGCCGCACCATCCGTCTGGTTTTCCCGGCACTGACCGAGGAGCGCCGCCGTGACCTCGTCAAGCAGGTCAAGAAATACGGCGAAGAGGCCAAGGTCGCCGTGCGCAACATCCGCCGCGACGCGATGGACAAGTTCAAGGCGCAGAAGAAAAAGTCCGAGATCACCGAGGACGACCTCAAGATCATCGAGAAGGATCTGCAGAAGCTGACCGACGATTATATCAAGGAAGTTGAGCGCATCGCCGACGAAAAAGAAAAGGAGCTCATGGAGATCTGAGCTCCCGCACCCGCAAATGCGATACGGGGGGATTTTTCATCCCCCCGTTTGAATATCCTGTCTACAGGCGCCGCCCATCCGGGCGGTGCAGGAGGAACTATGGCAAACAATAAGACGACTGCGCCGCAGGTGGATTTCTCGCGCCTGCCGCGCCACGTGGCGATCATCCTCGACGGCAACGGCCGCTGGGCCAAAAAGCGCGGCCTGCCGCGCACGGCCGGCCATGCCTACGGTGCCGAGGCGTTTCGCCGCATCGGCAACTACTGCAAGGCCATCGGCATCGAATACCTCACGGTCTACGCCTTTTCCACGGAAAACTGGCGCCGCCCGCCCGAGGAGGTGCGCACGATCATGAGCATCTTTGATAAATATATGAAGGAAGCGCTCTCCATCATGGAGCGCGACCGGTTCAAGATGCGCTTTTTCGGTGAGCGGTCCGGCCTCTCGCCGGAGCTGCAGCGCCTCATGGCCGCGGCCGAGGAGAAGAGCACGCACTATGACGGCTGCCAGATGAATCTGTGCATCAATTACGGCGGACGGGACGAGATCCTGCACGCCGTGCGCCGGTATGCCGAGGCCTACAAGGCCGGTACTGCGCCGGAGCTCACGGAGGACGTTTTCAGCAATTACCTGTACTCGGCCGGAATTCCGGACCCCGACCTCATCATCCGCACGAGCGGGGAGCAGCGGCTGAGCAACTTCCTGCCCTGGCAGGGCGCGTACTCGGAGCTGTATTTTACTGACACGCTCTGGCCAGACTTTACCGAGCGCGATATGGACGCGGCCCTGGCAGAGTTCCAGCGGCGCGACCGGCGCTTTGGCGGCGTGAAATGACCGCCGCACCCGAGAGAAAGACAAACGGGAGGAACCAAGCATGAAAAACAGACTGATCGTTGCGGCCATTGGCATCCCGGCGCTGCTGGCTGTGATCTTCTTCACCCCGATCTGGGGCTGGGGCATCGTGGTGGCCATCATGGCGTCGTTCTGCGCGTGGGAGCTGCTGCACACGACGATGCCGAAGTTCGTGCCGCGCTTTGCGGTGTATGCCGGTGTGTGCGGCGCGGCCATCGTGCTCGGCGCGGCGTTCGGCCGGTCCGAGCTTGTGTTCAAGATCGCGGCCTATGTGCTGTTCGTGACCATGTTCGTCGAGATGATGATCTCGTTTCACAAGCCGGAGCGCATCCCGTTTCAGGATCTGGCGCTCGTGTTCACGGCGGGCATCGTCATCCCATGGATGCTCTCGTCGCTCGTGCGCCTCGGCCTGAACGACCCGAAGGCACCGTATCTGCTGCTGCCGTTTGTCATCACGTGGCTGAGCGATTCGGGCGCGTTCTTCGTCGGCCGCAGCATGGGCAAGACCAAGCTCGCCCCGGCCCTGAGCCCGAACAAAACGGTCGAGGGCTGTGTCGGCGGCTTTGTGTGCGCCATTGCGGCGGCCATGCTCTATGGACTCGTGCTGCACCTGTGCGGCTACCGCGTGCAGATCGGCCTGCTTGCCATCTACGGCTTCTTCGGCAGCCTTGCCGGTCAGGCGGGCGACCTGGCGTTTTCCGCTATCAAGCGCGAGCACGGCGTGAAGGATTACAGCAATCTGCTGCCCGGTCACGGCGGCATGCTCGACCGCTTTGACAGCACGATCTTCACGGCACCCATGCTCGAGCTGCTGGTGCTGCTGGCACCGGCTATCTCGGTCACGGCACAGTAAAGGAGCGCAGCTATGGTACATTCGATTTCAATCCTCGGCTCCACCGGCAGCATCGGTCGCCAGACCGTTGCCGTCGCGGAGCATCTGGGCCTGAACGTTCGCGCACTGACGACGAACCGCAACATTCAGCTCGCCGAAGAGCAGGCGCGCCGCCTGCACCCGGCGTTCGTCGCCGTGACGGATGAGGCGGCGGCCAAGGCGCTGCGCATCGCGCTCGCCGACACGGACATTGCCGTCGGCAGCGGGGAAAACGCCCTGTGCGAGGCGGCAGTGCTCTCGGACACGGACGCCGTCGTCACGGCAGTGTCCGGCGCGGTCGGCCTGCGGCCGACGCTCGCGGCCATTGAAAAGGGCCGCCGCATCGCGCTGGCCAATAAGGAGACGCTCGTGTGCGCGGGCGACATTGTCATGCGCCGCGCCAGGGAATGCGGCGCGGAGATCGTGCCGGTCGATTCCGAGCACTCGGCCATCTTCCAGTGCCTGACCGGCCGGGAGGGGGAACTGCGCAAGATCCTGCTCACTGGCTCCGGCGGCCCGTTCCGCGGCTGGACGCGCGAAGAAACGCGCGACGTCACGCCCGAGATGGCCGTCCGCCACCCGAACTGGAGCATGGGCGCGAAGATCAGCGTGGATTCCGCGACCATGATGAATAAGGGCCTGGAATTCATTGAGGCCATGCACCTGTTCGGCGTCACGCCGGACGATATTCAGGTGCTCATCCATCCGGAGAGTGTTGTGCACTCGATGGTCGAGCTGCTCGACGGCACTGTCATCGCCCAGCTCGGCGTGCCGGATATGGGCCTGCCCATCCAGTATGCGCTTACGTATCCGGAGCGCAAGCCCAGCCGCAGCGACCGGCTGGACTTCACGGCCTATCCCGGTGGGCTGCATTTTTACGCGCCCGATCTCGAGGCACTGCCGTGCCTTGCGCTCGCCATGCAGTGCGCGCGCACCGGCGGCACCGCGCCGACGGTCATGAACGCAGCCAACGAAATTGCCGTTGGCCTGTTTTTGGGCCACAAGATCGGGTATCATTCTATTTATGAAAGCGTTGCGGCGGCGGTGGAGGCCATCGCGCCGGCCGCTGCGCCCAATCTGGACGTTATCCGCGCGGCCGATCAGGAGGCGCGCGCCTTCGTCCGGTCATATTTCCATTTCTGAAAGGACACCTGCATGTATATTCTGCTCGCAATTCTCGTCTTTGGGATCCTCATTGCCGTGCACGAGCTCGGCCACTTCCTCGTGGCCAAGGCGTGCGGGGTGCGTGTGGATGAGTTTGCCATCGGTATGGGCCCCGCCATCTGGAAAAAGCAGAAGGGGGAGACGCTCTACGCCGTCCGCTGCCTGCCGATCGGCGGGTTTTGCGCCATGGCGGGCGAGGACGAGGCGATCGACGACCCGCGCGCGTTCACGAGCCAGCCGGCATGGAAGCGGTTTCTGATTCTTTGCGCCGGCGCGTTCATGAACTTCGTGTTCGGACTTCTGCTGCTTCTGCTCGTGTTCGCGCAGGCAAAGAGCTTCTCCACGCCGACGCTTACGGACTTCATGGACGGCTGCCCCTATCAGGGCGAGGACGCCCTGCAGGTGGGCGACACGATCTGGAGCATCGACGGACACCGCATCTATTTCACGACCAATGTCAGCGAATATCTTGCCCGCGGGGGCGACACGCATGATATTGTCGTCAAGCGTGACGGCGAAAAGGTCGCGCTCAACGATTTTTACCTCGTCGCGCGCGAGTACCCGGGGCAGGACGGTAAGATGTACGGCTTCTACTTCGGCACGAAACCGGCGACGTTCGGCGCCAAGCTCCAGACGACGTGGTACAGTGCGATGGACTTTGTGCGCATGGCCTGGATGGGGCTGAGCGATCTGCTCGCGGGTGCGGTCGGCGTCAAGGACCTGTCCGGCCCGGTCGGCATCGTGAGCATGATGAACGAGGTCGGCAAGGAGTCGGCCACGAAGGCGGCCGCCTTCTCGAACATCGCCTATTTCTCGGCGTTCATCGCCGTGAACCTCGCGGTCATGAACATGCTGCCGCTGCCGGCGCTCGACGGCGGGCGCGTGTTCTGCCTGCTCGTCACGTGGGTGCTCGAGCGGATCAGCCGTCGGAAGATCGACCCCAAGTATGAGGGCTATATCCACACGGCAGGGCTCGTGCTGCTGCTGGCACTGATGGCCTACGTCATGTATAACGACATTTCCAAACTTGTCACCTGAGCCGGGGCGGATTTGTCCGCCTCGGTTTTTTTACGGCTTCGGCCACCTTGGAGAGAGATAGGAGTGCTTATGAACAGAACGCAGACAAAACAGATCCATGTCGGCCCCGTCGCCATCGGCGGCGGCGCGCCGGTCGCGGTGCAGTCGATGTGCAACACGCACACCTCGGACGCGCGCGCGACCATCGAGCAGATCGCCCGGCTGCATGACGCCGGGTGCGAGATCATCCGTCTCGCCGTGCCGGATCAGGCCGCGGCGGACGCCCTGCCCGAGATCGTGCATGCCTCGCCCATCCCGGTCGTGGCCGACATTCATTTTGACTACCGGCTCGCGCTCGCGGCGGCGAAGGCCGGCGTGCACAAGATCCGCATCAACCCCGGCAACATCGGCGAGCCGGACAATGTCCGCAAGGTGGCCGAGGCCTGCCGGGAGCGCGGTATCCCCATCCGCATCGGCGTCAACGGCGGCAGCCTGGAAAAGCGCCTGCTCGAAAAGTATGGCCACCCGACGCCGGAGGCGCTCGTCGAGAGCGCGCAGGGGCACATCGACCTGCTGCACCGGTATGATTTTGACGACATTGCCCTGTCGATGAAGAGCTCCACCGTGCCGCTGACGATCGCGGCCTACCGGCTCGCGGCCGAGCGGTTTCCGTATCCGCTGCATGTCGGCGTCACGGAGACCGGCACGGCGTATAACGGCATCATCCGCTCCGCCGTCGGCATCGGCACCCTGCTGTCCGAGGGCATCGGCGATACGATCCGCGTCTCGCTCACGGCTGACCCCGTGGAGGAGGTGCGCGCCGGCATCGCCATTTTGAAGGCGGCCGGGCTGCGCCGCGAGGGCGTGCGCTTTGTCTCGTGCCCGACGTGTGGCCGCACACAGATCGACCTCATTGCACTTGCGCAGGAGGTCGAGCAGCGGCTCCAGGGGCTGGAGCGCGACATCACGGTCGCCGTGATGGGCTGCGTCGTCAACGGCCCCGGCGAGGCGCACGAGGCGGACTACGGCATCGCCGGCGGCAAGGACTGCGGCCTGCTGTTTCGCCGCGGCGAGATCCTCGGCAAGTACCCCGCGGACAAGCTGGCCGATGCGCTGGTGGACCTGATCCTGAGCGAAAAGTGAGGAAACTATGAGCGAAAAGATCCCGTTTCTTGATATGTTCCCCGACTGCGCGTCCCTGCAGGATACCTGCGGCGGGCTCGACAAGGCCGAGGTGCTCGACGTGCTCATCGAGCGCGAGAGCATGACGATGCAGCTGCACACGTGGTTTGCGCGCATGCCCGCGCCCGTCGAGCGCACGAATATTGAGCAGCTGCTCGCGGCACAGTTCCGGCTGCGCGGCGTGCAGATCCAGGCGGAATATCCCGCCCCGGAGCAGAAAAAAGAGGAGAAGAAGGCGAAAGCCAGGGTCCTCATGGGCAAGCCCATCCCGAAGCGTGCGGACATCACGCCCATGAACGAGCTCACGCTCGAGAGCGGCAACGTCACGCTTGAGGGGCAGGTGTTTGCCGTCAACAGCCGCGAGATCGCCAAGTACGGCTCGGCCGTGCTCTCGTTTGACATGACCGACAGCACGAGCAGCGTGCGTGTGTCGCGCTTTCTGCGCTCGGACGACGATCAGGGCATTATCGGCCTCATCCATGAGGGCATGTGGCTGCGCGTGCAGGGCAAGATCAACTACAGCAAGTACGACGAGGACATGGTGCTCGAGCCGCGCAACATCGTGCAGGGGGAGAAGGTCATCCGCCCCGACAACGCGCCGCAAAAGCGTGTGGAGCTGCACTTACATACCCGCTACTCGGCACTCGACGCTATCTCCGACCCTGCCGACCTCGTGGCCCGCGCGGCCTACTGGGGCCACCCGGCCATCGCCGTGACGGATCACGGCGTGGCGCAGGCGTTCCCGGATATGTGGAAGGCGTCGAAGAAATACGGCGTGAAGATCATCTACGGCGAGGAGGGCTACCTCGTCAACGACGTGGACGGCACGCTCGCCGTGCATGGGCAGAGCGACCTGCCGCTCGATGCGGAGTTTATCGCCTTCGACATCGAGACGACCGGCCTGCACCTGGACACGAACCGCATGACGGAGATCGGCGCGGTGCTCTTCTCCGGCGGCGAGATCAAGGCGGAGTTTGACACGTTCGTCAACCCGCACATGCCCATCCCGGCCGAGATCACGCGCCTGACCGGCATCACGGATGCCGATGTGGCCAATGCGCCCGACGAGGCGGAGGCCATGCGCCAGTTTCTCGACTTTGCGGGCGGGCGGCCGATCATCGCGCACAATGCCGACTTTGATACCGGCTTCATGAGCGCGGCCTGCCGCCGGGCGGGCATCCCGTTCGAGCCGGTGTATCTCGACACGCTGGTGCTCGCGCAGTACCTGCTGCCGGATCTCAAGCACCACAAGCTCGACCAGGTCTCGAACCGCCTGAGCCTGCCGGACTTCAACCACCACCGCGCGTGCGACGATGCGATGGTCGTGGCGCGCATCATGGACAAGTTCCTGCCCATGCTCGCGGCTAAGGGCGCAAAGACGATCGGCGACTTCAACGACCTCGTGCGCGGCGGCCTGAAGGAGAAGCGCCGCACGCACCACATCTCCATTCTGGTGAAAAACAAGACCGGCCTGAAAAATCTCTACGAGATCATTTCCCGGTCATACCTGAAATATTTCAAGCGCAATCCTACCATCCCCAAGAGCCTGCTCATGGAATACCGCGAGGGCCTCATCATCGGCTCGGCGTGCGAGGCGGGAGAGGTGTTCGAGGCCGTGCTGCGCGGCAAGAGCGACACGGAGCTCAAGCGCATCGCGTCATTTTACGACTATCTCGAGATCATGCCGCTGGCCAATAACCACTTCCTGCTCGACAACGGTACCGTGCGCAGCGAGGAATCCCTGCGCAACCTCAACCGCCGCATCGTGCAGCTCGGCGAGGAGCTCGGCAAGCCCGTTGTGGCGACGTGCGACGTGCATTTCCTCGATCCCGAGCAGGAGATCTTCCGCCGCATCCTGCTGGCGGCCAAGAAATTCTCCGACGCGGACAAGGCCATGCCGCTCTATTACCGCACGACGGAGGAGATGCTCGACGAATTTGCCTATCTCGGCCCCGAAAAGGCGCAGGAGGTCGTCGTCACGAACACGAACGCCATTGCCGACAGTGTCGAGGTGTTCGAGCTCCTGCCGAAGGATCTCTACCCGCCGAAGATCGAAAACTCCGCCCAGCAGCTCAAGGATCTGGTCTATGGCAAGATGACGGCCATCTACGGCGACAACCCGCCGAAACTCATCGCCGACCGCGTCGAGACCGAGCTGCACGACATTCTCTCGCGCGGGTACGACGTCATTTACATGAGCGCGCAGAAGCTCGTCGCCAATTCCCTCGAGCACGGCTATCTGGTCGGCAGCCGAGGCAGCGTCGGCTCGTCGCTCGTGGCGTATTTCTCCGGCATCACGGAGGTCAACTCGCTCCCGCCGCACTATGTCTGCCCGCAGTGCAAGTATACGGACTTTGACTCCGGTGCGGGCTTCGGCTGCGGTGCGGACATGCCGGACAAGGTGTGCCCGAAATGCGGGGCGAAGCTCCGCAAGGACGGGTTCGACATCCCGTTTGAAACGTTCCTCGGCTTCGGCGGCGACAAGGTGCCCGATATCGACCTGAACTTCTCGGGCGAATACCAGTCCAAGGCGCATAAGTACACCGAAGAGCTTTTCGGCTCGGACCACGTGTTCCGCGCCGGGACGATCGGCACGCTGGCGGAAAAGACGGCCTACGGCTATGTCCTCAAGTACCTTGAGGAGCGCGGCAAGACCCTGCCGAAGGCGGAAATGAACCGCCTCGCGCTCGGCTGCGTCGGCGTCAAGCGCACGACCGGCCAGCACCCCGGCGGCCTCGTCGTCATCCCGCAGGACAAGGACGTCACGGATTTCTGCCCCGTGCAGCACCCGGCCGACGATCCAAACAGCGACATCATCACCACCCATTTTGAATACCACTGCATGGAGGCAAACCTCCTCAAGCTCGACGAGCTCGGCCACGATGACCCGACCATGATCCGCATGCTCGAGGATATGACCGGCGTCAACGCGCGCGAGATCCCGCTCGACGATCCGGACACCATGGGCATCTTCTGCAGCGCGGCGCCGCTCGGCCTGACGGACGACGACCCGATCGTCGGCAAGACCGGCACGATCGGCATCCCCGAGTTCGGCACCGGCTTCACGCGCCAGATGCTCGTCGACACGCAGCCGAAAGGGTTTGACATCCTCGTGCGCCTGTCCGGCTTCTCGCACGGCACGGACGTGTGGCTCGGCAACGCGAAGGACCTCATCATGTCCGGCACGGCGACGGTCAACCAGACGGTCGGCTGCCGCGACGATATCATGCTCTACCTCATCAGCCGCGGCATGGATGCCAAGCTCTCGTTCAAGATCATGGAGAGCGTCCGCAAAGGCAAGGTCAAGCGCGGCGGCTTCCAGGACGGCTGGGTCGAGACGATGCAGGAGCACGGCGTGCCGGAGTGGTACATCACGTCCCTGAGCAAGATCGCCTACCTGTTCCCGAAGGCGCACGCGGTGGCCTACGTCATGATGGCGTTTCGCATCGCGTGGTTCAAGGTGCACGAGCCGCTGGCGTTTTACAGCGCGTATTTCTACCGCCGCAGCCAGAAGGACTCGTTCGACGCCGACATGATGACCCGCGGCCTCGATTACACCCGCCGCAAGATCAACGAACTGCGCAACAAGCCCACGCTCACGGCCAAGGAAGAGGACCTGCTCGTGACGATGGAGGCCGTGTACGAATTCAACCTCCGCGGCTTTGAATTCGCGCCCATGAGCCTCTATGAGAGCGACGCGACGAAGTTCCTCATCCGCGACGGGAAGCTCCTGCCACCGTTCGTGGCCATCTCCGGCCTCGGCGAGAGCGCGGCGTGGAATCTCGTGGCCTGCCGCGCCGGCGGGCGCGAGTTCGTGTCGGTCGAGGAACTCTCGGCCGCCTGTCCGAAGGTCAGCCAGACGCATCTGGAGCAGCTGCGCGCCATGGGTGCGCTCGGCGAGATGCCGGACAGCAGCCAGATGAGCCTATTTTGATTTCGTCACTTTTTTGCAATTTCTGTTTGCAACATGCGGCGATCCTTGGTATGATAAAACCGTATCCCTGTACGATTCGGCGCGGCCGAAAGAGGAGGTAATGCAATGAAACGTTTTCTGGCGCTGCTGCTGACGCTGGTCATGCTCGTTTCCGTCTGCGGTCTGCAGGCGTTTGCCGCCGACGGTGACATGACGGCGGGCACCGGCGACGAACTGGTCGTCTACACGCGCTCCGGCGCAACGCGGACATTCCATGTCGGCGATACTTTTTCGTATACCTACTGGTTCCGGCTGACGACCAAAGGCAGTTCCGTCAACAAGATCACGGGCCATGTGCTGTATGACAGCCAGTGCCTGACGGTCAATGCCAACGGCTGCAAGTTCCCGAACATGACCTCGCCCTCGACGAAAAACAACGCGGGCGACTTTGAGTTCCACGATACGTTCACGACATCGCAGGGCGGCGAGTTTGCCACTACGTCGCCGCAGACCATGGCGAACATTTCGTTCACCGTCACGCGCGGCGGCACGGCGTATCTGACGACGCTGCTCGAGGAATTGGAGATCAAGAAGTCCAACGGCGACAAGTCCGAGCTCGTCACGAATTTCAAGAACAAGAACTGGTCGCCGACGATGTACTCCACGTACGACTATCTGCAGGATGAAAAGCCGTCGCTGGCCTCCACGCCGCTGAGCGCCTCGTCCGACGTCGCGTGGTACTATGCCGTCGACGCGGAGACCGGCGCGCCCATCCCGGCCGGGGTGACGTTTGAACTCACCGGCACATCCGGTAATGGTGAGCACATCGAGCGCACGGCAACGTCGGACGCTTATGGCTTTGTCGGTTTCGGCACGGTGCCGTATGGCGAATCGTATTACATCCAGACGCGTACACCGGCCGGCGCCGAGGTGGCGTATATCATCAGCGACGGCGCGCGCATTCTGCCCGATGTGGAAAACGGCAAGCTGCAGCTCAACCACACGCTGCACTACAAAACGGCAGCGCCCAGCGAGCTGCGCTCGATCACGGTCACGTTCGAGTGGACGAACGAGCAGATCGCGCCCGACGAGGTCTACACCAAGGACCGGCCGACGAGCGTGTACATGGAGCTGAGCCGCAACAGCGATTCCACGGTCGTGGCGCACCATTCGTCCGATCCCGAGGACGGACAGGCCGTCTTTGACAACCTGCCCATCCATGATGACAACGGCAACGAGATTACCTATGTCCTGACCACGTCGACGCTGCAGCATTACGATGCGCAGATCACGCGCACGGACACGGGCTTCCACATCAATTTCGTCTATCTCAATGACCACACCTGGGAGACGACCCGCACTGAACCCACCTGCACGGTGGACGGCTCCATCGTCTCCGTGTGCAAGGACTGCGGCGCGACAGACCGTGTCGTGCTGCCCGCGACCGGGCACAAGCTGGCCTATTCCGGCCACGCGGCCACCTGCACGCAGACGGGCTATGAGCGCTATATGTGCACGCAGTGCTCCTGCTGGTATCAGAAGGAGGTCCCCGCACTCGGCCATGACTGGAGCGACTGGGATGTCGATCTCGAGGCCACCTCTCGCACCGACGGCATCAAGCACCGCACGTGCATGCGCTGCGGCGAGGTGGAGACGTATGCCATCCCGAGCGACCACCACGAGCACACCATGAAAAAGCACGTCGTCCAGCCGACCTGCACCGAGCAGGGCTACACCGAGTACCGCTGCGTCAACAAGGCAGGTCTGCCGTGCGGCGAGCACTACATTGTCGAGGGCAGCCGCACGCCGGCGCTCGGCCATGATTACGGCGGCGACAGCGGCGCCCACACGATCGTGGAGCCGACCTGCACCACGACCGGTCTGGTGGAGTATAACTGCATCTACTGCGGCTACACCTATACGGAGATCGTCAAGCAGCTGGGCCACAACTATGAGCGCGACCCGAACAAGAGCCGTGAGCCGGACTGCACACAGCCGGGCCTGAATTATTATAAGTGCGGCCGCTGCGGCGACGTGCATCAAGTGCGCGTTGAACCGCTGGGCCACGCCTGGGGCGACTGGATCATTGACCGGCAGGAGACCGATCTGACCGAAGGCGCCAAGCACCGCATCTGCAAGACCTGCGGCGAGCGGCAGGATGTCACGATCCCGAAGCTGGACCATGTACACAACCACATCCCCACGGTCGTTGAGCCGACCTGCGAGCAGCAGGGTTACACGCGCTACACCTGCGCCTGCGGTGATACGTATATTGAAGAGAGCAGCTACGTGCCTGCGCTCGGCCACACCTGGGTCGAGACCGAGCGGCAGGAGCCGACCAATAAGACCGTCGGCGTCATCACCTATACCTGCCAGCGCTGCGCGAGACTGCGCTATGAGTACATCCCTAAGACCGAGCCGATCGAGACGTGGAAAAATCCCTACCGCGACGTGCGCAGCACCGCGTGGTATTATGAGGACGTGGCCTATGTCACACGCAGCGGCCTCATGGTCGGCACCTCGGCGATGACGTTCTCGCCCGGAGCCGAGATGAGCCGCGCCATGCTCGTCGCGGTGCTCTACCGAATGAGCGGCTCGCCGAGCGTGGCGGGCATGACCGCGCCATTCACGGATGTGCCGGCCGACCAGTGGTATACGGACGCCGTCATCTGGGCGTATAACTGCGGCGTGGTCAGCGGCACGAGCGCGACGACGTTCGCACCCGGGCAGAACATCACGCGTGAGCAGATGATGACGATGTTCTACGGCTATGCCAAATTTATGGATTACAACACGGTGGCGGTCGCCGACCTGAGCGTGTTCCCGGACGGCGGGAGCGTCTCGTCCTGGGCGCAGACCGAGATGGGCTGGGCCGTTGCCAACACGCTCATCAGCGGCGTGCAGGAGGGCGGCGCGACGTATCTGCGTCCGCAGGGAAATGCCACGCGCGCCGAGGCGGCAGCGATCCTGCACCGCTTCGACCAGTGGCGCGTCAACGCCGTTGTCACGGTGAAATGAAAACAGGAGGAGATCATACCATGGCCAATCTTGTCATTACGATCGGAAGAGAAAACGGCAGCGGCGGTCGGCAGCTCGGCAGCGAGCTGGCAGCGGCGCTGGGCGTCAAGTGCTACGACTCGGAGCTCATTAATGAGACGGCGAAAGCGAGCGGCTTTGCCAAGAGCTTTGTCGAGACGCATGAGGAGCACCGTCCGGGCAGCTTTCTGTATTCGCTCGTGACGGGCGGCGGCGTTGTCGCCGACGAGCAGCCGTTCCCTGTGCAGATCTTTCAGGCGCAGTCGGAAGTCATCCGCACGATCGCGGCGCGCGAGTCGTGCATCATCGTCGGCCGCTGCGCGGACTATGTCCTGCGCGACGATCCGAATGTGGCGCTCGTGAACCTGTTTGTCCACGCGCCGATGGACGCCCGCATCCGCCGCGAGAGCGCGCGCACGAACACCACGCCCGCGGAAGCGGAAAAGCGCATCCGTCAGGTGGATAAGGAGCGCGCAGCGTACTATAACTTCTTCTCCTCCAAGCGCTGGGGCGATGCGCAGGGGTATGACCTGTGCGTCAACACGGACGGGCTGGAGATCAGCGACGTTGTCCAGCTCGTACTCCGCTATCTGGAGCTGCGCGGCCTGCGCTGAATCATAGGCAGACAAAACCGGCAGACGCTCAGGCGTCTGCCGGTTTTGCCGTGTCGGGGAGGTAGTCAGTGAGCTGCGCGTCCGGCACCGGCCGGATGTCCGCCCCGGCCAGCGCGGGGCAGAGGTCGGGCAGGCACGCCGGATCTGCGATGAGCGCATCTTTCTGCGCGCGTGTCAGGCGCTTGATGCGCGCCTCGAGCTGCCGGGCGGTCGTGGCGGTGTCGGTCGTCAGCAGCAGCGCCAGCGCCGTGACTGGATGACTGCGTGTATACTTCGCGCAGCCGGGCAGACGCGCGACGTGCTGCCGCAGGCGGCGCGCAATGTCCGGCGTCATGCCCGTGTAGAGCGAGCCGTCTGCGCAGCGCAGAAGATAGACATAGTGGCGCTTATCCATGAAAAAGTCCCCGTTTCCCGCGTAAAATGCGTGAAAAGAGCATAGCACAAAATTGTCAATTTTTCAAACGCGCGCCACAGCCGCATTGTGCAAAAGCGCGAATTCGGCTGCGAATATTCATTGATTCTCTGAATATTCGAGCGTTTCGTGAATATTCAGGCGGAAAACCCGAATATTCATGCACAAAAATGCTTGACAGCCCTACTTTAGCGTGCTATCATACGACCATACCAAACGGGGCGCGAACCCCAATCTATTTTGTTTGAGGAAGAGGCTAATAAAATGAAGAAATTTGTTGCACTGCTTCTGGCAGTCCTCATGGTCGCATCTCTGTGCGCCTGTGGCCAGAAAGACACTCAGACGGGCTCGGACATCAAGACCGTGACCGCCGGTAAGCTCACCATGTCGACCAACGCGCAGTTCCCGCCGTACGAGTCCGTTGCGGACGACGGCAAGGGCTACGAGGGCACCGGCTTTGAGGGCATCGACATCGAGATCGCTTACGCTCTGGCGCAGAAGCTGGGCCTGGAGCTGGTCGTCGACGATATGGACTTTGACTCTGCTCTGAGCGCCGTCCAGACCGGCAAGAGCGACATCGTTGCCGCCGGCGTGACCGTCACGCCCGAGCGTCAGAACACCATGTGCTTCACCGACAGCTACGCCAACGGCGTGCAGGTCGTCATCGTGAAGGAAGGCTCCGATATCAAGAGCATTGATGATCTCGAAGGCAAGCAGATCGGCACCCAGCGCGGCACCACCGGTTATAGCTATTGCATCGATGATTACGGCGAGGACAGCGTGGTTCCCTTTGATGACGGCGCCACCGCCGTGCAGAACCTGCTCGCCGGTAAGGTCGACTGCGTCGTGATCGACAAAGCGCCGGCTCAGGAGTACGTCAAGGCGAACGCCGGTCTGACCATTCTGGACACCGAGTACGCCAACGAGGATTACGCCATCGGCATGGCTAAGGACAACACCGCGCTGCAGGAAGCCCTGAACAAGGCGCTGGCCGAGCTCAAGGCGGACGGCACCATCCAGTCCATCATCGACAAGTATATTTCCGCGAAGTAATCGCATCCAAAATGCAAACCACGTAAAGGGCGGCCAACTGCCGCCCTTTGCGCGTAGAAAGAAAGAGGTATCTACATGGGTAATTGGGCGCAGCTTTACGCCGACCTGACGGCGCAGCTGCAGGCCGGGCAGGCCCTCGGCTTCTGGGACAACGCCTTCGTCGGCTTTTACCAGAGCTTTGTGGCCGCCGGACGCTGGAGACTGTATCTGAACGGCCTGCTCACCACGCTCGAAGCGACGATCCTGGCGCTGCTGCTGGGCGTCGTGCTCGGCGTCGTCGTCGCGGTCATCCGCACGGCGCACGACCAGCAGCGCGCCGGGCACAAGAATGTGATCCTCGGCGTGTTCAACGCCATCTGCAAGATCTATACGACCATCATCCGCGGCACGCCGATGATGGTGCAGCTGCTGATCATGAGCCTCGTGATCTTCGCCAGCAGCCGCAACTATACCATGATCGGCATTCTGGCTCTCGGCATCAACTCCGGCGCCTACGTCTCGGAGATCGTCCGCAGCGGCCTCATGTCGGTCGACCCCGGCCAGATGGAGGCCGGCCGCAGCCTGGGCATGAACTATTTCACGACCATGCGCTTCATCGTCATTCCGCAGGCGGTCAAGAACATCCTGCCGGCCCTCGGCAACGAGTTCATTACCCTGCTCAAGGATACGTCCCTCATCACCGTCATCGGCGGTAAGGAGATGACGTATGCGGCCAAGGCGGTCATTGCCAAGACGTATCAGGGCCTGTTCCCGCTGTTCGGCATCGCGCTGATGTACCTGCTGCTGGTCATGCTGTTTTCCAAGCTGCTCGGTGTGCTTGAAAGGAGGCTGCGTCAAAGTGATCGACGTTAAACACCTGTCCAAATCGTTCGGCGACCACCTCGTGCTCGATGATATTTCCGAGCATGTCAGCCCCGGTGAAAACGTGGTCATCATCGGCCCCTCCGGCTCCGGCAAGTCGACGTTCCTGCGCTGCCTGAACCTGCTCGAGCAGCCAACGGCCGGCACCATTACCTTTGCCGGTACGGAGATCACCGACCCGAAGGTGAATATCGACGCCATGCGCCGCCAGATGGGCATGGTGTTCCAGCACTTCAACCTGTTCCCGAACATGACCGTGCGCCGCAACATCACGCTCGCGCCCGTGCAGACGAAGCTCATGTCGCAGGCGGAGGCGGATGCGGAGGCGGACAAGCTCCTTGCCCGCGTCGGCCTGGCCGACCGCGGCGACAGCTATCCGTCCGCGCTCTCCGGCGGGCAGAAGCAGCGCATCGCCATCGTGCGTTCTCTCGCCATGCACCCGAAGGTCATGCTCTTCGACGAGCCGACGAGCGCGCTCGACCCCGAGATGGTCGGCGAAGTGCTCGACGTTATGAAGGAGCTGGCGCACGAGGGTATGACGATGGTCGTCGTCACGCACGAGATGGGCTTCGCCCGCGAGGTGGGCGACCGCGTGCTGTTCATGGCCGACGGCAAGATCGCCGAGTCCGGCACGCCGAAGGACATCTTCGAGCACCCGCAGTGCGCGCGCCTGCAGGACTTTTTGGCCAAGGTACTGTAAGTGGACATGAAAACCGCGCAGCCTGACCGGCTGCGCGGTTTTCTGCGGAAAGGAGCCAGAATGTCGGAACTGACCTGTCCCGTCTGCGGCGGCGCGCTGCACCGGGAGGAGCGATCCCTGCGCTGCGGCGCGGGACACTGCTATGACCTTGCACGGCAGGGCTATGTGAATCTGCTGCGCACGAACCGGTCCAAGGATAAGCGCCACGGCGACGATAAGCGCATGGTGGCCGCGCGCACCGCGTTTCTGGACGCGGGCTATTACGCGCCGCTGCGCGATGCCGTCGCCGCCGCCGCGGTGGAGTATACCTCCGGAGACACGGACGTGCTCGACGCCGGCTGCGGCGAGGGGTATTACACCGCCCACGTCCTGCACGCGCTGCAGGCGCAGGGGGCAAGCCCCTCCGTGTGCGGCGTGGACATCTCGCGCGACGCGCTCATCTGCGCGCACCGCCGCGCACCGGAGCTGACGCTGGCCGTGGCCAGCATCGCGCATCTGCCGGTCGCGGATGCGAGCTGCGACCTTGTGCTCAACGTGTTCGCGCCGCACGACGCGGCCGAGTTTGCGCGCGTGCTGCGCACCAATGGGGTGCTGCTGCGCGTCATCCCGCTCGAGCGCCATCTCTGGGGCCTCAAGCAGGCGGTGTATGACCGCCCGTATGAAAACACCGTCCCCGACCCGGCGCTGCCCGGCTTCACGCTCGCGGAGCAGCGGGCGCTGCGCGGCACGATCACCCTGCGCACGAACGCAGATATCGAGGCCCTGTTTTGCATGACGCCGTATTACTATAAGACCGGCGCGCGCGACCAGGCCAAGCTCCACGCGCTCGATACGCTGACCACGGAAACCGAATTTGCCCTCCTGATCTATCGGAAAGCATGAAAAACGTTAGCACTCGATTCGAAAGAGTGCTAACGTTTACATTTTGTTCACGATATATACTTTATTTATTCATAATTGTATAGTAATTTATATATCGTAAAGAGCGAGAGAAATAAATCGAACGCTCGAGAAAATCATTACCGTGTATAGAATTCTAGGAGGAATATAAAATGTTCGAAATCATGCCTTTTGACCGCAGAAGCTATCGTATGAGCTGCAATCCGTTCCGTGAGCTGGAGCAGATGGAGAAGAATTTCTGGGGTGACCAGCAGGTCAATCCGTTCCGCACCGACATTTCCGAGACGGCGGACGGCTACAAGCTCGAGGCCGACCTGCCGGGCTTCCAGAAGGAAGACATCCACATCGACATTGACGACGACATCCTGTCCATCCGGGCCGAGCACAAGGACAGCAAGGACGAAAAGGACGGCAAGGGCGATTACATCCGCCGCGAGCGTTACTATGGTTCTTACTCCAGAAGCTTCAACGTGTCCGAGATCGACGTTGAGGGCATCAAGGCCGCCTATGAAAACGGTGTCCTGACGCTGACCATGCCCAAGAAGGCCCCGGCAAAGCCGGAGTCCAAGCACCTCGAGATCGAATGATCGAGGGCCAAAATCGTTAAATTCTCTCATCTCTCATTTTCCTTTTATCCCCCTATCGAAAAGGCGTCCGGTGTCCGGCCGGGCGCCTTTTCCGTGCTCTGCGCGGCTTGACAGCGCGGCAGTGCGTTGTATAATAGAGTGACTTTGTAAGAATTGAGAGAACCGTTATGCAAAAACTCAGTCAAAAAACGCAGGGCATCGTCTATGTCCTCATCGCGGCGTTCGGCTTTTCGCTCATGTCCATGTTTGTGAAGCTGGCGGGCGATCTGCCGGCGTTTGAAAAGGCGTTTTTCCGCAACTTTGTTGCGCTCATTTTCATCGTCATCCTCATGCTGCGCAGCCGCACGTCGTTCCGGCCGGAGCGGCGCAACCTCCCGGCGCTGTTTGGCCGGTGCTTTTTCGGCACGCTGGGCCTGCTGTGCAATTTCTATGCCATCGGCAGGCTGAATCTGCCGGATGCGAATATGCTCAACAAGCTCTCGCCGTTTTTCGCCATCCTGTTTTCGATTTTCCTGCTGCGCGAAAAGCCGAACCTTGTGCAGGTGCTCGGCGTGCTGGTCGCCTTTTTCGGCAGCGTGTGCATCATCAAGCCGAGCTTCGATAATCCTCAGATGCTCCCGGCGCTGGCCGGCGTGCTCGGCGGGCTGGGCGCCGGCGCTGCGTACACGTTCGTGCGCTATCTCGGCGCGCGGGGGGAAAACGGCAGCCGCATCGTATTTTACTTCTCGTCGTTCTCCTGTCTGGTCTGTCTGCCGTTTCTGCTGCTGGACTATGCGCCGGTGAGCGCGCGGCAGCTCGTGTATCTGCTGCTGGCGGGTGTGTTTGCGTGCGTCGGGCAGCTTGGCATCACGAAGGCGTATGTCTGCGCCCCGGCCAAGGAGATCTCGGTGTATGACTATACGCAGGTGCTCTTCGCCGCCGCGCTGGGCTATTTCGCCTTTGGCGAGGTGCCGGACGGGCTCAGCGTTCTGGGCTATGTGCTCATCTGCGGCGCGGGCGTCGGCATGTTCCTTTATAACCGGCGGCACGGCGCTGCCCGTCCCTGAATCATCGGCTGGCGCCGGATGCAAAATGCATCCGGCGCCAACTTTTTTGCGTTTTTCATCATGGAGGGCAAATGTGTTGAGCAATGTATCCCCCCAGGGAGCTTGTGCAGGAAGTGACTGGTGCGTTATAATCTTGTCATAAGAAACGAAGGGAAAGGGCGGTGCATTCCATGCATATGGCAGATGCGTTGCTCACGCCGGCAGTCGCCGGTGTGATGTATGTCGCTTCTGCGGTCGTTGCGGGGGCATCGATCGTGGAGCTGCACAAGGAAGAAAAGCAGGACCTGACCTCGGCGGCCAAAAAGCTGCCGACCATGGCCGTCATGTCGGCGCTCGTGTTTGCGGGGCAGATGATCAACTACACCATCCCCGGCACCGGCTCGTCCGGCCACCTCTGCGGCGGCCTGCTGCTCACGTCCGTGCTCGGGCCGTGGGCGGGATTTTTGTCCATGATCGTAATCCTTACGATCCAGTGCCTGTTCTTTGCCGACGGCGGCCTGATGGCGCTGGGCGCGAACGTCTGGAACATGGCGTTTTACGGCTGCTTCGTCGGATATTTTCTCATCTATCGGCCGCTGATGCGCAGCCGCTGCTTTGCGCGGCGCGGTGAGCGGGCGGCGAACCGCCTCAAGATCACGCTTGCGTCCGTGCTCGGCTGCGTGCTGACGCTGCAGCTCGGCGCGTTCTCGGTCGTGCTGGAGACGACGCTCTCCGGCATCACGGATCTGCCGTTCGGCGCGTTCTGCGCCATCATGCAGCCCATTCATCTGGCCATCGGCCTGATCGAGGGACTCATCACGGCGGCGGTGCTGCTGTTCCTCTATGAGGCGCGGCCGGAGCTGCTGCGCGATGTGCGCACAGGCGGCGAAACTGCCGGCAAGGTCTCGTTCAAGGGCACGATCGCGGTCATCGCCATTGCGGCGGTGCTCGTCGGCGGCGGCCTGTCGCTGCTGGCCAGCGGCAACCCGGATGGCCTGGAGTGGTCGCTGTTCGGCAACAGCGACGCCGGCTACACGCAGAACATGGGCCTCGATGAGGACAGCTACGGCGTGCAGAGCAGCGCGGCCGATAAGGCCGGCGCCGTGCAGGAAAAGACGGCGTTCCTGCCGGACTATTCCTTTGCCGGGAGTGATTCTGCGGCCGGCACGTCCGTGTCCGGCGTGGCGGGCGCTGCCATTGTGGCGGCAGCAGCGGCGCTCATCTGCGGCGTCGGCGGGATCTGCCGGCAGCACAAGAAGAGTCACCAGCAATAATCTCAATACCAAGCATCCAAATACGACCCATGCGGCAAGCTCCTTTTGGGGCTTGCCGCAATGGGCGTTTTGCACCGATGGGGGGAGGTGAGCACACATGAACAAAGCGCAGCAGGCAAGTGTCGAACTGCGGGCCATGGACGAGCTGGCGGCGCAGGATTCGCCGATGCACCGGCTCAGTCCGCTGTCCAAGCTCTTTGTGACCGTGCTCTACATCGTCGTGACGGTCTCATTTCATAAGTACGACATCTCGGGCGTGTTCGCCATGGTGCTCTTCCCGCTTGTCGGCTATCAGGTCAGCCTGATCCCGGTACACACGTGCTTTCGCAAGCTGCGCGTGGTCATGCCGCTCGTGTGCGCGGTGGGGCTGTTCAACCCCTTCTTTGACAAGCAGATCGTGCTGTATCTCGGCGCGGTCGGTGTCAGCGGCGGCGTGATCTCCATGCTGACGCTGATGATGAAGGGCATCTTCTGCCTCATGGCGTCGTTCCTGCTCGCGGCGACGACGAGCATCGAGGATATCTGCCGCGCGCTGCGGCAGCTGCACGTGCCGAAGGTGCTCACGTCGCTGCTGCTGCTCACGTTCCGGTACATCTCCGTGCTGCTCGACGAGGCGGCCATCATGACGGATGCCTACCGCCTGCGCGCACCGGGGCAGAATGGCGTGCATATTTCCGCCTGGGGCTCATTCCTGGGTCAGCTGCTGCTGCGCAGCATGGACCGCGCGACCGCGCTCTATGAGAGCATGGAGCTGCGCGGCTATCACGGAGAGTTCCATTACGCGCAGGGCCGGCCGTCGAGCCGGGCCTCGTGGCCGTTTGCCATTGGGTGCGCGGCGCTGATCGTTCTGGCGCGGCTGTACAATCTGCCGGCGCTGCTGGGCGGACTTTTTGCCTGAGGAGGGGCGCTTATGCTGTGTTTTGACCATGTTTCGTTTGCCTATCCGGGCGAGCGCACGATTTTGAATGACTTGTCGTTTTCCGTTTCCGAGGGCGAGCAGGTCGGCCTGATCGGCGCCAACGGCGCGGGCAAGTCCACGCTCATGAAGGCGGCGCTGGGGCTCATCACCGTCTCTGGCACGATCACAATCGACGGCCTGGAGATGAACCGCGGCAACCTCGCGGACATCCGCCGGCGGCTGGGCTATGTCCTGCAGGACTCGGACAATCAGATGTTCATGCCGACGGTGTTTGAGGATATGCTCTTCGGCCCGCTCAACTACGGCATGCCCCGCCCTAAGGCGGAGGCGCTCGTGGATCGGGCGCTCGCGGAGCTGAATCTCACGCACCTGAAAAACCGCCGCAACCACAAGCTCTCCGGCGGCGAAAAGCGCATGGCCGCCATCGCGACCATCCTCGCCATGCAGCCGAAGATCATGCTCATGGACGAGCCGTCCACGGCACTTGACCCGAAAAACCGCCGCACGCTCATTCGCACGCTCAATGCGCTGCCGGTGACGAAGATCATCGCAACGCACGATCTCGACCTCGTGCTCGAGACGTGCGACCGTGTTCTGCTGCTGCACGACGGGCAGATCGCGGCCGACGGTCCGGCATGGGAGATCCTGCGCGACCGGGCGCTGCTTGAGCGGCACTCGCTGGAACTGCCGTTTTGCCTTGCCGGTGTGCCGGAGCGGGCAAAAAAATCGTGAAAAACAGTGCTTGAAGCGAGGAGCGCCGACTGCTATAATAACGCGTATTCCGGTGGAGAGTGAGGTCGATGTTTGCGATGAGCCGACAGCTCAAGGGTGCGCTGATGGCAGCGGGCGGCGGTGTGTGCTGGGGCATTTCCGGCACGATGGGGCAGTATCTTTTTACGCATGAGGGTATGCAGACCACGTGGCTGATCCCGATCCGTCTGGGCCTGGCGGGCCTGATTCTGTTCGTATACTGGCTGGTGAAGGACCGGCGGCTGCTGTTCGCCCCGTGGCGGCAGCGCAGCAGCGCGGTGATGCTGGTGCTCTACGGCGTTTTCGGCATCAGCCTGAGCCAGTTTCTCTATTTTCTGACCATTCAGTTTTCCAACGCGGCGATCGGCACGATCATGCAGGATCTGTCGCCGGTGATGGTGCTGCTGGTCGCCTGCGCGACGGCGCACAGAAAGCCGCGTGTATATGAGATCGCGAGCATTGTGCTGGCGCTGCTCGGCGTGATCCTGCTGACCACGCACGGCGACCTGACCGCGTTTGCCATGTCGCCGGTGGCGCTGGTCGCGGGCGTTGCGTGCGCGGTGTGCGTGACGGTGTATAACTGCCTCTGTCCGCGCCGGGAGCTGCGCGATTATCCGGTCAGCATGCTGCAGGCATGGGCGTTTTTGATGGGCGCCGTGCTCTTTGAGCTGACCATGCACCCTTGGACACTCGGCTATACGCCGTCGCTGCGCGGCGTCGGCGGCATTTTGTTCGTGGTGCTCTTCGGCAATCTGCTGGCCTTCAATCTCTACATGACGGGCGTGAAGCTCATCGGCCCGGAAAAGAGCGTGCTCTACGGCTTTACCGAGCCGGTCACGGCGGCCATTCTGGCCGTGACGCTGCTCGATACGCCGTTCACGGTCTGGGACGCGCTGGGTTTTGCCGCCGTGTTTGCCATGCTGGCGGTGCTGTCCGTCGGCGGAAAGAAATATGTGGAGCGGCTGGAAGCGTGATTTTTAAAAAAGAAAAACGGAGCAGATACGGGGGGATGTATCTGCTCCGTTCCTGTTTATGAGGGATGGTCATTCCTCTCATAACGGTTGTCCCACGCGGTGTACCCCACAGCACCGGATGTACCTACGTAGTACAGGTTCATTATTTCACAGAAAACTTGCCGTGTCAACAAAAAACTGCTGCCTTTTTACGCTTTTCTGTCACAAAAAGCGCTAAGAAACTGCGCGTTTTCTGCAGAAACCGCCCGGCAGGCGTAGCATCCTCCTGCGTCTCTTTTTTACCCTGAGGGCGTGTGGTCGCTACGAAATTTACCACCTCGGGCGGCGACTGTTCAAATCAACAGGCCATACCGGCCGCACAGGGGCAGCAGCGCCGCCTCCGGGAGCGTGCCCTCGTACAGCGCGCGGCCCTGATAGGCGCGCAGTGCGGCCTCAAGCAGCTGTGCATCGTCGCAGACGAGGCACAGCGGCTTGCTCAGCAGGTACTGCACGTCGGTCAGCGCGTCGATGTCCTCCCAGGCAGCGACGCGCAGCGCGACCATGGGCTCGCTGCCGTCAAGCGCGTCTGCCAGCCGGTCCTCGAGGTCCGGCCCGGCGGTCAGCACCGGACCGTGCCCGGCGTCCGTCGGCAGGTAGCAGGGGAGCTTTTCCGTCGCGGCCGGGAGCAGCTCGGTGTGCTTCGGTGCGGGCGGGACGAATTTCGCATCTTTCAGTGCAGCGTGCAGCGCGGCGATGTGCTCCGCCGTCGTGCCGCAGCAGCCGCCGAAAACGGCCACGCCGGCCGCGAGCATCGGCTGCACGAACGCCGTGAATTCCTCCGGCGTGCAGTCGTACACGGTCTTGCCGCCGACGGTGATGGGCATGCCGGCGTTCGGCTTTGCAATCAGCGGCACGCGGGCGTATTCCCTCAGGCGGCGCAGCTGCACGAGCATCTGCGCCGGCCCGGTCGAGCAGTTGAGACCGAACGCGCTGATGCCCATGCCCTGCAGCACGGTCAGCGCGGCGGTCACGTCCGTGCCCGAGAGGCTCCGGCCGTTCTCGTCGCACGTGAAGGACACGAAGATCGGCTTGTCGCTCACGCTGCGCACGGCCAGCACGGCGGCGCGCGCGTCCGAGAGCGTCATCATCGTTTCGATGACGTACAGATCGACGCCGGCCGCCTCGAGCCCGGCCGCCTGCTCGGTGTAGATGTCGACCAGATCCTCGAACGACGCCTCGCCGAGCGGGGCGAGAAACAGGCCTGTCGGCGCAAGATCGCCCGCGATCCACGCCTTGCCGTCCGCTGCTTGGCGCGAGAGCGCGGCAAGGCGGCGGTTATAGTCTGCCGTCTGGTTGAAAATGCTGCGCTCTTCGAGCTTCTGCCGGTTGGCGCCGAAGGTCGGTGTGTAGAGCACCTGACTGCCGGCGGCGACATAGCCGCGCTGGATGTCCACAATGACGTCCGGGTGCGCGAGCGTCCACTGCTCGGCGCTCACATCGCCGGCGTAGCCGTGCTTTTGCAGTTCGGTGCCGGTCGCACCGTCCAGGATGAGGGGAAAACGGATCTCCATATTGTGACCTCCGTGAAAGGTTATGGTTGCGGAAACGATAGATTGTCGGTAAAGGCCGCGGCAAAGTCCGCGCGGCCGGACAGTTCCGAATAGCTGCATGCCCGGGAAATATCCCCGATGCGCTGCCACTGCGCGGGGTCGAGCGTGAGCGCGGCCGCACCGGCGAGCGCCGTGTTGCCGAGCGTGTGCAGCTTGCCCGCACATGCGCGCGGGAGCATGCCGATGGTCATGGCGCTCTCAGGGTCGAGATAGCTGCCGAAGCCGCCGGCGAGATACACGCCGGCCACCTGTTCCGGTGAAATGCCGCGCTGCTGCAGCAGCACGCGGATGCCCGCTGCGACGGCGGCCTTGGCCAGCTGCAGATTGCGCACGTCCGCCGCCGTGAGGCACACCTCCGGCGTCAGGTGAAAGCGGCCGTTGCCGTCATCATCGCGCGTCAGACAGCGGCGCAGGGGCATAGGCGCGTCCTCCGGCGGCAGCAGCCGTCCGCCGGGCGCGATGGCACCGAGGCGCAGCAGCACCGCCGTCAGGTCGAGCAGGCCGGAGCCGCACAGGCCCTTCGGCTCACCGCCGCCGATGACGTCGTACAGAAAGCCGCGGTCATACCGCACGCGGCTGACGGCACCGTCCACGCCCGGCATGCCGCACGTGATGCCCGCGCCCTCGAAGGCCGGGCCGGACGCCACGGCGCAGCAGACGAACCCGCCGAGCCCGCCGAGCGCCATCTCGCCGTTGGTGCCGATGTCGAGAAACAGGTTTTCGCCCGGCAGCTCCGCCAGCCCGGCGGCCAGAAGTCCGGCCGTGATGTCCCCGCCGACGTAACCCGCCACGCAGGGGGCGAAGCGCACCGGCACGCCGTGCAGCGTTTCGCCACCGGGCGCTGCAAAGAGCGTCTCCGGCCGGAACGGCGCCGCGGCGATGCCGCGCACGGAGTACCCGGCAAAGAGGTGCTGCATGACGGTGTTGCCGGCGAGCGTGATCTCGCGCAGAGTATCCGGCGCGCGGCCGCTGCGCGCGAGCGCGTCCGACACCAGCGCCCAGACCTGCGCGCGGATGCGCTGCGATAGCTCCGGCAGACCGTCCGGCTGCTCGAGCGTATACTGGATGCGGCTGATGACGTCGGCCCCGTAGGGGGCCTGTGCGTTCCAGCCGCTGCAGGTTTCGAGCTCCGCGCCGGACGAGAGATCGTACAGCCGCACGACGACGGTCGTCGTGCCGAGGTCGACGGCGGCGGCGCAGCCCGTGCGTCCCGGTCGGCAGGCGGGCAGCGGCACGGTGCCGGTCAGGATCGTGCCGCCGGCAGCCTCCGGCAGCGTGACGGTGTCGCCGTCCGCCGGGTAGACCCGGCACGCGAGGCGGGGCACGCCGTTGACCGGCACACGGCACTTGCCGCAGCGGCCCTTTCCGCCGCAGGCGGCGGGGATGGAATAGCCCGCGCGCCGCAGGACGGACAGCAGCGTCTCACCTTCCGGCAGGGGAATGGTGCGGCTCCGGCCGTTTTGTTCAATTTGAATGCTTGACATGGCCGCCGCCCCCCGATAAGATATAGGCACATTCTAAGCGGCGAAACTTTGCTTTGTCAAGAGGCTTTGCATATGAACGATCCCGAAACGCTGGCCGCACAAAACGGCTTTTCCCACTGGGTACAGCTGAATATGGCGGCGGCGGTGCCGCTCGAGGCGGTGCGCGCCATGTGCGCGGACGGCCGCTGCGGCCGTTACGGGCACAACTGGGCCTGTCCGCCCGGCTGCGGCAGCATCGAGGCGGCCGCGCGCCGCATCGCAGGCTTTGACGCCGGTATCCTCGTGCAGACGACCGGGATGCTGCGCGATGATTTTGACTACGAGTCCATTGTGGCCACCGAGCGCGCACACAAGCGGCGCTTTGCCGACTTTGCCCGCCAGATGCGGCGCGCCTATCCGGGCTGCCTGCCGCTGACGGCCGGCAGCTGCACACTCTGCGCCCGCTGCACGTACCCTGACCGCCCGTGCCGGTACCCGACCAAGCGCCTGTCGTCCATGGAGGCGTACGGTCTGTTCGTGAGCGACATCTGCACGCGCTCGGGCCTTGCCTACAACTATGGCCCGCGCACCATGACGTATACATCCTGCGTTTTGTACAACAAGGAGTGAAAACCATGTCCACACCGAAAGAGATCTTCCTCGAGCTCATCCGGCCCGACGGCCAGCCGGAGCGCCAGCTGCGCCAGTATGAGGCGCTGCACATGTGCCTTACCGACCCGTGCAACACCTACTTGCGCGGCAACCGCAAGCGCGGCACGACGAGCATGGACCGCTGGGGCACGACGATCCTATTTCCCGAGGACGCGCCCGGCCCGATGCCGGACACGCGCGAGGGTCTCGCCGTCTGCCCGGACATCACGCGCTGGCGCGAGACGGTGCACGCGCCCGATCTGGAGGCTGCCTGCACGGAGGGGTGGGAGGCCTGCCGCGCCGAGGCGCGCGCCGCCTGCGGGCCGGATCACCTGCTGGCCGGGTTCATGGGCACGGGCATTTTTGAGCAGTGCCACTTTCTCATGGGCTTTGAGGACACGCTCACGAACCTCTATGCACACCCGGACGAGATGCACGCGCTCATTGACTACATCACGGAGTACCGTCTGACGTATGTGCGCATGCTCATCGACAACCTGCAGCCGGACGTGATCTTCTCGCACGACGACTGGGGCACGAAAAACGCCCTGTTCATGAAGCCTGAGATGTGGCGGGAATTTTTCAAGGAGCCGTACCGCCGGTTTTATGGCTACATCCGCTCGCGCGGCGTCATCGCGATCCACCACGCGGACTCCTATCTGGTGCCCATCGTGGACGACATGGCCGAGATCGGCATCCAGGTCTGGCAGGGCGTCCTGCCGGAAAACGACATTCCTGCTCTGCAGGCGCACTTAAACGGGCGGCTCACGCTCATGGGCGGCTTCGGCGCGGCCATCGACCGCAAGGACGCCACACCCGAGGACATCCTCACCTATGCCCGCGACGTGCTGCGGCGCAACTGCCCCGGCGGGCACTACATCCCGTCGATCACCTACGGCCTGGCGGGCACGGTCTACCCGCACGTGGATACCTATCTCAATCAGGCAGTCGATGAATACAACGCCACGCTGCACGTGCCGGTGACGCACCTGCCGCCTGTCCCGCGCCGGAGCGTGCACGCCCCGGCTGCACCGGCCCAGAGCGCGCCCGAGGCCGAACAGCCGCAGGGCGATATGCTCTCGCGCATCGCGTCCGCGCTCGTGCGCGGGCAGCAAAAGCGCGTGCTGCAGCTGTGCTCCGAGGCACTTGAAAATGGCCACGGCGCGCAGGAAATCCTCACGGACGGACTCGTGCGCGGCATGACCATCCTCGGCGAGGATTTCTCGGCCAACCGCGCCTTCGTGCCGGAGATGCTCATCGCGGCGCGCTGCATGGCGGCGGCGACGGAATTGCTCAAGCCGTACATGATGGGGGAGAGCAGCGAGACGATCGGCCGCGTCTGCCTCGGCACGGTGCGCGGCGACATGCATGATATCGGCAAGAACCTCGTCAAGATCATGATGGAGGGCAGCGGACTGGAGGTCGTGGACCTCGGCGTGGACGTCACGGCGGAGCAGTTCGTGGACACGGCCATCGAGCAGCGCTGCGACATCATTGCCTGCTCCTCGCTGCTGACGACGACCATGACGGAAATGCGCGACGTGGTGGAGCTGGCGAAGGCTCGCGGCATCCGCGACCGGGTGAAGATCTTTGTCGGCGGTGCGCCCATCACGCCCGGCTACAGCGACGAGATCGGCGCGGACGTCTACTGCCCGGACGCGGCCACGGCCGCACGCTCGGCCGTGGCGCTGCTGCGCGGCGCGTAAGCGTATAAAAGACATAATACTGGAATGTGTCTCTGACGGGCAAACACACGCCTGACAGAGACACTTCCATTTTACGGGAGCAAATTCGGCGAAATGGATAGAGAAAAATCGAAAGGGCGGAATTATTTCAGGTTCTTGAATAATTGCTTTTCGGTGCCGCCGGATTTATAATCAAGGCGTTCCAACAAGTGAACACAGACACTTTCAGGTATAGGCGGGGAAGTCACATGGGCCCCGCGTCTCTACCGGGCGGCCCTTGAATTGCCCGACTACCGGAATGCAGCACGCACAGCGCAAAAACCGCTGTGTGAGCTTTGCCGTTTCGGTGGAGGGTCGCAGATTGCGGCACTCCGCCGTTTTTTATTTGGATAGAAAGCGGAAACGCTTTTTATGGTTGACAGCAGCTTATGATTTCAGGGAGGGATTTTGATGCGTACACGCAAGGCAAAGGATCGCTCGCGCCTCATTCAGGCGGCCATGGGTCAGATCCCGTGCGATCTGACGATCGGCAACGTGCAGTTTTTCAATGTCATTACGGGAGAAATCTATCCGGCCAGTGTCGACATACTGGACGGATTTGTCGTTTTGGTGCGTGAAGAAGGGCAGAAGGCCATTCTGCCGTCTAAGACGTACTACGACGGTCAGGGCCGTTACCTGATCCCCGGCTACATCGACACGCACATGCACATTGAGAGCACGATGATGATCCCCGAGAATCTCGCCCGCGCCATCCTGCCGTGGGGCACGACGACCATCTGCACCGACCCGCACGAGATCGGCAACGTCATGGGCCTTGACGGTGTGCGCTTCATGCTCGAGAATGCGAAAAAGTCCAAGCTCCGCCAGTACGTGCTCGCTCCGTCGTGCGTTCCGGCCGTGCCCGGCATGGAGAACGCCGGCGCGGAGTTCCTCGCCAAGGAAGTCGGCGAGCTGCTGGACATGGACGACGTCATCGGCATCGCCGAGATCATGGACTATGTCGGCGTCATTCAGGACAGCGAGCGTATGCACACCATCATCGACGAGGGCCTGCGCCACGGCGTGTTCCTGCAGGGTCATGCGCCGTACTGCTTCGGCCGTGAGCTCGCGGCCTACCGCATCGGCGGCCCCGTGTCCGACCACGAGAGCGTGAACGCCGACGAGGTGCGCGCCAAGCTCCGCACCGGCATGCATATCAATCTCCGCGCCAGCTCCCTCATTGATAACCTTTCCTTCCTTGTCGACGGCTGCAAGGATCAGCCGTGGCGTGATTTCGTGTCCGTCTGCACGGACGACGTCCACGCCAAGGATCTGCTCACCGTCGGCCATATCAACAACGTCGTGCGCAAGGCGGTCGCCTCCGGGCTCGACGGCCGCGAGGTCGTCAAGATGGCGACGTTCAATGCCGCGCGTGAGTACGGCTTTGACGATCTCGGCGCGATCGCGCCGGGCTACATCGCCGATATTCAGCTCGTCGACGCGCTCGACGGCAGCCGGCCGAAGGCGGTGTTCACCGAGGGCGTGCTCGTCGCGGAGGACGGCAAGTACCTCGGCGGCGACTGCAAGACGGCCGACTATGACCTGCCGAACACCGTTGATCTGCCGCAGATCACGGGCCCCGCGTCCTTCGAACTTCGTGTGCCGGAGGGCTACACCGGCGATACGATCCGCGTCAACGTCATGGTGTCCGAGGACGGCAACCGCATCCTGCGCCATGTCGAGCCGGTGGAGCTGCCGGTGCGTGACGGCGTGGTCGACATCAGCGGCGATCCGACGCTCGTGTTCGTCTGCTGCGCCAACCGCTACGGCCGCGGCGGCAAGACGATCGCTGTCTACCGCGACTTTGGTCTGCGCAGCGGCGCGCTCGCGTCCACCATCTCGCACGACAGCCACAACTTCACCGTCAGCTATCATGATCCGAAGGACGCCTTCCGTGCCGCCGAGATCCTGCGCGCGTGCGGCGGCGGTGTCTGCGTGATCGACGGCGAGCAGGAGACGCACATCGCCCTGCCGGCTGCCGGCCTCATGAGCCAAAAGCCCTGCGCCGAGGTCGCCGACGAGATCGCGGCCGTGCAGTCCGCGCTCGATGCCATCAGCGACGGACAGCTCACCCTGCTGGCGACCGCCGTCATGGCGCTGCCGGTGCTGCCGAGCGTGGTCATTACGGATATGGGCCTCGTCAACGGCGCCAACCAGACGTTCGTACCCGTGTTTGCGGATGCGGAAGCATAAATCAACCAGAGACAGAGAAAGGATAAGGAGCTTTTGATGGAGAAATTCTTCAAACTCGGCCTGCGCGGTACGGATAAGAAAACCGAGATCATCGCAGGCCTGACCACCTTCATGACCATGGCGTATGTGCTGGCCGTCCAGCCGGCCGCGATCTGCGGCGGCGAGGCGTACATCACGGATGTCAATGGCGTTGTCATCACCAAGTCCGCCATCATGATCACCTGCGCGCTCGTGTCCGGCCTCATCACGCTGCTGATGGCCTTTTACACGAACTTTCCCTTCGCGCTCTCGACCGGTATGGGCTCGAACTTCATTCTCGGCGCGCTCATCCAGTCGCAGGCGCTGAGCTTCGGCGCCGCCATGGCGATCACGCTCATTTCCGGCATTGTGTTCGTGCTGCTGACGGTCTTTGGCCTGCGCGATCTGATAGTGCGCGTCATTCCCAAGAACATTAAGATCGCCATCTCCGCATCCATCGGCTTCTTCATTGCCTACCTCGGTTTCAAAAACTGCGGCATCGGCTCGTTTGAAAACGGCATCGCCCTCGGCAACCTCACCGATCCTGCCGTGCTGCTGGCTGTCGGCGGCCTGCTGCTCATCATCGTGCTCAATGCCCTGAACGTCAAGGGCGCTATCCTCATCAGCATCATCGCCACCACGCTCATCGGCATCCCGCTCGGCGTCACGACGCTCAACGGCGTCGCCGCCGTGCCGGACTTCGGCGAGCTGGGCAACGTCATGTTCAACCTCGACTTCAAGGGTGTGTTCACCGCGAGCGGGCTCATCCTCGTGTTCGTGTGCTTCTTCGGAGATTTCTTCTCCACGCTCGGCACGGTGCTGGCCGTCGCCAACCGCGCCAACATGCTCGATGAAAACGGCAACCTGCCCGGTATCGAGCGGCCCTTCCTCGTCGACGCCATCGGCACCTGCATCGGCGCGCTGACCGGCAACACCACCATCACGACCTTTGTCGAGTCTACCTCCGGCGTGGAAGCCGGCGGCCGCACCGGTCTGACCGCGCTCGTCGCAGGCATCATGTTCCTGCTGACCATCTTCCTCGCGCCGCTGTTCGTCGCCATCCCGTATGCCGCGACCGGCCCGGCGCTGATCTATGTCGGCTTCCTCATGCTCAAGGGCTTCACGGAGATCGACTTCACGGACTTTGACGACGCCATCGGCCCCTGCGTCATGATGATGTTCACGGCCTTCACCGGCAACATCACCAACGGCCTCGGCGCCGGCATCATCGTGCACGTGCTCGTCAAGCTCGTGCGCGGCAAGGCCAAGGAAATCCACCCGATCATGTACCTTCTGTGCGCGCTCATGGTCCTGTACTTCATCGTTGGATAATTTGCGTCTCTCTCACAAAGCAGCCGCCGGCAGATTTTCTGCCGGCGGCTGTGCTATTAAATCGTGAAGAGGTAAGAGTGAATAGTTAAAAGGTAAGAGTGAAGAAGTAAAAATCGGCAAGCATCGTATGATGCTTGCCGATTTTGGTGCGGGAGATGGGACTTGAACCCACACGTCTATGGTTGGACACAGGCACCTCAAGCCTGCCTGTCTACCGATTCCAGCACTCCCGCATATGCACTTTTCAAACGCATGAGTTATTATAACAGAAAAGCGCGGAATGTCAACAGCAAATTTTCGACTCAGGTCGATTTTTTTATTTTCCCGTCAGCGGCGATCTCTGCCGCAGTTCCAGCGCCAGAACAGCCGCCAGAATCACAAGCGCTGCGATGAGCGCGAGCGCGCCGTCGGCCATCGGCAGCAGGTAGCGCATGCGCAGGTAGGCGTGGTAGCCGAGCAGGGATGCAAACTCGCACAGCACCGCAGGCAGCGTCAGCTGCGGCCACGCGATTGCCAGCGCGAGCGTGAGCGCATCGGCGGCGAAGAAATACCGGTCATGCATATGCGGCAGGAAAAACGGGATCGCGACCGCGAGCAGCGCCGCCGCCAGCACGAGCGCCCGGTCAGAGCAATCGTCCCGGTGCAGCCAGAACCAAACGGTCAGCAGCACGATCACGAGCGCGGCCGCGCCGATGCCGAGCTTCGCGGCGAGCTCGGGGTCGCGCACATCCGTGACGAGCGCAAAGACGGACGAGGAGTTGTAGTTCAGCCCGGTGCCGATGCTGCCCGTCTGTTGAAACGGGACGGTCAGCGCGTCCCACAATCCGCGCCCGGCGATGACGGCCGGGAGCACCATGACCACGCACGTGGCGGGGAAGGCCAGCGCGTGCCGCAGCCTGACGCGCCGCGTGAGCCAGAAGAGCAGAAACACCGGCATGATGAACACGGCCTGCAGCTTGAAGGCGAACGATGCCCCGATGCTCACGACGCCGAGCACGGGGTGCCCGGCCAGCACGAGATAAACGCTCAGCACGGCGAGGGAGGCATACACACTGTCACACTGGCCCCAGAGCGCGCCGTTGAGAACGACCGTCGGCCAGAAGAGCACGAGAAAGAACGCCGCGAGCTTCCACGCCGCTTCCCGCCGGAACAGCCCCACGAGCTGCATGACCGACCATGCGAGCACGACATCAAAAAAGATGCTGAACAGCTTGATGAGGTGCAGATCGGACAGGGAGCTGCCGCTGATGAGCGCCAGAAACGTCAGGTACGGCACATTATAATTCCCCACAGGCTCCCGCAGCGCGGCAAGCCCGCCGTGCGTGCGGAAAAAATCGACCCACACGGTCAGAAACTGCGTGTAGTCGCTCGTCTCGTAATTCAGGCACAGCCCGCGCAGCACGAACGCCGCTGCCAGCAGCAGCGCCGCGCACAGGACGTGCGCCGGTTTCCGGAGCACGCCGGCGCTCCACAGCAGCACCAGCGCCAGCCCGGCCTCGGCGGCCAGCAGCAGGCAGATCCGAACATCCATGGCCATCCCTCCGAAGATACAAAAAAGCGGCAGGGCGACGCGCTCCTGCCGGCGGAAAATTCACAAAATAGTGCTTGACAACCTATGCGTTGAAATGGTAAAATATCACGCTATGTGTCTTTGGGAGCGAGAGAGACTACTCCCGCAACCTACAAGCACATTTTACCGGATACGCTGCGAAAATGCAACAGGTCAAAAAAGTATTTCACAACCCAACCGGGTGTTCGCAATCTCAAAAGAAGGAGTGTTCGCCATGCCAAAGGCAGTCACCTATGGAAAAACCGAACGAATGAGCTTTGCCCGTCACGAGGAGATCCAGAGCATGCCGAATCTTCTGGAGATCCAGAAGAATTCGTACAAGTGGTTCCTCGAAGAGGGCCTGCGCGATGTGTTCAGGGATGTGGACGTCATCACCGACTACTCCGGCAACCTCGAGCTGCGCTTCGTGGACTATTCCATGGACGAGAACCCAAAGTACACCGAGGAAGAGTGCAAAGCGCGCGACGCCACGTATGCGGCCCCACTGAAGGTCAGCGTCCGCCTGCGCAACAAGGAGACCGAGGAGATCAAGGAACAGGAGATCTTCATGGGCGATTTCCCGATCATGACGCCCAGCGGCACCTTCGTCATCAACGGCGCGGAGCGTGTCATCGTCTCGCAGATCGTGCGTTCCCCCGGCGTGTACTATGACAAAAAGACCGACAAGGCCTACAACTCCACCTACGGCACGACCGTCATCCCGTACCATGGCGCCTGGCTCGAGTACGAGACAGACCTCAACGACATCTTCAACTGCCGCATCGATAAAAACCGCAAGCTGCCCGTGACCTGGTTCATCAAGGCCATGGGCGCCTACAAGGCGGACAATCCGAACACCTGGCTGTCCTGCATCCCGGATATGACGACCGGCGTCGTCACGAACGAGCAGATCAAGGAAGTGTTCGACAACGACGCGCGCATCGTCGCCACGCTCGACAAGGACACCTGCAACTCCCGCGAGGAGGCGCTCGTCGAGATCTACCGCAAACTGCGCCCGGGCGATCCCCCGACGGTCGAGAGTTCGGAGTCGCTGCTCGAGGGCCTGTTCTATGACCGCCGCCGCTACGACATTTCGAACGTCGGCCGCTATAAGTTCAACAAGAAGCTCGGCCTGCGCGGCCGTATCGCCGGCTTCGCGCTGGCGGCCCCGGTCGCCGATCCGATGACCGGCGAGATCATTGCCGAGGCGGGCGAGGTGCTCACGCGCGAGCGCGCCGAGGAGATTGCCGAGGCCGGCGTCAACGACGTCTATCTGGACGTGGACGGCAAGTCCATCCGCGTGTTCGGCAACGGCATGGTCGACATGAAGCACTATGTTGACTTCGACCCCGCCGAGCTCGGCGTCAAGGAGCTCGTGCGCGGCGTGATCCTGCGTCAGCTCATGGAGCAGTACGAGGGCGACGCGCTCAAGGAAGCCATCGAGGAGAACCTTGACCTGCTCATCCCGAAGCACATCATCGCGGACGATATGTTCGCGTCCATCAACTACCTGTGCTGCCTGGCACACGGCATCGGCGAGCCGGACGACATCGACCATCTCGGCAACCGCCGCGTGCGCAGCGTGGGCGAGCTGCTGCAAAACCAGTTCCGCATCGGCTTCAGCCGCATGGAGCGCGTGATCCGCGAGCGCATGACGCTGCAGGATCTCGACGTGGTCACCCCGCAGTCGCTCATCAACATCCGTCCCGTGACGGCTTCCATCAAGGAGTTTTTCGGCAGCAGCCCGCTGTCCCAGTTCATGGACCAGACCAACCCGCTGGCAGAGCTGACGCACAAGCGCCGTATCTCCGCCCTCGGCCCCGGCGGCCTGTCACGTGAGCGCGCGAGCTTCGATGTCCGTGACGTGCACTACAGCCACTACGGCCGCATGTGTCCGATCGAGACGCCTGAAGGCCCGAACATCGGCCTGATCAGCTACCTCGCGTCCTACGCCCGCGTGAATGAGTACGGCTTCCTCGTGACGCCGTTCCGCCGCGTGGAGAAGGGCACCTGCCGCGTGACCGACGACGTCGAGTACATGACGGCGGATGTCGAGGACCGCTACATCGTCGCGCAGGCGAGCGAGCCGGTCGACGAAAACGGCTGCCTCATCAACGAGCGTATCACCTGCCGCCACCGCGACGAGATCGTCGAGGTCGACCGCGACCGCGTCGACTACGTCGACATTTCCCCGCGCATGATGGTCTCCATCGCAACGGCCATGATCCCGTTCCTGGAAAACGACGACGCGAACCGTGCCCTCATGGGCGCGAACATGCAGCGTCAGGCCGTGCCGCTGATGGTCACGGAGGCGCCGATCGTCGCTACCGGCATCGAGCACAAGCTGTGCGTGGACTCCGGCGTGGTCATCCTCGCCGAGGACGACGGTCTGGTCATGGCCGTCTCGGCCGACAGCGTCAAGGTGCGCTACGACAGCGGCGAGATCAAGGACTACAAGCTCATCAAGTTTGCCCGCTCCAACCAGGGCACGTGCATCAACCAGCGTCCGATCGTCGCCGTCGGCGACCGCCTGAGCAAGGGCGACGTCATTGCCGACGGCCCGGCCACCTCGCAGGGCGAGATCGCGCTCGGCAAGAACCTGCTGGTCGGCTTCATGACCTGGGAAGGCTACAACTACGAGGACGCCGTGCTCATCAACGAGCGTCTGGTCATGGAGGACGTTTACACCTCCATTCATATCGAAGAGTTCGAGTGCGACGCGCGCGACACGAAGCTCGGCCCCGAGGAGATCACCCGTGACATCCCCGGCGTCGGCGACGATGCGCTCAAGTATCTCGACGACCGCGGCATCATCTGCGTCGGCGCGGAGGTGCGCAGCGGTGATATTCTGGTCGGCAAGGTCACGCCGAAGGGCGAGACCGATCTGACCGCTGAGGAGCGCCTGCTGCGCGCTATCTTCGGCGAAAAGGCGAGAGAGGTCCGCGACACTTCGCTCAAGGTCCCGCACGGCGAGGCCGGCATCATCGTCGATGTCAAGCGCTTTACCCGCGAGAACGGCGATGAGATGTCCCCCGGCGTCAACGAGGTCGTGCGCGTCTACATCGCGCAGAAGCGTAAGATCTCCGTCGGCGACAAGATGGCCGGCCGCCACGGCAACAAGGGCGTCGTGTCCCGTATTCTCCCGCGCGAGGATATGCCGTACCTGCCGGACGGCACGCCGCTCGATATCGTCCTCAACCCGCTGGGCGTGCCTTCCCGTATGAACATCGGTCAGATGCTCGAGGTGCATCTGGGCTATGCGGCCCAGGCCCTCGGCTGGAAGGTCGCAACGCCGGTCTTTAACGGTGCCAACGAGGAGACCATCCGCGAGACGCTCAACAAAGCCGGCCTGCGCGAGGACGGCAAGAGCGTGCTGTACGACGGCCGCACCGGCCAGAAGTTTGATAACGACGTCACGGTCGGCTGGGTCTACTTCCTCAAGCTCCACCACCTCGTCGATGATAAGATCCACGCCCGCAGCACTGGCCCCTACAGCCTCGTCACGCAGCAGCCGCTCGGCGGCAAGGCGCAGTTTGGCGGCCAGCGCTTCGGCGAAATGGAAGTCTGGGCGCTCGAGGCCTACGGCGCGGCTTACACCCTGCAGGAGATCCTGACGGTGAAGTCCGACGACGTGACCGGCCGCGTGCGCACGTACGAAGCCATCGTCAAGGGCGAGAACATCCCGCAGCCGGGCGTGCCGGAGTCGTTCAAGGTGCTCATCAAGGAGCTGCAGTCCCTGTGCCTGGATGTGCGCATCCTCGACGAGAACGGCGACGAGATCGAGCTCAAGGACGACGAGGACGATTACATCCCGGGTATGCGTGATGAGATGTCCTATAAGTCCGACGATGATGAGATCACCGGCAGCGGCTTCACGATCGAGGACGTACCGGTGGAGGAAGATGACAGTCTCGGCGCGTTCGGCGATGCCGGCAACGACGATGACTACACGGACGATTCTGATAAGGAGGAGGAATAAAACATGAGCTACACCCCGTTTGATGCAATTCAGATCGGCATTGCCTCCCCTGAAATGATCCTTTCCTGGTCCTCCGGCGAAGTGAAAAAGCCCGAGACCATCAACTACCGCACGCTCAAGCCCGAGCGTGACGGCCTGTTCTGCGAGCGCATTTTCGGACCCACGAAGGACTGGGAGTGCCACTGCGGCAAGTATAAGAAGATCCGCTACAAGGGCAAGATCTGCGACCGCTGCGGCGTCGAAGTCACGCGCGCAAAGGTCCGCCGCGAGCGCATGGGCCACATCGAGCTGGCCGCGCCCGTGAGCCACATCTGGTACTTCAAGGGCATCCCGTCGCGCATGGGCCTGATCCTCGATCTGACCCCGCGCGTGCTGGAAAAGGTGCTGTATTTCGGCGCGTACATCGTCACCGATCCCGGCATGACGCCGCTGCAGCGCTGCCAGATTCTGTCCGAAAAAGAGTACCGCGACATGCGCGAGAAGTATGAGGACGATTTTGAGGCCGGCATGGGCGCCGAGGCCATCAAGAAGCTCCTGCAGCAGATCGACTGCGCCAAGCTCTCCGAGCAGCTGCGCGCCGAGCTCGAGGAGGCCAGCGGCCAGAAGAAGGCGAAGATCGTCAAGCGTCTGGAGGTCGTCGAGGCCTTCCACCGCAGCGGCAACCGCCCGGAGTGGATGATCATTGACATCCTGCCGGTCATCCCGCCCGAGATCCGCCCCATGGTCCAGCTCGACGGCGGCCGTTTCGCCACGTCCGACCTCAACGACCTGTACCGCCGCGTCATCAACCGCAACAACCGTCTCAAGCGCCTCATGCAGCTCAATGCGCCGGACATCATCGTCCGCAACGAGAAGCGCATGCTGCAGGAAGCCGTCGACGCCCTGATCGATAACGGCCGCCGCGGCCGCGCCGTCACCGGCGCCAACTCCCGCGCGCTCAAGTCCCTGTCCGATATGCTCAAGGGCAAGCAGGGCCGCTTCCGTCAGAACCTGCTCGGCAAGCGTGTCGACTACTCCGGCCGAAGCGTTATCGTCGTCGGCCCGGATCTGAAGCTCTATCAGTGCGGCGTGCCGAAGGAAATGGCCATCGAGCTCTTCCGCCCGTTCGTCATGAAAAAGCTCGTCGAGGACGGCGTTGCCAACAACATCAAGTCTGCCAAGAAGATGGTCGACAAGCAGCGCACCGAGGTCTGGGACGCACTCGAGGTCGTCATCAAGGACCACCCGGTCATGCTCAACCGCGCGCCGACGCTCCACCGTCTGGGCATCCAGGCGTTCGAGCCCGTGCTCGTCGAGGGCCGCGCGCTCAAGCTGCACCCCCTGTGCTGCACCGCATTCAACGCCGACTTCGACGGCGACCAGATGGCCATCCACGTCCCGCTGTCCGCGGAGGCGCAGGCTGAGGCGCGCATCCTCATGCTCTCGGCCAACAACCTCCTCCGCCCGCAGGACGGCCACCCCGTCACCGTGCCGACGCAGGATATGATCCTCGGCGCGTACTACCTGACCTACGTCCGCCTCGGCAAGGCCGAGAAGGGCGCCGAGCAGGTGTTCGTGACCGACGCCGGCGATACCGACCTGCCGGTCGATGAGATCGTTGACGCAGACGATTTCGTCGCCGCGCAGAAGAAGGCCGAGGCCGAGGGCGGCAAGCTCCCGAGCTATAAGCCGCTCAAGGTCTACCGCGACCCGAACGAGGCCATCATGGCCTATAACTACGGCGATGTCGGCCTGCACGCGCCGATCCTGGTGCGCGTCGCGCGCGAGGTCAACGGCGAGACGCTGCACCGCACGATCGAGACGACCGTCGGCCGCATCATCTACAACGAGCCCATCCCGCAGGACCTCGGCTATGTCGACCGTACCGATCCCGAGCACATGTTCGACCTTGAGGTCAGCTTCAAGGTCGGCAAGAAACAGCTCGGCAAGATCATCGACCGCTGCATCGAGAAGCACGGCTTCACCGTCGCAACGGAAGTGCTCGATAACGTCAAGGCCCTTGGCTACAAGTACTCCACCATCGGCGCCATCACGATCTCCATCGCGGACATGACCGTCCCGGAGGAGAAAAAGACTCTTATTTCCGCCACGGAGAAGAAGGTCATCGCGATCGAGAAGAAGTACAAGCGCGGCTTCATCACCGAGGACGAGCGCTACCGTCTGGCCGTGTCCGAGTGGGAAAAGACCACGAAGGACGTCACCGCGGCCCTGCAGAACTGCCTCGATGAATTTAACCCCATCTATATGATGGCGGACTCCGGCGCCCGTGGTTCCATGGCGCAGATCCGTCAGCTCGCCGGCATGCGCGGCCTGATCGCGAACACCGCCGGTAAGACCATCGAGATCCCAATCAAGGCCAACTACCGTGAAGGCCTGTCCGTCCTCGAGTACTTCATCTCGTCCCGAGGCGCGCGCAAGGGCCTGGCCGACACCGCACTGCGTACCGCCGACTCCGGTTACCTGACCCGCCGTCTGGTCGACGTCTCGCAGGATGTCATCATCCGCGAGGAGGACTGCGGCACGACCGACGGCATCATGGCCCGCGCCGTGTTCGACAAGGGACAGGAGGTCCAGAGTCTCGGCGAGAGCATCCACGGCCGCTACCCGGCCGAGCCCGTCGTGTCGCCCAAGACCGGCGAGGTGCTGTTCGATACCGACCATATGCTCATGCCCAACGATGCCAAGGTGCTTGCTGAGCACGGCATCGAGGAGGTCAAGATCCGCAGCGTCATGACCTGCGAGGCGCGCAGCGGCGTCTGCGCCAAGTGCTACGGCATCAACCTGGCCATCGGCCAGCCGGTCAACGCCGGCGAGGCGGTCGGCGTCATCGCCGCCCAGTCCATCGGCGAGCCGGGCACGCAGCTGACCATGCGTACGTTCCACACCGGCGGCGTCGCCGGCGACGATATCACGCAGGGCCTTCCGCGTGTTGAGGAGCTGTTCGAGGCGCGCAAGCCGAAGAAGATGGCCACCCTCGCCGAGATCCCCGGCATCGTCAGCGTCGAGGAGACGAAAAAGACCTCCATCTACGCCGTCACGATTACGAACCCGGTCGACGGCGAGACCGTCACGTACAACCTGCCGTACTCTTCCGGTATCCTCGTTGCCAACGGCGACACGGTCACAAAGGGCCAGCCGCTCTCGAGCGGCGCGTACAGCCCGCACGACGTGCTGCGCATCTGCGGCGTGGATGCCTGCCAGCAGTATATCATTCAGGAGGTCCAGAAGGTCTACCGTCAGCAGGGCGTTGACATCAACGATAAGCACATCGAGATCATCGTCCGTCAGATGATGCGCAAGGTCCGCGTCGATGATTCCGGCAGCACGGACCTGCTGTCCGGCGCCATCGTGGACCTGCACGAGTTCCGCGCGGCCAACCGCGCCATCGCCGAGCGCATCGCAGCAGGGGAGACCGACCTCGTGCCCGCAACGGCCGAGCATGTCCTCATGGGCATCACGAAGGCGTCGCTCGCCACGGAGAGCTTCCTGTCGGCCGCGTCCTTCCAGGAGACCACGAAGGTGCTCACCGATGCCGCCATCAAGGGCAAGATCGACCATCTGGTCGGCCTGAAGGAGAACGTCATCATCGGCAAGCTCATTCCTGCCGGCAGCGGCCTTGCCTGCTACCGCAACTTCGAGACGAATGAGGAGCCGGCGGCTCCCGCGGAGCCCGAGGACGACGGCGTGGATCTGTCCGATCTCGCCAACATCTCCAATGCGCTTTAAACGGCCAAATACCAACCGTTTCACCGGGATATGCCTGCATATCCCGGTGAAATTTTCGCTTCCGACTTGAATAAAAATGCTTGACGAATCTTGTGCAATATGCTAAAATCCTATTTTGCGTGGGCGTGCGCCCACGGATTTGTCATGCCTGTGTAAAAAGCACAAAAATGGCCGGGATTTCCTGAAAATTTTCCGGCAGAATCACGGTTTATCCGGTGCTGTTTTCTGGCATCGTATAAATAGATCCATTTTCGAGGAAAGGAGGAAAACCATGCCTACTTTTAACCAGTTGGTGAGAAAGGGCAGAGAGAAAGTCACCTACAAGTCCACGTCTCCCGCCATGCAGAAGGGCCTCAACACCCTGAAGAACCGCGAGACCAATCTGAGTGCTCCTCAGAAGAGAGGCGTCTGCACTGCCGTGCGTACCTCTACCCCCAAGAAGCCGAACTCCGCGCTTCGTAAGATCGCCCGTGTGCGTCTGACCAACGGCTACGAGGTAACCGCCTACATCCCGGGCATCGGTCACAACCTGCAGGAGCATAGCGTCGTTATGATCCGCGGCGGCCGTGTCAAGGACCTTCCTGGCGTTCGTTACCACATCATCCGCGGCACGCTCGATACGCAGGGCGTTTCCGGACGTATGCAGGCCCGTTCCAAGTACGGTGCCAAGCGGCCGAAGGCAGGAAAGAAGTAAGTTCCAACAGCAAATTTTGCCCTGTTGTTAACTGATATATATGTATTCGTTAACCCCGGGGCGCAGACGGAGATGCACCGCATCTTCGAGTACCTGTGAAGTCATTTTTTAATGAAGGAGGGAAGTATAGTGCCCAGAAGAGGTAACGTTCCCAAAAGAGAAATTTTGCCGGATCCGATGTACAACAGCGTTCTGGTGACCAAGCTCATCAACAGCGTGATGCTCGACGGCAAAAAGGGTGTTGCTCAGAAGGTCGTGTACGATGCTTTTGACATCATCAAGGAAAAGACCGGCAAGGAACCGCTCGATGCGTTTACCGAAGCCATGAACAACATCATGCCGAGCCTCGAAGTCAAGGCCCGCCGCGTCGGCGGCGCGACCTACCAGGTTCCTATGGAAGTGCGTCCTGAGAGACGCCAGACGCTCGGCCTGCGCTGGCTGACCGGCTATGCCCGCAAGCGCAGTGAAAAGACCATGAAGGAGCGCCTCGCAGGCGAGATCATGGATGCCTGCAACAACACCGGCGCTGCTGTGAAGAAGCGCGAAGACACGCACAAGATGGCCGAGTCCAACAAGGCGTTCGCACACTTCCGCTGGTAATCTTCCGACTAGGAGCTATCAATTATGCCCAGACAATATTCCCTTGAAAACACAAGAAACATTGGCATCATGGCGCACATCGACGCCGGTAAGACGACCACGACGGAACGTATTCTGTTCTACACGGGCGTCAACCACAAGCTCGGTGAGACCCATGAAGGCACCGCCACCATGGACTGGATGGCGCAGGAGCAGGAGCGCGGCATCACGATCACGAGCGCTGCGACCACTTGCTTCTGGAAGGGCAACCGCATCAACATCATCGACACCCCGGGCCACGTCGACTTCACCGTTGAGGTCGAGCGCAGCCTGCGCGTGCTTGATGGCTGCGTGACGGTCCTTTGTGCCAAGGGCGGCGTGGAGCCGCAGTCCGAGACGGTCTGGAGACAGGCTGACCACTACAATGTTCCCCGCATGATCTACATCAACAAGATGGACATCATGGGCGCGAACTTCTACAACGTTGTCGACATGGTGCACGAGCGCCTGCGCTGCAACGCTGTTCCGATCCAGCTGCCGATCGGTTCCGAGGCGGACTTCCGCGGCATCATCGACCTGATCGAGATGAAGGCGGACGTCTACTACGACGATCTTGGCAAGGATATGCGCGTCGAGGAGATCCCCGAGGACATGCGCGCCGAGGCTGAAGAGTACCGCACGCAGCTCCTTGAGGCCGTCGCCGATTTCGATGACGAGGTCATGGAGATGTATCTGGAAGGTGAGGAAGTCCCCACCGAAAAGATCAAGGCGGTCATCCGCAAGGCCACGACGCAGGTCAAGTTCGTCCCGATCGTGTGCGGCACGTCCTACAAGAACAAGGGCGTGCAGAAGCTGCTGGACGCCATCGTCGATTATATGCCGTCCCCGCTGGACATCCCGCCGATCACCGGCACGGTGCCCAAGACGGATGAGGTCGAGCACCGCGCCGCGGACGATTCCGCGCCGTTCTCTGCTCTGGCCTTCAAGATCATGACCGACCCGTACGTCGGCCGTCTGGCGTTCTTCCGTGTCTATTCCGGCACGATCGAAGCCGGCAAATCCGTCCTGAACTCCACCAAGGGCCAGCGTGAGCGTCTGGGCCGCATCCTTTTGATGCATGCCAACCACCGCGAGGATATCACGCAGGTCTATTCCGGTGACATCGCGGCGGCGGTCGGCCTCAAGAATACGACGACCGGCGACACGCTCTGCGACGAAAAGTACCCGATCGTGCTCGAGTCGATGGAGTTCCCGGAACCGGTCATCCGCGTAGCAATCGAGCCCAAGACCAAGGCCGGGCAGGAGAAGATGGACATCGCCCTCGGCAAGCTTGCCGAGGAAGACCCCACCTTCAAGGCCTACACGGACGAGGAAACGGGCCAGACCATCATCGCCGGCATGGGCGAGCTCCATCTGGAGATCATCGTCGATCGCCTTCTGCGCGAGTTCCGCGTCGAGGCGAATGTCGGCAGACCTCAGGTCTCCTATAAAGAGACCATCACCAAGGCCGCTACGGTGGACACGCGCTACGCGCGCCAGACCGGCGGCAAAGGCCAGTTTGCACACGTCAAGCTCATGGTGGAACCCAACGAACCCGGCAAGGGCTACGAGTTCATCAACCAGATCACCGGCGGTGCGATCCCGAAAGAGTTTATCCCCTGTGTGGATCAGGGCATCCAGGGCGCGATGCAGGCCGGCGTGCTTGCGGGCTACGAGGTCGTGGACGTGAAAGTCACGCTGCTCGACGGCTCGTATCACGAGGTCGACTCGTCCGAGATGGCGTTTAAGATCTGCGGCAGCATGGCATTCAAGGAAGCCTGCCAGAAGGCGGGCCCGACGCTCCTCGAGCCCATCATGAAGGTCGTCGTTACGGCGCCGGAAAGCTATATGGGCGACGTCATGGGCGATATCAATGCCCGCCGCGGTCAGATCGCCGGCACGGACATCCGCAACGGTGCGGCGATCGTCACTGCAAACGTGCCGCTGGCATCCATGTTCGGCTATGCGACCGACCTGCGCAGCAAAACGCAGGGCCGCGCGACCTACAGCATGGAGCCCAGCCACTTCGTAGAGCTGCCGAAATCTCTTCAGGAGAAGATCATCCACGGCAGCAACTGACCTGCGCAACCGGCACAATGTGCCTTATAAGAGAGTAAGTCACGACATTATTTTAGAATTAGGAGGATATTCTAATGGCAAAGCAGATGTACAATAGAACCAAGCCCCATGTCAATATCGGCACCATCGGCCATATCGACCACGGCAAGACCACCCTGACCGCTGCGATCACCAAGGTTCTGTCCCTGGCTGACCCGAACAGCGCCGAGTTCGCCGCCTACGACCAGATCGATAAGGCTCCGGAAGAAAAGGCTCGTGGCATCACGATCAACACCGCTCACGTTGAGTACCAGACCGACGACCGCATCGGCGCCGACGGCACCGAGATCAAGGGCCGCCACTATGCGCACGTTGACTGCCCGGGCCACGCCGACTATATCAAGAACATGATCACCGGCGCTGCTCAGATGGACGGCGCGATCCTCGTTATCGCTGCTTCCGATGGCCCGATGGCTCAGACCCGTGAGCACCTGCTGCTCGCCCGTCAGGTTAACGTTCCGTACGTGCTGGTGTTCCTGAACAAGGTCGACCAGGTCGACGATCCCGAGCTGCTTGAGCTCGTCGAGATGGAAGTCCGTGAGCTGCTCGACAAGTATGACTTCCCGGGCGACGACACCCCGATCATCAAGGGCTCCGCTCTGAACGCTCTGATCTCCGAGTCCACCGATCCGAAGGCCCCCGAGTATGCCTGCATCTGGGAGCTCATGGACGCTGTTGACACCTGGATCAAGACTCCGGACCGTGCTGCTGACAAGCCGTTCCTGATGCCCATCGAGGACGTGTTCACCATCTCCGGCCGTGGCACCGTCGTTACCGGCCGTGTCGAGCGTGGCACCGTCAAGGTTGGCGATAAGGTTGAGATCGTCGGCATCAAGGACACCCAGGAGACCACCGTCACCGGCACCGAGATGTTCCACAAGACCCTCGAGTTCGCCGAGGCTGGCGACAACGTCGGCTGCCTGCTCCGCGGCATCGACAAGAAGGGCGTCGAGCGTGGCCAGGTCCTCGCTGCTCCGAAGTCCATCCACCCCCACACCAAGTTCAAGGGCCAGGTTTACGTCCTGTCCAAGGAAGAGGGCGGCCGTCACACCCCGTTCTTCAACAACTACCGTCCCCAGTTCTACTTCCGTACCACCGACGTGACCGGCGTCATCAGCCTCCCCGAGGGTGTTGAGATGTGCATGCCCGGCGATAACGTCGACATGGACGTCGAGCTGATCACCCCGATCGCGATCGAGGTCGGCCTGCGCTTCGCTATCCGTGAAGGCGGCCGTACCGTTGGTTCCGGTGTTGTCATCGCCATCAACGAGTAATTCCAGCTTTCTGAATTCCTCTCCGGCTTCGGCCGGGGAGGAATTTTTTGTTTTTCGATAAAAATGCGTTTTTAATAATTGCTTCCTATATTTCGTGGCGAAAAAAGACTCCGGGCACCGCATCGATGGGATGCGGGCGCCCGTGTCCGACATTTTGCCGGCACCTTATCCATGTATGCTTGCTTGGAACTCAAAGGAGGCAAAATCCTATGAAACAAATGCGCAAGACGTTGAGCCTGATACTGGCCCTCGTGCTGGTATTCAGTCTCGCTGCGGTCCCGGCTTTCGCGGCAGACGCGGAAGTGGAGAGCAGCACATCCGACACGGCCTATGGCCAGCTGCACAACGGTCTGCTCAGCGAGATCCTGAGCCAGATCGGCATCGCGAACGACGATAACCTTATCCACAGTATCGTCGGCGACATCGCGGCCGGTACGCTCAGCGAGGATCAGGCGTCCGCCATGGTCGATCAGCTCGCTGCGACTGGAAAGATCAGCCTGACGGACATCACGACCCTGCTTGGCAGCCTGACGGACAGCGGCCTGCTCGATGTCAGCACGGCGGCCCAGCTGCTCTATGAGCTCATGACCGAGCAGGCGCACAAGCAGTATGACCGCAGCGACAACGATTTCAGTGACGTTCCGGCCGGCCAGTGGTACACGGTCGCGGTCAGCACACTGGCCAACGTCGACGCCATTACCGGCTATGGCAACGGCACCTTCCAGCAGGGCAAGGCCATCACCCGCGCAGAATTCGTGACCATCCTCGCCGGTATCTATGGTGAGAACACGTCCAAAGGCATGCCGTTTTCCGATGTGGGCCACACCTATACGGAGCTGGCCGGCATCGAGTGCTGGACGGCGCTCGCCTGCCCCCCAAAAACAGCAAACTCCCGGCACATCCGTGCCGGGAGTTTTTTCGCCCCTTTACCGCAGACCGTGCATGAAGCCGTCCATGGCCGTCGCGTGGATGTCGCCGCCGATGACGCGGTTGCGGTAGACAAACAGCTGCGCGAGCACGGTGTCCGTCGAGCCCTCGTAGTTCGTCACACGGTAGGTATAGGCCGTGCACGTCTCGCCGGCGTAGGTGGACAGGTCAAAGCCCTGCTGCTTTTGCAGGGCGTTGTAATCGCTGAACACGCCGCTGAACACGCGCGGAATCACGATCTCCTGCATCGTTTCGGTCGCGGGGTCCGCCTCCCAGCCGAGCGCCTGCAGATAGGCGATGCGCCCGTCGGTCGTCGTGACGTTGTAGTGCGCCGAGAGCACGCCGTCATTGCTGCGCCAGATAACGGCCAGCGCCAACAGCATGGACAGACCGATGAGCGCGAACACGACGGTCCGTCTTGTCCAGTGAAAGGATTTGAGCTTCATAACCACACCTCGGAACAAGCCTATTCAAATTTGCCGCCGGATATGTTATAATGAAACCAAATGTCCGCAAAGGAGGGGCGCGCGTGATCCGTCTGGACAAATATCTGGCCGATACCGGCGCCGCTTCCCGGCGCGAGGCCAAGGCGTATATCCGCCGCGGCGAGGTCACGGTCGACGGTGTGCCTGCCCGCGCACCGGAGCAGAAGATCGCGGAAACGGCGGTCGTCTGTCTGCGCGGCCAGCCCCTGCGTTATCAGACATATCATTACTACATGCTCCACAAACCCGCCGGCGTCCTCACCGCGACGGCCGACCGCAGCCAGCCGACGGTGCTTGACCTGTTCCCGCCGGAACTGCGGCGCTTCGGGCTCGTGCCCGCCGGGCGGCTCGATAAGGACACGACCGGTCTGCTGCTCGTCACGGACGATGGGGACTATGTTCACCGCGTCATCACGCCGAAAAAGCATGTGCCAAAGGTCTATTTCGCGCGCACGGACGGGCAGCCGACGGATGCGGATGCAGAGCGCTTCGCGCAGGGCGTTGTCCTCGGCGACGGGACGCAGTGCCTGCCCGCCCGGCTGGAGCTCCTGCCGGAGCAGGGGGGCTGCCGCGTCACGGTTTATGAGGGGAAATACCACATGGTCAAGCGGATGCTCGCCGGCTGCGGGACGCCCGTTTTGCAGCTGCACCGCCTGTCGATCGGGGCGCTGACGCTCGATCCCGCGCTGTCCCCGGGCGCTTACCGGGAACTGAGCCCGGAAGAGGCAATGCTCGTTTTTTCGCTGCCAACTTCGTGATAATTTACAAAAGTTCGGGAAATTATCCGACTAACTCACGAAATTTCGAAAATTATTCACAAAAAACGACCATTTTTCTATTGAAAAATGCACATAAATCGGCTATTATGTAAAGTAGGAAATTGGTAGGTGCTGTGGGAGACTGCGGCGGCCGTTCGTAGGAGGAAAAGATATGTCGAGCAGAATTTTTCAGGGCGTGATCGTTCAGATGAAAGACGCCACCACGCGCTGCATCGGTGTCGTGGACGAGCAGGGGTTTGTCATTGCCTGCAGTGAGCTTTCGATGATCGGCTCGCGTCTGGATGACTTTCAGGCCGCAGTGGGCGAAGTGCAGGAGCAGCTGTTTGCAACGGACACGCGCACGTATAAGATCCTGTCTGCCAGCACGGCGCGCTTTGAGTATGCCGTGTTCGTCGAGGGCAATGACCAGACGGCGCGCAGCATCTGCATTCTCGCAGCCATCGGCATGACGGAGGCCAGCACAAACTTTGAGGAAAAGCACAACAAGGCTGCTTTCGTCAAAAACATCATTTCGGACAACATTCTCCCCGGCGACGTGTATGTGCGCGCCAAGGAGCTGCATTTTACCACCGACGTGCCGCGCGCCGTGCTGCTGGTGCGTCAGGTGAACGTGACGGATATCGCCGTGCTCGAGCTGATCCAGAACATGTTCCCGGACCGGCAGCATGATTTTGTGCTCAGCGTGAGCGAGTCGGACATCGTCGTCATCAAGGAAATGACACCGGACGAGACCTCGGAGGATATCTGCGCGCTGGCCGAGAGCATCGAGCGCGCCGTGCATACCGAGCTGCACGTGCAGACGGTCATCGGCATCGGCACGACGGCCAACCACCTGCGCGAGCTGGCTGACCGCTACAAGGAGGCTCAGGTCGCCATCGAGGTCGGCAAGGTGTTTGAAAACGAGAAGCCGGTCATTCATTACGATAACCTCGGCATCGGCCGCATCATTTATCAGCTGCCGACGACGCTGTGCGAGATGTTCCTGTCCGAAGCGTTCAAGAAAAACCCCATCGAGGCACTCGATGAGGACACGCTCGACACGATCAATCGCTTCTTTGAGAACAACCTCAACGTTTCGGAGACGGCGCGCAAGCTCTACGTCCATCGAAACACTTTGGTATACCGGTTGGAGAAAGTCAAGAAGATCACGGGCCTGGATCTGCGCGAGTTTGAGGATGCGATCCTCTTCAAGGTCGCGGTCATGGTAAAGAAATACCTCGACTCTCAGAACACCGCCAAGTTCTGAGCGCTTACCCGGGCGGGCGTAAGCCCAACATATTGGAGGACATCTTATGGTTCAAATGAACGATGTGAAGATGGTCTACGGAAACACGGAGGCTGCGGCCCTCAACGGTATCTCGTTTACGATCAATGAGGGCGAGTTTGTGTTTCTGGTCGGACCGTCCGGCTCCGGCAAGACGACGATCATCAAGCTGATCACCGGCGAGCTGAGCCCCACATTCGGACAGATCACGGTCAACGGCTTTGACATGCAGGGCATCAAGCGCCGCAAGCTGCCGAAGCTGCGCCGGACACTGGGCGTCATTTTTCAGGATTTTCGCCTGATCGACAAAATGACGGTGTATGAAAACGTTGCGTTTGCCATGCGCGTGGTGGGGGCGTCCAATAAGGAGATCCGCCGCCGCGTGCCGCAGGTGCTCGAGCTGGTCGGCCTGGCCGACCGGGAAAAGCGCTTCCCGGCGGAGCTTTCCGGCGGCGAGCAGCAGCGCGTGGCCATCGCCCGCGCGCTCGTGAACAATCCGCGCATGATCATCGCGGACGAACCGACCGGCAACCTCGACCCGGTGCGCAGCCTGGAGCTGATGCTGCTGCTGGAGAAGATCAACGAGCTCGGCACCACGGTCCTCGTGGTGACGCACGAAAAGGAACTGGTCGACGCTTTTTCCAAGCGCGTCATCTCCATCGACGCCGGAAGAGTCATCAGTGACGGATTGGACGGGTACTACGGATATGAAGCTGAATAGATTCAACTATCTGATGGCGCAGGGCGTGAAAAACATCTTCACGCACGGTTTCATGTCCTTCGCGTCGATCACGATCATCATCGCGTGCCTGCTCATTATGGGCAGCTTCTCGCTGCTGACGCTCAACATTGACGCGAACATCGACCGCCTGCAAAACCAGAACGAGGTCATCGCCTACGTCGATGAGACGCTCACGGAGGACGAGGCCCGGGCCATCGAGCCCAAGGTCGCCGCAGTGGCGAATGTCGCCTCGGTCGAGTTCATCACGCGCGAGCAGGCCATGCAGACGTTCGAGGCCGAGTATGACTCCGACCTCTTTGACAACATTGACGCGTCGGTCTTCCGTCACCGCTACGTCGTGACGCTTGACGACTTGTCGCTCATGAAGGACACGCAGGCTGCGCTGAAAAATGTGGACGGCATCGCCGATGTCACGGCGCACCTGGACTACGCGGAAAACTTCATCACGTTCCGGAACATTGTGAGCGTTGTCTCCGTCGTTTTGATCGTGATCCTCATTGCGGTGTCCCTGTTTATCATGACCAACACCATCAAGCTGGCCACGTTCGGCCGGCGTGAAGAGATCGCCATCATGAAGATGGTCGGTGCGACGAATGGCTTCATCCGTCTGCCGTTCGTGGTCGAGGGCCTTGTGCTCGGCCTGGTCGGCGGCCTGATTGCGTTCCTGCTCCAGTGGGGACTCTACAGCCTGATCGTCAGCAAGATCATGTCCACCATGGCGGCCGGCATCATCACGGTGCTCCCGTTTGCATCCGTGTCGCTGCCGCTGCTGCTGGTGTTCCTCGGCGTTGGTGTGCTCGTCGGCGTGTTCGGCGGCCTCACGGCCATTCGCAACTATCTGAAAGTCTAAGGAGGAAATCGAATGAAGATGAACCGCAAAGTCGTTCGATCCGTTATTTGCGTGCTGCTGGCGCTGATTTTCATCATCTCGCTCATGACGGCACTGATCCCGACCAACGCCAGCGCGGCGTCTCAGTCGGAGATCAACCAGCTCACGCAGCAGCGCAAAGAGCTGCAGGCCAAGCAGAAAGAGCAGCAGAAGACCATCAACAACCTGCGCTCCAAGAAAGCCAGCGTGGTGGATCAGAAGGCCGCGCTCGATCGGGAAAACGATCTGGCTGAGCAGGAGATCGTGCTCGTCAAGGAGCAGATCACGGCCTATGACCAGCAGATCGAGGACAAGGGCGTTGAGCTCGAGGCTGCCAAGCAGGAAGAAGAGGCCCAGACGGTCCGCTTCCGCAGCTGTGTGCGCCACCTCGAGGAGTACGGCCAGATGTCCTATATCGCCATCCTGCTCGAGGCGACCAGCCTGTCCGACCTCCTTGCCCGCATGGACATGGTCGGTGAGGTCATTGCATATAATAAGCAGGTGCAGGCCGACATGACGGCCGCCCGTGAAAAGGTTGAGACCGTCAAGGCGGAGCTCGAGGATGCCCGCACCGAGCTGCAGGATAAGCAGTCGGAGCTTGAGACCAAGCAGGTCGCGCTGCAGCAGAAGGTTGCGGAGGCCAATGCGCTGCTCGCCGGCCTAGAATCGGATATCAACGCCTATAAGAGCGTCTACGATCAGTATGAGCAGCAGCAGAAGAACGTGCAGTCGCAGATCGACAAGCAGGTCGAGGAGCTGCGCCGCCAGGAGGAAGCGAACAAGAACAACAACCCCGGCTATGACCCGGGCAAAGCCAACGGTTCCACCGGTACCATGATGTGGCCGTGCCCGTCCTGCCATTACATCACCTCGCAGTTCGGCTGGCGCTACCACCCGATTTATCATACGCAGAAGTATCACTCCGGCGTGGACATCGGCGCAAGCTACGGCGCGACCATCGTTGCGGCCGACGGCGGTACGATCATCACGGCCGGCTCCGTGTCCGGTTACGGCAACTGCGTTGTCATCAACCATGGCAACGGCATCACCACACTCTACGGCCATATGAGCTCCATTGCGGTGTCCGTCGGTCAGAAGGTCTCCAAGGGTCAGACGATCGGCTATGTCGGCTCGACCGGCAACTCCACCGGCCCGCATCTGCACTGGGAAGTCACGGTCAACGGCGTGCGCCAGAACCCGCTCAACTATGCGAGCTGATCGGACATATTTTGACTGAATGAAACTGCCGGGCGGCCGGAAAATGGCTGCCCGGCTCGTCTGCTGCATTGGGGACTGCCCGGTGCGGGCAGCAAATGGATCCGGAGGGATAGCATGGACGAACACAAGCCACAGGAACAGGCACCGGAAAAAGTGCCCGCCCGCAGAAAAAGCGGCAGAATGCGCGGCTGGAAGGCGAGTATTCTTGCCTGTGTGATCTGCATTCTGGTCACTGCGCTGGTCACGTCGCTGATCTTCGTCGGCAAATTTGGCGGCAGCAGCAACTATAAGCTCGCGCTGAAGTTTGCGCAGGTCAAGCAGGTCGTGGACAAAGACTATATCGGCGACGCGGACGACACGGCCATCAGCGACGCTTCGTCGAGCGCGATCATCAGCGCCATCGGCGACAAATGGAGCTATTACATGACGGCCGAGGAATACAAGGCCTACCAGATGTACTCCAACAATGAGTACGCCGGCATCGGCGTGACGATCCAGCTTGACGATAAGACGAAGGGCTTTCGCATCACGGCGGTGACGAGCGATTCGCCCGCGGCGAAAGCCGGCCTCAAGCAGGGCGACATCATCATGGCGATCGACGGGGAGGATGTCACGGGCAAGACGCTCTCGGACGTGCAGAGCACCATCCGCGCCAAGCTCAACAAAACGCTCAAGCTCACCATCCAGGATTCTGCCGGCAAGAGCCAGACCGTCACACTCGACTGTACGGTCATCTACACCGACCCTGTGACGTATAAGCTCATGGACAACGGCGTCGGCTATATCCAGATCCGCAACTTTGAGACCGGCGGCGGCAGCCGTGCCGTGCAGGCGGTCGATAAGCTGCTCGACCTCGGCGCAAAGTCGCTCGTGTTCGACCTGCGCGATAATCCCGGCGGCCTGCTCTCGGAGCTCATCACGATCCTGGACCACCTGCTGCCGCAGGGCGACCTGTTCGTGAGCGTCGACGGCAACGGGAAAGAGACCGTCACGCAGAGCGACAGCGTCTGCGTCAAGGTGCCGATGGCGGTCATCGTCAACGGCAACACCTACAGTGCGGCGGAGTTTTTCGCGGCCGCGCTGCAGGAGTATGACTGGGCGACCATCGTCGGTCAGAACACGACCGGTAAGGGCCGCAGCCAGACGACCATCGCGCTCCCGGACGGCAGCGCCGTGCACATCTCGAGCCGGAAATATCTCACGCCCAACCGCGTGGACCTGTCCGAGCAGGGCGGCCTTGTGCCGGATATCGTCGTGGCCCCGGCCGCGGACAGCGAGGTCGATGCGCAGCTCGAGGCGGCCATCGCCGTGCTGCGCTGAATCAAAATCGTATACACGAAAATTTCAATGATATAAGGAGACGGATTATGGCGATCGACAGCAGATATAAGATGAGTCAGGAGCGTCTGGACACGCTCAAGGAAGAACTGCACTACCTCGAGACGACCCGCGAGAAGGAAGTCGCGGAGCTCATCAAGGAGGCGCGCTCGTTCGGTGACCTGTCGGAAAACAGCGAGTACGACGAGGCCAAGACGGAGCAGGGCAAGCTCTATTCCCGTATTGCCGAGATCACGGACCTGATCGAGAACGCCGAGGTCGTGGAGAAGGTCGAAGTCGCGGCGGATGTCGTGACCATCGGCAGCCGCGTGCGCGTGCTCGATGTCGATGAGGACGTGGAAGAGGAGTACACCATTGTCGGCTCGCAGGAGGCCAACCCCATGGAAGGCTGCATTTCGGACGACAGCCCGTTCGGCTTTGCGCTCAAGGGCCACAAAGTCGGCGAGACCGTCACGGTCGCAGCCCCGGTCGGCGAGCTGCAGTTCAAGATCATCGCCGTCGAAAACGAAGACTGAGGAGTCCATCATGAACGAAGAGAGAAAGAACCAGCAGGCGGCGGCAGAGCCGTCCCTGTCCGAGATCCTTCAGGTGCGCCGTGACAAGCTCAAGGCGCTGCAGGATGCCGGGCGCGACCCCTTCACGCAGACACGTTTTGCGCGCAGCGCCTATTCGGCCGACATCAAGAACGATTTTGATGCCTATGACGGCAAAACGCTGCAGGCCGCCGGCCGCATCATGTCCAAGCGCGGCATGGGCAAGGCCATCTTCTGCGACATTCAGGACGACCGCGGCCAGATCCAGCTCTACGTCCGCAAGGACGCCGTGACGGAGCAGGAGTTTGCCGATTTCCGTAAGTATGACATCGGCGACATCATCGGCGTGAGCGGCTATGCGTTCAAGACCAAGACCGGGGAGATCTCCATTCACGTGCAGCAGGTCACGCTGCTCAGCAAGTCCCTGCGACCGCTGCCGGAGAAGTTCCACGGCATGACGAACACGGAGCTGCGCTACCGCCAGCGCTACGTGGATCTCATCATGAACCCCGAGAGCAAGCGCAATTTCCAGATCCGCAGCCGGTTCGTGGCCTACCTGCGTCGCTATCTGGACGGTCTGGGCTTCATGGAGGTCGAGACCCCCGTGCTCAGCCCCATCGCCGGCGGCGCGACGGCGCGCCCGTTCATCACGCACCACAACACGCTCGATATTGATATGTATATGCGCATCGCGACCGAGCTGCACCTCAAGCGCCTGATTGTCGGCGGCATTGAGCGCGTGTATGAGGTCGGCCGCATCTTCCGCAACGAGGGCATGGACACCAAGCACAACCCGGAGTTCACGACCTGTGAGCTCTATCAGGCCTACACCAACCTCGACGGCATGATGGACATCCTCGAGGGTATCCTCTCCGGTGCCGCCAAGGAGATCCTTGGCACGTATCAGCTCCAGTGGCTGGGCCATGATGTCGACCTCACGCCGAGCTGGCGCCGCGTGACCATGGCCGACGCCGTCAAGGACGTCACGGGGGCCGACTTTATGGCCATTATTGGCGACGCGGACGCGGCGGTCGCCCTCGCCAAGAGCGTGGGCGTGGACATGGAAAACGTCGCCCACACGTGGGGCAACGCGCTCTATGAGACGTTCGACCAGAAGGTCGAGTCCACGCTCATCCAGCCGACCTTCATCACCATGTACCCCGTGGAGGTCAGCCCGCTGGCCAAGCGCAGCCCCGAGCAGCCCGCGCTCACCGAGCGCTATGAGATGTTTATCTGCGGCTGCGAGATGGGCAACGCCTTCTCCGAGCTCAACGACCCCATCGACCAGTACCAGCGCTTCAAGGCGCAGGCCGAAAAGCGCGCCCACGGCGACGAAGAGGCCAACATGATGGACGAGGACTTCGTCATGGCGCTCGAATACGGCATGCCGCCCACCGGCGGCCTGGGCTTCGGCATTGACCGCTGCTCCATGCTGCTGTGCGGCGCAAGCTCCATCCGCGACGTGATCCTGTTCCCGACAATGAAACCTTTGGACTCCGACAAGAAGGTTTCCAAGGAAGTTTCAGCTCCTGCGGAGGCTGCTCAGGCGGCTCCGGTTGTGGAGGAAAAAATCGATTTTTCCAATGTTCAGATCGAGCCGCTGTTCCAGGATCAGGTGGATTTTGACACCTTCTCCAAGAGCGATTTCCGTGCCGTGAAGGTCAAGGAATGCGAAGCCGTGAAGAAGTCCAAAAAGCTCTTAAAGTTCGTTTTGGACGACGGAACCGGCACAGATAGGGTCATTTTGAGCGGAATTCACGAGTATTATGAGCCGGAGGAGCTGGTCGGTAAGACCTGCATTGCAATCACCAATCTGCCTCCGAGAGCGATGATGGGCATTGATTCCTGCGGTATGTTGATTTCCGCCGTGCATCACGAAAACGGCGAGGAAAAGCTCCATTTGCTGATGGTCGATCCTCACATTCCGGCAGGCGCAAAGCTCTATTGATTGCCCCCTGATCGGGCTAAAAAAGCCTCTCGTACACCAATCCGTACACCAATTTACACCAAGGGTGCACCACGGATGCCGAGAAAAATGTGCGATTGAATTTCAGCCTCGCAGAAGTGATTCTGCGGGGCTGTTTTTTTTGAAAACTATATATTCAGATATGCGACTCGGTGAGAAATCACCGGGTCTTATTTTTTGCGCTCACTACGCCTACTAAACAGGCGCAGTGGGCGCTTTTTTGTTTTCTAAAACCGGCACAAAAAATTTTTTTGAAAAAGTGTGGGAATCTCGCAAAAAAATTCGGCAAAGAGAAAGTGAGAAGGCGAAAAGCCTTCCGGGAACCTTGAAAATTTCATATACATTCATCAGATACATTCCTTGAGTCAACAGCCAAATGAAGGTACGCCAAGACCCACCTGCCGCTAACGGTATCAGCGGGACAAAAGGTGGAGAGCGACCCCGAAACCATTCTGAAATATCTGGCAGCTACGGATACGGCCACGACAGGCTTAGTTTATGGTGTCAATCAGGGAAAGGGCAGAAGAAGTCTCGCTGCCGGTGCCAGGGGTGGTGGGAATCAGCACCAGAGGTACGCCGGGGGTTGGGGTCGCAAAGTCCGGGGCCAGATACCGGTTGATGGGAAACTCGCTGTGGATCAGCTGGTTTACGCATTTGGCAATATCCATGGTAGCCCCGCCGCCGATACCGATAATGCCGTCGATCTTCGCTTCAACGGCAATGGATGCCACATGGTTTACCATGACGTCCGTAGGGTCACGGTCAAATTCATCGCAGATAACATAGTCCAGTCCTTCTGAGTCCAGTGCGTCGTACAGCGGCTGAAATGCACCCATCTTTTTCAAAACAGGATCGCTCAAAACGAAGATGTTTTTGCAGCCTGCTTTCTTCAATTCTTTCGGTGCCTCAGTTGTAAGACCAGCGCCGAACAGTACCCGGGGCTTTTTTGCAATGCTGAAGCTTTTAACCATTTTGTTTTCCCTCCATTAATAACAATTTTTGTCGAAATTTTCACTTCTTTCTACAAAATAGCATATTTTTCATCCCCTTTGAAATGCCAAAGCTGTATACCTGATCCCAGACAGCTATTCGTTTTCGGTATTCCAGCTGTGTACAGACGGGAAAAAGCACCCCATTTGCTCGCCAATGAAGCAAATGGGGTGCTTTTGCTGTTGCCGGGGGGATCAGTCAATGATCAGGGTTTCCATTTCACTGTATTCTTCATCAAAGTGCATGTTCTGCAAATAGGAGGCAAAGCGGCTGGCCAGCGTGTTTTCCGGCTGGTAGGCAATACATAAATCTGCGTAGTTGATATTGGAGTCGGGAACAATGACGGAACGGAAAAAATCTTTTGGGCTTTGCTCGTCCATCCAGTATGAGGAACCGATAGCGAGATAGCCGTTTAAGACGGCGGTAGAGAGCCGTGCGGTTGACGAATTGCAGGCAAATGCATCCTTGAAGCTTACTCCGTGTTTTTCAAACATGTTCAGCGTGTACTTTTGCATACCGGAGCCTCTTTTCATGATGACAAACTGTTCTCCCACAATATCAGACAACTTTAAAGGATGTATATCATAAAGCCTGTGGCTTTTGGGGATGAGGATAGTAGGGGAAATTTTCAAAACGGTCTCAACAACGCCGGGATAATGTCCGGGAAAATAATCTCTCAGGTTGAACGCAATGTCAATTTGGCCTGCTATATACCGTTCGGCCAAGTCATTAGTGCTGTACGCAAAGATACGGATGTCCAGATTGGGGTGGACGGACTTGACATACATTGCGGTTCTCAGAATCAGATCATAAGAGAGATCCTCCCGGATGCCGATATTCAAGGTGCCGGCATAATCCTGCCGGAAGGATTTCATTTTTTCGAGCAGACGAAACTGGGAATTCATGAGCTTGGTCTGCTCCTCATAGAAGACCTTTCCGGCCGGGGTAAGGGAGATGCCGGTACTCTTACGGGAAAACAGCTCAGTGCCCAGCTCGTCTTCCAGCGCCGTGATGCGCCGGCTCAGGGTGGGCTGAGAGATATACAATCTTTTTGCCGCTTCGGAAAAACTGCCGGAGGTACAAATGCTGAGAAAATAATTTATGCTGTCAAAATCCATAGTCCGCATACCCCTTTCTAGCTTTTTATCCATAATAACGAAAGCCCTGTGCTTTGTCAAACAAATAATGAATAGCGGCAGGCCTTGGGCAATGCATTTTTGGTATTTTTCACGAAAAAGAAAGGGTGATACAATGAAAACAACGCATAAATCTACAAAAAATACAAATTTTTTCGAAATGAGGTAAAACCATGAGCGAAAATCAAGTCATCACTCCCGAACAGCTGGAAGAGTATATGCAGGGCCTGTATGCCAAGAGCAAGGTAGCACAGAAAAAGTTTGAACGCGAGTTTACCACCAACCGCCGTGTGGACGAAGTGCTTCGCGCCATCGGTATGAAGACTTGCGAATATGCAGAGGAACTCTGCACTGATGCTCTCAACGAGACCAAGATGGGCAACGTAAACGATAAGATGTCCAAACTGAAGGGCATTGTCTTCGGCCAGTGGGCTATTTGCAAGGGCCAGAACACTGTGGACTATGAAGACAGCCCTCTGGAGCCCGGCATCAAGATTCTCTACAAGCCCATGGGCGTAATCGGCTGCGTTATGCCCAGCACCAACCCTGTGGCCACCATCATCGGCAACGCCATGATGGCACTGAAGGGCCGCAACTCCGTGATTATCGCGCCTCACCCCATGTCCGTGCGGCTGTCTGTGAAGATGGTTAAGCTGCTGAGAGAGGCGCTTGAATCCGTAGGTGCTCCTGCTGACCTGATTCAGTGCATCAGCGAAGAGTACGCCAGCAGAGAGGCAACCAACCTGATGATGAGCACCTGTGACGCCTGCATTTCCACCGGCGGTGCCGGCCGTGTCAAGGCTGCATACTCCTCCGGTAAGCCTGCATTCGGTGTGGGTCAGGGAAACGTTCAGGAAATCGTTGATCTGGGCATCAGCGACGCTGAGCTGGAGAGACAGGCGACCCTGTGTGTAGCACACCGCGCCAAGGACAACGGTGTTCCCTGCGCAGGTGCCCAGACCGTACATATCCATGCCCAGCAGCTGGAGCAGTGGAAGGGATACATGCAGGAGCATGGCGCTTTCCTCATTGATAAGGATGAAGATATTGCGGCCCTTCGTGCTCTGGTGTTCCCTGACGGTGGCACCAAGCTCAACAGAGCAGTTGTGGGCAAGTTCCCCTATCAGGTGGGCGAAATGTGCGGCCTGAACATTCCCGAGACCGCCAAGATCATGCTGGTCAAGAATCAGGCCTGGGGCGAGGCCGAGGTTCTCTGCCGCGAGATTCTCTTCCCTATCGTTCGCTACACCGTTTATGAAAAGTTCGAGGATGCGGTTGACCGGGCTGTTGCAAACCTTGAGGTAGAGGGCGCTGGACACACCAGTACCCTGTGGACCACCAATGATGACCATGTAGAGTATGCGGCGAAGCGTATTCCTGTGGGCAGATTTCACATCAACCAGCCCACCATGGGCGGCAGAATCCCTATCATCACCTCTATTACCATCGGCTGCGGCACCTGGGGCGGCAACTCTGTCTCCGAAAACCTGACCTTCCGCCACCTGCTGAACAAAACCAGAGTTACCCGGGAAATCTCTGGCACCCAGCCCTGGTACTGCACAGATTGGGATAATTTTGAAAAATTCAATCCTCTTGCAGAATAAAGGAGCATAGAAGTGAGATTATACGAAGGACTTCGCGTCGTTGAGTTTACTACCAATATAGCCGGCCCCACAATCGGCCGTTGGCTTGCCGAGTACGGCGCAGACGTCATTCATGTGGAGCGTCCGGTTTACGGCGATGACAGCCGTGGATACCCTCCCATGTTTGACGGTGTCAGCGCCCAATATCACACCCTAAACCACGGCAAAAAATCTCTGGTTCTTGACCTGAAAGACCCGGAAGGTCTGAAAATCGCCAAAGAGCTGTGCAAAACCGCCGACATCGTACTGGAAAGCAACCGGCCCGGCGCAATGGACAGACTGGGGCTGGGCTATGAAGCCCTGCGGGAGATTAACCCCCGGCTGATCTACGGCTCCATCTCCGCATGGGGTCACAAAGGCCCTTATGCGGACAGACCCGGCTATGACGTAATTGCGCAGGGCGCATCGGGCATGATGTACTACAACGGCGACGACAACACCGGTCCGGTAAAGGTCTTTTGTGAAATCGGCGACTACGGCGCCGCAACCTCCGGATTCGGCGCAATCAATGCCGCGCTGTACTACCGTGAAAGAACCGGTCTGGGCCAGTATGTGGACATCTCTCTGGTGAAAACCCTTGCGTCCATGGCGGTAAAGCTGGATGACCAGCGCATCTACCACCGGGAGACGAAAAAGACCGGCAGTCAGGGTTCCAACCTGCTCTGCCCCTACGGCACCTTCAGATGTCCCGATGGCAAGTACATCATCATTGCCTGCTCCAACAACAGCCTGACCTTCCGCTTCTTCCGCCTCATCGGCCGTCCTGAGCTTTGCGAGGACCCCCGCTTTGCTTCCAATATGAAGCGACTGGAAAATACCGAAATTCTGATGCCGGTGCTGTATGAGTGGCTGGAGAAAATGGGTACTGCGGCAAACGCGGAAAAAGCGCTGCTGTCTGCCGGGCTGCCCTGCTCCAGAGTATACACCTATGAAGATGTGGACCAGGACCCCCATTACAATGAGGCCGGCTGGTTTGCCGACATCCCCATGCCCGAAGGAATGGCCCTGAGAACCCGTCGTCTAGTGGGCAGCCCCTTTGAATTCTCAGCCGACAAACCGGAGTACAAACCTCTTGAAGGCTTCGGCTGCGGCAACTATGAGATCCTTGGCCAGCTTGGCTACTCCAAAGAGCAGGTCGATCAGCTTGAGACAAGATGGGCTGAGGCTGTTAAGAAATCCTAAGATACCACTGCGTTCTTCTTTTGCACGAGGGCTCTGCCAAAAACAGGACTCTTGTGCGGCACACCCTCCAGATTTTTCATTACGAGGTGACACGATGAGCGATAAATACAATATTCTTTTCACTCCTTTTAATATCGGAAAACAGCAGATTAAGAACCGTTTCATTATGGGCCCCATGGGATGCAACCAGATGTATGACTCCTATGGCGCACTGAATAACGACGGCATTGCCTATTACACCGAGCGGGCAAAAGGCGGCTTCGGTGCGGTCTTCCTTGGCGTGGCCATGGTCGACAATCTGGTAGACAACTATCCGCCTACATTAGTAGAAAACCCGCTGTATGCACCGGGCAGATACAAGAAAATGGCCAGTATGCTGGTGGAGCGCTGCGGCGCATACGGCACGAAAGTGTTCGGCGAAGTGGGTATGGGCGGTGGCCGTAACTCCCGCGGGGCCCTTGCTCCTTCTGCAGTAGAGACCTTCAACTTTCCCAATGAGCGCAACCGAGAGATTACGGTGGATCAGATCCACAAGAAGCAGGAGTGCATGATCAAGGCTGCTGCTCTGATGAAGGACAGCGGTTTCGCCGGTGTGGACCTGCACGCAGCCCACTGGGGCTACCTGTTGGACAATTTTCTTATGCCTATCGCGAACCACAGAGAAGATGAGTACGGCGGATGCCTGGAAAACCGGGTTCGCGTAATCACCGAAATGGTTGAAGGAATTCATCAGGTCTGTGGCAGCGATTTTGCTGTTACCATTGGTCTCGGCGTCAAGAGCTTCATCACTGCTTTGAACAAGGGTTCTCTCACCGGCGAAAACGAGGCCGGCCGTACCGTGGAAGAGGCCATTGAGATTGCGAAACTGCTGGAGAAGGCCGGTGTTAACGCCATTCTGGCTGACGTTGGCATTTACGACTCCTTCTATCACGCATGTCCTCCCGGCTATATGCCCAAGGGGCACGCACTGGATCTGTACGCGCAGGTGAAGGAGCAGGTGGGTATTCCTGTTCTGGCCCGTTCCAGAATGGGCGATCCTGACCTTTGCCTCCACGCAGTGGAATCCGGCAAGGTGGACGGCGTTGTTCTGGCCCGTCCTGCGCTGGCTGACCCCTATTTCCCCAGGAAAATCGAGATGGGCATTCCTGAGAAGATCAGACCCTGCATTGGGTGCAATGTAGGTTGCTACGGCAATATGGTGGAAAGAGGAATTGCCGGCGGCTGTGCTGTAAATCCCAGAGCCACCAGAGAACTGAACACTCGTCCCCGCAAGGCGGTCAATCCCAGAAAGATTGCCGTTATCGGCGGCGGCCCTGCGGGTATGCAGGCTGCGATCACTGCAGCAGAGTGCGGCCACACCGTAGAGCTTTTTGAGAAAAATTGCGCTCTGGGCGGCGAAGTTCTGGCTGCAGGTGCCGATTCCATGAAGGTCGACGTCCGCAGATACAAGGACTGGCTGATCGGCGAGCTGCGTGACAACAAGGTTCCTGTACATCTTAACACCCTTATTACCGCAGATGAGGTCCAGATCCGCGGCTTTGACACCGTCATTCTGGCTACCGGCGCAGAAAGTGTCGCTCCTGCCTCCATCAAGGGCATCAACAAGGCAGTCTCCGCTTTGGATGTGCTGGAAGGCAAGGTGAGCACCGGTAAGAAGGTGCTTGTGGCCGGCGGTGGTCAGATTGGCTGCGAGACGGCTGTTGCTCTGGCCCGTGACGGCTATGAGGTCTCTCTGCTTGAGGCTATGCCCTCGGTGATGGACGTGATGTTCGTACCCAAGCAGCCCAAGATGATGCTCAAGGCCATGCTGGAGCAGTACAAGGTCAACATGCTCACCGGTATGAAGCTGCTGGAAGTCAACGAAAAGGGCGCGCTGATCCAGAAAACTGACGGATCCACTGAACCCGAACAGATGGAATGCGACACCACCGTACTGGCCATCGGTCTCCGTCCCGTCAACGCTCTTGCCGAGAGTTTCAGAGGCAGAAACATTACCATTTACCAGATCGGCTCTGCCCGCAGAGTAGGAGACATCTTCGGTGCGGTGCATGACGCGTTTGAAGTTGTTTACAACATGGATTGATAAAGTTATGGCTGACATCAGAGAACTGATTTTTCAAAAAAACGGTTCCGACAAAGTAACCGCCGGAATCTATACAGACAGTGACGGTATCGTATCCGGCATACCTGCTGCCCTGAAAAAGGCGGAGGAGACTGGGCTTTCTGTCACCTACGCAGTGCATGAAGGTGAAGATGTCTTTGCCGGGGATATGCTCATGGAGTTTTCCGGAATACCCACCCAGATCTGTACAGCGGAGGACAGCCTCATCAGTGAGATCTCCAAATATTCCGGCGTGGCCACGGCGGCGAGAGCATTCAGCCGTAAGGTCAGCGGCCGGGCGAAGATCGTTTGCGGCTCCTGGAAAAAAATGCCCGGAGAAATCAAAAACAAACTTCGCCAGGCCATGCTGACAGGCGGCGTCTCTGTTCGCATGTGCGATGAGCCCATGATCTATCTGGACAAGAATTATGTGGCCATCTTCGGTGGCGTGCAGAAAGCGCTGATCGCAGTCGCTGGTATCAATGACCGTAAAAAAGTCATTCAGGTCAAAGGCCGCTATGAAAACGGCAACATCGTCCGGGAAGCTCTTACTGCCCTTTACTCCGGCGCAGACACTATTTATGTGGACAGTGGAAAAATTGAAGACCTGAAAGCAGTCTCCGAAGCCCTGCGCAGTGCCCTCAGTGAGCTGCAGACCGGGGATGAAGAGCGAAAGCTCAGCCTGGCATACGGCGGAGGAGTGGTTCTGGATCAGATTGAGGAGATTATTGCCGCCGGTGCCGACATTATCGGCGTGGGCCGGGCCATAATCGATGCTCCGCTGATGGATCTGCGGCTGGAAGTGAAAGAGGTTCAGGCTGCCAAATATCAGCACTCCCAGTATCAGCTGTTCAATAAGCACGAGCTTACTATACAGGGCATACATCTCAATGGGACAAATCTGAATGAGCTTTCAGACGTAGTGGCCGATGTGATCGGCGTTTCCCGGGAGGATGTACTTGTTATTGACGTCCGGGACAGCTTCGTTTGCCTGGATGTACTGTGCAGCCACCTGGACCCGGAGAAGTTTGTCTCCAAAGAGGAAACCCTGCTCAAACAGCTTGGCCGAATCAAGGGCGTGGGACTGGAAGCCAACGCTTCTGTTGTCTCCAACGGTATGCTTGGCTGGATTGCCGGCGACGACGAGAGTATTTTCGAGGCACAGCTGGAAATGAGCCGCTCAAAAGCCCTGGCAGAACAGATCAGGTTGAACATTGCAAAGAGGGCTATCGTTTTCCCCACAGGCGCTGAGGTGGAAGCAGGGGAGATTGAAGACACCAACACCCCCTTCATCATGCAGAAGCTGACCGAGGCCGGCTTTACTGTGGATAAAGGCGAGGTAATGAAGGATGACCTGAGACTTTTCACTGCCGGACTTTCCCGGGCCGCGGAAATGGGCTACGGCCTGTGCATTACCACGGGCGGCGTAGGCGCAGAAAATAAAGATTTCAGCGTGGAAGCCATTCAGCTTCTGGACAGCAGTGCTGCGGCTCCTTACATCGCAAAGTTCCATGCAGGCCACGGCAGACACAGCAAAGACGGTATTCGCATCTGCGTGGGTCAGGAGGGTGTTACAACCTTTGTTGCTCTGCCCGGACCTCACGACGAGGTTGAGCTCTGCATTGATGCTGTCATTAAAGGCATCAGCGACGGCTGGAGCAAAGAAACTGTCGCGGCTACCGTTGCCGGCCTTCTCCGGACTCGCCTCAAGGAGAAACTCGCAGAAAAACACCATTGAGAACACTATAGTTAAATATAGTGGTTCAAAAATTGAAAGGAGAAAAACAGTGAAGATCGTAGAAAGAGTAGCACGTGTGGATCAGAGCAAATGCGTTGGCTGCAAAAACTGTGAACGCCATTGCCCCACCGATGCAATCAAAGTTACTCCCGGAGTAATGCCGGGGTATGTACCTCCCTGCGGCACTGCATGTCCTGCCGGAACGGATGTTCAGGGCTATATCGCTCTGGCAGGTGCCGGCAGATATGAGGATGCATACCGCCTTATTCGTCAGTCCAACCCCTTCCCCTCTGTATGCGGCAGAATCTGCAACCATCCCTGCCAGGCAGCATGCAACAGAAACGACCTGGATGAATCCGTGGGTATCCGCGACATCAAGCGTTTTGTCGCAGACAAGGCTTTCGAAAACGGCATGCCTGTTGTGGAAAAGAAGCGCAAATCCAACGGAAAGAAAATTGCCGTTATCGGCGCCGGCCCCAGCGGCCTGAGCTGTGCATATTACCTGCAGCTGAGTGGCTATTCCGTTGAGGTTTTCGAGTCTGAGAGTGTTGCCGGCGGCGTCCTGGCCTACGGTATTCCTGAGTACCGTCTGCCCAAGGCTGTGCTCAACCGGGACATTCAGGCAATCGAAGCCACCGGTGTGCAGATCCATCTGAACACCACCGTGGGCGAAGATGTGAGCTTTGACGAGCTGTACAAGAAGTTCCACGCTGTCTATGTTTCCACCGGCACTCAGCTCAGCCGCAAGGCCAACATTCCCGGCGAGGACATGCCCGGCGTGTATCATGGTCTTGATTTTCTCAAGGCAGTCAATCTGGGCAAGCCTGTTGAGATCGGCAAGAAGGTCGCTGTCATCGGCGGCGGCAACACGGCCATCGACGCTGCCCGTACTGCACGCAGACTGGGCGCAGAAGTCACCATTGTTTACCGCAGACAGAGAAACGACATGCCCTGCGAGGAGCGGGAGCTGCTGGAGGCCTTCGAAGAGGGCGTCCGTGTTCTGGATCTGGCCGCACCGGTTGAAGTGGTGGGCGAGGGCAAGGTTCAGGGCCTCAAGTGCGTGCGCATGGTTCCCGGTGTAAAGGACGAGAAGCTGCGCAGAAGTACCACCAAGACCGAGGAAGAGTTTGTTGTCGAGGTCGACAACATTATCGTGGCTGTCAGCCAGTATTCCGACTTCCCCTTCATCAACAAGGATGAGGTCGTTGTCTCCAAGGCCGGCCGTATTGTCCTGGACGAGAAGGGCATGAGCTCCAAGCCCTATGTTTTTGCCGGCGGCGATGTGGTCCGCGGCGCAGCTACTGCCATCCAGGCCATCGCAGACGGCAAGAAGGCGGCAGTCAACATCAATAATTATCTTGGCTCCCAGTCCGGCATCACCGTGGGCGAAGAGATCGTCCTGCCCGAGCTGGAGGTTGGCAAGACCAGCGTGCTCAGCGCCGCAAAGATGAACAATTTGCCCATTGCTGAGCGTGTCACCAACCAGAAGGAAGTTGCCATCGGTCTCACCGAACAGCAGGTCAAGGATGAGTGCGGACGCTGCCTCAAGTGCCACGGCACGGCCAAGGTTGATCCCAGCCTTTGCCTGAACTGCTCACTGTGCTGGGAGCTGTGCACCCACGGTGCAATCAGCATGGAGCCTCTGGACACTCCCCATGTTGTCACCTGCGATTACGACGGCTCCGACAGAGTGGAAGAGATCATCGAAATCTGCAACAAGGCATTTCTCCGTCCTCTGGACAGCACCTGCCAGTGCACCAACACGACCGCCGAGGAGATCGTCCGTGCGATCATGGCCGGTGCCCGTACCATCAAGGACTTGCACCGCATGACCGGTACCGGCGGCGGCTGCGGCGGCTACTATTGCTCCAACACCATGTACAGACTTCTTGAGGCTGCCGGCTACCCCCAGACCGATCACGAGACCACCGACACCTCCGATTACGAGACCTATCACTACATCAAGCCCCTGCTCTTTACTCTGCCCGAGGGGGTCATGGATCACGATAAGCGGATCAGCCATGACATTGAGGAACAGAAGTTCGTTCAGTGGAACCTCGCAGAGGTTGAAAAGGGCAATGAGATGTACCGCAAGATGATGAAGGAAAGGAGCGAGAAAAAATGAGCGACGTAAAAATTTATCCGGCAAGAGAGATTAACAATTTCAGCGTTTCCGTTTACAGCAACAAGCCTGAGATGCACGCATATGAGCATCCCGACATGGTTTCGGTCAAGGTCAGCGACCTGTTCCCCGGAATGCCTGAGGCAATCTACTCTCACAGCGGCGACGATCTGAAGCCCACGGCGGACTCTACCAGAGAAGCCCTGAAGAACATTGACATGTCCAGGATCAAGCCCGGTGACAGCGTCAACATCATGACCTGTGAGCACGGCTTCCTCATGTTCGGCGGCCTGCCCTACATTGAGATGGTCAAAACCATCAAGGAAGAAATCGAGAGACGCACCGGTGCTTACGATATCCGTACCAAGGTCGTTATGTACCGTACTCCCCGTGAGGGCGACGAGGTCATTGACTTCTACGAACTGAAGGAGCATCTGGGCGAGGTTGAGGCCGTCAGCTCCTACGAAAAGGGCGTTCCCATTGAGACCAGAATCGGCACACTCTGGGGCCTGGAGAAGGTTTTTGATGCAGATCACCTGGTCTTCGCTTACTACGATGATCCCCGTGAGATCTACGTGAACAACTACTACCGCAAGGCATTCAAGGCCTTCACCATGGACCTGATGCGTCTGGAGACCCGCACCCTGTTCCACTTCGGCTTCGGTTCTCCCACCGGCCATGGAACTGCGGGTATGGTGGTGCCCACCTCCGTCTATGACTCCGACTTCATTCAGAGCAAGTGGGCCTTCTGCTGCTTTATGCGCACTACCCCCAACGGCCTGATGAAGGTCGAAGCCTGCAAGAGCCTTTATGACATGGACATCAAGTGCTCCGAGACCGCATTAAAGTACTATCCCTACATGAACCGCCTGCTTACTTCCCTCAAGGATTATACCATCATTCTTGACGGCAGCCGCTGGCTGTCTTACATGCACTGCGCAGGCATCATTGCAGGTGCAAACTGGAACTCTTACATGGACCACTATGATTTGGAAAACGCGTCCCTGTCTCTGGACCAGTTTGTTGCAGCAGTAATGGATAAATCCAGGAATCCCCTGGGCTGCATCATCATGAACCAGGGCTGGTATGGTCTGAATGTAGGCTTTGTAAAGCGCTTCCCTTCCATCTCCGTGGGCGACGAATTCCGCGCTCTTATGGCACAGGATACTTTCAACTACCGCTTCAATGATTATCCCCTTATCCGTAAGGCTGATGATCTTGTGGGCGCAGTTGAGATGGCTAAGGAGATCACCGGCAACGACATGATTATTGCTTATGATGGTAGCTATGGCTACATCAACTGCACCAGAAGCGCTGCAGAGCAGCTCTTTGCCAACGCTCCCGGCATTCAGAAGCTGGTTGATGAAGAGATGTACCCCAAGTACATGGCACAGCGTGGCTACACCATTCCCGATTACATGAAGTAATCAATATCAGGCCTTAACGGGAAAATTTCCCGTTAAGGCTCCTGCTTAGGACGATATTGTCAAAAAATTCTTTAAGAGAGGAGGAACAAAATGAGTGACAAGCAAAAAAAAGGCATTTTCTATGATGCAGCACAGACTGTAGAGGACATGAGAAAGCTTATCAGCTGGTTTCGCATTGAAGACTGCAGAACGGATATGGTTCGGTTCGGTAATGAGTTCGCCCATCCTCTGGGGGCGGATGCGCTGAGTATGGACACTTCAGCAGGTATAGCTGCCAGAACCAATATTACCGCTCCGGAGACTTTCCCGCAGCTGCGTGAGGAGGTGCAGAACGGCAGCAAACGTGCTTTCGATCAGGCCAATCTGGACCATCCCGAGTGGGAAGAGTTCGGCTGGTGGGAGGAGTATGACGATATTCCCGGCTGCCCGGAAGAACCCGATGCACCCAAGCTTCATGCGCTGGTACGCAGACTGAGAGAGAATGAGGCAAAGGGACCGTTTCCAACCATCCTGGTCATTCCCACAGGAGCTCTGTTCTTCAACGATATCTGGCTGTTCTCTAACGCAACTATAACCAAGTATCTTGGTGCGCAGACGGTTATCCCGAAATTCAGAAGTCTTGTGGATGCGCCTTACCCCGCAGCCGTGAACGACCTGCACGCTACTTATCAGTGGATGATCGACAATGCGCAAGCGCTGAACATTGATACCGACCGCATTGTGATTTACGGCATGAGCAGCGGCGGTCATCTGGCATCTGCACTGCCTTTCAGACTGAAAAGATACGGTTGGTGCGGCGGTCATATGCCGCGGGGTGTGATTGCGCAGGTGCCCTTCCTGGACGACAGGGAGACTACCCGCCCGATGCGCTCCATCGGAAAGAGCTGGTCCGGTCTGTTTAATCGCGCAGCCAACATGTGCTACATGGGAAATAACTTTGCATCAGGATTTATCGGCCCTGAGGCTTACGCAAACCATGCAACCGTTGAGGAGTGCAGAGGCCTTTGCCCCTACATTTTCCAGATTCAGCAGGACGACTGCGGCAGTGATCATACCCTGGAATTTGTCTCCAAATTAGGTCAGGCAGATGTTTACTGCAGCCTGATCATGCAGGGCGGCACCACCCACGCAGGAATTAACCGGCTGAGTGAGGTCAAGGTGGATGTTTCTGAAACCTATCCCGGCGGAGTGGCCGTTCTGCCCGAAGTGCATATGCCCTTCATGAACATCAACCAGGGCAGCGAGTTTGTGCCCATGACAGGGGACGATCCCCCCGCACTGATCGAACAGTTTGTTCTGGGACATATCAAGGATCTGCTCATTCACGACCTGCGCCGTCTGAACAGAAAATAAACGCCGGTAAGAACGACAACTTACCTGAAGGAATGACGATGTTGCTGCAAAACCCGAATTCAAACCGGCTTTCAGTGAAGTATTTAGATGCGAATTTTGATTGAATACTGTTTTCTGTTGAAAAGCAGTAATCGTGACGAACTTTGAATGAAAATTGGATACGAATGAATTTATAACGAAAGAAGAGAGTATATGGAAAAGAAAAACAAACTGAGAGCCGGTAGAATTTGCGTTGGCGCTACAATCAACAGCCTTGCTGCAACTTCAGCATTTGTCGTAATTGCCCTGATGCTCTATGAGCTGACAGGCAAGCTGAACGTACCGTATTCAACGCTGTCCGTGGCGTATACTTTCGCCTATGCAGGAATGATGCTGGCATCGTTCTTCGGCGGAAAGATCATCACCAGAAATGGACGGCTGGGTCCTGTAATTTCCACAAGCGCAGCACTGTTCGGTCTGCTGTCTCTGACCTATACGAACAGCGTATGGCTGGTGTACGTTGCCGCGCTTGTTTACGGTTTTGGCCAGGTACTTACGTTCTTCTACATGAATATCGCGATCATATCATGGTATGGCGTAGGCCAGTCGACGGTGCTCGGTGTGGCCCAGGCCGCAACGACCGTTGGCGCGGCAGTAGTAACGCCTGTTGTTGCTTCGTTGCTTGAGTCCTCCGGTTATACGAAGGCCGGCATTGTGCTGACGGCCATTATTGTTGTAACCATGTGCGTGTCCACATTGCTCCTCTGCGGCGATATGCCTTCCAAATACGGCATGTCTCCGGTTGACTTGGAGAGCAAAAAGGATAAAAAAGCAGCTGCTTCCAAATATGAGGTTTATCAGGCGGCCATGCCGTCCGGGAGAGCCTTGCGGACTCCGGTGTTTTTCGGCGTGGCATTGCTGGGCTTTTGTATCTCGGTAGGCACCAATGTATATAATTCCAACCAGTACCCCATGCTCACCTCCTTTGGAATTGATATGATGACTGCGGCAAAGCTTGTCTCTCTTGGCCTTATATGCAATGCAGCAGGTTCCATTATCATTGGCTGGCTCACAGCCAGACTTGGCCTGCGCACGGGTTTCCTCATTCCTGCAATCAGTCTGGTGGTAGTGTTCTTCCTCGGCTTTACGATCGGCGGTATTCCCGGAGCAATTCTTATTGCCTGCTCTGATCTGTTCTTTACTTATTCCAAGCTCAGACAGGGAATCATTTTCAATTCCCTTTTCGGCAATAAGGTTAGCCCGGATTTGATTGCGTGGGACAGCATTGCGGTGTGTATCGCATCCATGTTTGCAGGTCCTCTTGCTGCCCTTATCTCCGAAAAATCCGGTTCCTATCAGTTAGTAGGCTACATTGCAACGGCAATATTTGCTGTTTGCGTCCTCCTTCTGCTCTATCTCACCTCCGATAAGACAAGAGAGCACATCAAGGAGATCGATGCGCCTTATAAGGAAAAGGAGCAGGCATAAACAAACCCTTGGCCTCAGCGGTAAAGTACAAAAAATATAGGAGGTTATTTCAATGGGTAAAATTACGACGGTTCTCGGCGATATTTCCCCTGAAGAACTGGGTTATACAACGATTCATGAGCATCCATTTATGCGGGCAGACAGTGACGGGGTTCTTCCGCTTCCCGAAGATGCCACCCCCGAAAAAACTGCTTTTGCCGTTGAAAACCTGACTTATCTCAAAACATCTACTTGCAGTTGGACACTCAAAGAGTATTTGGGAAATGATGATCTGGAACTGGAAATCAAGGAGCTGCTGGAATTCAAAAAAACCGGCGGTCAGGCTCTTTTGGATGCGACATATATCGGTTGCCGAGTAAATGATTACCCAAATAAAATCCGGGAGCTTTCCAGACGCAGCGGGATAAAGATCATTTGCGGTACGGGCTATTACGGAGACTATACCTATTCTGCAGACTTTGACCCCAATGATTCAAAGGCAATCAGGCAGCGCCTGATTGCGGAGCTTACGGAAGGTATGGAAGGGTCCGATTTGAAGGCAGGATATATCAAAAAAGGCTTCGGCCTTTCCGATGAAATATCCGCTGCAGATATGAGCGTATTTCGCAGTATCTGCGAAGTGGCCGCAGAAACAGATAATCCCTTTGTCATTCACGGACCGAACACCCGGGAAAGTGCTCTTGAGGCGGTGCGAATTGCTGTGAAAGAATACGGGATAAAACCTGAACGCATTGACATGTGTCACATGGATTTCCTTTATTCAACCTACTGCAAGTATTATCCTGATGCCAAGGCTTATTTTTCCGATCCCACGAAAGCCGCTGCATCTGTAGCCGATTTTGCTTCGGAGCTGCTTGATATGGGCGTGTATGTTAACTTTGACGGCTGGGGAGATATCCACGGCTCCCGCCATAAGCTCAATCAGGGCTTTGACTATTGTTGGGGCTTTGATGACTTCTTCCGCCTTGCCGTTGTGGCAAAGCTTCTGGAAAAAGGCTATGCCGAAAAAATAATGTTTGGCCATGATAAGTACAACAAGCTGGGCGGCTTTTACGGAGGAGCATACGGCTACACCCGTTTCCCCACCTTTGCCATTCCCGCACTCAGGGAGATGGGCTATGAAAAAGAAGCCCAGCTCATCACCGTTGCAAACCCGGCAAGATTCCTCAGCCATTCCTGAACCAAACAGCAACCCCTCAAAATAAAGTCAGCACGATCTTGTGCGACAGAAAAAAGCTAGGAGTTCTTATATGAAAAACAATGTTGTAAAAGGCTCATTATGCTGCGCCGGATGCGTTATCAACGTCGGCTTCAGCTATCTGATGACAAACCTGGCCGGCCTTCTCTGTGTTCCTCTGATGACGAAGCTGGGCTGCGCCTACACGGATATCGCTATGATCTGGACCACCCTTTCTCTGGGCGCTGTCATTGCCAGAGCATTCCAGGGCCAGCTCTACGATAAGTTCAATCCGAAAATTGTCACTCTGCTTGGCGCATTCTCTTACATCTTCGGCCTTTGTGGTCTGGCCTTTGTGAAAACACCCATGCAGGCGGTCCTGCTGTATGTCCTCGTCGGTATGAGCAACAGCTTCTGCGGCTCTCTGCCCTTTGCTCTTCTCGGCTCCAAATGGATCGGTGTGGGTCGCGGAACCATCGTCGGCCTGACCGGTGCTTTCGCAGGCATCATCACCATCTTTATTTCTCCTCTTGCTGCCAAAATGGTCAATATTGCAGGCTTTGAGACGGTTGCAATCGCCAGCGGTTTGATTCTCGGCGGTCTGCACGTTGTGTCCACCCTCCTGTTTGTCTGCCGTCCCCCCGAGGCTTACGGCATGAGCCCCATTGACATTCATTTTCTTGCTCCCAAAAATAACAAAAACAGTGCAGAAACTGCTGTCTATGAGACTAGAATGCCCATTAAGGAACTGTTCAAGCTGCCCGTATTCTGGATCGTTCTCGTTTTGCCCGCATTCATTGCTATCACACAGTCCGGCTTCTACTCCAACCGCAGCGGTATCTGGACTGAGATGGGCCTGAGCCTGGAGCAGATTGGCACCCTCGGCGGCGTATTCACTCTGTGCAATGCCATCTTTGTCTGGGTATTCGGCTTCCTCAGCGATAAGATCGGTTTCCGCAAAACGGTTCTGGGCTTTGCTGTTCTCGGTGTCGTTGTCTATGCCCTGTATCCTGTCTATGCCGGACTTGGCTACGCCGCAGCCTTTGCTATGGCAATCTTCTTTAACGTTGGCCAGATCAATGCCTATTTCGGGCCCAATGTTATGCTGCCTCTCTTTGGCAAGAACAAGTCCAATGTTACCATCAGCTGGTCTTCCATGATCGCCTCTGCCGGTGCCATGCTGGCTCCCGTTGTGGTCAAGTTTGCAGGGAGCTACAACAACTTCTTCATTATCGGCGCTGTGATCTACGTGATCGTTCTGGTGCTTACCATCATTGCCACCATGCCCTCCAGCCTGCAGAAGATCAAGGATGTCGACGCAAAGTATGTGGAAGCCCACGGTATTACCGAGGCCGAATAATTTCTTATCTTTTTCAGCAACTGCTCCATAAGGGGCAGTTGCTGAAGCTGAATGAATTGCGTTTTTGGGAAGGTAAAACGCATATAAAAAGGGGTTAAGCGTAATCGAGCCCAAGTGGTCTCATCTGGAAATTAATGGTGTTTAGTCCGGTAAGCCGGAAGGGAAGAGCAGCGCATTTTTTTCTATCATCAGCGGAAATGTTCTGGACTGCTTCGCTTACGATCTGAGGCGTCTCTGGGTGAAAGAGCTGTAAGGCAAGCGTTTTCTGCAAAAGGAGTTTTAACGGTGGTATTAACAAGTGGGTTGAAAAAAATTATCGGCACAAAGGCGTTTTACAAAGCAGCGTTGGCTTTTGCTATTCCGCTGATTTTGCAGGACACGGTTTCCAGCTTTGTCAATCTCCTGGACAACATGATGATCGGAAGCCTGGGAACGGAGCAGATGTCTGGTGTGGCTATCGTCAACCAGTTCATCAATCTGTTCACTATGTGCATCTACGGCGGTGTAGCCGGTGCCAACATTTTTGCTGCTCAGTACATCGGCAACAACGACAATAAAAATGCGCAGCATGCCATTCGCTTCAACTTCATCATGGCCACCTGCTTTTCGGCGCTTTTCATTGCCGTAATGTATCTTTTTCAGGACAAGCTGATCTCCGCCTTCCTGCATATAAGCTCCGGTAAGGGAGACCTTCAGGCTACCCTGCAATACGGAAAGGAATATCTGAAAATCATGCTTTGGCAGGTGCTGCCCTTTGCCCTGGCCACAACTTATGCAATGACCCTGCGGCTGGGAAAAGACTCGATGACACCGATGAAAGCCAGCTTTGCGGCCCTGTTTACCAACCTGATCTTCAACTATCTGCTGATTTTCGGCAAACTGGGTTTCCCCAGACTGGGTGTAGCCGGTGCAGCAATTGCAACGGTGATTTCACGCATTGTGCAGCTGGGCATCATTTCTGTTGCTGCCCACAGAAACACGGACCGCTTCCCCTTCCTGAAGGGCTTGTTCAGATCACTGTATATTCCTGGAGAACTGACATGGTCCATTGTGCTGAGAGGGCTTCCTCTGCTGTTTAACCAGCTGCTGCTGTCCGCAGGTCAGGTTCTGATGAATCAGATTTACAGCAACCGGGGACTTGAGGCCGTCGCATCCATGAACATTGTGACCACGGTTGCCAACCTGTTTGTCGTGATTATGTGGTCTTTCGGCAACTATATCGCAATCTATACCGGAAATCTTCTGGGCAACAGGGAATTTGACAAGGCGCGGGGGGAGTGTCCCAAACTGATGGCTCTTTCCTTTGTGTGCTGCATTGCCGGGAGCATTCTGCTGGCGGCTATTTCCGGGCTTATCCCAAGGCTCTACAATGTGCTGCCGCTGGTGCGGACTCAGGCCACACAGATGCTGCTGATCACTGCTGTTGCTATCCCCATACAGTCTTTATCAATAAGCACCATGTTCCTGCTTCGGGCAGGTGGAATGACAAGAATAACCAGTCTTTTCGACTGCGGAAGCACCTGGCTTTTGTTCATTCCCGCCGCCTGGCTGCTGGTGAAGTTCACTGCATTTACCCTGCCGGTGGTGTACCTGCTGGTCAATTGTCTTGAACTGGTGAAGGCCGGAATCGGCATTGTCCTTTCTGCCAAAGGCGTTTGGGTAAATAATATAATATCAGTCGGCGCGAACAAAACATAAAACGAAAAAATGATTGTTCCCGTTATTCATGCATTTTCAGGTGCTGATCGGCTTCCACGTCAGAAGATTCACTTCGCATGGGATACGGGAAAAGGTATACTATCTGTTACAAGCGCTCATTTCAAAAACAAAAGAAGAACCTTTCAAATTGAGGTGAAAAATGAAAGAAAAATCAATGGGTGTTCCTGAGCTTAGCCGGGCGAAGATGATTACGCTCACCCTGTGCTTCTTTCTGGTATTTTTTATTGCCAGTGACACGCTGATTCTAAGCACCGCTTCCGTAAGCATTCTCAATGATCTGGGCGGACAGCAGCATTACTCCCTTATTTTTTCCATTCGTGGTATTACCATTGCAGTTACCTGCATGCTCTGCGGCCGCCTGATCGACAGGATGGGACGCCGCAACATGCTGCTCTTTGGCCTGCTCATAGGACTTCTCTCCAACGTTTTGGGCGCAACAGCCCCCAATATGCTTGTGCTGGTTGTTTCCCGCGCACTGTATGGCCTGGGCTATGGCTTTATTAATGCCGCAGTCATGATTATGATCAACGAGCTTTTCGGCAAAAAGAGCGGATATGGCTACCTGATTACACTCATCGGCTACGGTGTGGGCAACGTCGGAGTTCCGCTCCTGGCCGGATGGCTGGTTGAAAACTATACCTGGCGCTGGGGCTTCTGGCTGCTGGTCGCTTCGGCTGTGGTGTGCATTGCGCTGCTGGTGTCTTCCTGCCCCAACTATACAATGCTTCAGGAATCCAACAGCAAAAAGCTGGATGTGAAGGGCATCATCTACTCTGTTCTGGCCATCAGCGGCCTTGTCGGCGTGCTCTCCTTCGGCGGCAAGAGTTTTGCCTGGCTGAGCCTGACCACGCTGGTTCTGGTTCTGTTTACGATAGTGATGTTTGTCCTGTTTATCCGTACAGAGAAGAACATAGACCAAAACATTGCCATTTTTCCTGTGTCCATGATGCGCTCCAAAGTGCTGATGGGCTGCGCCATAGGGCAGTTCTGCATGTCGGTCAACAGTACCTGCCTTTATGTGTACATCCCTTACTACATGCAGCAGGAAATGGGCACCACCGCAACTCAGGCTGGCGCAGCCACCTCAATTATCTCCTTTATGACCACGGTATTCGGCGCAATTTTGCTGGTTGCCATGGTCAAGGCCCAGCGCCATTCTGTCTTCGGACTGATCACGGTTGTTGGAGAAGCCATTGCTCTGGTTCTCATCAGTATTTTCATCTCGCCCACTCTCAGTGTAATGGCCATGTATGTGCTGGTCCTCTTCTACGGCCTGACCCAGTCTGTTGAGTCCTATGCCTTTACCATGACCCTGCAAGCCGGCGTTTCGATTCAGGAAATTGCCATTGGAACGGCCTTTATCCAGTTTGTACGCCAGTTTACCGGTGTTGCTGCCACAACCATGGCATCCCCCATCCTCAGCATGAGCTCCAGCTTCGGTGCAGGCATGAAGAACGTGTTTATCTTCGCCGCTGTGCTGACGGTAATTGGCGCTGCCACCTTCGGTATGCTGGTTCCGATCAAAAAGAAAGCTGCTGTCGCAGCATAAATTCGTTTTCGAATATTAAGGAAGAATACATACAAAAAGGGGAGCTTTGGCAGAAGCGGTCCCGCTGTGGGCTGTGAAAACAAAAGTTCCCCTTGAATCTATAATCCGGTAAGTAACATGGAAAATAACGAATACAGGGAGCCCTTATTCTGAACACATAAAGGAGAACATGATGGATAAGCATGAATTGACTGAACTTTTGAATCATGTGGCGGACGGGAGCATCAGCCCGGATGATGCGGCGCTCAAGCTGAAAATACAGCCCTTCCAGGAAATCGGCGAATACGCAAAGGTGGATTTTCACCGTGGCATTCGTCAGGGCGTGCCCGAGGTGATTTACGGCGCAGGGAAGGCCAAGGAGCATATTCTGGGCATTGCGAAGGCCATGGTAAATAACGGGCAGAAAACCATCCTGATTACCCGTCTGAGCGAAGAAGCGGCCGAATTTGTGAAGAGAGAGCTGCCGCTGAACTACAACAGCATGGCCCATGTGGGCATCATCGGTGAAATGCCTGAGGTCAGCGGCAAGGGACGGATTCTGGTTGCTACCGGGGGCACCAGCGATATCCCCGTGGCCGAGGAGGCTGCGCTGACGGCTGAGGCTTTGGGCAATGACGTGCTGCGTCTTTACGATGTGGGGGTGTCCGGCATCCATAGACTGCTGTCACATATGGACATTGTGATGAGTGCCCGGGTAATTATTGCCGTTGCGGGTATGGAAGGCGCACTGCCTTCAGTGGTGGGCGGCCTCGTGGACTGCCCGGTAATCGCCGTTCCCACCAGCGTGGGCTACGGCGCGGCATTCGGCGGCGTGGCAGCACTGCTGAGCATGCTCAACTCCTGTGCCAGCGGAATGAGCGTTGTCAACATTGATAACGGCTTCGGTGCGGGCTATCTTGCCAGCATGATTAACCACATGGACTGAGGGATCGAGCATGAAGCTGGATGAATTCTTCGCTGAACATCCGAAAGCGGCGCTGGCTTTTTCCGGCGGAACGGACTCTGCTTTTCTGCTGTATGCGGCCAGAAGCGCCGGAGCGGATGTAAGACCCTATCTTGTCAAGTCTCAGTTTCAGCCGGAATTTGAGTATGAGGATGCAGTCCGGCTTTCCGGCGAGCTGGGGGCTGAGCTTCGCGTGGTCAATGCAGACATTCTCCAATATGACGAGGTGACGGCCAATCCGGGAAATCGTTGCTATTTCTGCAAAAAACGAATCATGGGGGCGATTCGCGCAGCAGCTGTTGCCGACGGATATGAGACCATGATTGACGGCACCAATGCCAGCGACGAATGCGGCGACCGGCCGGGCATGAAGGTTTTGGAAGAGCAGCACATTTTGTCTCCGCTGCGCATTTGTGGACTGACGAAAAGCGATGTCCGCCGCCTTTCCAAAGAGGCAGGGCTTTTCACCTGGGATAAACCGGCCTATGCCTGCCTGGCTACCCGGATTCCTGCCGGAGAGAAGATCACGGCGGAAAAGCTCAAGGCCATTGATGAGAGCGAAGCGGTTCTTTTTGCCATGGGCTTTTCGGACTTTCGCGTCCGGCTTCGCGACGGCGGCGCGCTGCTGCAATTTACGGAAGAACAGCAGCGCCGGGCGCAGGAGATGCTCGGAGAAATCACGACAGAACTGTTAAAGCATTTCGAAACGATAAAAATTGACCTGAAGGCGAGGGAGAAGAGCAAATGAAAACACTGTACATAGACTGCGCAATGGGCTGCGCGGGGGATATGCTGACGGCGGCCCTGTTGGAACTGCACCCGGACAGAGAGGGCTTTATCCGCAGGATGAATGCCGTGCTGAATGGAAAAGCAGTGGTTTCCGCCGTGGCCGATAAAAAATGCGGCATTGTTGGTACCCATGTTTCCGTTCTGATCAACGGCGAGGAAGAAGGGGAGCATGAGCATCACCACCATGAACACGACCATGAACATAAGCATACCCATCACCACCACACCGGCATTCAGGAGATCCGGGCGTTTATCGACGCCGTTGACCTCCCGGAAAAGGTGAAAGCAGATGCCAAAGCGGTCTATGATATTATCGCTCAGGCGGAAAGCACCGCACACGGGGCGGAGATAGAAAACATCCATTTCCACGAAGTAGGCTCTCTGGACGCGGTAGCGGATGTGCTTTGCGTATGTGAGCTGCTTTATGAGATCACCCCGGAGAAGGTTATGGCCTCTCCTGTCAATGTGGGCTACGGCCATGTAAAATGTGCCCACGGGATTGTGCCAGTTCCGGCTCCCGCAACGGAGCTGATTCTGCGTGGCGTCCCCATGTATTCCGGACGAGTGGAGAGCGAACTCTGTACCCCCACAGGGGCAGCGCTGTTGAAGTACTTTGTATCAGAGTATGGAACCATGCCGGTTTTGAAAGTGAGCAAAGCGGGCTACGGAACGGGAAAAAAGAATTTTGAAGTGGCCAATGTGGTGCGCGCGGTTTTGGGCGAAACCGAAAGCAAACGCTCACAGATTATTGAGCTTGTATGCAACATAGACGACATGACGGCGGAGGAACTGTCCTTTGCTATGGACGAGCTTTTCGCGCTGGGCGCTTTTGACGTCTACTTCACCCATATCGGCATGAAGAAATCAAGACCCGGCGTTATGCTGACCTGCATGTGCAGCGAAGAAAAAAGGAAAAAGATGCTGCGCTGCATCTTCAAAAATACCACAACGCTGGGCGTTCGGGAGTATGTCTGCAACCGGTATAACCTGAGCCGTTCAATGTGCACGGCGGAGACGGAATACGGACCAGTGCGCATCAAGAGCGCGGAGGGTTACGGCGTAAAACGCAGCAAATGCGAATATGAGGATCTTGCCGCACTGGCCAGAGCAAACGGAAAAACCCTGCGGGAAATTGAAGAGAGTGCTTATGAAAACCAGAAAGACAAACAAAATATCTGACAATACTATACGTCGGCTTCCCCGTTATCTCCGGTGCCTGGACGAGCTTGAGCGACAGGGGAATACCCGTGTGTCCTCGGCCGTGATCGGCAATCACCTGAACAATACCCCTTCACAGGTCCGGCAGGATCTGTCTCAGTTCGGCAGCTACGGTATGCAGGGCTATGGCTATAACATTGAAAGTCTGCGCGCCAGCATACATGCCATTTTAGGCACCGATGCGACGCACACGGTGATTATCGCTGGTATCGGCAGTCTGGGCCATGCCCTTCTTGAGCATCTGCCCCTGGCTGCAAACGGCTATCAGATTCTAGCCGGTTTTGATGTAGACCCCAAATTAATCGGCCAGAAAATAAACGGCGTTCCCATCCTGAATTCCGAGGATTTCGGTAGCTTTATTCAAAACAATAAGCCGGCAATCTGCATTCTCACCGTTCCGACCTCCGCAGCGGTAGACTATGCCAAACAGGCCTCTGAAAATGGTGTGGCCGCAATCTGGAACTTTGCCAATGTGGATTTAAGCACCCTGGGGCTGGAAGCGGCGGTTGAAAACGTAAACCTGATGGACAGCCTATATACCCTGACCTATTACAGCAGAGACGGGGAATAAACTGTGTGATACTATTTTCCGATAAAAAAGCAGACACTTTTTATCGGAAAGACGCCGCTTAATGCGTCGCCCTTCTGCGCTGAAAGCGCAGAAGACGTCTCATGCAGACTCCGACGCGCTGTCGCGCCATTAAAAGTAGGCTTTGTCTACTTTTAATGGGAGCCTAGTATAAGAAAGCTGTGTGAAATACCCGATTTTGTTCTATCATACCGGGTCTTGAATGGAAAGAGGGAACGAAGGTCAGGGCGCCGTTACTCAGCGAATGCCATGCTTCGGTGGAATGTAAAGTGATTCAGGAGATCGAGATAGGAGGAGACCACGTTTTCTTTGTGTACTCAGTTGAAGCAGTACACTGTGATGAGAGCTGGCTGAATGAAAGTGGAAACATAGACTTCGTAAAAATCGTTCTTCTTTGAAACGGTACCTGTGAATGGGGAAAACATTCATGATAATGTTCCGGAACACCTCATTTCGGCGGGGATCTACTTTCCTCATAATATAAGAAGAAAGAATTGCCAGTAATCTGCAAGGACAAAAAGGGACATCCCCCTTTAGCCCAACAGTGAAGCACTTTACATCACTTACATCAAACGGAACAACTCATAAGGGAACTTATAACAAGTTGTGAAAAATGAGTTGCTTCAGGATGCTGAATTTGACAGGATATAACAAGCGGCGGGAGCTTATGAAAGGACAACCGATTTTCTCCCGACAATGAAGCCTTTGGACTCTGACAAGAAGGTTTCCAAGGAAGTTTCGGCTCCTGTGGCGGCTGCTCAGGCGGCTCCTGAAGTTCCTGAAAAAATTGATTTTTCCAATGTGGAGATCGAGCCGCTGTTTGCCGATTTTGTGGACTTTGACACGTTCAGCAAGTCCGATTTCCGTGCTGTGAAGGTCAAGGCCTGCGAAGCCGTGAAGAAGTCGAAGAAGCTGCTCAAGTTCACGCTCGACGACGGTACCGGCGAGGATCGCGTCATCCTGAGCGGCATTCATCAGTATTATGAGCCGGAGGAACTGGTGGGCAAGATCTGCATCGCCATCACCAATCTCCCGCCCCGCCCCATGATGGGCATCGACTCCTGCGGTATGCTCATCTCTGCCGTCCATCACGAAAACGGCGAGGAAAAGTTGCATTTGCTGATGGTCGATCCTCACATTCCGGCAGGCGCAAAGCTCTATTGATTGCCCCAAAATTGTCGGTGCTTACGCCACAACTTACGCCAATTTACTCCGAGCTTACGCCAAAAATGCATTTGGAATTCTGCGATTGCAGACAAGTTCCGATAGCATACGATAAGTTCGTATGATTTAAGCCCGCTGATTTCGATCAGCGGGCTTTTTCTGTTTCTGCCCCTATTACATCTCCGTGATGTGATAGAGGCTTTCTTTGTCCCTGAAAGGTGGTCGAAAAAATTTTTTTAAAATTCTCTTTGTTATTTCCGAAAAAAGTTCCCAGTTGGTTAGTGAGGGCAAAAACCTCACGAACCTTGAAAACAGAATACACATTCAACAGGTACATCAAAAAGTATGAGCCGAGCAGCCCAGTTGCAAAGGCTTATGCTGAGTTCGCAAAGGAGGTGTCCGCAGATGGCAGGAAGAAAGAGCGACTTCACTCTACCGACGCTCGATGAACTGTTCACAACGCAGGAGCTTCGGGACGATGCCAAACTCAGTAAAATCCGGGATATTCCCCTTGAGCTGATCGACGATTTCCCCGGCCATCCTTTTAAGGTCAGAGATGACGAGGATATGATACAGCTTGTGGAGAGTGTCAAGGAACGAGGAGTTATCACCCCGGCTACCGTCCGGCCAAAGGAGGATGTCAGATACGAGCTGGTTTCGGGTAACAGACGAAAACGGGCCTGTGAGCTTGCCGGTTTTGATACGCTTCGTTGCGAGGTCGTAGACCTTGACCGTGACGCCGCTACCATTCTTATGGTCGAAAGCAATTTTCAACGGTCGCAGATACTGCCAAGCGAAAAAGCCTTTGCCTACAAGATGCGGCTGGAAGCGATGAAACGGCAAGCCGGTAGACCGAGCAAAGAAAATGCGTCGCCACTGGCGACTAATAAAAAGGAGGGCTTTTGATGAATAGAGAATCATCTCCGCGAGAAGGACTACTCTTTCGACTATGCGAAGCAGCCGTCCAAGGCCATGTTCAAATACCGGAAAGCATTCCTGCGTAATGATGGTGAGCGCTATAACGCGTTCCTGGAGGCTGTAAGCAGCGGTGAAAAGCAGCTGCATGCAGATAACCTTGCTCCTTATGAGATCGTCAGATCTGCGCTGGATGCAAACCGGTGGGGGTTTAATGCCCGTTTAACTGACGGAGAGAAGGCAGCACTCAATGCGTCCTGGGCGTCACTTCCCGACTTCTGTGACAACAGAAATGCGCTGGCAGTAGTGGATACCTCCGGATCCATGTACTGCTATGACAACGCGCTGCCGGCGGCTGTTGCGCTGTCCTTGGGACTGTATTTCGGAGAGCGTAATACCGGTATCTTCCATAACCATTTTATCGAGTTTTCTTCTCGGCCGCAGCTTATTGAGATCAAGGGCAAGACCTTTGCCGAGAGGCTGGAGTATCTGTGCACCTTTAACGAGGTTGCCGATACAAATGTGGAAGCGGTCTTTGATCTGATCTTGGATGCGGCAGTGCGCAACAATGTCCCGCAAGAAGAGCTGCCCGAGACTTTGTATCTGATTTCGGATATGGAGTTCAACGCCTGCGTTCGAAATGCATCTGTGTCTAATTTTGCCAGTGCAAAGCGCAGATTTGCGGAGCATGGGTACAGATTACCTCAGATTGTCTTCTGGAATGTTGCGAGCCGGAACAGCAATCAGCCCGTGACAAAGAACGAGCAAGGCGTTGCCCTGGTTTCCGGATGTACGCCGCGTCTGTTTTCCATGGTGGCAAGCGGAGACCTTTCCCCTTACTCTGTCATGATGGATATCATAGAGTCAGAGCGGTACGCAAAAATTTCAGCATAAAGCGAAGGCGGTACCTACCGGTATCGCCTTTTCTTTCATATGAATAATCTCAGGGCAGGCCAAACGAAGAACACCCAGAATCTGGACAGGCATGAATTGATAACAAAAAAACAATTATATGAGGTGACGAACAAAATCGCCACCTCGTTTTGCTTTTCTACAAACCTATTGCATTTCTTTTTTGCCTGAGTATAATAACATTATGGGATTTCAAATCCCATATAGAAACAGAGGTGCTGATATGAGAACAAAGAATCAAGAAACTCTGGACAGGATATTGAAGTTCGTCAACAAGTATTATCAGGAGCATCACAGCTCTCCTACGATCAACGATGTTGCTGAAGGTGTCGGTGTTGCCAGATCCACTACACATCGCTACCTTCAGGAGCTGAGTGACCGCAACCTGATCGATTACGGCAGAGGTATCTTGTCTGCTCCCCAGAGCGCCAAAATGAAAACGGCCTATGTATCCGCCCCGTTAGTAGGTTCTATTCGCTGCGGCAATCCGGAGGATGAGGAAGAGTCGATTGAGGAGTATGTCAGCCTCCCGGTCTCTATGTTTGGCAAGGGAGATTTCTACATTCTCCGCGCCAAAGGCGATTCCATGGTGGATGCCGGAATTGACGAGGACGATCTGCTTGTTATCGAGCGCAATTGCCCTGCTCTCGAGGGGGATATAGTCGTTGCGCTGGACGAGGACAACCAGAATACGCTGAAGCGATACGCCGGCTACGACAAGGACAGCGGGTATTACATCCTCGAATATGAAAACGAGGCTCGATACCCGGGCAAAACAATAAAGGTGCGGAGCTTTCAGGTACAAGGCGTTGCCCGGCACGTAATCAAATCACTCTAAACAATAATCTAATGGCGATGGGAGATGTGTTGTTTTGAATGCAAAAGATGTGAAATGCCCAATTTGCGGCACAGTCAACAGAAGTCTCGATTTAGATGAGACCGACGGATGGATGGAATGCGAGAGTTGCCATAACGCTGTTCAGATATTGGAGTACGCTAAAAGCAGGCGTGTTCCGGTATATCAGATGGCGGATTGCAATCTCCTCGTTCCGTTGAACAAGAAAAGATAAAAAGGAGAATGGCGATGCTGGAGGACTGGACGATTTACTCTTGGTATTGCCCAAACTGTAAGACGCAGGTAGCGGGGCTAAAAAACAAGAAAAATCAAATCAGAGTTATTTGCACGAAATGCAGTGCCGAAATGGTCCGCACGGTAGTGGGCAGAAGGCACGATGTGATTGATATATATGCACCGATTGGAATGGAGCATAGTGACTTGGAATTGGGGGAGCATTGATATGACGATGTTAGAGGCTTTCGTAAAAGAGCGCAACGAGGCGCTGTTCAGCCTTGACCGAAAGAAGATCGAGGCCTACATGATCAAATATGGAGAAACGGAAATTGCGCAGACACCCGATGTTGTTTTCTGGGCATCTGTGTACAAGGCCATTTGCGGTGTCAAGGACACACCGGAAGCCATTGTAAGCAAGGCAAAGGCATGGCTGCACGAGCACGGCATGAGCCCTAATCTGGCGGGGTGATAATCCTCACTTGATCTGCTTGAAGACCATCGAAGCGAGTTTCTATAACAACTGAATCAACGACATCACGACGGAACGGTCGGGCTGAAACAGGGCCGTATTAAATCCGCTTCCAGGTCACTTGATCGTGGGCAACCGCCCGAACATGAACCGGTAGTTATTCCAGACATATGTGAGAGGCCACCGGCAAGGTAAGACACTATAGTTCTATCTATAGGTCTGCCTTGTCGGTGGCTTTTTTTGTTTTTCACCGACATCACAAATACATATTCGCAGCCTGAAGTACAAGGGCCAAGGATACAAATACGCTGATTTCAAACTCTTTTGAAAAAGCAGTATGGGTACCCTTAGATTTCTGCGCCCTTTTTCAGGCAGGCAGCATCGGGAGTCCTTTTCGCCAGCGTAGTTGTGTCCTTTGGACCGCAGCAGGCGGAAAGGACTTTTTATGTGCGACCAGTGGCTCTGCTATATCGCTGAATATCCGTGATCTCCGAATTTTTGACTTTCACCCAAATTCAAAAATTCAAAGGAGATCACAGTAATGAAAAGAACATTTTTGGTAAAGAAGGACCCCACGATTGAAGCACAGGACAATTGGCTGATCATGGATTATCGCCAGTATGCGGCATGGAGAGAAACGGATGAAGGCAAGAATCGGGAAATCGTCTTTGGAAAGTTTGAGGCTTGTAGTGAAGACGACTCTATCATTTTCATGGAGTGCAATGAAAAAGTCAGCAAAGAGTTGAAAAAGGATTGCCATCGCAAGCAGTACATCCGAAGCCGAGACGCCGAAACACCGTTCCAAGTCATGTCTTACAGCACCATGACCTTTCAAGAGTCTGAAATCTATGGAGAAGATGTTCTCGAAGATACAGAGTGCAATGTAGAGGAGTCGGTCATGCAGCGTATGGATATTGAGCGGGTCAGAACTGCACTGAAAATGTTGGCCCCGGAAGAGCGGGCCATCATTCAGGATTTTTTCTTCACAGAATCCCCAATACCGGTTAAGGAGCTTGTGGAAAAATACGCAATGCCCAAGACGAGCATCTATAGAAAAAGGGATGATGCACTGAAGAAGCTGAAGAAAATTTTAGGAAATGCGTAGGTCAAATTGGGATGACACGAGTGGTTTGACATAGAAAATGCACCTGCCGAAGCAGGTGCAGGAATGAAATTACATCATGGGATTTTCCAGCAGGTCTTCCACATTGCAGCCGAGAACACGGGACAACTTGTAGAGGATGTTTGCCTGCGCCTTGTCAATGCCATTGACCCGCTGTTCGTACATCTGAATGTTGCGCAGATTCACGCCGGACTGCTCTGCAAGCTCTGCCTGAGATAAGCCCCGGTTTTCACGGATGCGCTTCAGGTTGGAATCGCCTTCCGCTGCTTTATAGAGTTCCTCCATGGTATCGATGAAACTTGTAATGTCCATCTCGTGGTAAACGGAATACATCCCAATGATCTTGGAAAGTGGAATGCGCTCAAAGATATCCTTGAAACGACGGCCAGTAAACCATTGGTACTCTGCAACTGCCCAACCGGCCCAATATTCAGGGGAGCAGTCCTCTGCGTTGGTTGGTGCTGGCAGCTCCTTTGGACCGTATGCCTTTGTGATGACCGCACGGGCCAGCTCAACACCGGACATCCCTGCAACATAGGCGGGGTTGCCTCGTTCAAACTGTTCGGCGTAGCCGGTATTGATGAAGAGTGCTGTGATCCAATCCGGTTTTAGCTTGCAGTCGTTGATCGCATAGTCGAAGAAAGAGGAAAGACGATCCTTGGCGTTATTCAAATAAGATTCGCTGTATGCGTGGGTCATCGTTGCTCATCTCCTCCCTCAAGATATCCAGCACGAAGATGTCGTCCCGGTAAGACTTGCTTTTCTTGATCTCTTTACGGTAAGTATCCCTCGCTTTGGTATCTCTATCCAAGAACTTGGGGTAATAGACGCTCTTGCTGACCGGATAAGCATTCACGAAGTGCAGCCGATCAAAGCCTTTTTGAGAAATGACAACCGTCTGCTCGCCGAGCTTGCCCAGTTTTAGAGCCTTGTTCAGACTTCTGAGCGGTAAGGTGTTGGACACAAAGGACTCTGCATACTGGAAATAGGAATCGTCTGCCCGATAGCCGATCACAACATCGAAGCCGGTTAAATCAATTGAATAGTGACCAATAAGATAGTCCCTTGCATCAACGGCAACTTCGGAGTCCAGCTTGAAGGTGCGGAACTGAAGCAGAAGAGCCATCCAGTTCAGGACCGTATGCGTTCCGTCCAACAGATTCAGCACCTTCAGTCCTTCCGTGTCAAAGTCGTAGCTGTTGACAAAACCGTCTGTGTTCTTTTTGCAGGCCCACTCACGAGCCATTTCATCGACGCGGGTACAGTAGAAACCCATGCCATAGTCGTTGTGCGGATTACCAATATGAATATCCGGAACCTCGATGATATGGTCGGTTCCATGAAGCAGTTGAATGACGCTCATAATATGAAGCCTCCGTTATCATTGTAATGATACAACCACATTATATCATTCTGATGATAGTTTTGTCAATAGCGCATGAGAATTCATTCCAAAGAATATGCCGCCTTCCTCCAAATTCTTCTGCTTCCGAAAAATATCTTGGAAACGAGCAAAAAACTGTGGGAATCTCGCAAAAAAATTCGGCAAAGAGAAAGTGAGAGGGCAATCTCATAAAACCCGGTAGGAGTGATTCACATGAACAAGAAAATAAACATCAACCCCAGCTCGACAAAGTGGCTCGAAAAAGATGATCGGGTCGTCGCTGATTACTTTTGCGATTTGGGCTTCCGTTCCCTGAAGCAGATCCTTGATATGCGTGTTTTCGACCTGATGAATATGCAGGGCCTGAACGCTGTCCGAGTCGAGGAAGTGATCATCTGCTTATATAAGTGGCTGAATCCCAACACAGCTATCGATGAGGCTATCTATAACGGTATGATGTCACAGCCCTTCCTCTATACTCCGTGGAGAAAAGAACACAAAGACCTTGCTGCAATCAAAGTCGGCGACTTGGTGCTGACCCCCGGTATCAACATGAAAGCTATCCAGCATTTCTATGATGCGATCCGTAAGGCGTTTTTCAAATCGGAGGAATACAACTGGAGATGGTACAAGTTCCGAAACAGAAGTGAATATGTGACCTATCTCCGGAAACACGAGGAGGCGGAATAAATGACGCGAACAGAAAAAGAAAATCTCGTTCCTGTTTGGGAGCGCATTACCATTAGCCTTGAAGAAGCTGCCGCATATAGCGGTATCGGCGTGAGAAAGCTGCGGGATATGACCGATAAGCCCGAATGCAACTATGTTATCTGGGTCGGAAACCGAAGAATGATCAAGCGGAAAAAGTTCGATGAATACCTTGATATAAAAACACCGAGATTGATACAATTTAATTATTCCTCCGCCGAATTTGCTGCTTGAGGGGTAAGTTGGTGTTTGAGGGGTAAGTTGTGGAATTCGGGGTGTCCCGGCTGTTTTTATCGGTAGAAATGTTCATACTTTGTCGGTATAATAGACGGCGGGAAAACAGGAATTTGTACAGATCAGGAGTAATTTAATGGATGTAAAAGAATACCTTCAGAATCCATGTGGAACTCTTTCGATTCCATATTGGAAGGCCAAAACACTGGCCATTCCCGATTCAATGAGAATCATTCATTGTAGTAATTGGAATGGACAGTATGGCAATTTTCAAAGATTTTTCAGGATAAAGCATGATTTGAATGATCTGTCTCCGATAGATTATGATTACGACACCTTGTCGATTGATTATCAGGCAACACAATTGTGTGAGATGATAAATGAGTCTTACAAGCATGAGAATATCGTCGTGAGTGAACAAGACATTCTGCAGTGGAAGCAGCACAAGACCTTCCGTGAAGAATTATGTGTATATATAAATGCCGACAATGGAAAAATGGCCGCTTCGGGGATAGCTGAGTTTGATGAGGTTTGTCGGGAGGGTATCATTGAATGGGTTCAGGTGCTTCCAGAGTACAGAGGCAGAGGCCTTGGGAAAAAGATTGTGGATGTATTACTCAATAGACTCAAAAGCATCGGAGCGAGTTTTGTAACGGTTTCAGGGAATCTCGACAACACGTCCAAACCGCTGGAACTGTATAGAAAGTGCGGATTCGCAGGTGACGATATTTGGTATATATGTCAAGTGTGAGAAACCTCAAGTTATCATTCCAGCATAGAGAGGTAACCACCATGAAGCAAATCACAAACAAGGAATACGAAGAGTGGCAGAAATACAAAGCGGAGAAAGCGAAGGGCCACATCCTGCTGCTGGATACCGTCCGGTTCATCTGCGAGGCCAACGGCTATGACGCAGAAAAGATCGGTCAGCACTTCCTTGAAATACTCCCGAAGATCTGCCCGAAAGAGGAATGAGGAGTTCGCATGGTAATTGATACTACATCTCGGAAGGGAATGGAAAGCTCACTTGCTCATTTGATGGGTGTTTCTGTACCAGAGCTTTATCAATACATCGAAGCGGCAGCGGATTCAGCCGTAGAAGGTCAATGGTGTTTTAATCAGGACCTTTTTGATAAAGCTATGGAAGACTTTTATTCTGATATGATTGAGCAAGAGTTACCAGATGAAATACTGTTTTTCCATCTATCGCGGAGGCTTAAAGGCTCTGAAAACGAAATCAGCTATAATTTACAAGAACTGCTCACGTCAAATAATAGTTTTTCAGAGTTCCTGAACGCACATCAGATCACCTTTAGAAAAGGGGCTGGAAACAGAATAATTCTTTGCTATAGAGATAGACAGATTAGTTTGGAAAACACAATGAGTACGGATGTGTGTTATCTGCGTAGCAGGTTGGGCTATAACTTAGGTCGAGAAGATTTTTGCTTTAACGGTTTTGCTTTTCGTGATTTGCTGATGAAGAATCAATACACTCGCCAGTTACAAGACTGTCCAGAAATACTTGAACGCCTTGAAAGCTATTTACGAATAAAGGGGCTCGCAAAAGAATATGCGGAAAAGAGCGAATACTACTGCTTCATGTATAGATTCCCTATAGGGTGTGTGATTTTTGATGGAAAAGATGACTTGACCGTTGAGGAAAAACAACTTCATTTATTAAATCAAGTTGCATATCGTCTCTACCAGTACAGCGGAGATTCACGTTATCTTTACGATCACGATAATCCGATACTTCGACTTAAGGACGATGATAATGCTTCTGTAGACTGTTTGGTGTCCACTGAAATAATCACTTCCGATATGATCGAATAACGAAAAACGCCTCCGAGCCGATGTGGTTCAGAGGCGTTGTTGCGTCTATGGGCTTATGCCTTGATCTCGGTGCCATCCTTGAAGGTCACCCGGATGTCGTTCTTGCTGTGAACAGCGATGTAATCCACCATCGCCAGCCAGTCTGTTTCCCGGAACTCCGTCAGCGGCTCCCGGCTCCGCAGGTTTTTCAAGTATGCTTCGATCTGGTGCTTTCGGGCCATGCGCTCGGCAATTAGATCGGTGACCTCGGTGTGTCGGGCCTTGGCCTTATCGAACCGGGCCACCAGAGCATCGTATCGTTTCTGGTATTCATCCTGATCGAGGGCGACGTGAGCGTTCTCCTTGATGCAATCCTCGATGAGCTCGGCAGCGATGTTGATTTCAGCTTCCAGATCCGAAAGCTCACTCTCAAGTGCCGTGGTGTCGAGGCTTCTTGAAAGGACCTGATCGTATATGGCTATAAACTGTTCCTTCTGGTCGATCACCTGATTGGCGGCCCGGAGGAACAGTTCTTTTATTTCATCCTCTGTGAGTGTCGGTGTGGCGCATTTCTGGCCGTCGAACTTGTGATTACACTGCCAGATGACCTTCCGGTAGGCGTCGTTGCTGTGCCAGACCTTCGGCCCGTACCAGCTGCCGCAGTCTCCGCACTTGACCTTACTGGAAAAGATGCTGACCGAGCTCTTGCGGTTCCGGCCCTTGGTGCGGGTAGTCATCAGCGTCTGCACCATCTCGAAGGTCTCCGGATCGATAATGGCCTCGTGGTTGTCCTTGACGTAGTACTGCGGGATTTCACCCTCGTTGGTCTTTTTCTTCTTGGTCAGAAAATCTACAGTGAAGGACTTCTGCAGCAGCGCATCACCCTTGTACTTTTCGTTGGTGAGAATGCTTTTGATGTTGCTGGGGTTCCAGTGGTCCTTGCCGCCGGGAGAAGGAATGCCTTCTTCGGTCAGCGTCCGGGCAATCTGGAATGGCGACTGGCCTTGCAGGAACATTCCGTAGATGCGCTTGACCAGCTTGGCCTGTTCTGGGTTTACCACGAGGTTGTGGTCCGGCCCCATGTCGTAGCCCAGAAATCGCTTGAACGGAACCGTGACCTTGCCGTCTGCAAACCGCTTCCGTTGGCCCCATGTGCAGTTCTCGGAAATGGACCGGGACTCTTCCTGCGCCAGCGAGGACATGATCGTCAGCAGAAGTTCACCCTTGCTGTCGAAGGTCCAGATGTTTTCTTTTTCAAAATAGACCTCGACGTTGTGCTCCTTGAGTTTCCGGATGGTAGTCAGGCTATCGACTGTGTTTCTGGCAAAGCGGCTGACCGACTTCGTGATAATCAGGTCGATCTTGCCGTCAAGGGCATCTGCAACCATCTGCCTGAACTGCTCACGCTTTTTGGTATTGGTGCCGGTGATGCCTTCGTCAGGATATACCCCGACGAACTCCCAATCATCCCGGCCATTGATGTAATTCGTGTAGTAGTCAATCTGCGCTTCGTAACTGGTCAGCTGCTCCTCGTTGTCGGTGCTGACACGAGCGTAGGCCGCCACACGTCGCTTCTTAGTGCTGTTGATCGGTGCCGCCGTGAAGCGTGACAGCGTCGCCGGTATCGTGGTTACGGATTTGGCCATTTCTTTTCGCTCCTTATTTTCTTGATTCTTTCACTCATTGCCTCCCTGCGCTCGTCTGTCCAAGCGGCCTTCATGGATTTTTTTGCTTTTTCCCTCCGTTCCTCGGTCCAAGGGGTGCCGTGCCGCTTATCCAAGAAGTCTCTGGATTCGATGTGGCCGTCCCTGAAATGGAACGTGACCATGTGGTCGAGGATTGTTGCACTTTCAATCTGAGCGTCCATCGCATCCTCGTCGAACTCATCAAGGCCAAGGATCTCAGTCACCAGCCGCTTCATGGTCTCGTCCCTGATAGCCGGATTCCGACATTCGGAACGTGGACCGGTGCAATACCAAGACCGTGTCGGGGTGCCGTCCTTACGCTTTCCGGATTGGCAGCGGTAATTGGCACCGCAGCAGCCGCATTTTATGAATCCGGTGAACTCGTAGAAGGTATTTCGGTTCGGATTGGTGTCCTTGCGCTTGTGCCGTTCTCCCCAAAGCTTTCTGCGCTCGTCCGTCCACCAGTCGGTTTTAGCTGTAGACTGCCATTTGGTGGTGACCTCGTGGCCGTCGTAAAAGCGGAAGATCAAGGTGTCGTCTCCGATGACAATGACCTCTTCGATCTGCTGGCTAAAAGCGTCCTCGTCAAACTCGTCAAGGCCCAGCACCTCGGCAGTGGCGTTCTGGAGCATCTTCTCCGGGACGTTCTTTGAGGGGCAAGCCGTCACACCTTTCTGGCTTTTTGTCTGGCAGGTCCAGATGTAATAAACCTCACCGGCGGTGTTCCGCTTCCCGCTGTGGCGGTAGTGCTTTCCGCAGCAGCCGCAGGTGATCTTGGTGGAGAAAGCCGAGAGCTTCAGCGACTTGTTTCCAAAGGGGCCGAGGTCCCGTCTGCGCTTGAACTCAGCCTGTACTGCTTGCCATTCGTCCATCGGGATAATCGCCTCGTGGGTGTCTTCGGCGAAATACTGCGGCAGCTCACCGTAATTCTTCCTGCGGTGCTTGGTGATCGGGTCTTCGCAGTATTCCTTCTGGAAAAGCATGTTCCCGGTGTAGGTAATGTTCGTCAGGATGACCTTCACATTGGAATCTACCCACGGCTTTCCCTGCCGGGTATAAATGCCTCGCTCCATCAAGGCTCTTCCTATCTCAATTCTGGATGCGCCTTTCATGTACTCTGCGTACATCCAGCGGATGATCTCGGCCTCCTCTGGTATGATGACCAGCTTGTCGTCCTGCCACTCATATCCGAAAATGCTGAACTTGCCGTTAGGAATGCCCTGCTTGAACCGCTTGATCGTACCCCACTTGACGTTCTCCGAAATGCTGCGGCTTTCTTCCTGTGCAAAGGAAGCGAGGATGGAAAGCATCAGCTCTCCGTCGCCGCTCAAGGAATTGATTTTTTCCTTCTCGAAGCGAACCTCAATGCCGAGCTCCTTCAGGTGCCGGACCGTGTTCAGAAGGTCCACGGTGTTCCTCGCAAATCGCTGGATCGACTTGGTGAGGATTATGTCGATGTTTCCGGCTTCACACTCAGCCAGCATGTGGTTGAACTCATCACGCTTTTTGGTGCCGGTGCCGGAGATCCCGTAATCCGCAAAAACGCCAGCGTATTCCCATTCTGGGTTCTTCTGAATCAGTGCGCTGTAGTAGCTCACCTGTGCAGAAAGCGAGTGCTGCATCCGCTCGGATTCCATCGACACTCTGGCGTAGGCAGCGACTCGCTTTCTTGCTTTCAGAACTGGCAGTTTTCGCTCGATTTTCTCTACTGTTTTCAATGAAATTCCTCCTTCCGGTAGTGTCTATATATCACTCTAAAAGGCCGGAATATCAAGCGTTTTCTGATAATAATGTACCCAAATATGGTCGGTATTTTTCGAGCAGAATTGTATCAATTTCAGCGTATTCCTCCTCGGTGATCAAGCCCTTTTCGAGCATGGATTTCGCCATTGAAATAGCTGCGTGATAAAGCATATCGTTGTGGAGTTCCTCCTTGCTCAACAGGCATCACCGCCTTTGAACCGAGCCGCAATATAGCAGTCGTGGGAGCAGTATTTGCGCTTTGCGTTTCCGTAGGCAGTGAACTCTTTCCCGCACTCCGGACAGCTAAAGGTATAAACAGCCTTCTGCTTTACGACCTCCGGATGAGCGTTCCACCATGCCGTCCGGCACTCCGGGCAGCAGAACTTCTTCTGTTTCCGTCTGGGGAACTGGATCAGCGTTTTGCCGCAGTTCAGGCAAAGCTGCGTGGGAACCTCCGCAAGGCTGTGGCTCTCTGCCTTCTCACCGGCGAGGCCGTGGGATCGACAATATGCTTTAACGCTGTCCTTTGACAGTCCGACGCTGTTGGCGATGGCCGTATATCCAAAGCCCTGATGCCGCAGGGCCGTTATCTTTTCTCTTTGCTCATTTGTCATGAGATTGTCCTCCAGTCCGAGAGGGGTTCCTCTCACTACCCACTGGAGGGAAATGGCCATCTTGAACGAAAAAAGAGCAAAAAAATAACGCCCTCCACGGAATGATCCGCAGAGGGCGTGTGATGAGGTTCGGTCTACTTATTCGGGATCTTCAGCTTCATACCGCTGTAAATGACATTGCTTTTCAGTCCGTTCAGGCTGACGATTTCCTTATAGCGGCTGCCGTTGCCGAGATATTTCTTGGCGATTGCCCAGAGGGTGTCACCATGCACCACGGTGTGGATGCGGTAAT
>OLFV01000018.1_pt1 | contig 202279 bp, 174 predicted proteins | sample 1605551 | NCBI WGS metagenome assembly OLFV01 (sample SAMEA3888922, study PRJEB22519) | human gut metagenome | biome: human gut; feature: human-associated habitat; material: faeces | place: Denmark | collected 2011
TCACAAGAATCGAAAGTCCCTTTCGTTTTCATGGAGCTATTATTTCACAGCCCCTGTTTTTTTGTCAGCTGTCAGCGGTCAGCGGCCGATGGAAATCAATTTTACAAATTGATCTTGAGATAAAAAGGAAAGACCGGGGGGATTTTTTTCACACCCCTTTATTTATTTTCCCAGCGGGACCAGATGTTTCCGGAGCACCGGCAGCACCAGGCTCAGCAGCAGGAATTTGATGACAATCCCTGCGGCACACTGGAACAGCCGCAGGGTCAGTAGGCTTCCCAGGGAAACCTGGAACAGCACGGTCAGCCAGAAGGTGTTCAGCAGCAGGCTGATGGCCACCTGGACCACCAACACAGCCAGGAGGATCTGCCGTTTGCCCGTGCCCCGGCGGAAAAACCAGCCGTACACCGCCCCATCCAGGAAACTGGACAGTGTGAAACCGGGGAAATAGGCCCCCACCGGAAACAGCAGGGCTCCGATCAGATCCCCCAGGGCACCGGTAATGCCCCCCGCCAGGGGACCGCCCCACAGGGCCGCCGCCACCACCGGCAGGAAGCTGAAACCGATTTTCAGGTTCCAGGTATGGAGAGACAGGAACCGGGCCAGGATCACCTCCATGGCCACACAGAACCCGATCATGGTGATCCACTGGCCGGGCCGTCTTTTCTGCAGGCCCGTCATGGCTCAGCCCTGTTTCTTTTCCCGGGCTTTGGTGGCAAAGCCCAGCATGTCGGAAATCAGCCGGGCGGCCAGATACCCGGTGGTCCCCCCCACATCATCGAAGGGAGGAGCCACTTCCGTCAGCACCATCCCGGCCAGTTCCGTATGCCGGGCAATGGCTTCCAGGATATCCACCGCGTCATCATAGTTGAAGCCGCCGAACATGGGGGAACCGGTGGCCGGTGCGTAGACCGCATCCATGGCATCGATGTCAAAGCACAGGACGGCTTTTTCCGCCGGTTTGAATTCCTCCAGGATGGCTTCGATCCCCTTTTTCCGTACATCCCGGACGGAGTAGATCCCGTCCCCGTGTTCCCGGGCTTCTGCGAAATCTTCGGGACCGCTGCTGCCGATGCCCCGGATCCCCAGATGGAGGATCCGGCCCACATAGGGCAGAGCCGCCGCATTCCGCATGGGAGATCCGTTGAAATATTTCTGTCCGTCCAGAGGTTTGGTCCAGTCCAGATGGGCATCGATGTGGATGATGTCAAAATTCCCGATGCCTTCCAGCCCCTGGAGTACCGGGAAGTCCACGGCACAGTCGCCCCCCAGGACCACGGGCATGGTGCCCTGGCTCTGGATAATCCGTACCGCCTCCCGCAGGTTGGCCATGGTGCCGGTCAGATCCCCGGGAATGTAGTCCGCATCCCCGCAGTCCACCACTTTCCATTTATCCGTATCCATGTAGAATTCTTTCCGTTCCGAATCGTAGGTTCCGCCTTTTTTATAGGTGAACCGGGTGGAGCCCAGACGGATGCCCCGGGGCCCCAGCCGACAGCCGGTACGGCCCTGGATGGCCAGGTCGAAAGGTGCGCCCAGCACCGCAATATCCGCGTTCAGGTTGTAGATATCCGGAGCCAGATCCGTTTTGGCGAAGGTTGCAATGCCCGTAGGGGCCATATTCAAAGGTTTCTGCAGACTGAAGTTATCCATGTGCGTTCTCCTCTTCTTTCTGATTGCTGCGTTTCCGCTTATGGGTCCATTATAGGAAGACCCCTGGGGGAAGTCAACGAAATCGGACACTATTTTGAAATATGGACACTATAGTGAAACAAATTACCTTGACGGTCTTCCTTTTCTCTCCGTATAATGGGAACAAATCAAGGAAAGTGAGGTCCTGTCCATGGCCGAAACCACCCCGGCCGTCCATTCCGTCCTCCATGCCATCCGGATCCTGGAACTGTATGCGGCCCAGCGCCGGGAATCCCTGAGCCTGACGGAAATCAGCAAGGCCCTGGGGCTCCACAAAACCACTGTCTACCGGATCCTGCGCACCCTCCAGCAGGCCGGCTGGATGGAGCAGTCCGCCAAAACCGGAAAATACTACCTAGGTACCGGGATCCTGCTGGTGGCTTCCGCGGTTTCCGTCCACAACACCTCCCGGGATCTCCTTTCGGAAGAGATGCACCGGCTGGCAGAAAAATTCAATGAAACAGTGGTCCTGTCCGTGCTCCTGGGCCATACGGGCATCTGTGCGGACCTGGCCAAAAGCCGGCACCGGCTGGGAGTGGCCGGAGAGCGGGGCTACATCGTCCCTCTTCAGAGCGGGGCCTCCGGCAAGACCCTGCTGGCCGCCCAGCCGGAACCCCTGCGGGAGCAGCTGCTCCAGGAACTGGAACCGGACCGGACCCGGCAGCGGATCCTGAAGAACCAGCTGCTGAAAATCCGCCAGGACGGGTACTGTATTTCAGAAGGGGAAGTGGACCAGGGGGTGGCCGCCATCGCCATGCCCCTCCGCCTGAAAGACAATATCTTCGTTCTGTCCATTTCCGGCCCGGTGGACCGGCTCCGTGCCCTGACCTATCCGGTGCTCCGCCAGGGCCTGGCAGAAACCGTAACCCGGCTGGAACGGAAGAGTATGCTGGTGGAAGAGTAAAAAAGGAGCTGTGAAGAAATGAATCCGCATTTCTTCACAGCTCCTTTTTCTGTCAGCGGTCAACAGTCAGCTGTCAGCTGACCGTTGACGGGTCTGTTGCCCATAGCAACAGACCCCTTTATCACTTGCATGCAAACGCTTCGATTTCCACCAGGGCCCCTTTGGGCAGGGCGGCCACCTGGAAACAGGCCCGGGCCGGGCACACGCCGGTGAAGAAAGTGCCGTACACTTCGTTCATGGGACCGAAGTCCGCAATATCGCTGAGGAGCACCGTGGTCTTCACCACATCATCCAGGGTATAGCCGGCGGCTTCCAGGATGTTCTTCACATTGGTCAGGGACTGGCGGGTCTGGGTCACGATATCCGTGCCGGCAAATTCACCGGTGGCCGGATCGATGGGGATCTGACCGGATACGTACACCGTCTTGCCGGAAGCCTCGATGGCCTGGGAATAGGGTCCGATGGCTCCGGGAGCCTTGGGGGTTGCAATCTGTCTGTTCATGGGAAAGACCTCCTTGAGAATACTATCAGGGTTATTATACCATGGAAAAAGGGGTGCTGCATGGGCAGCCCTTTGCTTTTTGTCAGCTGTCAACAGCCATGGGAAATCAAATTTTGCAAATTTATCATCCGAACGTTGACAGGGCGGTTGCCCATGCAACAGTTCTTCTTTCACGTAATCACATAATTGCTCTTTTCATTGTCCAGCAGGATCACATCCGCCAGGTCCAGATAGATGGGCTCTCCATCCGCCCACTGGTGGTAGCTGCTGCCATGGGTCATGACCCGGAGCACCTGGCCCCCCACCTGGATCCGGTAATCCACCGCATCTCCCATGTAGAACCGATGCTTCACCGTGCCCTGGAGCATGCCGCCGGTTTTGGACAGGGTCAGGTTTTCCGGCCGTACCCCGATCACTGCCGGGCCCTGGGCCAGATTCTCCTTGTTGGGGAAGGATACCTGGGTGCCCTGGACAAAGACCCGGTCCCCCCGGACTTCCGCCGGCAGGAAATTCACCAGGCCGATGAAATCCGCCACCATTTTGTTCACCGGATGGGTGTAGACATCATAGGGGCGTCCCACCTGCTGGACCACCCCGGCGTTCATCACCACGATCCGGTCGCTCATGGTCATGGCTTCCGACTGGTCATGGGTCACGTAGATCACGGTGATCCCCAGCCGTTTCTGGAGGGAAGAAATCTCGAACCGCATGCTTTCCCGGAGCTTGGCATCCAGGTTGGACAACGGTTCGTCCAGCAGCAGGAGCCCCGGCTGGGCGATCAGGGCCCGGGCCAGTGCCACCCGCTGCTGCTGTCCCCCGGAAAGCTGGCTGGGATACCGTTCTCCGTACCGTTCCAGATGGACCATTTCCAGGGCTTCTTCCACCCGTTTCTTCCGTTCCTCTCTGGAGACTTTCTGGATCTTCAGGGGATAGGCTACGTTTTCCCCCACCGTCATATGGGGCCATACCGCATAGGACTGGAACACCATGCCGATGTTCCGTTTTTCCGGAGGCACGAACACATGGGATTCCGCGCTGCTCACCACCGTATCCCCCAGCAGGATATTTCCTTCCGTAGGCCGTTCAAAGCCGGCAATCATCCGCAGGGTGGTGGATTTCCCGCAGCCGGATGGCCCCAGGAAGGAAATGAATTCCCCGTCCGCCACATCCAGATTGAAATCCCCCACGGCCGTAACGCTGCCGAACCGTTTGTACAGATGTTCCAATTTGACTTGAGACACAATGAACCTCCTCATTAAATGGCAATATTGCCCTTGGACACTTTGTTCAGGATCAGGTTCCCCACCATGACGATCACCAGGATGATTACGGACAGCACCGAGGCGTTCTGGGTATCCGCATAGGTCTGGAGTTCGTACAGCAGCACCCCGATGGTCTGGGTATCACTGCCGTACAGCAGGTTGGACATGGTCAGTTCATAGAAGCTGGGCATGAAGATCAGGAACCAGCCGGCCACAATGGAGGGAGCGATCAGGGGCATGATGATGTCCTTGCAGATCCGCAGCCAGTCGGCCCCGGCATTGAGCCCGGCTTCTTCCAGGCTGCTGGAGACCTGGCTCAGGGAGGCGGCGATGGTCCGGACACTCATGGTCATGTATTTCACCAGATAGCTGACAATCAGGATCCACATGCTGGAATACAGGTTCAGCCCGTAGTTGCCGGAAAAGAAGATGATCAGGGCCAGGGCGATGACCACGCTGGGGGTACTGCCCCCCACCATCACCAGGATATCCGGCAGGGACCGGCCCGGTACCCGGGTCTTGACGGACAGATAGGCCACGAACAGGGCCAGTACCGTACCGATACAGGCGGAAAGGAAGGCATAGCCCAGGGACCGCCAGATGCAGTCCAGATACTGGCTGTTCTCCAGCACCGGGATCCAGGCATCGATGCCGAAATTGTCCAGCCGGATGCCCTTGGACATACTGACCATGAAAGAGGTCATCACAATGGACCCCAGGGGCAGGATCACTGCCAGGAAGGCATACAGGCCCACAAAGAAGGTGGCCAGCCCTTTCCACCGGCCCAGTTCCACCAGCACCGGACGGGTGCTTTTCCCGCTGATGGTGGTGTAGTCCTTCCGGCCCATGAGCCAGCTCATGAAGAACAGCAGCCCGTTGGCCAGGAACATCAGGGAAACCGCCAGGGTGGTGGCATTCCGGATTCCCTGGTCATCCCCCATATAGACAAAGGACACGATCCGGGTGGTGAGCACTTCGATATTTCCGGGCATCCCCACAATGGCCGGGATCCCGAAACAGGATCCGGCTCCGATGAACACCAGCAGTCCCCCAGCCAGGATACTGGGAGCCATCAGGGGCAGGGTCACATCCCACAGGGCTTTGAGGGGAGACGCCCCGGCGATCCGGGAGGCCTCCTCCAGGGTGGGATCCATCTTTTCCATGGCCCGGGAAATGGTGATGAAGGCAAAGGGAGAATAGAATAAGGTCAGGACCCAGATCATCCCGCCCCGGGTATAGATGTTGAACGGTGCCTGGGACAGGGAAAACAGGGTTTTCAGCAGCTGATTCAGATATCCCACATCCGGATTCAGCAGCTGGGTCCAGGCAATGGCCCCCACATAGGGAGGGATCATGTAGCTGGCCACCAGGATGGTCCGGAACTTTTTCCGTCCCGGCAGATCCGTCCGGCCGATGAGCCAGGCCAGGGGAAAGGTGACCAGCACACTGAGCAGCATTACCAGCAGGGAAATCTCCACGGTGTTCCGCAGGGCTTTCAGGTTCACCTTCTGGCTGTACACTGCTGCATAACTGCTCAGGTCAAAGGTTCCGTCCACCATCACGCTGTCCCAGATCAGCACTGCCAGAGGCAGCACGATGAAGTACAGCAGCGCCATGACGGTAAGGGCAATGACCGCAGACTTACTGTCGATGCGAGGCAAATTCAATTTTTTCACCATAGACTCCTTTGGATACAGTGAGGCAGAAAGGGAGCCAGGGCTGGATTCCAGTCCCCGGCTCCCTTCTGTCTCCAGGCATTATGGGCATCCTGTTCCTTTACAGAGCCGGATCAGGCATCCATGACTCTGGACCGGAATTCTTCTTTGATCTTGGATTCATCCCGGGTCAGTTTTTCCCAGTCCACTTTCAGGGCATTCTTCAGCAGTTCCTTCAGGCTGTATTTGGCCCCTTTGGGTTTTTCCACATCATCCCGCACAGAATGCATCCAGCCGGCAGTCACCGCCGCCTGGCCTTCCTTGCTCAGCCACCAGTCGGTCAGGGCCTTGGCTCCTTCCGGATTCTTGGTGGCCTTGAAGATGCCGATGGGGGAAGAGATCAGGATGCAGCCTTCCTTGGGATAAACCACTTCCAGGGGCTCCTTCTTGGTCTGCTGGAGCTTCAGGATATTTTCTTCCAGGATGATGGCCGCCATGTATTCCCCGGTGAGCAGTTTGTTCTGGATGGCGCTGTTGCCTTCTTCCACCCGGAGACCGTTGGCCTTCAGGGCATCAAAGTATTCCCAGCCGAACTTGTCCGCCAGGGAGCCCACAGCCACATAGGCGGTCCCGGACAGCAGCGGGTTGGGCATGGCGATCCGGCCCTTGTACTTGGGATTGGTCAGATCCTGCCAGCTGGTGGGCACGTCTTCCGGTTTCAGTTTGTCTTTGTTGTAGGCGATGATCATGTTGCAGACCCGGACCGCCGCCCAGGCTCCGTCCTTATCCACTTCCATGATGTGATGTTTGGTTTCCGGAGATTTGTAATCCAGCAGCAGCCCCTTGTTCTTCAGATAAATGTAGTAGGAAGGATCCGCCACCATCAGCACATCGTCGCTGATTTTGTTGGCTTTCACTTCGCCGGCGATCTTGGTCTTGATTTTTTCCGTCCCGCCCTGGAACCAGCTGACTTTCAGGTCCGGGAAGGCTTTCTGGACTTTGGGTTTACACATGGAATTGACGATATCCGGATACATGGAAGTATAGACCATCACATTCCCGGAAACGCCCTTTTTCCCGTCGGCCGCTTTTTTGTCTCCTCCGCCGCAGCCGGTCAGCAGGAGTGTCCCACAGGCCAGGAGAGCCGCTGCTGCGGCCAGCCATTTCTTTCTACCCATACGATCCCATCCTTTCCTGATGATTTTCTCTATTCTGATATTTTTGGATGCCCTGATGCCTGTCAGGGATGATTTTCTCCAGTATATCCGGAACAGTCCGGAAAAACGTCAAAAATCAGTTTTTATCCATTACTTTTTTTCATAATAGGTGAACAGGGCCTGGGTCCCCAGATCTCCTTTTCCTTCCTTGGCCAGTTCCCGGTATTCCTTCAGCACCTGATGGAGTACGGGAAGGGACAGATCCTTTTTCTCCGCTTCTTCTTCCGCCAGCCCCATATCCTTGATGAAATGCTTCAGGAAGAATCCGGGGGCATAGTCTCCCTGGATGATCTTGGGTCCGAAAGCGTTCAGCTGGGCGCTGCCGGCGGCTCCGGTGGATACAGCCTTCAGCAGGATCTCCAGGTCCAGACCGTTGGCCTGGGCATAGCGCAGGGCTTCACAGACCCCGGACAGGGCCCCGGCGATCATAATCTGGTTGGCCATCTTGGCGTGCTGCCCCATGCCGGCTTCCCCCATATAGTTGATGTTGGTGCCCATCCCCTGGAACACCGGCTGGAGGGTGTCGAAATCTTCCCGGTCACCTCCCGCCAGGATGGACAGGGTCCCGTTCCGTGCCCCGGTATCCCCGCCGGTCACCGGTGCATCCATCACATGGAAGCCCCGTTTCGTCCCTTCTTCATACAGTTTCCGGGCCAGGGTGGGACTGGTAGTGGTCATGTCGATCAGGTAACTTCCCGGCACAGCGCTTTCCATCAGGGCACCGGGAGCAAAATAGACTTCCTCCACATCCCGGGGAAAACCCACAATGGTGATCACGCACTGGCAGGTTTTGGCCAGACCGGCAATGGAATCATGGACGGCCACGCCTTTCTCTTTCAAGTCCGCCACCTTTTCCGGATGCCGGGCATAGCAGTGCATGACATAACCTGCCTTTTGCAGATTCCGCAACATGGATTTCCCCATGATGCCCGTACCGATAAAACCAATATCACGGATTTCCGTCATACAAATCCCCTCTTTTCCAGGAAATCAGAATTAAATCACATCATTTAAAATCATTATAATTTATCCGATTGGAGGATGGCAAGGGGGAATCTCACTTCCCCCTGCTGGGCGTGACTTTCAGGGTATTGATGATGTTGGTAAGCTTGTGGCTGTCTTCTTTCCAGTAGCCGTCATCCGCCTTGTTCCACACCACCGTCAGGTTATGGACCCGGTCCCAGTTGAACAGCGTCCACCGTTCCGCATGGAAGGTCATCAGATGCTGTCCCTGTCGGAGGATTTCCATATCATAACTGGTATGGAGGTTTTCCACTCCGTTGACGATGGTGCTTTCCATGGGCTGCCAGTTGCTGAATTTCAGGGCATAACCTTCCGGCATCCGCTTTTGGTAGACGCCTTCCAGGCTCTTCCGGGTAATGTCCCCGAACTCTTTGATTTCATTTCCCTTCAGTCCGATGTTCTGTCCGTACCGGGGCATTTTTTCCGGGCTGGCCACAGTCCGGAACTCTACCCATACCAGGTGCTCATCGGTATTCCAGGGGACCGAGTCCAGCTTTCCGCTCTGGACGAACACGGAGCCAGGGCTCTTCACCACTTGCTGGTCCGCCTCCAGCCACTTTTTCAGCAGGGGATCCAGATCCGGATTTTTCAACAGGGCGTCCCGGGTTTCCTGGCTCTGGAGAATCATTTCCGGAGGCACGGAGAAAGAAGCCTGGTCCCCGGCTTTGATTTCCACCCAGCCCGGGTAGGAAGCCACATGGACCTCTTCCGTTTTGTTGGCCTCTTTGCCGCAGCCGGACCCCAGCAAAAGGCCCAGCAGGCAGCAAAGAAGCATGATTTTTTTCAGCATGAACATTCCCGCCTTTCTGTTACGGGGATTATTATAGCATAAAAAAGAAAGGGGCTGTTGCTCATACAACAGCCCCTTGTCATTCAGTCTCCCACTGCCACCGACGCTTCTTCGGCGGCTTTCTGTCTGGCTTCGTACCGGTCCATGTTCCGGGCGAACAGGCCGGCCAGGAAGGAACCGGTGATCTGATGGACCGCAGCCCCCACGGCCGCCGGGATGGCCACCGCCGGTGCAAAATACACGGCGCAGATGGACAGGGCCAGGGCATCATTCTGCATCCCCACTTCCAGGGTTACGGAATGCTGCTGGGGTTTGCCCATGCCCAGTTTCCCGGTAACAAAGTACCCCAGGCCGAAACCGGCCAGATTGTGGAGCAGCACCAGCACCACCACAAAGGCTCCCAGGGCCACGATCTTGGCCCCGTTCACGGCCACCACACCGCCCAGGATGGACAGGACCGCAAAAGCGGAGAGCAGCACCAGGACTTTCTGGACCTGGGCCAGGAATTTTTCCCCCACCACTTTGTGGACCAGGAGCCCCAGCACCAGGGGCACCAGGATCACTTTCATAACGGTGAGCGCCATGGAAACGAAGGAAACGTTCACATATTCACCGGCCAGGGCCCACACCAGGAAGGGCATCATCACAGGGGCCAGCAGGGTGGAAACGGTGGTGACGGATACGGCCAGGGGCACATCCCCTTTGGCCAGGAAGCTCATCACATTGGAGGCCGTGCCGCTGGGGCAGGAGCCCAGGAGCACCATGCCCACCGCCAGATCCGGGCTCAGGTGGAAAACTTTGGTCAGGGCAAAGGCCACCAGGGGCATGATGGTGTAATGGCACACCGTACCGGCCAGCACTTCTTTGGGCCGCTGGAGCACCAGTTTGAAGTCAGACACGTGAAGGGTCATCCCCATACCGAACATCACCACTCCCAGGAGCCATACCGTATAGTGCACGGACCAGGAGAAGGCTCCCGGAACAAAATAGCCGCCCACGATGGTGGCCAGTACCAGCCAGGTCAGATTCTTCCCTACAAAACCACTTACTTTCGTCAACAGATTCATTGTCCATTCCCTCCAAAAAGTTTTTCTGCAAAAATCAAACGGCTGATGGCGTCCCTGGGAGAAAAAGAAAAGCGCTTTGCCTCTCTAAGAGACAAAGCGCTGTGCTCTGCGGTACCACTCTTGTTGTCGCCTGTGCGACCCCTTTGTTCAAGCATCTCCGGATTTTCCTTCCAATGCCGGACAGGATAACGGCTGTCAGCCGGCCCCACTTACTTGCATTCTTTCAGCGGGCAGCTCCTGGGTGATTTTCCTTTTCCGCTGTACATCCTGCCTCGCACCATGCGGCAGGTTCTCTGGAATGTCAGGCTGGACAAGTACTTTTCCCATTCAACACTGTCTGATGTTTTGTTATGGGCTTTATTATACGCTTCCAGGAAAATTTGTCAACAAGTTTTTTTCGAGTCCGCAGTTCAAAGACATTGATACGCCATCAGAAGGGTCCGAAATGGATGGCGGAAGCATACCACATCACCACAAAGGCAAAGATCCATTCCAGCCCCAACAGCGGGAAGGCGAACTTCCACCAGCGCCGGAGCGGCACACCGGCTACGGTGAGCACGGTCATGGTGGTGCCGCTGGCCGGGGTGATCATGTTGGTGAAGGCATCCCCCATCTGGAAGGCCAGTACCGCAGTCTGCCGGGTGAGGCCCACCAGGTCCGCCAGAGGCGCCATGATGGGCATGGTGATGGCTGCCTGGCCGGAACCGGAAGGCACCACCAGGTTGAACACATCCTGGACGATGAACATGCCGAAGCCCAGCAGGGAGTGGGGGAACACATTGAGCCCGGCTGCCAGGTAATAGATGATGGTGTCCAGGATCTTGCTGTCCCCCATGAGCAGGGTTACCCCTTTGCACAGGGAAACCATCATGCAGGGCATGGCCATGTTCTTCACCCCGCCGATGAAGGCGTTGGCAAAGGTATTGATGCTGAGCCGGCCCACGATGCCGGCAAAGACGGCCATCATCAGGAACAGGGCAGCCAGTTCGTCCATGTAGAACCCGAACTTGATGACTCCCACCAGGATGGCGGCCACAGTGACCACAAAGCCGGCCATGATCACTTTCTGCCGGCCGGTCATCAGGGCATTTTCCCCTTCATAGGCACTGAGATCCATCTGGGGCCGATAAATCTGGTCATAATCATACATGTAGCTCCGTTCCGGGGTTTTCTTGATTTTCCGGGCATACCACATGGTATAGCTTACGTTGATGAGGATCAGCACCGCCAGCATGACCATCCGGAACTCAATCCCGGAAAACATGGGCAGACCGGAAATGCTCTGGGCCACCCCTACGGTAAAGGCATTGGTCACCCCGGCGCCGTAGCCCCCGCTTACAGCCGCCAGAGGCAGGGCCACCGCCACAATGGAGTCAAACCCCAGAGCATAGCTCACCGCCATGATGAGGGGCACAAAGGCAATGTATTCTTCGCTGCAGCCGGCAAATGTGCTCAGGCAGGTCATAATGGTCAGCATCACCGGGATCAGCAGCATTTCCCGTCCCTTCACCTTGGTCACCACATGGCCCAGGGCTCCATTGATGGCGCCGGTTTCCGCCATCACGTTCAGGGCCCCGCCGATGATCATCAGGAAGCCCACAATGCCGCTGGCCCCCTTGACCCCCCGGGGCACGGCCTTGAACACATCGAAGAAACCGGCCGGATGCCGGGCGATGAAGTGGAAGGTGTTGGGATCCACCACCATCCGGCCGCTGGCTGCATCCTTCACCCGCTCAAAGGCACCGGCGGGAATCAGATAGGTGGCAATGGCCGTGAGGATCAGGATGAAGAAAATAATGATGATCGGACTGGGTACCGACACTTTTTTGTTCACCGGCTTCTGGACGGTGTCCTGTTTGTTTTCAGTCATGACAACTCCCCTTTACAGCAGATCACAGACGGCAGATGACCGCAGCCAGCAGCATGGTCCGTTCAAACATGGTTTCCACAATGGCATATTCCTGGAGGGTATGGGCCCCATCCCCCTGGACCCCCACGGAATCCAGGATGGGGATCCCCGCCTGGGCCATGAAAGAGGCATCGGAACAGCCTCCTGGATGGGCAGCTCCAAAAGCCGGGATTCCGAAAGCCCTGGCCTCCTGGTTCACCAGATCCAGCAGCCGGTCATTGCCCTCCGTCCGCTCAAAGACGGGCATGAAGGCCGGGAATTCCACTTCCGTCCGGGTACCGGGCACATGGGTCTCCGCACAGATGGCCCGGATGGCTTCCTGGAGCTTTTCCTTGTCTTCATTGTAATCATACCGGCAGTCCACTTCGATCCGGCAGGTATCCGCCACCGCATTGGACACGGTGCCTCCGGAAATGATGTCCGTGCTGACGATCCGGCCTTTTTCCAGATCCGTCAGGGCCCGGAGAGCAATGATCTTGTGGGCCATTTCCTCGATGGCATTGGCGGAGCGGGTATAGGCGTTGCCCACGTGGCCAGCCTTTCCATGGACGGTGATCCACACGTCCATGCAGCCTTTCCGGCCTACGGTGAGACAGTTGTCCATCCGGCCGGTTTCCAGGTTGAAGGCGCACAGGCAGCCTCTGGCTTCTTCCGCCAGCAGCTGGGCAGCCCGGGAACCCTGGTGGGTGGTTTCTTCGTCCGGGACGAAAAGCAGCTTGATGGGATGGCGGTCATAACCGATCTTTTCCAGCACCCTGGCCAGATAGACCGCCATGACGATGCCCCCCTTCATGTCGCAGACACCGGGGCCATAGGCCTTCCCTTCCCGGATGGTGAAGGGATTTTCCGGATAGCTGCCGTTGGGGAACACCGTATCCAGGTGCCCGCTGAGAAGGATGGGCTGACCGGCCCGTTCCTTTCCGGACCAGGCCCGGATCAGAGGCGCCGCACCGGATTCCACCAGTTCACTTTCCATTCCCTGCCGTTCCAGATAGGCGGACACCTTTTCCATCAGGGTCTGCATCCGGTCTTTTTCCTTGCTGCCGGCCTGGAAATTGATCAGATCCTTCCAGAAATCCAGCATATCCTGCCGGAAGCTTTCCACCGCTTCCCGGATTTTTTCCTGTTGTTGCTCCATGGGATTCTCCTTTTCCTGCTCAAACAACACAGCCGATAATTTATACCTAGATGGTGTATATTAATTTTTATTTTATCGAAAATCTTCGGAGTTGGCAATAGAAAAAGGGGCCTGTGAAAAAAATGATTTCTCATTTTTTCACAGCCCCTTTCGTCACATAAAAAACAACGCCAGCCCTGTGGTGATGATCCCGCACACACAAAGGGAGATGGAACTCATGGCTCCCTGGATCTTGCCGATTTCCAGAGCCTTGCTGGTCCCCACCGCATGGCTGCAGGCTCCGATGGCCACCCCTTCCGCCACAGGATCCGTAATGTGGAACAGTTTGCCCAGAAAGGGAGCCAGCACCGCCCCTTCGATGCCGGTGATCACCACGGCGCCCGCCGTGATGCCGGGAATGCCCCCTCCGTTTTCAGAGATCCCCAGGGCAATGGCCGTGGTGACGCTTTTGGGCAGCATGGAAGCGGAAAACACCGAATTGGTCCCGAACAGATGGCACAGGGCCAGGGCCGCTATAATGCTCCCCAGACTGCCGATGGTGCATCCCACCAGGATGGGCAGGAAATTCTCCTGGAGCACCTTCCGCTGCTGATAAATATTCAGGGCCAGCACCGCCGTGGCCGGTCCCAGCAGCATGGTGATGATGGATCCCCCCGCATTGAAATGTTTCAGAGGGACACCAGTGACCGTCAGGATCACCACGATCATCAGGGCAGAAGTCAGCACCGGGTTGCACAGCAGCCAGCCGGTTTTTTTCTGGAATTTGACCCCCAGCACCCAGCAGATGAAGATCAGAGTCAGACCAAAGAATGGGGTCCGGGTAAAAGTATCAAACATGGGCAGTTCCTTTCTTTCTCCACAGCTTCAGGCAGAGCTGGACGCTCCAGCCGGTAATGAAATACACCAGAGGAGTGGTCACCAGGGTAATCACCAGGAAGGGAACCAGGTAATTCTTCAAGGTCTCCACATATTCCAGGGTCCCCACCACTGCCGGCACAAAGAAGATCCCCATGTTCCGGATGAAGAATCCCCCGGCATCCTGGATCTGCTCCGGTTTCAGGATTTTACGGTACAGCAGAAAGGTCAGCACCAGCAGGCTGAGCACACTGTAGGGCACCGTAAAGGGCAGCAGTTCCGCAATCCCGATGCCAACCAGACAGACGCCGAAGATCAGCGCCAATTCCATCACAATATTCATAACTCCCCCTAAATCACTTGCAGCCGAAAGGCCATCTGATGCGTACAATTGTACAATACTATTAGTATATAGTATCCCGGCCCGGAAAGGAAGGGATAAAACTGATAATTCTATGAAAACGGTTCGTTTTTTTCGAACATCCATGGCGTTTTCGCTTTCACTGTTTCGAAATAATTTGAACGCTATTTTATTTTTGCTATTGATTGTTCGTGAAAAAGGTTTATAATAAGGCCATAAATCATTTATTAAGGAGGAAACAGGCCATGAGTCAGCAAAAACTCGAACGTTTGGAAAGTGATTCCATCGGTACGAAATCCGTCCCCCGGGACGCCTATTATGGGGTGCAGTCTCTCCGGGCTTTCGAAAATTTCCACATTACCGGTCAAACCACCCATCCGACCATGATCCGCAGCCTGGCTTACATCAAGAAAGCCTGCGCCCTGGCCAATGGTCGGGCCGGTGCCCTGAAGCCTGCATCCGCCAAAGCCATCGAGGCCGCCTGCGACCGCATCCTGGCTGGAGAATATCTGGACCAGTTCATCCAGGATCCCATCCAGGGAGGCGCCGGCACCTCTCTCAACATGAATGCCAATGAGGTGATCGCCAACATCGCCATTGAGATCCTGGGCGGGGAAAAAGGGGATTATTCCCTGATCCATCCCAACGATGAGGTAAACCGGGGACAGTCCACCAACGACGTGATCCCCACAGCCGGGAAACTGACGGTACTCTTCCTGCTGGAAGATCTGTACAAAAGTCTCCGTTCCCTGAAAGAAGCCTTTGCCCGGAAAGGCGTGGAATTCGATTCCATCCTGAAAATGGGCCGGACCCAGCTCCAGGATGCAGTCCCCATCCGGTTGGGGCAGGAATTCAAAGCCTATGCCACAGCCCTTGACCGGGGGCTCAGACGGATCCAGTCGGCAGCCAGAGAAATGACCGAAATCAATATGGGCGGTACCGCCATCGGCACCGGAGTCAACGCAGACCCTGTCTATTCCCGCCATATTGCCCAGGACCTTTCTCAGCTGACCGGCTTTTCTTTTACCCAGGCGGCAGATCTCATCGACGCCACCCAGAACATCGACAGCTTTGCCGCCGTTTCCGGCAGCCTGAAGGACTGTGCCCTGTCCCTGTCCAAGATTTCCAATGATCTGCGGCTCATGTCTTCCGGTCCCCGGACCGGTCTGGAGGAGATCAACCTGCCGGCCAGGCAGAACGGTTCTTCCATCATGCCCGGCAAGGTGAACCCGGTGATCCCGGAAGTGGTGAGCCAGGTGGCTTTCCGGATCGTGGGCAACGATACCTGCATCGCCATGGCCGTGGAAGCCGGCCAGCTGGAGCTGAATGCCTTTGAGCCGGTGATCTTCTATTCCCTGTTCCAGAGCATCGACATCCTTCGGGAAGCGGCCGACACCCTGCGGATCAACTGTGTGGAAGGGATCACTGCCAACAAGGAACACTGCCAGCACCTGCTGAAGAAAAGCGCCGGCATCGTCACGGCCCTGAGTCCCTACATCGGCTACGCCAAGGCCGCCAAACTGGCCAAGGAGTCCCTGGCCAGGAACATCCCGGTGGTGGAACTGGCCCGACAGCGCCACTACCTGTCCGACAAACAGCTGGAATCCGTGCTGGATCCGTACAAGATGACCACACCGGCAGTACGGTAAAACAAAAAGGACTGTGGAGGATTTCCTTCACAGTCCTTTTTCATTGCCATGTGGTGCGATTGGCGCGAGTCGAACGCGCGACCCTCTGCTTAGGAGGCAGATGCTCTATCCAACTGAGCTACAACCGCATAACAAGATTATTATAACAATTGCTGTCCCTGGACGCAAGATACGCCCTTGTTTTCATCAGAGAATCTGGACATTTCATCGACGGGAAACTGCAAAACTGGATTTCCGTTCTGTACCAACAAGCCCGCAGCTCACGGCTCGCGGCTCGTGACCAGAAGGGGGGTGTTGCACAGAACGTGCAACACCCCCCTTTTTCTTATCCCCACACCACCTTCATCCACTGTCCGTAGGCCTCTTCCAGATGCTGGCCCAGGGTGTTGAACAGGATGTAGACCAGTTCCCCGTCCACTTTCTGTCCCCGGCACAGGATGCAGGCATCCAGCACCAGGTTCCCTTCCTCATCCAGATAATACTTGAAGGCCTTGTATTTCCGGTTGGTTTCATCGATCTGCTTCAGCAGGGCGGTTTCGTTGGTCTTTTTCAGGGCCTTCTGGGCCACCAGGATCCGCACCATGCCGTAGATGCTCAGGTCCCAGACCACCACTACCGGCAGCCGGGTCTCCTTCAGGGCCAGGTGGGACCGGAACACCACAGGTTTCAGATCTTCCCCGGAGATTTCCTCCAGGGTGAAGTCTTTCAGTTTTTCCTTGTCCAGGTAGTCCTGGAAACTTTGGGCTTTGGGGTTCATGCATTCTCCTTTTTCCAGTTCCGCAGAGGGGCTTGCCGGGCGACACGGCCCGGTAAGCCTCCGGGGCTGCTTCCGCTGCTTTTCCTTACACTTCTTCCACGGTGATTTCACCGTTGGCCGGCTGGGATACCGCCTGGGACCCATCCACCAGATCATACCGGCTGGAATAAGTCAGTTCCGGATGGAAGCAGGGAGTCCAGAAGTTGCTGAAGTCCCGGTCTTCCATGGTACGGGTCCAGTTGGTCTCGCTGTACCGCTGGTTGTACACGTAGTTGTGAGGATCCAGATCCACCAGGTTGCCGTTGCTGAACTGGGTGTGACCCTGCCGGTCGAACAGCAGGTACATCCACCGGCCGCCCCGGCCTGCCTCAGCCAGCCACTGGCTCAGGTTCTCCTGGGGCCAACCCAGCTTCGTGTTGATCCAGTACACACTGTGCACCCGTTCATCGGTGCGCGGGGTGGTCCCGAACACATCGGTGATCATGGTGCCGTTGCTGAAGGTGGCCTTGTCCAGTACGAACAGCTTATCCAGCTGCAGCGTCCCCTGGCTGGTCTTCACGGCACCGTTGCGGACCCACAGGTGCGGAATCCGCACCCCATGGGCCGCCTTGATGTCGCCGATGGTCAGGCTTTCCACCGGTGCGGCCTGATCGGCCCCGTCCACATCCAGGGTCAGGGTGCTGCTGGCGCCCGGTCTCTGGCTGATTTCCGCCACATGGATGGTAGACCCGGACAGGGACAGCCGGCTGCCGGCTTCCATATGTTCGATGGCCGTGGTCTTCTGGGGATTCTTCACATAAACCGCGATCAGATCCCCGTTGATGGTATCCAGGTACAGGCTGCCGTCTTCCACTTCCACGCCGGCCTTCTTTCCAGCCAGCAGGGAATACAGATCCACGTCGCCCACGCCCGTATGCTTCAGGGTGATGTTGCCGCTGCCGGCTTCCACCACAGCCCGGTCGCCGCCAGTCTGGCGGTGGCTGTCTTCCATATTGCCTCTGCCGGTGATGGTCATGGACACATCGCCGTCTTTGGAGGTGACATGGATGTCTTCCGCCTTCTGGGAGTCATTGCCTTCGAACCGGATGGAACCGTCGTTGGTGGCGAACCGGAGGTCCCCACCGCCGGTCACATCCTGCCGCAAGGTAATGGTACCTTCCTGCTGGGTCCGGGCATCCAGGTTCCGGCCTGCCTCCACCTTGCCGTCAAAGGTGATGTCACCCTGGCTGGCGGAAGCGGTCAGATCCCGGCCGGATTCCACATTGCCCTGGAAGACGATGCCGCCGTTCTGGGTGCTGGCCTGGAGATCCCGGCCGGCCTGCACATTGCCGCCCAGTTCCAGGCTGCCCTGCTGGGTGGAAGTATGCAGATCCCGGCCTGCGGTCAGGCTGCCGTCCACCTTCACGCTGCCGCTGCCGGTGGACTCGGCCATCAGGTCATTGCCCGCCTGCATCTGGCCTTTTACCGTCACATTGCCGTTGGTGCCCCGAACCATCAGGTCGTTCCCGGCCTGCACATTGCTGTCCACGGTTACACTGCCGTTGTCAGACTGAGCGGTGGCGTCGTTGCCGGCGTCCAGTTTCCCTTTCACCAGCACATTGCCGCTGCCCGTCTTCACGGTGGCATCACCGGTCTTCGCTTCCACCTGCCCGTCGATGGTCACATCGCCATTCTGGTTCTTGATGGTTGCAGCCGTACCGCTCTGGACATCCCCGGTTACGACGAGATTGCCGTCCTGCTGGTTATCCAGGGTGATGCTGCTGCCCGCCGTGGCATTGCCGTTCTGGCGGAGGCCCTTCTGGGCTGTCAGTTCGATGGAACCGTTGGTAGCGGTCAGGTCGCCGCCGTTGGTCAGCATCATGCCGGCTTTCATCTTCAGATTCCGTCCAGCGGTCACTGCCTGTTCGTTGGCCATGGATTGACCGGAAGTCAGTCCCACATCCTGGCTGGCTTTCACCACGCCCTGGTTGTGCAGGTCAGTCTTTGCGTCCATGGTCACATCGCCGCCTTTGGCTTCCACATCCCCTTTGTTGGTGATGCTGCTGGCAGCGGAGGTCATGGTCACAGAGGTACCTGCCTGTACTGCGCCCTGGTTGAGGAGTTCCTTCTGGGCTGTCAGTTCGATGGAACCGTCGGTGGCGGTCAGGCCGCCGCCGTTGGTCAGCATCATGCCGGCTTTCATCTTCAGGTTCCGTCCAGCGGTCACTGCCTGTTCGTTGGCCATGGATTGACCGGAAGTCAGTCCCACATCCTGGCTGGCTTTCACCACGCCCTGGTTGTGCAGGTCAGTCTTTGCGTCCATGGTCACGTCCCCGTCTTTGGCTTCCACACCGCCTTTATTGGTGATGCTGCTGCCGGTGGAACTCATCCGTACGTCCTGACCGGCCGTCACGGCGCCGGTATTGCTCATGGTTTCACCGGACTGCAGATCCACAGATCCCGCAGTAGCCGTCAGTGCTCCGCTGTTCGTCAGCGTCGTACCGACGTCCATAGTGAGATCCTGACCTGCTGTCACAGCCTTATCGTTGGCCATGCTGCCGCCGGAAGTCAGTCCCACACCCTGTCCGCCCGTCACGGCACCCTGGTTACGCAGGTCAGTCTTTGCACCCATGGTCACGTCGCCGCCTTTGGCTTCCACATCGCCTTTGTTGGTGATGCTGCTGGCAGCGGAGGTCATGGTCACAGAGGTACCTGCCTGTACTGCGCCCTGGTTGAGGAGTTCCTTCTGGGCTGTCAGTTCGATGGAACCGTCGGTGGCGGTCAGGCCGCCGCCGTTGGTCAGCATCATGCCGGCTTTCATCTTCAGGTTCCGTCCAGCGGTCACTGCCTGTTCGTTGGCCATGGATTGACCGGAAGTCAGTCCCACATCCTGGCTGGCTTTCACCACGCCCTGGTTGTGCAGGTCAGTCTTGGCGTCCATGGTCACATCGCCGCCTTTGGCTTCCACATCGCCTTTGTTGGTGATGCTGCTACCAGCGGAGATCATGGTCACAGACGTACCTGCTGTCACGGCCTTATCGTTGACCATGGATTGACCGGAAGTCAGTTCCACACCCTGGCCACCCGTCACGGCACCCTGGTTACGCAGGTCAGTCTTGGCGTCCATGGTCACGTCCCCGTCCTTGGCTTCCACATCGGCCTGGTTGGTGATGCTGCCAGTATCGGATTTCAGGTTCACACTCTGGCTGCCCGTCACGGCACCCTGGTTTTGCAGGTCCGTCTTGGCGTCCATGGTCACGTCGCCGTCTTTGGCTTCCACATCGCCTTTATTGATGATGCTGCTGCCAGCGGAGGTCATGGTCACAGTGGTACCTGCCCGCACGATGCCCTGGTTGAGGATTTCATCGGCCGCCGTCAGTTCCACCTTGTGGGTAGCGATCAGGCTCTTGTTGATCATGCCCTTGGTGGAGTTCAGGATGATGTCGTCCCCGGTCAGGCTGTCTTCATTCTCCAGGGCCCCGGCTGCCTGTTCATGGAGCCGGCCGCTGCCAACGGTGAGGGTTCCCGTAGTCTTCAGATCAGCCTCGTCATTGACCAGGCTGATGCCTCCCGCAGCCGTCACCGGTCCGTTGACGGTCAGGTTGTTCACCGTACCGTTCTTGTAATTGCGAACGGTGACATTCTTTGCCTTGCTGTCAGTGTCAAAGAAAACGGTCAGGTCTTTGCTGCCGCCGCTGCCGATGATCACATCGGTGGCATCGCTGCCGTTCTTCACGGTCACGGTCTGGAAGTCGTTGAACTTCGGGTTATCTGCAAGTCCGGCACCACTGTCGAGAGAAATGCCAGAAGCCGAATCAACAGAAACCGTCTTTGCCGTGATGGCATGGGCCGCCGTCTGCTTGACGGAGCCACCTGCCTTGAGGTTCAGCGTATTGGCAGTGAGTGTGCCGTTCTTCAGGTCGATTTTCCTGTCACTGGACAGATTCACCGTATCTGCCTGCACCTGGCCCACAAGCATCGACGCTTCTTCATCATTCCCAAGGCTCAGGCTGGTTTCAGCCGTCACAGCAATCGTATGGCCCGGACTCGTTTTCACCGTGCCAAGCAGGAGAAGACCGTCCTGTTCCCCGGCCTTGCTCTTGCCGGCCAGGTAAATATTGCCATCTTTCGCTTCGGCATTGATGGTCGCGCCATTCCCCAGGATGCGTACACCGCTGTCCTTCGCACCAATGCTGCCTTCTGCCTTCAGGTCAAGCAGCCTGCCGGCATTGAGGTAAGCCTGTGCCGATGCGTCAGGACTCATGGCGATATCCTTCTTGGAGGCCAGCACCATATCCTTGCCGGCATAGAGCCCGGAAAGCTGCAGATTGTGATTGCCCACACTGCTGATATACATGCTGCCGTCTGTCAGAGCAGACAGGCTGCCCGTCAGGTCGACGTCAATTGGCTTGCCCGCCGCCCCGATGTCAGCACTACCGCCTTCGAGAATCAGATTCTTTCCGTTCAGGTTGGCACTGCCATCCGTCAGGGAGTTGGTCACGCCGGCTTTGCCCAGAACGCGGATATCACCAGTGCTGGTCGTTACCTTGCCCAGTTTCAGGACAGTATCCTTGTTCTCGCCGAAGGTACGGCCGGCCACATAGATATTGCCGTCGGATTGGATATTCAGTTCACCTTTGGCTTCGATGCCCACAGGCACCTTGCCGTAGATACGGAATACATTTTCACCCTTGTCATTCTTGGTATAGCCCACATCGGAAACATTGGCGTTGACAACCTTCTTCAGATCGTCGAGCCGTTCATCCGTGGTAATACCTTTGACCAGAACATCTTCGGCCGCTTTGTCAGAGCCAATGTTCTTCGCGTGGAGCGTGATATTCTGACCGGAGATGTTGGCCTGCTTGAGCTCTGTATCCGTGCTGCCCTGCTGCTTATTGACGATGGCATCGCTGATGGCATAGAGCAGTTCATTTTCAGTCCAGCCGGCACCAGCCTTCTGCAGATCAGCCAGATGATTCTTGGCTGTGTCGCTTTTAGCCAGGTAGTCGTCAGCACTCGTATAATCGCCATAGCGGTCTTTCAGGGTCTGATAATTGACGTCATTTTCAGCTGCTTCTTCCTTGTTTGCATAAGCAGTCTTCAATTTTAGGTACTGCGCAAATTCAGACTGGACACCGGCCTTGTATGCGGCCACGTCTTCTGCCTGTTTCTGCTTGTACTGGCCATCGCCATCAATCAGGCCCAGGTCTTTCCAGCCCTGAACGAGGGTTGCCGTATTGCCGCGGTCGATGGTATCGCCGCTAGGCAGGGCATCGATGATGCTGCCCGTCGCATCCAGCTTCACATCACTGTCCGTCGATTTGATGATGCCGACACGCATATCGCTGTCTTCTGCTGCATAGATATCGCCCTTAGCCGTAATGTTGACACTGCTGGAAAGCGGGTTCAGCGCGTCCACAGCGGTATCCGGTGTTTCCACCTTCAAAGCCGTCGCGGCCGTACCAACACCTCCCTGCTGGCTGACCAGATTGATGCGGTTGCCTTTGACAGTTGTACCCGTACCATTCTGAGTCAGATTGCCCAAAACAGTCAGGCTGACATCACCATTCGTGTTCTTTGCCTGAACGAGATTGACATGACCCGCTTTGCCATAGGCACCATCAACGGTGATATTCATATTGCCGCTACCGGTATTGGCCGCGTCGAGTTTCACAGTATCGCCAAGAGACTCGATGGCAATATTCGTCAGGCCGTTTTTGGCACTGAGCTTGATGTTGTCACTCTTGAGCAGGCCGCCGTTCTGGTTGATGGCACCTTCCTGCGAAGTGATGGCAATGGTCGAGCCCGCACCGCTCTGGCTGGACTGGATCTTGCCGGCCAGGGTGACACCAGCCTTGCTCGTCACATTGATGGCCGAATTGCCATTCTGATTGCCAAGGAAGCCGATATTGATGCCGTGGTCCGCCTTGACACTGCCCACATACTGCTGGGCCGTACCCGTGTTGGTATCCCATTCTGTGCGTTCCCAATGGAACCAGCCCAGGAAGCCTGTCTTCCAGCGCTTGGTGACCACTGGCTGCGTCCGGGAATTATTCAGGACCACATTGTCGTAAACAAAGACATACTGTTTGTCTTTATTCGTGAGACTGCTCGTATCGATATAGACGCCGTTATCATTGGTAAAGGTATTGTGACCCATATCCTGCGGCGTGATTTCCTGTTCATACTTCGCCAGTTCCGTTTCATCCAGCGTCGTGACAGCACCCCAGAGACCGGCTTTATGGTCATGCTTGTAGTGTTTCCTCGTCGTGACTTTCTGGCCGCTGGTCCAGTTGTAGCGCAGATTCTTCTGCGGATTGTACTGCGAAGAAGCCCCGCTAGTGCTGAGAACCTTCCAGTCGCCTGTGGTCTTATCCCATTTTGTCAGGTCCTTGACTACCGTGCTGCCGCGGGTGTATTCCGTGAGCCGATTGGTAGAAGAGTCGGCAATGCTGATCAGGCCGTCATTCTTGTTGCTGATGAGTTTGCCCACCTGCAGATCCGTTTTCGTAGGATTGGTCACGCTGATATCATAGGCGCCATCCAGCGCAACGATTTTCCCATTGCCCGTGCTGGAAATGCGGCCGCTCAGATAAATCTTGCCGCCGTGGGCATCGATATCGGGAATGACCAGTTTCTGCGTCGACGGGTTGTAGTAGACATCGGGCTGGTACTTGTAGGTGCCGTCCGTCTGCAGGACTTTGCCACCCGGTTGTACGAGATAGTACGTCCCTGTCGTGATGACCGCATCGGACAGATCCTGTTTTCCCATACGCGCCCAGCTGCGATCCAGCTTCTGGACTTTCGACGTGACTGCATCGGCAACGGTGACTTCGTATTTGCCATAGCCGCTCTGGATCAGGCCATTGACATTGATGTCCGACGCATTGATGTAGATGTTATCACCGGCAATGCGCGAACCGCTGCCGTTGAGCACATCATCATGCGTCCGGTCTTCCCGATGGACACGGGAGGTGTTTTCATAGCCATAGGCTTTGTTGAATTCATTTACTTCGCTGTTGAAATACTTGTCTTTGTACAGCTCTTCCGGGTTGCCGCCGATGTTGACGATCCCCTGGGTAAAGCCCTGGCTGATGCTCTTGCCGGCCGTCAGGTGGATTTCCTTGCCGTTGACTTCCGCCGTGCGGTTGCCTTCGCCCTGCAGGAGGATGCTGTAGTTCTTGTTCTCTACATTGACGACACCATTTTCCGCCTCCACATTGCCGTTGATTTCGATATCGGCCTTCGGGACGAGTTCGGCATCGACTTTCTTGCCCGTCTTCTTGCCCTTTGCATCGACTTCATCAATCTTTGCCTTGATGGCAGCCGTGCCGTAGTCACTCTTGATGGTGACTGTTCCACCGGTACTGGTGGCAGCATCGGTGCTGACCGTCAGGTTGACGGCAGCGGCTTCATCCTGATTGGCACTCTTGATGACGGCAGCAGCGTCCTTGGCCAGGGACTGGCCGTTGTAATGGATTTCACCGCCCGGATTGACTGCCTTCACATCCCCCACTTTCAGATAAAGATTCGTATGGTTTTCCACGGTGACTTCCGGACTTCCCTGTGCCTTCAGCGCACCGGCGCCCTTCAGGCTGCCTGCTTCCACCACGATATTGCCGCCCGAAGCGACGATATCCGGCAGGACGATGGTATCCACCGTAAGCCCACTGACAGGCACCAGATACTCCTTGCCGTCTGGCCCGATTGCCTTAGAAAGAAGGCCGAGGTTGTCGAGTTCGTTATAGATGCGCGTCTGCTCATCCTGGTAGCCTTTCAGAGCCGTCAGGTCCTTGCTGTCACTGTACTGACTGATCAATGTAGCCAGTTCATAGTAGCGTGCCATCAGGGCATTGGCGTAATCAATGCGCGCATAAGTGATCTTTGCCGTATCGATACCGCTCGAAGCGTCAATCGTTGGCCGCTGGACAGCCTTTTCCTGTCCTTTGACGGCTTTGACGGCGGCCAGTTCATCGTTGTCCAGGACAACAATCTGTCCCGACCCGCCGATGACAATGTTCTGCTTATTCTGTGCGCCGGCCGTCACCTTACCGTCAATCTGTACATAGTTATCCGTCTTATCGTTGATGCTGTCGGACTTCTTACCCACAGACGTACTCGTGAAATTTTCCTTGGCATCGCTGTGATACCAGGTGTACTTCACAGACTGCTCCCGCAGGTATTTATCGGCTTCATCTGCATACGCATGGATATGGCGTACACTGGAGACTTCGGCGCTCTTGCCGACGACGACCTGGTTGGCCTGTGTCAGGGTATCCTTGAATTTCGGAACGGCTACAGAAAGCGCCGTCTTGTTGTAGGCTTCCGATTCGACAGTAAGGTCCAGGTTATCCATGACGCCATTCGCGTCTTTGCCCGCATAGAGATTGACATCATTCAGGCTGTAGACTTTGCCCTGGATATCGACTTTGTTGGTCCGCTGCAGAGTGTTCTTCACATCCGACGAAGCACCGCCAGCGGCCCCGCCCTGGGTATCGGCTACGCCTTTGGCCGTCACAGCCCAGTCGTCCGAAGCCGACAGGGTGATATTGCCGTTCGCCGTATCCGTGCGCAGGGATGTCTTTCCATCGGTACGGATGGCATTCTGGCTGGTCAGGTTATTGTCCACATCCACCCAGGTAGCTGCGCCGGCACCGGCTGCTTTGATGTAGCCGGCCGCATTGATCTTGCCGCCCGATTCAGCTGCCAGAATCTGGCTGCCACTGCTCGTAAGGGACGCATTGCCGGCATCCACAGTGGCCGTGCGGTTCACCGTATCATTGAACTTGGCGCCCTGCACCGCGACACCGCCATACCCGCTGCCTTCAACAGCATACGTCTTGTTCTGACCGAGGTTTGCCTTGCTGTCCGCCTTAGCCGTGAGCGTGCCGCCGCTGGTGATCTGACTGCCCGTCAATACGACATCAGCAGCACCGCTGGCCGTATTATCGGCCTTGGTGGCACTGGCACCGACGACGGCTGCCTTCGTGGCATCGGCGTTCAGGTCCATATGGTCCGTCTGGTCCGACTGGATAGCCACGTCACCTTTCACATCCCAGCTGCCTTTCAAGGTAACCTTACTGCCCGTATACGTCTTGTTGTCCACTGCACCGGCCAGATCACCGCTGATCATGCCACCACCGCTGCCATCGGCCGTCGTCAGATTATGCGTCGTGCCGCTGGCATTGACGGACAGCGATTTGAGCTGTGTCTTGTCGCCATTCAGTGTGATGGCCGCCATATTGGCATCGTTTTCCGTGCCGCTTCCCGTATAGGCCAGATTCGTGCCGCTGGCGAAAAGTCCGCCAACGGTGATGCCGCGGGCATCGGCTGCGGTCTGCGTCGTATTGGCCGATATCACGTTCAGAGCCGTTCCCCTGTCTTTCTTGAAGGAAGCCTTGCCCAGTGTCACCTCTGTATCGATGTCCGTATTGGCTGTTGCCGTATTGACGACGGCCGTACCGCGGCCGGCCGCTGCAAAGCCCTTGACCTTGGCTTCACTGTTGTTTTCTCCATTCTGGCTTTCGGCGCTGGCTGTGATTTCTGCCTTGTCAACATCGAGAGTCGTGCCGTCAGCTATCTGGACGCCGGCTTCGCCTTTGGCAGAGGCCGTTGCCACAGACGCACTGGCACTGCCGAGAAGGGCAACAGAGAGACTGCCCGTTTCCGCCGTGACAGCCGGACGGGTCGTGGCCTGCAGGCTTGCAGTCTGACCACGGAAGACGCTGTTTTTCTTGCTGTCGCTCTGCGCGACGAGAATCTTGGATGCACCCTCGTCACTTGCCAGGGCAACGACGCCGTTGGCACCGACCAGGCCGAAGGAGCCACCGTACGTTCTTGCAGACACAATATTGGCCTTATCGGCCTGCAAGTCAGCCGTTCCCTGGGCCGTATGCAGCGCACTTCCCTTGACTGCAAGATTCACATCACTGGTATTGTCTGCCTTGGAAACAAGGGCTCCGGCCGTCACGAGACCTGCCGTCGCGCCGTAAACCGACGACGCCGTCTGGGATACATCTGCTGCTTTCATGGTGATATCTTGGCTGCCGGAAGTCAGCGTGGAATCCACAGCTTCGATTTTCGTCTCACCGCTGGAGCTACTCTGGGCATAGGCTGCGCTGACAGCAGCCACACCGGCGATATTCGCCTGATACGCATCGATGCCCGTCTCGCCACTCTGCGCAGCTGCCACAGAAAGGGCCTTGCCCGCCTGCAGTTTACTGCCACTGATGCTGACGCCGGCATCTTTCTTCGTATCGAGGACAGCAACCGTCGCACTGAGCCCCAGCGAACCCGAAACGCTGGCCGCAGCCGCCGTAATCTTGGCATCGGTCTTGCGATCCGCGCTGAGGTCCAGCGTATCTGCCGTGGTGATGGCAGCGTTCGTCACCGCCACCTGGGTGCCCTTGGCATCGCTCTTGCCGGAAGAAGCGGTGACGCCGGAAGCATCGATGCTCTTGACGCCCGTATCCCTATTGTGGAGGGTGTCCCTGACCACCTTGCTGCTGGCTGTAGTGCCATCGGCGGTGGCCGTCTTCTGGGCATCCAGGGCCGTATTGGCCTTCTGCAGCACAGCGGCGGTATCAAAGGAAGCTCCGTTGTTATTGCTGCTGCCGTAGGTATCCGCCAGTTGGGTGCCGATGGAGGTCACCATCACGTTGGCATTGATGCCCAGGCCGCCCACCGTAGCGCCCACCAGGTTCTGATCCACGTCCAGTTCTTCCCGGGAGGCAACAGCCGCTTTCCGGGCCGTGACGGTGCTCTGGTTCACCTTGGCCAGGGTGGAGGTGCCAATGGTGTTGACACCCACCCCCGTGGCAATGGCGGCACCGCCCGCACCGAGAGTGGCTGCATTGAACTTGGTGGTCACCTTATTGTGGGCGTCCACGGTGAAGTCCTGATCGGCCGTGACTTTGCTGTTGTCCACCACTGCCGAAGTCTGGCTGTTCACATTGTTGACGGAAATCGTCGAAGCAGCAGCCCCCACGGAACCGGACACGCCGGCCACCACTGTGGTCACATTGGTGCTGCTGTCCGCCGCCACTTTCACGGAACCGGAATCACTCAGGCTGCTGTCTTTCTTTGCCGCAACCGTGCTGCTCACCAGTTCTGCATCCGTGGTGAAGTCATCATTGACCACGCCAACGCCGGCTCCCACAGCGCCGGAGACCATGGCCGCCGACACCGCTGCCGAAGCGCTGACCAAAGTGGTCTTGTGGTCGTGTTTGGCCGAGATTTCCAGTCCCTTGTTGGTGCTGGTGATGTTCTTCATGGTGGCGGAAACGGAGCCATTGAGTTTGGTGGCCGCAGCCGTTGCCGCCACGGCGCCTGCACCGTAGACCCCTCCGGCTCCGGCCACGCCGTCCGCGTTGGTGACCACCGTGGACTGCTGGCCCGCCGTTACAGCCACGTTCCGGCCGTTGACGGTCTTCTTCGCCGTATCCGTGCCGCTCAGTTCCGCAGCCGTCTCCCGGCTCAGGAGCAGGGTATCCGAAGCCGCGCTGACCCCGGCCCCGCCATCGGCGCCGATGCCCACGGACAGGGACCCCACATGGCTTTCGCTGGTGGTCACATCCTGAGCTTTCACAGCCACATCATCGGCCGTGCTGTTGTCCAGGCTGGCATTGATGTCCGAACCGGTCACGGCTGCCCGGGTGGTCCCGCCGATGTTGTTGACGGTCACCGTGCCGGCGGCCCCTACGGCCACATTGTCAGAACCGGCCAGACCGGCCGTCAAGGCCACACTGTTCAGGGTATGGGTACCGGACGCGGTCACAGCCACGCCTTTCTGCTTGTCGCCGACCGTTTCGGTCTCCTGGCCCTGTGCTTCCAGGGTGCTGCCTTCCACGGTGCTTTCTGTGTTGCCCGTGATGGCATTGTAGCTGACGCCCATGCCCAGCCCGGCATTGCCGGCTGCACCGCTCACCGTCCCGGCAAAGTTGGTCAGATTTTCCTTCCCGCTGGCCAGTACACCGATGTTGCCGCTGCTGGTCAGGTTGCTGCCGGTCACCGCAGCCTTCACGTTATTGCCGATCTGATTCACGGCAATATTCCCCGCCAGGGCTGCCTTACCGGCCACAGCTGCGCCCACACCAATGGACGTAATGGCAGAGTCTCCTGCCGCCTGCACGGTGGTATGTCTGTCTCTCACCGTGCTGCCGCTCAGGGCAGCCGTGGTATCCTGGTTGATCCGGTTCACGCTGACCCCGGCACCGCCGGCAAAGTCACCGCCGCCGGCGCCCACCACAGCCAGGCTGTTGATGGTGCTCTTGCTGTCAGCCTGGACCGTCACATAGGCGCCTTTATCCGTATCTTTATCAACCTTGCTGTCCTGTACTTCCGCCGTCACAGCCTTGTTCACCAGGGCCGTGGCCGCTGCGCCCTGGACGGCCACTTTGCCGGCACCGCCCACGCCCACAGCAGCCGTGGTCAGTTTGGAACCGTCCACCGCCTCAACGGACGTGGACCCGCCGTTCACATGGGTCAGAGTGGTCTTGTTCAGGGCTGCCCGGGTCTTCTGGCTGGCATGCTCCGTGCTGGTGGAAGCGCCGCCCACATCATTGTAGGCCACGGCGCCGCCCAGGGCCACCTTGCCGCTGGCACTGACGTTCCCGGCAGCAGCCACCCGCACATCGTCGCTTTCCGCTTTCACTTTCACGGCTTTGGCGTTTGCGATTGTGGTTTCTTTTGCGGTGTTGTTCCCGTCTTCAGGGCGCACTTCCCCTACTGCGGCTTCCGTGTCACTGCCGCCGTGGTTCACCACCACGGTCCCGTTCACGGCTGCCGTCTGACTGGCGGCCACCGCAGCCCCCAGGCCGTAGATTTTGCCCGTATTCTTGCCTTTCACATCCACGCTCACGCCAGTGGAGGGAGTCTTCGTCATTACGCTGCCTCCGGCCAGGTAGGCACCGATACGGTTGTCCAGTCCATTGTAGGCCAGGGCGGCCCCCACCCCTGCCGTTTTGCCGTAGGCCACGGAGCCGGCCACGTTCACGGCCTGGGCATTGCTGGACGCATGCACCTTCAGGTCATCCGTGGTCAGGGTGGAATCCGTCACCTGGGACTGGATCCGGTTGTCCTGATCCTGCCAGGTCACGCTGCCCATCCCGCCGAAATCCTTGGAACCGGCGGCCACACCGGCGGTCACGTTTACTGCCAGGCTGTCCGCTTCGGCCTGAGAAGTGATTTTATCCGCCGTCAGGGTGGCGCCATCGATTTTGGCCGCAAAGGTATTGTCCAGATTGGCCACGTTCACGGCTGCGCCGGCTGCATTGTCCTTGGAGCCGGCCACCACAAAGGCGGCACCCACACTGAGGCTGCCCTTGTTGCCGTCGAAGTCCACGGTTTCGCCGGCCGTATCCAGGCCGTTGTCAGCATCGGAGGTCTTGTAATAAGAAGAACCGTCCGTATCGATGCCCGTATCCTGGAGCATGGTTTCTTTCTCTTTATAATTGCCCAGCTGATCCTGATACGCCTTGGCCTCATCCGAACCGCTGGTGGTATCGTGGGCTTTCACGGCGATGGAATCTGCCGTGATGCTGGCACCATCCGAAATATCCGCACTCACCGTATTGTGCAGCCCGTTGTAGAGCATGGCACCGGTGAAGGCGTTGTCCGTACCGTTGCCGCCCACGGCCACACCGGCAGAGATGGCCGCCGAAATCTGTTTGGTGGCCAGGAGGCCCTGCACCTGGGTATCCTCGATGTTGCCATAGGTACCGCCGTGGATCCCGGCTTCCAGTTTGTTGTTGATGTTGGCCACAGTCAGGCTGCCGCCGGCCGCGTTGCCGCCGCCGATGGCCACGTCCGCATTGACGCCGCCGGTAACCTGCAGGTCGCTTTCGTAGGCCGTCACGTCAACTTTTGCTTTTTCCGCAGCTGATTTGCCGGTCACCGTATTGTTTTCCGCCAGGGCCTTGACGTCCTTGTCGATCAGGTTCACCGAAGCCGAAGCCCCGCCGGCAAAGTTATTGCCGGCCTGGCCGCTCTTGGTGAGGGCCAGGGCCGTGCCGGCCGCCACGGACGTACCGCCGCTCAGGGCTTCGATGTCCAGGCTCTTCACTCCAGTCAGGGTACTGTTGCGCACGGCGGCTTCGATGGTATTGTCGATGGAGTTCATGCCCACGGCACCGCTGAAGGCCACACTGGTGTTGTCCTTGCTGCCCTTGCCCTTGCGCAGGGAAATGGCCGCACCGCCGCTGTAGGCCCCCACATAGGCCGTATCCCGGGCGCCCACGCTCATGGTTCCGTCGTTATTGAGTTTCACCGTGGCGCCGTCCACCACTGCCTGGGTGGTATCATCCACCAGGTTCAGGGAAAGGCTCCCGGCCCCGGCCAGGCTGAAGGAAGGCGCCGTATCCGACTTGGTGGGCACTGGGGTCTTGGTACCGCCCTGGCTCTTGCCGCCGGTGTTCACCCAGGTGATGGCATCCTTCACTTTATTGGAAACGGTCCCGACGGCATCGGTGACGGTACCCACAGGATTCGTCACCTTGCCGAACAGGTTGCCCACGGTGCTCATGCCGCCCTGTTCCGTCTTGCCTTTTTCCGGTTCCGTGCCGCTGGAGGTCACGCCACCGGCCACGCTGACGGCGTTCATCAGGCCGGTGGTCTCTGCATTTACCTGGAGGGCGGCTGCTTCGATCTGGCCTTTGTCGTCATCATCGTCGCTGGTGGTGAGGTTTTCCACGGCAGCCCGGTTGGTCACGTCGATGTTGTTCACCGCCGCGGCCATTCCGGCTGCAGCGGCCCCACTCCCAGCGGACAGGGACAGGATGGCATTGTTCACGTTGGTATTGTTGTCCCCGGTGATGGCAATGCTGCCCCTATGGTTTTTGGCCTCATCTTTCACGGCCTTCAGCAGGGCGTCCTTGTCCACCAGCACCTGGTTGGAGCTGTCGCTGTTGGTCAGGGCCATCATGCCGCTGATGGCCGAGCCGTCCGCCTTGCCGGCAGACAGCATGACCCCGGTATGGAACACGTCGGATCTGCTGGCAAGGGCCATATCCCCGGCCGTCAGGCTGGCACCCTTATCCACCTGGACCAGCGTGTTGTTATCGAAATCCTGGTAGTCGAAACTGCCGCCGAGCCCCACCCCGTCCGCTTTGCCGGTGGCCGCATTGTTCAGCCACAGTTTGCTCTTGCCGGTCATGGTCACATCTTCGATGGCTTCATGGGCCTGCAGATTGAGGGTATCGCCAGCCGTCAGCTGGGCATTTCTCCCCACCTGCACCTGGCTGTCGAAGTTGAAATCCGAAACGGTAACGGAAGCCGCCGTGGCTACTGCCGTGTCCTCGCCGCCCTTGGCCGAAGCTGCTGCCGAGATGTTGGCATAGTTGTTGGGGCGCAGGTATTCCATGGAAGAACTGACCACATCCATGGGGCTGGCCAGCAGATTCGTAACCTTTTCCTGCACCTCTTTCTTGGCCTGGAAAAAAGGATCCTGGGCCTGGATATCCGCATAGAGGTTCATGGCCGCGTCCTGCAGTTCCAGGAACTGATTGTACAGATCCCAGCCGGTAGCCGCCAGGTTCGTCACTTCGTTGAGGGTTCCCTCTGCGGTGAGATTCGTCCCATCGGGAGCATGCTTCAGATAGTTCTCGTAGAACGTGATGCTCATGTTTTCCAGTTTCCCTTCCAGGGTCACCAGATTCTCATAGATGGTTTTCAGATCACCGAATTCACCGAGATTGGACAGTTCCTTCCAGTCCTTCATCTCTTCGGCTGCCGCTTTCACGGCCTGGAGGCTGTCATCCAGCCCCTTCTTGATTTCCGCCACCCGGTTGTAATCCATCTGGGTGCTGGTCTTGAGGGAAAGGTCCTTCCCTGCCTTCAGCTGGGCCTTTTTGTCCTTCGTCCCGTCTTCCACCGTCACCCTGGCCGAATTCTTCATGCCGCCGAACACGGTTCCCACAGCAATGGTCACCGTATCGGAACCGCTGTCCGTGTTCTTGAAGGTGCTGGTGACACCGGAAGCGGTCAGCAGGGTATCATACACCGTATTGTTGGCGGAAACCTCCAGGGAACCGTTCTTGGCTTCCGTCACGGAATTTTTGCCGAAATTCACCCTGGCCGTGGTCGTTTCGTCGGCCACGGTGATGGCGGCTCCGGCGGACAGGGTGTTCCCCAGGGCATCCGTCAGGGATTTGGAGCTGGTGGAGCCGCCGGAAGCAGGCGTACCCGTATTCTTGGAAGCCTTGCTCAGGGCGTCCTTCACCAGAGGATTTTCCTTGATTTTCCCTACGATGCCCTGCACATCGGCGGCCTTCATGCCATTCTTCATGAGCTGGGCTCTGAGCTTACTCTGGCCCAGGTTGTTGTTGGCGCTGTGGGTATTTTCCGCCGTATGGTTGGTGGCTGTAAGGGTCACATCCTGGTCCGCCTTCACCGTTCCCTGAACGTCGATGGAGGCATCCCCATCGTGGACGATCACATCCACAGCTGCCGTACCCACGGCGGTATCCGGTGCCTGGGCGGCTGCCGCCGTGTTCAGGCTCTGGGTGGCGTCCGCGTCCATCTTCACGCTGCCCTTATCGGCTTCTGCCGTACCGTTCACCTTGATCTGGGCTTTGTTGTCGCTGTTGGTCACCGCCACGGCAGCCACGATGCTGGAAGAACCGGCACCCAGCAGGCCGGCTTTAACCACCGCATTGGCACTGTTGGTCACGGAAGAAGTGGCGTTGGCCTTCACCTGCAGGGCTTCCTGCTTGTTGCCGTCGCTGTCCGTGGTATCCTTGCCGGTGGCCTTCACCTTGCCGTCAATCTGGACGGTGGCTTTGTTGTCCGCCTGGGCATAGCTCACCCCGGCAGCCGGAATATGGCTGGGAATCTGTTTGAGATATTTCTTGCCGGCAGCCACCGTACCGGCGGTGCCGTCCAGATTGGCCTCAGCCTCCGCCTTCACCGTATCCCCGGTGACCGTGGCCTCTTTCCCCACGGTGACGCTGGCTTCGTTTTTCAGCAGCATCACATTGGCGCTCACCGGCACCACGTAGCTGATGGTATCCCCCAGTTTATCCGTAACGGAATTGCCGCTGTCCACATAGGTGTTGTCGGCGCTGGCCTTCATGTCCACGGCACCCTGGGCCGTCACATTCCCCTGCACATCCACTTTGGCCACGGTCTGGGCAAAGCCGCTGGCATTGCTGGAATAGGTTTCCTCCCCTTCCTTGAAATAGCCGTTAGTGGCTTTGGCGGTCAGTGCAGCGTCCCCGGCAGCCGTCACAGTGCCATGGTTTTCCACGCTGGCGGTGATGGTCTTGGGGACATTGATGTCCGTGCCGCCCAAAAGCCCGGTGGTGTTCACCAAATCATTGAAGGCCTGATCCAGGCTGTTGGCCGCGTCGGACCGGGCGGACAGGACCACGTCCCCGTTGCCGTCCTTTACGGCGGTCAGCGAGGTCAGTCCACTGGCTTTCTGTTGTTCGGCGTCCAGCTTCACCAGCTGTGAGAAATCTGTAATGCCCGTATTGATAGCCGCTCCCTTTTCGATGTCGCCGGCCGCCGTACCATCGATGGACTCTCCGGTCAGATTCCTGCCCACAGCCACCTTGCCCGCATAGAGCTTCACATCATGGGTGGCATTGATTTTCCCCAGGACGCTGATGGTGCCGCTGGCATTGATCCGGATATTGTCAGCCCCGTTTTTGATGGCTTCCAGTTCCGTATCCCCATGGTCACCGGTAGCAAAGTTCCCCTTCAGGATTTCATAGGATCTCTGATCCTTATCCGTAAGGTCCTGGGTCCAGGAAGGAGCCATCACATAGAGAGCCCCCGTATTGATGACACCGCCCTTGCCCACGGCCATGCCGCCGGGGCTCAGGAAGAACAGGTTGCCGCCGATCTGCTCGTTGCGGATGGCATTCAGGGTCCCGTTGATGTCAATCCGGGTATCCACGAAGTTCAGCAGGTTCTGGGCTTCCCGACTTTCGTTTTCCATATGGAAATACAGATTGGCGATTTTGCCGGCATCCAGCTGGAATTTCTGGAACTGGTTGACGGCATTGTTCTTGCCGTTGTACTTCTGGGCGTAGATATTGAATACCCCATCCTTGTCCGCCACATAGACATTCCCATTGGAAGCGGTGATACTCCCGGCCAGGGCGGTCAGGGGCTGGCTGACGAAGCTGACGCTCAGGCAGGCAGCCAGGATTCTCCGGCTCAGGTCATCCTGTTTCACGGCTTTATACGTTTTCTTATGTTTGTTTCTATACAAGGCACTCATGGCTGCCCTCCTTTAAAACTGTCCGTTGACGGTGAAATGGATCCGTCCCCGGCTCTGTTCTGCTCCATTGATGGTCCGCTGCAGCGGAAGGCCCAGGGCCACGTTCAGGGAAATTTTCTCTGTCAGGTCCGCTTTGATCCCCACGCCGGCGCCCATCAGGCTCCGGTCTCCAAAGGCGCTGCTGCCCCAGATCCGGCCCCCGTCCAGGAACAGGTACCCGTTCACTTTTCGCTCTTTATCCAGGGGTACACTGTATTCGGCGCTGGCGGAAAAGCCTCCGTCCCCGCCGATCAGGCTTTCCGTATAGCCCCGCACGCTGTACATGCCCCCCAGGTAGAACATTTCACTGCTGGGCAGGTACTGGGTGCTGGACAGCTGGCCGTCCAGACGGAAGGTCCACTGCTGGCCGGCTTTGTAGGCTTTCTGATACAGGCCGTTGAATTCGTATTTGCCGAAGTTCCGGTGATTGTCGTACAGGTCCTTGTACCGGCCCACCCGGTATCCGTGTTTCTGGTACAACACGGAGGAATCTCCGTAGTTCAACTGGTCGTAGTACAAAAGGCCCGTATCCACCGTATCGTCCACCCAGTGTGTCCGCAGGCCCAGGCTGGTTCCGAAGTCGGTCTGAGACCGCTGGTGGCCGTATTCAAATCCCCATTCGGACTTTTTCCGTTCCGTGGTCTCGATGGGAGCGACCAGGAAGGCTGTGGCCACGTAGGAATGGCCCCGTACCCCCAGTGCTTCGAAGGGGCCGTCGGTGATATGCACGCTGTTGGTGCTGTAGCTGAGGCCCGCCCGGGTCCCCGTCCGGTTGATGGGGATACTGTAGCTGCCGGCCACGGCTTTCATCCCTTCAGACCGGATGGTGCTGAGGAACAGATGGTCCCGGTTCCCGGAAAGATCCCGGTCCTGCCAGAACAGACCGGCCCGGTACAGGCCGCTGGTCTTGCTGCCGGCGTTGTCAAAGAACACCCCGGTCACCTGTTTCTGGGGTTCCTGCACTGCAATCACGTAGTCCGTGGTGCCCGGTTCCTTCCCGGCTTTCAGGGCGATCCGCAGCTGGGCATCATTGGTGGCGTTGAACCGGAGCAGGTCTTTGTTCAGTCTGTGCATGGAGGAAATCTGGCCGGGTTCGATGTGGAGCCGGTCCGTAATGTATTTCTCCCGGGTGCTCCGGTTGCCGGTGACTTCCACCTGGCCGTTCTTCCCTTCCACCAGGTCGATCTTGACCCGGCCGTCCCGGATGGTCTGGGGTGCCAGGAAGGCCCGGCAGGTCAGATAGCCTTTTTCCTGGTACAGGCCATTGATCTTGCCCACCAGGGCATACAGGTCATCCAGGGTCGCGTCCTTCCCCTCATATGCTCCGGTGATTTTCTGCAGTTCTTCTTGGGAAAGGACCTGGGATTCCGGCAGTTCCACCTGCTTCAGCAGGAAGTGGACAGCCCCCTTCTGTGCTTCTTCCGGACCTTCCGCTCCTTCCACCTGTTGGGTATTCCGCCCTTCCTGGATTTTCCGGGCAATGCGCTGCCGTTCCAGGTATTGGCGGGTGCGGTTCAGTTCCACCCCGCTGTCGTTATATCCGGCAGGATGGGCCGGGGCATTGGCTGCTGCGGTGGTTGCCCACAGGCAGGGAGCAGCCAGCAACGTCAGCAGGATACTTGCTGTCAGTCTATGGTTCATCATAAGAGTTCTCCTCTCTCAAAGCTGGGATTCCGTTCATAGTGATTCATTATTATTATAAAAAATCACAGAGTCCTCAGAGAACTTTTGTCACAAAAGGGCGGTTTTTGGGCATAAAAAACGGGGTGTTGCATGAGCAACACCCCTGTCAACCGTCAGCTGTCAAAAAAGGAGATGTCACACAAGATGTGCAACATCTCCTTTTTTTAAAACTTATACGATACCCCCACATTCACTTCATGGGTCTTGGCGTCGATATCGCCTTTGAAATCTTTGTATTTGCTGTCGTTGTAGGATACGTTGGCTTCCCAGTTGTCGGTGAAGGCGTAGCCTACGCCCAGTTCGTACTGGGTGATGTTGTTGCCGGTACCGAACTTGGCCCAGCCGGTGGTCTTGTCGGTAATGGGCAGACGGCCCATGGCCCCCACCTGATACCCGCTGTTGTTGTCATGATAGCCGTGCTGTTTCAGACGGTTCCGTACATACCCGCCGTACCCGTACAGATACGGGTTGAACTGATACACCAGGCTGACCTGATGGGACTGGGCAGAGGCATCATGGTCCCCTTCGTGGGCCGCATACCGGTAATCCAGGCCCAGGTTGTCGGCAATCCCTACGGTGCCGCCCACCCGGTACCGGCTGTCACCGCCAAAGTCCGTGGTCTTCCCGTCCTGTTTCCATTTGAGAGTGTTGCCCACCGTGACGTTGGCATCGATCTTTGCAGCGCCAGGAGCAATCTTGGCCAGGGGAGAAGCACAGGCCACGGTCAAAGGCAGCAGGCTCAGCACTGCAGTGGCCATCATCATTTTTTTCATGGGAAATCCCTCCTTCAATGGATTCAAACATTCATCATTCTTTCATTATACACTTTTTCATCAATTTTCGCAAAATTTCACCGCCGGACCCCGCCCAGCTTCACGGCTGCAGCCGCAGCCGCCAGAGCCGCCAGGGTGGGCAGCAGCCAGCTCATCCCCAGGGAAAACAGGGGCAGCTGGTGGTAGCAGCCCAACAGAGCCTGGACGGCACCGGTTTCCTGGAGCCCTTTGGGCAGGACGCTGAGGGCATCCCCGAAGGCCGCCACCCCCGCCAGCAGCATGGGCCACCGGTACAGCCGCCGGTCCTTCCCCAGCAGGGCGGAGGCGAAGGATGCCAGGATCAGGGTAATGGCCATGGGATACAGGAACATCAGGATGGGTACCGCCAGCACGATGATCTGGGTAAGCCCCACATTCCCGATCAGGAAAGAAATCCCGGCAAAGAGCACACAGTAGGCTTTATAGCTCAGGCTCCCGGGGAACAGATCACAAAAGGTGTTGGCACAGGCGGTGATGAGACCGATGGCCGTCTTCAGGCAGGCAAAGGTCACGATGGCCGCCAGCAGCATGCCCCCCACCGGTCCGAAATAGGCATGGGCAATCTGGGCCAGGGCAATGCCCCCGTTGGCGGAGATGGCCAGCGCTCCCAGGCTGGAGGTCCCCAGCCAGGTGATCAGGGTGTAGATCAGGGCCATCAGGAACACCACGATGATCCCCACCTTCAGCAGGTCCACGGAAATGGTCCGGGCATCCGATACCCCCAGTTCCTTCAGGGTATTGATCACCACCACGGAAAAGGCCAGCATGGCCAGCACATCCATGGTGTTGTATCCTTCCTTGAACCCGGTGAGGAAGGCATGGTCCACATAGGGTCCCTGGGGCACCCCGGCGGCAATGGATCCCATGGGACGGGCCAGGGCCACCGCCACCAGGATGGCCAGGAACGCCAGGAATACCGGGTTCAGGAATTTCCCGATGTAAACGATCAGTTTGGAAGGTTTCAGGGAAAACAGCAGGGCCACCGCCATGAACAGGAAGGTGAATCCGGCCAGCACCAGGGTCTGGTTCCCGCTGACAAAGGGAACGATCCCGATCTGGTAGGAAACAGTGGCGGTCCGGGGCAGGGCAAAGGCCGGCCCGATGGTGAGATACAGCAGCACCGTAAAGATCCGGGCAAAGGCCGGATGCACATTCCCGGCCAGTTCTTCCAGACTGCCGCTGCCGGAAAGCCCAAAAGCGATCAGGGCCAGGAAGGGCATGAACACCCCGGTGGAAATGAAGCCCAGGTTGGACACCCAGAAATGGGAACCGGCCAGCTGGCCCATGTGCACCGGGAAGATCAGGTTTCCGGCCCCGAACAGCATGCCGAACAGCATGGAGCCCACAAAAAGATATTCTGCAGAAGTCAGTTTGTGATTCATGGCATCCTCCTTATTTGGCCGTCAGGCCGCCGTCCACGGAAACGATGGCTCCGGTCATGAAGCCATTGAGCGGAGACAGGACGGCACAGATCATGTGGGCCACTTCTTCCGGTTTCCCGATCCGTCCCATAGGATAGACGGAAGCCATGGACTCCCGGGAATAGCCCCCTTCCGCCAGCTGTTTTTCCACCAGAGGCGTATCCACATCCCCGGGGCACAGGCAGTTCACCCGGATCCAGGGGGCCAGATCCAGTGCCAGGGACCGGGTAAAAGCCACCACAGCCCCTTTGGAAGCCGCATACAGACAGCAGCCGTAATTCCCTTCCAGGGCGGCATCAGAGGCGATGTTCACAATGGAAGGGCCATCCTGGGCAAAGAGATCCAGCAGGGCCTGGGTGAGGAAAATGGTTCCCTTCACATTCACATCCATCAGCTGCTGATACTCCTCTTCCGTCACATCCTGAAAGGGCTTTTCCTGATAGATCCCGGCGCTGTTCACCAGGAAATCCAGTTCCTGATGCTGCCGCTGGAGGCAGGCGGCGATTTTCCGGCAGCCTTCCACGGTGCTCACATCTCCCTGGAGATACAGGGCTTTCCCCGGCAGTCCCTCAAGACTTTCCAGGGCCTTCTTCCCCCGTTCCGGATCCCGGCCCACCAGCCAGACGGTGGCTCCATCCTGGACCAGCATCCGGGCAGCGGCCAGGCCGATGCCGGAAGTCCCTCCGCTGATCACACCCCTTTTGTTCTCCATTCCATATCCGATCATATCTTCTTCTCCTTTGCATACTGGGGTCAGCACAATAAAAAAGGAGATACCGTTTCCACGATATCCCCTCTTTGCTAAGCTGGTTGTTCCTTGCAGATATCTATATATCTTACAGTTTCACAACGTTGGCAGCCTGTTCGCCACGGTTGCCTTCGACAACATCGAATTCTACAGCCTGGCCTTCTTCCAGAGTCTTGAAGCCTTCACCCTGGATTGCGGAGAAATGAACGAATACATCGCCGCCATCTTCCCGTTCGATGAAACCATAACCCTTTTCAGCATTAAACCATTTAACTTTGCCAGTCATCTTTACTTGGCCTCCTAAAAAATATTGCGAAAAACGATCCAACTATATGTGATACCTGCGTGAGTTCAACATTCAGTAAGTCCGTTGTTTCTGTTCTCCATTCTAGCATAACCCCTGGACTTTTACAAGCAAAAGAATTGGGCCTATACAGAAAACTCAGGGTATTTTCAAAGATTTTTGAGAAAATTGACGGACCAGCTCTTCTTTTTGTTTTTTTGCCAACTGTTTCAGGGCATATTCCCGGCGAAGAGCCGTTTTCCGGTCCGGCAGTTCCTCAAAATAAGCCAGGTCAACCGCCTTGAAGGCCCGGGTGTATTTGGCCCCGGACCCGCTGCGGTGCATGGCCAGCCGGTGGGCCAGGTCGTTGGTCCAGCCGGTGTACAGGGCGCCGTTGGCACAGCGCACCATATAGACGTAGGCGGTCATTCCTTTACGACTTCCACCTTTTCCATCACCACATCCTGGAGAGGCCGGTCGGCGAAATCCGTGGGCGTGGAACCGATCTTGTGGACCACGTCCATCCCTTCCACGATTTTCCCGAAGATGGCATGGTGGCCGTCCAGCCAGGGAGTAGGCACCAGAGTGATGAAGAACTGGCTGCCCCCGGTGTTGGGACCGGCGTTGGCCATGGACAGGATCCCTTCCCCGCTGTGGGCCAGACCGGGACCGAATTCATCATCAATGGTGTAGCCGGGGCCGCCCATGCCGGTACCGGTAGGGTCCCCGCCCTGGATCATGAAATCATCGATGACCCGGTGGAAGATCACCCCGTCATAGAACCCCTTCTCCACCAGTTCCAGGAAGTTCCCGGCAGTTTTGGGAGCCTTGTTTTCAAACAGTTCAGCTGTAAAATCTCCCAGGTTGGTATGGAAATGCACTTTTTTGTTCATGTTGTTCACCTCGTTGTTGTGTGGGCTGCCCTTTAGCAGCCCCTGGAAATCGTTCCTGCAGGGGCGGCAGGCCCGGCCGCCCGTCAAATCACCGTTTGTCCGTACGGTTTGCGGGCCGCCCGGCGTGCGGCCCCTACGGTTTACAGGGTTCAAAATCAATTGGCAAAATTGATTTCCACCGGCCGTTGACCATTGACAGCTGACCGCTGACAGGAGGTGCTCCGCACCTCCTTAAAATTCCCGAATCACCAGATCCGACAGATCCATCTCCACCCGTCCCTTGCCGGGGACGGAAGCCAGGGCCACCAGATGTCCCTGGGTATCAATGTAGAAATTGTCCTTCTGAAACCGGGCCCCTTCTCCCAGGTCCGCCAGCCGTTCCCGGATGGCTTCCTGCCGGTTCTGCCCCAGGAAGTACTCCAGAGGAAGCCGGCTGCCGGTAACCAGATCGAACACCAGCCCATAATGGAGATCCGTGATCCGGGCCGTCAGCAGGGAGGGATCAGCCCCTCCCTGGAGCGGGGACACATAGGCATAGTTCTTCAGCCGGGTCCAGCTGGCCAGGCTGTTCACTTCCGTCACCGGATAACTCCGGTACAGGATGGGATCCCCCTGGAACACCAGGCTCAGGATCTGCCGGCGGTTGTAGGTCACCCTGCACTGGAGCCCGCTTTCCACCGGTCCGGTAATATGCCGGTACACGGACAGGTAATTGCCCAGTTCCTGGTTGATCCGGTCCTGGACCTGGGACGTGACCCCTCCCGTCACCTGGGGAAAGATGGTCCGGTAGCCTTCATTGGTGATCTGGAGGGGCTCCCGTTTGTCCCGGGGGCTGGCTCCTTTTTTGGCCGGCACGGTGTACCAGCCGGTAACCCCGTCCCGGGTGGCCACTTTGGCCCACTCCAGCCCGTTGATTTCCCGCTTCCCGAAGATCATTCCCTGGGCGCCCGCAGGAGCCGGCCGCAGGATGGTTTCCGGTTTTTCCTCCGGAAGGCTCCGGAGATAGCCGCCGCTGAACAGCACCCGTTCCATTTTGTGTTCCCGGGTGACAAATTCCACCCGGGCGCCCTGCACTCCTTCCCCCGGTGCCAGGGCTTTGGTTTCTGAAGGAGCCGCTGTCTCCGCCGCCTGTCCGGTTTCCGCCGGCTGGCTCCGGACGCAGCCCCCGGCCAGCATTCCCAGCACCGCCAGTGCCAGCAGGAACCGTCCGGTCTTTTTTCCGGTCATACCGGATTCTCCCGCAGCCAGGAGGCTGCAGAAAGCAGTGCCTTTTGCCCTTCTCCGGCAGCCTTGTTGATCTGCCAGGGATAACCGGCCGCATCTCCGGCAGCAAAGACCCCCGGTACGGAAGTGGCCAGGTTCCCGTCCACCCGGATAAAAGGCCCGTCCAGCCGGAGTCCGGGCAGGAGCCGGTCCAGGGGATCTGTTTCCCGGAGCAGGAAAAGACCGTCCAGTGGTTCCGTCCCGGCCGTGGTTTCCAGGGCTTCGGCTTTTCCTTCTCCCAGGATCTTTCGGGGTTTCCCGGCCATCACCGTCACATTGGCCGGTTTTTCTTCCGGCAGGGGAAAATCCGCCCAGAGCTTCACTTCTGCCGCCAGCCCGGCCAGGAACTCCACTTCTTCCCAGGCGGAAGGCAGATTGGTCACCACCCCGATGGTCTTTCCCCGGTACAGAAACCCGTCACAGGTGGCACAGTAGCTGACCCCTTTTCCCAGAAGGGCCGTTTCCCCTTCCAGGGGTTTCCCATGAGCGGCTCCCGGACACAGGATCACACTCCGGGCCTCATACACATCCCCCGGTGTGGCCAGGAAAAAGCTTTTCTCCCGGGGCATGATGCTCAGTACTTTATGGGGGACCACCGTGGTCCCGGCGGCCTTCATATGAGCGGTAAAGGCATCCATCAGTTCCGCTCCGGACCGTTCCGGCAGCCCCAGATAATTTTTCACCAGAGGGCTTTTCCGCAGAGCCAGGCCAAAATCTCCGGTATCCAGCAGCAAAGTGCCCAGAGACCGGTTGGCCGCCGTCACCGCCGCACTGCAGCCGGCAGGCCCGCCCCCTACAATGGCAATATCATACAGCATAGGATTCTCCTTTTTTCCCGGGAGCGGTTATTTGAACTCCGCCACTTTCTCCAGGGGCAGTTTGGGCACATAATAATCCCGGGCCTCATCCACATAGTAGGCCAGTTTTCCCTCTTCTCCAGGAACCAGGGTGCTTTGGTGGGAGGGATAGCCCAGAGCCAGTACCGTCACCACTTCCCGTTCTTCCGGAATATCCAGCAGGGCCGCGATTTTCGGCCGGTCCACCGCTGCCAGGATGGCGCTGCCCACCCCCTGCTGCCAGGCGGTGATGGCCATGGCATCCAGGGCAATGCCCACATCGATGCTGGAAATGGTGGGGTTGGCGTCCTTGGGCCGGGACACCACCACAAAGGCCACTGGCTGTTCCCCTTCCTTCGGGGTGCCGATTTCTTTAGGCAGGGCTGCCGCCCACCGGAGCAGGGGCTGCATGGCTTTTACATTTGCCGGGCTTTCCACCACCGTAAACCGCAGGCACTGGCCGTTCCGGCCGCAGCTCCGTTTCCGTGCCACGTCCGCCAGGGTCCGCAGCAGCTCCGGTTCCACCGGCTTTTGTTCAAAACGCCGGTAGGTCCGGCAGGTATCATACAAAGAAGCCAATTCCATTTCACTCACTCCTTCTTATTCCACTTCCGCCACATAACCGTTTTCCCCGTCCGCCCGGAGGACCAGCACATGGGGTGCCTGTTCCAGGAACAGCACCGCCTCCTGCTGGCGGATCTGGAGAGGACTGTTGAACACGGCCGTGGGCACAAAGCCGTTCACCGGCAGCTGGCGGATGACCCCCAGGGAATCTTCCCCGATGACGGTCACTTCATTCAGATGGGTCTTGCCGGTGCCCCGGTGGCCGTAGCTGAGCACCAGGATATCCTGTTTCCCCGGGCGGAAATCCAGTTTGTACAGGGCGTAGTCCACCCCTTTCTGGAGGGTGCACAGTCCCACTCCGTCCCCCACCTGCCAGCCCAGGACCAGGACCTTCGCTCCGCCGTCAGTACCGGTAAGGCTGGCACTGATCTTCTGGGGAACCCCTTTCTGGAATTCCACCGTCAGCGGGGGCTGCAGCTGGCCGTTGGCACTGAGATTGTACCGGGGGGCAAAATACTGGGCCGCTTCCCCGGCCGCCGGACCGCCCAATCCCAGCATCACCGCCAGCAGCGCAATCTCCCAGGTATTTTTCATACATCCACCTCCCGCAGCCATAGACAAAATGATTTTTCTGTATCCTTTTTATTATACCCTACCGGGTGGAAAGAAGACAATTGTCTTTTCGTTTACTTCTCCAGAGCCTCCCGGAAGGCTTCCACCCCTTCCCGGATCTTCTCATCGGGAATCCCGGCAAAGGACAGCAGGAATTCCGGGGACCGTCCCGGCTCCGTACCCCGGACCGGGATGACCCGGACCCCCTGGGCCAGGGCTTTCCGGGCCAGTTCTTCCGCCGTTCCCGGCAGATCCAGGGCGATGTGGAGATGGAGCCCGGACCCGTAGCTCAGCAGCCGGACCTTGCTCCCGAACCGGCTGGTCAGTTCTTCCTTCAGCCGCCGGCTCTTGGTCCGGTACAGGCTCCGGAGCTTCCGGATGTGCCGGGTGAGATGACCTTCTTCGATATACGCCGCCAGAGCCAGCTGCTCCACCGTGGAGGAAGTCTGGTTGTACCGGTCCGCAATGGCCTCATAGGCCGTCAGCAGTTTCTCCGGCAGCACCAGATAGCTGATCCGCAGGGACGGCAGCATGGTCCGGGAAAAAGACCCCAGATAGATGATCTGTTCCCGGTTTCCAAAACTGTGGAGAGCCGGGGTGGGCCGGTGGAGATACCGGAATTCCCCGTTGTAGTCGTCTTCCAGCAAATACACCCGTTCCAGCTGGGTGGCCACGATCAGGTTGTTCCGTTCTTTTTCCGTCAGAGCCCGCCCCTTGTAGGGATTGGCCGGGGAAATCATCAACAGGCCGGGCCAGTCTCCCTTGGGATCCGCCGGATCAAAAAGCCGGGTCTTCCACCCCATCAGATGGAAAATCTGTTCCGCCTGGGGAAACCCTGGTGCTTCCAGGCCCGCCACCTTCTGATCCAGGGGCAGCAGGGGCAGCAGGATCAGCAGCAGGGTCTGGAGACCAGCCCCCACCAGGATCTGTTCCGGACGGCACACCACCCCCCGGGAGGCATAACTGTACCGGGCCAGGACCCGGCGCAGTTCCGGTTCCCCCTGGGGATCCCCGTACCCGGCAATGGACGCCGGATTCCGCAGCACCTGGTTCAGACAGCGCCGCCAGAGCACCGTGTCAAAGGTGGAGGTATCGATGTAGTTGTTGGAAAAATTCCAGCGGACTTCCGGCCGGCGGAGTTCTTCCCCGGCTTCCTGTCCCTCCGATGCTTCCCGGGGCTGATAGACGGCCACCCGGTAACCCCGGTTGGGCAGGTTTTCCACATACCCCTGGTCGATGAGGATCTGGTAAGCGTTTTCCACCGTGGTCCGGCTCAGTTTCAGGTCCCGGGTCAGTTTGCGGATGGAGGGCAGGAAATCCTGGGAAACCAGATGCTGCTGGCGGATTTCCTGCCGGAAATAATCAGCCAGCTGCCGGTAAAGAGGCTCTTTTCCCGGCTGTGCCCGGAAATTAAAGGTAGTCAGCACGGAACTGTGCTCCTTTCATCAGTATTTTTTAACAAAAATTACAGTCACGGATATTGTAGCATAAAAAGGGGCTGTGAAAAAATGAGGAATCATTTTTTCACAGCCCCTTCTTTCACGCCTGCTTCGCCATGATTTCCTTGGCTTTCATCAGGCGCACCGTACTGGCTCTTTCGTTTTCGCTGAGCTTCATGGTGATGTACTTGATGCTTTCCTGCATTTCCGGGATCATCACGTATTCCAGGGCGTTCACCCGCCGGCGGGTCTTTTCAATTTCATCCGCCAGCATGTTGCAGGTCTTTTCCACTTCCGCCAGTTCCAAAAGATCAGGCAGGCAGGTGGTCAGTTCCGTCACCGCCGTGTCCAGTTCCCCGGTGGTAAAGGCGAAGGAATAGGGCACCTGGGCCGCATCATCCGCCGTAGCCCCCGTATAGGTCAGGGTGGGCACGTCCACGCTCATCACATTCTTGCTCCCCACTTCGAACTCGGCACTCCGGGCCGGGTACAGCAGGGCTTCGTTCATGGTCAGGAACCCCATATGGGCCCGGGCCACCACGAAATGGTGGGACACGTTCTGAAGGGCTTTTTCCATCTTCAGCCGCAGCTCGTGGTTCCGGCGAATGTAGATCATGAACTGCCGGACCATTTCGTCCCGTTTGTCTTTCAGCAGTTTATGCCCCCGGACGGCGGTGGCCAGCCGGCGTTTCAGCCGGGTCAGCTCCATCCGGGTCGGATTCACGTTGGTCGCCATGGGTTATTCCCCCTTGCTGCCGTCCGCCGGTTTGTAGTATTTGTCCAGGTATTCATCCCGGATCCGTTTCAGCTCGCTGCGGGGCAGGATTCCCAGCAGCTTCCAGCCCAGATCCAGGGTCTCTTCGATGGACCGGTTGGTCCGGTACCCCTGGGAGACGTATTCCTTTTCAAAGGCATCGGCGAATTGGGCATACAGCTTATCCACCTTGCTGAGGGCGGAATCCCCCAGGATGGTGGCCAGTTCCTTGGCCTGTTTCCCCCGGGAATAGGCGGCGAACAGCTGGTTCATGGTATCCGCATGGTCTTCCCGGGTCTTGCCCTTGCCCACCCCTTTATCCTTCAGACGGGACAGGGAAGGCAGCACGTCGATGGGCGGCGTCAGCCCTTTCCGGTACAGTTCCCGGGACAGGATGATCTGGCCTTCGGTGATGTACCCGGTCAGGTCAGGGATGGGGTGGGTCTTGTCGTCTTCCGGCATGGACAGGATGGGGATCATGGTAATGGAGCCCTTCTTGCCCCGGATCCGGCCGGCCCGTTCGTACATGGTGGCCAGGTCCGTATACAGATACCCAGGGTAGCCCCGGCGCCCCGGGACTTCCTTCCGGGCAGCGGACACTTCCCGGAGGGCATCGGCATAGTTGGTGATGTCGGTGATGATGACCAGCACGTGCATATCCAGTTCAAAGGCCAGATATTCCGCCGCGGTAATGGCCATACGGGGGGTCGCGATCCGTTCTACCGCCGGGTCGTTGGCCAGGTTGATGAACATCACCGCACGGCTCAGGGCCCCGGTCCGGTTGAAGTCCTGCATGAAGAAGTTGGCTTCTTCGAAGGTGATCCCTACGGCAGCGAACACCACGGCGAACTTTTCGTCGGTGCCCCGTACCCGGGCCTGCCGGGCGATCTGGGCAGCCAGCTGGGCATGGGGCAGACCGGAACCGGAGAACACCGGCAGTTTCTGCCCCCGGACCAGGGTGTTTAGGCCATCGATGGCACTGACCCCGGTCTGGATGAATTCGGAAGGATATTCCCGGGCCGCCGGGTTCATGGGTTCCCCATTGATGTCCTTGTATTCTTCCGGGATGATGGCCGGCCCCCCGTCAATGGGGCTGCCCATGCCGTCGAACACCCGGCCCAGCATGGCGGGAGACACCCCCAGCTGGATCCCGTGGCCCAGGAACCGGGCCTTGGCTGTAGCCGGCTGCAGCCCCTGGGAATCTTCGAACAGCTGGACCAGGGCCTTGTCCCCGTCCACGGTAAGCACCTTGCCCTTCCGGAGTTCCCCGTTGGCCTGGTGGATTTCCACCAGTTCGTCATAGGTTGCGCCTTTCACCTGATCCACCAGCATCAGAGGGCCCACCACTTCACGGATGGTCTTGTAATCCTTACGCATTTTCTTCACCCTCTTCCGTCAGTTCTGCAAAGGCCTGCTCCAGATCCCGGTTCAGCTGGCCGAATTTTTCCTTCCGTTCTTTTTCCGGAATGTACTTGGCACGGCCGATCTGTTCCCGGATGGGCATATCGATCAGTTTGTCCAGTTTCACATGCTTGGTCATGGCATCCAGGGCTTTCTCGTACCAGGTGATGATCAGTTTCAGCATGTCATACTGTTTTTCCAGGGAAGTGTAGGTATCCACTTCGTGGAAGGAGTTCTGGTGCAGGAAGTCTTCCCGGATGGACCGGGCACATTCCATGGTGATCCGGTCCTTGAAGCCCAGGGCATCGATCCCCACCAGACGGACGATTTCGTTCAGGTTGGATTCTTCCTGGAGGATCTCCATGGCCGTCCCCACCAGTTTGGACCAGTCGGGAGCCACTTTGGCGTCATAATAAGCCCGCAGCCGGTCGGAATACAGGGAATAGCTCTGGAGCCAGTCGATGGCCGGGAAATGCCGGGCATAGGCCAGGGCCGAAGACAGGCACCAGAACACCTTCACGATCCGCAGGGTGGCCTGGGATACGGGTTCGGAAATATCCCCGCCGGGAGGGGATACGGCCCCGATGGCGGAAACCGCCCCTACCCGGTCCTCCTGGCCCAGACATTCCACTTCCCCGGCCCGTTCGTAGTATTCCGCCAGACGGGAGGACAGGTACGCCGGGTACCCTTCTTCACCGGGCATTTCTTCCAGACGGGAGGACATTTCCCGGAGGGCTTCCGCCCAGCGGGAGGTGGAGTCGGCCATGATGGCCACTTTGTAGCCCATGTCCCGATAGTATTCAGCAATGGTGATACCGGTGTAAATGGACGCTTCCCGGGCGGCCACCGGCATGTCGGAGGTATTGGCGATCAGCACCGTCCGCTTCATCAGCGGCAGGCCGGTACGGGGATCGTTCAGAGCCGGGAATTCGTTCAGTACGTCGGTCATTTCGTTTCCACGTTCCCCACAGCCCACATAGACGATGATGTCCGCATCCGCCCACTTGGCCAGCTGATGCTGGATGACCGTCTTGCCGCTGCCGAAAGGACCGGGCACGGCGGCCACGCCCCCTTTGGCAATGGGGAACAGGGTATCGATGACCCGCTGCCCGGTGACCATGGGTTCTTCCGGAGGCAGCTTGGTCTTGTAGGGCCGGGCCACACGGACCGGCCACTGCTGCAGCATGGGATATTCCTGCACATTCCCTTTGCTGTCCTTCAGTTTGTACACCGGGTCCAGGATGGTGGCTTCCCCTTCATAGACCCATTCCACGGTGCCGCTTTTGCCGGGAGGCACCATGATCTTGTGGAGCACCGCCGGGGTTTCCTGGACCGTACCGATCACATCACCGCCGGAGACCTGATCCCCCGGTTTGGCCACCGGCACGAACTGCCATTTCTTTTCCCGGTTCAGTTTGGGCACTTCCACCCCCCGGCTGATCCGGTCCCCGGCCAGTTCATAGATTTTTTCCAGCGGGCGCTGGATCCCGTCGAAGATGCTTTCGATCAGCCCGGGAGCCAGTTCCACACTCATGGGAGACCCGGTGGATTCCACCGGTTCCCCCGGCCCCAGGCCGGCCGTTTCTTCGTAAACCTGGATAGAAGCCTTATCATCACGAAGCTCGATGACTTCACCGATCAGGCGCTTGTCACTGACGCGGACCATATCATGGAGCTGCACGTCTTTCATGCCTTCGGCGACAATCAGCGGGCCGGATACTTTCACGATCTTTCCACTCACGATTGTTCCCTACCCTTCCTTGAATAGAATATCGGCGCCTACTGCTTTTTCCACATTTTCCCGGACACGCTTCATGCCCAGTCCCAGGGATTTGTTCCCGGCGGGGATGGGGATGATAGCGGGAAAGGTAGCGGTAGCATATTCTGCGATCACCGCCTGGGCCTTCTGGGCGGCGGTTTCCGTAATATAGATCACGGCATAGCCCCCATCGGCCAGACGGTGGATCCTGCGCTCTATCTGTTCCTGTTCTTCCTCGTAGAACACATCGAATCCTACGGCTTTGAAGATCATCACGGAGCTGGGATCGCCGATCACTGCAATTTTCTTTTTATCCATCTTGCTGCCTCCCATGCTTCCTGTGATCAGGCATAGACACTGGGCAGCTGGGGTTCAAAGCCGCCCTGGATGGCTCCGAAGATCATCCGCAGGGCTTCCGCTTCCGTTTCCCGGGCTTCCAGGTATCCCACGATGGGCCCCAGAGAATGGGTATCCCATCTGGCCCGGCGGAGGATCAGGCTCAGCCCCTCTTCCATCCGGCGGGCAATGACCCCCAGCTCATTGGTCTGTGCAAATTCATTGATGGCCTGGACCAGTTCCGCCCCATGGCTTCCCTGGTTCAGACGGGCCCCCAGCTGTTCCGGAGGCACATCCAGGCTTTCTTCGAACACCGTCCGGGGGATCTCTCCGCAGTCCACCAGGACCAGCCGCAGCTGGGACAGTTCCCAGTGGAGATTCTGGGCCCGGATCAGGCTGATGGTATTCAGGTAATCCGCCCACAGAGAAAAATACTTCCGGATGAAGCCGTCTTCCTTTTTCCGGTCCAGCACCGCCTTTGCCTGACGGAACATGGCTCCGTCCAGCAGGGCGCTGAGCCGAAAAGGATCCGCTTCCCGGGCCAGATCCCCTTCGATTTCGTTCAGGGTCTGGCAGTAGATGGGCGGCAGGTCTTCATAATATTTGGTCTGGACCATGTCCTTCAGGAGGTTCAGGTCGAAATTGCCTCCCTCCCGGAGGATGGCGTCCGCCTGGGTTCCCAGCAGCCGTGCCTTCAGCAGGCATTTCAGGTTGTGGGTATCCACCGGCAGCAGGAACAGACCGGTCAGTTCCGGATCCGGCGTCAGTTCCTGGATCCGTTTCCGGGTCAGCTGCATCTGGGCCCGGATGATCAGGTCAATTTCTCCCTGGGCCAGTTCCTGTTCCGTGGCCGTATTTTCCCCGTACCCGGTCTCCAGCAGCAGCTTCATGGCCGCCTTTGTGCTGTCGGCTTCCGCAATCCGCCGCAGCTGGGCTGCGGTGAGCAGATGGGTGGACAGGACGCTGATCCGGCCCAGAGCATATTCATAACTGGGCTGGGCCATTTTACTTCACCTCCGCGCCAAACAGGAGCTCTGCCACGCGGTATTCCTCCCCGGTCCGTACGTCTTCCAGCAGGGTGGCGAAGGAACCGTCATAATCACAGGTATCCCCTTCGATCAGCACCCCATCGGCGAAATCCGCCTCTTTGTCCGACAGGGCCAGTGCCCCTTCCCGGCCCTGGGCCTTCAGCTCACCGTTGAGCCGGGCCAGGAATCCGTTTTCATACCGGGGCCGGTCCTTGGCCGGTACCACCAGGGTTTCACGGCCGGTAAGATCCGATTCCAGGATGATCCGCCCGATCAGATTTTCCCACTGTTCCCGGGGCAGGGCTTCCATCTGCCCGGCAGCCTGATCAAAGGCTTCCTGGAGCACTTTCCGCTTGCTGGCCAGGTTCTCTTTCCGGCTCTGCAGTTCCGCGATCAGCTGCAGACGGCCGGCCGCTTCTTTGGCATCCACCTGGGATTTGGCCTGGATTTCCCGGACCTCTTCCCGGGCTTTGGCCAGGATCTGTTCCTTTTCCTTCCGGGCCTTTTCCTGAGCCGCTGCTCCGATGGCTGCCGCGTCCTGCTTCGCTTCTTCTTCTATTTTCTGAATGATTTTGTCACCAGACACGACGGGTCACCCTTTCTTATAATTTGATCCCGTTCACCATGATGAAGGAAATCAGCAGACTCAGCACGGCGTAGGTTTCCACCATGGCCGTCAGGATGATGCCTTTACCGGTTTCTTCCGGCCGTTTTGCCGTCAGATAGATGCCGGAGGCAGCCACTTTCCCCTGATAGATGGCGGACAGCAGACCGCCGATGCCCATGGGCAGTGCGGCAAACAGATAGGCCAGGCCCTGGAAGGTGGTCAGGTCTTTCACGTTCCCGTCAATGACCCCCAGGTTCAGGATGATGATGAAAGCGATCAGCAGCCCGTAAATGCCCTGGGTACCAGGCAGGGCCTGGAGTACCAGTACGTTACCGAACTTGTCCGGGTCTTCGCTGACCACACCGGAAGCGGCCTGCCCGGCGATCCCTACGCCGATGGCACTGCCAACCCCTGCCAGAGCGGCAGCCGTTGCTGCCCCGCCAAATGCCAGCGCTGTTCCTAAAGTAATCATAATGAAATCCTCCCTTATTTGGTAATGTCAGTATACTTGGTCCGGAGCGCCAAAGGCAGGAATGCCCGGCCGCCGGCTTCGTAGAACTTGCCGAAGAATTCGATGTACTGCAGACGGCTGCTGTGCACGAAGGCACCCAGCACGTTGATGATGATGTTGAAGTAATGCCCTGCCAGAAGCACCAGGATGGCCGTCACAATGCCCACAGGGCCTGCGCTCCAGAGCATCTGGGCCACGGTATTGATGACCATGGCGATGACCCCGGTGGCCAGTCCCAGAGCAAAGATCCGGGAATAGCTCAACAGATCGCTGAGATAACCGCTGATGTTGTACAGGGTCAGGAGACCGCCCAGGAGACGGTTCACGATGCCCTTCTTTTCCCGTCCCCCGAACAGGACGATGATGCCGGCACCCAGCCAGGCCAGGTACTTGCCCACAGGCCCCGGCACCAGTGCCATGAGGAAGAAGCCCAGGAACATGATGAGCCAGCTGATCTGGTCACAGACCGCTCCCATCACATCCCCATCCCGGAGCAGCATGTAGATTTTCACCACCATGCCGGCCACCAGATGGATGGCCCCCAGGCCGAAGCACAGCGCCAGCATCTTCAGGGGTTCCTTCATGGGGACGAACAGCAGAGGCTGCCATTCCAGGCCGAACCAGCCGCCGAACATGGCTCCCCAGATAATGGTGGAAATACTCCCGAAGAAAATCACCATGGCCAGCTGCCGGGCGAACCCGGTGGGCCGGAACTTCTTCAGGGCAAAATACAGCATCACGGTCAGCACCAGGCCGTAGCCTGCATCGGACAGCATCATGCCGAAAAAGATGAAGTGGAAGGGAGCCATGACCAGATCCGGATCGATGGAACCGGCTTTGGGCAGGGAATACAGTTCCACTACGCTTTCGTAGGGTTCCACCAATTTGCCGTTTTCCAGTACCGTAGGAGGGATTTCCCCTTCTGCCGGATCTGCAAAGGTCAGCTGGTAGGCGTCGGTGACACTCTGGACCACCTTTTCCACCCGTTGGGTCCGGTCCTTCCGCACCCAGCCCTGTACCTTGAAGGCACTGACGGTTTCCACCCCGCCGTTCTGGAGACGGTCATGGGCGGCACTCAGCTGGTCGTAGTACAGTTCCACCTGCTGTTTCCGGGGGATGCTTTCCCGGGTTTCCTCCTTCAGACGGCTGATCCGTGCTTCCTTTTCCTCCGCTTCCTGGAGCAGTTCCTTCCGGACATCTGCCGCCAGGCCGCTGTGTTTGGGCAGCACTGCCTCGCTGAAATCATGTTCCTTCAGCAGATGCTTCACTTCACTGTCGGCCTCTTCATAAGCCAGCACCACCATGGCCTGCCCGTCCTGGGTCACCCCATACAGGCTCACATCCGCCAGGAGGCCGCTGATGGCCTTCTGGAATTCCGGCAGTTCTTTTTCCGGCAGGAATCCCACATGGCAGCGGGTGGTTTCCGTAAAGCTCAGCTGTTCCAGGGGAATGTCCAGTTCCAGCCAAGGATCCAGGCTTTCCGCCTGGGTCCGGAGGGCCGCCGCTTCACTTTCCAGGGAAGCGATCTTGCTGGCGGTGGTATCCAGTTTTTCCGTCAGCTTCCGGCCTTCCTGGGTCTCTTCCAGGAAATTCCCATAGGAAATGGTTTCTTTCTGAGGAAACAGGGGATTCTTGGCACCATTCTGGACCAGGAACTGGAGCACCTGACCGGTTTTATCCAGCTGGGCGCTGACTTTTTCTGATCCGGGAAGGGCCTTGCTTCCTGCTTCCGGTTCCAGCATCACACTCCCGTCCTTCTGGAGGGCCAGGAGCAGGGCATCGCGATCGGCTTTCAGGGCGTAGAGAGTCAGTTTTTGCATAGGGACTAACATTCGATCACGACCTTCTTCATAATATACTGGACTGCCGCATCCAGATTTTTCCGGGCCTCTGCCGCCTGGGCCTCATCCCGTTTCCGGTTTTCCGCCACCAGGGCATCGGCTTCCTGTTTGGCCTGGGCTTCTGCCTGGGCAATGGCCGCGGCCGCCTGTTTCCGGGCTTCCGCGATCAGGGCTTCCGCTTCCTTGTGAGCTTCCGCCTGGGCGTCCCGTACCGTATTCCGGGCTTCCAGGGTGGCCTGTTTCTTCAGGTCATCCGCCTTCTGCTCGGCATTTTTGATGTCTTCCAGCATGGACATGGTATCACCACCTTTGCGCAGGGAAGGCGGTTGCCTTCCAGATTGGTTGAAAAGAAAGAAATAGCAGTAACCAGTGTAGTATTTCAACAGAGATCCGCAAATCCCTGCTGAAGCGCTATAAAATCATTATACTATACTGTATCCGTTTTTGTAACAAAAACTTTTCTTATTTTTTCATTGCAGGGTTGATTTTGTACTATTTTATAATAATTTTGTAGCATATGATACACTAATGTCACAGAAGAGTCCCCCGTTTCTGGCTTTTTCCTTCCTGGACTTTCCTGTATAATAGAAAAACAATGGTGAAAAGGAGTGATTTCCATGGATATACAAGAAACCCTGACCCGGCAGCTGCCGCTGTATGCCCGGGTCCTGCTGCAAAAAGGGATCTGCCTCCAGAAGGACCAGATCCTGGTGATCAATGCCCCGGTGGAAGCCAGCCGGTTCGCCACCCTGCTGACGGAAGAAGCCTATAAGGCCGGTGCTGCCCAGGTGGTGTTCAACTGGTACTGCAATGGGACCACCCGGCTCCGGTATGAGTACGAAACCCAGGACAAGTTCGAATCCGTCCCCCACTGGCGCAGTGAATTCAACCTGGATCATTACCGGAAAGGTGCCGCTTTCCTGAGCCTGATCTCCGCCGACCCCTATGCCATGAAGGGCATCGACCGGAAAAAGATCATGGCCTGGCAAAAGGCCTTCCACCAGGCGGTCAAAGAATATTCCGACGGGATGATGGCTTCCAAAACCAACTGGCTGGTGGCCGCCGTCCCCAGTACCGTATGGGCCAGGCTGCTGTACCCGGAGCTGCCGGAACAGGAAGGCATGGACAGGCTGTGGATCCAGCTGCTGGATGCGGCCCGGTGTCTGGGCGAAGACCCTTTGGCCGACTGGGACAAGCATCTGGCGGAACTGAAACAGCGCCGGGAATGGCTGACGGCCCAGCAGTTCACCGCCCTGGAATATGAAAACGGCCTGGGTACCCATCTCACCGTGGGCCTGCCGGACCGGCACATCTGGCAGGGAGGGGCCGAAAGCACCGCCCGGGGGTTCCTGTTCAACGCCAACATCCCTACAGAAGAAGTGTATTCCGCGCCCCAGGCGGACCGGGTGGATGGGGTTGTATGCAGCACCCGTCCCCTGGTGTACAGCGGAAATCTCATCGAAAATTTCCGTCTCACCTTCAAAAACGGAAAAGTAGTGGAAGCCACAGCAAAAAAAGGCGAAGAAGTCCTGAAAGACCTGCTGAAAATGGATGAAGGTGCCTGCCGGCTGGGAGAAGTGGCCCTCATCCCCTACCATTCCCCCATTTCCCTGATGGATACGGTCTTCTACGAAACCCTCCTGGATGAAAATGCTTCCTGCCACCTGGCCCTGGGGGACGCCTACCCAACCTGTGTGGAAAAAGGAGCGGAGATGGACGAAGAAGAACTGAAAAAAGCCGGACTCAACGATTCCATGATCCACGTGGACTTCATGGTGGGCAGCCCGGATCTCACCATCACCGGGATCCGGAAAGACGGAACAAAGGTGTCCGTGTTCGTCAACGGGGATTGGGCATAAAAAAAGAAGGGGCTGTTGCTCACGCAACAGCCCCTTTTGGCTTTTACTTCCCGTGCCGTTCCCATACGGTCTGGGGAATGAATACCAGATGCTGGTTCACGAAGGTGTCGAAACCGCTCCGGGACAGTTCGTGCCCGTACCCGGAATTCTTCACGCCCCCGAAAGGCAGTTCCGGCAGGGAGGTCCAGCCGTGGTTGATGAAGCTCATCCCGGTTTCGATCCGGGCCGCCACCCGGCCGGCATGTTCCATATCGCTGCTGAACACCGTGTTCCCCAGCCCGTAGCTGGAATCGTTGGCCAGGGCAATGGCATCCTCTTCATCCCGGACTTTGTACACCACACCCACCGGACCGAAGACTTCTTTGTTATACAAAGGATTGTCCTTTGTCACATCGGTCAGGATGGTGGGCATCACGAAGTAACCGGGACTTTCGATGGGCTGGTTCCCGTACACCACCCGGGCGCCGGCCTGGACAGCCTGTTCAATGGCCGCCAGCACATCCCGCTTGGCCGTGGCGGAGGACAGGGGTGCCAGTGTGGTGGCCGGATCCATGGGATCCCCCCATTGGGCGGAGGCAAAGACTTCCGTCAGATCCCGGAGGAACCGGTCGTAGTTCTTTTCCGTCACGATGAACCGTTTGGAAGAGACGCAGACCTGGCCCGCATTGTACAGCCGGGCGGCAAACAGCTGGGATTTCACTTCGTCCATATCCGCATCATCCAGGACGATGAAGGCATCATTGCCCCCCAGTTCCAGGGAAGAAGGCTTCAGGGCCTTTCCGGCATGTTCCGCCACGGAAGAACCGCCCCGTTCCGACCCGGTCAGGCAGGCTCCGGCCACCCGGGAATCCTCGATGATCCGGGAAACCTGATCATAGCTGGCAAACAGGTTCTGGAAAGCCCCTTCCGGAGCCCCCGCTTCCCGTACCAGGGCTTCAAAGGCCACGGCAGAGCCGGGGCAGTTGGAGGCATGTTTCAGCAGCAGAGGATTCCCGATGATGAAATTGGGGGCGAACACCCGCATCACCTGGTAGAAGGGGAAATTCCAGGGTTCCACTGCCATGATCACGCCCCGTGCCTGTTTCAGGATATAGGCTTTGCCGGCCGGGGTTTCCACCGGTTCCCGGGCCAGGAATCCATCGGCCTGGTCCGCATAATATTCAGCGATGGCAGCACAGAGTTCCACTTCTCCCCGGGCTTCCACAAACAGTTTCCCCATGTCTTTGGTCATGGTTTCCGCATACCGGTCCAGATCCCGCCGGAGCAGGGCAGCCACCTGGCGCAGGACCGTTTTCCGTTTCTCCACGTCATTGTCTTTCTGCCAGGCCTGGTATTGTCCATAGGCCCGTTCCAGGGCTTCTTCCACCCCGGCATCGGACAGGCTCTCATAGGAGCGGAGCACTTCATTGGTATAGGGATAAATAGTCTGATAAGCCATAATCGACCCTCCTTGGACTGGTTAAGTGTATTTTTATCGTTTACAGTTAACCGTATTATACGATACCGCCCCTAAAAATACAAGTCCTTTTTGGAGAATATTTATCGATTTCTTTTTTTATCCCTTCATTCCCCAGGCATAGCCGGTCATGGCCATGGATCCCAGGTTGCAGATTTTGTTGAACACCTGGGCCCGGTCTGCGCCGGCGGCTCCCAGGCATACCAGGAGCGGCAGGTAATGATCCGGGGTAGGTACGGCATAGGACGCATCAGGATGGGATGCGAACCCGATGACTTTTTCCGTATCCCCCTGGAGCACCGCTTCTGTAATATAGTCATTGAACCGGAGAGTGGCATCAGAACCCCCTGCATTCTCCCATTCCACTTCCCGGAGATTGTGGACCACGTTGCCGCTGCCCAGGATCAGATAGCCATCTTCCCGGAGAGCAGCCAGCTTCCGGCCCAGTTCGAATTCTTCCGTATAGGAAATGTCCCCGTCCACGGACAGCTGGACCACCGGGATGTCCGCCTTCGGGAACATATGGACCAGCACCGTCCAGGCCCCGTGGTCGATGCCCCAGTCGTCATTGACGGCCACGGCAGAGCCCAGCAGCGACTGTACCTTTCGTGTCAGTTCTCCATCCCCTTTGGCGGGATACTTGACTTCATACAATTCCTTGGGGAACCCGTACATATCGTAGACCTGCCGGGGTTCCGGAGCACTCTGGACAAAGGTTCCGTGGGTGTACCAGTGGGCGGACACCATCAGGATGGCCCTGGGCCGGCCAAACTGGCTTTCCACCGCCCGGCCGATCCGGTCCATTCCTTCCGTAATTTCATTGTGTTCCAAAGCAATCATAGGGCTGCCGTGGCCCGAAAAAATCACCGGCATGGTTTTCTGTTCTTCCATATTTTATCTCCTTTTATTTCAGGTACCGGTCGAAGAAATCCCCGATTACCTGCAGTACCTTGTCCTGCACCCAGTATACGCCCCCATGGGCTGCTCCCGGGATCTCATACCGTTCCGCCGGCACCCCTTTGGCCTTCAGGGCCCGGTACAACAGGTCCGTCTGCCCCGGGGACACCACCTTGTCCGCCGTCCCGTGCATCAGCAGCATGGGAGCACTGTTTTTCCCGATATAGGCAATGGGGTTGGCAGCCTCCGTGGCTTTGGGATCAGCCAGGACCCCTCCGTCCTTCCCGCCGAACACCGGGCTGCCGTTGACCCACAGGGCTTCTGTGGCCCCGGCGGACTGATGCCGTTTCTGGTTTTCCGGGCTGTAATCCATGCCCACCCGGCTCAGATCCGACAGACCGTAGAGATCCACTGCACAGTTCACCTGGCTGGATTCCTGGAGATTCTCCCCCTTGTCAAAGGTCCTGGTACCGCTGGTGGTGCCGGCAAAGGCAGAGAGATACCCCCCGGCGCTGCCCCCCACGATGCCGATCCGGTCTTTGTCGATGTGCCATTGGTCCGCATGGGCCCGGAGATACCGGATGGAAGCTTTTACATCTTCCAAAGGTTCCGGGAACCGGGCCGTGGGGGCCACCCGATAGGTGATGCTGGCCACCACATAGCCCTTTTCCGCCAGGTAGTTCCGCAGCTGGACCCCGTTGTCCCGGTTGGCGTTGATGAAGCCGCCGCCAGTCACATAGACGATGGCCGGCATTTTTTCTTTCTTCTGGGGCTGGAGCAGATCCATGGCCATGGGCACATTGGGATACCCCCGGGAAGGTACCTGTTCATAGACCACTCCGGAAATCTGCTTTACTTCCGTTTTCACCGGAGCCACCTCCAACGTCTTGCTGGCGTATTGCTCCGCCGCCTCCGCCCCGGAAAATCCCGTCATGCCCAGCAGAAACAGTCCGGACAACACCAGCCGGCTTACTTTCCCACACTTTTTCATAGAAATGCCTCCCTTGCTCTCTTTTCAGGCAGACTCCTCCTGCCCACAAAAAAACATGTCAATATTGACATGTTTCGATTGCCACGAGTGTAGCACGGGCCGGAGGGGCTGTCAATGTTTATGGATGCTTTTTTTCTATATCCATGGATGTCTTCTTCCCATGATATAATATACCCCGAAGAAAGGAGCAGTTCAATGACAAAAGAAGACACTCTCCAGTACATCCTCCTGGGACTCCTGGCCAAACGGGACCTGACCGGCTACGACATGAAAAAACTTTTCGGGCAGGAAGTGAGAGATTTCTGGTACGCCCGGCACAGCCAGGTGTATCCGGAACTCCGGAAGCTGGAAGAAAGCGGGCTGATCACCTCCTACACCAGCACTGTGGGTACCAAACTCCAGAAAAAGTATTACCGCCTGACGGCCACAGGCCGGCAAAAGCTCCGGGACTGGCTGGACCAGCCTTTGGGAGATATGATGCCCACCCGGGATGAATTCACCATGAAGCTGTACCTGATCCGCAGCCAGAAAGACCCCCAGCTCCGGCAGCTGCTCCAGGAGGATATCCGGCGCCACAAGGAACGTCTGGCCCATCTTCAGCTCCGCTGGCGGCTGCTGTTCCCCACCCAGGAAGCCCGAGAAAAAGAATATGGCCACGCCCTGATCCTCCAGGAAGCCATCCAGCGGGAAACCCAGAAGCTGGCATGGGAAAAGAAGCAGTTGGCAGAGATTTAACAAAATGTAAATTTTTTGGGGAAACCGTTGAATATACCGGATTTTCGCGATAAAATATTGACCCGGTAGTCAATATGTGCAGATTTGTACAGGAGGCTGTTGCAGGAGCAACAGCCCCGTCAGCGGTCAGCTGTCAACTGTCAACGGCCAAAGGTAGCCAGCCCCGCTGGCTTTGAACAACGAAAAACAAGACCAGCCAACCGCTGGTTTTGTAATTTCAAAATCAATTTGAAAAATTGATTTCCAACGGCTGGTGACCAGTGACCAGTGACTGGTGACTGAGGGGTGTTGCAAAGCAGCACCCCTCTTTTGGTAAGGAGTAAGTATGGAAAAGAAAGAACTGACGAAGAAATTCAAAGGATTGAAGGGGCTGCTCCCTTCCGGGCATCTGGTGGGGACCGGCTTCTCTTTCCAGTGGAAGGATGCGGATGGCCAGATCCAGGAATTCCATGCAGGGCCCAAGCTGCTGATGGGCTTCTGCGGGGCCTTCCTGGCCAGCCTCATGGGACTGGCGGTATGCGCCGGGCTGCTGTTCAAGGCCTGGGATGAACAGACGGAACTGGCCAATTACCGGGCGGACTACGGGGTCTACACGGAACGGCTGGCCAAGCTCATGGACGACAATGAAAAACTCCAGCGGGAACTGGCCCAGGTGGTCCAGGTGGAAAACGCCGTCCGGGAAAAGCTGTCCAAGGACGGAGTCAAGATCGGGGAACAGGCCGTGGACAAAAAGTCCAAGGAACTGGATAAAGGGGGCCAGGGCGGCTCCACCACGGCGGACCAGCTGACGGTGCTGGAAGTCCAGGATGAAATCAACTGGAAGAAGCTGGCCTACAAGAAGGAAAACCTCACCAATATGCTGCTGGCCCTGTCCAATACCGGGGACGGAACCTACGGGTGGCCCGTCAGCGGCGGGGAAATCAGCTCCTTCTTCGGGCTCCGGGCGGATCCTTTCGGCGGCGGCAGCGATTACCATCCCGGCATCGACATCGCCGTGGACTATGGGACCCCCATCAAGGCGTCCTCCACCGGGACTGTGGAAGAGGCCCAGTGGAACGGGGGCTACGGCCGGTTCGTCAGCATCGATCACGGCAACGGGATCACCACCTGCTACGGCCACATGAGCGCCATCGCCGTACAGCCGGGGCAGACCGTCCGTCGGGGAGATGTGATCGGCTACGCCGGCAGCAGCGGCTACAGCACCGGTCCCCATGTGCATTTCGAAGTGCGCCAGAACGGGAGCCCGGTGAACCCGCTGAATTTTGCCAGACCGGTGGGATAAGAAAAAAAGGGGGTGTGAAAAAATGCTTTTTCACACCCCGTCACTAGTCACTAGTCTCTAGTCACTAGCCGATGGAAGCCAGCTGACGCAAGCGAAATAAAGGCGCTGTGGATGATTTTTTCACAGCGCCTTTTTTTGTCAGCTGTCAACTGTCAGCGGCCGAAGGAAATCAATTTAGCAAATTGATTTTGAAACCCATAAACCGTAGGGGCTGCACGCCGGGCGGCCTGCGCATGATTGCCATTTGTTGGTGCATTGTGTGGGACGCCGGGCCTGCGTCCCCTACGGTTTTACACAGTCAAAAGGACCGTCTATCCATCTGCCCCTTTTTCAAATCCTGGAAATGCTGCTGGAGGGCGGCTGTCATTTCTTTCACCCAGAGCCGGTCTTCTCCCTGGCGGCTGGCCAGATACAGCCGGTGGAAGGGGGTCCGTTCCGCCAAAGGGAATATGGAAAACCCCTGTTTTTTCATGGCGGCGGCCACTGACCGAGGTACCAGCATCCAATCTTCCGGTCCCTGGAAATACTTTTCAGCCGTCGGGGTGCTGTTCACCCGGATCTTGCTGTCCAGAGCCCGCCAGTACTGATCATGCCAGCTGCGGAATTCTTCCGTGAAGATCTGGAAGATTTCCTGTTTTCCATCCAGGTCTTCCATGGAAATGATCTTTTTCCCCTGAAAATGTCCTGGCTCCTTCATCACCACCAGAAATGGCTCTTCATAGAGAAGTTCGCTCACCAGCCCCCGGCTGGCAAGAGGGATTTGCACAATGCCCACATCCAGCAGTCCTTCCTGCAGCAGGTCCCGGATTTCCACACTGTGATGATCTTCCAAAGTCAGACTGCACCGGGGATGGCCCAGCAGATAGTCCTGGAGGAACCCGGCCAGGAAATATTCCTGGGCACTGCGCATGCACCCCAGCCGCAGAAGATACCGTTCCTGTTCTTCCCGGAAGGAAAGCCCTTCTTCATACAATTCCAGCATGTGGACGACCACTCCCAGGAACCGTTCTCCTTTGCCGGTGAGTTCCGCTTCCTGTCTCCCCTTGCTTCTCAGCAGCAGCGGGTACCCCAGTTCCTCTTCCAACCGGGCCAGCCGTTTGCTGAGGGTGGACTGGGTCAGAAAAAAATTTTTGGCGGTCTGTGTCATGTTCCGGGTCCGGCAAAGATCTCGGAACAGGTAAAGTGATTCTGTATCCATGGTTTCCCGCTCCTTTAAATAGTCGTTTCAGGAATATTATAAAGTATAATAAGTTGTTTTACAACTGTTTTCTTTCACCTTATACTAAAGCTATCAAGAAAAACATTCCTGGAAAACAGAGGGAACGATGAAAAGAAAGGATGCGTGCCATGAGAAAGAGCTTTATGGATAAATGGCTGGCTGGTTTGGAAAAAGACGAATTCATCCGGACCCGGCTGAGCGGAAAACGGGTATGCGGCCCTGCTCCGATGAAGAAAGGAACAACTCCCATCAGCTGCTTTCAAACCAGAACCGCCGTTCTTCCGGGAAGGTAAAACAACCCTCCATTGACAGAATCATCAATAAAAAAAGGAGACTATACCATGGATCTGATGACAGCAAAATTTCAGCGTCTGGGAATCGACAATGCACCGGGACAGGAAGACCGGCAGAGCCATACGGAACTGGAGCTTCGGGGAGAACCGCTGCCGGGACCTGCAGTGAATTTCTCCCATGGAGATGTGGATGCCCACCAGCCCATTCCAGGAAGCCTGGAAACCTTCATCGAAGGATACAAAAAAGGCAGCTGTGTGGCCTATACGGAATACCGGGGTGGAGATGACATCCGGAAGGAAGTGGCGACCAAACTGGCGGCCTTTACCGGAGCCCCCATCGATCCGGAAAAAGAACTGATCCTGACCCCCGGGACCCAGGGAGCCCTGTTCCTGGCACTGGGCTGTCTGGTGGGACGGGGAGACAAGGTTGCCATCGTGGAACCGGATTACTTCGACAACCGGAAACTGGTGGAATTTTTTGAAGGAGAACTGGTTCCCGTCAAGCTGGATTATCTGAGCCAGGACAAAAATGCCGGGGTCAATCTGGCAGCGTTGGAAGAATCCTTTAAACAGGGTGTCAAACTGTTCCTGTATTCCAACCCCAACAATCCCACCGGGGTTATCTTTTCCGAAGAAGAAACCCGGGAAATCGCCCGTCTGGCAAAAAAATACAACGTGATCCTCCTGGTGGATCAGCTGTATTCCCGGCAGATTTTCGACAACCATCCCTATACCCATCTGCGGGCTCTGCCGGAACGGCCGGAGAACATGCTGACCATCATGGGGCCCTCCAAAACTGAATCTCTCAGTGGGTTCCGGCTGGGAACTGCCTTCGGGACCAGCTGGATCATCGACCGGATGGAAAAACTCCAGGCCATCGTCACCCTGCGGGCACCGGGATACAGCCAATATGTGTTCAAGCGCTGGTTCAGTGAGCCGGAAGGATGGCTGAAGGACCGGATTGCTGCCCATCAGGCCATCCGGGATGATCTGATTGCTCTGGTCCGGAGCCATGAAGGATGCAGCGTACGGAAAACAGAAGGTGGAAGCTATATTTTCCCCACCCTGCCTCCCATGGACGTAAGCATCAGCGATTTTGCCAAAATCGTCCGCAGGCTCACCGGAGTGATCATTACTCCAGGTACGGAATTCGGGCCTCAGTTCACCCACAGTTTCCGGGTGAATTTTTCCCAGGATCCAAAAAACACCCACAGCGCCATTGACCGGGTGCTGCAGGTCATGGAACGGTACAGAAGCAAATGATTTTGGGTTGGAACAGGAGGCATTCCCATGCATAAAAATTTTACGTTTGATCCGGAACTGCAGAAGGAAATCAAAAGCAGATTCTATTATATGGATGAAAATCCCTTGGGCCGGAAGCGGCTGTTCTTCGAAAACTCCGGAGGCTCCCTCCGTCTCAAGGCCTGTGTGGAGGCCAAGACCCGTTATGAACAGATTCCCGACTGTCCCCTGCGGTACCATGATGTTTCCCTGAAGCTCCATGAAATAAAGGACAAGGGGATCCGGGATCTGATGGAAGTGCTTTTCGGCGCCGCTCCGGGGGAAGGAGCCCTGGTTACGGAACTGGCTCCTTCCAAGGTCACCTTCAGCATCACCCGGGCCATTGTGGAAAATGTGCCAGGTACCAATGTGGTCACCACGGCCATCGAGCATCCTTCCGCCTATGATGCCGCCCGGATGTATGCAGAAAAGACCGGGAAAGAATTCCGGGTAGCCAAAGCCAATCCGGAAAACGGCGGAGTGGATGTGGACGAAATCCTGAAGCTGGTGAACAAGGACACCTGCCTGCTCAGTGTCATGAGTGCCTCCAACATCTCCGGAAAAGTGTTCCCCATGAAGGAAATCGTGGAAAAAGCACGGCAGATCAAGCCGGACCTGTTCATCATCTCTGATGCGGTGCAGCATGCCCCCCATGCAGCCCTGTACGCCCATGACCTGCAATTGGACGGACTGGTGATTGCCCCCTACAAAGCCATGGGGATCCGGGGCTGCGGCTATGGATATGTCTCTGACCGGGTGGCTGCCCTGCCCCATGACAAACTGCTGGCCAAGCCGGAAAAGGAATGGGAACTGGGGACCTACCCTCACGCCAACTTTGCGGCCATGAGTGCCATGGTGGACTACATCTGCTGGATTGGCCGTCATTATACGGACATCCAGGACCGTCGGACCCAGTATGTAGTAGGCTTCCAGTACTGCCACGCCCATGAAAACAGCCTGCTGGAACGAATGCTGGAAGGCACCGAAGCCCTGCCGGGCCTGCGCCATATCCCGGGCGTGGAGCTGTATTTCGACGGACCGGTGGATGACAGCCGTGACCTGGTGGTGGCCATGGGGCTGAAAGGCATGGATTACACTGCTCTCCGGGAAGAATATGACAAACGGGGGGTGCTGGTCTTTGAACGGATCAACACCAGTGAATATTCCAAACGGATCGTGGAATCTCTGGGCCGCACCGGCCTGCTGCGGGTTTCCCCGCTCCATTGCCACGATTTCAGCGACATCGACCATTTCCTGGAAATTACCTGGGACATTGCCAAAGCCCAGGCCCGCTGAGAAAGGAGCGTCCTGATGAAAGATCCCATTCCTCAGGGAAAATATGTACCGGCAGCCCGCAGCGGCAGACTGATTGCCACGGCCGGCATGACCCCCCGGAAAGAAGGCGTGTTGATCATGCAGGGAAAGGTCCAGGCGACAGTTTCCCTGGAAACCTATCGGGAAGCGGTGGTCCAGGCGGTGGCCAATGCGCTGACAGCCGCCCGGAACCAGCTCCGGCCGGGAGAAGTCCTGGCAAGGATTCTGCGGATGGATGTGTACGTGAACGGAGCTGCGGATTTTACCGCTCACCCCAGACTGGCGGATTTTGCTTCGGAATATCTGCTGGAAGAATTGGGAGACGCCGGGAGGTGTGCCCGCTGTGCCCTGGGCATGGCCGGACTCCCGGGCAATGCTCCGGTGGAGATCAGCCTGCTGGCTGTGGTGAAAGAAAAAGAATGAAAAAAGTTCTGCCTGTGCAAAATAAAGCACAGGCAGAACTTTTTTACAACAGCTTCAATTTCTTCCCCAATACCACCATTCTCCTTCCCAGGAAGGGAATCTGGTACAGTTCTTCTTCGGGCATGGTTTTCAGTCCCAGCAGCAGGATGCCGTAGACGGGCACGGCCACGGCCATGCCGCCCAGGATGCTCCAGGCACCCCACCCCGGCACCAGGGCCAGGAAGCCCTTCACCGCCGCCCCCATGGCCACAGCGGCCAGAGCGGTTTTCCCCAGCTGCTTCAGTTCCAGGGAGAAGCCGGTGTATTTTTTAATGAAGAAAAGGTTCAGGACGGCGGCGATCCCGATATCCGCCACCGTAGCCCAGGAGGACCCCACTATGCCCAGGGTGGGGGTCAGGTTCCAGTTCAGCAGCACTTTGGAGGCCGCCGCAAGGATCATATTAAATACGGGGATCTTGGTCTTCCCCAGCCCCTGGAGGATCCCGGTACTCACCTGATGGAGCCCCAGGAGAAAAATGGCCCAGCTCATGGTCTCGATGGAAGGCCCGGCTTTGGGGGCATTGTAGATCAGGGCCGCCACCCGGCCGCCCAGCACATGGAGTCCGATGCTGCAGGGAATGGTGATCACCGCCGCCACGGAAAAGGCCGTGGCCACTTTTTCCCGGATCCCTTCCGTATCTTCCAGCACCCGGGATTCACTGATGGCCGGCACCAGGCTGATGGAGAGCGCCGCCGTCAGGATGGTGGACATGTTGATGAGAGGCACCGCCATGCCGGTCAGATATCCGAACAGGGTGGTGGCTTCGGACATGGACCAGCCCCCCACCATCAGCCGCCGGGGTACGATCATCATATCCAGGTTGGACACAATGGGCAGCATCAGGCTGGACATGGAAACCGGCAGAGCCAGGGCGATCAGCCGTTTGATGATCTTTCCGGCCGGTTCCTGTTCTCTTTCCAGTACTTTCTGTTCCCCTTTGGGGAAGAACTTGTGCTTCAGCCGGAAATAGAACACCTGGAGGAGCAGCAGACCGCACAGAGCACCGGCCCCGGCCCCCATGCTGGCCCCGGCCGCCGCATAGGTCAGACCGTAGGGCATCAGCAGATAGGAGAAAGCGATCATGGTGACCACCCGGACCAGCTGTTCCGTGATTTCCGAACAGGCGGTAGGAGTCATGATCTGCCAGCCCTGGAAGTATCCCCGGAAACTGGACAGGAAGGTGACGAAGAACACCGCCGGCGCCAGGGCGATGATGGAATAATAGGCCCGGGGATCCGGGATGATCCCGGACGTCACCAGCCAGTGGGCCATGCCCAAAAGGCACAGGGAAAAGAACAGCCCGGTGCAGAACAGCATCCGCAGGGATACCCGGAACACCCGCTGGGCGCCGGTATAATCCTCTTTGGCCACTTTTTCCGCTGTAATGATGGAAATGGCCACCGGGATCCCGGCAGAAGAAACGGTGATGGCCATGAGATAGATGGGGAATCCCATCTGATACAGGCCGATGCCTTCGCCCCCCATAACCCGGGAGAGGATCACCCAGTTCAGGGCTCCGATGACTTTGACCACAATACTGGAAATGGTCAGTATCAGCGTCCCTTTCAGGAATTTTTTCGTTTTGCTGTTTCCGGGAGTCTGTCCTTGCTGCTCCATGCCACCCATCCTTTATCCTGCAATGATTATCAGGCCGAAAACGGGGTCTGCCCTGCGGCATGGCCCCGGCCGGTCCCATCCATTTACTGTAATTGTATTATTTTATCATATTTTATCGGCTTGTGGACAAGGGGCGGGCGAAAATATCTTTCGAATCTTCTCCCGATTGCCCTGGCAGGGCACCCTCTACACGCGGATACGGGTCCTTTCCCCCTTGCCAGGGGGAGCACAGCCCTGCAGGCGGCATTGCAATGGTTCTTCCGGTTCCGCCGTCCCTGCTGCACTCTTCACTCTGCCCTCTTCACTGCAATGAAATTTTCACCGGGAACCTGCTGACCCTATACTATGTTGGATTAACTACTGGAGTTCTGGGGGGATTGTGCTATAATAGTATACACTTTAAGATGAGGTGCATTATGAGTACGTATCGTGTAGGTTTAGACATCGGGTCCACCACGTGCAAGATCGTCGTGCTGGACAATCATTCCCATGTGGTGTTTTCCCGCTACAAGCGGCACCAGGCCAACGTGGCCGGGGTCCTGCGGGAAGAGCTGAAGACTTTGCGTTCCCAGATCGGCGGTGCCAGCCTGAAGCTGAAGATCACCGGTTCCGTGGGCATGGGGGTGGCGGAAAAGTTCCAGATTCCCTTTGAACAGGAAGTAATCGCCGCTACCAAATTCGTCAAAGCCAAATATCCAGACGTAGCCACCCTGATCGACATTGGCGGGGAAGACGCCAAAATCGTGTATATCAAAAAAGACGGCAGCTGTGACCTGCGGATGAACGGCAACTGTGCCGGGGGCACCGGAGCCTTCCTGGACCAGATGGCCGTGCTCCTGGGGATTCCCATCGAACAGCTGAACGGGCTGGCGGAAAAGGCCCAGCATGTCCATTACATCGCCTCCCGCTGCGGGGTCTTTGCCAAAACGGATATCCAGAACCTGCTGGCCAAGAACGTGAGCCGGGAAGACATTGCCATTTCCATTTTCCACGCCGTGGCGGTCCAGGTGATTTCCACCCTGAGCCACGGCTGCACCATCGAGCCCAAGATCCTGCTCTGCGGCGGACCTCTGACCTTTATGCCCGCCCTGCGGAAAGCCCTGATGGACTGCCTCCAGATTCCCTATGTGAATTTCGTGGTGCCGGAAAACGCCAATCTGATTCCGGCCTACGGAACCGCTCTCAGTGCGGCGGATGCTCCGGTCATCACCTTTGACAAGCTGGTGGAAAAACTGGAAAGCGCCCCCAAAGTGGCTGTCCGTTCAGACGATATCCTGCCCCCCATTTTCCAGTCTCCGGAAGACTATGCCGCCTGGAAAAAGGCCAAGGAAGCGGATGCCATCCAGCTGACGCCCCTTACGGCGGAAACGGACGGGATCTATGTGGGCATCGACTCCGGTTCCACCACCACCAAGCTGGTGGTCACCGATGACCAGGACCGGATCCTCTTTACCCATTACGGGCCCAACAGCGGGAATCCCATCGGCGCCGTCCAGGAAGCCTTCGAGGCTTTTTATGCGGAATGCCTGAAGGTGGGCGCCAATCCCCGGATCCTGGGCAGCTGCTCCACCGGTTACGGGGAAGACCTGATCAAAGCCGCCTTCGACCTGAAGACCGGCATCATCGAAACCATCGCCCACTATCTGGCAGCCCGGAAGATCCACCAGGATGTGTCCTTTATCCTGGACATCGGTGGGCAGGACATGAAGGCCATTTTCGTAGACCACGGGGTCCTGAACCGGATGGAACTGAACGAATCCTGTTCCTCCGGCTGCGGCACTTTCCTGGAAACCTTTGCCAAGGGACTGAATTATTCCGTCAGCGATTTCGCCAAACTGGCCTGCGAAGCCAAGGAACCCTGTGACCTGGGCACCCGGTGCACGGTGTTCATGAACTCCAAGGTGAAACAGAGCCTCCGGGAAGGGGTCACCATCGGGGACATTTCCGCCGGTCTGGCCTATTCCGTCATCAAGAACTGCCTGTACAAGGTGCTGAAACTCCAGAATACCCATGACCTGGGGAACGATATCGTCCTCCAGGGGGGCACCATGAAAAACGACGCGGTAGTCCGGGCCTTTGAACTTCTGACCGGCACCACCGTCCACCGGAGCAATATCCCGGAAATCATGGGGGCCTACGGCTGCGCCCTGTTTGCCCGGAGCCGGGCGGAAGGGGAAGCCACCCTGGACGACATGATCCACGTGGCCAATTATACCGACAGCCAGCTCCAGTGCCACGGCTGCGAAAACAACTGCCTGATCAAGAAATACAACTTCAGCAACGGCAGCGTCTACTATTCCGGAAACAAATGTGAAAAATTCTTCACCAACAACGGGGAAGAACACAAGCCCGGGGAAAACATCTACGACTACAAATACAAGCTGCTCTTCGACCGTCCGGTGAAAGAGGATGCCCAGCGGATCATCGGGATTCCCCGGTGCCTGAACATCTACGAGGACTATCCTTTCTGGCACGCCCTGTTCACCACCTGCGGCCTGAAGGTCCAGCTGTCCGATCCCTCCACCTTCAAGAACTACGAAGGCGGGATCCACGATGTGATGAGCGACAACATCTGCTTCCCGGCCAAGCTGGTCCACGGTCACATCAACAACCTGATCCGGAAACGGGTGAACCGGATCTTCATGCCCTATGTAATCTACGAACGGCAGGATGACAAGCGGCAGCTGAACAGCTACAACTGCCCGGTGGTCTCCGGCTATTCCGACGTAATCAAGAGCGTGGTGGACACGGAGATCCCCATCGATTCCCCGCCCATCAACTTCCAGGACGAATCCCTGCTGAAGAAACAGATCCGGAAATACCTGAGCTATATCGGATTCGACCGTTTCACCGCCGACAAGGCCCTGAAGGCGGCCCTGAAAGCCCAGGAGGAATACGGCAGGGCCATCAAGGCCAAAAATGAGGAAATCCTCCAAAAGAGCCGGGCCAACAAACAGCTGACCATCCTGCTGGCCGGCCGGCCCTACCATACGGATCCCCTGATCCAGCACAAACTCAGCGAATCCATTGCGGCCATGGGCATCAATGTGATCAACGAGGACCTGGTCCGGGACGACAGCTCCATTACCATCGACGATTCCTATCTGGTCCGTCAGTGGGCCTACATCAACCGGATCTCCAAGGCCGCCGACTGGGTGGCCCGCCAGGACAACAGCGTCCACTTCATGGAAATGACCTCCTTCGGCTGCGGCCCGGATGCCTTCCTCCAGGACGAGGTCCGGGGCATCCTCCAGCGCCACGGGAAGGCCCTGACCCTGCTGAAAATCGACGATGTGTCCAACATCGGCTCCCTGAAGCTGCGGGTACGGTCTGTGGTGGAAAGCATCCGGTACAACCGGGATGCCAAATTCGCCGCCACTCCCTTTGAACAGCCGCCCCGTTTTGAAAAGAGCATGAAGGATTACACCATCCTGGCGCCGTTCTTCACGCCTTTCATTTCCCCGCTGATTCCCTCCGTCCTGAAAAACCTGGGCTATCATGTGGAAACCCTGCCGGAAAGCACGGTCCAGAGTGCGGACCTGGGGCTGAAATTCGCCAACAACGAAGTGTGCTATCCGGCCACCCTGGTGGTGGGGGACTTTATCCGGGCCCTCCAGTCTGGAAAATACGATCCCTCCCATACGGCCGTGGCCATTACCCAGACCGGGGGCCAGTGCCGTGCCTCCAACTATTTCGGGCTGATCAAGCATGCGCTGATCTCTGCCGGGTTCAAAAACACGCCGGTGCTGTCCCTGGCCACCAGCAAGAACATCCAGAACGACCAGCCGGGCTTCGAACTGAACTGGCTGAAGATTGCCCGGATCACCGTTTCCACCGTGTTGTTCTCCGACTGCCTGGCCAAGTTCTTCAACGCCTCCGTAGTCCGGGAAACCGTCAAGGGCAAAGCGGCGGAACTGAAGGAGAAATACCTGGAACTGGCCAAGAAGGAAATCGAAGCCAACAGCCCCGGCGGTCTCCAGAAACTGCTGAAGGAAGCAGCGGCGGAATTCAATGCTCTGGCCAAGCCGGACGTGCATCTGCCCCAGGTGGGGATCGTGGGGGAAATCTACCTGAAGTTCAACGCCTTCGCCCACAAGAACATCACCGGCTGGCTGATGGATCACTCCATCGAAGTGATGCCCCCTCTGCTGACGCCTTTCTTCATGCAGGCTTTTGTGAACCGGATCACCAACCGGAAATTCGGCCTGGAACGGCACCATATGCCTAACCTGATCGTGGATGCCCTGTACATGTGGGTCAGCAAACAGGTGAAGAAATTCAACGAAATCGGGGAAGAATTCCAGTATTTCACCCCCATCGAGGACATCTTCGACCTGGCCAATGACGGCAAGAGCATCATCAACATGGCCGCCCAGTTCGGGGAAGGCTGGCTGCTGCCGGCGGAAGTGGTGAATTTCGCCAAGCACGGCATCGAAAATGTGATCAGCCTCCAGCCTTTCGGCTGCATTGCCAACCACATCATTTCCAAAGGAATCGAAAAGAAGATCAAATCCCTGTATCCTCACATGAACCTGCTGAGCCTGGACTTCGACAGCGGGGTCAGCGACGTGAACGTGACCAACCGGCTGCTGCTGTTCGTGGAAAACATCCGCACCAGCGCCGCACCGGTCCCGGCTGCCAAACCCAAAAAGAAGGAAAATTTCTTCGACGAGAACCTGGCAAAACGGGAGATTATGATTTAAGGAAAAGGCCTGCTGCGCCGGCAGCAGGCCTTTTTTGCTATTCCTTCAAGCTATAGCAATTTGTTGTTTTTCTGTATTATCCAAATTCCCATGACCGTGGTATACTTTCCCCATGCACAAAACCTGAATGTATGGGAGGATATAGACCATGACCAAAAACAAACCGCCTTTTCGCTATGATATTGTGGGCAGCTTCCTGCGTCCGGCTGCTCTGAAAGAAAAACGGGAGGCTTTCGCCGCCGGGACCATCACCGCTGCTGACCTGAAAACTGCGGAAGACGAAGCCATCCGGGACCTGGTGGCCAAGGAAAAAGAAGTGGGTCTTTACGCCGTCACCGACGGAGAGTTCCGCCGCCGGTACTGGCACCTGGATTTCCTGACGGAACTGGAAGGGGTTACGGAAATCTCCGCGGAAAACTGGTCCGTCCATTTCAAAGGGGCCCAGCCCAAAGCCCGGACCGCCAAAATCACCGGTCCCATCAGCTTCGGGGACCATCCCTTCCTGGACCATTTCCGCTTCCTGAAAGAAACCGCCGGAGATACCCTGGCCAAGCTGACCATCCCTTCCCCCAGCATGCTGCACCTGATCTGCTGCGTCCGGGAAAAACACTATGAACCCATTCCCCGGTACCAGGACCAGAACCGGCTGTTCACGGACATCGCCCTGGCCTACCAGCAGGCCATCCGCTCCTTCTACGCCGCCGGCTGCCGGTACCTGCAGCTGGACGACACCAGCTGGGGTGAATTCTGCGATGCGGAAAAACGGAAGGCCTATGCGGAACGGGGCTTCGACCTGGACGAACTGGCCAACCACTATGTGGACATGATCAACCGGGCCCTGGAAGCCAAACCGGAAGACATGACCATCACCATGCACATCTGCCGGGGCAACTTCCGGTCCACCTGGTTCTCCAGCGGCGGGTACGAACCGGTGGCGGAAACCCTCTTCGGCCGCTGCCGTGTGGACGGATTTTTCCTGGAATACGACAGTGACCGGGCCGGGGGCTTCGAACCCCTCCGGTTCATCAAAGACCAGCAGGTGGTCCTGGGCCTGGTGACCTCCAAGACCCCGGAACTGGAAAAAGAGGAAGACATCATCGCCCGGATCCGGGAAGCGGAAAAATACGTTCCTCTGGACCATCTGTGCCTGAGCCCCCAGTGCGGGTTCTCCTCCACGGAGGAAGGCAACCTGCTGACGGAAAAAGAACAGTGGGCCAAGCTCCGGCTGATCCGGTCCATCGCAGAAAAGGTCTGGAAGGATGCATAAAAAAGGGGTGTGAAAAAAAGCTTTTTCACACCCCGTCACTAGTCACTAGTCTCTAGTCACTAGCCGATGGAAGCCAGCTGACGCTAGCGAAATAAAGGCGCTGTGGATGATTTTTTCACAGCGCCTTTTTCCTTACCGTCCTTTCGCTGTCAGCTGATCGATCAGGGCACTCTGGCGGCTGACGATGGCTTTCAGTTCTTCCACATTGCTCCGGAGGCTGCTGATTTCCCGGGCCATAGCGGTCCTGGAGGTGGTTACTTTGCCTCCTTTGCCCAGTTTGAAGGTGACACCGGAGTTCACCATGTTTTCCCCTCCGCCGAAGGATCCGCCCACACTGAACATCAACTCTTCCGTAGGCCGGTAGTAGGCCCCGATGGCCACGGCATGGGCTCCGGCGTAGTTGCCGTACCCGGCGGCGAAATCCATTTGTCATCGGGATCGAAGTCCAGGGGCTGGAGAGCTGCCAGAGCCGCCGCTCCGGCACCCACCCGGTTGACCCGGGCGTCCAGCTTGTTCAGGGAATTCCCCAGCTGGGTAATGTTCTGCCGGTTTTCCTGGACCATCTGGTTGGTGGCATAAAGCTGGCTTCCGTTCACGGCATCTGTAGAAGCCGCCGATACTTCGCCCGGTGCCAGTCCGGTAATGGAGAGCCCTTTCATATCCATGCCCTCTCCATTCAGGATCGGACCCTTTTCTCCGATGGACACGCTGTCCACCCGGATATCCTTGTTCAGATGGATGTGGATATTGTCCACGGTCCGGCCATTGGCGTCAGTCGTAGAACTGGATGCCGTATGGATATTGTCTCCGCCCAGTACTTTGACGACTCCTCCGTCGTTGAGCCGGGCCGTAGGCCCATCGTCAGTGGCAAAATCCACCTTATTGGACACATAAGCCACATGGAGCGTTCCCCCATTCTCAGTTTGCGGTCCCGCCACCGCCCGCAGGATTGCTCTGGCCGGTCTGAGTTCCGGCCCATCCTGGGTACCAGGAAGCTCACCGGGATCGGACAGGATATGTACAGTTCCATGTTCGTTGCTCAAGCCGTTCAGATTGGCTTTGATGGTGTACTCGGTTCCCAGTTTTTCCACAATGATCCCTTCACCGGCATGGATGGAAATCCGGGCATCGCTCATGGCTTCCTTCAGCTGGGCCACGTTCACAGCGTCCGTATCTTCCGTCCCGGCGGCCAGGTTGATGATCTGCTGGGTCCGCTGGGGAATCGCCCGGCCATTTTCATCCTGGGAAGCCCCGGCCCCGACGGAAACTGCCCCCCAAGAGGACTGCCAGGCAGGAGAAACGTCCTGCATCTGTCCATACACCGGATGGTATCCCTGCCAGCCTGCTTTCCTGCTTTTTGGGGATGGCAGTTATTTGCATAGTTTTCTGTTAATTTTGGCTGTGCTCCTTCCTCCTTTCTTTTTTCCCGGTGTTTTGTTGTCCTCATTATACATGAATTGACAGCCGTTTACACTGTACTTTAGTACAGGTTCCCATAAAAAATTCTTTAACCAATCCTTCGATTGTGTTTATATTTCCTTTAACATTTCCGCCTATACTGAAAGCATCAACTGTGGAGGGGGAACGGTTATGGAATACTGGGAAAATGACGGCAGCCCGCTGCTGCGCTTCTATCACCGGCACTGGCCGGCATTGCTGCTTTTGCTGCTGAGCCTGGTGCTGTTCTTTGCCGGCAACAGCCGGCTGCTGATCACCGATCCGGTGGAATCCAACTATGCCCTCACCGCCAGGGAGATGCTGGCAGCCGGAGACTGGCTCTCGCCCCGGATCTACGGGAACTTCTGGTACGACAAACCCTGGCTGTTCTACGGGGAGCTGCTGATTGCCTTCCGGCTTTTCGGGGTAACGTCCTTTGCCGCCCGGTTCTTTCCGGCGGTCTTCGCCACCATCGGGGTGCTCCAGACCTACTGGTTCGCCCAGAAACTGTACAACCGGAAGGTGGGGTTTCTCAGCGGTCTCATTATGGCCACCAGTGTGGAATATTTCTACCTGGCCAAAGCAGTAATTACCGACATGACCCTGTTCGTCACCACCACGGGATCCCTGATGCTGTTCTATGTGGCCAAAAGCGAAAACAAGTCCCGTCTCCTTTACGGAGCCTATGCCCTCACCGGCCTGGCCCTTCTCACCAAGGGACCGGTGGGCCTGGTGCTGCCCGGCCTGATCATCCTGGCCTACCTGGCCGGAAACCGGGATTTCCACACTCTGACCCGGATGAAACTGATCCGGGGAAGCCTGCTGACCCTGGGGATTGCCGCCCTGTGGTACGGTCCCATGATTGCTCTCCACGGCACTGATTTCCTCACCGGCTTCATCGGTGTCCACAATATACTCCGGGCCACAGTATCCGAGCATCCCCGGAACAACACCTGGTGGTATTATTTCCTGATTTTCCTCATTGGCTGTTTCCCTTGGAGCTTGAGCCTGCCCTGGCTGTGGAAAAAATACGGTCATATCCTGAAGGAACGGATCAAAACCCGGACGTTCTGGAAAAATCTGAACGACCGGCAACGGTTTCTCTTCTTATGGGCGTTCGTTACCTGGTTTTTCTTTGAATGCATGGCCACCAAGTACCCCACCTACACCCTCCCGTACCTGCCCCCATTGGCCATCGGGTTGGCCTGTGCCGCCAGCCGACTGGATCTGCAGTACTGGGTGAAACGGACTGCCCTGGCCATGGCCCTGCTGTTCACGGTACTGTCCTTTGTGCTGGCTGCCCCCCTGTGCCGGCAGGCTTCCGGCTGGGATGCGGCCCGGCTGGTTACCGCCCGCCATGCGCCGGGGGTGCCGGTGTATGTATATGGCGGCCGGTATCCCGTGTCCTTCACCTACTACAGCGGAATCCCCGCCCCCCGGCTGGTGACCCGGCAGCGGATCCGGGAACTCCGGCCGAACGGAATCAGCTGGAAGGCCAAGAACATGATGCCCTTCGCCGCCCTGGAAGAACTGCCGGACACCGGAAAGATCATGGTCCTGGTGGACCGGAGCAGCCAGAAGGACTTTCTCCAGACCGCCTCCGGTAAATGGGAAAAACTGGGAGAAGGCGGCCGCTGGACCGTATGGGAAAGAAAATAGGACGAGAAAAAGGGACTGCCGCTGTTACAGGGCAGTCCCTTTTTTCGGTATCGTGAAGCCGGAGGCTTTCAGATCGATGCCTTCATGTTCCAGCAGCCACACCTTCCGGGGCATGCCGCCGCCGTATCCAGTCAAGCTTCCGCTGGACCCCACCACCCGGTGGCAGGGAATGATCAGGCTGATGGGGTTGTGGCCCACGGCGCCGCCTACGGCCTGGGCCGACATCTGTTTTTTCCCCGTCTTTCCTGCCATCTCCCGGGCGATGGCCCCATAGGTCATGGTCTTTCCATAAGGGATGGTCAGCATGATCCGTCCCACCTGCTGCCGGAAAACACTGCCGGACAGTTCAAGGGGAGGGGTGAAGCCGGGATCCTTCCCCTGGAAATACAGTTCCAGCCAGCGGCGGGTCTCCTGGAAAACGGGCAGGTCCGGATTTCTCCGGGCTCCGGCCAGTTCCTGTTCCCCTGGTTCATAGCGTTCCCCCTGGAACCACAGCCCCAGAAGAGCCTCTCCATGGCTGGTCATGATCATGTCCCCCAGGGGCGTCCCCACCCGGTCCATGTACAATCCTGTTTCGTCCATGTTTTCCCTCCTTTGCTGCTCCAGCCAAAGGTTTTGCCGCTTGGAATCTGCGGCAAAACCTCAATGATTCCCCAGATACCACTGGACGAACTGCTTGGCGATCCGTCCATTCCGGCCGGAATGTTCCATTTCCCACCGGACTCCTTCCACCCGAAGTTCTTCCGGGGACAGCTGGATGCCCTCTTTCCGGAGCTCGTGGTCGATGATGGCCAGGTATTCCTGTTGGGTGGGGGCCCCGAAATGGAGGATCAGCCCGAACCGGTCGGACAGGGAAATGGATTCGTTGGTGGCGTCCTCCCGGTACACTTCCGCCTCCAGTTCATCGCTCCGGTCCGCCCAGGTCTCCTTCAGCAGATGGCGCCGGTTGCTGGTGGCGCACAGCATCACATTGTCCGGCTGGGGAGCGGCCCCGCCGTCAATGGCGGATTTCAGGTACTTGTATTCCTTTTCGTTTTCATCAAAGGACAGGTCGTCAAAGAAGAACAGGAACCGGTGGCTGCGGATCTTTCCCGCCCGTTCCATGGCTTCCGCCAGCAGCTGGAGCTGGTCCCGCTTGATCTGGACCAGACGGAGGCCCTGGGCACTGAACAGAGGGATCAGGGCCTTGATGGAAGTGGATTTCCCGGTGCCCCGGCTGCCGGTGGACAGCACATTGTTGCAGCCCCGGCCGGCCATGAACTGCCGGGTGTTGGCCAGCAGCTTCTCCTTCTGGTCCTCATATCCCAGGATATCATCCCAGGCATAATGGGGAAAGTCGGCAATGCCCTGGAAGCGCCCTTTGGCATCCAGACAGAAGGCTTCGTACCGGGCCATTTTCCCCCGGCCGTACCGCTGGTAGTGGTGAAGCAGCAGCCGGGCCTTCCCGGCCGCTTCTTCCGTTTCCTTCAGCTGCCGGGCCAGCTGGGCTTCCAGGCTGTCCCGGACCGGATGGCCGGGTTCATAATGATCGTAGAATCCGTCCTGGAACACGTCCCGGCCGGTCAGTTCCCAAAACGGCCGGAGCTTTTCCAGATCCCGGGTCAGGGCCGCCTGGATGCCGCTGCCCGCTTCTCCCCGGGTTTCCACCACCTGGGCGGCCAGGTTCTCCCCTTCCGCCAGGAGATGGAAGAAATATCCCTGCCACAGGTTCCCGGCAAGTCCCAGTTCCTCGGCAGCAGCCAGTACCGCTTCCCGGGCCCGGGCCAGGTGCTTTTCCTGTTCCGGATGGGCCTGGGCCTTTTCCAGGTTCCGGATCACCGGATCCCGGCGCAGGTCCCTGAGGACCGACAGGGTGGCAAAAATGCGAAAATCCGCTGTCTGCAGTGCTTGTGTCATGGCTGTTCTCCTTCCGTTTCCGGTTCCGTCAGCAGGCTGTCCTTGACGGTCTGGGGACCCCGGCCCAGGGCGATCTGGCCGGTGGTGGCGATTTCCAGGATCTCATAGTTCTGGAGCATCTGCTTCAGGGCCTGGATGTGATCCTGCCGGCCGGTAAGCCGGAAAATCAGGGAATCCGGGTACACATCCACAATCTTGGCGTGGAACAGATTGGCGATGTTGGTCAGTTCCTCCCGGATCTGGGGGGTGGGGGCGCTGACTTTGATCAGGGTCAGTTCATAGCTTACCAGAGGGGCATCGTCCAGGTTCACCACCTTGATTACGTCGATGAGATGACTCAGCTGGTGGATGGCCTGGTCCAGCTGGAACCGGCTTTCCACCCCCACCACCAGATTGATCCGGCTGATTTCCGGGATTTCCGTATAGCCTACGTTCAGGCATTCGATATTGATGTTCCGGCGGGCAATGAGCCCTGCCACATGGGACAGGACCCCCGGCCGGTTGTTAACCAGAAGGGCCATATGCTGCCATTTCATGGGATTTCTCCTCCTTATTTTTTTTCAGGACCCAGGATCATCTGATCCAGGCCTTTGCTGCCCGGGACCACCGGGTAGACCCGCTCATCCTCCGGGATGGTGATTTCCAGCAGGGCGGAGTCCTCCGACCCGAACAGGAAATCCAGTCCTTCCGCCAGTTCTTCCGACCGGGAAATGCTCCGGGACGGGATGCCCATGGCTTCGGCGATTTTGGCCATGGAGGGCTTCCGGATCAGTTTCGTCTGGGAATACCGGCCGCCCCGGAACAGGCCCTGGAGCTGGCGCACCATGCCCAGCTGGCCGTTTTTCAGGACGATGGTCTTCACCTGGATGCCGTAGGTGGGCAAGGTGGTGAATTCCTGACAGTTCATCAGGATGCTCCCGTCCCCAGTGATCAGCAGCACCGTTTTCTCCGGTTCTCCCACCTTGGCGCCCAGGGCGGCGGGCAGGCCGAAGCCCATGGTGCCCAGGCCCCCGGAGGTGAGGAAGTGCCGGGGCTGTTCCGTAGGGAAGAACTGGGCAGCCCACATCTGGTGCTGGCCCACATCCGTCACCACAATGGTATCCCTGGGAGCCCGGGCCGCCGCCTGTTTCAGTGCTATTTCCGGGGAGATGCCCCCCTGGCAGGCATGGGCACTGCAGGGGATTTCCGCCTTCATTTCTTCCGCCTGTTCCCGCCAGGGAGCTACCTGTTCCCGGAATTCTTCCGCCAGCGGTTCCACCAGCTGGCTGAACAGGGGCAGGGATTCTTTCAGATCTCCGGGCACCGCCACCTGGACCGGGATGATCTTGTTGATTTCTCCCGGTTCCACATTGAAATGGACGATCCGGGCCGCCGGGGCAAAGAGTCCGGCCTTGGCAGTGGACCGTTCATCGAACCGGACCCCGAACGCCAGCAGCAGGTCGCAGCCGGATACGGCCATATTGGCGGCATAGCTGCCGTGCATCCCCAGCATCCCCAGGTTCTGGGGCAGGGAATCGGGTACGGCGCCTTTTCCCATCAGGGTGGTCACCACCGGGATTCCGGTTTTTTCCGCCAGGGCGGTCAGTTCTCCGGCCGTTTCGGAGAGGATCACCCCGCCTCCGGCCATGATCACCGGCCGACGGGCCCGGCGGAGGGCTTCCGCCGCCCGCTGGACATCGGCCTGCCGGGCATGCTGGCTGCCCTGGTAGCCCAGGAGATGGACTTCGTTGGGATACTGGAAGTCCAGCCGGGCATCGAACACGTCGGTGACAATGTCGATGAGCACCGGCCCCGGCCGTCCGGTCCGGGCAATGTAAAAGGCCTCCTTCAGCACCTGGGGCAGGTTCTCCACCTTCCGGACCAGATAGTTGTACTTGGTGATGGGGGTGGTGATCCCGGCGGTGTCCGCTTCCTGGAAGGCATCCTGGCCGATCAGGGAAGTGGCCACCTGTCCGCTGATGATCACCAGGGGGATGGAATCCATGTTGGCGGTGGCAATGCCTGTCACCATGTTGCAGACCCCGGGGCCGCTGGTGGCAATGCATACCCCCACCTTTCCCGTGGCCCGGGCATAGCCGTCCGCCGCATGGATGGCCCCCTGTTCGTGGCCGGTAAGGATATGGGGAAAATGGGTTTTGTAAATGGCATCATACAGGCCCAGTACGGCTCCGCCCGGGTAGCCGAAGACCACCGGGACCTGTTCTGCCTTGAGACATGCAAGGATGGCTTCTGCGCCGGTCATTTCCATAAAAGGTCCTCCTTCATGTATCCTGTCCTTTTCAAATGGCCCTGGTATCGGGGCCTGTATCCTTTTCAATGGGTTCTGGTATCCTGAACCCGGCATGGGGGAAAGTCGATTTGACGGGGGCCGCAGAAATAAAAAAACCGTCCCTGAAAAGGGACGGAAAAATCCGCGGTACCACCCTGTTTCCCCGGCCATTGCTGGTCCGGGACACTTTGCCACGTACAATCATACGCGCTTCCGATAACGGGGAATGCCGTCCAGGCCTACTGCACTGCTTCGGCCTGTCTCCTCCGGGACCAGTTTCCTCCAGGTTCCCCTGATGGCTTCCACCAGCCGCCATCTCTCTGCAAGGTTTCCCCGGACTACTCTTTCCCCTCATGGGCTTGGGATGTGAAATTGTGAATTGGAATTATTTTACCTTCCCTACGGACGTGTGTCAACTGTATTTCCGAAAAATGTTGCACTTTCATTCTTTCTCCATGGATATTGTAACGAATCATACAATGTTCCATCCGTCACAGGCAGGATACAGCCCGACCGACGGCCGGGCTGTAGGGGCTTCCCCCGAAAAGCCCCTACAGCCGTTGGTGTCGGAGGGACGGGCATTTGGCGGGCCGCCCGGCGTGCGGCCCCTACGGCATCGCAATGGGTCATTGGATTTTTATCGTCTGTGCTCTTCACTCTGCACTCTGCACTTCCGGCCATGAATGGTATAATAAGAAACAGTACAAAAGAAAGGAGTACCTGCTGTGCACAGCAGGAAGTGGACCTTATGCGCTGGAAAGATCTGCCCATCCGGAAGCGGCTGCTGGCCGCCAACTATCTGATGATCCTGATGCCCGTCCTCTGTTTCGCCCTGCTCAGTCTGGGGATTTTCTGGATCTTCGGTCTGGAAAATCTGAACCGCAGCAGCATCATTTCCTTTATCTGGCCGGAAAGCGGCCCCAATCTGACCATCCAGTTCGAACTGACCCGGCTCCGGGTCCGGTCCGACCATTTCGAACCGGACAATCCCCATCCCCTGATGCGGGTCACCGAACATCTGGAAGACCAGGGGCTCCGGGTAGTGCTGGAACAGCATGGTCATCCCTTCTATACAACAAAGGGACAGCAGCCGGACGAAATCCGCACCACTGCTCTCCAGCAGGTGCCGGAAGGCCAGGGAGGCATCAGCTGGGGCAGGAAGGGCCTGGCTTTCCATTACCGCTCCCTCCAGACGGGGGTGGAGGCCTGGGTCACGGGACCGGACCCGCTGGTAGAGGGGGATGACCTGTTCACCCTCCATTCCAAAGAACTGTTCAAAGGCAGTTTCATCGGCGCCTTCCTCCTGGTGCTGCTGGCCGCCGCCCTGATGGGCCTGCTCCTCAGCCGGCTCATGGCCCGGCAGCTGCTGAAGCCCCTGGGAAAACTGCGCCGGGTGGCGGCCCAGGTGAGCCGGGGGGACCTGGATACCCCCATCCGGGCGGACAGCCGGGATGAAATCGGGGACACCCTCCGGGCCTTTGAAAAAAGCCGTCTGGAACTGTGCCGGGCCCGGCAGAAACGGGAGCAGGATGAACGAAGCCGGAAGGAAATGCTGGCCGGCATCGCCCATGACCTGGCCACCCCCCTGACCAAGATCCAGGGCTATGCGGCGGGAATCCAGGACGGCATTGCGGATACCCCGGAAAAGCGGCAGCGCTATCTCCAGAAGATCCTGGAAACCACGGAGAACATGGCCAAACTGAACCAGACCCTGTTCCTGTTTTCCAAACTGGATCTGGACCAGGTCCCCTTCCACTGGGAAACGGTGGATCTGTGTTCCTGGATGAGGGATTATGTGGAAAAACAGCGGGAGCACTGGGAGCAGAACGGCCTCCATCTCACCTTTTCCACCGCCCTCACAGCAGCCCCCATCCGGATGGACCGGGACCAGTTTGCCCGGGTGCTGGAGAACCTGCTGGGCAACAGCTGGAAATACAAAACGGAGAAAGCCGGTACCCTGGCCATCGCCCTGAAGCCCCAGGGAAAAAACCAGGTCCGGCTGGAACTGGCAGATGACGGTCCCGGCGTGGCTCCGGAGCAGCTGGACCGGATCTTCGAAAGTTTTTACCGGACGGACCGGGCCCGGAGCCATGTGTCCGCCGGCAGCGGCCTGGGACTGGCGGTGGTCCGGAAAATCACCACCACCATGAAGGGGACCATCCGGGCGGAAGCCAACCAACCCCATGGACTGAAAATCTGCATGACATTTCCTTTGGAGGAGGACCTGAACAATGGAAAAAATCCTGATCGTGGAAGATGACCTGGATATTGCCGAACTGGAACGGGATTATCTGGAAGCCAACGGGTTTGCGGTGGCCATTGCCGGAGACGGCCTGGCCGGAGAAAAGGCGGCCCTGGATGAAAAAGTGGACCTGGTGCTCCTGGACATTATGCTGCCTGGGATGGACGGATTCCAGGTCTGCCGGCGGATCCGGGAAAAGCGGAACATCCCCATCCTGCTGGTATCCGCCCGACAGGAGGACGTGGACAAAATCCGGGGTCTGGGTCTGGGAGCCGATGACTACATCGTCAAGCCCTTCAGCCCCGGGGAACTGGTGGCCCGGGTCAAGGCCCATCTCCAGCGGTACCGGCAGCTCACCGGGCAGCATTCCGGGGACCATCTGCTCCGGCGGAAAGACCTGACCATCGACCGGAAAGGCCATCATGTGTACCTGAAGGGAAAAGAGATCGCCATGCCCAACAAGGAATTTTCTCTGCTCCTGTTCCTTGCCGAAAACCCCGGTGTGGTCTTCAGCAAGGAAACCCTGTTCGAACGGATCTGGGGAGAGGATTCCCTGGGAGATACCGCCACCGTATCCGTCCACGTGAACCGGATCCGGGAAAAGATCGAACCCTCCACCGCCAAACCGGAATACATTGAAACCGTCTGGGGCGTGGGGTACCGGTTCCGGAAATGAAGCCGGACTATTCCATTCATTACACTTTTTATTTTGTTTCCGCCATTTTGAAACTTTTTCAAAAATCCTGTTGACAGTTGTTTTTGTACAATGTATACTTACCTCATCCTTTTCGAACCAAGTGAACAAGGCAAATCCCATGAAGGGAACGAGTACTTTGTCCCCCGTTTCTCCCAGAGAGCTGACAGATGGTGGAAGTCAGCAGAAACCGGCAAAGGAAAATCCTCCCCCAGGAGCCTGCTGAAGCCCAGTAAGCATGGACGGCCTTCCCCCGTTAACCGGAACGCGTATGTTAGTACGTAGCAGAGCGCTTCGCGCCAGCAATGGCCGGAGAACCAGGGTGGTATCGCGGAAATGTTTCCGTCCCTATTTTACAGTAGGGACGGATTTTTTTATACGAACAGCCCGGCTCTGCCCCGTATCCCCCATTTTATTTCTATTTTCAAAGGAGATGTTTCCCATGGCAAAAGTATTTTATGACAAGGACGTTAACTGGAGCGTACTGAAGGACAAAACGGTGGCCATCATCGGCTACGGCAGCCAGGGCCATGCCCATGCCCTGAACCTGAAAGAAAGCGGTGTCAATGTGGTGGTGGGCCTGTACAAAGGCAGCAAATCCGCCGATGTGGCCCGTGCCGCCGGCCTGGAAGTGAAGACCGTTGCAGAAGCAGTAGCTGCCGCTGATGTGACCATGGTCCTGATCCCGGATGAAAAACAGGCCGATGTGTACAAAACCGAAATCGCTCCCAACCTGAAGAGCGGCAGCGCCCTGGCTTTTGCCCATGGATTCAACATCCATTTCAAACAGATCGTCCCTCCTGCCGATGTGGACGTGTTCATGGTCGCCCCCAAAGGCCCGGGCCATCTGGTCCGCCGGACTTTCGTGGAAGGCGGCGGCGTGCCTGACGTATTCGCCGTGGAACAGGATGCCACCGGCAAATGCTTCGACCTGGCCCTGGCCTATGCCAGAGGCATCGGCGGCACCCGTGCCGGGGTCATCCAGACCACCTTCCAGGAAGAAACCGAAACCGACCTGTTCGGGGAACAGGCTGTACTGTGCGGCGGCATCTGCCAGCTGATCACCAACGGGTTCGAAACCCTGTGCGAAGCCGGCTACCAGCCTGAAATCGCCTACTTCGAAACCTTCCATGAAATGAAACTGATCGTGGACCTGATGTACGAAGGCGGCATGGCCAAAATGCGGAAATCCATCTCCGACACTGCTGAATACGGCGACTACACTGCCGGCCCGAAAGTGGTGACCCAGGATTCCAAAGCTGCCATGAAGCAGGTCCTGAGCGACATCCAGGACGGCACCTTCGCCAAAGACTGGCTGTTGGAAAACCGCGCCGGCGGACGGGCCCACTTCCTGGCCATGCGCCGTCAGCATGCCGAACATCCCATCGAAAAAGTCGGAGAAAAACTGCGCAGCATGATGCCCTGGCTGCATGAAAACGACAAAAACGAGTAAGCAGGCGGGAGCAGTCACTAGTCTCTAGTCACTAGTCTACAGCCAAAGGAAGGCAATCCTGCGGGATTGCCTTTCTACTTAATGAATCCAACCAACAACCATCATTCACAAAGGAGGAACCATGAAGATCACCGGTGCAGAAGCCGTCATCGAAAGTTTGCGAAAGGAACAGGTCCAGGTTGTCTTCGGATACCCTGGAGGAGCCGTACTGAGCCTGTATGATGCTCTGTACCGGATGAAGTTCCCCCATATCCTCACCGGCCATGAACAGGGCGCCGTCCATGCAGCGGACGGCTATGCCCGGGCCACGGGACAGGTGGGCGTCTGTTTTGCCACCAGCGGCCCCGGGGTCTGCAACATGGTCACTGGCATTGCCACCGCCAACATGGATTCCATTCCCCTGGTGGTGATCAGCGGCCAGGTGGCCACCCCTCTGATCGGCCGGGATTCCTTCCAGGAAGCGGATATTTCCGGCATCACCACCCCCATCACCAAGCACAATTACCTGGTGAAGAGAGTCCAGGATCTGCCCCGGGTACTGAAGGAAGCCTTCTACATCGCCCGGAGCGGCCGTCCCGGGCCAGTGCTGGTGGACGTGGCCAAGGACGTGTTCGACACCCCCTTTGACTACGAGTATCCGGAAACCGTATCCCTGCGGGGCTATCAGCCCCTCCAGGAAGGCCGGGAAGCGGAAGTGTCCGCCGCCCTGGCGGCCCTCCGCCAGGCCCGCCGTCCCCTGCTGATGGTGGGGGGCGGGGTGGTTCTGTCCGATACAGCGGAACCTCTGCGGCAGATTGTCCGGGATGCCAGCCTGCCGGTGGTGTACACCCTCATGGGCAAAGGGGCCATCCCCGATGACTGGGAGGAAAACCTGGGCATGGCCGGGATGCACGGCACCTGGACCGCCAACATGGCCATCACCCAGTGTGATCTGCTGCTGACCGTAGGGGCCCGGTTCGACGACCGGGTCACCGGGTCCGTAGCCAATTTCGCTCCCAAAGCCCGGATCGTCCATTTCGACATCGACCAGGTGGAGATCAACAAGATCGTCCACGCGGACCTGAGTGTCAACGGGGATCTCCGCTGGTCCCTGCCGGCCTTCCGGAAACAGCTGGAAGCCAGTCCCATTCCGGCGGTCCAGACCGTCACCTGGCGCCAGGAGCTCCAGGAAATGAAAGCCGGTCACCCGGCCGGGACCCGTCCTTCTTCGGAAAAAGGCCTGTCTCCCCAGGTGGTGCTGGAAGAGACAGCGAAGAAAGCCGGTCCGGAAGCCCTGGTGGCTACGGATGTGGGCCAGCACCAGATGTGGGCGGCCCAATTTTATCCGGTTTCCCAGCCCCATCATTTCATCACCTCCGGCGGTCTGGGCACCATGGGCTACGGCCTGCCCGCCGCCCTGGGGGCCCAGCTGGGCGAACCGGACAAACCGGTGGTACTGATCACCGGGGACGGCAGCATCATGATGAACTGCCAGGAATTTGCCACCCTTCACAAATACGGCATCGCCGTCAAGACCGTGGTCCTGCGGAACAACACCCTGGGCATGGTCCATCAGTGGCAGGGGATGTTCTACAAAGGGCATTTTGCCGAATCCGACCTGACCGCCAACCCGTCCATTGCCGGCGTAGCCCGGTCCATGGGGGTTCCGGCCTGGACGGTGGAAAAAGAAGAAGAGCTGCCGGCAGCCCTGGACAGACTCTTTGCCCAGGAAGGACCGGCGCTCCTGGAAGTGACCATCCCGCCGGACGAAAATGTCTATCCCATGGTCCCTGGCGGAAAGAAACTGGATGAAATGGTAACGGGAGGCGACAACGCATGATCCGACAGCATCTGGCCATCCTGGCCGACAACAAACCCGGGGTCCTGACCCATGTAGCCGGACTGATCAGCCGCCGGGCCATCAACATCGAGTTCATCAACGCCGGCTACACGGAAGAACGGGACGTGACCCGGATCAACATCGTGGTATCGGTGGAAGACCGGTATGAGCTGGACCAGGCCATCAAACAGCTGGCCAAGCTCATCGATGTGATCAAGGTGGTGAACCTGGACGACGCGCCCTTTGTCAGCTACGAACTGGCCATGATCAAGGTCAGCGCCCCCACCCCCCAGGTGCGGGAAGAAGTGGCCAGCCTGGCGGAACTGTTCCACGCCAAGGTGGTGGACGTGCAGAAAAAATCCCTGGTGCTCCGGCTCACCGGCCGGGAGGACCATATCGATGCCCTGCTGGAAGTCCTGGAGGACTACGAAATCATCGAAATCGCCCGGACCGGGCAGATTTCCCTGAGCCGGGGGCTGGTGCCGGTGAAGAAGATGTAGTAAAAAAAAGCAGGTTTCGCAAAATGCGGAACCTGCTTTTTTGTCGGCTGTCAACGGTCAGCTGTCAGCAGCCGATGGAAATCAATTTTTGCAAATTGATTTTGAAACAGCATAAACTGTAGGGGGCGCAGGCCCGGCGCCCCGCAAAACACATGGTCAACGGCTGATTTGGCGGGCGGCCGGGCTTGCCGCCCCTACGGAAACGATTTATATAACGGTTGCCGTTGTTCAAAGGCGCTGTGAAAAAATCATCCACAGCGCCTTTATTTCGCTTGCGTCAGCTGGCTTCCATCGGCTAGTGACTAGAGACTAGTGACGGGGTGTGAAAAAGCATTTTTTCATTCCCCCTTTTCCCGCTCCAAAAAACATCCCTTTTCGTGGCTCCAGATGATGCCCACGGCCTGGAGCAGGGAATAGATTACTATGGTGCCCACGAATTTCATGCCCCATTTCTTCAGGTCTTTGGAAATTGCATCGGACAGGGGCGAATGGGTGAGATCAGTTTCCCGGAGGGTCTTTCCCTCTGTCCAGTGCCACAGATACCGGTCGAAAGTGCCCCATTCCCGGCGTATGGCCAGGAACACCCGGGCATTGGTCACCGCCGCCCGGATCTTCAGCCGGTTCCGGATAATGGCAGGATCCTGGCCCAGAGCCTCCAGTTTTTCTTCCGTATAGCCGGCGATGATTTCTGGATCGAACCCGTCAAAGGCCCGGCGGAACCCTTCCCGCTTGTTCAGCACACATTCCCAGGAAAGCCCGGCCTGGAAGGTTTCCAGCAACAGCATTTCAAACAGTTTCCGGTCTTCATGGACCGGCCGTCCCCATTCTTCATCATGGTACCGGATGTACCGGGGATTGCCGGGGTTGGCCCAGAAGCACCGCTGTTTCCCGTCCGCCCATTGGGTCATATTGATTTCCCTCCCTGCATGGTTTTTGATATTCCATTCCAAAAAGGGGGTGTGAAAAAATTCACACCCCCGGTCTCCCACCAATCCTTATTTTCTCACCGCTTCTGCCACCAGCTGGCCCATTTTCTTTGTGCCTACAGTGGTCAGGCCTTCCCCGGCCAGATCCGGTGTCCGGTACCCGGCCTTCATTACATCGTCCACGGCCCTTTCAATGGCCCGGGCGGCTTCTTCCTGATGGAGGGAATACCGGAGCAGCATGGCGGCGGACAGGATGGTCCCCAGAGGATTGGCGATATCCTTCCCGGCAATGTCCGGAGCGCTGCCATGGATGGGTTCATAGAGCCCGGTGCCGTCCCCCAGGCTGGCAGAGGGCAGGAGCCCGATGCTGCCGGCAATGGTGGAGGCTTCGTCGCTCAGGATGTCCCCGAAAATATTGTTGGTGAGGATCACATCGAACTGTTTCGGGTTCAGCACCAGCTGCATGGCACAGTTGTCCACGTAGAAATGGTTCAGTTCCACATCAGGATAGTGGGCATCGTGGATTTCCTCCACAATTTTCCGCCACATCCGGGAGGCCCCCAGCACATTGGCCTTGTCCACGCTGGTCACCTTTCCCCGGCGCAGCCGGGCGGCTTCAAAGGCCTTGACAGCGATCCGTTCCACTTCCGGACGGGTGTATTTTTCCACGTCAGAGGCGGTTTCCACCCCGTCCACCAGAGCCGCTTCCCGGTGTTCCCCGAAATAGATGCCCCCGGTGAGTTCCCGGACGATGACCAGATCGGCCCCTTCCGCCCGTTCCGTCTTCAGGGGGGACAGATGGGCCATGTAGGGCCGCACCTGGACCGGCCGCAGGTTGCAGTAGAGTCCCAGGGCCTTCCGGATACCCAGGAGGCCCTTTTCCGGCCGTTTGGTCACGTCTTCGATGTGATCCCATTTGGGGCCTCCCACGGACCCCAGCAGCACCCCGTCAGCAGCCTTGGCGCTGGCGATGGTTTCTTCCGGCAGGGGGGTGCCGAACCGGTCGTAGGCACAGCCCCCCATGAGTTTGTGGTCATAGGAAATGTCCAGTCCGAACACGTCCGCAGTTTTCTTCAAAACAACCAGAGCCGCATCGGTGATCTCAGGACCGATGCCGTCCCCGGCCAATACAGTGACTTTCATCAGGCATGGACTCCTTTCACATAGTTGATGAGACCGCCGGCTTCGGCGATTTTCCGGACGAAGGCCGGCAGAGGATGGGTCTTGATCACCAGGCCCTTGTTCACCACATGGATCTCGCCCTTGTCAAAATCCACTTCCACCTGGTCCCCGGCCTGGATCTTTTTGGCTTCTTCCCCGATTTCCAGTACCGGCAACCCGATATTGATGGCATTCCGGTAGAAGATCCGGGCAAAACTTTCCGCAATGATGCAGGCCACCCCCTTCTGCTGGATGACAATGGGGGCATGTTCCCGGGAAGACCCGCAGCCGAAGTTCCGGCCGGCCACGATGATGTCCCCGGGCTTCACATTGGGGGCAAAGGTGGTGTCGATGTCTTCCATGGCATGTTCACTCAGTTCCTTGAAATCGGAGATGTTCAGATAGCGGGCGGGGATGATCACATCCGTATCCACATGGTCTCCATAACGCCATACTTTACTCATTTCAGTACCTCCCTGGGATCCGTGATATGGCCGGTAACAGCACTGGCCGCAGCGGTCAGCGGGCTGGCCAGATAGACTTCACTGTCCACATGGCCCATGCGGCCCCGGAAATTCCGGTTGGTGGTGGACACGCACCGTTCCCCGGCGGCCAGGATGCCCATGTAACCGCCCAGGCAGGGTCCGCAGGTGGGGGTGGAAACCGCCGCACCGGCTTCGATGAAGATATCCAGCAGGCCGTTGTCCATGGCCCGTTTGTAGATTTCCTGGGTGGCCGGGATGATGATGCAGCGCACCCGGGGATCCACTTTCCGCCCCTTCAGGATCCGGGCTGCGGAAACCAGGTCCTCATACCGTCCGTTGGTGCAGGACCCGATCACCACCTGATCGATGGCCAGGTCTTTTCCTTCCGCGGCGGGATGGGTGTTTTCCGGCAGATGGGGATAGGCCACCACCGGCACCAGCTTGTCCAGCTCGATGGTAATGGTCCGGGCGTACACGGCATCCTCATCCGCTTCCACCGCTTCCCAGGGACGGGTTACGCCCCGTTCCTTCAGGTATTCCCGGGTCTTGTCATCCACCGGGAAGATCCCGTTCTTGCCGCCGGCTTCAATGGCCATGTTGCAGATGGTGAACCGGTCCGCCATGGACAGTTCGCCCACCCCTTCCCCGAAGAATTCCAGGGACTGGTACAGGGCCCCGTCCACCCCGATCATGCCGATCAGGGTCAGGATCACATCCTTGCCGGAAATGTAATCCGGCTTCTTTCCGGTGAGCACCACTTTGATGGCCTTGGGGACCTTGAACCAGGTCTGGCCGCTGGCCATGGCCGCCCCCAGGTCCGTCTGGCCCACCCCGGTGGAGAAGGCGTTGACAGCCCCGTAGGTGCAGGTGTGGGAATCCGCCCCGATCACCAGTTCCCCGGGGGCCACCAGACCGCTGTCCGGCACCAGGGCATGTTCGATGCCCATCCGGCCCACTTCGAAGTAGTTGGTGATGTTGTGTTTCCGGGCAAAATCCCGCATATGCTTGCACAGGGTGGCGGATTTGATGTCTTTGGGGGGAGAGAAATGATCCGGCACCAAAGCGATCTTGTCCTTGTTGAATACAGGACGGCCGATTTTGTCGAATTCGTCAATGGCCGGTGGCCCGGTAATATCGTTGGCCAGGGTCAGGTCAACCTGGGAAACCAGCAGTTCTCCCTCTTCCACCTCCGGACGGCCGGCATGCCGGGCCAGGATTTTCTGTGTTCTTGTCATACCCATAGTTCGGACTCCTCTCTTTCTTGCACCAAAAAGCCCCTACCTGCTGCAAAGCAGATAGGGGCGAATGAACGCGGTACCACCCTATGTTGGGACTCATTCAGCTTAACGCACTGCGGACGGCAGGGACTACTGGTTTTTCCCCCCTGCGGCTCCCGGGTGAGAGGAATCCTCAAAGCTTACCGGCTCGCACCGACCGCCGGCTCTCTGGAAGTTTCTACGATTCCGCTCCCGTTCATTACCTGTGTTTGTTTGAAATGGTATGGTTTACATTATGACATTTTAAAGCCATTATGTCAATGGTTTTTTGTAGCCGATTTGGAAATTCAGTCAAAAATTCCAGCCTTGTCATATTGCGGAGAGATTACCGTCTTTGCATTCTCATCCACATACCCCCATTTTTTCTTTTCCGGATCCCGGTAGGCCGCCCGGTCCGCGGTGAGAGGCCCCAGTTCCCGGAGTTCTCCCCGGAACGGCGCCACCGGATTCCCGGCTTTGTCGATGATGCCGCCCTTGTCCTTTTCCACCGCCGTGGTCCGGTCCTGGAAGAAGCTCTGGACACTGTCGAACCGGTTGGGGATCACCACTTTGTTGCTTTCATCGATGAAGCCCCATTTTTTGTCCGATCCGAAGGCTGCCAGCCCCTCACTGAAAGGCAGCAGGGCATCGTAGGCCGCCGGGATCACCACCTGCCCCTTGGTATCCACCATGCCCCAGTGGCCGTCCTCCCGGATCAGGGCCAGCTTTCCATAGAAGGGAGACACATAGCTGTAGGTGGGAGAAATCACTTCCTGGGCCTTTTTGTTCACATAGCCCCGGTACAGGCTGGAGGGCATCACCACCCCGGGCGAGATGCCGATGCCCCCGCCCCAGCCGTGATGGTGATGATGGTGGTGATAGCCGTAGCCGCCCCAGTAGGGACCCCAGCCCGGGCCCACGCCCCATACGGGACCGCCCCAGCCCCAGCCGTCACCCCAGCCCCAGCCGATGGAGATATAATCCAGGAGGCTGCGGCTGGCCCGGCGGACCCCCACTTCCGCCAGTCCGTTTTCCTGGAAATCCCCCACAAAGGAGTAGGATTTCAGTTTGGCGTATTTTTTCCCCTGGGTATCCATGAGCCAGCTGCCGTCCACCACGGCCACACCCTGGTGGAAATCCCCGGCTTTCCTGACGCTCACGGTGGGCAGCAGGGTCCCGTCTTTCCGGATATAGAACCACTGGCTGTCCTTTTTTACAGCCGCCAGCCCCTCACTGAAGCTGTGGACTTCCTTGTACTGGGGCTGGATCACCACTTTGCCAGTTTTGTCCGCAAAGCCCCATTTGCCCTGGAGCTTCACCGCCGCCAGCCCTTCCTGGAACGCCCGGGCTTCGTCGTACTCCCCGGGCAGCTTTTCTCCCTGGAGGGTGTAGAAGTTCCATTTTTTCTCTGCCACGCCTCCGATGATCCCTTCATTGATATCGGTGATTTTTTTCAGGGTGGGGGCCAGCAGCTGTTTCCCGTCCCGGTCATACAGGCCGTACCGGCCCTTCTGCTGGACCAGGATCACCGGATCCTCTTTGGGATCCCCCACCAGGATCTTTTTATAAGCCAGGGGCAGGATTTCCTTTCCCCCCTGGTCAATGACGCCCTGTTTTCCGTTCTTCTCCACCACGGCCACATGGTCGGCGGCAAAAGCCGTCTGCCCCAGGGCCAGGGAAAGTCCCAGCAGCAGAGCCATCTGTTTTCTGTTCATAGAAAACACCTCCGTTCCCTGGCCCTATTTTACCATAGAACCGGTGCCTGTTACACGGCTTCGGATCAGTGTACTGAGGGCTTCCATGGCCCGGGTCAGATAAGCCCCCTTCCGCCGGACCAGGTACAGGGTCCGGTCCAGGGGATGGCCTGCCACCTGGAAGAAAACAGACCGTTCCGTCCGGTGCAGGGTCCGGAAAGCCAGACCGGGGATCAGGGTGAACCCGTGATTGTCCTGGGCCAGCCGATGGGCCAGTTCCACACTGTCCGTTTCCAGGATGATCCGGGGCCGGATCCCGGCCTCCCGGAAAAACTGGTCCGCCTTGTACCGGAGCCCCCGTCCCGGTTTCAGCAGGATGAAGGGCTGGTTCTGGAGCAGACGGACATTCTCCAGACAGTTGCCGGTTCCGGGCTTCCAGCGGGGCTGTTTCTGCCAGAAAAACGGCGGAGCTTCCAGATAGACCGTATCCGTCAGCAACCGGGCGTATTCCAGTTCCGGATCATCGGTGAAATAAGTCAGGGCCAGGTCCAGCTTCCCCTGCCGGAGCAGGGGATTCAGCTGCCGGATCAGGGTTTCCGTCAGGTGGAGTTCCACATGGGGATACAGGGTGCGGAACTGCTCCAGGATCACCGGCAGCAGGGTTTCGCTGGAAATCCGGGAGAGCCCCAGCCGGATCTGTCCACTCTGGGAATCCCGGATATCGTGGATCTCCCGGAGCCCGTTCCGGTAGCTTTCCAGCATGGTCCGGGCCATCCGGGCGTAGATTTCTCCTGCCTGGGTCAGATACACCCCGCTGGCTTCCCGGACCAGCAGGGGCATCCCCGCTTCCTTTTCCACCATTTTCACGATCCGGCTCAGGGCCGGTTGGGAAAGTCCCAGACGGGCGGCAGCTGCCGTAATGTTTCCCGTTTCACAGACCGTCAGGAAATCCCGGAGATATTTTTCATGGAACATGGGCCTTCTCCTTTTGTCATATCATTTTTGCTATAGTCCTATTATACTATTAGGATTTTACAGTATGGAACAGATTGTCTATAATAAAATTATCTTACCGTACAAACCATCCTTTGTACCCTTGGAAGGAGCTCTTTTCCATGAAACGATTCACCGCATTCCTGGCAGCGTCCCTGGCAGGCTTCCTGCTGCGGCAGCTGTCCGTCCCCATTCCCTATATGCTGGGGGGCATTGCCGTGGGATTTCTTCTCCGGACCTTTCTGGACAACACCTTTTTCTGGCCCCGTTCCTGGCGGGGCCTTATGCTGGGGGTGGCCGGCTACGGCATCGGCAGCAACTGCACCCCGGATACCTTTTTCAAACTGAGCCAGGAAACCCTGGGGATCCTGGGGGCCAGCCTGTTCACCCTGGCCGTCTCGGTGGCCGTGGCCGTTTACATGCACCGGCACACCTTTGCCAACCTGCTCAGTTCCATCATGGGCTGCCTGCCGGGAGGGCTCACAGCCATGACCGTCCTGATGGATGACTATGAAGAAGCCGATGAGAACGTGGTGGTGGTCTCCCAGTGCCTGCGGCTGTTCGTGGTGGAAATCAGCGTCCCCCTCCTGGCCATCAATCTGTTCGGCGGCCAGGTCACCCGTCTGGCGGGAGTCAGTCTGTGGGACGCCTCCCGGGCAGATTTCCTGAGCCTGTTCCATCCGGGCTGGCTGCTGGTAGTCCCGGTGGTGCTGGTGGGACAGACCCTGGCCAAAAAAGTCCACATGCCCACCGGCCAGCTGCTGGGCCCCATTATGATCACGGCCCTGCTGGCCCTGTGGATGGGCCGGGTGCCCCGGGTGCCCGCCCCGGCCATGGCCTTCGCCCAGCTCCATATTGGCCTGTACATCGGCACCATGCTGGACCGGGAAAAACTGCTGAAGACCCGGGCCCTGATCCCCAACGTGCTCCTTGGCTCCCTGCTGATGGTGGCTTCCAGTGCCGGCCTGTCCCTGCTCCTGTCCCGGCTCTACGGCTTCACCACCCTCACCGCCTTCCTGGCCCTGGCCCCCGGCGGCATTGCGGAAATGTGCCTCACCGGCCTGGAAATGCACCAGGATGTGGCCGTAATCCTTACCTATCAGCTGGTCCGTGTCCTGATGCTGGCCATGGGGGTGCCCTTCGTGATCCGGAAGTTCTTCAAACCGTCCGGAGAGAAAAAACAGGGAGTGTGAAAAATAGCTTTCACACCCCCTGTCAACGGTCAACGGTCAACGGCCAGTGGATACATGTAGAAGTTTTCGCCCCCTGGGCGGCCGGGACGGGCTTGCCTTTGGGTACCCCTACGGCGTTGGTGTCAGAAATTCGTACATCTGACGGGTCAACCGGCCTGCGCCCCCTACGGCATCGCAATGGGTCATTGGACTTTCATCGTCCGTACTCTTCACTCTTCACTCTGCACTTTGCTGCATAATCATACTGTGATGAAGACTTTACCGAGAACTTGTTGACACATACGATCTTTGCTGTATCTCTGCATTCTCTCTTGTTCATCTACCAACTACAAAAATACCCTTGCGGTCTCACAACCGCAAGGGTACTGACTTTTCATTTGGTGGAGACAAGGAGGATCGAACTCCTGACCTCTTGCATGCCATGCAAGCGCTCTCCCAGCTGAGCTATGCCCCCAAACGACTTCTTAAGTATACCCCGAAACAGGGTTTCTGTCAACAACTTTTTTTATTTTTTTCAAAGCCTGCCTGGCAGGCATCCCTCAGCCGCTGACCGTTGACAGCTGACCGCTGACAGCCTTATTTCACCAGGCTCGTCCACCCGTTTTCCTGGGTGATCTTTCCTTCTTTCATCAGTTTTCCCAGGGCCCGCTTGAAGGCGGCCTTGGAGATCCCGAAGGCGTCCTTGATGATTTCCGGCGGGGTGGCGTCGCTGTAGGGCATGGTGCCCTGGCGTTTTTCCAGCAGGGCCAGGATCCGCTCACTGTCGGTGATCATGGCCTTTTCCTTCACTTCCCGGAGGGACATGTCCACCCGGCCGTCTTCCCGGACAAAGGTGACCCGGCCGGTGACCTTCTGGCCGAAGTCCAGCCGTCCGCTGGGCACTTCGCTCCGGTGGATGAAGGCCAGATACCGCTGGGTAGTCAGCAGGAAGAAACCTTCCGGCAGGATGTTGTAGACGGTGCCGGTAAGTTCATCCCCCACCTTCACATCTTCAGCCGGTACGGAAGCCCGGACCATATCCTCTTCCACCCGCATGGTCACCGCCTGCCGGCCGCTTTTGTCCCGGTAGAGCTTCACCCATACCAGCTGTCCCGGAGACACATGGCCCCGCATTTCGCTGTAGGGCAGGAACACCCCCCGTTCCGCGCCGATGTCCACAAAGCCCCCCTGCCGGGTGACGGACAGGACCTTCACATACCCCAGCTGGCCTTCCCGCATCTTGGGCAGCTTCATGCTGGCGGTCATCCGGCCCTTGGCATCCAGGTACAGGTAGACTTTTACTTTGTCTCCCACTTTCACCGGGCTGGTCTGCTGATGCTGGTGGAGCAGGATGTCATCGGAGGTGTTGCCGGTGCCGGCGTCCAGGAAAGCGCCCACTTCCCCCAGCCGGGCCACGGTCATCTCGCACACGTCCCCCACCCGATACCGGCCCACAGTCTTGACGGTTACCGGTCCACGTTCCTTTCTCATGCTTCTGTCTCCGTATAGCTTTCGCTGGGAGCATCCGCCCACAGCTGTTCCAGGTTGTAGAAATTCCGCTGGGATTCCTGGAACACATGGGCCACACAGTCGCCGTAATCCAGGAGCACCCAGTTGCCTTCGCTGTACCCTTCCTTGTGGGCCGGCAGCTTCCCTTCCTGGGCCAGTTTGTCTTCGATACCGTCGGCAATGGCCCGCACCTGGGTGGTGCTGGGAGCCGAGCAGATCATGAAGTAGTCGGTTACGGAAGACAGTCCTTCCATGTTCAGCAGCAGGATATCCCGTGCTTTTTTGTCCGCAGCCGCCGCTGCAATTTTGTTGGCCAGTTCTTTTCCGGTCATGGTGTCATCCTTCCTTTCTCATAAAAACTCATATTTCTCGTTTCGCAGAACGTTTGTGCACTCAGATGCTGGGAATCCGCCGGTGGGGAATCTTCAGTTCGTCCAGGGTGGCAGCAATCTTGGAGGGAGTGGTGACCCAGTAGCTGACGCCGCCGATGTCCCCGAAATCCCCCTTCAGGCTGGCGCTCTTCACGCCCCCTTCGCCGAAGAGCCGCAGGCAGTTGGCCGCCTTCACCAGCTGGATGAAGGTCATGTCCGTTTTCACATACTCTGACGCCGTGCCGATGATCACGGGCAGCTTCACCATGTTCCCCACGGTGAAGGCCTGTTTGGCCAGGGCTTTCATGAATTTCTGCTGCCGTTCCACCCGGCCGATGTCCCCCATTTCATCATGGCGGAACCGGACGTATTCCCCGGCTTTTTCCCCGTTCAGATGCTGTTTGCCTTTTTTCAGGTGGATCTTCAGGTCCGCATAGGGATCTTCGTAGTCCATGTTCTGTTCCACATCCAGATCCACGCCCCCCAGCATGTCCACCACCTTGATGAAGCCCTGCCAGTCCACCTGCATATAGTGGTTGATGGGCACCTGGAGCAGATTGGCCACAGTCCGTTTAGCCAGAGGTACCCCCCCGTAGGCATAGGCCGCGTTGATCTTGTCATGGCCCCGCCGGCCGGGAATGGTCACCCGGGTATCCCGGGGCAGGCTCAGAACGGAAACCTGGCTGTTTTCCGGGTCGAAGCTCACCAGCAGCATGGCGTCCGTCCGCTTGGGCACGTCCTTGTCAAAGTCATCGCTATCCCCATCGTCCGTCCCCAGGAGCAGCACATTGATCCGGTTGGAGAACCCCTCCGTGGTCAGGGACTCCTGCTGGCTGTCCGCCACCTGGGCCCGGGGCCGGAAGAACCGGTTGTAGATCCGCATGCCCGCCGCAAAGCAGCTGGCCATGAGGAAAAGGATCATCACCAGGGAAAAGAACGCCCGTCCTTTCCGCAGGCGTTTCTTGTACCGCCGGGGTCCTTGTTTCTTTTGGTCTGTCATACACTACTCCTGTCCGTTCTGTTTTTCTTTCTGTTTCAGCACCAGTTCATTGTACCCGGCCAGGCAGTCGGGATGGATCAGCAGGCCCTGGTCCAGCAGATATTCCATAGTGTGGGCATAGGCCTTCCGCATGCCGTTTTCCAGCCCCTTCTTCACTTCTTCCCGCATGGTGTCCACCCCGGGGAAATCCCGATTGGGCTCCACCAAGTCCGCCAGGTAGATGACCATGGCCAGAGGGCTCATATGGGCGGCACCGGTGGTATGGTACCGGATGCTGGACAGGATATCCGGATCCGTGACGCCGAATTCCTGTTGGGCATAATAGACTCCCAGCTTGGCATGGATCAGGATGGGCTGGTTCTTTTCCACCTCATCCAGAGGGATGCCCAGTTCCGCGGCCTTGGCGATGAATCCCTTTGTGGGGATCTGCCGTCCGCTGTCGTGGAGGAGACCGGCAATGGCGGCCTTCTTTTCATCCACCCCATAGCGCCGGGCCAGTTTCACCGCCGTTTCACTGACGGCCAGGGTATGATGGAAGCGTTTGGCCGGCAGTTCTTTTTCCAGCCGTTCCTGCATTTCTTTGAATTCCATAGGTTTTCCCTCCCAAGAAAAAAAAACAGAGAAGCCCCTACTGACGGTAGAGGTCTCTCTGTTCGATGTATTCCGCTACTGCCTTGGGGATCATGGTATCCACCGGTTCGCCTTTCCGGATCCGTTCCCGGATCGCTGTGGAAGAGATGTCCAGTTCCGGAGTCTCCACCCACACCAGATTCCGCAGCCCCTGCCGGGCCAGGTCTTTGCTGACCTTCTCCTTGTGAGGGGCAAAGCCGGGCCGGGCTGCCGCCGCAAAGGTGGCATAGGTCATGGCTTCCCGGATATGGTGCCAGGTAGGCAGCTGTTCCGCCGAATCGGCACCGATGATAAAGTACAGGTCGTAGAACCGGTGCCATTTCCGGTAGAGCTGCCGGAGGGTATCGCAGGTGTAGGATACCCCGCCCCGGTCCAGTTCCATGGGGGAAACCGTATACCGGGGGTCTTCCGCCGCTGCCAGGATGGTCATGGCCAGCCGGTCCGCCGAGGGAGAACAGTGCCAGCCCCGTTTATGGGGCGGGATATAATCCGGAATGAACAGGATCCGGTCCAGTCCCAGCTTGTCCAGCATGGCGCGGGCAATCATCAGATGTCCGTTGTGGATGGGATCAAAGGTCCCTCCCAGGATGCCCAGGCGCTGACGGCCCATGGTTCTCCACTCTCCTTTATCATGGTGATACCAGAGTATTATAACAGGGAAAATGGACGAAAACAAGGAAAAGACGTGACAAATGTATGGAAAAAAGGCAGCCGCAGCCCGGCTGCCTTCCTTCGTCCAGTGACCGTTGACGGTGCTGTTGCCACGCAGCAGCACCTATTCGCACAGCATCCGTTTCCGGTCCTTGTAGTACACCAGGGTCAGTCCCGCTTCGTCGGCAATCTGTTTCCCTTTGGCAAAGTCCCGGCCCACATGTTCCTTATAATGGGCATCGCTGCCCAGGGTGGCGTACTTTCCCCCCAGTTCCCGGAACCGTTTGTACAGTTTCATGAGGGGCGGGATGGTGCTGTCATCCCCCAGCCGCCGGGTGTTGATCTCCAGGGCCTTGTCTCCGGCGATCAGCAGCCGGAACACCCGGTCCCACAGTTCCGGATGGTCCTCATAGTACAGGTTGGGATCCGGATAGGGCATGTACCGGGAAATGTAATCGATGTGCCCGTAGGAATCGAAATCCGGCTTCCTTTCCAGACACCGGACGGAATCCTCCAGGTACCGGCGCACCGCCTGGTCCTTGGTGAGCCCATCATAAGTGGTGGGTTCGTACATGTCCAGCCCGTCGAAGCAGTGCATGGACCCTACCACTTCGTCAAAGGGATGAGCCTGGACCATTTTCCGGTCCTCTTCGATGGCCCGGGGCTGAAGCCCCACTTCAATGCCCAGGAGCACCCGGTCGCTGCGGAAGGGGCCGTCCTTTTTGAAATAGTCGTCGATGTCGAACAGGAACATCTCCGGATTGGTGGGATAGTACCGGTCCCAGTGTTCCGTCAGGATGATCCCGATGCCCCGGGCTTTGGCCGCAGCAGCCGCTTCTCCGATGGTCTGCTCCGCATCGCAGGAATAATCCGCATGGGTATGGGTATCAAACAGCATGGACACACACCTCTTTCTTCCTGGGGAAAGCCCCTTACACGTTGAAGCGGAATTCCACCACGTCGCCGTCCTGCATGATGTAATCCTTGCCTTCCAGACGGACCAGTCCTTTTTCCTTGGCAGCCTGTTTGGAACCGCATTTCACCAGGTCATCATAGGACACGATTTCCGCCCGGATGAAACCTTTTTCAAAGTCCGTGTGGATCTTGCCGGCCGCCTGGGGTGCCGTGGAGCCCTGGACGATGGTCCAGGCCCGGGATTCCATTTCTCCGGCCGTCAGGAAAGTCTGGAGACCCAGCAGCTTGAACCCGGCTTTGATGAGACGGTCCAGGCCGGCTTCCGTCAGTCCTTCCATTTCCAGGTATTCCTTGGCCTCGTCTTCCGGCAGTTCGGCGATTTCTTCTTCCACCTTGGCGGAAATCACGATCACCTGGGCGTTTTCCTGGGCGGCATAGTCTTCCAGGGTCTTTACATAGGCATTGCCGGACCAGTCGGCGGCTTCCTCTTCCGCCACATTGGCCACGTACAGGATGGGTTTGGAGGTCAGCAGGTCCAGTTCCTTCAGGCCGGCTTTTTCATCGTCGGTCATCTCCACCCGGCGCACCGGGATCCCTTCTCCCAGGGCATCGGAGATCCGCTGGAGCAGGGCAGCCCGGGCGGCAGCTTTCTTGTCCCCGGCCTTGATCAGCTTCTGGGCCTTCACCAGCTGCTTTTCCACGCTTTCCAGATCAGCCAGGCACAGTTCCGTATTGATGATTTCCACGTCCCGGACCGGATCGATGGACCCTTCCACATGGGTGATGTTCCCGTCTTCAAAACAGCGGACCACTTCCGCGATGGCATCGGTCTGCCGGATATGGGACAGGAATTTGTTCCCCAGGCCTTCCCCTTTGGAAGCCCCTTTCACCAGGCCGGCGATATCCACGAACTTCATGCCTGCCGGGACGATTTTTTTGGAATGAAACATGTCCGCCAGTCCCTTCAGCCGGGCATCGGGCACATCCACCACGCCCACATTGGGCTCTATGGTACAGAAAGGATAGTTGGCCGCTTCGGCCCCTGCTTTGGTGATGGCATTGAACAGGGTGCTCTTGCCCACGTTGGGCAGGCCCACGATCCCCATTTCCAGATTGGTAGAACTCATATCATATCTCTCCTTCATGCATACTATCGTTTATTATATCATATTCCGGAGCCGCGAGGGTTCATTTCCACCACCCGGAACCGGAACTTCTTCCCGCCTTTCAGGTACCGGAGCAGGAACCGTTCCTCTTCCGGGATCCGGCCCAGCACATCCACCCGCCGGTCCGCCGGAAGTTCCGTTTTGCAGATTTCCAGTTCCCCGGCATAGCGGCCGTAAAGGGGATTGTCCAGCGTCACATCCCCGGCATGGCAGCGGCGGAAAGGATATTCCGGGATCTCCACGCCCTTCCACAGGGCCCGGCTGTTGACGGTGCGGATCACTTCTTCCGCCTCGTCCGGCCGGGTTTCATACACATGGCCGGCCAGGACGCCGTACAGAGGACGGTCTTCCCACACCTGGAGGGTCAGTTCCAGCACCTCCCCGGAAACCCTGGCCAGGGCCTCCAGTTCCTGCCGGTCCGGTCCGTCATCCCCGATATAGATTCCGTCAATCCCCAGGGCCGCCAGCTGCCGGGCAGCCAGGGACACACTCCGGTGCCGGGCTTGTTCCAGGGTGGGAAGTCCTTCCCCAAGCGGGCCCCGTTTCCCGGACTGGCTGGCCGCAAAGGCGCCCACCAGGATACCGTACCGGTGGAACAGCCGGTTCTGCCGGAGCAGATATTCTTCAGAAAGACCGGTATGGGGATGGGGATAGAAATTGTGGAGAGCGGACACCCGGCCCAGGTCCACTCCCTGGCGGTCCAGGGTTTCCAGCTGGTCCTCCGTCAGGGCCGAGGCATTGAGCACCAGGGTCCGGTCCGGATACTTTTTCTGGAGGGCGGCCATGGCTTCCGGGGTATAGCCGTCATCCAGCCGCAGAAAGGTCAGATTCTCCGGCACCGGCCGCCCGGGCACCAGATCCCCCACCGTTTCCAGGCCCAGGGACCGGGCCCGCCGGAGCAAAGGCTCCACTTCCCGGTCAAAGGCGGCCGGATCCGTCTCCGGGATGTGGAAAGACAGGAACAGCCGGGTGATCCCCAGTTCCGCCGCCTCCTCCAGCCGCCGGAGATTCTCCTCCAGCGGCCGCCCCAGGCCAGGATACAGAGATATGCCTTTTGTCAGTTTCGTCACGATTGCATGCCTCCTGCACTCTTTTCCTCAAACCCCAGCACCCAGGTGGCCAGGAATCCCACGCCGTAGGATACCAGGAGCCCCAGCAGGTACATAGGCACGTTGGTGGTGCTGGGCGCCAGGGGCAGGCCGGAAATCCCCAGGGCTCCGGCCCCCACCTGGAAGGCCGCCTGGACCGCGCCCCCGGCAGCACCTCCGATGCAGGCGCCGATAAAGGGCCCTCCCAGGGGCAGGGTCACCCCGTAGATCAGCGGTTCTCCCACCCCCAGCAGTCCCACCGGCAGGGCGGAAGCCACCACTTTCCGGATCCGGGGATCCTTCGTCTTCAGATACACCGCCAGGGCCGCTCCCACCTGGCCGCCGCCGGCCATGGCCAGGATGGGCAGCAGGATGGTATACCCGTACTGGGCGATCAGCTGGGCATGGATGGGAGTGAGCCCCTGATGGACCCCCAGCATCACCAGAGGCAGGAAGAGCCCGCCCAGCACAAAACCGGTAAAGGCTCCGCCCCGGTTCACCGCTTCCGTGGCGGCGTAGCCGATGCCTTCCGCTGCCCAGCCTCCCAGAGGCTGGAAAACGAACAGGGTGGCAAAGGCCATGATGCCCAGCACCAGAAAGGGGGTCAGGAACAGGTCCAGGGCCTCCGGGACCATCCGGCGGATTTTTTTCTCCAGCAGGGCCCCCAAGGCTGCTGCCAGGAGCACCGCCACCACACCGCCCCGGCCCGGAGTCAGGGGCTGTCCGTACAAAGTCAGCCCGACCAGTCCCGGATGGCTGATGAGAGCCCCCAGGGCCCCTCCCAGCACAGGGGAACCGCCGAATTCCCGGGCGGCGTTCCAGCCCACGAACAGATTCATGCCCCAGAACACGGTACTGCCCACCAGACCCAGGATCTGGAAAAAGCCATGGCCCGCCAGCTGGGGATCCAGACGCCGGACAATGTTCAGGATTCCGGTAAGGAGCCCGCAGCCGATGAACCCGGGGATCAGGGGTACAAAGATCCCGGCGATCCGTTTCAGAAACAGTTTTCCCGGGGTGGCATTCCGGGCCCGGATGGCCTCATGGAGCTTTTTTCCGTCCCCCACTTTTCCGGCAAACGCCCGGAGATCCGGTTCCTGTGCGTCCGGCTTTCCCGGTTCCGTCCCGTCCGGAGCTTCCTGGAGCAGGGCCTGGAAGGCCTCGGTCACCTGGGCTGCCTTTCCCGGCCCCAGGATGATCTGGAGCTCCGGTCCGGCCTGGTTGACCCCCATGACCCCGGGCAATTTCTTCAGAGCGTCCCGGTCCACATCCTGGCGGTCCAGCTGGAGCCGGAGCCGGGTCATGCAGTGGCTGGCCTGGCGTACGTTTTCCCCGGGCCCCACGATCCGGAAGATTTCCCGGGCCAGCTCCTTATTTTCCATGGGCCGCCTCCCATTCCTCTACCGCCTTCCGGGCACTGCCCCGGTTCCGGGCCAGGCTCAGCCGGGCTTCTTCCCGGCTGCAGCCGGTAACGGTGCAGACAATGTGGAGGGCCCGTTCCAGCAGCTTTTCATTGGTGGCCCGGACATCGATCATCAGGTTGCCCCGGACTTTTCCCAGTTTCACCATGGCCCCGGTGGTAATCATGTTCAGGACCATTTTGGTGGCCGTGCCGGCCTTCATCCGGGTGGATCCGGTGATCACTTCCGGCCCCGGCAGCACCGTCAGGCACAGATCCGCCAGTTTGGCCATAGCGGACTGCCGGCTGCAGCACAGGCCCAGTACGGCACAGCCCCGTTCCCGGGCTTCCTTCATCCCCCCCAGCACATAGGGCGTCCGGCCGGAAGCACTGATCCCCATCACCACGTCCAGCGGCGTCAGTTCCTTGTTCCAGATATCGTCCCGGCCCTGCTCCTCGCTGTCTTCCGCCCCTTCTTTGGCCCGGAAGATGGCTTCATGGCCGCCGGCGATCAGCCCCTGGATCTGTTCCGGATCCGTGCTGTAGGTGGGCGGACATTCCACCGCATCCAGGATCCCCAGCCGTCCGGAAGTACCGCTGCCCATGTAGAACAGCCGGCCGCCCCGGCTCAGCCGGTCCGCCACCAGGTCCACCGCCAGGGCAATGGCCGGCAGGATCTTTTCCACTGCATCGGCCACCTTGTGGTCTTCCCGGTTGATGATTTCCATCATTTCCTGTGTAGATACTTTATCAATGGCCACGGAAGCGGGATTCCGCTGTTCCGTAGAAAGCCTGTCCAAATCGATCATTGCAAAGAAACCTCCAGCCCTGTGCTATAATAAAAAGGATTCGTCCATGTGCCGTCCCTGATTCCTTTCCCGGGGACGGCCGGAAAAGGAGCATGCCATGAAAGCCATATGCAACGGCAGATTTATTTTACCACAAGAAATCCGGGAGGGACAGGCACTGGTGTTCGATGAACGGATCCGGGGCTTCTGTTCCCCGGACCGGATCCCTCCGGAAGCGGAACGGATCGATGTCCAGGGTGCCTATGTGTCACCGGGATTCCTCAACCTTCACATCCACGGCTGCGGAGGCCGGGATGCCATGGACGGCAGCCGGGAAGCCCTGGAAACCATGAGCCGGCTGCTGCCCGCCACCGGGGTCACCGGCTGGCTCCCCACCACCATGACCTCCAGTGAAACCGCTATTTCCCAGGCTCTTTCCGCCATCCGGGAGGCCCGGGGCCGGGTTCCCGGGGCAGAGATCCTGGGGGCCAACCTGGAAGGACCCTTCATCAGCGAAAAATACAAGGGCGCCCAGAAAGCCTGCCACATCCGGAAGGCCTGCTGGGAGCTGGTGGAACCCTTTGCCGGCCTGATCCGGATCCTGACCCTGGCCCCGGAGACCCTGGAGGACATGGATTTCATTTCCCGCTGCCGCCGGGCCGGGATCATCGTTTCCCTGGGGCACAGCGACGCCACCTGGGAAGAGGCTGCCCGTGCCGTGACCGCCGGTGCCAGCCACATCACCCACCTGTACAACGCCATGAGCCCCCTCCATCACCGGAAGCCGGGGCTGGTGGGGGCGGCCCTGACCCTGCCGGTGACCTGTGAACTGATCGCCGACGGGATCCACATCCATCCGGCGGCCCTGGCCCTGGCCCTCCAGGCCAAAGGCCTGGACCGGGTGGAACTGATCACCGATTCCATGCGGGCCTGCCTCCTGGGAGAAGGAAAAAGCGAGCTGGGAGGCCAGACCGTATACGTAAAAGACGGCCGGGCCACCCTGGAAGACGGCACCCTGGCCGGCAGCATCCTGACCATGGACCGGGCGGTCCGGAACATCCGCAGCTGGGCCCATCTGACCCTGCCCCAGGCCGTCCAGCTGGCCACCGTCAACCCGGCCAGGGAGCTGGGCCTCACCGACCGGGGCACCCTGGAACCGGGCAAACGGGCGGATATCACCGTGTTCGATGAAGATTTCCGGATTTTGGGGACATACGTAAAGGGGTCTGCGGTATATACCACAGACCAGTGACGGCCAATAAAAAAGGTGCCTTCCGGCACCTTTTTTATTGGCTCTCTTTACACCGCCACACTCATGGCATCCAGTCCCAGTTCCTCCCGGACTTCTTCCCAGATCACCGTCCGGGCTTTTTTGAAGCCGTTGAAGGTGGTGGCGGAAGCCGATGTATAAGCCCCGCACACCGGCACCAGCAGCAGGTCCCCCACTTCCAGGGGTTCCGTCATCTTGCCCCGGAACATGATGTCCAGGGAATCGCAGCTGGGTCCTGCAAACGTGGCAGGAATCTTTTTTCCGTCCTTGAAGCTGATCAGTTTGAAATCCCACTGGTCGAAGATCACTCCGGAAAAGGTCCCGTAAATCCCGTCATCCAGGAAATACCAGTTCTGCCCGTTCCGTTCGTTCTCCCCGATCACCCGGGTGATCAGGTTCACCGCCGTGCCGCACATGTACCGGCCCGGTTCCGCCCAGATCTCCAGATCAGAGAAATCTTCCCGCAGCCGGGCAGCCACCTGATCCAGCAGGGCTGTCAGATTGTAATGGACCCCGGTTTCCGGAATGGGGAAACCGCCGCCGATGTCCAGCACCCGCATGGAAAGGCCCCTGGCCCGGGCTTCCGCCATCAGTTCCCGGGTAATGTCCATGGCGTGGAAATAGGGATCCGCCGAAACAGTCTGGCTGCCTACATGGAAGGCGATGCCGGCCACATCCAGTCCGGCTTCTTTGGCCTTCAGCATCAGATCCAGGGCTTTTTCCCGGGGGCAGCCGAATTTCTTGTTCAGGTCCACATGGGCCTTGGCATTGTCGATCCGCAGCCGCAGCAGCACCGTGGCTCCCGGACAGTGTTCCGCAATCTTTCTGATTTCACTTTCGCTGTCGTAGGTCATCCGGTACACCCCGGCATCGTTGCAGGCCCGGAACCCGGCATCCAGTTTGATGGGGTTGGCATAGATCATCCGGTCTCCGGAAACCCCCAGCTGGCTCAGGGTCCGGATCTCTCCGTCACTGGCCACATCGAAGCAGGCTCCCTTGTTGATCAGCAGATCCAGGATATGGAGATCCGGATTGGCTTTCATGGCATAATGTATTTTCAATTGCGGGATATGTTCCCGCAGGATATCATAGTTTTTCTCAACCTGCTCCAGCGACAGTACCAGAAGAGGAGTTCCATACCTTTCCGCCAGGCTGGTGACAGCATCTTGAGTCAATTGGAAAAAACTTTGTTCGTTCATTATCCATCCCCCTTTGGGCCTGCAGCTGCGGTCCGGACCTGCCGGCACAGACACGGCCATCGTAAATTCGTAGTTCATTATACTACGATGAGAAGAAAGTGCAAGAGGAAAATCAAGGAAAATCGAGGAGAACAAAGGAGTTTTGAGGAGTTCAAAGAAAAATATTCACCACCAGGTTTTACTCACAATAACGCTTTATTTTTCACTTTTGCCAGAAATAAGACGATTCAGGGCGTATGAGCCCGAATGAGCCCGTGCGGGTATTTCCCCGGGAAAGAAAATACCCGCCAGGAACGGCGGGTATTGAATAAATATTCAATTGTAGCGAATATCAAAACTTTATCAGGAGTTGGCGCCTGTGATCACGTCACAGCCCATGTAGGGACGGAGCACTTCCGGCACCACCACGGATCCGTCAGCCTGCTGATAGTTTTCCAGGATGGCGGCTACCGTACGGCCTACTGCCAGACCGGAGCCGTTGAGGGTATGGACGTATTCCGGTTTGGATTTGGCATCCCGGCGGAACCGGATGTTGGCCCGGCGGGCCTGGAAATCTTCCGTATTGGAGCAGGAAGAGATTTCCCGGTATTTGTTCTGTTCCGGGAACCAGACTTCCACATCGTAGCATTTGGCGGCAGAAAAGCCCAGATCCCCGGTGCACAGGCAGACCACATGGTAGGGCAGTTTCAGGGCTTTCAGGATGTCTTCCGCATTGCCCACCAGTTTTTCCAGTTCATCATAGCTGGTCTCCGGTTTGCAGAACTTCACCATTTCCACTTTGTGGAACTGGTGCTGCCGGATCAGGCCCCGGGTATCCCGGCCTGCGCTGCCGGCTTCGGCCCGGAAGCAGGGGGTCATGGCAGTCAGGTAGATGGGCAGGTCATCCCCGTTCAGGATCTCTCCCCGGTAATAGTTGGTCAGAGGCACTTCCGCAGTGGGAATCAGGTACATATCCTGGCCTTCCACCTTGTACATGTCTTCGTGGAATTTGGGCAGTTGCCCGGTACCGGTCATGGAAGCGGTGTTCACGATGTAGGGCGGGATCACTTCCATATAGCCGTCTTTCCGGGTGTGCTGGTCCAGCATGAAGTTGTACACCGCACGTTCCAGACGGGCGCCGGCCCCTTTGTAATAGTAGAACCGGGCACCGGAAACCTTGGCTGCCCGTTCCGCATCCAGGATCCCCAGTTTTTCCCCGATTTCCCAATGGGCTTTCGGTTCGAAATCAAAGTGGGTGGGTTCGCCCCATTTCCGCACTTCCGGATTTTCCGTATCGTCCTTGCCCACCGGCACATCCGCTGCAGGCATATTGGGGATGGTCAGCATCACAGCCTGGAGCCGGGCTTCCACATCCTTCACTTTTTTATCCGCTTCTGCGATCTTGTCACCCAGGGCCCGCATGGCGGTGATTTTTTCCGTTGCGTCTTCCCCATTGCGCTTCATCTGGCTGATTTCAGCGCTCACCGTATTCCGCTGGCTCTTGTCCGCTTCCACTTCCTGGAGCAGGGAACGCCGTTCCTGGTCCAGCTTCTTGAATTCTTCCAGATCCACTTTGGCATGACGGTTTTTCAGAGCCTGGGCAACCTTTTCCGTGTTGTCCCGGACAAATTTCAGATCCAACATGATTATAACCCCCAAAAATTCAATGCAATACTCTTGTCATTATAGCACAAAAGACCGGCAAAAAGCATCCTTTCCTGCCTTACAGGGCAATTCCCTCTTTTTCCGCCAGGGCTTTGAACACCTTGTCCATGTTTTCCGTGATCACCAGGATTTCCGCCTTCATGTGGACGGACAAAGGATCCCGGTTCAGGATCACCAGCCGTTTCCCGTGGAAATAGTTGATGAAGGAAGCCGCCGGATACACCGTCAGGGACGTGCCGGCAATGATCATCAGGTCCGCCCGGGAAATGGCCCGGACCGCGTTTTCCACCGCCTCATCCGGCAGCATCTCTTCATAAAGGGTGATGTCCGGCCGGATCACGCCTCCGCAGGTGCAGTGGGGGATGGGCTCTTTGGATTCGAAAATGTAATCTGATGGATACCGTTTCCCGCAGCTCATGCAGTAGTTCCGCAGGGCGCTGCCGTGGATCTCATAGACCTTCCGGCTGCCGGCTTTCTGGTGCAGCCCGTCGATGTTCTGGGTCACGATGCCCTCCAGTTTCCCGGTCTTTTCCAGGGCTGCCAGGTATTTGTGGGCATTGTTGGGCTGGATCTTCCGGGTATCCATTTTCTGCCGGTGGAACTCGAAATAGACCTTGGGTTCGTTCACCAGGCAGCTGTGGCTGAGGAGATATTCCGGCCGGTACTGGTCGAACCGCACATCATGCTGGTTGTACAGCCCGTCCTTGCTGCGGAAATCCGGGATCCCGCTGGCCGTGGAAACCCCGGCCCCCCCAAAGAATACAATGTGGTCCGCCTCCCTGATCCAGGCGTCCAGGGTATCCACATCCTGTGCAAATTCTTTCTGTTCCATGGATAATCAGCTCCTTTGTCAGTCCGTTCATTCTCCCCCGTATTTGGGTTTCAGTGGTTTTTCCGGACCTTTTTTCCCGGCCCGGACCACCGTATCCGTATCTTTCCACTGGAGGCTGTTTATGGAATAGTCGATGATTTTCTGCTGATCCCGGGCTCCCAGCTGGAAATAATCCAGGGAGAGGAGGGTTCCCTTCCGCAGGAACACATAGCCCAGGCTTTTGCCTCCCGGCAGGACCATGTCCTCCACAATGCAGGGCCGTCCCGCCGCCTGGGAAAAATACGTGCGGTTTTCTTTCAGGATCTGGCCGGGATGGCTCCGTTCCCACCGGGCCCGCCGGTTCTCCGTCATCAGACGGCACAGGTTCTCCTGATCCTGGGGACACAGGCCTTCCAGACTGTCCGGCAGGAAGGCATAGTCCTGGTTTTCCTGGAGGGGCTGGAAGATCACCCCGGTGATCAGCTGGCTGTCCAGATGGAGCCGGGTCAGACGATGGGGATCATCAGGATCCGCCGCTTTCTGGATGTCCACGCTCCCAAAGGGGATCTCGTAAGATACGCCGCTGTGAGGCAGCCGGACCCGTTCATAGGCCGTGCCGATTTCCAGGGAATCCAGCACCTGGCGCACGGCCGGATCCAGGGTCCCTGCCTCTTTTTCCGGGCTCAGGAAGCTGAGGCTGTACAGTTTTTTCCGGTCCCCGAAGAAATACCGGTCCGATACCTTCCCTTCTTCCATCTGCCGGATATGGAGCCCGTCCCGGCCGGCAAAGGTGCCCATTTCTGAAACCTGGACCGGGACTCCCCGGTTCCTGGCTTCTTCCTCATAGGTCCGGGCCGTAAGTTCCAGCATGACTTTTTCCGACTGGAAGGGCTTGGCCTCCTTCTGGCCCTCAGTTTTCATCATGGCCCCGTTGGCCATGTAGACCAGGAGGGTATCGCCCCGGGACGCCCGCATCAGGATGTCTTCCTGATTCTTCCCCCGGCCATAGACCCCCTGGAGAGAAAATCCGTCCGGCAGGGCAAAATGCACATCGTTTTTGGGATCCCGGAAGACCACCGGCTGCCGTTTTTTCCGTTCCCCGTACCGGGCCAGCAGTTCCGCTTTCAGGTCTTTTTGCCGGAGAGCCCCGGTTTCCCCCAGCGGCTGGCTGACGGCAAGCTTGCCTGACGGAGCCGGTCCGGCCGCTGCCAGGGATTCCGCCCCCATTCCGTATTCAGTTGTTCCTGTTCCGGCGGCCCAGGCCGCCGGCAGCAGGCTTCCCCACAGCACCAGTGCCAGGAGCAGCCCCTTTCCCTTGCTTGCTTTCATGGGAACTCCCTCTGGGCCCGGAGGCCCTTTCTGTTGGATGATTCGATACAGTTCCTATTATAATCCATACGGGAAAAGGAAAAAAGGGGGCTGTTGCTTGCGCAACAGCCCTTCTTTTTACGCCACAAAATCTCCGTTCACATCCACCAGTTTCCCGGGATTCATGATGTTGTTGGGATCCAGGGCCTGTTTGATGGCTTTGATCAGTTTCACTTCCCCTTCGGGAGTGCAGCGGGCGAATTCTTCCAGCTTCTTGTAGCCAATGCCGTGTTCGCCGCTCATTTTGCCGCCCAGGGCATATACCCGGGGGAACAGGTCTGCATGGAAAGCCTTGATGGTCTTGAACCATTCTTCCGGAGACAGGCCATATTTGTTCAGAGGCAGTACATGGATGTTCCCGTCCCCGATATGGGCCACGGTCACCGTGTACAGGTTGTATTTCTTTTCCAGTTCGGGGATCTGGGCGGTCATTTCCGCGATTTTGTCCAGAGGCACCACGAAGTCTTCGGTCTGGAACATCCGGTCGATATCCCGGGCCGCTTCCGCAAACTGTTTCCGCAGGGTCCAGATCCGCTGATCCGCTTCGAATTCGTCGATGGAACCGTTGGCTTCCGCCAGGTCGCAGAGTTTTTCCATCTTCCGGTCGGATTCATCCTGATCGAAGCTTTCCACCGTTACGATTACGTAGCAGCACCCTTCCTTTACATGGGGCATGTCCATGTTGTCCAGGTATTTGCAGGTCATGTCGATGGCGGAATTGCCCATGTATTCGATGGAGGTGGGATCGATCCCCGCTTTCAGGATCTTGTTGGGCAGGGCAAAGGCTTCCTTGTCGGTGTTGAACACACAGACCATGTTGAAGGAATAGGGAGGCAGGGGACGGAGCTTCACAGTGACTTCCGTGATGATTCCCAGGGTTCCTTCACTGCCGGCAAAGAGCTGTTCCAGGCACAGGCCGGTGGAGCATTTCTTCAGCCGGGCGCCCACATCCACAATGTCCCCGGTGGGGGTGACCACCTTCAGGGCATAGATCTGATCCCGGGTGGTACCGTACCGTACAGCCCGGTTGCCCCCGGCGTTGTTGGCCACGTTGCCGCCGATCTGGCAGGATTCCGCACTGGAAGGATCCCCGGCGTACATGACACCGGCCTTTCTGGCTTCTGCCTGGAGCTGGCCGGTGAACACCCCGGTCTGGCAGACTGCATAGAAGTTATCCGCATCCAGTTTCAGGATCTTGTTCATCCGCTGGAGTTCCACCACCATCCCATGGTAGATGGGGATGGCGCCGCAGGCCACGCCGGTGCCGGCGGACCGGGGAGTGATGGGAACCAGGAATTTGTTGGCCAGTTTCACCACTTCCGCCACTTCTTCCGTGGTGCCGGGGAACACCACCACTTCCGGTTTCTTGAAGAAATGGGGGTTCCCTTCTTCGTCCGTCTGGTACTGTTCCAGATATTCCTCATCGGTCTTTACATAGCGGTCGCCCACCACTTTTTTCAGTTCTTCCACCAGTTCCGGTGTAACAGGATTATACTTATGTTCCATTCCAAGGCCTTCTTTCCGTTATTCTGTAAGCTGTTTCTTTTTCCGTCTTTCGCTCGTTGACGATGATGTTCCCTAGTATACCACATTCTGTATACAAGTAAAGGGCTTTTTTCTCCCCTCTCCGTCACATCTACATACTATTCATCATTTTTATGGGATTTTTTCATGTTTTTTGTAATGTTTTTTATAAAAAGACGGAGAATTTTCGTTTTACGCGCATATGAATTATTTTTTATTACATTTCATTTTTCTTTTCCATTGATACAACAGCCTTGTTGTAACGGACAGCTCCCGGATATAAAAAAATTCCCGGGAGACAAGCTCCCGGGAATTTTTGAAGGGATAAGATTCGTTTTACAAGGAATCAGCCTTGGACAGGTTTGTCGGCAATATCCAGTTCGCCCCGGTCCACTTTCTTGGCCCGTTTCCAGAACAGGCAGAAAGCAACGATGGCGAAAGCAACACCCACAGGATAAGCCACGGAAGTGCTCAGCTGCAGCCCTTCCTTGGCAACCAGGATGTAGGTACAGGATACAGCACTCATGAAGGTTGCAGGGATGATGGCGATCCAGGCATTGCCCTTGTTGGCATACAGGTACATGGCACCGGACCACAGCACCAGCATGGCCAGGGTCTGGTTGGTCCAGGAGAAGTATCTCCACAGGATGGTTACGTCAACCTGGGTCAGGATGCCGCCCACAGCAATGATGGGCACAGCCAGTCTCAGACGGGAAGCCAGGGTGTGCTGGTCGATCTTGAACCAGTCAACCAGGGTGTACCGGGCGGACCGGAATGCGGTATCAGCAGAGGATACAGGGCAGGCGATAACACCGATCATGGCGATAACGGTGCCCAGGTAGCCCATCAGGCCGGAGCAGATGTCATACACAACGCCGCCGGCGCCATGGTATTTCACGAAAGCTTCGCCCAGGCCGGCAGTGTTGCCATAGAAGGAAACACCGGCAGCCGCCCAGATCAGAGCAATAATCCCTTCGCAGACCATGGCTCCGTAGAAGATCTTGTGGCAGTCCCGTTCACTCTTGATGCAGCGGGCCATAATCGGGGACTGGGTGGAATGGAAACCGGAAATGGCACCGCAGGCTACGGTGATGAACATGATCGGCCAGATCGGAGTTCCTTTCGGATGCATATTGGTCAGAGCGATTTCAGGTACATGGTACCCTTCGGCAAAGAGCATGGTCCCAACGCCCACAGCCATGAAGATCAGGCAGAATCCGAAGAACGGATACAGTTTCCCGATCAGTTTATCCACCGGCAGGAAGGTAGCACAGAAATAATAGATCAGTAAGACAACCAGCCAGAAGTTATAGCTCATGGGAGTGATCTTGGTCAGCAGGCCGGCAGGGCCAGTGGTGAAGGCAACGCCTACCAGGATCAGCAGGACAACGGAGAACCCACGCATGATATGTCTCATGGTCGGCCCAAGGTATTTGCCGCACAGTTCGGAAATGGAAGCCCCATCGTTCCGTTCGGACAGCACGCCGGAGATGAAGTCATGGACACCGCCGGCAAAGACGGTACCAAAAGTGATCCACAGGAACACGGCAGGACCCCACATAGCACCAGCCAGGGCACCGAAAATAGGACCCAGACCTGCGATGTTCAGCAGCTGAATCAGGAAAACACGCCAGTTTTCCATGGGTACGTAGTCAACCCCATCTTCCAGACGATAGGCAGGAGTCTTTCTGTCATCGATAGGAGGACGGAAGCAGCTTTCCACGTATCCGCCATAAATGAAATAACCACCAATTAAAATAGCAAGACACACAAAGAAGCTAATCATTGAATAAAACCCCCTTCTGCGAACCCCTTCAATTCGCAAATTTTACTGTCGGGTTCATTATAATCCTTCTTTCACAAAAAATCCATAAGAATTGCGGTAATTATGTGTATATTTACTATATTTTGTTAAATGAAATGGGAAGGTGTATCACCTTCCCATTTTCTTGTAAACATGTGTAATTTGGGGTGTAGACATTTCCCCGTTTTTACTTCTTTTTCAGTCCCCATTGACTGTAGATATGGAGACCGTCCGCTTCCGGCACCAGTCCGGTAAGCCGCACCAGGTCAAACAGATTGAACCCTTTGATGGTCATCTGGGCCAGTTTGCTCTTCTTGATCACGTCGGTGAAGTCCACCGTCAGGCTCTTGTCGCTGAAGGTGCAGATCAGGTCGTCCCGGTTCACCACCGTCATGTTGAAGATGGCGTTCACCAGGCTCATGATGATCCGGGTCCCCAGGAGCCGCACCAGCAGTTCGCCCAGTTTGTTGTCGGCAATGGCAAAGTCATGGATCCGGAACCGGGCATAGGAAGCCGTGTTGTTCAGGGCCAGGGCTTCGATCTCCACATCGGCGGTCAGGGTCCCGTACTTTTCATGTTCCACGGTGATTTCCAGCTGATGGTCCCCTTTGTACCGGCATTCCCGGAACTGGAATTCGCTGTCCTTCATGGCTTCTCCCAGCCCCTTGGCCAGATCCGTATAGGGCACGGCCAGTTCGCCCCGGCGCAGCTGTTCCCAGGTCTGGGCATTCACCCAGCGGCTCACGGCATCCTTGAAAGGTGCCACCAGCACATTGAAGTCCTCCACATAGGTGCCCATGTTTTCCGCTACTTCACCCAGCCGGTCGGCGGCTTCGTCCGCCCTGGTCTTCAGCTTGTCAAAAAGGGGTTTGGCCTTTTCCGCCACTTTCCGCCGTTCATCCCCCAGGGGGATGTTCCGGTTCTTGTCCCTGGTGAATTCCCGGAATTTTTCCATGCCTTCCTTCCTGGCCTGTTCATAGAGATCCTTGAACTGGCTCAGGTCATCGGGCCGGCCCGCATCCAGCCAGGCATTGGCGGCTTTCCCCACCGCATAGGTGATGCCCACGGCCATGGGAACCTGGAGCGGCGGGAAGGGGATCACCGTAAACACGGTCTGCCCCACGAAGGAAGCTCCCAGGGAGCCTACCAAACCGGCAATGGCGCCGATTTCCAGTTCCACACCCCGGAGATCGCAGAGCCGGGTGATCATGTACACTTCGTTGGCCATGAGAGCCAGACTTCCCAGGAAAGGCGTCATGACAATGACACTGGCCCGGGCGGCCCCCCAGCGGATGATCCGTTCGGATTCCCGGGCAATGTCTTCCGGCCCCAGGGTGTCTTCTTCCTCTACTTCTTCATCCATGGGGCGGGTTTCCGCCTCTACGGCATCTTCTTCCTGATCCATGGCATCCCGTTTATCCATTTCTTCTGTCATAAGAATCCCTCCTGTCAGTGTCTTCACAACAAACCTGTATTCTGCCTTAAGTATAGCATATTTCCCCAGCCCCGTCAGGAGCTGGGGAAGGGTATCCAAAAAGTGTCACAAATACCCGTTCAGTCGGGGATCACCGCCACTTTGCCGTCCGGAAAAACGCCCCGGCAGCAGTCCGTATAGACCTCCACAAAAGCATAGCCTCCGTACAGGGCCAGGCTCCGGGTCAGGTCATGGTCCGGATCCGCCACCTTCCGGTAGGCCAGTTCCCGGACGGCGGATTCCAGATCCGCTCCGGTGAACCCTTCCGTCAGTTCCACCAGCTGCCGGGCAAAGGTTTCATTGGTATGGATGTCCACCTGGAGATACCGCTGGAAGTACAGCCCCAGGATGTCTTCCCTTTCCTCCTCCGTGGGCAGATCCACGAAGAACAGTTCATCGAACCGGCCCCGGCGGAGCAGTTCTGAAGGCAGCTGGGACACATCGTTAGCGGTGGCCACCACAAACACCGCTTTCCGGCATTCCTGGAGCCAGAACAGGAACTGGCCCACCATCCGGGTGGAGACCCCGCCATCGTTGGACGAACCGGCCCCTGCCAGTCCCTTTTCAATCTCATCGATCCACAGGATGCAGGGAGACACCCGTTCCGCCGTGGTCAGGGCGTCCCGGAGCTGCCGTTCCGACTGGCCCACATAGCTGCCCTGGACTGTGGCGAAATCCAGCCGGTACAGGGGCAGTTCCCAATTGGCAGCGATGGCCTTGGCGGACAGGGATTTCCGTCAGGATCAGGGTCTGGTATTCCCGCTGTTCCTGGCGCATCCGGCCAATGAAGAAATCTCCGGCCCCCAGGACGGATTTGGCATTTTCCTCCACGCTCCGGTTGGTGCACAGTTCATAGACCCCCTTGCTCAGGGTGTGGGCAAAGAAGCTCTGCTGGTCCAGCCAGTGTTCCCGGGACAGTTCCAGGGCCACTTCCCGGAGCAGTTCCAAAGCCCGGGGCACCTCGATGGTCTGGAGCACAATGAAGGGGATCCGGGCGATGAGATACTGGCGCAGCAGCTGTTTGGCCTCATTTCGGTTGCTCATGATTCTGGTTTTCCTCCCATCGGTTTACAGGATACAGCTGCAGGAGATGCTGCAGCTGTCCGCTGCGGTCTTGGGCAGCCGAGGCTTCCAGGCTGAACTGGATCCGGTCCGCCCCTTTCTGGATTTCCGCCGGAAACTGCTTCCGCAGGGATTCCGGCAGACAGGGCAGGGTCACCGCTTCCTTCAGCCGGGATCAGTCCCTGTTCCAGGTTCCCCAATACTCCGATGAAATAGTTGGCGGTTTTTTCCCCCCGGCAGACCCGGAGGGTCCCCGGTGCTTTCCCCTCGTCCATTGTCCTTTCTCCCCAGTCAATATGGTTCCATTGTACAACAAAAAAGGGAGTGTTGCACGTGTGAAAACACATGTGCAGCACCCCCGGCCAGCGGCCATGAAAACCATCAGCTGCGGCTGGCCATCATCTTTTCTGTTTTTTCCTGTTTTCCCTGTTTCACCGGCACCGTCAGCTTCTGGCCCGGCTGGATGGCCTGGCGCAGGTCCAGATGGTTGGCCTTGGCGATCCGGTCGATCACTTCCCGCACATCTTCTTCCGGCCGGGTATACCGCCGGGCAATCCCCCACAGACTGTCCCCCCGGAACACCACCACCTGCTGATTCCGGTACCGGGTGGGAGCCGCTTCCATCTGCAGAACCCCATACGAAGAAACACCCAGCAGAACCAGTACCAGTCCCAATAAAAGTTTCTTCATTTTTCTCCCCTCCACGCGAACTTTTGTTTGTTATATGTATGTTATCACGGTTTGTTCGTTAAATCAAGTATTTTATGAAACTTTGTTCGTTTTTTATTTTTTTGGAGATGGGTCATGCTTCCTGGCTATAACTCTTCCCCCTCTGTTGGAATCCGGGGAAGTGGGCTATAATGGAAAGAAAACCCTGTAAAGGAAGGTGCAGTGGATGGCGCTGATATACTGTGTGGAAGACGATGAGAACATCCGGGAGCTGGTCCGTTATGCCCTTTGCAGCCAGAAATTCCAGGCGGAAGCCTTTCCTGACGGGCCCTCTTTCTGGAAGGCCCTGGAAGCCAAACAGCCGGACCTGGTGCTCCTGGACATTATGCTGCCGGGAGAAAGCGGCCTGGATATCCTGAAGAAGCTCCGGGACAGCCAGGCCAACAGCGGTCTGCCCGTAATCATGCTCACCGCCCGGACCAGTGAATACGACGTAGTCACCGGACTGGATGCCGGGGCGGACGATTATATCTCCAAACCCTTCGGCATCATGGAACTGCTGAGCCGGGTCAAGGCCGTCCTCCGCCGGGGCGGCCGGCAGAAGCCCCAGGACCGGAACCTGCTGGTCTGCGGAGACATTACCCTGGACCTGAAGAAACACCGGGTGACCACTCAGGGCCAGCCCTGTGAACTCACCGTCAAGGAATTCGATCTCCTCCACTATCTCATGGCCAATGCAGGTATCGTCCTGAGCCGGGACCAGATCATGGAAGCCGTATGGTCCTTTTCCTATGCAGGAGAAAGCCGCACCATCGACATGCACATCCGGAGCCTGCGCCAGAAGCTGGGAGAAGCCGGACGGATCATCCAGACCGTCCGGGGCGTGGGCTACCGGATCCAGTGACCGGGAGCACAGCGTATGAAAAAGCAGATTTATCTCCATCTGTTCCTGGTGGGCCTGGCCTGCATCCTGGTCACCGCCCTAGTCTGCGCCTTTGCCTCCTGGCAGACGGCCAAGCAGCAGACCCTGGCCGATCTCCAGCAGATGGCCCAGGTCATGGGGACGGAGCTGGAACATCACAGCGATCCCTATGTGTTCCTGAAGCGGTCCGGCCAGGCGTCCTCCGATCTGCGGATCACCTGGGTGGACGTACACGGCACCGTCCTCTATGATTCCTATGAGGATGCGGCAGCCATGCCCAACCACCGGGACCGGCCGGAAATCGCCCAGGCCCTGGGTGAAGGCCAGGGCAGTGATGCCCGCCATTCCGCCACCCTCCAGGAAGTGACCTTGTATGCGGCCCAGCGGCTTTCTGACGGCAGTGTGCTCCGGCTGGCCCGGACCCAGACGGATCTGCTCCGGCCCCTGGGATCCCTGCTGCCCTGGTGGCTCTTTTCCCTGTTCCTGCTGATCCTGATCTGCCAGTTTACCGTGCGCCGGCTCACCCAGGGTCTGCTGGATCCCCTGGAACAGGCCACCCGGTACCTGTCCCAGATCGGCCAGGGAGACACTTCGGAAGAAGAGAAACAGCTGTTCCACACCTCCTATCCGGAACTGCTGCCCTTCCTGGCCACCATCGACCGGCAGGGGAAACAGTTGGACCAGAGCCTGCGGAAACTGGAACAGGAACGGAACACCATGAAACGGATCACCGACAGCCTGAAGGAAGGGGTGATCCTGCTGGATGACCAGATGCGGATCCAGTGGATCAACGCCTGGGGCTTCCAGCTGCTCCAGCAGGAAGAACGGCCCACCGCCGGCCGCCCCCGGATCCTGGGAAAATTCCTCATGCCCTTCCTGCCCCCGGAGGCCCGGACTTCCCTGGATCAGCTCCGGAACAGCCGGGCCTGGAACCGGACCGTCAAATACCGGAGCCGCCAGTACCAGTTGGACCTCCAGCCTCTGGAACCGCCCCAGGGCCGGGCCAGCCGGATGCTGATCATCCAGGACATTACTGAAGCCCGGGAACGGGAGCAGCTGCGGCGGGATTTTACCGCCAACGTGACCCATGAACTGAAGACGCCCCTGACTTCCATCAGCGGATTCGCCGAACTGATGGCCGCCGGGATGTACCAGAAGAAAGAAGATATCACCCATTTCGGACAGCTGATCCGGAAAGAGGCGGCCCGGCTGTTGGAAATGATCAACAGCATCATCTTCCTGTCCCGGATCGAAGAAGTGCCGGCGGAGGCCCTCCAGGAAGAAGTTCCCCTGGGCGGCCTGATCCAGTCCGTGGTGGAATTCATGGACCCCTTCTGCAAAGACAGGCAGGTGACCATCCACTGCCATCTGACGGAAGACAAAGTCCGGGGCAGCAGCAGCATGCTCCGGGAAATGGCCATGAATCTCATCGACAACGGAGTCAAGTACAACCGGCCCGGAGGCCATGTGTACGTGACCATGGGACGGGACGGAGACCAGGTGGTGCTCACGGTAAAAGACACCGGCATCGGCATCCCGGAAGATGTCCAGGAGCGGGTTTTCGAACGGTTCTACCGGGTGGAAGGGAGCCGGAGCAAGCAAAGCGGCGGCAGCGGTCTGGGCCTGTCCATCGTGAAGCACATCGTAGAACAGCACCGGGGCAAGATCAGACTCACCAGCCGGGTGAATGAAGGGACCTCCATAGAAGTCCAACTGCCGAGAGCGTGAAAATGGGGGTGTGAAAAAATTCACACCCCCATTCGGTGCGTCTCTGACGCACCTTACACAATCTTCCTCTCATAGGGATCACTGCTGATTCCTTTGGCCAGGATCTCCTTGGCCCATTCCTGGGCACAGAACAGGGAATGGTCTTTGTAATTCCCGCATTCCTTTTCCTTTGTCCCGGGTACCTGGTCCCAGGTGGTCTTCACCACCAGTTCCAGAGCTTCCTTCAGGGCTTTGGCCACGTCCTTGGGATCATGGACCCCCCAGCACAGGAGATGGAACCCGGTGCGGCAGCCGAAAGGAGAGCAGTCCAGATACCCTTTGATCCGGGGCCGCAGATACAGGGCCAGCAGATGTTCCAGGGTATGCATCCCTCCGGTGGGGATTTCCTGCTGGTTGGGCTGGCACAGCCGGATGTCAAAGTTGGAAACGATGTCCCCGTGTTCCCCGGTTTCCTGCCCGATCAGCCGCACATAAGGGGCCTTCACTTTCGTATGATCCAGGGTGAAGCTTTCGATGATGACTTTTTCCATATTCATTCCTCCAATGAAAGAAGTGTTGCACGATTCGTGCAACACTTTCCTGTCAGCTGACAGCTGACGGGGGTGCTGCCCATCCGCAGCCCCCCCTTTCATTTTTGCATCTCCGGATTGTCCCGGTTCTCGATCTTTTTCCGGTATTCTTCCTTCACGTAATTGGTGGCCAGCATGTCGATTTCTTCCACTGTAGCCACCCCGTGGCGCAGGTTCTCCTCCAGGAACGGATACATCAGTTCGATCTGTTCCTTTGTATCGATCATGGTGATGATCACCGGCAGGTTGATGGCTTCGGAAACACTGATGAACAGTCTCCGTTCCTTCCCCCGCACCCGGCTCCCATAGCCCTGGGTCCCCCGGAGCACTGTACAGCCGGCGATTTTGTATTTCCCGGCAATGTCAAAGATTGCCTTGTAAAAAGGTTTGTCCTTGTAAAAGAAATCTTCGCCTACATAGATGGTCAGTTTGGTCAGGTGCAGAAAATCAGCCATATGCTTTCCCTCCATTTCGGATGAATCTCACTTTTCTTATGTTTATTGTAACATAAATTGATTTTTTTCGTAATAGGATGGACCGTAGGGGATGCACCCCGGTTGCTCCGCAGGATGTACGGACAATCGGCAATTTGGCGGGCTGCCCGGCGTGCAGCCCCTACGGTTCCGATTTGCACATCCATAAAATTTGCCTGCAAATTTTATCATCCGGCCATTAACCATTGACTGCAGACAAGCTGGGGCTCACGCCCCAGCTTTTTCCATCCTCTTCCGCTTCCGGTAATAGGCGTTCCCCACGCCCCCCACTACCAGCAGCACCATGAGCCAGCCGGCGGCTTTCACCGGGTTCAGGTAGGTGACGGTGGCCTCCATGGGCGTTTCTTCTCCCAGGGGCAGCTTCCAGGTAAGGATCCGTTTGTCGTCGCTGACCTGGGTGGCGTTGGTGGCATCCACCCCGGTGGGCAGCACCAGGGTGAACCGCAGATCGAACTGTTTCAGCACGTTCTGGAGCACGGCCTGGGCATCCCTGTTCTTCAGTTCTTCTTTGGGGGCCATGTTGATCCCGGTATGGACACTGATGGTATCGAACAGCAGGCCTCCCTGGAGACGGACAATGGGATCTTTCTTTTCTTTGGTAACGGAGGCCGTTTTGGCTTTGTCCCCGTTCTGGGATCCGGCGGCATCCTGGGCCGCTTTTTCCCAGGTGCCGATGTCAAAGGTCTTCAGCACTTTGGAGTCTTTGATGTCCTTCACCTGATTGTAATGCTTGGTGGCCACAAACCCTTCATACTGCCCTTCTTTGGCAGGCCGGACTCCATAGCCGTCCTTCCGGAAATCTTCCTGGAAGGCGTCCACCGTAGGTTTCAGCACCGGTGCCGCCACCAGTCTGCAGGTAAGGTCCGCCGCTCCCAGACGGGTGATTTCCATGGTAATGTGGCCTTTGGCGCAGCCGCTGAGAAGAAGGCTCAGCAGCAGGCACCCAAGGAGAATGATCTTTTTCATAAAGCCCTCCCGGCTGTCTTGTTTTCTTCGCCCTTGTCCCGGCCGGCACCTGGAGGATTCCAGACTGCCGCCTTGCCTTTCCGGGAAAAAACGAGTAAGATGGAATTGTCAAAAATCTAAAAGAGAGAAGTGGATATCATGAAAGAATTCCGTATCGGCGCCGTGGGTGAAGCCACGGATACCGTGCTCCACACCAACACTGCCGCCGCCATGGGCAGCGGCTCCCTGGACGTCTACGCCACCCCGGCCATGCTGGCCCTGATGGAAAAGGCGGCCTGCAGCATCGTCAATCCCTGCCTGGATGAGGAAACCACCAGCGTGGGGATCGGCGTGAACCTGTCCCATGATGCCGCCACCGCCGTGGGCAAGACTGTTACCGCCAAAGCCGTCCTGGTCGGAGTGGACGGCCGGAAACTGACCTTCAAGATCACCGTATCCGACAACTACGGCACCATCGGCCAGGGCACCCATGAACGGTTCCTGGTGAACAGGGCCAAATTCCTGGGCAAACTGGCGGCCAAGGATCAGAAATGATCAGAGACGCCGGGTGAGGGTTTCCATGACCATCAGGTTGCTGACCACACCCACTCCGCCGGGAACGGGGGTGTAGGCCGAAGCCTTGACTTTTTTGGCCGCTTCGGACACATCCCCCACCAGCTTCCCGTCCACGGAATTGATGCCCACATCCACCACCACGGCTCCTTCCCGAATCATGTCTTCCGTGATCAGGTCGGGTTTGCCCACTGCACTGATGATGATATCTGCCTGCCTGGTAATGGCAGGCAGATTTTTTGTGCGGGAACGGCACACGGTCACTGTGGCGTACCGGCCCATGAGCATCAGGGTCAGCGGCCGTCCCACCACTTCTCCATAGCCCACCATCACCACATGCTGCCCTTCCAGGGGGATCTTGTAGTAATCCAGCAGGGCCATGCAGGATCGGGGAGTGCAGGGGCCCCAGGGGGTGATCCCCAGGTACAGCTTCCCTCCGTTGATGGGATGGATGCAGTCCATGTCCTTTTCCGGGTCCAGCTGCCGGATCAGCTGCATCCGGCTGATGTGCCGGGGAAAAGGCACCAGGGGCAGGATCCCGTCCACCCGGGAATCTTCACTGAGAGCCCGGAGAGCGCGTTCCGCTTCTTCCTGGCTGGCTCCTTCTGGCAGTTCCACATCCCGGGTATGGATGCCCAGGCTGGCTGCCGTCTTCAGCAGGCTCCGTTTGTACACATGGGCCGCCGGATTGTCCCCCACCAGAAAGGTGGCCAGGGTCAGTTCCTTCCCGGCGAACTTTTCCCGGAGATTTCTGCGGATTTCTTCCGCCACCGGTTTCCCGGCCATAATGATTGGTTCCATTTTCCATTCCTTTCCTTACCGAAAATACACCGTCACCGTATCTCCCTTGTGGAGAATGGTTCCCGGAGCGGGATTCTGCTTCCAGCTGGTACCGCTGCCAACGGGGATCAGGGCCAGGTTGGCCCCGCCCAGGGCAGCGGCCACCTCCCGGATGGCATGGCCGGCCAGGTTGGGCAGTTTCACCGCTCCGTTCCCGTCCGCCTCCAGGGTGGCCAGGGGCGCCGCCTCTTTGGCCGTCTTGGCCAGCAGGGATTCCACGGTGGGAAGCCCGTCCCAGTTGCTGGGCTGGACCCCTTCCGCCACCAGGATCTGCTGGAGAGTATCCCGGAAAATAGGCGCAGACACCTGGGATCCGTAGAAGGCTCCCTTGGGCGAATCCAGCATGATGATCATGGCATATCTGGGGGCATCACTGGGCACAAAGCCCACAAAGGAGGCAATGTACACCCCGGGGATATAGCCGCCTTTGGGAGACAGTTTTTCTGCGGTCCCGGTCTTGCCGGCGATCTTGTAGCCCTTGATCTGGGCCGTTTTGCCGCCCCCTTCGGAAACCACCTTTTCCATCATGGTCCGCATTTCTTCCGCCACTTCCGGCGTGATCACCGTGCGGACCACTTCTGTTTTCCCTTCCTGGAGGACTTTTCCATCCGGGCTTGTGACTTTTTTGACAATATACGGTTTTACCAGGCTCCCGCCGTTGGCAATGGCGCAAATGGCACGGAGCATCTGGAGCGGAGTCACAGCAATCCCCTGTCCGATGGCCATGGTGGCCACATCGGAAGGCACCATATCCTTGGGGTTGTACAGGATCCCCGCTTCTTCCCCGGGCACATCACTGCCGGTGGCGCTGCCGAAGCCGAAGGCTTTGGCATACTGGGTTTCCCGTTCGCCTCCCAGCTTCAGGCCCAGGTCGGCCATCCCCGTATTCAGGGAGAATTTGATCACGTCAGTAAAGGTCACATGGCCCATGCCCTTGCCGTCCCAGTTCCGGATCCGCCGGCCTCCCACGTCGATGGACCCCTGGTCGTTGAAGGGCGTATTGGGGGTGATGACCCCTTCCATCAGCCCGGCGGACCCCATAATGGGTTTGAACACGGATCCGGGTTCATAGACGATGCCCACGCCCCGGTTCATATAGGCTCCTTTGGGGGCCTGGGCAAAATGGTTGGGATCGAAGGTGGGCCGGCTGGCCATCCCCAGGATCTCCCCGGTGTTGGGGTCCATCAGGATGGCAGCCGCACTGGCCGCATGGGTCTTTTTGATGGCTTCATCCAGGCTCTTTTCCAGGATGAACTGCATCCGGGCGTCAATGGTGAGCTGGACCGTGTTCATCCGCCGTACCTGGACCTGGTTCATGGCACTCTGGCCCACCTGGTTGCCCTTGGCGTCGAAGAAGCTGCGTTTTTTCTGGTTCCGGCCCTTCAGCTGATCGTCCATGGAGGCTTCCACCCCCTCCAGCCCCTTGTCATCGGTGCCCACAAAGCCCAGGACCTGGGCCGCCAGGTCGTTTTTCGTATAGAACCGTTTGCTTTCTTCCTTGAAATGGAACCCGCTGAGCTTCTGTTCCTTCAGGATGGCTTCCACCTGGTCCGCCACATGGGGATCCAGGGTCCGCTTCACCCAGATGAACCGCCGGTCCGGCTCACAGAATTCTTCGTACAGTTTGTTCGCATTCAGTCCCAGCACCGGTGCCAGGGCATCCGCTGCCACCTTTTTGGGGTCCCGGCTGGGCATTTTCCCCGCCGGCCACCGGTCCGGATTGTCCACCAGTTCCTGGGGATCCACATAGAGGGATTTGCTGATGACGCTTACCGCCAGCTCCTCCCCGTTCCGGTCCACGATGCTGCCCCGGGGGGCGATTTCCGTATGTTCCCCGGTGATCTGGTCATTGGCCTCCTGGGCCAGGGTACTGCCCTGGACGATCTGGAGCCAGAACAGCCGGACCACAATGACCAGCACGGCCAGCCCCAGGAATTTCCCCAGGCCCACGGCCCGGAGCTTTCCCTCATGGAGGATTTCCTGGTGATTGGGATCCAGCTTCAGCACCGGTTTTTCCGGTGCCGGACCCGTTTTTTTCTTTTTTCTCTGCAAAAACTGCGGTATCTTCACCGGGTCCACCTCCCCGTCTCTTTCCGTCCCGGCTGGAACGGTCTGTTACCGGAGGGCGGCACCCGGGACCCGGCCGGCTGTTTTCCCCGTTCCATTTCCATCCGGTACACGGAAAGCACCAGGCCGATGCCCACCAGGGTGATGATCAGGGAAGTGCCCCCATAACTGATGAAGGACAGCGGAACCCCGATTACCGGCAGGATGCCGCAGACCATGGCCATATTGGCAATGGCCTGGCCCACCACCAGGAAATTCACCCCGCTGACCAGCAGGAACCCCTTCCGGTCCTGGGTATTCTGCCCGATCCGGTACAGGGCCAGTCCCATGAGCAGGAATACCAGCATCAGGAACAGGGCTCCCAGAAAGCCCCATTCCTGGCAGAAAATGGCAAAGGCAAAATCCGTATGGGCTTCCGGCAGGTAAAAGAACTTGCTGGTGCCCATGCCGAAGGGTTCACCGAAGATTCCCCCGCTGCCGATGGCCATTTTGGCCTGGACCGCCTGGTACCCGTTGCCCTGGGGATCCAGTTCCGGCGTCAGCCAGATCCGCATCCGGTTCAGCCGGTAGGGAGCCTGGATCACGGCCGCCACAGCCCCGCCCAGGAGCACCCCCACCAGGATGCCGAATTCTTTCCAGGGCAGTCCCGCCAGCAGGTACAGTACGATCATCAGGGTCAGGATAATGGAAGCCGTCCCCATATCCGGCTGGATCAGCACCAGGAAGGACATGAACGCCGCTTCCAGGAAGGCCTGACAGGTATCCTTCCGGTGGAGATGGGGTGTTTTCCCCTGTTCCATCACCCGGCCCAGGAAATGGGCCCCCAGGAGGATCACCGCCAGTTTCACGAATTCGGAAGGCTGAAAGGAAAAAGGTCCCAGGATCAGCCAGCGCTGGGCCCCTTTGGTGGCCTTGCCGAAAATGTCCACGGCAATCAAAAGGACCGTACAGCCCACGCACAGCAGCTGGTCAACCCGGAAGAACTGGTGATAGTCCCATTTCCGGCCCACCCAGTGCATCAGCCCCAGTCCGATGGCCCCGTAAATGGCATACCGGATCAGATAATGGTACCCGTTGCCGAACATATCCGCCGCCGCCACGAAACTGGCGCTGAAAATGTTCACGCCCCCCAGGATCATCAGGAAATACACCAGGTTCACCAGTGCATCCCGGGGATTGTCCCAGATTAAAAACCGTTTTCCCATAGCTCCGCCTCGGCGCCGTTAAAAGGCCACTTCGCAGAAGTTGATGTTCTTGCCCCGGGCACTGAACTTCTGCTCATATTCCGTCTGGGCTTCGTTGAGGATGTCCGTATGGTGGAGATCCGTGGACAGTACCACGATTTCCAGGCCAAATTCCTTGAACTCCTCTACAGAAAAGGCAAACAGATCATCATTGTCCGTTTTGAACCGGAGATGTCCCCCCGGCTTCAGGATCTCTTTGTACTGGGCCAGGAAAGTCCGGTAAGTCAGCCGCCGTTTGGCATGCCGGGCCTTGGGCCAGGGATCGCTGAAATTCAGGTAGATCTGGTCCACTTCTCCCGGAGCGAACCAGTCCAGGAGATGGGCGGCGTCAGCATGGAGGATCCGGGCATTGGGGATTTCCCCTTCCCGGATCTTCTTCACGCCGTAATAGCACACATCCCGTTGGGTTTCAATGCCCAGGTAGCCGATTTCCGGATGGAGCTGGCTCATGGCTGCCAGGAACTGCCCCTTGCCGCAGCCGATTTCCAGCTGGACCGGACGGCCCCCCAGCACCTGTTGGGACCACTGGCCCCGATACTGTTCCAGTCCGTCTTCCAGCAGTTCTTTTCCCCGGTACTCTTCCAGGGCCTGAGGGATCCAGGGTTTCTTTCGTAAACGCATGTGTTGTTTCTCCTTGTCATGGAAATAGGGGGGTGTTGCACCTTGTATGCAACACCCTCTTTTAGCCGTTGACCGTTGACAGCTGATTTTTTATTTTTCTTCCGTCTTTGCTTTCTTGCCCCGGTTTTTCTTTTCTTCCGGGCCCAGATTGAATTTTTTCAGATACCGGTACAGGGTCACCCGGCTTACATCCAGCATCAGCGCCAGTTTGCTGATATTGCCTCCCGCAGCTTTCCAGGCGGCCACAAAGGCATCCTTGTCATGCTTCCAGGATTTTTCGATCCGGTGTTCTCCCGGCAGTTTGATGTGGGATGCTTCGATGACACTGCCGGAAGTGTGGAAGAAGGCCTGTTCGATGACTCCCTGGAGCTGTTTGATGTTGCCGGGCCACTGGCAGCTGTTCAGCAGCTGGAGAGCTTCCCGGGAAAGGGTCTTGCTGGGCATGTTGTGCCGGGCGGCCATTTCCGTCAGGATGTGGTTGGCGATCACTTCCACATCTTCCACCCGTTCCCGCAGGGGCGGAACCCGGATCACCGTCCCGATCACCTGTTCATACAGGTTCCGGGAGAACAGTCCCTTGTCCGTCAGCCGTTTCAGGTTGGAGTCGCAGGCGGCGATCACCCGCACATTGTATTTCCGGCGGGTGCCGGTTTCCCAGTTCCGGACCCCGTTGCGCAGGGCATCCGCCAGGACATCTTCCAGCTTGGTGGGGAATTTTTCGATTTCATCCAGGAACAGGGTGCCCCCGTTGGCCAGTTCCAGGGCTCCGGCGGTCACATGGCCGGCGCCGTCATCACTGCCGAAGAATTCCGCTTCCAGTTCCGCTTCCGAGCCGTCATGGCCCCGGACGGTAATGAGAGGAGCCGCTGCCCGGGGGCTGGCCTGATGGATCCCGTGGGCCAGCCGCTGCTTGCCGGTACCCGGTTCGCCCTGGAGCAGCAGGTTGTTGTCTCCCCGGGCCACCCGGGCCGCTTTGTGCTGGAGGGCCAGGAATTCGCTGGAGTTGCCCACCATGCTGTAAAGGCTGTACCGGGAGCTGTATCCGGTGGCATGGGCAATGGTGGTCTTCAGGTCCTCGATGGCCATGGTGATAATCACCACGCTGTCCACTTTGCCGCCGGCTTTCACCGGCAGTACACTGGTCACATCCTCATAGGTCCGTTCCTGGGTGATCCAGGTGATTTCCTTCCGGATGGTGCTCTTCCCGGACAATCCCTTCTGGATGGGGATGTGTTCATAGTTCAGGAACACTTCGTCCAGCCGTTCCTTCCCATCCAGCCGCTTTTTCCCGTTGGTGTTGCTGTACCGCAGGCTGCCGTCCTGGTTCACCCAGTAGACTGAAGCCGGGATCTCTTCCGAGATCAGGCCGCAGACCTTCCAGTAGGCCAGCATGTTCAGGAAATTTTCCACAGAGTATTTCATGGTCATCAGCAGGCTCAGCAGGATGTCGTAGGGCAGATCATTCTGGTCCAGGGAGAACAGGGACAGGATGTACCGGCACTGGCCGCCCACTTCGATGGGGGCGGAGCAGGCATCTCCGGAATGGCTTTCCCGGATCCACATCTCCGGTCCGAACATCAGGAAAGGCACATTGTGGCTCCGGGCCACACAGATGCTGGACGTGCCCACATCCTCCTCCAGGACCCGCATGCCCTGGATATCCTCGATGCTCCGCTGGAAAAAGGGCAGGGCGTAGTTCTTCAGCACATATCCCTCTTCATTCACCAGCAGCATGCTCAGATTGTGGGAATTGAAATACTGTTTGTTCTGTTCAAAGAGCCCGTCCACATACTTCACCACGTCCTCATGGACTTCCAGTGCCTTGGCCAGTTCCTGGGGAGACAGCCGCACCCCGTTGGCCGGCATGGTCTCATGTTCCAGTTTCCGTGCTTCGCACCGGCGCCAGGACTCCGCCACCCACGGATGGACGTTGGGATCTATGATCCCCTCGTCCACAAATTTATTGTAGTAGCTGGTCAGCTTTTCCTTGTTGCGTCGTTCCCTAATCATCGATTTACCCCCTGATTCGCTTTAGCGATATGATTTGTGCACCGGGACCAGGACCCGTTTTGCACCGTAATATCTGGATTTCCAATAATCATCGGACAGGCTGCACAGCCGCACTCCCCGGGAAGAGGTGGCGTTCCAGAACAGCCCGTTTCCTGCATAGATGCCCACATGGGACGCTCCGGGTTCATAGGTGGAGAAGAACACCAGATCCCCCGGTTTCAATTGCCGCTGGGTCACAAAAAGACCCTTCTCATACTGCAGATCCGCCGTCCTGGGCAGCTGGGCCCGGTGCTGGCGGAACACATACTGGACGTAGCCGGAGCAGTCGAAAGCCCGGGGCGTGGTTCCCCCGAAGCTGTAGGGCACACCCTTGTACCGGGAGGCCGTCCGGACCACGTCTTCGCCCCTGATTCCATGGATGCCCTCTTTTTCGAAGGCGGCTTCCTGGATCCGGAAATAGGTGGTGTCATCCACTTTCCCGGTGGCCGGCAGCCGGTGTTCCTTCTGGAAGTTCCGGACCTGGCCTTCCAGTTCCCTGGTGTATTTTCCCGTCTGGGGTGTTTTCATACCGATGGCGTTCAGTTTGATCTGCACCGTTTTGACTTTCCAGCCCTTGTCTCCCACTTTCAGAGGGGCTGTCCGATGGGCAGCCGCACCGGCTGAAAGGGGCAGAGCCAGCACAGCCAGGATCAGCGCTGTAACGAGCTTATGCAGTTTCATTTTGGTGCCTCTTTTCTTGTACCCGGAAGAGCCTTTTGGTCAGCGGTCAGCAGCCGTTGGAGATCGATTTTTGCAAATTGACCTTGAAATTGTAAAAACGTTGTTCCACCGGACCTTTTTTCGTTGTTCGGAGCCAGCTTTGCTGGCCTCTTTTGGCCATTGACCGTTGACAGCTGACTGTTGACAGGCTGCTCCTCTTCCCATGCAGCAGCCTTATTCTCAATACTCCATATTAGTATAAACTTCCCAATCCGTCAATTTTGAAAGCTTTTCCATGGAAACATCCAGTTCCCGGAGCAGCCGGTCCCGGTCCTGGGGCAGGGTGCCTGCCAGAGGCACGTAGTTGGAGATGTGGTTGCTCCGGAACAGGGTGTGGTTTTCCGGCCGGATCTCCACATTTTCCAGCATGGTATGGACTTCCCGGGCCAGCCCCGCCGGGGACAGCAGCTCAAATTCCCCGGCTTCGAACTGCCGGAGCATTTCCGTCCCTTTGTACAGCCGCAGGGTCAGCACACTGAGCATGTTGGGCTGGATGGCGGTGACGGCTTTCCCGGTGTTCACCGCATGGCGTTCACTGTCCGCCTTTCCGCCCAGTCCGGCGATCACCATCATGGACAGCTTCATGCCGCAGCGGACCACCTTCTGGCCGGCGGCAACGGCTTCTTCCGCCGTGACCCCTTTTTTGATCCGGGCCAGGAGGGCATCGTCCCCGGTTTCCAGGCCAAAATACAGCATTTTCAGTCCCGCTTCCCGGAGGCGGACCATGTCTTCATCGCTTTTTCGCAGGATGTCCCGGGGCCCGGCATAGGAGGTGACCCGCTGGAGATTGGGAAAAGTCCGGTAGAGCACAACCAGGATCTTCAGCAGTTTTTCCGTAGGCAGCACCAGGGCATCCCCGTCCGCCAGGAAGATCCGTTTCACCTGGTTCCGGGCATACCGGGCCGCCAGGGCGATCTGCCGGGAGATTTCCTCATCCGGGCAGACGGAAAACCGCACATCCTTGTACATGGCGCAGAAGGTGCAGGTGTTGTGGGCACAGCCCCGGGTCACCCGCAGGATGAAGCTGTTGGCTTCACTGGGGGGACGGAACACCGGCGTATCGTAATCATCGAAATAAAGACCAAACATGAGCGTTTCCTCCAGATTTTTGATAAATCTCTTCCTAAAATATATATGGCTATATAGACAGTGTTTTCACAAGATTTCTTCAATTCTTTCAGCTGTACAAAAATCCATCTGCCACGTTCATTATTATAAACTATTTTACAATTTTCGTCATGTTTTTTTGTAAACTTTTTGAGAAGAAAATTCTCTTTTCCATTCTTCCTCTTTCCTTTTTCATCCCCCTTTCACCCCTTGTTTTTTGTGATTTAACAATATATAATTTTTACTTGAAGTTGACACATGAAAGGTTAGAGGTGAACTGAATGTCTGCACAAGAAGCAAGTTTCATGGGCGGTGTAGAAGTACCCCCCAGCAAGTCCTTGACCGACAAAGTGGCTATCGAAAGATGCCCGGCTCCGGACGTGGTGTACATTCCTCTTTCCCAGCACATTGGTGCTCCGGCCAAACCGGTGGTTAAACCAGGGGATAAGGTCACGATCGGACAGGTGATTGGTGAAGCAGGCGGTTTCGTCAGCACCAACATCCATGCCAGCGTCAGCGGCATGGTCATGAAACTGGAAAATCGGTATATGCCCCACGGCATGATTTCCCAGTGCGTGGTCATCAAGAATGATGGCCAGGACACTCTGTGCGAGGATATCAAGCCCCGCAGTGAGGAAGAAATCACCCCGGATCTGATCCGTCAGGTCCTGCGGGAAAAAGGGATTGCCGGCATGGGCGGCGCCACCTTCCCCACGGCTGTAAAGTATGCGCCTCCCAAGGAAGGCCACTGCCCCATCGACACGATCCTGCTGAACGGGATCGAATGCGAACCCTTCGTCACGGCTGACCACCGTACCCTGCTGGAATACGCCGACGAAATCATCCAGGGCCTGAAGTACTTCATGCTGGCCTCCGGCGCTGCCAAAGGCATCATCGGCATCGAAGACAACAAACCCGATGCCATCGAGCTGATGCAGAAGAAAGTGGCCGGCGAAGCCAACATCGAAGTCTGCGTCTGCAAGGAAAAGTATCCCCAGGGTTCTGAAAAACACCTGATCTACGCCGCTACCGGCCGTACGGTCCCTGACCGGGGTCTGCCTGCAGATGTAGGTGTGATCGTGGACAACGTGGGTACTGCCGTGGCAGCCTGCCGTGCCGTAAAGAACAACATCCCCCTGTACGAAAGAGTCGTGACCATCAGCGGTGACGGCGTCAACAAACCGGGGAACTATATCGTCCGCCTGGGCACCCTGTTCAGTGACGCGGTGGAAAAAGCCGCCGGCGGTCTGAAAGGGGATCCCGGCAAGATCGTTGCCGGCGGGATGATGATGGGCTTTGCCGTCAACTCCCTGGATTACCCCATCACCAAGGGTTCCAGCGGTCTCCTGATCTTCAATTCCAAATCTCCTTTTGCCCAGTATGTGGAACCGGATCCCTGCGTCCACTGCGCCCGCTGCGTGGATGCCTGCCCCATGAAGCTGGAACCGACGGAAATCGTCCAGGCCGTGAAGAAGCAGAACTGGGATGATGCAGAACGGTTCTTCTGCCATGCCTGCATCGAATGCGGTTCCTGTGCTTTCGTATGCCCTGCCCATATTCCTCTGGTGCAGTACATCCGGATGGGCAAGCAATTTATCAGAGGGAAAGGTGACGGCGGTCACAACCCCTTCTATAAATTCGACAAATAATTTCGCGAAAGGACTGGATATTGATTATGGAACCTATTAAAGAACCGAAACCGCTGGTTCTCGTTTCCTCGTCTCCCCACATGCACTGTGGGCTCACCATCAGCAAGTCCATGCGGGAAGTCATCCTGGCACTGGTACCGGCTGTCCTGGCTTCTGTCTATTATTTCCGCGTGGATGCGGTCCGGGTGATCGTATGCTGCGTGCTTTCTGCCATTATCTTTGAAAAGCTGGCCAACAAGGTCATGGGCGTGAAGAAAGACACCGTCAAAGACGGTTCCGCTGCCCTGACCGGTCTGCTGCTGGCCCTGTGCCTGCCGGCTTCCCTGCCCAGCTACATGGCCGTCCTGGGCGGCATGTTCGCCGTGGTCATCGGCAAAGCCATTTTCGGCGGCTTGGGCAAGAACATCTTCAACCCGGCTCATATCGGCCGTGCCATCCTGCTGGCTTCTTTCCCCCAGCAGATGACCACCTGGGTCATCCCCGCCACCAAAGCGGCAGCCGTTACGGCTGCCACGGCCGGGGCTGATGCCACCACCGCCGCCACGCCGCTGGCCGTGATGCGGATGACGGAAAAAGTATGGCAGGCCGGCGGTGCCGCCGCCTCCCAGCTGCCTCCCCTGTCCGATCTCTTCATGGGCAATGTGGGCGGTTCCCTGGGTGAAACCTGCGTACCGGCTCTGGTCCTGGGCGGCCTGTACCTGATCTGGAAAAAGCTCATTGACTGGCGGATCCCCGTGTTTTATCTGGCCACGGTAGCCGTTCTCACCGGGATCTACGGGGCTGTGATGGGGTATCCCTCCACTTTCCCGCTGTACCATCTGTTCGCTGGCGGCCTGATGATCGGTGCCTTCTTCATGGCCACTGACTGGGTCACCTCCCCCATCACCAAAAAAGGCAAGATCATCTATGCCATTGGTCTGGGTGTCCTGACTTCCCTGATCCGTCTGCGGGGCAGCTACACGGAAGGCGTGTGCTATTCCATCCTGATGATGAACATGGTCACTCCCATGATTGACCGTTTCGTTCGGAACGTATCCTTCGGAGGAGGTCAGAAAAAATGAGCAACCTCTTTGTTAAATACACCGGCATCCTGGCAATTATCTGCGGCGTCAGCGTAGGTCTTGTGGCCGCCGCCAACGAAGGGACCAAGGATACCATTGCCAAGAAACATGAAGCCGATACCCGGGCCGCCTACAAGGTGGTACTGCCGGAGCTGGGCGATCTGAAGAAACTGCCGGCTCCCGGCGGCCTGATCACCGATGTGCAGCAGTCCTCCAAGGACGGCAAACCCAACGGCTACATCTACACCGTAACCCCCAGCGGGTACGGCGGAAAAGTGACCCTGATGGTGGGCATCTCCAAGAACGGGGACAAGATCACCGGGATCAAAGTCATGAACCACAGTGAAACTCCTGGCCTGGGTGCCAAGAGTACGGAACCGGAATGGCAGGCCCAGTTCAAGGGCAAAGCCCTGAAGGATGCCCTGGCCGTCACCAAACAGGAACCGGCCAAGCCCAATGAAATCAAGGCCATCACGGCAGCAACCATCACCTCCAGAGCTGTGGTCACCGGCGTCAATGCCGCCCGGGAAGACTACATGAAAAATCATGCCAACGGAAAGGACTGATCGAGATGCTGCATGAATTGACCAAAGGTATCATTAAGGAAAACCCGTTGTTCGTCCAGCTGCTGGGTGTGTGTCCGTCCCTGGCCACCAGTACTTCTCTGACCAACGCCATCGGTATGGGCTGCGCCTTTACCTTCGTGCTGGTATTCACCAACATGATCATCGCCGCCATCCGGAAACTGATTCCGGACCAGATCCACATCCCCTGCTACATCGTGGTTATCGCTTCCGTGGTAACCGTACTGGAAATGCTGATGAACGCTTTCGTTCCGGCGCTGTACGCAGCCCTGGGCGTATTCGTTCCTCTGATCGTTGTTAACTGTATCGTTCTGGGCCGTGCGGAAGCCTTCGCCTGCGACCACGGAGTCATTGATTCCGCCATGGATGCCATCGGCATGGGCATCGGCTTCACCTTCGCCCTGAGCTGCATCGCCTTCTTCCGGGAACTGGTGGGAGCCGGCAAACTGTTCGACCATGCCGTCCTGCCCGCCGCCTATCAGCCGGTCCTGATCTTCATCCTGCCGGCCGGCGCTTTCCTCACCATGGGCTTTGTCTTCGCTGCGGTCAACTACTTCAAAGAAAGAGGTGCTCACAATGCATAGTACTTTCGGCATTCTCTTCAGTTCCATTTTCGTTTCCAACATCATCTTGTCCCGGTTCCTGGGGATGTGCTCCTTCCTGGGGGTTTCCAAGAACTTCAAGAACTCCGTGGGCATGAGTGCTGCCGTATCCTTCGTAATGCTGCTGTCCACCATGCTGTCCTACGCCTGCTATCATCTGCTCCTGGTGCCCTATCACCTGGAATACCTGAAGACCCTGGTCTTCATCCTGGCCATCGCCACCCTGGTACAGCTGGTTGAAATGTTCATGAAAAAGGCCATGCCCTCCCTGCACAAGGCCATGGGTATCTACCTGCCTCTGATTACCACCAACTGCGCCATCCTGGGTATTGCGCTGATCAACGTGGAAAGCAACTACAGCTTCCTGGATTCCTGCGTGAACTCCATCGGTACGTCCATCGGTTACACCATGGCCATCCTGCTGTTCTCCTGCATCCGTGAACGTCTGGACGAAAAGGCCCTGCCCAAATGCCTCCAGAACCTTCCCATTGCCTTGATCACCGCCAGCTGCATGTCCATTTCCATGATGGGGATGAGCGGCATCCATTGAGTTAGGAGCTGAAAATTATGATTACAACTGCTGTGATTCTGGTCGCAGTGCTGGGCGGCGTGTTCGGCCTGGTACTGGCTACGGCCAGCAAGAAATTTGCCGTTGAAGAAGATCCCCGGATCGGGGAAATCACCAACCTGCTGCCCGGCGCCAACTGCGGCGGGTGCGGGTTTGCCGGCTGCGGCGCTCTGGCTGACGCCATTGTTTCCGGACAGGAAAAAGACGCCACCAAATGCGTGGTCTGCAGCGCAGAAAACAAGAAAGCCATTGCCGCTGTGATGGGTGTGGAAAGCAACGATGACGAAAACGCCGTCCGGAGCATCCCCCGTCTCCACTGCAACGGCTGCACCGCCAACCGGACCCCGATCGCCAACCGGGAAGGCATCAAGAACTGCTATGTGAAGGCTGCCAATGCCGGCGGCCCCGGCCAGTGCAACTTCGGCTGCTTCGGGGACGGCGCCTGCGTGGACGCCTGCAACTTCGGCGCTCTGAAGATCGGCGAAAACGGCCTGCCTGAATTCGACTACAACAAATGTGTCAGCTGCGGCGCCTGCTCCAAAGCCTGCCCGCAGCTGCTGATCGAAATGATCCCGGCGGACAAGAAAGTCCTGGTACAGTGCAACAACCGGGAAAAGGGCAAAGCTGCCATGACCGACTGCAAGGTGTCCTGCATCAGCTGCGGCATCTGCGTGAAGACCTGCCCCAAACAGGCCATCACCCTGGAAGATACGCCCAACGGCAGCATCCCGGTCATCGACTACGACAAATGCGTGGGCTGCGGCCTGTGCACCATGAAGTGCCCCCGGAAGTGCCTGGTGAAGATCAACCCGGTAACCGGCACCCCGGAAGCTCCTGCCAAACCGGAACCCACCGGTTGCGCCTGCTGCGCCATGGCCGATCAGTGCCCTTCCGCCCAGGCCCAAAAGCAGAAATAAATCGAGGATTCCATGAAAAAACTGTTAGCATCGCTTCTGGTTTTCAGCAGCCTGACTTGTGCAGGCTGCTTTTTTCAAACCGAAAAACAGGAAGACACCCGGTTCATGATGGACACCATCGTGACCATCACCACCACCGGTGACAGCAAAAAGGACCTGGCAGCCGCCACCAGCGACGCCTTCCAGCTGTTCCAGACTATTGCCAACCAGACGGACCCCTACACGGAACAGGGACCGGAAGACCTGTATGCCGTGAACCAGAGTGCCGGTCAGGGACCTCACAAGGCCTCCCCCTATCTCATGGACATCCTGAGCAAGGTACAGCCCATGGGGAACCGGGATCTGGACCTGTCCCTGGGACCGGTGATCCAGGTCTGGAATGCCCACAAGGAAGCCAGGACCGTCCCCGGCCAGGAGGAAATCGCCCGGGCCCTGGCCAGAACCGGCCCCGGGACCTATACGGTGGATACCGCCGCCAATACGGTGACCCTGGCCCCGGGAGCCCAGCTGGATCTGGGTGCGGTAGCCAAAGGCTACGCCGTGGAACAGACTGCGGACCTGTTGAGCCGGGACAAACGGGTGAAGACCGCCCTGATCAATGCAGGAGGCAACATCAAGGTCCTGGGCACCAAGGAAGACGGCAGTCCCTGGAAGATCGGGGTCCAGGATCCCCGGAATCCCCAGCGGATCATCGGGACCCTGGCGGTAAAGAACGGTACGGCCATTGCCACCAGCGGGGACTACCAGCGGTACTATGAAGTGGACGGGAAACGGTACCACCATATCCTGGATCCCCATACCGGCTGGCCCGCCTGGCACGCCCGTTCCGTCACCGTGGTCACCCGCTCCGCCTTCTGGGCAGACTACTATTCCACCCTGCTGTTCGTCCTGCCGGAAGACAAGGCCATGGCCCTGGTGGAAGACAATCCCAACCTGGAAATGCTCTACGTGGACCAGGACGGGAAGACCTTCCTGTCCTCCGGCCTAAAAGCCATCTATACCCCGGAAAAGTGAGGAGACCCTATGCGCAAGAATGATTTTTGGCTGATCCTGGGACTGGCCCTGCTGGCCCTGGGCAGCTGGTTCCTGTTCCGTTCCCGGACCGCTGACAGGGATAAAGTCCTGGTGGTCCGGCAGGACCAGCAGGTGATCCAGCGGATCGAACTGAAAAAAGTCACCTCGGAAACCAAGCTGATGGTCCCCACGGAACATGGTGAAGTGGTCATTGTCTACGACCGGGAAGGGGGACGGGTCCTGTCCTCTCCCTGTCCGGACCAGGTCTGCGTCCGTCAGGGGAAGATCACCCAGTCCGGCCAGACCATCGCCTGCGTACCGGAAAAAGTCCTGGTGACCCTCACCACTGCTGCAAAGGAGAATGATCATGATGCCATCCTCCGATAAACTCACCATCCATGAAATGACCCAGCTGGGGGTCCTGCTGGCCGCCGCCATTGCCCTCCGGCTGGCGGAAACCAGCCTGGCCTGGCTGCTGCCCCTGCCCGGCGCCCATCTGGGCCTGGCCAACACCGTGACCATCATCGTCCTGTATCTGTACGGCCCCGGGAAAACGGCCCTCTTCCTCACCTGCCGGATCCTGCTCACAGGCCTCCTGTTCACCGGTCTCCTGACCCCGGGCTTCCTGATCGGCCTGGGCGGGGCAGCCCTGAGTTTCGCCGGCATGGCCCTGGCCCGGAAACACCAGTGGTTCTCCACCGTGGGGGTAGGGCTCCTGGGCGCCTTTCTCCACAACTGCGGCCAGATCCTGGTGGCGGTGGCCATTATGCGCACCCCGGCCCTGTTTTCCTACCTGCCGGTGCTGATCGCCATCGGCATCCCCACCGGTCTGTTCACCGGCTTCCTGGCCGGGTTCTTTTTGGAGAGGATGAAGGAAAAGGACAGCGCCGCCTGAAGGGCGCTGCCCTGGTCGGGAGTCAGAAGTCAGAAGTCAGAAGTCGGAAGCCCCAGGACAAATTTGCAGGCAAATTTTTGAACATGCAGAACCTTTGCACGAAACGGTTGCTCAGAACAACCTCGACACTGGTTCTGCACCGCCAGAAGAATCCATCCAGCAAGACGGATTCTATCCTAAGGCTTCTGACTCCAGACTTCCGACTTGTGGTGCTGCCTGGCAGCACTTTATGACCGAGCTGCCAACGGCAGCTCTGCAAAGGAGCTATCAAAACCCATGGAACCTGCAAAAACCTTTGATGAACTGAAGAAACAGCTGGAGGATTGTGCCGCCTGCCCGCTCCGCAAGGACTGCCAGGCCCCGGTGGGCTGGTTCGGCAACCTGGAGAGTCCCCTGATGATCGTGGGTGAAGGCCCCGGCGGCGTGGAGGATGACTACGGCTGTCCCCTCATCGGCCCCAGCGGCCAGCTGCTGGACAAAGCCCTCTGGTCCGTCCGGATTACCCGGGACCGGATCTACACCACCAACGTGATCAAATGCCGGCCCAGAGGGAACCGGACCCCTACGGTGGAAGAAGGATCCTTCTGTGCCCGGCTGTGGCTGGAACAGGAAATCCGGCTGCTCCGGCCCAAAGTGATCCTGGCCCTGGGCAGTGTGGCCCTCCGGTATTTCAAAGGGCCGGAAGCCCGGATCACCCGGGAGCGGGGCCAGTGGTTCACCACCGGAGAAGGGATCCCCTGCCTGGCCACCTTCCATCCCTCCTATCTTCTCCGTCTCACCGGCCAGGCCCAGATCGCCGCCAAATGGGACGTGTTCCACGATCTGGAAGCCGTAAAGGCCAAAGTGGAGGAACAGTGTCCCGGGTACAGCTGGAACAGCGGTGCTCCGGTGCATCTGTTTGCGTTGTTCAGGAAAAGAAGCTGAAAAGGCTGCCGCCATGCGGCAGCCTTTTCTGTGCTAAAATAAAGAAAAGAGAGGTGTTTTCTATGACAATCCTTGCTTCTTTTGCAGTCCCCCACCCTCCCATCATCCTGCCGGAAGTGGGACAGGGGGAAGAGGAAAAAATCCGGAAAACCATTGCCGCCTATGATACGGTCATGGAAAAGGCGGCCGGTCTCCAGCCGGATACCCTGATCATCACCAGTCCCCATGGGGAAATGTACATGGATTACTTCCACATCGCCCCAGGCCCAACAGCCCGGGGGGATTTCGCCCAGTTCCGGGCGCCCCAGGTGGAACTGTCCGTCCGGTATGACCGGGATCTGGCGTCCCTGATTGCCGAGGAAGCCCGGAAAGCCGGGATCCCCGCCGGTTTCGAGGGAGAACGGGATCCGGCTCTGGACCACGGTACCATGATCCCCCTGTATTTTTACCGGAAATACGGTTCCCTGGACAAGGTGAAGGTGGTCCGGATCGGCCTGTCCGGCCTGGGCCCCGATGTCCATTATCTCTTCGGCCGGTGCATCCGGGAGGCAGTGGAAAAACTGGGCCGCCGGGCGGTGTTCATCGCCAGCGGGGATCTGTCCCACAAGCTGAAAGAAGACGGTCCTTACGGCTATGTGCCCGAAGGCCCCGTTTTCGACCGGCAGTGTACGGAAGCCCTGGGCCAGGGGGATTTTTTCCGGCTCCTGACCCTGGACCATTCCCTGTGCACCCGGGCCGCGGAATGCGGTCTCCGGTCTTTCTGGATCATGGCCGGCGCCTGGGACGGGATGAATGTGAAAGCCCGTCTCCTGTCCTATGAAGGCCCCTTCGGCGTGGGCTACGGGGTGGCCGCCTTCCTGCCGGGAGCGCCGGATCCCGGGAGAAAATTCCTGTCACCCCTGCTGGCCGCTGAAAAAAAGCAACGGGAGGAACGGGTCGCCCGGGAGGATCCCTATGTGAAACTGGCCCGGCTGGCGGTGGAAACGTATGTAAAAGACCGGGAGATCCCTTCCCTGCCGGAGGGACTGCCGCCGGAAATGCTCTCCGCCCGGGCAGGGGCCTTTGTGTCCCTCCATCTCCGGGACCAGCTCCGGGGCTGTATCGGCACCTTCCTGCCCACCCGGAACAACCTGGCGGAAGAAATCCTCCGGAACGGGATCTCCGCCGCCACCCGGGATCCCCGGTTTCCGCCGGTCCGTCCGGAAGAACTGCCCTATCTGGAATACAATGTGGATGTGCTCACCACCCCGGAACCCGTTTCCGGACCGGAACAGCTTGATCCCCGGAAGTACGGTGTCATTGTGAAAAGCGCCCAGGACGAACGGAGAGGCCTTCTGCTGCCCGATCTGGACGGGGTGGATACCGTTGGTGACCAGATTGCCATCGCCCGTCAGAAAGGAAATATCGCGATCACAGAGCCAGTCCAGTTGTTCCGGTTCCAGGTGGTGAGACACAGATGACGGCCCCGGAGAAAATCCTTACCTGCTCCCTTTGCCCCCACCGCTGCCGGCTGGCCCCCGGGCAGACCGGTTTCTGCCGGGCCCGGACCAACCGGGAAGGAACCATCTGCCCGGACAATTACGGTTTCCTTACCGCCCTGGCCCTGGACCCCATAGAGAAAAAGCCCCTCCGCCGGTTCCATCCCGGCAGCCAGATCCTGTCCCTGGGCAGCTGGGGCTGCAGTTTCCGCTGCCCCTTCTGCCAGAATGCCTCCATTGCCCAGGCCGGTGCGGAAACGGCCCGGCTTCGGCTGGACCCGGAACAGCTGCAGGCCCTGGCCCTGGAATCCCGGGAAAAGGCCGGCAGCATCGGAGTGGCCTTTACCTACAACGAGCCCCTGGTAGGGTACGAATACGTCCGGGATTGTGCCCGGCTGCTGAAAAGCCATGGTCTTGCCACCGTCCTGGTGACCAACGGCTTCCTCTGCCGGGAACCCTGGGAAAAACTCCTGTCCCTGGTGGATGCCGCCAACATCGACCTGAAGGGTTTTACCCCGGAATTCTACCGGTGGGTCGGAGGAGACCTGGACACGGTGAAGACCAATATCCGGCTGGCCGTGGAAGCCGGCTGCCATGTGGAAGTGACCACCCTGGTGATCCCGGGCAGGAACGATGGAGAAGACGACATGAAAAAGGAGGCCCAGTGGCTGGCCTCCCTTTCTCCGGAACTGCCCCTGCACATTTCCCGGTATTTCCCCCGCTGGCACCTGGACCTGCCGCCCACCCCGGTGGAAACCGTGTACCATCTGGCCGCCCTGGCCCGGAAATGGCTGAACTATGTGTATGAGGGGAATTGCTGAAAAGGGGGTGTGAAAAAATAGCTTTCACACCCCCCTTTTTCACTACCTGTGTTCCCTCTCCTGCCGGTGTTCTTTCCGGATTTCCGCGTGTTTCTTTCTTTCCTCAGCCCGGTGCTTTCTTGCTTCGGCCCGTTCTTTCCGGACTTCCTTCCGGTGCTGGACCGCCTTTTTATGCCGTTCCAGCCTTACCTGATGGACTTCCCGGGGAGTGGGCGGGGTGGCGGCTTCCGCTTTGCTGCTCACCAGGGCACTGCCTCCCAGCACCAGGGTTATCCCCAGCAGGAACAGGCTGGTGATCTTTTTGAACCGGTGGATCATGGATTCATAGGGTTTTGCCATGGCATAAGTTACGATTTTCGTCATGTTGATTGCCCCCTTTACCCCAGCAGCTGCTGGATGGGATTCAGTTTGTGGACCCGGCCATGGAGTACCTGTCCGTTTTGGGCATCCACCAGGAACTGGTAGCTCATGCCGTCTTTTTCACACCGGGCCAGGTACACTCCATGGAAGATGCCGGCAGGAGCTGCCTTGGCCATTTCCGGACGGCTGCCTTCCAGTTTCCGGGGCGTGGCCCCGGTCCGGCCGTCCGGCCCTTCTTTCCGTTCCTCCGGATGTCCGGGCAGCCGGCCTTCCGGCTGTTTTTCCGGCTTTTGCCGGCTGTTCTCTTCCTTGGTTCCCCGCAGGTTTTCCTTCCGTTCCTTCTTCCCCGGCTTTGGGTCCCAGGGCTTTCCTTCTCCCGGCTTCCGGTCATCCAGGGTGATGCTCTGGAACGTAATATTGGATACATCGGTCCCCAGGGTACTGGCAATATTTTCCTTCACTGCGTCAATAGAAGCCAGAGAGAGGTTCTTCTGAGCCGCCAGATTCTGGAGCATTTTCGTCCGGGCCTGGGCTTCCTGACTCCGGGCTTCCGCCCGGGCCCTGTGCAGGGCAAACTTGCCGCCGCCTGCCGCCACTGCCAGGACCAGCAGACATCCAGCCCCTTTTTTCAGCCGCTGAGGGGTGATCTGTTTCCTGCCCCAATGCACGGCTCCTTTGAGCCAGGCCTTCCCCTGTTCCATTTTTTCCTTATCCATGACAATCCCTCCTCAGTGGGAATCCTCATTCCCTGTTTGATGGCTCCAGTATATAAGGAGAAAATGAAGTGAAAATGAAAGAAAACGGAAGAATTGTGAACTGTATTTCACAAATCTTCCGTTTTTTCATGATTTCCTGGCAGCAGAGAGCTGCAGGAAGAAGGTGCTCCCCTTCCCCACCAGGCTTTCCGCCCCTGCCCGGCCTTGCATCAGCCTGGCCGCCGCAGCCACAAAGGAGAGGCCCAGCCCCAGGCCCATGTTCTGCTTCTTGTTCCGGGACGGGTCCGCCTGATACAGCCGGTCCCAGATTTTTTCCAGTTCTTCCGGAGGGAGCCCGTTCCCATCGTCGGTCACGGACAGCCGGACCCCGCCCTCCCGGGATTCCAGGCGCACTCCGATCCGGCTCCGGGTGAATTTCAGGGCATTGTCCAGGTAATTGCTCAGGATCCGGGTCAGCAGGGCTTCATCCCCCAGCACCTGAAGATCCGGCTGGACGGCGGTTTTCCATTGGAAATTCCCTGCCTGGGGCAGTTTCTGATAATCTTCCAGGGTTTCCTGGACCAGCCGGCTCAGATCCACAGGGACCAGATCCAGATGTTTCCGGTTCCCCAGCCGGGACAGTTCCAGCAGCTGGTTGATCAGCCGGCTCATCCGCCGGGACTGCTGGAAGATGTGCCGGAATTCCTCCCGGGCTTCCTCCAGATTGTCCGTATAGTCCTTGCCGAATTCACTTTCCGCCATGATCACCGCCGTAGGAGTCCGCAGCTCATGGGATACATCGGAGGTGAACCGTTTTTCCCGTTCCAGCAGTTCTTCGATCTGTCCCAGCATCCAGTTGAAGGTCCGGCCCATCTGATGGATCTCATCCCGGCTGTCATCCAGGGGAATCCGCTGGGACAGGTCCCCGGTCTCCCCAATGGCCCGGGCTGCCTCACTGATGGCCTGGACCGGAGCAAAGCTCCGTTTGATGATCCGGTAGCCTCCCAGGGTCACCAGCACCAGGAACAGAGGGAGGGCAATCAGGGCCCCCAACAGCAGCACCCGGTAATACCGGGAATACACCGTATCGGCCAGATAGCCCCGGATAAAGGGCCCCGGCCCCCGGAAGGTTCCGGCCCGGATCTTCTGTTCATCCGGCCGCAGGGGCAGATCGAAATAATGATAGGGAACTCCCTGGATGACCAGCGCCTGGGGCCCCCGGCCGAACACCGGCTGCATCCCCCGGGGAGCCTCTTCCGGTTCTGCCCCTTCCAGAAGTTCCCCCCGATGGGTCTGGAGGGAAAGGTACACATTGTCGTCAAAGGACCGGAACTTTCCTTTTTTCCCCGTGTACCGATCCCCGGCTTTTTCCACCGCCTTGATCAGGGTCCGTCCGGCAGCCCGTTTTTCGTAATCCACCCCCATTTTCAGGATCACACCGGTGAACAGCACCAGGATGATGGACAAAAACAGGGTGTACCACAGGGTGACCCGGAGGGAGACCGGCAGGTTCTTCAGCCGTTTCCACCCCTGCTGCAGCCGGCGACCCAGGACCATCCTACACTTTGAGCACATAGCCGGTCCCCCGTACCGTGTGGAGCAGCTTGGGTTCAAAATCCTTGTCGATTTTCTTCCGCAGGGTCTTGATGTACACATCCACCATATTGGAATATCCTTCATAAGAAAAATCCCAGGCATGTTCCAGGATCTGTTCCCGGGAAAGCACCGTTCCCTGGTTCCGCAGGAGATAATCCAGCACGGAGAATTCCTTGGGGGTCAGGGCAATTTCCTGCCCGCCCCGGGTCACCTGATGGGTCCGGGTGTCCAGGGTCAGGTCCGCCAGGGTCAGCCGGGTCCGGGCGGTCTGCTGGGCATTGCTCCGCCGGAGCAGGCTGCGGATCCGGGCCAGCAGTTCATCGAATTCAAAGGGCTTCACCAGATAATCGTCCCCGCCGCTGTCCAGGCCGGTGACCTTGTCCTGGGTGCTGTCCAGGGCCGTCAGGAACAGGACCGGCACCCGGCTGCCTCCGTCCCGGAGCTTTTTCACAAGGGTCAGTCCGTCCATTTCCGGCATCATGATATCCACGATCAGCAGATCATATTCCGCCACATCCAGATAGTCCAGTGCTTCCTTTCCGTTAAAAGCGCAGTCCACCGAATAGGCTTCGATTTTCAGCCGTTTGGCAATGATTTTATTCAGCGTGGGTTCATCTTCCACCACCAGGATTTTCATGCGTCATCCCTCCCTACTTGTACATTGTACAGGATACCAGGGGAAAATGAAACGCCGGTGAAAGGAATGGGAAGAAGAAAACTCTTTGCGTTTTAAATTAGCGTTAACTAAGTAATGGTATTTTACCATATTCTCGCATTTTCCCTTGCTTTTTTCAAAAATCAGCGTACAATATTCCACGGGGAAAAGAAACAGGGGTGAAAAATCAAAAAATATTTTTCGAAAAAAGCTTGCATCCTTCCTGGATCTATGCTAGAATAACTCCTGTAAGTAAAGACTAACCGCATTGTCTTTATTTTTTTCAAGGCTAATGGTTAGCATTTCCTAACCATTAGCCACTCCCCTTGCTGATTGTCGTTGAAAGCCTTTCTGACCGATGGTTTTCAGCTGATTGTCATACAGGGACCTTCGGGATGTGTGCCCCGGCGGTCCCTTCCCTCTCCTGGAGAAACCTTCACTCCTCCGGTTTCTCCAGCCCCAACTTTTTTATTGTCAACCTTCAAAACAAAACCGGCGGCAGAGAAGCGCAGCTCTGCCGCCGGTTTTGTTTGTGGGCTGTTGCGTATGCAACAGCCTTTCTGTCAAAAAAGATAAGGTCTGCTGCAATAAACAGCAGACCTTATCTTTTTTACATCTGGAACACACCCAGGATACCGGCGGCAAACACGGTGATGATGCTGAGGATCCACAGATAGGGAGCGGAGAATTTCAGCTGGTCCTTCAGGGATACCCCGGCCATCCCGATCAGCAGCCAGGTGGTGGCGTTGTGGGGAGTGACCATGATGCAGAAGTCCTTCCCGATCAGCATGCTCATGGCGATGTCGTGAGCGGCCACACCGAACTTTTCAGCCACCCCGATGCACAGGGGCATGAAGCCGAAGAAGAAGGAGTCGGTGCCCAGCATCATGCCGAAAGGCACGGACAGGCAGCCCATGACGGTGGCCAGTTTGGGCCCCAGGGCGTTGGGCATGATGTTGATCAGGATGTTGGCCATGCTCTTCATCATCCCGGTGCCGTTCAGGATCCCCAGGAAGATACCGGTGGTCAGCAGGATCATGGGAGTCAGCAGGGCAGCGGAGGCGTGGCGTTTCACCGCATTGGCCTGTTCCTTGGAAGACCGGAAGTTGATAATCAGAGCGGCAGCCAGACCGATCATGAAGGCGCCGTACAGCGGAATCTTGGTGAAGCACATGAGCAGGATGACCACCAGGGTGACCAGCCAGTTGATCCACACCAGTTTGGGCCGTTTCAGGCTGGGATCAGCCGGAGCATCGTTCCCGGCCATGCTCATGTCTTCCGTCAGTTCAGCGGCTTTCCCGGTGGGGTTCAGGCCGGCGCCCCGTTTCTTTTCCAGGAGCCCCATGTAGACACAGAAACCCAGGACGATCAGGATCCCCACACCCTGGAGGGGCAGCAGTTCATGCCACAGGATGCTGGCGTCGGTTTTCAGGATAATGGCGGTACGGGCCACAGGGCCGCCCCAGGGCGTCAGGTTCATGATACTGATGGCGGCGGAAATGATGCAGCACAGCACCACGGGACGGATGTGGAGTTTTTTGTACAGAGGCAGCATGGCAGGGACGGTGATCAGGCAGGTCCCGGCGGTGGTGCCGTCCAGGTGGGCGATGGTGGCGATGATCCCGGTGGCAATGGTCACCAGGACGATGTTGTTCCCGGCTTTCTTTGCCAGGAAGTTCATCAGAGGATCGAACATGCCCACATCATTCATCAAAGCAAAATAAACAATGGAGAACAGGAACAGGATGGCGGTGGACATGGTGGTGCCCACGCCTTTTTTGATGAAGGCGAAGACTTCCGCCGGAGCAAAACCGCAGAGCAGGGCAATAATAATGGGGAATGCCACGAAAATGGGGATGGCATTCATTTTGGAGGAGATCAGACAGTAGACCACCAATCCGATCAGGACAAAACCAGCAATACCTAACAACATTTTTTTCTCCTTTCTGCCAGGAAGGCCGGGAAGAGAAGAGCGCGGCCCGTCTCCTCTTCCCCCTTCTCAAGGGCGGCAGATCTTATTTTTTGCTGCCTGCGTAGTAATTGATCAGACAGCCTGCAGCCAGGATCTCTTTCTGGGAAGGTTCCACTGCACCCAGGTGCAGGGCGATTTCTCCCACTTTCTTTCCGTCCCGGACAATGAAGCCTTTGTATTCATCCGTATCTCCCAGGAGGATTTCCCGAACATTGGGGACATAGACCAGGTCTCCCACTGCCAGTTTCCGGGAATCGTCATAAGAGGTCAGGAAGGGCAGCATCCCCCAGTTCATCACATTGCTCCGATACCGTTTGGTGGCATATTCCAGGGCAATGTTGGCGGCGCCTCCCAGCACCCGCTGACAGGAAGCGGCCTGTTCCCGGGCGGAACCGTCACCGGGTTTGTTGGCATAGACCACGGAACCTACAGATGTATTTTTCTTCATCTGGTCAGCCGATTCCTGCAAACCCAGAGCATTTTTTACGGAATCATACATATTGTTCAGTTCTTCACAGTTTTCCCCTTCCTGCCGGGCTTTTTCCAGGGTCCGGACGACTTTGGCCCGACCCACATATTCCGGCACCTTCCGGCTCAGGGCAAATTCACTGAGGGCATAGGGGTCGCTCCGGTAGGAAGAAGTTTCCCCGGAGGGGATCAGTTCATCGGTGGTGGTCACCGGATCATCGATCCAGGCAGCCACTTTCAGCAGCACATTTTCATTGAGTTTTTCAATGGAAGGCCAGGGTTTGATGGAAGGACCGTACACCAGCTCTTCTTTTTTGTCCGGCTGACCGATCCCGTCGAAGACCTTGTGGTCATAGGGCAGGCTGTCGTAATGGTAGGCGGGCACGCTGTCGTCGTATTCCACCTCCGTGGCCGGAGTCAGCGCCCCATGGTTGGCTGCGGTGGCAGCCACGCTCCGGGCATCCATCAGGGCCACGGAAGCGATCTGTCCCTTGCCGGGCTTGCTCCCTTCCCGGTTGGGGAAGTTCCGGGTGGTGTGCCGTACACTGAAGCCCTTGTTGTTGGGAGTATCCCCGGCCCCGAAGCAGGGACCGCAGAATGCGGACCGGACCACGGCACCGGCATCCATCAGATCTGCCAGGGCGCCATTGCGCATCAGTTCCATGTAGATGGGATGGCTGGAAGGATACACACTGAAGGCAAACCGTTCATTGCCGATGCTCTTGCCCTTCAGGATGTGAGCCGCCGCCACCAGGTTTTCGTACAGACCGCCGGAGCAGCCGGCGATCAGACCCTGGTCACAGTGCATCTTCCCGTCATAGTACTTGTCCGCCAGACCCAGGGACAACTCCTTGTTGTCCAGCATATCCACCGCCTGCTTTTCGATTTCTTCCAGCAGGTCCCGGCCCCCTTCGTTCAGCTCTTTGATGGTGTACACATGGCTGGGATGGAAGGGCATGGCGATCATGGATTCCACTTTGTCCAGATCCACCACCACGGCTCCGTCATAGTATGCCAGATCGCCGGGTTTCATTTCCCGGTAGGCTTCCGGGCGGCGGTGAAGTTCCAGGTAGTCCTTCACGGTGGTGTCCGTGGACCAGATGGTGGTCAGGCAGGTGGTTTCCGTGGTCATCACATCGATGCCGTTCCGGAAGTCCATGGACAGCCCTGCAATGCCGGGGCCCATGAATTCCATCACCTTGTTCTTCACAAAGCCGTTTTTGAACACGGCCTTTTCAATGGCCAGGGCCACATCCTGGGGCCCCACCCCATGACGGGGCTTCCCTTTCAGATAAATGGCGATCACCTGGGGCCGCTGGACATCGTAGGTATGGCCCAGGAGCTGTTTCACCAGTTCCGGTCCCCCTTCCCCGATGGCCATGGTCCCGAAGGCGCCGTACCGGGTGTGGCTGTCGGAGCCCAGGATCATTTTCCCGCCGCCGGCCATTTTTTCCCGCATATATTCATGGATGACTGCCATATGGGGCGGCACATACTGACCGCCGAACCGTTTCACCGCAGACAGCCCGAAAACGTGGTCGTCCTCGTTGATGGTGCCCCCTACGGCAGCCAGGCTGTTGTGGCAGTTGGTCAGGATGTAGGGAACGGGGAAATGGTCCAGGCCGCTGGCGATGGCCGTCTGGATGATTCCCACATAGGTAATGTCGTGGCTGGTCAGGGCATCGAATTTCAGATGGAGATCGTCCATCCCTTCGCCCTGCTGATGGGCTTTCAGCACCTGATAGGCCAGGGTCTTCCGGGTACCCCCGTCCCTGTCAGCCTTGACACCCTGGGCGGCCAGTTCTGCCTCCGTCAGCAGCTGTCCGTCCTTGTAATAAACTCCCTCATGGATCAGTTCAACCATAATTGTTTGTCCCTCCTGCTTTGATTCAGATCAGATGGTTCACTTCTGCACAGCCCTATCATAGAATTTTCCGTGAAATAACACAAATACGTGTTTTCTTGTATCTGTCATCAGATTTTTCTATGGTTTTGTTTCTTCTCCTGCTCCGGACAGGAAAAAGGACGGCGTTCCTGTCCGCCGTCCTTTTTCCCTTGCTGGTTTCCTGAGAGGATGGACCGTTCCCCCCACAGGGGGCTGCCCGGGGTCCGCTCTCTGTTTTCAGTGTACCGTTTCTTTCCGAAAAAAACAAATAGGTTTTTTCGGGGTTTTGCGATAAAATATTTCTATCTTTCAACACCCATCCTGTAAGGAGGTTTCCATGGACAACAAAGACATCCTGCTGCTGAAAACCCTGTACGAAGAAAAGAACATCACCCATACCGCCAAGCGGCTGTTCCTGTCCCAGCCCGCGCTCACCGACCGGCTGAAACGGCTGGAGGCGGAATTCGGCTGTACCCTGTTCCTCCGCCAGCCCCGGGGCATCCAGTTCACTTCAGAAGGAGAACTGCTGTACCGGTTCTTCCTCCAGATGGAATCCTCCTACCAGAAGATCCGGGACAGCCTGTCCGACGCCCGGATCCATCCGGCAGGAACCCTTTCCATCGCCTGCTCCAACGTGTTTGCCAAATACCACATGCCCCGGATCCTGACCCAGTTCCGGAAAACCTACCCCCGGATCGAGATCCACATGAAAAGCGGCTTCAGCCATGACCGGTACCGGGATTTCCTGGAGGGAAAGTACCATATCTGCATTGTCCGGGGGGACCACAACTGGAACGAGGAAAAACGGCTCCTGTGGCAGGATCCCCTCTGCGCCTTCAGCCGGGAGCCCCTGAACATGGACCTGCTGCCCAGCTATCCCTACATCCACTATGTGACCGATCCCCTGCTCCAGAACGTGCTGGATGACTGGTGGTACGCCCATTACCGGAAGCCCCCCCTCACCATCATCGAAACCGATGCCATGGATACCTGCCTGAAGATGGTCCAGGAAGGACTGGGGTTTACCCTGCTCTCCCGGAGCTGCGGCCAGGATACCCCCCGGATCACCCCCACCGTGCTCACCACCCTGGAAGGGAAGCCCCTGCTCCGGGAAACCTGGATGTTCTACCGGAAAAACTACCGCCACCTGGCCAGTGTCCGGGCCTTTGTGGAGTTTATGGAGGAGAAGTACTAAGGGGGCGGCGCAAGCGCAGCCCCAGTCAACGGTCAGCTGTCAACGGTCAACGGCCGATGGAAGGGGGTGTGAAAAAATCACACCCCCTCCCCTGGAAAGGAAACGATACAACTCTACCGCCGGACCTGGAATTCCCGTCCAATCTGCCAGCACCGGCCGGCCACATCCCCGGTTTCCAGATAGAGGGCATTGCGGAACTCGAACAGGATGGGCCGCATTTTGGCATAATCCGGTTTGTTCCGTTCGTTCAGATACCGTTCCTCCACATAGGTGTGGACTGGTTCCAGGATATAATTGTTGAACTGTCCCACCTCCACTTTCCGGATAACCCGGCAGGTCATCACCAGGGGGCATTGTCCGGAATGGGCGCCCCTTCCACCTCGTCGAAATGATGGGGGAACACCTGGGACTTGTCTTCCTGGGCGCCTTTGTGCAGGCCGCAGTAATCGGCCGCCGCCAGGATGTCCCGGTTCACCAGGCTGACGGATACCGTCCCGTTGGTTTCGATTCCCCGTACGGAAAATTCGTGGGCCTTATCCACACTGATTAGGAACCGGGTATGCTCCACCACGCCCACATGGGCCACCGGCAGCCAGTTCACCCGTCCTTCCGCCACAGTTCCCACGATGGTTACCGGGGTAGGATACAGCCCCATCACCGCACCGATATCTTTTTGCATATGTTTTTCCTCCTGTTTTCTTGTTTTTTGGAATTGACTGTGCTAATATTATCTCCAATCTATCCAGACAACAAGAATGCACTTTTTTGTATGATACTATCTTTTTAGAAACTATAAGGAGGTCCCATGCCCATGAACGAAAAGAAATACAACTGTCCGGTAGAAGCGGCCCTGAGTCAGCTGGGGGGAAAATACAAAGCCGTCATCCTGTACTACCTGATGACGGAATCCGTGCTCCGTTTCAGCCAGCTCCAGCGCCACATCCCCCGGGCCACCGCCAAGATGCTCACCCAGCAGCTGCGGGAACTGGAAGGGGATGGACTGATCCACCGCACCGTCTATCCGGTGGTCCCGCCCAAAACCGAATATACCCTCACAGACCGGGGAGAATCCCTCCGTCCCATCATCATGGCTATCTGCAACTGGGGCCGGGAATACATGGCCGGCACTTTTTAACAGACAGTTCCCTTTGGGGTACTAAAGAACCAAAAAGTGCGTACTTCCCAAAAGAGCCCCTATTTCCTAAAATGTAGACAACATGAACAACAGGAGCTGATACCATGAAGCGTTTTTTCAGAATGATACTGACTGCCATGCTGGCTCTGCCCCTGGGTGCACTGTCCGCCCAGGCAGCCCCGGTCAAAGGCCGGATCCTGGTGATTGCCTCCAGTGAGGGAACCCTGGAGCTGGCCAATCACACCCGGATGTCCACCGGATTCTTCCTGAACGAACTGGCCGTCCCCACAGAATACCTGGCCCAAAAAGGCTGGGAAATCGTCCTGGCCACCCCGGAAGGGAAGGATCCCATTATGGACCAGGGATCCAATGACAAAAAATTTTTCCAGGACAAAGAAACTGAACGGGCCCGGGCGGAAGCCTTCGTCAACGGCCTGAAGCCCATTTCCTTCCAGCAGGCCATCCAGGGCGGACTGGACCGGTATGATGCCCTGTTCATTCCCGGTGGCCATGCCCCCATGGGCAGCCTGATGGAAAATCAGGACCTGGGGACCATCCTGAAGGATTTCCACGCCAAAGAGAAGCCCACTGCCTTGATCTGCCACGGGCCGGCTGCTGCCCTGGCAGCCCTGCCGGATCCCGCCGGCTACCGGAAAGCTCTGGTGGATCGGGACGTAAGGAGTGTCCTTGCCCTGGGCAAGGGCTGGATCTACGAGGGCTATGCCATGACCGCTCTTTCTGATGCGGAAGAATGGCCCGGTGAAGTGGCCAAAGGAACGGAAATGCCCTTCCATCTGGAACAGGCTCTCCAGCTGGCCGGTGGAAAGATCCAGGTCCAGGGCATAAACCAGAGCCATGTGGTCAAAGACCGGGAACTGATCACCGGACAGAATCCGGCCTCCGATCTGGAACTGGCCAAAGCACTGGAAAAAGCATTGAAGAAATGAAAATGAGGGTGCTGCACGTCCTGTGCAGCACCCCCTCTTTTCTTACATATGTCCCATATGATCCATCTGGTGCATCTGCGCCGGCATGGGCTGCCAGCCGGTGATGGTGGGATCCACCATGCCGAACACCATGGCCACATGGCTGACCACCAGGAATCCGATCAAAAGGCCGAAATGCCGCAGGGTCCGCTGCTGTTCCGTCAGGTGCTTCCCGGTGACCCCCATTTCCATCAGGGCAATGGCTCCCAGGGGAACAATCCCCAGCAGATAGGCCACGATGGCCAGCTGATCCGCCCAGCCCTTCCAGTGGATCCCGGGCACCACGTTCACCAGGAGATACAGCACCACCAGGGCAAAATACACCCCGGCGGCAATTCCCAGCCGGTGGTTCCAGGCCTTCCAGCCAGCCGCCTTGCCGTTGTAATAAGTGGTATAGAATTCTGTAGCCACCAGGGATTCCGCCAGCACCACCGGGATCACCATAAAGAGGATCAGGTTCCAGGGCTGGTTGGCCGCCAAAAGATCCATATAATTCGTCATAACCATTGCACATCGCTCCTCCATTGGGTTTGTTTCATTTCATACTTGTATTATAGGAATACAATATGCAGATGGTGGGAAGGAAATGTGAAGAAAATATGAAGGGGTGTTGAAAATCAATTTTACAAATTTATTTTCAATCAGCATAAACCGTAGGGGGCGCAGGCCCGGCGCCCCGCAAAACACGTGGTCAACTGCTGATTTGGCGGGCGACCGGGCCTGTCGCCCCTACAGGAACGATTTATATAACGGCTACCGTTGTTCAACGCCAGCTTTGCTGGCCTCCTTTGGCCGTCGACCGTTGACAGTTGACGGGGCTGTTGCTCATGCAACAGCCCCCTATACCTCCACCACAAACTCCGCCCCGCCCTGGGGCCGGTTCCTGGCTTCTATATGCCCGCCCTGTGCTTCCACGAAGCTTTTGGCCAGGGACAGCCCGATGCCGCTGCCCCCGGAGGCCCGGTTCCGGGATTTGTCCCCCCGGTAGAACTGTTCGAACACATGGGGAAGATCTTCCGGCGGGATCCCCGGTCCCTCATCGGCAATGGTCAGCCGTACTTTCTCTCCTGCCCCTTCCGTTTTCAGCAGGATGGCCGTCCCCGGTGTGGTGTACCGGATGGCGTTGGTGATCAGGTTGTACAGGACCTGGTTCATCCGGTCCGGATCCAGCTGCCGTACCGGCAGATCCGGGGCCAGATCCTTCACAAAATGGAGTTTTTTCTCCTCCAGCAGGGGTTCCAGCATTTCTGCCGCCCGTTCCGTCTTTTCCCCCAGTTCCACCGGCTGGAGATGGAGTTCCAGCTGATGGACCTGGGCCAGGGACAGATCCCGCAGGTCCCCCACCAGCCGGGTCAGCCGCATGACTTCCTCCTGCATGGAAAACAGTTTGTCCGGCTCCGGCTGTTCCACCCCGTCCAGCATGCTTTCCAGATGGCCCTGGAGCACCGCCAGAGGCGTTTTCAGCTCGTGGGCGATATTGGCCAGCAACTCCTGCCGGTTGCTTTCGTTGGCGGCCAGTTCCGCAGACATCTGGTTGAACACGGAAGCCAGCTGGCCCACTTCATCCCCGGTTTCCACCGGCACCTCCTGCTTCAGTTCCCCCTGACGGATCTTTTCCGCCGCCTGGGAGAGCTGCCGCAGGGGCCGGGTGATGTTCCCGGACAGGAAGTAACTCACTACCAGCCCGATTCCGGCGAACAGGAACCCGATCCACCACAGGGATTTATGGTAGGATTCCACAAAAGTCCGTTCCGCCGCTCCCATCATCATCCGGCGGCGCATGCCTCCCATACCCATGCCGCCGCCCATCATGCCCCTTCCCATGCCCAGTCCCTGACCGCAGTTTTCTCCCCCCTGCTGCCCGGCCAGGGCGGAGGGATCCTGGAGATACTGGAAAAAGTGGGTCTTCATCTGCTGGTTGCAGATGGCAATGACGATCAGGGCGCAGACCAGGATCAGCAGAAAAGTGCTGAGCATCATCTTGTTCCGCACGCTGTGAAAATGCATGACTCATCCTCCGAATTTATAGCCGATGCCGTACACCGTCAGGATGTACCGGGGATTTTTCGTATCCGGCTCGATTTTCCGCCGCAGGTTCCGGATATGGGCATCAATGGTCCGTTCATACCCGTCAAAGGCAAATCCATGGCTGTTTTCCATTAATTGGAGCCGGTTGTACACATGACCAGGGCTTTTCATAAGGACTTCCAGCAGATTGAATTCAATGGGGGTCAGTTCAATGGGCTTCCAGCCGTCCCCCTCTTCCTTCCGCCGGAGGATATGCCGGTCCAGATCCAGTTCCAGAGTCCCGGCCCGGATCACCGTTTCCGGGGCTCCTTCCTTCTGCTGCCCGTAAGCCCCGTAGGTCCGCCGGAGCAGGGCCCGGACCCGGGCCACCAGTTCCCGCATGCTGAAAGGCTTGGTCACATAATCATCCGCCCCCAGTTCCAGTCCCATGAGCCGGTCGAATTCCGCATCCCGGGCGGTGAGCATGATAATGGGGACGGTACTGTCCTGCCGGATGGTCCGGCACACGTCCCGGCCGTCGATTTTGGGCAGCATCAGGTCCAGCACCAGCAGCTGGGGCTGCTCCTTCCGGAAGATCCGCAGGGCTTCCTCCCCGTCCCGGGCAGCCAGCACCGTAAATTGTTCCTTTGTGAAGTAGTTGACCAGAAGATCCAGCAGCTTGGGATCATCGTCCACCAGCAATACAGAGTAGTTGTCCATAAGCGCCTCCTTGCTGGGAACATTATATAAAAAGGGAGTGTTGCTGTGCAACACCCCCTTTTCAGGTCACGGGTCTCGAGCCGTGAGTCGCGGGCTTGCTGGTGCAGCCCGAAAAACTGGCTATACAGGTTTCATCCGATTTGGTCTCATCATCGTATAGAAATATAGAAGAAAGACAAACGGCTTGAACGTCCAGTCCCGCGACCTGCGACTCGCGGCCTGTGACCGGGGGTGTGAATTCTTTCACACCCCGCTTTTTCAGCTCTGCTGCCCCTGTCCCTGGCCGTCGTCGCCCCAGCAGGGGGGCTGTTGGCCCTGGTTCCAGCAACCTCCCCGGCCCCGTCGTCCACCTCTCCAGTGCCGTCCATTCTGGTTGTAATAAGGACATCCAACCTGGTTGTCCAAAGCTTGTACAACCGACTGATTTCCCCCCGCCGCTTCTGCTGCATGAGCCGGGGTCACAGAAAACAACCGAGGCCCCGCCATGCTGCCTGCCGCAAAGAACGCCGCTGCCACTGCCAGAGTCTTGAATTTTGCTGTCATGATGGATCATCCTTTCTTCCTTGTCCAGGTTTGTTTGGTTTGTTCTTTTCTTTGTCTTTATTATACCGGTTCCTCATGCATAAACTGTTGGAAAAATATGAAGAAAATGTGAAGGGGGGTTGTTGCACGGAACGTGCAGCATACACTTTCTTGTCAGCAGTCATCAGCCGTTGGAAATCAATTTTTGCAAATTGATTTTGAACCGCATAAACCGTAGGGAGCGCAGGTCCGGCGCCCCGCATAACATACGGACAAACGGTTATTTGGCGGGCGGCCGGGCCTGCCGCCCCCCCTACTTCAAACTCTCATAAATCCGCACCAGGTTCTCTTCCATCTGCTGCAGATAGTCCCCTTCCCCTTCTCCCCCTTCCAGGGTATGGATGGGCACCACTTTCGCCCCCACTTCCCTGGCCAGAGCCTGGCTGGTCTTGGGACTGACCGCAGCTTCTGTGAATATGGTCCCCACCTGGCGCTGCCGGCAGTATTCCACCAGTTCGGCCAGCTGCCGGGCATTGGGTTCCCCGGAGGCAAAGACCCCTTCCACGCTGTTCTGTTCCAGCCCGAAATCCCGGCACAGGTAGGCAAAGGCCGCATGACCGGTGACGAAATCTTTCCGGGGAACGGACTGGAATTTTTCTTTGTAGGTTTTTTCCAGCTGCCGCAGCCGTCCGATGAATTTTTCCCCATTGGCCTGGTAATAGGCCGCATTGTCCGGATCCGCCTGGGACAGCCCCCGGACAATGGCCGCTGCTTCCACCTGGGCACAGGAGGGGCTCAGCCAGGCATGGGGATCATACTGGCCGTGTTCCCGGATCTCCTCCGCGTCTTCATTGGCAATGGGGGCCACATCCCGGGCTGCCGTAACCTGGACCAGACCGGGGTTTTCCGCCGCTTTCACCATATCTTCCGCCCAGGGTTCCATTCCCAGCCCCTGGAGCACCAGTACCCGGGCCCGGCTCAGATCCTTCATGCTCCGGGTGGTGGGCTGGAATTCATGGGGTTCCGTCCCTTCCGGGATCAGGGTGGTCACCGCCACCTTGTCCCCCCCAATGGCTTCCGTGATTTCCTTCATGGCATAAAAGCTGGCCACCACCGGCAGCCTGCCTTCCGCCGTTTTGGCCGGGGCCTTTTTCCCGCCGCACCCGGCAAAAAGAGTCAAAAGCCCCGCCAACAGCAACAATACAATCCGTTTCATCGATCCATTCCTTTCCTTTTGCCTATCCCTGTAATGGGTACGGACCTGCAGGAGCTCCGCGCCGGGGAGCCCGCAGGATCCACAGACCACCGGCACAATGCCAGGCGGCCGGGCCTGCCGCCCCTGCGGATCCGACTCACACATTCAAAAATTATGCCTGCAAATTTACCCATCGGCCATTGACAATTGACCGTTGACAGGCTGTTGCCAGGCAACTGCCTACATGCAAACCATTTGCATTTTCGCGAAAGATATCATATCATATAGAGTACCGTCCGTCAACAAACGCAAATCATTTGCATTTGCGCCATCATACCAGAAAGAGGTCAATACCATGCTTCAGATTTCTCATCTGTCCTTTGCCTATGAGCAGGGACCTTACCTTCTCCATGACCTGTCCATGGAAATCCATGACGGGGACTATGTAGCCATTGTGGGAGAAAACGGCAGCGGCAAAAGCACCCTGGTGAAGCTGATCCTGGGTCTCCTGACACCCAGCAGCGGAACCATTTCCACCACCTTCCGCCGGCCCGCCTACGTGCCCCAGCCCACGGACATGGTCAACAAACAGTTCCCCATTACCGTCCGGGAAGTGCTGGACTACACCCGGCAGGTCCTCCGAATCAAAGACCGGGAGGCCACGGACCGGGCCCTGGCCAAAATGCACATCGAACCCCTCCAGGACCATCTGATTGGAGCCCTTTCCGGAGGCCAGTACCAGAAAGTGATGATTGCCAAAGCCCTGCTGGGAAAACCGGATCTGATGATCTTCGACGAGCCCTCCACCGGCATGGATCTGAAAAGCCAGGATGATCTCTATCCCCTGATCCACCAGCTGAACGAAACCCAGGGCATTACGGTGGTGACCGTGGAACACAATCTCCGGTACGCCGCCCACAATGCTTCCAGCTTCTTCCATGTGGTCCGGGGCCAGGGCCATTTCTGCACCCCCCAGGAATATATCCGGGAATATCTGGCGGAAAACGGAGGTGACTGCGCCCATGTTTGAGTATGCGTTTATGCGGAATGCCCTGGCGGTATCCCTGCTGATTTCCCTGATCTGTCCCCTGATCGGCACCTTCCTGGTGCTCCGGCGCTATTCCATGATCGGAGATGCCCTGAGCCACGCCTCCCTGGCCGGGGTGGCCACCGGACTCCTGTTCCATGCCAACCCCATCCTCAGTGCTTTCTGCCTGACTTCCTTCTTCGGTCTCCTCATTGAAGTGCTCCGGGAAAAATTCCGCCGGTATGCGGAACTGACCCTGGTGATTGTCCTGTCCCTGTCCGTGGGCATTGCCATTACCATCATCAGTTCCGGTCTGGTCCATGCCAATGTGGATTCCTTCCTGTTCGGCAGCATCCTCACCGTCAGCCAGGGGGAAGTGACCACCGTGGCCATCCTTACCGTGATCTCCCTGCTGGCCATTTTCGGCCTGTTCCCCCAACTGGTGCTCCTGTCCTTTGACGAAGACGGCGCCCGGATCCTGGGAGTGAAAGCCCGGGCCATCAACTACGTGTTCTCCATCCTGGTGGCCGCCACCATTTCCGTTTCCATCCGGATCGTGGGGATTCTGGTGATCAGTTCCCTGATCGCGCTGCCGGTGGCCACCGCCCTCCAGCTCCATCAGGGCTTCAAAAAGACCATGGCCCTGGCGGTCCTGTTCAGCTTCCTGGACGTAATGGCCGGTCTGGTGGTCTCCTATTACCTGGGTGCAGCGCCAGGCGGGATCACCGCCATCGTTTCCGTCGTGCTGCTCCTGCTGGTGCTGCTGTTCCAGCCCCGGAGCCAGAAACGGCAGGTGCGCCATGGATAAGAAGGGATCCCCCCTGGATGCCCGGCAGCTGATCCGCCGGGCCGGGCTGAAATGCACCCAGGCCCGGCTCCAGGTGCTGGCCATGCTCCTGGACCAGCGGGAAGTGCTCAGTGCCGATGAAATCTACCAGAAACTGCTCCAGACAGGGGCCACCCTGAATTTTTCCACGGTGTACCGGATCCTGGAAAGTTTCACGGAAAAGAAGCTGACGGAAAAGGTCCTGCTGCCCCAGAGCCGGAAATACGGGTTCCTGCTGTACACCCTCAGCCATACCCATCATCTGATTTGCCTGGGCTGCCACAAAGTAGTGAACATCGACGGCTGCCCCCTCCACGGCTTCGAGGAAGATCTGGCCCAAAAGACCCATTTCGAAATCGTGGGCCATTATCTGGAACTGTACGGATATTGTGAGGAATGCAGGAAAAAGGCGCTGTGAAAAAATCATCCACAGCGCCTTTATTTCGCTTGCGTCAGCTGGCTTCCATCGGCTAGTGACTAGAGACTAGTGACTAGTGACGGGGTGTGAAAAAGCATTTTTTCACACCCCCTTTTTGGGGAAGTTGCGGGTCGAGGTCGCGAGCCCGGACGTGCAAGCCGTTTGTTATTTTCCTATAGGATGATCAAACAAAATCCACTGCAATCTGCAAAACGGATTTTCGATCTGCACCAATAAGCCCGCGGCTCATGGCCCGCGACTCTCGACCCAAAAGCCGTTCTGCCGCTTTATGCGGCAGAACGGCTTTTTACCAGCCCCCACACCGGCAGCAGGAACAGATATACGGCCAGGGCGATGGAGGTATGGGGCGCCCCGGTAGTGTCCAGGATGGTGGCGCAGGCAATGGACCAGGGGATCAGGGGTGAAATCACCACCGCCGTGTTTTCCAGGTCCAGGGCCAGCTGCTCCCGGTCCTGCACAAAGGAACTGCACAGCTGATGGGTCAGCACGATGCTCAGGGTCTGGTTGCAGGACACCATTCCGGTGAACAGGGCCGCCAGGATAATGGACAGATAGGTCCCCACCTTTTTCTCCAGGTGCTGGAACAGGCTCTCGATGCCCTTCAGCAGCCCGGTGCCCTTAAAGATACCCCCGAAGGAAGCGGACAGACACACAATGGAAGCCACCCGGACCATGGACGTGATGCCGCCTCCGCTGAGCATGCCGGAATATTCCGGATCAGACAGATGGTACCCGGTGACCAGGATCTTCAGCAGATGCCACCAGGGCCAGCCCTGGACAAAATGGCACAGGGCCAGGGCGCAGACAATGCTCACCGCCATATTCTTCTTGACGGATACCCGGAAAAAGCTCAGTGCCAGGATGCTGACGGCCGGCAGCACCAGCCAGGGGGTGAAATTGTAGATGTCATAGAGCCCGCTGACCATGGCCCCCACCTGTCCGATGCCGGGCAGCCACAGACCCAGCACCAGATAGAACAGGCTGGCCAGCCCGAAGGGCACCAGGGTGAACCGGGCCATGTTCCCGATGTTCCGGTAAATGTCCGTTCCGGTGAGCACGCTGACCAGCAGGGCACTGGTGGAAACCGGGGACATCCGATCCCCAAAATAGGTGCCGGACAGGATGGCCCCTCCGCTGTACAGGGGAGAGATTCCCAGTGTCTCCCCAATGGACAGGGTGATCACCCCCATGGTGGCCGCCGTGCCAAAAGATGTGCCCAGCAGGAAGGAAACGGCGCAGTTCAGCCAGAAGGTCAGCAGCAGGAACACCGATGGACGGATGAACCGGACTGCCAGGGCGATGATGTAGCCGATGGTGCCGGAAGCCCGCCATGCGGCGGTGAGCATGCCGATCAGGATGAACACCAGGAAAATGGTCTTTACCGACAGGACCCCCTGCCAGGCCATTTTCAGCACCGCTCCGAAGGAGTGTCCCCGGTACAGCCCGTACCCGAAGAACAGCAGGAATCCCAGGGCCAGCGCCCCCAGAAGAGGCAGCCCCGTAAAAATAAAGAAAAAGAGAATGAGGCAGAACGTCCCCAGGATAAGATTTTCCATAACTTGTGATATCTCCATAAATAAGATGCGGTCAACGGTCAGCTGTCAGCTGGCCGTTGACCGCTGACAAATAAAAAGGAGCCTTGCACGGAACGTGCAACGCTCCTTTTTTATTATATCACGTAATCGGTGCCGGGTTGAAGATGCACAGGTCGTTGTGGAAGCCATACTGATCGCTGTAGGGCTTCTTTTTGCCGCTGGCCACATCCAGGATGAAGTTGAAGATCTCCGTCCCCACTTCCGGAATGGTGGCTTCCCCGGTGGCCACGCCGCCGGCGGAAACATCGATCATATCGAACCAGTTGTCCTTCATTTCGTTCCGGCTGCACACTTTGATCACCGGTGCAATGGCCAGGCCGTAGGGCGTGCCCCGTCCGGTCATGAACACCTGGAGGCCGATGCCGGAAGCCAGCTGGCTGGGGCCGCAGACAATGTCGCTGGCCGGGGTAGCCGCATAGATCAGCCCGTGTTTCGTGGGCTTTTCCGCCGGGGACAGCACTTCCACAATGGGGCTGGTGCCGCTTTTGGCAATGGAGCCCATGGCCTTTTCCACAATGTTGGCCAGGCCGCCTTTCTTGTTCCCCGGAGTGGGGTTGGCATCCCGGTCCACGCCCCCTTCGGCCAGGTATTCATCATACCATTTCATTTCCGCCGCCAGTTTGTCCCGGACTTCCCGGTTCACGCAGCGGGCCGCCAGCATGGGCACCCCGTCCCGGACTTCCGTCACTTCACTGAACATCACCGTGCCGCCGCCCTTGACCAGCATATCCGCCGCATACCCGGCGCTGGGGTTGGCCGTAAGCCCGGAAAAGGCATCGGAGCCTCCGCACTGCATCCCCACCACCAGTTCGCTGAGAGGCAGTTCTTCCCGCCGGCGCTTCTCCAGTCTCTGCAGTTTCTTTTCCGCCATGTCCAGGATGGCCTGCATCATGGCATCATGACCGTGGCAGTCCTGGAGGGTCAGGCAGTTGTCCGGATTGATTTCTTCCGGTTCCAGCAGCCGGTCATAGGTAAGCTTTTCGCAGCCCAGTCCGATGACCATGATCTCCCCGCCGAAATTGGGATGGCGGATCAGGTTCCGGACCGCCCGGATGGGAATCTTGGCCATGGGAGCATTGATGGCCACCCCGCAGCCGTAGGGATGGTTCACCGCCACCACATCATCCACATGGGGATATTTGGGCAGCAGTTCCCGGCGGATCCGGTCCACTGCCACATTCACCACCCCGGCGGCACACTGGACGGTGGTCACGACCCCCAGAAGGTTCCGTGTCCCTGCCGGGCCTTTTTTGTTCCGGTAGCCCCACCAGGTGGTCCGTACCGGATCCGGCAGTTCTTCCGGCGGCACGATGTGGGTGGCATAGGGCAGATCATGGAGAGCCGGGCTTTCCGGCAGATCCAGCATATGTTCGTTGATCCAGCTTCCCTTGGGGATATCATCCCTGGCATAGCCCAGGACCACCCCGTACCGGATGATCTCTCCCCCTTTGGGAATGTCCGTCAGGGCGATTTTATGGGCCTGAGGAATGGGCTGGAGGGAAACCACGCCCGGCAGCACTTCCGTGCCCACAGGCAGGTCATGGACGGCAATGGCCACATTGTCTTTCTCTTTGACCCTGATTACAAGCGGTGCAGTCATAGTATCTTCTTCCTTTCTCAGATTTTCGTCAGCAGCGTCCCGTTATCGTCAAAGGCCAGAGGCGCCGGCTCATCCAGGGCTTCCAGATGAGGGTACTTTCCGGCTCTGACGGCTTCATAATAGCTTTCGCTGAGCATCACCGTCCCGATGTGGGAGGTGTTGGGGATCCGGACCACCCGGACTTTTGCCGGGTCCCGGTCCACCCCGTTGGTGGTGCGGATGCACAGCTGGATGGCTTCCTTGTCCGTAGGCACCACAAAGGGGATCATCCCGGATTTGAACACCGTGTTGGTGACGATGTTGGGATACATGGCATCCATATCGATCTTGTTGAACAGCCGGGCGGTGATGCAGTTGGCCAGGCCGATGCCCAGGGCGTTCCCGTGGGAAGCTTCCGACAGGTCCAGGAAACAGGTCCGCTGGACCTTCAGTCCCCCATGGGCGTATTCCGTGGAGAAAGTCCCGGCAATGTTGGGATCCACCCCGGTGCCGGAATAGTTCTTCCCGATTTCATCCACCACCAGCACGTCCGCTTCCTTCACCAGCAGGGAGGGCATGTTGGCAAAAGCGAACTTCAGCCATTCCGCTTCTTCCTCGATGAGATGGGGGGTATCGATGGCCACGATTTTGCAGGTTTCATCATAGGCATTCTCAATGGAGGGGATGGCGAAAAGGATGGGGGCCTTTTCCAGGAACACCTGGGCCATGGAAGGGATGTGTTCCGCAATCTTTCCCATGCCGTCGGCGTGGACATTTTCCGCCCCTTTCTGTTTGCCCAGGCCCACCGCCATCATTTTGCAGGGGCCGCTTTCCACTTTGCCCCGGAAGGCATTGTGGGGCTTCAGCCGGCAGGAGACGATGATCCCGTCCGCCTCATAGGCGTTTTTGTCCATGTACACCGGCCGTCCGGACCGGCTCATGCCCAGGTAGACCGTTTCCATGCTGCTGCGGATCTCGCAGCCCATGGCTTCTTCCGTAATGCCGTAGCCGGCCAGGATCTCCCGCTGGCCTTCCGCCGTGGCACCGCCGTGGCTGCCCATGGCCGGGACGATAAAGGGACGGGTGCCCCGCTCCTTGCAGAATTCCACAATGGACCGGGTGATCAGGGCCACATTGGCGATGCCCCGGCTGCCGGCGGTAATGGCAATGGTCATCCCCGGCTGCAGTTTGCTCACAAAGGGCTCCCGGCTCATTTCCGCCCGGACCACACCGGGGATTTCCTCCGGTGTCAGCACTGGCCGGGGAAAGGTCTGCCGGGCCCGGAACATCCGGGGCAGAGGAACATTTTCCAGCAGCTGGGACACAACCCCGCCTCTGGTGGTAATGCGCATGATTTCCAGCCTCCTTCAGATGCAAAACGCTGTCCAAAGAACAGCGATCCGTACAGATTTTTCTGATACCTTTATTGTACGGGAAGAGGGAGTATAAATCAAATTCATTGTTTTTAGATGATTCATTAAATATATTAAGAGGCTGCCGCAAAGCAGCAGCCTCTGTCAATAGTCAATTGCCCATGAAAAGAACCCTCCCTTACGGTCAGGTTCTTTTGATCGTGTAAACCTGTAGGGGCCGCACGCATGCCACGGCGATTTTTTTGCCGGGTACAATGGGTTCTTTTGATTGTGTAAACCTGTAGGGGCCGCACGCCGGGCGGCCCGCAGGAAGCACGGTTCCATTGCCCATATTCAATAAAATTTGCCTGTAATTTTTTCCCTTCGACCGTTGACCATCCTCTTTAGCAGAACGTCTTGTCCGCGTATTCCTGGAGTTCGGCCCGGAAATCCGGATGGACTACGGCGATCATGGCCTGGGCCCGTTCCTTCAGGGAGAGCCCGGTGAGATGGGCCACCCCGAATTCCGTGGCCACGTTCTGGATCAGTGCCCGGGGACCGGCGATGGAGCTGCCGGCGGCAATGGCCGGGACGATGTTGGAATGACGGACCCCTTTCTTGTCCACCCGGGAGGATTCGATGCAGATGTAGCCGGCTCCCCCATGGGACAGGAAGGCCCCTTCCAGGAAGTCCAGCTGGCCGCCCACTCCGGACAGCTGCCGGGTCCCGATGGATTCGGCATTTTCCTGGCCCATGAGATCCAGCTGCACCCCGCCGTTGATGCTGATGTAGTTGGAGATCTTTTCCATGATCCGGGGATTGTGGACATAATCCACTTCCGCCGGATAGAACAGCTCCGGTTTTTCCTGGAGCCAGTCATACAGTTCCTGGGAACCGCTGGCCAGGTTCCAGGTGGCCAGACCTGTCTGGTCCTCTTTCCGGTCGTTGGTCAGTTTGCCGGCCTTGTACAGGGCCAGGAAAGCGTCACTGATGGTGCCGGTATGGCATCCCAGGTCTTCCCGGTCGGACTGGGCCAGGATCTGGGCAATGGTGAAGGGGATGGTTCCCACCCCCAGGGACAGGGTGGCTCCGTTGGGGATTTCCGCCACCACGTTCCGGGCAATCTGCAGATCCGCTTCCGACGGGGTCCGATACCCGGAGGTGCACAGGGGGGCGTGCTCCCCTTCCACGATGATGTCTGCTTCGTCCAGGGAAACCCGGTGGGATCCGTCCACCCCCTGGAGGGTGGGCATGTGTTCATTGATTTCGAAGATCACGGTCCGGGCCTTCTTCATGATGGTCTTCCAGCAGTAGCTGGCCAGCCCCAGGCCGCAGTATCCATTGGCATCCGGCCGGGACACGGGCACCACGGCCACATCCACGGTCAGGTAGTCCCGGTACATTTCCGGCAGCAGCCGCAGCATCATGGGAACGAAATGGAGCCGGCGGGCGGTGAACATCTTCCGTTCATAGCCCCCCAGATGCCAGCTGTAATACTGGAAATGCTTCATTTCCGGATCACAGTCGATGGTATGGATGATGGGCCGGTACACCAGACCGCCCCGGATCTTCACATCCTGGAGTTCTTCCTTCCGGGCGGCCAGGGCTTCGTCCATCAGTTCCGGGAACCCGTTCCCGAACCCGAAATCCACCCAGTCCCCGCTTTGCACCGCCTTGGCGGCTTCCGCCGGCGTCTTCACTTTGTTTCGATATTTTTCCAGCATAGTTTTCCTCCCAGCTCTTCGCTCTTCACTCTTCACTCTTCAATCTTCACTCATAATGATACCACGAAACGCCGGAGCCCCCATTGGCGAAGGGGCTCCGGCGTCATTCATCAGAGGGGTTGGTTTCATACCAGTTGAGGGATGGTCGTCCACACTTTTTATTTGGTGAGATGGAAGGAAAAGCCTCCGATATCCCCGTCCAGATAGACGAAGATGACTTTTCCGTCAGCATCCCGGCGGATGGTTTCCTCCTTGAAGGAAATCCCCTTCCGGGCCAGGTCCGCCATGGCCAGCTCCACATCTGGAGTCTGCAGGGCTATATGGCCATGGTGGCCCCGGGTGCTGTCCTTCATCACCTCGAACATATTGGAAACGAAGATGTGTGTGTCATTTTCATTTCCCGGTTCCAGGTCAAACAGACTGCATAAGAGGGATACCAGCTGTTTGGCCTCTTTTTCGTTTTCACAGTTGATGCCCACATGTTTCAGCTTGTAGGTGATTTTTTCTACCATGAGATGTGCCTCCTGTAAGGAAGGGAACGCTGTTATGGGAACGTTCCCTGTTTGCTTCTTATTTTACCTGAAGGACGGCCCCTTTGTCAGCAGAAGATACCAAAGCTGCATATTTTTTCAGCATGGGGGAGGTGGCTTTCACCACCGGTTTGAAATGCTTTTTCCGTTCCGCCAGTTCGGCGTCGGAAACATCCATGGTCAGGCTCCGGTTGGGGATGTCGATATGGATCACGTCCCCATCCTGGATCAGGCCAATGGGACCGCCGGCAGCGGCTTCCGGAGAAACGTGACCGATGCATGGCCCCCGGGTGGATCCGGAGAACCGTCCATCGGTGACCAGAGCGGTGCTTTCGTCCATGCCCCGGCCCACCAGGAGGGCAGTGACCAGGAACATTTCCCGCATGCCGGGACCGCCTTTGGGTCCTTCATACCGCAGGACGATGACCGTCCCGGGCTGGATTTCCCCGGCTTCGATGGCCGTGATGGAATCTTCCATGCTGTCGAACACCCGGGCTTTGCCGGTGAACACATGCATGTTGGGTTTCACCCCGCTGGCCTTTACCACGGCGCCGTCGGGAGCCAGGTTCCCTTTCAGGATGGCAATGCCCCCTTCTTTGTTCTTGGGTTTGCTCCGGGGGAAGATCACGTCGTTTTCCACCAGAGGCTGGGCGGCAATGTTTTCCTTCAGAGTGTGGCCGGTCACGGTGATATGGTCATCCAGTTTGTCTTCGATGGCCCGGAGTACTGCAGGCACCCCGCCGTTGGCGTGGAGCACATCCACCGCATACTGGCCGGAAGGACGCAGGTTGCACAGATAGGGTACTTCCCGGCTGACCCGGTCGAAATCTTCCAGGGTCAGGTCCACATGGGCTTCATGGGCAATGGCCATCAGATGCAGCACCGAGTTGGTGGAGGCGCCCATGGCCATAACGGCCTTGACCGCATCCAGCAGGGCGGAACGGGTCAGGATATCCTGGGTGGTGATGCCTTCCTTCACCATGGCCACGATCCGTTTGCCGCTGGCCCGGGCCAGTCTCCGTTTTTCCGAAGACACGGCCGGGGAGGTGCCCATCCGGGGCAGGGTCAGCCCCAGCACTTCCGCCAGGCAGCTCATGGTGTTGGCGGTGCCCATCATGGAGCAGGAGCCCACCGTGGGCAGGGAAGCCATTTCCATCTTCCGCAGCTCTTCATAGCTCATTTTGCCCACCTGATACTGGCCCACGAATTCCCGCAGGTTGCTCAGGCAGATGTTGGTGTAGCCATCGCAGTTGCCGGCCAGCATGGGGCCGCCGGTGACGATGATGGCCGGGATCTTCATCCGGGCTGCGGCCAGGATCATCCCGGGGACGATCTTGTCGCAGGAGGCCAGCATCACCACGGCATCCAGCTGGTTCCCTTCCACCACGGCCTCCACGGAGTCCGCAATGATTTCCCGGCTGGGCAGAGAATACCGCATGCCGCTGTGCCCCTGGCACAGGCCGTCGCACAGGGCGATGGTGTCAAATTCCCGGGGGATCCCGCCGGCTTCCAGGATGCCGTCGCTCACATCCCGGGCCAGGTCCCGCAGGTGGATATGGCCGGGCACCAGTTCACTGAAGGAATTGGCGATCCCGATGATGGGTTTCCGGAAGTCGTCTTCTTCCAGGCCCATGCTGTACAGCAGAGCCCGGTTGCCGCTCCGGCCCACCCCGTTGACCATGATTCCACTGCGGTTGTTCTTGTAGTTCAGTTCATTTCCGCTCATGGATAATACCTCAATTCGTTGTCTGTAGGGTGCGATTATTCCAGGGTCAGTCCTTTTTCAAAAGCCTTCCGGTTGCTGTCGATGACTTTCTGTTTCCCGGCAAACCGTTTGGCAATGCCCTGTTCCACGCTTTCCGGCTTCAGGAGGCCGGTCTTTTTCATCATGGCTCCCAGAGCGATGAAGTTGGCGCTCTGGATGCTGCCCAGTTCCACGGCCAGTTTCCGGAACGGATGGCCGATGGCGGTGCCTTTGGCCCCTTCTTTGGGGGTCACTTCGTCAGAATCATAGAACACCAGGGTGTCATCGGTGAACTTGTCCACGTACCGGTCATAGGCCACCTGGGCCAGGCACAGGATCAGATCCGGCACAGCCACATTGGGATAGCCCACCAGCCCGTCGCTCAGGACCACGTCGGTCTTGGTGAAGGTGCCCCGGGCTTCTGCCCCGTAGGAAGCACTCATGGTGGCGTTGATGTTCTCTTCATTCAGGGAGGCAAGGCCCATGACTTCCCCAACGGAAACTACGCCCTGGCCGCCGACCCCAGACAATACGATTTCTTTTTTCATGGTTATCCCTCAATTCTGTTGGCATCGATGATCTTCTTGTAGTCCGTGTAGTAGTCGTCCCGCGGTGCATTCTTCAGGCACCCTACCACGATTTTGCCCTGGAGCTCTTCTTCGCTCATCTTGGCAGCCTGGGCTACGGTCACGCTCTGTTCGTTCATCAGCTGCATCATGTGGGCAGCTGCTCCCAGTTTGTTGAATTTCCCGTAATGGGTGGGGCAGGCGCTCATCACTTCGATCAGGGAGAACCCTTTCACCTGCATCCCTTCCTTGATCAGCTTCCGCAGCATCACCGGGTTGTAGGCAGTGGCACGGCCCACATAGGAAGCCCCGGCGGCAATGGCCAGCTTGCACACATCGAAGTTCTGTTCGATGTGGCCGTAAGGAGAGGTCTGGGTAATGCTGTGGGTGGGAGTGGTGCCGGAATACTGGCCGCCGGTCTGCCCATAGTTGTAGTTGTTGGAGATGATGGCCGTCACGTTGATGTTCCGGCGGGCTGCATGGATCAGGTGGTTGCCCCCGATGGTGGTGCCGTCCCCGTCGCCCATGGTCACCAGCACGTGCAGGTCCGGATTCCCCAGAGCCACACCGGTGGCAGCGGCCAGAGCCCGGCCGTGGGTCACGTGCATGCAGTTGATGTCCAGATAGTCATCCACCCGGCCGAAGCAGCCGATGCCGCTGACCAGAGCCATGTCGTGCTTGTCCACTTCCAGTTCCGCCATGACGGCAGCAATGGACTGGAGCACGATTCCGTGGCTGCACCCGGCGCACCAGGTCTGAGGCAGTTTGTCAAACAGCATATAGTCCTTGTAAGATTTCATTATTTTTCACTCTCCTCATAAACATCCACGATCTGCTGCGGGGTAAGCAGGATCCCGTCGGTCCGGTTGGCCTGGAGCACTTTGCAGCCGTAGTCGTTGTACTTCCGGACTTCCCCGGCCAGCTGGCCCAGGTTCAGTTCCGGCACGATGACGGTTTTGGCCTGCTGCAGGGCAGCCCGGATTTCTTTTTCCGGCATGGGCCATACGGTGACCAGCTGCAGGAGCCCGGCTTTCACGCCTTTCTTCCGCAGGATTTCAATGGCGCTGAGGGAGCTGCGGACGGAGCAGCCGAAGGAAATCAGGACCACATCCGCATCGTCCATCTGGTATTTCCGGGTGATGGTGATGTCGTCCACGTGTTTTTCGATTTTGTCCACCAGGTAATGGGTTACCCGGTCGATGTTTTCCGGAGAGGGGCAGAATTCCCCTTTTTCGTCATGGGTGGAACCGGTGGTCCGCATCAGCAGGTCCCGGTCGCCCACGGCCACCATGGGAGCCACTTCCGTGCTGCTGTAGTCATAGGGACGGAAGTCTGCCTGGTTTTTGGTGGCAGGTGCTTTCCGGTTGATGATTTCGTCCGGTTCCGGTTCCCGGATGGTCAGGGTTTCCCGCAGGTGCCCCACCACTTCGTCCGCCAGGAAGATTACCGGGGTCCGGTATTTTTCCGCCAGGTTGAAAGCGGTGATGGACAAATCATAGCAGTCCTGCACGGAAGAGGGGCTGATGGCAATGATGCTGTGGTCCCCGTGGGTGCCGTATTTGGCCTGCATCAGGTCGCCCTGGGCCGGTTTGGTGGCAGCCCCGGTGGACGGGCCGCTGCGCTGTACATTGTAGAGGACGCAGGGCAGTTCGGACATAATCCCCAGACCCAGGTTTTCCTGCATCAGGGAGAAGCCCGGGCCGCTGGTGGCGGTGAAAGCCTTCTTGCCGGCCAGGGAAGCCCCCAGCAGGGCAGCCATGGAGCTCAGTTCATCTTCCATCTGGATGTAGATCCCGCCGTGACGGGGCAGTTCCTTGGCAGCCGCCTTGGCCACTTCAGAGCTGGGGGAAATGGGGTAGCCCGCGAAGAACCGGGCACCGGCAGCAATGGCTCCAGCCGTCATTGCTTCATTGCCTTCCATGAATTTCTTTTCTACCTTAGCCATTATTTGACCTCCACTTCAATTGCAAAATCAGGGCAGCGCAGGGCGCACAGTTTGCAGCCGATGCAGGCATCCAGGTGAGCCACCTTGGGATAGCTGCCGTAGCTTTGTTCCAGCACCTGTTTGGGACACAGGGCGGAGCAGATGCCGCACTGCTTGCACAGTTTTTCATTGATGTTGATGGTGATGTCTTTGCTCATTGTCGATCCTCCCATACACTTTCCTGCAGCCTGGCTGCAGCGATCTATCAGGCTTTTTCCGGATGGTTGATGATGAATTTGGGCTCCCGGCCGTTCAGCAGGTCATCGATGGCCTGGGCACAGTTCATGGCCACGGCGTCCACCGCTTCTTCCGTCAGGGCTGCGGTGTGGGGGCAGCCGATGTAATTGGGAAGGCTGAACAGAGGCATGTCCGGGGTGGGCGGTTCCGTTTCAAACACATCCGCACCGGCAGCGGCGATCCGTCCTTCCTTCAGGGCTTTGTACACGGCCTTTTCATCCCAGATGGCTCCCCGGGATACGTTCAGGAGCACCGCCGTGGGCTTCATGTGGGAGATGGCTTCCTCATCGATGATGTGGAAGGTTCCCTTGTTCAGGGGCAGGTGGGGAGAAACCACATCCGCCTGTTCCATCAGTTCATCCAGGGTATCCACGAATTCCACCCAGTCCGGGAACTGGCTCCGGTCCACGAATTTGTCGTACACCAGGATCCGCATCTGGAATCCGAAGTGGGCGATTTTCACCGCTTCCAGGCCGATGGGCCCGATGCCGATGCTGCCGAAGGTCTTGTACCTGGCTTCGTGGGTTTCGATGGCATCCCGGCTCTTCCAGTTGCCCTTCCGGACTTCCTGGTTGAGCTGGGGAATCTGCCGGAAGCAGGCCAGCATCAGAGAGATGGCATGTTCCGCCACCGAATAGGTGTTGCACCCCCGGGCCAGTGTCACTGTGACGTTTTTGGCATCACAGGCGGCCAGGTCGATGTTTTCGTACCCAATGCCGTACCGGGCGATGATCTTCAGGTTCTTCCCGGCGTTCACCACGGTTTTGGTGTATTTCTCCGTCCGGGCGATGACGGCATCCACATCGGCAATGGCTTTGGCCAGGGAGGCCTCGTCCGTTGCTTCCGGGCTCACCAGTTCATAGCCTTTCTTTGTCAGGAACTCACGGGCCACTGGTTTCAGCGCCTTGGGCACCAGAATCTTGTACATGCTTACCCCTCCTATTGTTGATCCATAGTACGCAGTTTATCAGATTGTCACAGGGAATCATCCTCTGGGAAAACCAGGGAACCCGGTCTCTGGCTTTCCCAGAGGAGCTGCGGAAAGCAGCTCCTGTTTTTTAGATGAAATACTGGGCAACCAGCAGTTCCAGAAGCCCTACGCCGGCCATGATCATGGACACGGCAGTCTTGCACTGGAGCTGTTCTTTCAGGTCGCTGACACCGAACATTCCGTTCCAGACCCAGAACCCGGAGTCGGTGAAGTACCCGAAGGAAATGGCGCCTACGCAGCAGGACAGAGCCATGAGCAGCGGGCTGATGGTCAGCTGGCTCATCAGAGGCATGGTCAGGGAAGCGGAAGTCACGATGGCCACCGTTGCGGAGCCCAGGCAGATCCGCATAAGAGCGGCGATGCAGAAGGGGATCAGCACAGCCGGTACCGGCCAGGTCACAACCATCTGGCCCAGCACATTGCCGATGCCGGAAGCCCGGACCACATAGCCCAGAGAACCGCCCACGCCGGTGATCAGCATGATGATGCCGGTATCCTTGATCCCGTCATCCATCATCTTTAGGACTTCCTTGGTATCCCGGTCAGAAACCAGGCCGTAGATGGCGATCAGGGTCCCGATCATCAGGGCCACAATGGGGCTGCCGAAGAGGGCCACAAAGTAGTAGTACCCGGCACTCTTGTCCGCGCCCATCAGATCCAGCACCGTCTTGGTCAGGATCATCACCAGGGGAACCACGATGGGAGCGGCGGAAATGGCCAGTCCCGGCAGATCCGTCCGGTTCAGGAACTGATCCAGCAGTTCCGTGGAAGCCAGTTTCACCTGTTCGCCCTGCTGGGGACGAACGTATTTATCGTCTTCGTTGACCACCTGGTAGATCTTTTTGCCGATCCATTTGCAGTAGGGAACGATTACCAGCAGCATGGGGATACTGAGGATGGCGCCCCCGGCGATCATCTGGCCCACATCGATGCCCAGCATGCCGGCTGCGGTCAGCGGCCCCGGAGTGGGGGGCACCAGCACGTGGGTCAGCTGCAGGCCGCAGGCCAGGGATAGCCCCAGGCCGATGACGGATTTTCCGGTAACCTTGGAGATGGCTTTGCACAGGGGGCACAGCATCACCACAGCGGAGTCAGCGAATACGGGAATGGAAACCACCCAGCCGGTGACCCCCAGGGCCCATTCTTCATTGCCCTTGCCCACCAGTTTGATGAAGCTGATGGCCAGTTTTTCCGCAGCCCCGGATTTTTCCAGGATGGCCCCCATCATGACCCCCAGGCCAATGATGATGCCCGTACTGGACAGGGTGTTGCCGAAGCCGGTGCTGATGGCGTTGATGACGCCCACGGTGGTCTTGCCCGCCACCTTCACGGTGAGGATGGGCATGCCCCCGATGATCCCGGTGATCAACGCGGCGATCAGCATGGCGATGAAGCTGTGGACTTTTGTTTTTGCGACTAAGATAATCATAACCAGGATGCCCAGGCCCAGGCCCAGGACCATCCGTGTGGATTCTGCCATTTTCTATTCCTCCGATCGATCAATCCTGTCCTTACCGAACCAGGCAGGGAGATTTTGCATCGAATTTCCAGCCGGGGATCAGATACTGCATGGTGATGGCGTCGTTCCGCACACCCAGGCAGTGTTTCTTGTACAGTTCGTGAGCTTTCAGAACCTGTTCCCGGTCCACTTCCACGCCCAGACCCGGTTTGTCCGGCACCTTGATGCCGCCATCCACGATCTGCATGGGTTCCCTGGTCAGCCGTTCCCGGCCTTCCTGCCAGATCCAGTGCGTATCCAGGGCATTGTAGAAGCCCGGTACTGCAGCCCCTACCTGGACGCACATGGCCAGGGAGATGTCGAAGTGGTTGTTGGAATGGCTGCCCCAGGTATAGCCGAATTCATGGCACATCTGGGCCACCCGTACGGACCCGTTCATGGTCCAGAAATGGGGGTCAGCCAGGATAATGTCCACCGCCTGGCTTTCCAGGGAATGGCCCACCTGCCGCCAGTCGGTGGCGATCATGTTGGTGGCAGTGGGGAAGCCGGTGCGCCGGCGGAATTCGCTCATGATTTCACGGCCGGAGTAAACCCCTTCAGCCCCGCAGGGATCTTCACAATAGGTCAGGATGCCGTGCATGTCGGATACGTACCGGACTGCATCATCCAGTTTCCAGGCCCCGTTGGGATCCAGGTCCATCCGGGCATCCGGGAAGGCTTTCTTCATGGCCTTGATGACCTTCATTTCTTCATCCCCGGGCAGCACGCCGCCTTTCAGTTTGAAGTCCTTGAAGCCGTATTTTTCTTTGGCAGCCCGGCACAGGGCCACCACGCTGTCTGCATCCAGGGCTTCTTCGTTCCGCAGACGGTACCATTCACAATCGGAATCTTCTTCGTGATCATAGGGCAGATCCGTCTTGTTCCGGTCGCCCACAAAGAACAGATAGCCCAGGAACCGGACGAAATCCCGCTGCTGGCCGTTGCCCAGCAGACGGCAGACCGGCATGTCCAGGAACTTGCCCAGCAGGTCCAGACAGGGGGCTTCGATGGCGGTCATCACATGGACCCCGGTCCGCAGATCGAAGGTCTGGTTGCCCCGGACATCTTCTTCGCCGTTCTTGTCCAGATGGGCCTTCACTGCCAGCAGAGTGTTCCGGTAATCAGAGATCTTGGTCCCCACCACAATGTCCTTCACATCTTCCAGGGCATTGGTGATCTTGGGGCCGCCGGGGACTTCCCCCACGCCGGTGTTGCCTTCAGAATCGGTCAGAATGACAATGTTCCGGGTGAAATAAGGGGCATGTCCGCCGCTCAGGTTCAGCAGCATGCTGTCCTTGCCGGCAACCGGATAAACTTCCATTTTGGTAATTACGGGTGTCATTGATTTGCTCCTCCTTGATGAATAACCAACAGGTTCCAACTGTGTCACAGGCCTTGACCATCGATCCGGCGGCTTCTCTGAAATTGCGCGTTTTCAGTCTTTTGTGAATAGCGTCCGGATTCAGTGTTTGACTTTATTGTAATTTTCATGCTACTATAAATCAAATTGTTTATTTTTAGTTCTAAAATTAGTTTTTCTAAGTGAGGTGTGCGCAATGGATCTGAAACAGATCGAATACATTGTGAAGATTGCGGAAACCGGCAGCATTACCCGGGCCGCCGAGCAGCTGTTCATCACCCAGTCCGCCCTGAACCAGCAGCTGCTGAAGCTGGAACAGCAGCTGGGGATCAAACTCTTTGTCCGGCACAAGCACGACATGACCCCCACCAGCGCCGGCCGGGTGTACCTGGAATACGGAGAGAACATGATCCGGGAAAAACGGGAGGCCTACAACATCATCCATGACATGGCCCAGAGCAGCCTGGGAGACCTGCGGCTGACCTTTTCCCGGGAACGGGGCATCGACATGCTGGTATCCACCTACCCCCAGTTCCACCGGAAATTCCCCGGCATCACCCTGCGCCCTCATGAAATGTTCGTGGTGGACCAGCTGAACTGCCTCAGCCGGGGGGATACGGATCTGGGGGTAGTCACCGTCACGGAAAAGCAAAAGGTACCGGACCTGGAATTCGAGCTGGTCCGGAAAGAACCGCTGCTGCTGGCCATTCCCCGGCAGAATCCCAGGGCCGTCAACCCGGCCCGGCCCGGTACTCCCCTGGAAGAACTGCCTTATATGGAAGTGGATCAGTGCAAGGACAGCCCCTTTGTACTCATGTTCCCCAAATCCACCATGCGCCAGCTCATCGACCGGATCCTGAAAAAGGCGGACTACCATCCCTATGTGCTGTTTGAAAGCGCCAGCATCCGGGCCCTGCTGACCATGGTGAAGAACAACATGGCCTGTACCATCGTGGCCGGCGGCTATTACCGGTACCAGGACAAGATCGCCTTTTACCGGATCCCCGGTGACCCCTACTGGGAAATGTGCATCACCTACAAAAAAGGAGCCTACCTGAACAAGGCCATGCTCTGCTACAAAGACCTGATCCACGACTATTTCCGGATAAAGGATCCGCTGTTTGTGAAAAAATGAGGGGGGTGTTGCACAGGACGTGCAACACCCCCGGTCAACAGTCAGCTGTCAACGGCAATGGTTGTATCAATCGTTTCCGTAAGGGCGACAGGCCCGGCCGCCCGCCAAATCAGCAGTTGCCCATGTGTTTTGCGGGGCAACCGGCCTGCGCCCCCTACGGTTTATGCTGTTTCAAAATCAATTTGCAAAAATTGATTTCCATCGGCTGCTGACCCCTTCTTTTCACTCTTCCTTATTCTTCGTAAACCGGTTGGCCGCCAGGGTGATGCAGCAGGCACAGAAGGCGGACAGGAACATGCACAGGGCAAAACCCAGCACATTGTTGGACAGGGTGGGGGCCACGATGCTGGGCACGTAGGCCGTCCCCCGCACATTGAAATACCCCACGGCCACCCCGCCGACCCCGGCGGAGAGGATGGCGCCGGCCATCACCACTTTATTGGAGAACATAAAGGGATAGGCTGCTTCCACAAAGGTCCCGAAAGCCATGTTGATGAACAGTCCCGGAATGGCCAGGGCCCGGTCGTCCTTCCGCCGGGGCGCCAGGATATTGGCTGCCATGATCCCGGCGGACACCATCACCAGCCCCACCATGTCGATGGCCCCCAGGAAGGAGTTCCCGGTCTTTTCCATTTCCAGCAAGATAATGGGCAGGATGGCCGCATGGTACATGCCCCCCATAATGGCCGGCCAGATCAGGAGCCCGGCCAGGCCGCCGCAGAGCACCGGATGGATGGAGAAGGCCCAGTCGATCACATAGCGGATGCCGTTGCCCACCGCATCCGCCAGAGGCGCAATGAACAGGTAGATCAGAAGGCCGGCTGCCAGTCCCGCAATGCCCCCGGCCACAATGTTGGCGGTGGTGGCGGGGAAATTCAGTTTCAGGCATTTCAGCAGCAGGAACTGGACCAGGATCCCGGCCAGGATCCCGCCGATGATGCCCCCGATGAGCCCGCCCTTCACGGACAGGATCCCGGTGACCACCCCGGCCACAATGGCCACATCCCCCATGCCGGAAACCTGTTTGGCGGCTACGGTGGCCACGATTACCGGCAGGGCATCGATCATCACGTTGAAGATCTTTTCAAAGTAGGCCAGTCCCGGCACCTTGCTGAGGATCAGGGTCAGGGCCATGGCGATGAACCCGGGCAGGGAAGCCATCAGGATCCCCCGGACGCTGATCCGGGACAGCAGGCTGGATTTTTCGTCCGGCCCCTCAGTGGTGACACCCCCGTTCATGGCCGGCCGGTAGCTGAGCTTCCAGAATCTGGCCAGGGCAAACACATTGGCAATGGCCCGGGTCCGGTTGGTGGTGCCCGTGGTGCCGGACACCGCCACCACATTCAGGCCCATGGACTGGGCCAGGGCCATGGACGTGCCCCCGGTGCCGGTGGCCGCCAGTTTCTGTTCCGCCGCCGTTTCCATGGCCCGCCGGTTGGCTCCCCTGGGATCGCAGCTGGCCAGGATCAGCCCGTCCACTTTCCCCTCATCGATGAGCCCGGCGATTTTTTCATCTTCCAGCACCGCTTCCCGGTTCACTTCTTCCAGGGTGCCCCGGAAGATCACCTGGGGTTCCGTTCCGTTCCAGGTCCACAGCGCCGCTTTGGTATCCGGCCTGGCCGTATCCATGGAAGCTTCCGCTCCGATGAACTGGATGGCCGCCAGTTCCATCCCGGCGGCTTTGATCTGCCGGACCAATTCCCCCAGCAGGGATTCCGGATCCTTCCCTCCCAGATTGTACAGGTTGCCTCCGCTGCTCCCCAATATTGCCACTGCCTTTGTCATCATCAGGACCCCCTCAGAAACCGAAACGGTCCGTCTCTGGGCCGGACCGTTCAGTTGTTGTTTTACTTTACTCCGCTAGTGTACTAAATTACCGGAGTCCTGTCAAGATTTTTTCTTCCACACCTCCGGATTGGCCACCCCCGGCCATTCCTTCCCCTGGCACACGGCATAACAGCCTTCCACGGCGCCGCAGGCCATCCGGGCCCAGGAGTCCGGGGTCAGGGCCGCACTGTGGGGCGTGCAGAGGATTCGGGGAACGGTGAATACCGGATTGTCCAGGACCGCCGGTTCCGTTCCGTACACATCCACCCCGGCTCCGGCGATCACCCCCTGGTTCACCGCATCCGCCAGGGCCTGTTCGTCCACCACCGCACCCCGGGCCGTGTTGATGAGGAAGGCGGTGGGTTTCATCAGGGACAGCTCCCGGGCGCCGATGCAGTGCCGGGTGGAAGGCAGCAGGGGAATGTGCAGGGACACGAAATCACTGGTCCGGAGCACTTCTTCCAGGGTCTCCACATACCGGCAGCCGGCGGCCTCCACCCGGGCCCGGTTGTGGGAATGGCTCCAGCCGATGCATTCCATGCCCAGAGCCCGGCACATCCCTGCCAGCAGGCTGCCGATGCCGCCCACCCCCACAATGCCCACGGTTTTGCCCGTCAGCTCCATCTGTTTTCCCTGGGCCCGGATCCCCCAGTTCCCCTTCCGATTCTCCTCATCCATTTCCTTCAGATCCTTGGCACAGGCAAAAATCAGGGCCAGGGCATGTTCCGCCACGCTCCGGGCGTTGGCTCCGGGAGCCAGCACCACCGGGATGCCCCGTTCCGTACACCAGTCCACCGGGACGTTTTCAAAGCCCATCCCCGGACGGCCCAGCACCTTCAGGTTCCGGCACCGGCGGAGGACGGATTCCGGACATTTTTCCAGCCGGACGATCAGCGCATCAGCGCTTTCCAAAAGAGCATCCGGATAGGCTTCCCAGTTTATCCCGGGACCTACTTCCCATTGGATGCCCAGTTTTTCCATCATTTCCATGCCCGCCGGAGCCAGAGGCATAGTCAGCACAAATTTCACGGACAGTCCCTCCTTTTACTGGAACAGATTTTCATTCTTCCTTTGTCAGTTTTTCTGTAATCGTAAACAAACTATAACAAACAATGGATGAATGTGCAAGAATCCATTGACACATTCCCCCTGCAGGTGATAGAATTTCTTCGTTCATTTTCCAGTTTTCTGCCAAAACTGGTCTTTCGTATCCGGGGCGTGAAAATCCTTCACCGCCCCACTCTGATTTTTTAGGGGGCTTTTTTATGACCATGTGGGCCGCACTGCTGATTGTCCTGGCCGTCTTTGCCTTTGGGGATCTGATATCCCAGCTGACCAGGGCCCGTCTTTCTTCTCTTTTTGTAATTATGATGACCTTTCTGGTCCTGTTCATTTTCAAGATCATTCCCCCGGATATCATCAAACGGGCCGGGCTCACCACCCTGGGGCCCATATCCATGGTGATGCTGCTGCTGAACATGGGCACCACCATTGACCTGGCCATGCTGAAGCGGGAATGGCGCTCCGTGGCCGCCAGCTGCATCGCCATGGCCATTGCCATCGTTTCCTGCCTGGTGCTGATTCCCTTTATCGGCCGGGCCAATGCCCTGGCTGCCGCACCGGTGATCAACGGGGGCATCATTGCCACCACCACCATGGTAAAGGCCGCTTCCGACCAGGGGCTGGCCATGACCGCCGCCCTGGCCGCCTTCCTGTACGCCACCCAGAAGTTCGTGGGCACCCTGCCCGCCTCCTATTTCGGGCTGAAGGCCGCCCGCCGGTATGTGGAGGAATTCCGGCAGCTGAAGGCGGAAGATCCGGACAGCATCCTGGACCAGGAAGAACTCCCCCAGGACAGCCCCCGTCTTTCCTGGGCGGAACGGAACACCCGCCGGTTCACCATCTACATCAGCCTGTTCATCGGGGCTGCCGCCGCCTGGCTGGGCACCATCGGTGGCAAACTGACCCACAACTGGGTGGGGATGTTCCTGTGGTGCATGATCATCGGTCTGGTGCTCCGGAATCTGGGGCTGGTACCGGCCAATCTGCTGAAAAAGAATGCCAACGCCAGCGGCTTCTTCATTTTCGGTGCCCTCACCGCCATCGTCCCCTCCCTGGCCAAAGTGGATTTCAGCATGCTGGGGCAGCTGGGGATCACGGTGGTGGCCGTCTTCGCCGTAACCGTGGCAGGCATCATCCTGGCCTTCAAGATCCTCCCCCTGTGGAAAATCGTTGGGGACAAGGACCTGTGCATCGGCATCGCCATGTGCCAGATGATCGGGTATCCCGGTACCCAGCTGATCAGCGAGGAAATTTCCAAAGCCGTGGGGAAAACCCCGGAAGAAATCGACTACCTGGAAAAACGGATCGGCACCGCCTACGTGATTTCCGGATTCACCTCCGTCACGGTGCTTTCCATTGTGGTGGCCACCATTATGGCCAAGATCCTGTAACAGCGGCTGACAAGGAGGAAAACCATGGATATCATTGAAGAATTCAAAGAACTGGTCATGATCGATTCCGCTTCCGGCCAGGAGCGGGCCATTGCCGATGTTCTGACGGCCAAACTCCGGGCCCTGGGCTTTGCCGTCACCGAAGACCGGGCCGGTGAGACCTTTGGCGGGGATACGGGAAACCTCACCGCCGTCCGGGAAGGAGACCGTCCCGGAGCCATCCTGTTCTGCAGCCACATGGACCGGGTGGCCAACGGGCTCCATATCCGGCCCCGGGAAAAGGACGGGGGCCTGGTGTCCGACGGCACCACCATCCTGGCTGCCGACGATGTAAGCGGCATCTGCGCCATCCTGGACGGGGTCCGGCGGGCCCTGGCCTCCCGGAAGCCTCTGCCCCGGCTGGAAATCGCCTTCACCGTAGGGGAGGAATCCGGTCTCTGGGGGGGACGGGCCCTGGACCTGTCCCGGTTCCAAAGCCCCTTCTGCTATGTGATGGACAGCCCCGGCACCCTGGGCCGGCTGATCAACGGGGCTCCCGGCCTGGCCAAGCTCCAGGCGGAAATCCTGGGAAAAGCCGCCCATGCGGGCAATGAACCGGAAAAAGGCATCAACGCCGCCCACATTCTGTGCCACATCCTGGATACCCTGAAGGACGGACGGCTGGATGAAGAGACCGTTGCCAACTTCCCCCTGATGGGCACCGGCAACACCGCCACCAATATCGTGTGCGACCGGGCCTGGGTCAAAGGGGAAAGCCGGAGCCGGAACCGGGAAAAACTGGAAGCCTACATGGACTATTTCCAGCGCCACTGCCAGGAAGCTGCGGCTGGCACCGGCGCCCGGGTGCGCACGGCAGCGGAGATTTCCTTTGCGCCCTTCCAGCTGGCAGAAACGGAGCCGGTGATCCGGACCGCCGTCAAAGTCCTGGAAGCCCTGGGCATCACCCCCCGGATCGAACAGGGCGGCGGAGGCATGGATGCCAACATCTTCAACGCCAAAGGCCTGCCCTCCCTGGGCGTGGCCACCGGCTACACCAAAAACCACACCCTGGAAGAGAACCTGGACCTGGAAAGCTTCACCCGCAGCGGCCAGCTGGTGGAAAAGCTGATTGGGATGGTGGGATAAAAAAAGCTGTGAAGAAATGAAAAACCCATTTCTTCACAGCTTTTTTGTTACGGGTCGCGAGCTGTGAGTCGCGGCCCGCAACCGGGAGTGTGAATTTTTCACCCCTCCTTATGCTTCCAATACAGCCAGAAATACAGCACTTCCAGCACACAGCAGGTGGCCCAGCCCACCGGATAGCCGAAGCCCACGGTGAGGGGGGTGTTGCTGATGTACCGGGTCATGATGTACAGGTAGATCTGCCGGACCAGCACAAAGGACAGGAGCATGATCACCATGGGGCCCATGGAATCTCCCCGGCCCCGGAGAGCTCCGGCCAGCACCTGATTCACGCAGTTGAACATCATGAAGAAGATGTTCACATGGATAAAGTCCACCCCGGACCGGATCACCGCTTCATCTCCCGTGAACAGCCGCAGGGAGAAATCCGCAAAAATGAACAGCAGGGCGGCAATGGTCCCGGTAATGGCCAGGCTCAGGACAATGGAGGAAACCGTCCCGTCGTTGGCCCGTTCTTCCTGCCGGGCCCCGATGTTCTGGGCTACAAAGGTGGTGGCCGCCATGGCCATGGACAGCACCGGCAGCATGATGAACTGATCCAGTTTGTTGTAGCAGCCCCACCCGGCCATTACCGTGGCCCCGAAAAAGTTGATGTAGGACTGGACGAAAATGTTGGAAAAAGAGGTGATGATGCTCTGGATGGCCGTAGGCAGGCCCACCCGGAAAATCTGCCCCAGGAGGTTCCCGTCCAGACACAGATCCCGGAAGGAAAACCGGTACACATCCCGGGTCCGGAGCAGCACCGCCAGGGTGGCCCCGGCAGAAATGAACTGGGCAATGATGGTGGCGTAGGCCACCCCGGCAATGCCCCAGTGGAACACCAGCACAAAAAGCAGATCCAGGAAAATGTTCAGCACACTGGTGAGGATCAGGAAATACAGGGGCCGTTTGGTGTCCCCCACTGCCCGGAGCACCCCGCTGCCCATGTTGTAGAGCAGGAGGCCGGTGACCCCGGCAAAATAGATCCGGAGATACAGGGCCGCCTGGTCGAACACATCCGCCGGCGTTTTCATGAAATGGAGCATGAAATCCGTGCCGGTGAAAAAGAACACGGTGAACAGGACGCAGAGAAGGAAGGTGGCAGCCATGGTGGTTTCCACCGCCCGATGGAGCAGCCCGTGATCCTTTGCCCCGAAGCATTTGCCGATGATCACCGTGGCACCGATGGAAAATCCGTTGAAAAAGAAAACCGACATGTTGGTGATCATGGTGGTGGAACTGACGGCAGCCAGGGCCTGGGTCCCCACGAAATTCCCCACCACAATGGAATCCACCGTATTGTACAGCATCTGGAAAACATTGCCGATCATCAGTGGCAGGGCAAATTCCAGGATCAGCCGGGGAATGTTGCCGGAAGTCATGTCTTTGGTTGTGGTACGGGTCATGGAACCGCCTGCCTTTCTCTGTTTGGGATGGATAATTTTTATTATAACATAGAAAAAGGGGGTGCGGCACATTCTGTGCCGCACCCCCGTCAACGGTCAGCTGTCAAAAAAAGGTGCTGCACATGGGATTTCATGTGCAGCACCTTTTTTACCCATCAATCCAATGCGGCAAAAGCCTGTTTCAGATCGTCGATGATGTCGTCGATGTGTTCGGTGCCGATGGACAGCCGGATGGTGGCCGGGGTGATCCCGGAAGCCGCCAGTTCTTCTTCGTTCATCTGGGAATGGGTGGTGGAAGCCGGATGGATCACCAGGCTCTTCACATCCGCCACATTGGCCAGCAGGGAGAAGATCTTCAGATGGTCGATGAACTTCTGGGCAGCGGCGGCGCCCCCTTTGATTTCAAAGGTGAAGATGGAAATCCCGCCGTTGGGGAAGTACTTCTTGTACAGTTCATGATCCGGATGATCGGGCAGGGACGGATGGTTCACCTTGGCCACATGGGAATCCTTGGCCAGGAAATCCACCACCTTCAGGGCATTCTCCACCTGCCGTTCCACCCGCAGGGACAGGGTTTCAGTGCCCTGGAGCAGCAGGAAGGCGTTGAAGGGAGACAGGGTGGCCCCGGTATCCCGCAGGATCAGGGTCCGGATATAGGTTACATAGGCGGCAGGTCCCACATCCTTGGCAAAGCTGATGCCGTGGTAGCTGGGGTTGGGATCGACCAGCCAGGGGAACCGGCCGGAAGCTACCCAGTCGAATTTGCCGCTGTCCACGATGATGCCCCCCAGGGTGGTACCGTGACCGCCGATGAATTTGGTGGCGGAATGGACCACTACATCAGCCCCGTGTTCAAAGGGCCGCAGCAGATAAGGAGTGGCAAAGGTGCTGTCCACCACCAGAGGGATCTTGTGCTTGTGGGCAATGGCCGCCACCGCATCGATGTCGATCAGGTTGGCGTTGGGGTTGCCCACGGATTCAATGTAGATGGCCTGGGTGTTTTCCCGGACGGCTTCTTCAAAAACATGGACGCCTTTGGTGGGATCCACGAAAGTGGTCTCAATGCCGAAATCCGGGAACGTATGTTCAAACAGGTTATAGGTCCCGCCGTATACGGTGGTGGCGCAGACAATGTGCTGGCCGGCATGGACCAGGGCCTGCATGGCGTAGGTCACAGCCGCAGCGCCGCTGGCCGTGGCCAGGGCAGCCACCCCGCCTTCCAGGGCAGCGATCCGTTTTTCAAAGACATCTTCCGTCGGGTTGGTCAGACGGCCGTATACATTGCCCGCATCCTTCAGGGCAAACCGGTCAGCGGCGTGCTGGCTGTTCCGGAACACATAGGATGTGGTCTGGTAAATGGGCACTGCCCGGGAATCGGTGGCCGGATCAGCCTGTTCCTGCCCTACATGGAGCTGCAGGGTCTCAAAATGGTATTTCTTTTCTTCGCTCATTGTCATTGCCTCCCCCAAAAGATTTCCTTTTTAATCACTACCGTTTCAGTATGATTTACATTATAGGCATTCAGCGGCGGTCTGTCAACAGATTTTTGTTGTCTTTCCCGTATTCAGTCATTGCGGGTCAGGACACAGACCATCACGATGATACAAAGGGCCCCCACCAGTTCCACCGGCCCCACCCGGTTCCCCATGACCACCACGGAGAAAAAGTAGGCGGAAAGCGGTTCAAAGGCGGCCAAAGCGCCGGTTTCCGCCGGAGGGATATACTTGGTACTTTCCAGGTACACATAGTAGGCCACCAGGGTCCCCAGCACAAACAGGATCCCGAAAGCCGCCGCCGTATGGATGTCCAGGACGGCCCCTTCCAGGGTGGGATGGTGGAACAGCTGGAGCAGCAGGGCATTTCCCAGGCTTCCCCAGCCCAGGATCAGGAAACAGCTGTACTTTTTCAGCAGCACCGCCGCATAGGCCGTATAGAAGGCCATGCCGAAGGCTCCCAGGATGCCGTAGAACAGGGCTTCTCCGGAAACCGCCAGGGCCGCTCCTTGTCCCTTGGTTGCGATCAGGGCCGTCCCCAGAAGGGCCAGCATCACCGCCACCACTTCCCGGCGGGTGGGCAGCCGCCAATCTTTTACCAGATACATCAGCAGCAGGATGGCGGGCATGGTGTACTGGAGCACCGTGGCCGTCGCCGCATTGCTGTAGTAAATGGCCTTGAAAAAGGTCACCTGCATCAGATACAGCCCCAGAAGGATGAATTTCATCATCCATTTCCCGTCCTGTTTCAGGGGTGCCAGCAGGTCCTGCTTCTGGAACCGGGAAATCCCCAGGAAGGAAATCCCGGTAAAGACCATCCGCCAGAACAGGATGGCCGACCAGGTGAAATGCTGGTCCACCATCAGGTATTCCACACTGTTGCTGCTGCTGCCCCACAAAGTGGCGCCCAGCAGGACCATCCCCACCCCGATTTTCTTCCGCCGTTCCATATGCTTTCCCTTCCTGCTTCCGTGTTTTGTTCTATTGTACCCTTTTTCCCGGGCTCTGGCCAGCCGGTTTCACGGTTTCCCCCAGCCCTTGCGGATGATGTTTTCCCCGAACCGCTGCTTCAGGGCATCCAGGGCCCGGTTCCGGTCCTGCTGCCGCTGGTCTTCCACCGCCAGGCTCTGGGCGCCGGCCGGCACCAGGTGGCTGACGCTGACCCCCAGCAGCCGCACCGGCCAGGTCCAGGGAAGCTGCCCGGCCAGGACCCGGATCTGTTCCATCAGTTCTTCATCCTGGGCCAGGGGTTCTTCTACCGTCCGGCTCCGGGTCAGCAGCTGGAAGGAAGCGGTCTTGACCTTCAGGGTCACGGTGCAGCCGGAAAGCCCGGCACTGCGCAGCCGCCAGCCCACCTGCTGACACAGATCCCACAGCACCCCCAGGCAGGTTTCCCGGCCGGTCAGATCCACAGGAAAGGTATTTTCCTTTCCCAGGGATTTCCGCTGTTCGTCGGGCACCACCGGGCGGTTGTCCAGTCCCCGGGCCCGGTCCCGGATCTCCTCCGCCTGTTTTCCCAGAAGGGGCTTCAGCAGCCGGGGATCACAGGCTGCCAGCTGACCAATGGTCCGGATTCCCATTTTTCCCAGGGCTCCCACGGACCGCTGTCCCAGTCCGAAGATCCGCCCCACCGGCAGGGGCGCAATGAAGGCGGCCGCTTCTTCCGGCCGGATGATCACCAGACCGTCCGGCTTCCGCAGATCGCTGGCCAGTTTGGCCAGGAATTTGTTGGGAGCCATCCCCACCGAAGCGGTAAGCCCCGTCCGCTGCCGGATGGTTTCCTTGATTTTCGGTCCCAGGGCATACACATCCCCGACCAGGGCTTCCATTCCCGTCAGGTCCAGGAAAGCTTCGTCAATGGACAAGGGTTCCACCACCGGAGAGAACTCCTGGAAGATCTGCCGGATTTCCCGGGAGATTTCCGTATACCGGCCGTACCGGCCCTGGACATAGATGGCCTGGGGACAGAGCCGCCGGGCCGTGGCCATGGGCATGGCCGAATGGACTCCGAATTTCCGGGCTTCATAGGAGCAGGTGGATACCACCCCCCGGCCGGACAGCCCTCCCACGATCACCGGTTTTCCCCGGTATTCCGGATGGTCCAGCTGCTCCACCGAAGCAAAGAACGCATCCATATCCACATGCATGATGTACCGCTGACGGGCCATTTTTGCCTCCTTTTAAAGAAAGGGTGTGCTGCAGCGCAACACACCCTTTTTATCAGAACAGGAAAGGCGTCCAGTTGTCCAGGATCCCGTAATGTTCGATCACCGCTTTGAGGCCGATCAGCAGCAGCACAAAGCCCCCGGCCTGTTCCGCCCGTGCCTTGCCCCACATGCCGATCAGGGATCCGCAGGCACAGCCCAGGAAGGACAGGCAGAAAGTGATGGTGCCGATTTCCAGCACCGCCGGCAGGATCTGGATATCCAGGAAGGCAAAGCCCACGCCCACCCCCAGGGCATCCAGGCTGGTGGCCACCGCCAGGCCCAGCATGGTCCGGAACCCGGTGATTTTTTCTTTCTCCTGGTCCTCCCCGGCTTCCTGGATCATATTCCAGCCGATGTAGGCCAGGATGGCAAAAATGATCCAGTGGGAATAGGTATCCGCCACTTTGGCAAAATGGCTCCCCAGTTCATAGCCCACCAGAGGCATCACCGCCTGGAACACCCCGAACCAGGCTCCGAAGATCAGTCCCCCTTTGAACCGTTCCCTTCCTTCCATCTTCAGTCCCCCGCACACGGAAACCGCAAAGGCATCCATGGAAAGGGAAACCGCCAGCAGAAACAGGGTCAGAGCATTCATTTCCGCACTCCCTGGAGCACAAAATAGGTCAGGAACTTCAGTACCCGCAGTTCCTTCTCATTGTGCCGCTTGTCCTCACTCATTTTTCCGAATACAGGCAGGGCCGTCTTCAGCATGGCCTTGGTGATCCCGTGCTGGCGCACCCCACCCTGGAGGACGGATTTTTCAAACCCTTCCAGCACCTGGAGGGTCTGGCGTTTTTCCGTCCCGGTGAGCTTGCTGTTTCCCAGGATCTGTTTCTTGATGACTTCTTTCTGTTCCAGGAAATCCTGTTTGTCCAGGAGTCCCGTTTCTTCTGCTGTCATGTGTCTCTTTGCTCCCCTTGTTTCCGGGCCGGCTGGCCAGCAGCCGGATCCCAACAATTTTATCCTGTTATTTTACCATTTCTTCCCCGGGGAAATCAACGGACAACCCGCAGAGGCTGGGATCCCCCCGTCAGGCATACCGGTCCCTCCGGTCCGATCCGGTAGGTGTTTTCCGTCCCCACCATCCCCAGGCCCGGCAGGGCGATTTTGGGTTCCACCGCAAAGACCATGTTTTCCTCCACCCGGTCTTTGACCCCGCCGGCAATCACCGGGGTCTCGTCCATGCACATGCCGATGCTGTGGCCCAGGAACCGGCCCCCGTTCATGAACATCTTTTCATAGTAGGGATCGAAGTCCTCCATGACCGTATCATAGATTTCTCCCAGTACGGCACCGGGCTTCAGCAGGGCCATCGTCTGTTTTTCCAGTTCCAGACAGTAATTGTAGGCCCGGAGGATCTCTTCTTTGGCCGGATCCCGGTCCAGATCCCCGAAATAGTACACCACGGTTTTATCCGTATTGTACCCGTCCACTCCGCAGGGGATGTCCAGGTACACCAGCCGGCCCGGTTTCAGCAGCCGGAAGGCCGATCCGATGCTCTGGACCGCCACGCAGGTGCCGCTGGTGCCCCCGGGGCCGTCAAAAGCCGTCCGCACCAGGGCGCTTTTCCCGAAAGAAGCCAGGCCGATGGCGTCTTCCCCGGTGGGCCGGTTGGTCCGGGCCACCCCCTGGCTGCCCTTCAGCACCATCCGGAGATACAGCTGGATGGCCAGTTCTGCCTCGCTGATCCCCACCTTCAGGAACACCGGGGCCTCCTGGATCAGCACATCCCCGTGGATCTGTCCGCTCCGGGCCAGAAGAGCCAGTTCGTAGTCGCTTTTCACACTGCGCAGGCGCCCCAGCACTTGGTCCAGGTTTTTCCGGGCTTCAAAGGGAAAATACTTCCGGAAGAACCGGAGCCATTCCAGGGACGTGTGTTTTTCGTCCAGGTACACTTCCCGGGGCAGATTTTCCCCGTAATATTCTGCCGGCTGCCGGTAGCTGTGCATCCGGCGGATCCAGCCTTCCGGCAGCAGACTCTCGTTGAGGGCCCGGGCCAGGCTCCGGCGCACCCACAGGATGGCGTCCTGGGGCCGGACCATAAAAGCGCCTTCCTGCATGGTGCCGGTAAAATAATACATGTCCAGTTTGTCCGTGATCACCGCCATCTGCCAGCCGGGATCCTGTTGGGTCAGGGTCTCCCGCAGCCGTTCCAGCCGGTTCTCCAGTTCTTCCCGGGGCACCCGGCGCAGATCTTCACTGATCAGGATATCATGTTCCAGAATGGTCATGGGATTTTTCCTCCTGTTGTCTTCCAAAGTAATGCTCCCCCATCTTACCACGAAAAAGGAGCTGCTGCACAGAAAAGTACAGCAGCTCCTTCTGGGAGTTTCTCATGAGGCTGATCCGGAGGGACGGACCAGGACGAAATCAGGCTCGTTGAATCCGATGGTTCCATTATAGACCGCCGCCCGTTTTGTGTCAACCTTGTATTATTTTAGGTTTACCTTCTTTAAGCCAGCACCTGTTCCAGGATGTCCATGGCCTGGGTCAGCTCTCCCCGGGTAATGGTCAGGGGCGGATTGAAGTACAGCACATCCCCCAGGGGCCGCAGCACCAGCCCCCGTTCCAGGGCTTTCCGGTAGAACTGGTATCCCAGCCGTTTTTCCGCCGGGAAGGGGGCTTTGGTCTTTTTGTCCGCCACCAGTTCCAGGGCGTGGATCAGCCCGATGTGGCGGATTTCCCCCACCAGGGGATGGTTCCCGAACCGGGCTTCCATTTCTTCCGTCAGCCACTGGGCGGTTTTCCGGGCCCGGGGCAGGATGCTGTCCTGTTCCAGCACGTCCAGCACCCCGTGGGCCGCTGCACAGCCCAGGGGATTCCCCGCATAGGTATGGCTGTGGAGGAAGGCTTTGTGCTTGCCGTAGTCATCATAGAACGCATCATAGATTTCCTGGTTGGTTACCGTCAGTGACATGGGCATGTATCCTCCAGTAAGCCCCTTGGACAGGCACATCACATCCGGGGTGATCCCCGCCTGGCCGCAGGCAAACAGGGTCCCGGTGCGGCCGAAGCCGGTGGCGATTTCGTCGGCGATCAGCTTCACCTCATAGGCATCGCACAGGGCCCGGAGCTTCTGGAGATACAGGGCCGGATACACCCGCATCCCGGCACTGCCCTGGAGCAGGGGCTCCACGATCATGGCCGCCGTTTCCTTCCCGTGCCGGACAAAAGCTTCTTCCGCTTTGGCAAAACATTCACACCGGCAGTGATCCCGGTCCTTGCCATAGGGGCAGCGGAAGCAGTCCGGGGCTTCCACATGGATGTTGTCCATCATCATGGGCTGGTACAGTTTGGCGAACAGGTCCATGCTCCCTACGGACAGGGCCCCGATGGTTTCTCCGTGGTACCCTTCCGTCAGGCACATGAACCGCTGTTTTTCCGGGTGCCCGGTCTGGGCCCAGTACTGGAAACACAGTTTCAGGGCCGCTTCCACCGACGCCGATCCGTTGTCGTGGAACTGGAACCGGCACAGACCCTCCGGCACCAGGACCTTCAGCCGTTCCGCCAGGGTGATGGCCGGTTCATGGGTGAAATTGGCAAAGATCACGTGTTCCAGTTTGTCCAGCTGGCTTTTGATCCGTGCGTTGAGTACCGGGTTCCGGTGGCCCAGCAGATTGGCCCACCAGGAACTGACAATGTCCAGATAGGCTTTCCCGTGGATGTCATAGAGCCAGACTCCCTGGGCGTGGTCAATGACCATGGGAGGCAGGGTTTCGTAATCTTTCATCTGAGAACAGGGATGCCAGATCAGGTCCAGGTCCCGCTGTTCCATTGTTTTGTGTTCCATCTTCGTCTCCTTATGCATAGGCTGCCAGCAGTCCGTCCAGGGGACCTTCCAGTTCCCGGTCCCCTTCTTTCACACAGGCCAGCACCGGGATGCCTGTCAGTTCTTCCACCATGGCCCGGTTGTCTTCCTGCATCCGGTCCCCGGGTTTCCACCGGTTGAACAGGATGCCCCGGACGGGGATGGACCGGTGCTGCAGGTATTCCACCGTCAGTACCGTGCTGTTGATGGTCCCCAGCCCGGCATCCGCCACCAGGAGACAGCCCAGGTCCAGGGCCCGGATCATGTCTTCCAGCAGCAGGTGCTGCCTTTCGTCCCAGCGAAGGGGACAGAGGATGCCTCCGCTGCCTTCCATGGTGAGATACTCATGCCGCGCCCGGGCTTTTTGGAAGGCCTCCCGGATGGTTTCCAGTTCCACCGGCCGGTGGTTGATCCGGGCCGCCAGATGGGGGGACACCGCTTCCCGGTACACATAGGTCACCAGGTCTGTCAGGGGATCCTTCAGCCCGGCCGTTTCCTTCACCCAGGCCGCATCCCCGGGCACCAGATTCCCCTGCCCGTCCGGTTCCGCCCCGCTGAGGGCCGCCTTGTAATAGCTGCCGTCCAACCCGGCGTCCCGGATCTTCTTCACCAGAAGACCGGTCACATAGGTCTTTCCCACATCCGTTCCGGTTCCCGTAACAAATATCGCTTTGCCCATTTTCCTTTCTCTCCTTTACCGCATATGTCGGTCCAACGCTGCAGGGGCTCCCCGGAAACAAGCCCCTCCCGGCCGCCCGGAGGGCCCTGTATTCGAAGGCAAAGGCAAAATCATTTGCCTTCCTTTGGCCGTTGACCGTTGACCGCTGACCGAGGGGCTGTTGCCCAGGCAGCAGCTCCCTCACACCCAGATCCCCGCCTTCCGGCACCGGAGCCCCACAAAGGCCGCTCCCAGGCACAGAAGGAAATCCGGCACCACCTGGAGCACCCCGCAGTACCACAGGGCGGCCCAGAAGCCGATGGGCGCCTGGATCAGATAGTTGGACGACAGCCAGAAATAGCTGATCCCCAGCACATAGACGATGACCATCCCCACCAGGTTGATGGTCAGCAGCCGGCCCAGGGTCACTTCCCCCTCTCCCTGCCGGGCCATTTTCCCGCAGACCCAGGCCTGGACCGTAAAGCCCACCAGGTAGCCGAAAGTGGGCTGGAGCACATAGGAAGGCCCTCCCCCGGACGCAAACACCGGGATCCCCACCAGACCCATGAGCACATAGGTCCCCACCGCCAGGGCTCCCAGCCGTCCTCCCAGCAGGAGCCCGGCCAGAAGGGTAAACATGAACTGCAGGGTATACACATCGCTCCCCACCGGGATCCGGATCAGGGCCCCCACCGCCACCAGGGCAATGAACAGCCCGCACAGCACCATTTCACGCAAACGCATACCTTCACCTCCAGAATTTTCAGACTTCCTTACCATACAGGAGATGAAGCATTTCGTCAACCTAGTATTCTAGTATAGTTAACGTAATAGACAAAAAAGGGGTTGTTGCACAAGCAACAGCCCCCTACACCTTCTCAAACCGGTACTTCTGCTTCACATCGGGATATTTCTTGTGATCCACTTCGCTGCAGAACATGGCGTAGGGCCGGACGTACAGTCCGAAATCCCCGTACAGGGCCTGGTACACCATCAGGGGCTCCCGGGTTTCCGAATGGACCGCCGGGCCCACGATCTGGTACAGATACCGGTTGGTCCGTTTTTCCCCTTCCGTCAGCCGTTCCCGTTTGAAATGGCGGACAATATCACCTGGATGAAAAATACGGTTTTCCATTTTTATTCTCCTTTAAATTAATGCATTCAATCTCCGTTTGTGCAGGCCGGGCTCCGTGATCATCATAAAATTTGCCTGCAAATTTCTCCTTCAGCTAGAGACTAGTGACCACAGGGCTGCCAGCCGGCAGCCCTACTTTCTCTCTCCGCTGATCATGCCCCCCAGCACCAGGCAGATGCCTGCCAGCTGGAGCTCCGTAATGGGTTCCTGGAGTACGAATACGGAAATGCACACCGCCACCACCGGATCCACATAGCTGAGGATGGCGGTGGTCTGGGCCGGCACCTGGGTCAGGCTGCCGAAATAGATCCCATAGGCCAGCCCGGTGTGGACCACTCCCAGCAGCAGGGTCAGCCCCCAGCCGGTGCCGGTCATGGCCTGGAAATCCATCTGCCCGGTGAAAAGGCAGTACACCAGCAGGAAAAAGGCCGCCGTTCCCAGCTGAACCGCCGTCTGCTCATAGGGGTCCAGCCCCTGGATGGTCTTGCTCAGGACAATGATGGCCGCATAGAAAAAGGCTCCGGCCAGGGCACACAGCACTCCGGTGATATCCCCGATGTTCCCGTCACTGCCCAGCACCCCGGATACCAGCAGCATGCCCCCAATGGTAATGGCCGCACACACCAGTTTCCGGCGGCGGATGGTTTCGTGGAATACCAGGGGCGCCGCCGCCAGCATGAATACAGGCGCCATGTAGTAGCACAGGGTGGCGATGGCCACGATGGTATGGTTGAAAGCTTCAAAGAAGAACACCCAGTCCAGGCCCAGCAGCAGGCCGCTGAGCAGGAGTTTGGGGGCCCGCTCCTTCAGTTTGTCCCAGTGGAAGGGGATATGCCCTGTCTGCATCAGCACCAGGAGAGTCAGGCATCCCAGGGCCGCCCGCAGGAACGCCAGAGGCACGGACCCCAGGGGAATGAACCGGCGCACCAGGCCGATGGTCCCGAAAATGGCCAGGGACAGGAGCATCCGGCCCCGGGGAGAGAGAAAAGAAAGATTCATGGCTGCATTTCCATCCTTTGTTTCGAATTGGGTAAACAGGGCTGTTGCAGAAGCAACAGCCCTGTCAACGGCCGCTGACAACCCAGGTTGTACTACCTTTGTACAACCTGTTTTACCGATAGGCTTTCTGATAAACAGCCACACAGTCTTCCCGTGTCAGGGCCATCCTGTCATTCAGGAACAGTCCCTTCATGGCGGTGGTGGCATTTTCCGCCATTTTGGGGAATTCTTCCGGGGTGATCCCGTACTCACTCATCTTCAGCCCGTCCACCCCGCAGGCTTTCTGAAGGGAAGCCAGGGCCTCCAGGAACTCCTCCGGCCGGGAAGCGTCCTTCCGGCCCAGGAACCGGGCCAGATCCACCAGACGGTCATCACACACATGATGGTCCGCCATCCAGCCGAAGTAGGCCAGGGAAAGCATGATCAGCCCGGCTCCATGGGGCAGGGCTTCATGGTAGGCACTCATGGCATGCTCCAGGGAATGTTCACTGGTGCAGCCCCCCAGGACCATGGCATAACCGGACAGGGTATTGGCAAAGGCCATATGGGTCCGGGCTTCCACATCGTCTCCCTGGGCCACGGCCCGGGGAAGGAAGGCGCCGATGTTCCGGATGGCAGTGGAAGCCACCATGTCGCTCATCAGATTGGCTTTCCGGTTCACATAGGTTTCCAGGCTGTGGAACAGGGCATCGAACCCCTGGAACGCCGTCAGCCGGGGCGGCACCGTCAGCATCAGTTCCGGATCCACAATGGCCAGGCAGGGATACAGATCCGGGAATTTCAGCCCGATCTTCTCATGGGTTTCCTGGTTGGTGATCACACTGGTGGCATCCACTTCCGATCCGGTGCCTGCCGTGGTGGTGATGGCGATCACCGGCAGGGCCCGGTGGGCATATTTTTGGCCCTTTCCAGTGCCGGACCCCACATAATCCCACAGGTTCCCTTCGTTGACAGCCATCAGGGCAATGGCCTTGGCCGCGTCCATCACCGAACCGCCCCCCAGGGCCACAATCATGTCCGCTCCCATGGCCCGGGCCGCCTGGGCGCCTTTTCCCACGCTTTCCAGGGTGGGATTGGCCTGGATGCCGGCAAAGACTTCCGTGGCCGCCCCGGCCGCCGCCAGTTCTTTTTCCGTCCGGTCCAGGTACCCGTTGGCCCGGGTGGACTTGCCGCTGGAAATTACGATCAGAGCCTTTTTCCCCGGCAGGGCCTGTTCATGGAGCCGGTTCAGCTGCCCCGCCCCAAACAGTACTTTTACAGGAATATCGATCTGGAATGGATTCATCCTAACGCCCCCTCAGTAAAATATACTTCGAGTATAGCAAAAAAGCTCCGGGGAAACCACCCCTGTCCCCGATTTTACCGGGCAGCCCGTTTCCCCGCCTGCCGGGCACCCCAGGCGGCCCATCCGCCGCACACATTCCCGGCGGTGATCACCAGCAGCCGCACCAGGGCCTCCGGGTCCATCCGGCCCGCCATGAAATAGTAGAACATATCCGCCACACTGTGTTCATAGCCGCTCATGATGAATACGGTGATGCCCACAAAAATGGCCAGATATTTGCCCAATGCCAGGGGAAAGGTCTTGTATCCTTCCACCGCAATGTAGACGAAGATATTGCAGAAAAAGCCCAGCACAAACAGGCTCAGCAGGGTATCCCCGTCCTTGGCCCGGACCAGTACCTGAGCCGCCTGCCGGGCCGCCGGCCCCACCCGGGTCAGGGACAGGAGTCCGGCTGCCAGGCCCGTTCCCAGCCAGTTGCCGCACCAGATCACCGGAAACCGGAGCCACTGCCACAGGGGCTGTTCCAGGGCATAGCACACCCGGCCCGTAAACAGATGGAACTGCATTTCACAGATGGTGTACAGGCCCAGGCAGAACAGTACCGCCCCCACCAGCTTTTCCGTCTGGAGCAGGAATACGGCGCCTCCCAGCCCGATGCAGAACCCCGCCGCAAGGGAAGAAGGTATGATTTTTGTCATTTCACCAGTTATCCTCCTTGAATTATCGGATTTGTATCCCCCAGATGGGGTTTGGCCAAAGTATAGCACACCGCCTATCGGGAAATCGTCAAAAAAGTTTGAGAAAGAAAAAGAAAATCTATGCTATAATACAGCCGATACCACCCCAGGAGGTTCCCATGGATACCAACAATCTTCGCTATTTTGCCGCTGTGGCCCAGTACGGGTCCATTACCCGGGCTGCCAGGGCCATGTACATCTCCCAGCCCCAGCTCAGCCACATCATCAAACAACTGGAAAAAGAAATGGGCCTCACCCTGTTCCGCCGTACCAGCCAGGGTACCCGGCTGACCCTGGACGGCCAGCGGATCCTGGCCCATTCCAAGGTGATCCTCCGGGAAATGGACCAGCTCCGGCACCTTTCCACCGCCCGGAAGCAGGACTGCGGCTGCCTGAACGTAAGCATGACCCGTTTTTCCCATACCGCCGAATGTTTCAACGAAATCTGCCGGCGCTACCAGGATGCGGAAAGCTTTTCCAACCACCTGTGCGAAGCCGCCACCCTGGATGTGATTGCCCAGGTGAAGAACGGCTATTCCAATGTGGGGGTCATCCACATGGCTACCCGCCGGGACGATCTGGAAACCTATTTTGCCCAGCAGGGGCTCCACTATATCCCCCTGGCCAGCTTCCCTCCCTATGTGTGCCTCTCCGCCGAGCACGAACTGGTCCGCCGGTTCGGCCGGAAAGGCATCCACATCCAGGAACTCCAGGACTACGGCTTTGTCCGGTACATCGGCCAGTACGAGGACTTCATCTACCACATCAGCACGGAAAAAGGCCCCATCGACCTGAACGATACCCGGAAAGTGATCTACGTCAATGACCGGCAGGAGCAGATGGCCCTGCTGTCCCGGACCAATTTCTTCACCGTGGGCATCATGGAATTCCTGGGCCAGGACTCCCTGTACAAGGTGGTTTCCGTCCCTCTCCTGGGCTGCAGCGAGCATCTCCGGTTCGGGCTCATCCTCCGGGAAGGAGCCATGCTGTCCCGGATGGAAAATGACTTCATCCAGCTGCTCCGGGACCGGTATGCCCGGCTCCAGACAGAAGCCACTTCATCGGCTTTGTAAATGGCCCCCATGTACATCATCTATTTCCCCGATACCCAAGTTCTCTCTTATAATGAATTTAAAGAAAATCTTATGAATTCAGAACAGGAGGAACAACAAGATGATGGAATTTCTCGATGCGGTGGACAGTATCCTGTACTACCCTATCCTGCTGGTGGTCATGGGGGCCGCCGGGCTCTACTTCAGTATCCGTATGGGCTTTGTCCAGGTGCGCTGGCTGCCGGAAGCCATCCGGCTCCTGATGGTGAAGCCCCAGGACGGGAATGGCACCTCTCCCTTCCAGGCCCTGATGGTCTCCACCGCCGCCTGTGTGGGCACCGGGAACATCATCGGCATTTCCACTGCCATCTGCCTGGGCGGTCCCGGCGCCGCCTTCTGGATGACCGTCATGGCCATCATCGGCGCCGCCTCTTCCTTTACGGAATGTACCCTGGCCCAGATCTTCAAACGGCGGAAAGAAGACGGCTCCGCCTACGGGGGCCCGGCCTACTACATTGAAGACGCTCTCCACAACAAAGCCATGGCCACCGCTTTCGTGGTGTTCCTGCTGCTGACCTATTCCTTCGGCTTCAACCTGCTCTGTTCCTACAATGTCCAGTCCACCTTCTCCGTTTACAGCTTCTACCATCCGGACACCACCCCTGCGGTGATCGGCGCGGTAATGGCAGTGCTGGTGGGCATCTGTGTCATGGGCGGTGCCAAAGCCATTGAAAAGGCCGCCGGCATCCTGGTGCCCTTCATGGGAGTGGCCTATGCCCTGGTGACCCTGGTGGTGCTGGTCCTCAACTTCCAGGAAGTCCCCCGGGTCTTCGAAGCCATCCTGGCTGACGCCTTCAATTTCCGGGCCATTTTCAGCGGCATTGCTGGGTCCTGCCTGGTCATGGGCATCAAACGGGGCCTGTATTCCAACGAAGCCGGTGTAGGATCCGCCCCCAACGCCGCAGCCGCTGCCACCACCACCCATCCGGTGAAACAGGGTCTGGTCCAGATGCTCTCCGTGTACATCGACACGGTGATCCTGTGCAACGCCACCGCCTTCATGTGCCTGGTATCCGGGGTCCCGGGCAATGCGGACAACGCCGGCGCCCTGTGGGTCCAGACTTCCCTCCACAAAGTCCTGGGAGATTTCGGGCCCCTGTTCATTACTGTATCCATGCTGGTGTTCTCCTTCACCACCCTGATCGGGAACATCTACTACTGTGAAAACGGCCTGGCTTACCTGAACCACAAACGGATTCCCAGCCGGGGCTTCATGAAAGGCTTCCATCTCTATGCCGTCCTGGTGGTCTTCCTGGGCGCCATCATCCCCATGGCCGCCGCCTGGGACCTGGCGGACATCATGATGGGTGGCATGACCCTGATCAACCTGACTGCCTGTGTGCTGCTGGGAGGCGTGGTGGTCCATGCCTATGAGGATTACAAAAAACAGAAAACGGCCGGACTGGATCCCCAGTTCAAAGGGACATCCATCGGCCTGAAACCGGAAGAATTGGATTTCTGGAAATAAAGAAAGGAGCGCTCCATTATGGTCATGGACAAAGAAGAGATCCAGCGGATCCTGGAAAAAGCCCTGGAAGAAGGCAGGAATGTCCTGTACGAAGGCAGGGTGGCCAGCTACATCCCGGAACTGGCCAAAGCCAATTCCGGGAACCTGGGGGTCTGCCTTATGCGGAAGGACGGGACGGAATACTCCGCCGGGGACTGCAACATCCCCTTTACCATGCAGAGCATCTCCAAAACCTTCTCCCTGATCCTGGCCCTCCAGACTGCCGGCTATGACAAGGTATTCAGCAAGATCGGCATGGAACCCACCGGGGACCGGTTCGACAGCATCCTGCAGCTGGAGCTGAAGGACTGGCGGCCCTTCAATCCCATGATTAACGCCGGCGCCATCGTGACAGCCAGCTGCATTGAATCCCCGGACCCCTTCCAGAGTTTCCTGGACCTGGTCCGGCGGCTCTGCGCCAATCCCCGGATCAGCCTCAACGAATCCGTCTACCGGTCCGAAAAAAAGACCGGCACCCGAAACCGGTCCATTGCCTACCTGCTGAAAAGCGACAATGTACTGGATGGGGAGCCGGAAGAGGTACTGGATGTGTACTTCCGCATGTGTTCCGTGATGGTCACCGCCCGGGATCTGGCCCATTACGGGATGATCCTGTCCAACCACGGGGTGGATCCCCAGACCGGGGAGCAGCTGGTGGATTCCACCATTGTCCGGATCGTCACCACCCTGATGATGCTCTGCGGCATGTACGATGAATCAGGCGAATATGCCGTCAAAGTGGGCATGCCCAGCAAAAGCGGCGTGGGCGGCGGCATCTGCGCCATTGCCCGCCACGGTATCGGCATCGGCACCTTCGGCCCCATGCTGAACAAAAAAGGCAACAGTGTGGGCGGGGAACGGATCCTCCGGATCCTCTCCGAATCCCTGGGCCTCCACGTGTTCGATACGAAGGAATTCTAAAAAAAAGGTGCTGTGAAAAAATGAAGAATCATTTTCCCACAGCACCTTTTTGGTCACTAGTCAACAATCATTAGTCACTGGCCGATGGAAAGAACCCGTGGCTGACGGGTTCTTTCGAGTAAAAAACAGAAATGTACTTTTCTTTTCAACTTTTGCTTGTCATGAGTTCTTCTGGCGAGGTAAGGAAAAGTCAAAGGCACATCCGAGTCAGCATCATACAATGAAAGGCAGCCGCAGCCCGGCTGCCTTCCTTCGTCCAGTGACCAGTGACAGGGGGGGATTTTTCACATCCCCCTTCCCTCAGATCGGCAGTTTATGGATGATGATGGAGAAGATTACCATGAACAGGGTGGCCAGCGGCTGGGTTGCCCCGTAGGATACCGCCGGTTCATCACATTCCAGGGCATCCACGGCAGCCCCCAGGCCGGGAGCGGAAGTCATGCCGCCAGTGATGGCACCGCTGAGCAGGGTCCAGTTGATGTGGAAGGCATAGCGCCCCAGCAGGAACCCGAACAGCACGGACAGGATGGCCACCAGGGAGGAAATGATTACGATCATGTACCCGGAACCGGTGATGGCGTCAATGACCCGGAACCCGTAGTTCAGACCGGTACCGGCCAGGAACACGGACAGGAAATAGGTCCGCATCTTCCCCAGCACCGTGGAGTTCATCCGGAAGTTCACAGGCCCCACCTTCCCGATGGAACCCAGACCCAGGGAAACCAGGATGGCACCGCCGGTGGAACCCAGGGAGAACATCCCCAGGGGCCCCATGTAAATCTTGATGGAACCCAGCACATAGCCCAGGAACGCCGCCAGGGAGAACCCGACAAAATCCATGGGAACTTCCGGCATGGTGGAAGCCGCCAGTTTTTCATTGTTCTTGATATCGATGGCCTTTTGGGCAAAGTACTTCTTCTTTTCTTCTTCCACGTCAAACCCGAAGATTTTGGGAATCACGTTGATCCCCAGGATCAGGAACAGCACCCCGAACGGATAGCCGATGGAATGGCCCACCCCTACGCCGGCCTTGGCTTCCGTCACGAAGACTTCCACATCTTCCTGGCTCAGGGATTTGGTGTTTTCCAGGGTCATGGTGTCAGGCACCGCCGTACCCCGCAGTTTGGCGTCACGGACCTTGGCGCCGTTCACAATGGCCAGGATCTTCTTCTGTGCCTTCTGCGACTGGTTGGCAAAGTCCTGGGCCAGCCGTCTGGATTCGCTGTCAGAGGATTCCGTAGCCGCCGCCAGACCGGCAGAACTGGTCAGGGCACCGGTATAGGTCCCGGTGATCTGGAACGGGCTCAGGTTGTCCAAAGCCTAGGAAAAACCATAGGAAGCCACAGCCCCTACAAAGGGAATGAAGATGGCCAGGGCCACAAACTGTTTCCCGAATTTGTTGATGGCATATTTCATGTCCTTGGCGGCCAGCAGACCGGTCCCTACGATGAAGATCAGCAGGGCCAGGTTCATGAGAGAACCGTCGATGACTTTCCCCTGCATGACTTTCATGGCAGAGGCGTAGTATTTGGAACCTTTGGCAAAAGTGGCCGCATACCGGGTCAGGAAATATCCGATGCCCAGCCCGATGAACAGAGTGCCGGTGATCCCGAATTTGAATTTCCGGAATTTCAGCTCACCAAAAAGGTTCCCCAGGGCCATGGTGGCAAACAGGAGCACCAAGGGATTGAAGATAAAGGCAATCAGATTGAATTGCATATGAAGTTGTCCCCCTCACTAAGAAAAAATAAGAAATAGAATAAAATAAAAGATAACGTAATTTTACAGTAGATTAATGAATTAGGCAATAGTTTCGATAAGTTATCTCTAATGTTGGTATATTAAGATATATTATGCCCCTCTTAAGTTTTTTCTCCTGTTTTTTGTTGCTTTCGTTACATTTTCTTTTGTTTATTCCGCAAAATCCTTTGACTTGTTTTAAAAACATCCGCTTTTTAGTACAATAAGGATATCTATAAGATTCCTGCATTTTTATCCAGAAAGGAAGCGATGTTCCATGTCCATCATTATGCTGAAAAATATCCTGACTTTCAAGGCTGATGCGGTCTTTACCGCCGCATTGGCCGCTGTGATGCTGCTGCTGGGGTACTGGGTCAAAGGGAAAAGCCCGGCCCTCCGGAAGTACTGCATCCCCGCCCCGGTGGTAGGGGGATTCCTCTTTATGTTCATCACCTTCATCGGTCACCAGACAGGCGCCTACGGGTTCAAATTCGACACCTACTTCCAGGACCCCTTCATGCTGGCCTTCTTCACCACCGTGGGCCTGGGTGCCAGCATCACCCTGCTGAAAAAAGGCGGCGGTCTGCTGATCATCTACTGGCTGATATCCGGGATCGTTTCCATCTGCCAAAACGGCATCGGCATCGCCTTCTCCAAGATCTTTGGCATTGAAGCTCCCTATGCCCTGCTGGCCAGCGCCATTTCCATGATCGGCGGCCACGGAGCCGCCGCGGCCTATGGGAAGACCTTCGTATCCATGGGCTACCCGGCCGGTCTGGAAGTGGGCATGGCAGCTGCCACCTTTGGTCTGATTTCCGCCGTACTGGTGGGAGGACCGGTGGCCAGGATGCTCATCGAGAAGTATGATCTGAAACCGGATACCAGTGAGAACTTCGATACGGACGTGGAAAACGTCAATGCCTCCTCCCGGGAAAAACTCAGTTCCCTGGACATCATCAAGAATGTAACGGCTATCCTGTGCTGCATGGCCATCGGTTCCATGATCTCCGGCTGGATTGGCAAACTGATCCACATGAGCTTCCCCACCTATGTAGGAGCCATGTTCACCGCCGTGATCCTCCGGAACCTGAATGAGAAATACCATTTCTACAACTTCAATTTCTCCCTGGTGGACGGCATCGGGGATGTAATGCTGAACCTGTACCTGGCCATTGCCCTGATGACCCTCCGTCTGTGGGAGCTGTCCGGCCTGCTGGGCGGCGTTGTACTGGTTGTGGCGGCCCAGGTGGTGTTCATGGTCCTGGCCTGCCGGTTCGTGATTTTCCGGCTCCTGGGCGGCAACTATGATGCTGCGGTCATGTGTGCCGGTCTCTGCGGCCACGGACTGGGAGCTACCCCTTCCGCCATTGTGAACATGACCGCCGTGAAGGACAAATACGGCATGAGCCGGAAAGCCTTCATGATCGTCCCCATCGTAGGCGCCTTCCTGGTGGATGTGATCTACCAGCCCCAGACCATTGCCTTCATCAAGTTCTTTGTCATGCCGAAGTAAATAAAAAAAGGTGCTGCACAGGCCGTGCAGCACCTTTTTTGACAGCTGTCAACGGTCAGCTGTCAACTGCCGAAGGAAATCAATTTTGCCAATTGATTTTGAAACAGCATAAACCGTAGGGGACGCAGGCCCGGCGCCCCGCCCAATACACCGGCAATCGGCAACCAGACGGGCTGCCCGGCGTGCAGCCCCTACGGGTCCGAGTGACAGCTGACCGTTGACAAAAAAATTCCGCATCCATCAGATGCGGAATTTTCTTAACCGGCAGCTCCCTATCCTCCCGGACCGTTTCCAGTCGAGTACTTTCGGCGTATAAGGGCTTAACTGCTGTGTTCGGCATGGGAACAGGTGGATCCCCTTAGCTATCGCCACCGGATTTTCAATTGAAGGCATGAGCCCTCAAAACTTCATGAAGAGACATTTTTGTTCATCGTTGTTCGTTGGTCGTTCATCGCTGAACCACCTTCGTCAACGGCCCGATTTAAGTCAAGCCCTCGACATATTAGTACAGGTCAGCTTAACATATTGCTACGCTTCCACACCCTGCCTATCAACCTGGTAATCTTCCAGGTGTCTTACCAGCTTACGCTGTGAGAGATCTCATCTTAAGGATGGTTTCACGCTTAGATGCTTTCAGCGTTTATCCGTTCCGGACGTAGCTACCCAACTGTACCCCTGGCGGGATAATTGGTACACCAGCGGTCCGTCCACTCCGGTCCTCTCGTACTAGGAGCAGCCCCCTTCAAATCTCTTGCGCCC